>Ga0163179_10000008_pt1 | contig 227044 bp, 182 predicted proteins | sample AtlANTMetagenome_FD_109643 | JGI IMG/M metagenome (GOLD analysis project Ga0163179, IMG submission 109643) | Marine eukaryotic phytoplankton communities from the Atlantic Ocean - Atlantic ANT 2 Metagenome | ecosystem: Environmental > Aquatic > Marine > Oceanic | place: North Atlantic Ocean...
AGTCAATCGACGGAGTGAGATCCAAGGTCCTGCATAAAAACAAAACTTAGAACCTAGGCCTCTGCGATCTCACTCCTTGAGAAGACTGCCTCTTTTTTGTACCCGCCGGCACACTCAAGAGGCAGTTGCCGGAAAGCGAGGATTCGTCTCAGGCAGAAACACTCCCACAAGGACAATGAGTGCCCCAAACCCGGCCACGATCCAGAGCCCACCCGTATGTGAGGAAAATCTGGAAAAAGAAAAAAAGCCCCCTGCGGTACCACGGTAGGGAGGGTAACAGGCAGTCAATCAACGGAGTGAGATCCAAGGTCCTGCATAAAAACAAAACTTAGAACCTCGGCCTCTGCGATCTCACTCCTTGAGAAGACTGCCTCTTTTTTGTAGTCGCCGGCATCCTGATCCCGCTACCTTTCACCCGTCCTTTGACTGCAGCGCGATCTTCCGGCGAGGCCTCGGCTCCCCACCTCTATCTGCCAAACGCAAGGTTCGGGTCGCCGTGATACTCTGTGCCTGCCATCCGGGAAAGGTCATCGGGAGACCACTTAAGAGGCTTAGAGGATCAGCATGCAGTCGCCGTAACTGTAGAACCGGTATTGTTCGCGGACGGCCTGCTCGTAGGCCTCCATCACCAGGTCGCGGTTTGCGAAGGCGCTGACCAGCATGAGGAGGGTGCTTTTCGGAAGATGGAAGTTGGTGAGGAGGGCGTCGACGACCTGGAACTCGTAGGGAGGATAGATGAAGATATCGGTGTGCCCCCGGCCGGCGGTGACCGGGCCACGGCGGCCGAGGTGCTCCAGGACGCGGGTGACGGTGGTGCCAACCGAGAGGACCCGGCCGGCCCGGGTAATTCGCTCCGCGGAGGCGGCTCCCAGCTCGTAGGCTTCATCGTGCATCCGGTGTTCGGCGGGATCGTCGACCTGCACCGGTCGGAAGGTCCCGGGACCGACATGCAGGGTCAGGAAGGCGTGCGGCAGGGAGGCCATCAATTCCGGAGTGAAGTGGAGCCCGGCGGTGGGGGCGGCTACCGCGCCGTCCTGCCGGGCGTAGACGGTCTGGTAGCGCTCGGCATCCGAGGCTTCCTCCCCGCGTTCCATGTAGGGGGGAAGAGCAAGCTCCCCGTGGGCACCTTCATCGACGGGCTTGTCCCAGGTGATGAGCCGGTAGCCGAGCTCGTCGATCCCGGTCACCGTGCCGGTGCTGTCGCCGATCTCCACGGACCGTCCGACCTTCATGCGCTTCCCCGGGCGCACCAGACAGCGCCAGTGGAGGGGGTCAGCATTGTCCACCCGTAGTAATTCAATGCGCTTGTCGTTGGAGAAGAAGCGGGCCGGGACTACCCGGGTGTCATTGAAGACGAAGAGGTCGTCCTCCCGGACGAAGGAGGGCAACTCAGCGAACTTGCGGTGTTCGATGGTGCCCTGCTCCCGGCGGAGCACCATCATGCGCGAGGCCGTCCGCTCGGGAAGCGGGTGGGTCGCAATGAGATCGGGAGGGAGCTCGTAATCAAAGTCGGAGGTTCGCATGTTTGGCGCTTGATGCCCTGGCAACCCACGTGCCGCCCGGGCAGTGCTCTGCCCTACAGTGGTTCCAGTCCGGCCTCAAGCGCGGCCTTCGCGACAATACGGAGGCCTTCGCGACGGAGGCCCGGTGGATGGAGAAGGCGCACCTTGACGAGCGTGCAATCGGGGCCGTGATCCTCGTTCGTGGTGAGCACGCGATATGGCGAGCAGTCGAGATCCCAGGATTCCCTGTCCCCACAGGGTTCCCAGCCCCCGGCGCGCAGAACAGCCAGAAGCTGCAGCCGCCCCGTTCCCGCGGCCCCGAGGAACCCGCACTCCACTTCGTCGCGCATGTCGTCTGCATACGTCCGGTGAGCGGGTTGCCCCGGGCGGAGCCTGGGCTTCGGTCCGCCATGGCGCCAGCGACTGAAGGCCCGGACCAGGGGCTGGGCGAGCTCACAAATCTTCACCAGCAGCTGGACGGCCCGGGTGTCAAAATTACGGTCGGCCAGGCGCCGGGGAATGCCGTGATGCTCAAGCCCCTGATAGCCGGCCAGTCCCATCGCTCCGAAGTAGATGACCGCGTGGGCATCCACGCTGAGAGTTCCCCCGCCATACACGCTCCCGCGCCAGTCGATGCCTCCCTTGTCGAACCGTTCCGGGTGCGCCTCATACAGGAGAGCCTCCGCCCGGCCATAGCCCGACTGTTGCCTGAGGTAGCGGAGAATGGTGGTCCGGCGACGGTGCCAGACAAAGGCCGCGGGAACGAAGGCCAGGTTCCAGCCGGCATCCAGCAGCCGCCAGCAGAGGTCGACGTCGTCCCCGGCGGCAAAATACTGGGAGCGGAATCCCCCGATCGCATTGAGGGCACTGCGTCGCAGGACGAGGTTGCAGCCCGGCAGGTGCTCGGCGGTGAGGTCCCCCAGCAGCACGTGGGAGGGCGCACCCGGCGCCACCGCCACCACGGCCTCCTGGATTCCCCCGGGTTGCGGGGGAAGGTTCGGTCCTCCAGCCGCCGCGGTGTCCGGATCCTCAAAGGCGCAGGCGATCCAGAAGAGCCAGTCGCGATCCGGTTCGCAATCATCGTCGGTGTAGGCGACCAACTCGCCACTGGCCTCTCGCGCACCAAGATTCCGGGCCACCGAGAGCCCTCCATGCTCCTGCCGGAGATAGCGGATACCCGGATAGCGGGCCACTACCTCGTCCGTGCCATCAATCGACCCATCGTCGACCACGAGAACCTCGAAGTCGGGGTAGTCCAGGGCGAGGCACGCGCGCAGGCAATCTCCCAGAATCTCCGCCCCGTTGAACGTACATACCACCACCGAGATGCGCGGAACACCGCGTAGCGCAAGAGCATCCCGGGGCCGGCCCAGGGCCGGGAGACGATCGCGCAGCATTGGCAGGACAGGCTTCTCACTCCGGTCATTCCGGGTGAGTCCGAAGGCCCAGTCCGTCATCTCGCGCCCGCGGCTGGCCCAGCGATCGGACCAGGCGAAGAGGGTCGTCCCCGCCAACCCTGCGGAGAGGCATTCGTCCAGGTGTGCGCTGACAAGCTCAGCCTGTTCAGCTTCGCTGTGGCGCACCGTGTCCAGCCCGAATTCCGTAATCAGGACCGGGCGATCGCCGGCGATGTTCTGCAGGCGGGGCAGGTAACGCTGCATCGCCTCCCGCTGCTCGAGATAAACATTGAAGGCTGTGAAATCGGCGTTGCGGGGTTCGAGGTATTCGGTGCTGGGATAGTTGGCGTAGGCAAAAAGGAGCTCCTCCCCGCACTCCGCACGGCAGAGGTCAATGAGGTCCTCAAGCGCTTTCCTCACCTCCAGGGGACCCATCCAGCGAACGAGGTCGGAGGGAATTTCGTTGGCGACCAGGAGCGCGCCAAGGGCCCCGTGGCCGCCATGCATGCGCAGGAATTCCACGAGGCGCATCTCCCCCTCGGCCCGCAGCCTCGGCTCGGACAGGAAATCCCGCGTCCATTCCCAAGGGAGCCCTGCCAGCACGGCAAGACCGTTCTTCTCCGCGCAGTCGAGAAGGTGCTCATCCGCACCGGTGTAAACCCGCACGGCATTGAAACCACACTCCGCGAGGCGGGGAAACTCGTCCCTGGGATCGAGGGCACGGCCCTCCGGGAATGGCCCGAAGGTGACCCCCTTCAGGAAAACGCGCTCGTCCCCCAGGGATAGAAATCGTCCGTCGACACGCAGGCGACTCGGGGCAGACGGGGACACGCATGAGACTGTCCGGTGCCGTCCCTTTTTGCAAGGCACAGGGCACACTCCCTGCTCAGCGCACCTCGATCGCGCAGTCCCCCTGTTCCACCATTTCCCCAATGACCTCGGCACAGGGAGCGCCTTCGTCCCCGAGAATCCGCAGGACGTCCTCGAGATTCCCGGGAGGAACCGCGAGAAGAAGGCCCCCGCTCGTCTGGGCGTCGGCAAGGAGAATCCTCATGGTCTCGGATACTCCGTCTCCCTGGAACGTGCTGGCGGCAGCGGCGAGGTTTGCCCGCGTTCCCCCCGGAACACAGCCCTCCTCGATGAGTCCGAGAACACGCTCGTCAATGGCAGGCACCCTTGCGCTCTCCACCCGGGCGGTTACGGCACTTTCGCGGGCCATCGCCCCGAGGTGGCCAAGCAGCCCGAAGCCGGTGACATCCGTTCCGCCCCTGACAAGACCGGCCTTGGCTAGCACTGCACCGGGAGTGTTCAGGGTCGCCATCAGTTCGGTAAAGCGAGGGGCGAGGTCTCCGAGGTCGATCCCCTGCTTGGTCGCGGTGGCGAGTATTCCCGTTCCCAGGGGCTTGGTCAGGACAAGCAGGTCCCCGGTCGCGGCTCCCGAGTTGGTGATCAGCCGGTCGGGGTGAGCCAATCCCGTAACGGAAAGGCCGTAGAGAGGCTCGGGGTTCTGCACAGTGTGCCCCCCTGCAAGGACACAGCCGGCTTCCGCCACCTTGTCGGCCCCGCCCCTCAGGATCGCGTTGACGACCTCAAGGGAAAGCTCCTCCAAGGGCACTCCGACCACGTTCATGGCGGTGAGGGGGAGTCCGCCCATGGCATACACGTCCGAGAGCGAGTTCGCCGCCGCGATCTGCCCATACGCGTACGGATCATCGACGATCGGTGTGAAAAAATCGAGGGTCTGTACCAGGGCGGTCTCCGCGTTGATGCGATAAACCGCCGCGTCGTCCGAGGTCGCCGCGCCCACAAGGAGGGCTTCGTCCTGCACCTGGGTAAGTCCGCGCAGGACCTGCGCGAGATCGGCCTGGCCGAGCTTGGATGCTCAGCCGGCGCAGGAGGACAATTCGGTCAGGCGCTTGATTTCTTCGCGGGACATGGCGGAAGACTAGGGGAGAATCGAAGTCGCGTAAACTCGGCGGATACAATTCCGGATGAATTTCCGTGGCGGGCAGGAAAAGTTGCGCGGACCGGCGCCTTCCTGAAAAAGGGCTTGTCGAGTTCCAGAGAGGACTCAAGAAGGGCATATGCGCTGCGCCCTGCTCCTGCTTGCTCTGACCGCTTCCGCCGGCTGGGCCGAACACGGAGGAACGAAGGCCTACGAGGAAAAGATGCGAAGGCTTCGTGAGGAGGTGAACGGCAAGGTGCGCTATCAGGACATCCAGCTCCGCTGGTCCCGGGACGCCGTGGTCTACCGCAAGGAGGGAGGAAAGGGCTGGATCCGGGTCGCCCTGGAAACGGGGGAACGCTCTGAAATCATGGAGCAGCCCGACGGACTGGAGGAGTCCCGCGTGCCAGCGGACTTCGCGCCTCACGGAGAGGAGCAGGGGAAGGAAGGGCCGAAGGGCACAACCTCTCCGGATGGAAAATGGACCCTTCAGGTCGGGAAACAGGAGATTGTCCTCCGCCCGGGCGAGGGAGGTGAAGGCAAGGTTGTCGGCCGGGCAGGGAATGGCTGGCGGTTTTCGCCAAACCGCGTCCTGTGGTCGCACGACTCGCAGTTTTACACGGTTTGGAAGAGCGAGGACCGCGCCGGACGACAGGTGACCTACGTCGAATCGTCCCCGGACGACCAGCTGCAGCCAAAGACTTTCACGCGGGACTACACCAAGCCCGGCGACGAATTGAGCGTCGAGCGCCCTGTCATCTTCCCGGTGGCGGGCGAGCCCATCATGGTTGAGGAGTCGCTCTGTCCCAATGCCTTCATGTTCCGCCGCCACCGCTGGCGCGAGGGAGGAGCTCACTTCGTCTTCGAGTATATCGAGCGGGGCTTCGGCAAGCACCGCCTGATTGAGATCGATGCGAGGAAGCGGCGCCAGCGCATCGTGGTCAGGGAGGACAGCGAGACGTTCGTCTTCGTCTTCGGCAAATCCTACCGATGGGATCTCGACGACGGAAAGGAGATCCTCTGGCTCTCGGAGCGGGATGGGTGGAACCACCTCTACCTCATGGACGGGGAGAGTGGAAAGGTGAAGAAACAGCTCACCTCCGGCAAGTGGCTGGTGCAAGGCGTAGAGGCGGTGGATGAGGAAAAGAGGGAGGCTCTCCTCCGTATCATCGGCTATCATCCCGGACAGGACCCCTACTTCCGTCACTGGGCGCGACTGGACCTGAGCACCGGTGCCCTGACCCTTCTCACCGATGCGAACGGAACACACCGCCTGTCCTTCTCCCCGGATCGCAGCCACTATGTCGCCCGCTGGTCCCGGGTGGATCACCCGCCCGTTTACGAGCTTCGCCGCACCCGGGATGGAAAACTGGTCTGCGTCCTCGAACGAGCCGACGCCCGGGAGCTCTTCAAAACAAGCTGGCAGATGCCCGAGGTCTTTGTCGCTAAGGACCGGAACGGGGAGCACGACATCTGGGGCGCAATCTGGCGCCCGCGCGATTTTGACCCCCGGAAGAAGTATGCCGTGATCGAGCAAATCTATGCCGGTCCCCACGGCTCCTTCGTGCCCAAGGACTGGCAGCCCTGGTCAGGAACCCGTTCCTCGATGGCGGAGTCCGGCTTTATCGTGGTTCAGATCGATGGCCTCGGGACCTCCAACCGCTGCCGCGAGTTTCATCATTTCTGCTACAAGAACCTGAGGGACGCGGGCCTGCCTGACCGTATTGCCTGGATGAAGGCGGCGGCCAGCAGGCTGCCCCAGATGGATCTCGAGCGGGTTGGCATCTTTGGCGGGTCCGCTGGAGGACAAAGTGCGCTCGGCGCCCTTCTGTTCCATGGCGACTTTTACGATGCCGCGGTTGCAGACTGCGGATGCCACGACAACAGGATGGACAAGGTCTGGTGGAACGAGCAGTGGATGGACTGGCCGCTGGGCCCGCACTACGCAGCAAATTCGAACGTGACTCATGCCGCGAGGCTGCAGGGAGATCTCCTCCTCACGGTCGGAGAGGTCGACACCAATGTGGACCCATCCTCGACCATGCAGGTGGCCAACGCCCTGATCAAGGCGGACAGGGACTTCGAGCTTCTGGTCGTCCCGGGAGCCGGCCACGGCGTGGGTGAGCGCCCCTACCTGAAGCGTAAGCGGGTTGAGTTTTTCCAGCGCACGCTGGGTGGGCCCATCCTGCGCCAGTAGGGCCGGGAAGGAGCCGGGCCGGGAAAGTTCATTGCCATCCCGTGGACGATGGACGAGCCTCTGAGGCAAACAGCTACCCCTGACCCTCCCTGATTCCGTGACCCGAGCACTGCTCTCCCTCATCCTGCTGCCGGTCGGCAGCTCTGCCAAAGAGTATGGCCCGTTCTGCCAGTGGCACCGCGATCCCACCACCTCGATGGCGATCCAGTGGATCGCGACCGGGGACGCGGAGGGAGAGGCTGGAACCTGGAGGGTCGGCGCCGCAGGATTCGGTTACGGCGATGACGACGACCAGACCCTCCTCAGGGACATGCGCGGGAACTACCGCTCGGTCTATATCCGCCGGCCCTACGAAATTCCCGCCGGTGCGCCGGAAGGCTCCGAGCTCACGATCGGCATCCGCTACGACGATGCCTTCATCCTCTACCTGGACGGGAAGGAGGTCCTGCGCAAGGGGGTGGAAGGGTCGGGGGCCACGATCAGCAGCGTGACGCACCACGAGGCAGAAGTCTGGGAGTATTTCAAACTTGGGCCTGCGGAGGCCGGACAAAAGGGAGTAATCGCAATTGAGGGCCACAACCAGAGCATCAACAGCTCCGACTTCACGCTGCGGCCAAGGATCGACTACCGGGCCAATGGGAGGCTCCATCCGGTGATCCGGGAAGGAGCAAAGTGGGCCTATCTGGCAGGCGCCCATCCCCGTGCGGGCTGGAAGAGGGTGGGAGGCCTTGAACCCGAGAAGCCCGCGGCTCCTCGGTATCGTCTTGCCTACCGTCCAAAGTCTGGTGGCACCTGGGCGGATGCGCCCCTGAGCGGCCGGAGGTTCGGATCGACCAGCCACCGGGTCTTTGGTGCGGACCTCCGAATGCTCCAGCCCGCTACGCGCTACGTGTTCAAGATCGCCCGCTGGGGAACACCCATCGGGACCTGGGAGTTCGAGACCGCTCCGCTCGATTTCATGGAGGGGATGTCCTTCGTGACGGGAGGAGACATGCTGGGCAGCCGCACGCTGCTGGATGCGATGAATACCCGCGCTGGTCGCGAGAACCCGCTCTTCGCACTCCTCGGGGGCGATCTCGCTTATGCCAATGGCGTGGACAGCAGACGCTGGCTTGAGTGGGTGGACTCCTGGAACAAGTGCGCGGTCGCTCCGGATGGCCGCCTCATTCCCATGATCGTGGTGATCGGCAATCACGAGGTGAAGGGTGCCAAGTTCCGCCCCACCAATGCCCCGGGCCGCGATCAGGCTCCCTTCTACTACAGCCTCTTCCTCGGGCAGGCGGCCGGTTCCCAGATCGCCATCAATTTCGGGAACTACCTCAGCATAATCGGGCTCGACTCGGGCCACACCGAGGACATTTCCGAACAGACCCAGTGGCTGGGCACCGTGCTGGGAAACCGTATCGGAATTCCCCGGCAGTTCGTGTGTTACCACCGCCCCGCCTGGGGCGTCGGAGTGAAGGGAGACGCGGAGGACATTCGGCGTGAGTGGTCCCCCCTTTTCGAACAGTTCAAGGTCGACTGCGTCTTCGAGAACGATCACCACACTTACAAGCGGACACATCCGCTGCTGAACGGGAAACGCAATGAACGGGACGGCGTGCTTTACCTTGGAGACGGGGCTTGGGGAGTGCAGACCCGACGCATTCCCCGGGACTGGAAAACCACGCGCCCCTACCTGGTAGAGGCGCGCGCAGTCAATCATCTCATCAAGGTCTCCATGACAAGAGCCGAGTTCGTCTATGAGGCAATGACTGCTGGAGGGGATGTTTTTGACCGCACCACGCGCCCGGTGAGAAGGCTTCGCGGAGAGTAATTCTCGCTTGCGCGCCCTCATCGGCGCACCACGAACGGCCTCATCGGGCGCCCCCTAGAAGTGAATGGCGTGCCCGCTCGCATCGAGGGCCGCCTCATGCACGCCCTCGGTCAGGGTAGGATGGGCATGGATGGTTGCGTGGAAATCCTCAAGGGTCGCTTCGAGGGTGAGCCCCAACCCCATTTCTGCGATCAGGTCGGTGGCATTCGCGCCAATAATGTGCGCTCCCAGGAGTTCCCCGTGCTCCTCTCCGAAGATGAGCTTGATGAACCCGTCCGTTTCCCCCGCAGCCTGCGCCTTGCCCAGCGCCTGATAGGGAAACTTCCCCACCTTGCAGGCCACGCCTTCCTCTCGCAGATCTCGTTCGGTTTTACCAACTGAAGCCACTTCGGGATAGCAGTAGGTGCAGCCAGGAAAGGCATCAACCCGCTTGGGAGCACACCCCTCCACGAAGATTCCCTCAACGCACTGCACCGCCTCGAACATGGCGGTGTGCGCGAGCCACGGGGGTCCCGCGATATCCCCGATGGCGTAAACTCCACTCATCGAAGTCTCATAGCGGTTCCCGGTCTGGATCCAGCCCCGCTCGGTGAACTCCGGAAGGTTGCCACCGGGCAGCACGGGGACCACGCCAATCGCCACCAGGCAGACCTCGGCCTCGATCGTCTCAGTGCCCCTCGAATTCTCCACGGTAACGGCCACGGAATCGCCCCGATCCTCGGTGGCAGACACCTTGGTATCCGTCAGGCACTTGATCCCCTCGCGCGTGTAGGACTTCTTGAGGGCGTCTCCGATATCGTCGTCTTCCACCGGGACGAGCCGCGGCATCATCTCGACCACGGTAACCTGGGTTCCAAAGGCATTGTAGATGTAGGCGAATTCAACCCCGATCGCTCCCGCCCCGATAACAACCATGCTTTTGGGCTGTCGTGGCAGGGTCATCGCTTCCCGCGAGCCAATCACGCTCTGCCCGTTGAAGGGCAGGCCAGGGAGTTCGCGGGCCTTCGCTCCGGTGGCGATGACGATGTTGGCCGTCTCAAGGACCTGCGTGCTCCCGTCCTCTGCCCTGACCTCCACATGGGTCCCGTCCACAACCGAGCCGAAGCCCCTCACGTAATCGACCTTGTTCTTCTTGAAGAGGAATTCGACTCCTCCCGCGAGACGGTCTGAGACCTTGCGGGACCGGCCGATGACGGCCTCCCAGTCATGCGAAAGATTGTCAAACCGGATTCCGAATTCCTTGGCCTGGTGTTGCAGGGTATGGAAGAGGTGGGCATTCCGGAGCAATGCCTTGGTGGGAATACATCCCCAGTTCAGGCAGGTGCCCCCGGCCCTCTCCACCTCAACACAGGCTACTTTCTTTCCCAGCTGTCCAGCCCGGATGGCGGCAACATACCCGCCCGGACCACCACCAATCACGACAAGATCGTACGACATTTTACAACACGGAGTTCAGGAACCCCCTCAGGGAGGCCTCCCTCGCCGAAACTGGGCACGCCCCGCGGAAAGTCAAGACCCCGGAAGCCCCTTGCCCAGCAGGGCAGTAAGAGCCTCCCGGGCGGTTCACAGCGATCGCGCCGCTTCTTTGAGGCGGGCGAAGACTACTGCCAGCCCCCGGAGCAGGGTAAGTCGAACCCTGCATGAAGAACACGGACCCTCGTGCTGCATCCTTTTCCCCTGAGCAAGGGCGTCACCACGACCGTTCATGACCTCCACTTGCAATCCATGCTGGACCGTTCGGAACTTGGTCGCATGATGGTCCTATCCTGCCTCGCTGACCGCCTTCGGGATTCCCAAAATGAGCATAACACCCCTGGGGCCGTCAACGAGCTCACCCCGGAGCAACCCATCATGAAGCTTCCCGCTGTTGTCTGCCTCTCCTGCCTGTTTCCCGGGCTCGTGCCTGCCGAACGCACCCCCGAAGAGTGGTATGCCGAGTTCGTCGAGCGCTACAATAAAATGGAGAGCTACCGGGCGGTCTTCACCGCGGTTTCCCAGGATAAGGAAGAACCACTGCGGGGATTCGTCCTTGAGGATCGCTCCACCGGGGCGTGCCTCCTGAGCTTCGGCTCTGAGGAGACCGGGCAAGGGACGATGTGGTGGCTCCCCTCCGCAGAACCGGCACCAGAGGACGGCAGGCGGGGACGCGGAACGACCTTCGCGCAAAACGGAGGCGAGACCTTCCGCGTGCACGGTGTCTTCGAGCTGATGTACGCCCTAGACGACCTCGGCCGGCTGGGAGGCCTTCCCCCGACCGCCCCTCGCCGCCCGAATGCCGCCCCTGCGATCTGGCTTGGTGAGAAGCACATCTCCTTTTTCGTGGCCTCCGTTACAACGAACAACCTGCCGTGGCTTTCCCGGAACACGCTTGAGCGAGTGGAGGAGGTTCGTGAACTCGCCGCCGCGGTGGAGTTCGTCCTTGATGACGGCAGCTGGATCCAGATTCAGAAGGATACCGGGCTCCTTGCGGGGCAGGGCTACCCCGTCGAGGAGGGCGAACGTAAGATCGTCCTGGAGGCCGTTCGCCCACTCACCGGACCGGCTGAATTACGCAAGGAAGTTCCCGAGATCAATCCGGAGAAAATCCAAGACGCGTCGGTAAGCGAGGCCTTCAATGTAAACACAACCCATGCCCAGCTTTTCCAGACCTTCCTGCGGGCAGAGAAGGATGGAGGGCCGGAGGCCCCCATCAAACTTCTCACCGGGAGCCCCGGCCTCCTCCACGCCTACTGGCAGGCGGCCTGGGGGAACCTTGCTCCCCCGGGAGTGCCCGCCGCTCTCGTGAAGAACATGCAGGATCTTGCAGGTCAAAGGCGGCACTTCCGCGCCGAATGGCGCAAGGCCAGGGAGGCCAGCCCGTTCACGATGAAGGATGTCACTTTCCCGCGCTACTTCCGCCAGCGCCGCGAAGAGCTCCGCCGGGATCTCCGCAAGGAACTGGAGGCCCATTCCGAAAGCCTCCCCACCGTGGCAGGCCTCGAGGCCTTCCTCGACGGAGAAATTTCCGGGCTCAAGCCGGAGGAAGTCCCCCGGGGCAGGAGCTTGGCCGCTTACCTCGTGCAGAGCCAGCTCGACGCCATGGTCGTGAGCCTCCTCCCGCTCGCGACGGACGAAGAATTAGACCAGCCGTAACCCCGCCCCGAATCCTTCTGATCCGCTCCCTAAGCGCGGGCCGCAAGCCGGCATCGATCACGGGCTCATCCCGAACCCCGCCTGCTCGCCACCTTGGTTCCCGCCATCTTCCAGCATGAACAGGAGGTGCCGGGAAGTGAGATCTCCCATCGTCTCACAGCTTTCAAAGGCCTTGGTCCCGTAGCGCCCGCCCAAGGCCGCCCTCAGTTCGACCAGATGCTCAGATGGAGCAATGGTGTCCTTTCTCATGGTCCTGAGAATCCCCTTGATACGCGTGCGGGAGGCCCGGAACCGGCGCGCCATCTGCGTGCGCTCCTCACTACGATACTGCAGGATCGTAGTGGGATTGAGGTGCTCCCGGACGAGTTCGTCGACCGGCTTGTTGTCCGGGAAATAGTGCGCCCGGTAGACCCTCAGCGCGCCCTCGTAACATTGCTGGTCGAAGTCAATGGGCCTCACCCTGTACTGCACCTCCTCAAAGTCGGGCGTGATGTCGACCACGTAATTCACGCTCCGCATGTCCCCCAGAAGGCGAAGAAAGGCACGCTCGCCGAATTTCACGAATTCCTTCGCCACCCGCACCTGGTTCAGGATCGGGCGGCCCAAATAGTCCTTGATGAAAATATTCCCGGGCACCCCCGCAATGTGCTCCTCGATCAATGTATTCCCGTTAACGAGATAGTTGATACGATTTGGAGAGAGGATGTGCTCCAGCTCCAGGCCGTAAATGCGGTTGGCGTCCGCGATCTTCACATAATAGTAATCCGAGTTCCCATTGAACTGATTGGTAATCCTGATGCGGAAAGGGCGCGAATTCCCGAACTCCCCGAAGTCGATCCGCTCCACTCTCAGGTGTTCCGCCAGCGACATGTCTCCCCCGATCTTGAGCATGGCGTAGATTCTGGTGAGCTTGGGCCGAAGCTCGGCCAGGACTTCCTGTGGATGAAAGACCGTGAGCCAGAGCGTCTCCTCGCCATCGGGATTCTCATATGGAATCGCCTCTGAGAAACGCAGCAGGTCATCGTAGACGAGCGGGATGTCCGAGCGCCGCCCGAAATGCTGCAGGTACTGCAGTAAAAAGGGCGACACGGGGTAGTGCTGCTTCCGCTTCTGGATAAGAGGGGGCATGTCTTGTCGGATCTGGAGCCTCAGGGTGCGGACCTCCCCCGGCCCGGCCTCTGGCATCACTTTCCTCAGCCGGTCTCGAAGCGCGCGATGAGATGGAGAGTATCGATTCCCCGCTTGGTGAACTCTTCCCAGTAGCTCTTCTCGATGGGCTCAGTATGGGCCCGCCGGGTTTCCTCGTCCAACGAGTTCCACGCCGGCAGGCCGATCTTGCGAATGACATCCCGTTCAGCGAGGCGCAGGGTGAGCTCCTCCCAGAAGATCTCGTTGCGCATCTCGTCGAGGGACTCCTGCACGAAGGACTTGGTCAGGTAATCCGTAGTAACCCGGTAGCGCTGCTGGCTCTCGTCGAACTCGATGATGTCGCCGAACCCCAGGTGCGTAACCTTCTCCAGGATCGTGTTTTCCAGTTCCTCGAAGCGTGCATACTGCTCCTTGGCGCCCGGGCGCCGGTTCAAGGACCCAACCTCGGCAGCCAGGCTGACCATGTCGATCAGCACGCCGAGTTCTTCCTCTGTGAAGCGGAGATGCATGTGAAGCGGGCGGGAGGCGCCATCCCACCATCTGCCCGGCCCACCCGCAACGCCGAATTCCTCTAGACCCGCCGCAGGGCAGCTGATTAGATCCTCCCCGGTGAGACTCCTGCTCATCAGTTCTGCCATCCTGGCGTTGCCCGGTTGTTTCCTTTTCAAGAAGCGCCCCCCGGACCCTTATCCTGTCATTTCGTTCGAGATCGTTCAGGACCGCGCCGGTGGTCTCCAGCCTCAGGACCATGTCGCTCTCGCCCGGTGGGACGAGAGCTATTACTACTTCGAGTGGCGACGTATCATGGAACCAGCCACGATGAAAACCAGCGAGGGTGCCGGGCGCGTGCCGGTCAGGGAATTCGACCGCAAGAACGGAAAGTCCCTCGAGCGGAAGATCGGGGTCATCGGCAAGGAGGACCTCAACGGCCAGCTCTACAATGCCGGAATCTACTGAGCAGGAAAGGAGCTCCCCCGAACGCGGGTTCGCGTGTGCTCATGGCGCAACCTGCCCTGGCCGCCGGGTCATCGTTCACCAGGATAGAGAACTTCCTCCAGATTCCACGCTCCGGGATTGATCGCTGCCGACCAACGTTCCAGCTCCAGGGAGAGAAGCGCCGCGGTCGCGGTTTTCATCACGATCCCCTTCCCGGTCAGCCAATGCACGAGGCTCTCCCACCCGGGGTTGTGCCCCAGCAGCAGAAGGCAGTTCACCTCGTCCGAAACTCCCGGCAGGGCATCCTGAACAGCCCCCAGCCCAGCATGGTAGAACGCGGGCAGGAAACGGGCCTCCACCTCGGAGGGGAATGCCTCACACATGCCCGCAAAGGTCTCCCGCGTTCGCTGAGCATCGCTGCTCAGCACAAGGTCCGGAACCCATCCCCGTTCCGCCAGTGCCGTTCCCACCCTGGGGGCGTCCCCCCGCCCCCGGCTGTTGAGCGGACGAGCATGGTCCGTCGGGGCGGGGCTCTTCCAAGAGCTCTTCGCGTGACGCATGACAATCAGGCGGCGCATCACTCTGACCCCGATTGCTCGACCTGGTAAAACTCGCGGGGGGGCGTTGGGAATGGCAGGGAGATCGTATGGCTTGCCCGGTCCTGACTGGCCCGCACAAACGCAAACTCATCCGCGAAATTCTCGAGGTCTGCGGTTCGCCGCACCTTGTAGAAAAGTCCCCGCCGCTGGGTCCAGTCGAGACGGTACTGGGAGTTCGGCATCGGCGTAAGCGTGAGCCTTGGCCGCTCCTGCAGGATGCTCCCGTCAAAATACCGGATGCCCAGCTGCCACGCCCCGATTCCGCACTGCGCTCCCATTACCCGGCCCGGCCCGTCGTCCGCGGGCACATGAATTCCTCCATAGAGCCGGGACAACCCCGCCTGGTCCGCGGCGTCGTAGTAGGTAGCCCATTGCAGATGCACGGCCGAGGTGGGCCCGGCTTCAAACTCGAGGCCGCCAGCCGGGATGACGTGGGTTGCGAGACCTCCGGGGAAGAATTCACTCCCCGTAAGACGAGTCAAAACCTCCGCCGCTGCCCGGCTGAAGGTGCTGTGTCCCGAGAGATACCCCGCAAACGCCGGGGTCACGAAGGTGTCCCGCTGATAGGGCAGCCAGCGGTCGGCAAGAATCCATCCCACTCCGCCAATCTGGGTAGCGGTGTCTGCCGGCTCCCCCTGCCAGGACCGAATCGCAATCTTTCCGATCGCACCCAGCCCGAGGTGGCGATGCCGACCCCCCACCTCGGTAGTCGCCGCGGTGACCACTTCAATCAGGTCAGGAACGAGTGGCAGGCCTTCTTCGTGATAGGAGGGCTCGTTGGCATCACTCGACTGCCCCTTCTGGCCCATGTATCGGATACTACTGATCGGCCGCACATAATCGTATTCACGCTTGCAGGTCCACGCCGCCACCGCGGCATCATGCACCGCGGCATTGACCAGGAAGTACATCTTGACGTCCCACTCCAATTCATCAACGACCGGGCCCGTTCCCATGAACCGGCGTTCGAAACCGGCATGGTCCACCATTTCGTTGGCAATGACGTTCCAGTGCCCGGGGGGAGTTTCAGACTCCGGGCCATCTGCCCAGTATTCCGCAACCACCCGCCCAAAATCGGCCTCGTTCACCAGATTGGCGGTGTAGGGCGCATCGGTAACGGGATTTTTCACGTGCCCGGTCCCATCGTTGGCCCCCAGCGAGTTGTTTCCCATCTGCCCCGGCGAGCAGTCCACCACGGGCGCCGTGGTAGGATCCAGCAAACTGCTGTAGCGGATCACCTCGGCATTCCCGTCCTTGAACTCCTGGTCGCCTGCCCCCTCAAGCTCGGGGGGCGTCCCAGGGTCGAGATACAGAGTCTCCCCTGGTTCCCGACTGAGGGCAAAGGGCCACACCTCCCGCCAATGGGAGCCTATGAATTCCTGAATGGTGAACTCGAGAGGCTGCCCGGTCTGCGAGAAGGCCTCCACAAATTCCAGCGGCTGCCAGCGATTGGGGTCCACCAGAGTTGTTCCAGCAAACTCGAGAATAAGCGGTTGGTTTACGGCTGTGTAGGTGTTGTCGGTGTAACCCCCCGCCTCGTTCGAGTTGTCCCCAGCCGTCCAAGTGATGATGGTCTCGGCCACCCGGTTGCCAACCGCTGCCGGGCTATCCCCGGTCATGGTCATGTTACTGGCATCATACCCCAGACCGACGAACCGGGCATCAAAGTTGGCCTGCGCCTGCAGCACGTTAGCCGCAGGGGTGTTGGGGTGAGCCACCACACTGTAGCGATGGGTCAGGACACGGTATGCCGCATAACTGATCGCCTCGTGGCGGGCCACGTCCACATCGAGGGCTTCGGCATCCTCCCGGTGCAGGTAGCCCGCCGCCGTCTGGTCGTAGGCGGCCCAGGCATCATAGAGGGCCACCGAGACATGAAAGAGATTACGAGCATGGACCGGAGGATCCGGGAAGGACAGTCGCACCGCGGCAAGGAGCTCTTCATTCCAAGTGCGAGCCACCGAGTCCGCACGGACCAGGGCGGGAGCGCTGAGGAGGAGGATCGCCACAAGTGCGCCTTCTACGGGTCTTTTCTTCATGCGGGCGTTGGTGCGATATAGAACATATAGCCTCTCCGGGCGTGGTCAATGCCTCATGGTCCTGCGGCCCCTCGCTGCACACCCCTTGCCGGACAGCCCCCTGCCAGAGCAGTTCTGGCGATTCCCTGCGAGCAGCCGATTCCCTCTTTTTTGCGTGCATTCAGCGTCATTCGCGGTTCCAAATCTCCGCCCCATGACCGCCGCGGAAATCCGCCAGAGCTTCCTGGACTTCTTTGCCGAGAAGGAACACACCATCGTGCCTTCCGCCTCCCTGCTGCCCCAGTCCCCCGGCCTGCTCTTTACGAATGCCGGAATGAACCAGTTTGTTCCCTACTTCCTCGGCACGGACAGGGCTCCCTACAACCCGCCGCGGGCGGCCGACACGCAGAAATGCATCCGGGCGGGCGGCAAGCACAACGATCTTGATGATGTCGGACTGGACTCCTACCACCATACGTTCTTCGAGATGCTGGGAAACTGGTCCTTCGGAAACTACTTCAAGAAGGAGGCCATCCGGTGGGCGTGGGAACTGCTTGTCGAGCGTTGGGGGTTTCCCCCCACTCGCCTCTACGCCACCGTCTACCGCCCCGGGGAGGGCGACCCCGCCGAGTTCGACCAGGAGGCCTACGACCATTGGAAGGCTCTCTTCGAAAACGCCGGTTGTGACCCGGAAGTCCACATCGTGGACGGCAACAAGGCTGACAATTTCTGGATGATGGGAGCAACCGGGCCCTGTGGGCCCTGTTCCGAACTTCACCTCGATCTCACCCCCGCGGGCGATACCGGGGGAGAGCTCGTCAACAAGGACAGCGACCTCTGTATCGAACTCTGGAACCTCGTATTCATCCAGTTCAATGCCGAGGAGGATGGCAGCTTCCGGGACCTTCCTGCCCGGCACGTGGATACCGGGATGGGCTTCGAGCGAGCCTGCTCCATCATCCAGAACACCAAGGGCTTTACCGATTTTTCCGGTAAGCCAACCAATTACAACACCGACGTCTTCCGCCCCATTTTTGCCAAGCTCGAACAGCTTACCGGCAAGACCTACGTGGATGTCTACCCCCGGGAGGGACAGGAGTTCACGGACGAAATCAAGGACTCGGTCGCCTTCCGCGTCCTCGCCGATCACATTCGCGCCCTGAGCTTTTCGATCACAGACGGAATCCTCCCGGACCGGAAGGGCCGGGGAGCCGTCGTCCGGCAGATTTTACGCCGCGCCGTCCGCTATGGCAGGCGACTTGGCTTTTCGGAATCCAATCACGTTCTCTCCAAACTCGTCGATACCGTGATTTCGGAACTTGGAACCGCCTTCCCCGAGCTCACCGGGGCAGCCAAGAGAATCAAGAGTGTGCTGGAAGAGGAAGAGGCGGCCTTCAACGAAACCCTCGACCGGGGCCTTGCGCTCTTTGAAAAGGAAGTGGCCGGCCTCGGCTCGCAGACCTTCCCAGGAACAACGGCCTTCACGCTGGAGGCTACCTACGGCTTCCCGAGGGAGCTTACCGAATTGCTCTGTCGGGAGCAGCTCCTCGCCTTCGATGCAGAAGGCTACCGGCTCGCTCGCGCCGAGCACGAGAATATCAGCCGGGGAGGTCGCGAGGGGGAGGTAGTCCGCGCCCTCGACCTCAGCACCGAGGTCAGGACGGCCTTCGTCGGCTTCGAGGAAGACGGCTGTGAGGCTATCATTCTCGAAATACATCCCGGCCATGGGGGCCTCCAGTGGCTCCTCACCGACCGCACGCCCTTCTACGCGGAAATGGGGGGACAGCTTGGAGACACCGGCACCCTCCTTACCGGCACCCGCGAAATCCCGGTCATGGCCGTCCAGCAAATTGGCGGTGCCCGCGCCCATGGGATCCCTGAGGACCAGGCCACCGGCCTGGAGGCCGGCGACACGATCAAGCTCCAGCTCGACTCCGCCCGCCGACGCTCCATCGAAGCCCACCACAGCGCGACCCACCTCCTGCACTGGGCGCTCCACGAGATCGTGTCCCCGGATGCCACCCAGCAAGGCTCCCTCGTTGCCGAGGACCGCCTGCGCTTTGACTTCACCTCCGGTGCAGTAAGCCCCGCACAGATCGCCCAGCTCGAGGAGAAGGTGAACGCCTGTATCGAGGCCGGCCACTCCGTGAGCTGGCAGGAATTGCCCTTTGACCGCATCCGCGGCCGGGACGACATCATGCAATTCTTCGGGGACAAGTATGGGGACAAGGTCCGTGTGGTCCAGATCGGCGGGGAAACACAGGCGCTCAACGGTTACTCGATGGAGCTTTGCGGCGGCACGCACGTTCGCAATACGGGTGAGATCGGTCTCTTCAAGATTCGGCGGGAAGAAGCTATTGCCGCCGGCACCCGTCGCATCGAGGCGGTCTGCGGAGTCGCCGCTGAGGCCTATCTTGCCGAGCAGGCCGAGAAGGAAGGCGAGGAGAAGGCGGCCGCCAATGCAAAGCTGGCTGATGCCAACGCTGCTCTTGCGGCCCTCGGCGCCGATCCCTTCCCCGCCCCGGACGAGGCTACCGCAGCCGAGGTCAAGACCATCGCCGTCAACGCTGAGAAAGCGCTCAAGAAGGCCCGGACTGCCAACGCCGCCCGGGAAGCCGACGAGTTTCTTGCGGGGCTGGTTGAGGGCGACGGAACAGACACCAACCTCGTTCACGCTCTCGATGGTTCCCCGGCCCTTCTCCAGGAGTTGCTCAACGGCCTGAAAAAAGTCCAGTTCACCCGCGCCGCCTTCCTCGTCGTGGATGACGGCGAAAAACTCCACCTCGGGGCCCTCTGTGGAGAGGACGGCAACAATGCCGGTCACGGCGCCGGGAGACTCATCCAGGACCTTGCGCCCATCGTCGGCGGCAAGGGAGGGGGCAAGCCGGACATGGCCCGCGGCGCAGGAGCGCACCGCGAAAAAAAGGAGGCCCTCCTCGCCGCCGCCCGCGAGAAGCTCCTTTGAATTCCGGAACCGCCCCCGCCGGGCGCACCCGGCAGCAATCCTCCTTCAACAGAAGGCCCCGACATGTTTGGGTCGTGGAAACCGTTCTCTTCCCTCATGCGCCTCCTCCTCTGCCTCCTCGCCGCCTTTCTCCCCACCTCCCTGCCTCTCCCCGCCCTCGGATTCGCCAATGGGATCAAGATCGGGGAAGTGACCGACACCAGCGCGGTGGTCTGGGTGCGCCTCACCTCGCGCGAGGAGGCCGACCGGCGTATCGACGACTGGGATGGCAAGGAGCCGAAACAGTGGTCCGTTCCCGGAACCCCGGGGACGGCCGTGCTGCAGATCACCGGGCCGGGAGCACCTGCCCGGGCGATCCGCGGGCAGTGCAGGGCCGGCAACGACTACTGTCACCAGTTCCTCCTGAGTGGACTCAAGCCGGATACCCCCTACGAGCTCGCAATCAGCGGTCACTCCGCGAAGCCCGACAACGAGCCGGACGCCACGATCAAGGGGCGCTTCAGGACTGCTCCACGGGCAGATGCCTCCAAGCCGATCACCTTCGTAACCAGCACCTGTCAGGACTTTCCACGGCGCGACGACAAGAGAAACGGACACCGGATCTACCGCTCCATGCTCGCACTCGATCCGGCCTTCTTCGTGCAAACCGGGGATACCCTCTACTACGACAAGCCCCGCCCCTACGCCAAGGACCTCGCCACCGCACGCTACAAGTGGAACCGCTTCTACGCCCTGCCCAATCCGCGGAACTTTCACAGGTCGGTCCCGAGCTACTGGCTCCATGACGACCACGACCTTCTCAAGAACGACTGCTGGCCCGGGCAAACCTACGGGGACCTCACCTGGGAGCAGGGGCTCATGATCTGGCGCGAGCAGATTCCCCAGAGCGAGAAGCCCTACCGGACCTTCCGCTGGGGGAAACACCTGCAGGTCTGGTTCCCCGAGGGCCGCGAATTCCGCAGCCCGAATCCCATGAAGGATGGCCCGGGGAAATCTATCTTCGGGGCCACGCAGTGGGCCTGGCTGGAACGCACAATGACCTCCAGCGACGCCACCTTCAAACTCTTCGTCAGCGCCACGCCGGTCGTCGGCCCCGACAGGAAGAAGAAGAACGACAATCACGCCAACGAGGGATTTGCCCACGAGGGCCGGCGGCTCCGCAAGTTTCTCTCCGGCATTCCCGGCTGCTTCGTGGTCAATGGGGACCGCCACTGGCAGTATCACTCCGTGGACCCCGAGACCGGGCTCATGGAGTTTGGCTCGGGGCCCGCCAGCGATATCCACGCCGGTGGGTGGAAAAAGGAACTGCAGCCCGAGTGGCAGAAGTTCCTCCGGATCAAGGGTGGCTTCCTCTCCGTGAAGGTGGACGCCGGCAAGGCCACCTTCCGCCACCACGATGTCGACGGAAAGGTGGTGAACGAAGTCGTCCTAGGCGCCGGGCGGGAACCAGGCAAACCCCCGGGGCAAGCGCCCGGCCATAGACCGAAGGGATGACGCCCCCCTCAACTTGCCTTGAATTACCCGCAATCACTGCAAAGACTGTTCCCGTGCACATGGAAGACGAAAATACGGTCTGGCGGGGGGGGCCGTCACAAGTTGTCAATCTCCCTGCCTTTGCAGCCTGCCTCCTCATGGGAGGTGCCTTCCTGGTAGTGGGAGCCAACACCCACTGGGCCATTTCTCTCGGCGCGGGTATCTGCGCCGTCATCGGCGGCTGGAAGTGGCTCGTTGTCCGCTGCCAGCGTTTCGAAATCACTACCGAGCGCCTCAAGATGATCGAGGGAGTCCTCAATCAGGACGTCGATGAAATCGAGCTTTACCGCGTCAAGGATACCCGAATCCTCCGCCCAATCTGGCTCCGCTTCTTCGGTCTCGGCAACGTTGTCCTCGAAACCTCCGACCGCACCCATCCCCGACCCGTCCTCAGCGCCATCAAGAATGCCGCAGAAGTCCGGGAGGAGCTCCGCAGGCACGTCGAGAAACTCCGCGACCAGAAGCGGGTGCGCGAGGTCGACTTTGACGAAACCAGTGACAGCGAGTTCGGCGAGGAACTCGGATAGAAACGCCTTCGGAGCTCCCGGCCCGGACCCCCGCCACCCTCGCGAGGCTCTGCTCCCTTAAAATCTGGCGGAAGAACTTGCACCACGATCCAAATCCGGCATCCTCCGCTCCCCTCCCGGCCGGACATCCTTTGCGGGGTTAGCTCAGTTGGTAGAGCAACTCGTTTACACCGAGTGGGTCGGCGGTTCGAGTCCGTCACCCCGCACCATTCAAAAAGCGCGCCGCAGAGTTTGCCTGCCGGCAAGCCAGCGGCGCTTGGAACCAGCTGGCGACTCTACCGGCGGGTTGATACGCTGGCGGCGTTGGCAATCCATCGAGAATGGCCCAATTCGCTCAGGACCTCCGCCTTACCAGTCAGCCCTCCGTTCTCCTGCAGCCGAACCCGTCATTTCTGCGTTGGCGAACTACAAGCGGCGCCGCCGCAGCGCGAAGCCGGCGAGAGCCACGAGACCGAGGAGGCCTGTTGTCGGCTCGGGAACGGGAACGCCGGTCACGGTGAAATTCGAAAGCGTGTAACTGCCGGTCACTCCTGCACCGAAGGGAGCATCGCGCTCGAGAAGGATTGCGAAACGGTCCAGCTGGGCCAGGTTGCCCCCGTTGCCCCAGGCATCGTCCGCCTGCGAACTGGAGGCGCCTCCGACATCCACGATGTCCCCGTTGGTCTCATTGTAGGACTGGAAGCTGTACTCGGCACGGCCTTCACCCGAGGTGTTGGTCCAATTGTGGCTGTAGGAGAAGGTGTCCGCGCCGGTTCGGGTCAGGAGGATGTCGAAGCTATGGGAGACCCCCGTCGCGGAGACCGGCACGCCGTTGGGCGGAAGAACGCTGGGCGGGTCGGCCCGGCTTTGCCCGCCGATCCCAAGGTGATTAAGTGAGGCGTCCTGGTCGATCCGGAAGCGAATGAAGTCATCCCGGCCAACGTTCGGCCCCAGGTGAACCATCGGGATCATCTCAGATCCGGCAATCGAGTCGACCAGTGCCATCCGGATCCGCGTGCGGTCGTTGCCGGGCGCGGTGGTATTCATCGTGAGGTCGAAGGCGACCCTCAAGGACTGGCCGATCTGTGAGAGATCGGCTGGAGTGAAATCGGAAATGGCCCGCGGGCGGGCGCCGACGTTGGGCGCTAGCGTCGCGGTGAACCCGTCGGCCGTGACGCTCGCCAAAGAGGAATTGCCCTCAGGGTCGTCAAAAGTAAACGGGGTGACTGCAAGGCCCGCCGCATTTGTGGAGGCACTGCAAGCCACCAAAATGCCGAACCCTAACAACCGCGTTGAGATCCAGATTCTCATGGCCGCCGAAGCTACGGGACCTGTCGCCAAATACAATGCCCCGCCCCGAAAGGGAGGTCACACAATAAAAGGACTCCACCAGCGGTAAAATCTTGTCGCTTTTCCAATCCAGTCTGCGCGGTTACATAGCCCCGAACTCCTCCGATGAAACATCCTCTCAGCGCCCTGCTTCTCTTGAGTGTGCTCGCCTCTGCCGATCCCGTTCCGCTTGCCGACACCTGGACGTTTTTCAATCCCGAGGGCAACTCCACCATCAGCAACCAGTCTGCGACCGGATTCGACGTGGAGATTTTCGATGTCGCGGGAAATACCCGGTCCGCCAATACCGCCACGATCACCTCCATCACGGAAGGGCCCTTCGCCAACATTATCGTGACGGCTCCGGGCCACGGGTTGGCGGCGGAAGACGAGGTCATCATCACTGGAACGAGTGTCGCGGACTACAACACGGGGCCAGTGCCGGTCGCCTTCACGGAGGACGCCGACACGTTTGAAATCGATATTATCTCCTACACCGAGGACGCCACGGGTGGAGAGGTGGGGATTGTCCTGGCCGGGAATGCCGTCCGCCCCCGCGTCTACCAGGTCCACGATCCGGTCGACCTCTCCCAGATCGGCGCGGCATACAGCTGCTCCTTCGAGCTCGAGCTGGGCACGCAGATCTTCGAGAACAACCGGGGAGACCTGCATCTCTTCTGGGGTGACACGGTCACCAACAGCGAGTTCTTGGCCGTCATTCACCTCGGCCCCAATCCCGGCCGCGACGATGCCATCAAGATGCGCATCGACAACGAGGCCTTCAATCTCTCCCCGGTTCCGGACGATTCCGCGGAAGGTCCGCTGGGGGTGGGCGGAAACTCCTGGGGAATCGAAGCTCACTATCCCCAGCCCAACGGCGACACGGAGGGCGTCAACCGTCTCAACCTCCCCGGCTCCGTCCACCGCTTCCTCTTTAACCTCGTTCGGGTCTCCGCCACAGAACTCGCCGTCCTCCTCAAGTGGCAGGTCGTCAGTAGCGCAGACCCCAACCAAGTCACGGGCGACGGCACCGAACTCTACGCGCTGCGCTACGACGAAACCACCGGCAACGTGGAGGGTCGGCTGAGCCCCCCGAGAGACACTCATGACTCCGACGCCTGGGGCGTTGACCCCGATGCTCTGCGCGGCACCGTCACCGCCTCGCCTGGGGCCCTCAGCCAGATCAACTTTTGTGGGTTCATGCTGCACGATGACGACCCCTTCGATCAGGACGACAATGATTTCACCGTAGACGCGGGCACCATGATGTTCCGCGACTGGCAGGTCGACTGTCGAAACTATTTCGAGGAGCTCCAACGTATGCACAACGTCATCCGCGACCCGCTCACCGGTGCCACCACCGTCCAGTTCTTTTCCTTTCAGGACGATAGTAGCGACGGATCTTACTACCGCGTGCTCGCCGGGGCCGGCCTGCAGGACTTTCCCGACCAGGTCGAACCCCTGCTTGCTCCCGACGCTTCCGGGTTCACCGAGGTCCTGGAGTTATTCCCCCCGCCCGATTTAAGGCGCTTCTATCGCGCGGAGCTGCTACCTCGTCCCGAAGCCGACTGAGGCTTCGACTCGGCGAATTCGATCAACCCCCGAGAGGGCGCAGGAAGCGAGGTGAAGACTTGGCTGAGCCTGTCGATTTGTGTGGTGCTGGGGTTGGGGAGAGGGGGGGCGGGATATCGATGGCGCCCTTCCAAAGGCCAAGAAGACTCTGATCAACAGCCTCTCGCAAGACAGAGACTACAGGCGATTTGTTCGAAATGCGGAGCCCCCGGAGCCCCGTTCTCTTCCCCTGCCCGAATCGCGAATCCACGCCAGGGATGGGGGCATGCCTATGGGCGCTTCAGCCGAACGAATCGCCGCGAGGTGTTGATTGGAAAGCTGACCTCCACCAGGCCGCCAAGCGCAGCCGGCGTGAAGGGAACATCCGTCCAATCGCCCTCTTCATAGCTGGTGGATGTTTCGAGCAGCCAGCCGGGCTTGTCATACCAGGACACGATAAACTCGGTATCGGTGAGCCTGACCCAGCGGTCCGGGCGCGCGACCTCGTCCAGGATACGCTCCGTGAGCGGTCGGAAGGACGCATCCACAGAAGTCTTGGCGCCCCGGGCAGCGAAGACTTCCGTCCAGGCCCCTCCGCCACGCTCGTAAGACAGGAACTCCACCTCGTAGATCCCGGGCAGCAACCGCGCCACCCCAAGGGTCTCCCCGGCTCCCGTCACGTTTGGAAAGCACAGGGAATCACCGCGGTGGGCAGGATTCGCGATGTTGCTTCCGTTGACCCGGGTAGAGCTGTGGAAAACCGCTCCCCGAATCCGAAGACGCATCCCGTCATCCCCCGTGAAGCCAAAGGTGTAATCGTCCTCCTCCGAAATCTGTAAACGCATCCGCGCCGCCAGGGTGAAGTCATCATCATCACCCGCGGTGTTCGTCGCAAAGGGCACAAACCCCTGGACTCGCTGCCCCGGCGCGCCCCCTGAATTATCCGGGTCCGCATGATTAATCACCGCGGAAGAATAGGTCTGCCCCGTGCCCGCCGCGGGATCCCCGTGGATCCACTCCGCGTGAACCAGGCTGCTCACGGTTGCGCCCGGGCGGCGCAACTCACGCACACTCCAATGCTGCTGTGGCGGGGTCGGCAGGGGAAGATCCCTCGCGGGCACCAGCGAGAGAGGGAACGTCTCCGCCGCCAGAGGGGGAGGCTCGGCGAGGGCACGGATCTGAACGGGACCAAGCGCCTCGCAGAAAATCAAGACATCGTTGATGTCGCCGACGAAGTGGCTCCCCGCCATTCCCGCGCTCCAGCCGAGCAGCACGTCCGCATCCTTGATGGTATTGGGGACCCCCGCCTCCGTGGCGTCGAGTTCCCCGTTCACGTAGATGGAACGCTGTCCTCCCAATTTATCATACACGAACGCGATGTGGGTCCACTGATTGGCCGGCACGGAATCGGCTCCGGCCAGATCGTTCGAGTGAAACCCCATGTAAGGCCTCCCATTTCGCAGGCCCATGTGCAGACTTCCGGCTCCCCCGGCCCCGGCCTGCCCGAAGACCATTTTACTCCCTGAAACCGTCGATGGCCGAATGCGGGCCACCGCCGTGAAGCTTCCGTGCAGTCCCAGATCACGTGCAGAATTCCCCGGCGTCTGGGAGGTGATCAGGCGAAGATGCTGGCCCGAGCCGGTAACATTGCAGCGCAGAAAGGCGTCGTTGTTCTCGGCCATCAGGTCCGCTAACGGGGAGCCGAGCCGGGTGGCCGTCGAATTGCCGGTGGCATCGCCAAATCCGGTCGCGGGAGTGTGCTCAAAGTTAAATCCCGCCATCAACCCCGTAGTCGCTTCGAGGCTGTTCGCGTCCTCCGCCCCCGGTGACGAGGAATCGTTGTCCTGAAAGCTCAGGTGGCTGGCCTGCAGGTAGGCGTCAGGATGATGATAAATCGCCCCTCCGAGCCCCTGCCCGACGGCGCCATTGCCTGCCCCAAAGGACCCGTAGCCTCCGTCCCCCCCTGTCGCGGTGTTGTTTCGAAACGCGCAGCGCCTGATCGTGGCCGTCCCCGACCTGATGCACACCGCGCCTCCGAGGCCGGCTCCCCCACCGCCGCCGCCCGCGTGGGAAGACCTTGCCTGTCCGCCTTCCCCGCCCGGGGCACCCGCGCCGCCCGGTCCTCCATTTCCACCGAATATGCTCGCACCACCGCCGCCGCCGCCGCCTCCAAAGCCGCCATCACCGCCGGCAGCCTCCCGGCCACCACCACCGCCGCCGCCTCCATCGCCACCATTTCCGCCGGCGACATTGTAGCTGCTTCCTCCTGCCCCGGGGCTCGGACTCCCGCCATTCCCGCCGGTTTCATCCGAGCTGTTGTTCCGTCCACCGTCTCCACCTTTGCCGCCACGCACCCAGTTGCCCACAAAGGTGCAGTCTTCCAAGAGCAGGGACCCGGACTCTGAGCAGATTGCTCCTCCGAAGGCGCCACCACCGCCACCACCGCCACCAGACGAATCCACCCCGCGATCCACCCCGCGCCCACCGACCGATCGGTTGTTCGCAAACACACAGCGCCTCGCCGTCAAGCTCCCGCGGTTGTAACAGGCCCCTCCGAAGAAGCGGTCCCCCTGGCAGTTACGAATCGTACAGTCCTCCAGCACAAGAGTGCCCCCATTGTTGCGAATCGCGCCCGGCCCGCCTCCCATTCCACCGGCGATAATGGACAGCCCCCGAAGGGTCAGCGCCCCACCGGGGCTGACGGTGAAACTTCGCGCCAGCCCCACGCCATTCAGGCTGGTCAACTGAAGGCGGTCGGCCCCGTTTCCCTCGATTGTTATATTTCCGGTGACCGGCTCGCCGAACACGAGACCGCTGCTACGTGGAATCAGCCCATCGACCTGCACCCTGATGGTAACCGGTCCAGGCATCCCGTTCGCCCGGACCATGGCCTCGTGCAGCGATCCGGTCCCGCTGTCGGCGAGGGTGTTTACGTAGAGCGTGTCCACGGTGCTCACGGGCGTTTGCAGGGACACCTTGGTCACCGTCCCGCTATGGCTGCCGTCGCGGACGCCGGTCAGGTCGGACACCGTGCTCCCAGAGGCCTCATCCATGCGCCAGCAGGATACCAGGCCAGGCTCATCTGCGGATACCATGCGGCGGAAGTTGGCCGCGATTTGCGCGCCCGTCCGTGCCGTGCTCCAGACGCGCACCTCGTCAATCTCGCCACGAAAGCTCTCTCCTCCCCCGGCACCGGGATCGCCGCCAATGGTAGGCGGGTGAGTTGCATCAAACAGAAGGGGCGTTCCGCTGAAGCTCCCGGTGGCCGCTTTCCAGCCGTCAAGATAGATGGCGTAACCGCTCGGCGAGACCGTGTAGGCCACGTGCACCCACTCCCCGGGGCGGATGATGGCATTGACCGAGGCGTCCACGGCCAGCCAGCCGGCTCCCGAGCCAATGTGCCCGACGATTCTCGTTCCATTCGCTATCTTGAAGGTGAACCCATGATTCGCTGAGCCTGTCCGGCTGCTGAAGATGGAGCGATACCCCGAAATGGAGGTGGGGCGCACCCACGCTTCCACAGTGAAGTTCCCGCTCACCCCGGGACCAGCCGGAGCCGTCACCATCCCGCCGCCATCGATCCTGATTCCCCGCCCCTCACCGGTCTGGAGATTGTTCTGGCCCATGAACGCCCAGCGATTTCCGCCGTCGGTGTCCTGCTCGTGCTGGATGCGCACCCGATAGCTGCCCGGCTGCAACCAGTCGGAAAACGGTGTGAACACACGGGCCCCCCCATTTCCCCAGGTTCCCGCATTATACTCCGGACTTCCCGTGCCGAAGGCCCCGTTCTGATTCCTGTCGATCCAGAAGCGCGTCCCATCTGCCCCGTATCCGAGGAAACGCGTCGGGCGATGAACTATCAACCAGCCATCATATTGAACGGAGTAATTCTGCCAGTTCCCGTCCGTTCCCCCCGTGATGCCCACCGAATCGCGCAGCCCCATGCCGTTGTCCCAGTAGACCGGGATCGGGTCGGCGCGAGTTCCCGAGATGGTCTGCGTCGTCGTCCAGTCATCCTGAGACGCCACTCCCCGCAGGCTGCTGTCCACAAAGTTTGCCGTCAGCCCATAGTTGGTCTGCTGCTCATCCTGATAGAGGTCAAAGTCCCCGTCGCCACGGTCCTCCTGGACAAGCTGAAACGAATTTCCGCCCGCTCCTTCCTCATACTGGACCCGGGCCTTGTAGAGTCCCGGCACGAGGACGCTCGAAAACGTGCCGGTAGTGGCGCCCTGCCCACTGCCCCAGTTGTTATTAAACAGCTCCGTCCCGTCCTGAAAAATGCCGTCCCCACTGGTGTCCACCCACAAGCGGCTGCCGTCATCACTGCGGGTGGCGATGCGGAGTGCGCGATTTACCCTGAGGTAGCCGTCCCACTGGACCGAAAAATTGTTCCAGTTCTCATCCGTGCCATGGGTGAGGCCCACGGAGCTGCGCTCTCCCCAGCCGTTGGAAGGGAAGTCCGGAATAATGTCTACCCGCACCCCGCTACGCTCCCGCGTGGCCGTCCAATCGGGCTCCGTAACGCCACGGAAGTTCGAATTGTAGTAGCTCCCCGTCCATCCGGGGGTCGTCTCCGCCGCAGTGGTGAAATACTCCCCGGCCGCCCCTCTCCCGAGGAACTCAACCTGCAGGTCGAGATATTCGTTTGGCGCGGCGCCCCCCGGGCCCAGATTGGTAAGGCGCACGGACCCATCCGGCGCCATCCAGCTCACGCCGGCAGGCAAGGCCGAATCCTCCCGGTCGAGGTCCGAGATGTCATAGCCATTCCCCGGGATGGCATCGATGCGGGAAAGCGGGGTGCAATCGATCTGTTCGTGCTGATTGGGCCGGTGCGCCCAGACCACGTAGGCCCCCGTGCTCAGGAGTGGATTGTTCGGGAAGTTACGGCGCAATCCGACCCAGATGCGCTTGTTGTCGCTCAAGCGGAAACTGAGAGCCAGCTTGTCCCCGGTGGTGCCCGGGTGATCAAAGCGGTAGACCCGGTAGATTCCACTGGTAGTCGCATCGGTCACTCGATCCGGCTCGATCCAGCCGAGGCACACCTTGCCCGCCATGCTGAAGTGCCCGTTTTCCAATACTCCATCACTTCCGGGCGCGGTGCGGAACTGCACCGCCATCATGTCGAAGGCATCTCCGTACTCGTCGTTCTGCGCGAAGCCCCATGGACTGGTAAATCCCCTGCGCTCGGTGAGGTCCCCGCCGGTGAGGGAGCCGACCCAGAAGTTGGCATGGCCGAGCCCGAGGTTGTGGCCACATTCATGGATCACAGTACCGTAGCCCACTGCCCCGGTGTCCCACTGGTTCCCTCCGCCCAGGTTGGCAAAGGCCCCCCGGATGCGCTCCGTGGGCTTCAGGCTATAGATGAAAATATCATAGTCCGCGGTCGGGTAGCCGGCCGCTGCCGCCAGAGATTTCGCCTCCGTGGCGAGGGCCCCCGAGCTGTAGCTGGCCGCCGGCTGGGTCATCCGCAGAACGCTTGAGGTGATGTCCTTCGTGCTCAGGTTGCACTTCCCATAGGACATCGTGTTGATGCTGTCGGACGCGTCATCCAGTCGCGAAGCCCAGTCCGACACCGAAAGCGGAGCACCAGTGAGGTCAGGAAAATCGAGCCGCATGACCAGGACGCGCTTAGGCTGGGCGCTCCAGGCCAGCGAAGCGGCAGAAGCTCCCCCAATGACTCCGCCCCCCGCCCCGGAGGAGCTGGAGTAGGCCACCTCCAGCCCGGCCGTGACCGTGTGGGGCCCGTTCATGGCCAGAGCCGACGCAAGGTCATCCGCAAGCTGCGTGGCGAGAGATGCATCCGGGAAGGTCACCCGCCGGCCGCCAAGAAGCGCCGTGACCGGGCCATCCACGGCTCCAGGGCCTGCTGGGAACAAGCTCCTCACCGCTGCTGCGTCGGCCTCATCGATTGGCTGCAGGACCCCGGGACGCAGAACGGCCTCCCCCAGGAGGCGAACCCCCTGCACGGGCAGCTGGTCCTTGCTCAGGATATTGTCCCACCCGCGCCACGGATGCACCTTGAGGGAGCCTTCCGCGGTCTCCAGCCACACCAGGTGCCGCGCGGTCTCGCGCCGCTTTGCTGGCGACCGGCAATCCGAGCGTATCGCGTAGTCGCCAGTCGTGCTAAACGGTTCTTCAACCAGGAAGCGGACTTCTTCTGGCAGGGACAACCATTCGCTCCAGGAAAGAGCCTGCCGCAGCGCCTCTTCCGGCTTGCTCCGCATCATGCTGAGCATGACTTCCGCCCGCTGCGCGGCCAGCTGCACACCCCGGCTCAGGAGCAGGGGATTGTTTTCCTCCGCCGCCAGTTCCCACTGCGTCCGCCAGGCCGAAAACTCTGCGAGCACGCCTTCGGCCCGCTGTGCATTTACCGATTCCTCAGCACCTCGAGCCCTAGGCATGCGGCCCGCCGGAATCCGCGGCCCAGCAGGAATTTCCAGCGGGGTCCTGCCCGCTGGAACCGCCGGCTCGTCCGCCACGGATACAACGGGTAAAGGCCCCTGTGGCTGACGCAGGCAGAGGAGGAGCAACCCCAAGATGAGAAGCGGCAAACAAAGAGCGAGACGGCGGCGGTGCTTCATAAGCTTCAGAGAGGTAGAGCCCCTCGATTTCCACGTTCCTCAATCGGCGGTTCTCCCGGCCGGTTCAATCAAAATCCCCTCCCGGCCGGAACAAAGTGCGAACACGGGGATGGCCGGCCTATCGGGTCGTCGTGCCCGTCACCAGCCTCACACGGTGAGGAAAGCGGGCAGCTCGCAAATTGCCGTGTGAAATGAACAGGTTTTCGGGTAGAACCGGTCGGGGTCGTGCACAATCACCTTCCACTCTTTCTCTTCTCTCTCCTCAGCGGGTCCCTTCTGGCTTCGCCGGGCGTGCGCGAGACCGACATCTATCGCTCAGAAATCCGTCCTATCCTCGCAAAACATTGCTTCGGCTGTCATGGCCCCGGGAAGCAAAAGGGCGGGCTCCGGCTCGACACTCTGGACCCGGGTTTCGAGGGCCCTGCGGCAGAAACATGGCACGATGTCCTGGAGAATCTGAACCTGGGCGAGATGCCCCCCGAGGACGAACCGCAGCCGGACACCGTTTCCCGGCGAAGGCTCTCCGGCTGGGTGCGGGCCGGTCTCGACGAGGTCGCCCGCCAGCGAAGGGGGGCTGCTGGCCGCACCGTGATCAGGAGGCTCGCCCGCTACGAGTACAACAACACTCTGCGCGACCTGCTGGGGATTGAGATGGATCATGCCCACAACCTCCCCCCCGAGCCCGCTTCTCCCGATGGTTTTCGGAACAACGGGGCGTCCCTTGGAGTATCCCCGTTGCAGATCGAGTACTACCTCGAAGCCGCTCGCGCCGCAATGGACAAGGCTATCGTGACCGGACCCGCTCCCGAGGTGTTCCGGCACCGTTTCACAGAATCTTCCCAGTCGGCCCGGCGCAAGCCCGAGCAAACCCCATCCAATCACATGCGTCCGGGAGGCTCCTTCTTCGGCAAGATGCTGAGCTTCCCCCGAGAAGGGGAGTTCCGAATCCGGGTCAAGGCTGGGGCCCGCGTGCCCGGGGGCATGGCCTACCCGCGGATGCGCGTCAGCATTGGCGTGCGCTCAGACACCCAGAGCCCCGCCCGGGTCGTCGGGGAAGTCGATGTCACCAATTCCGACTCGGCTCCCCGCGTCTACGAACTCCGGGGCCGGATCGAGGAGTTCCCGCTACCCGGCCACAACCCGAAATTTCCCGGTGTGACGATCATCGTGACAAATGTCCACGACGATGGATTACCGCCGGACAAGCCCTACCAGTTCAAGGCCATTGCTATCCCTGGACCACAGAAGAAGGAGCTTGCAAAGGCGGTGAAAACCAACCGCCCGGTCCTTCCCGTGGAGAAGGCCCTGCTCAGGAAGAACAGCAAGGCGCTCGGGGGCTTCAACAAATTTATCGACGGACTGCAGCGCAAGGTTGAGGAGCTCCGGGTGATCGACCCCCGGGATAAGAACCAGGCGGATATTGCGTTCCGCCTCTTCGAGGTCAACGCATTGCGCGCCAGGGTCGAGCGCGAGGTGAAGGGAATTGGAAAGCAGCTCGAGCACCCGGACCTCAACGTCCTGTGGAAGCGCTTCCAGGCCACCAACCGGGAGGCCCTCGCCCGCCATCAGGAGGCGGTGGGCCGGTTTCAGGGCATCGAGCCCATCGACCGACGCGACAAGGCCCGCCTTAAGGAGCTGATGCCCCGGCAGCAGGAACGCAGCACCATCGTCCTGCAGTCCCTCGAGTTCGAGGGGCCCTTCTACACTTCCTGGCCGCCAGCGAGCCATGCCCGGCTGTTGCCGCTGTCCCAAGGCGGCGACCCCGCTCGGGCACGGGAGGCGCTTGCCGGGTTTATCACACGGGCTTATCGTCGTCCTGCGACCGAGGCCGACCTGGGGGTCGCCCTTTCTTTCTACGAGAGGATCCGTCCCGTATCCCCGTCCTTCGAGGAAGCGATGCGGGAGGTTTTCTCGATGATCCTCGTTTCCCCGGAGTTCCTCTACCTCTTCGAGCCGGAGGCCTCCGGGAAGTCGCGGGCGCTGACGCCACACGAGATCGCGGCACGCCTGTCCTACTTTCTCTGGTCCACCACACCGGATGACGCCCTCATTGCCCGGGCCTCCTCCGGAGCCCTCAGCTCCCCGGCCGGACTGGCAAGGCAGGTTCGCTCCATGATCGAGGACCCCCGCTCGCGAGCGTTCGTCAGGCACTTCACCGACCAGTGGCTGGATCTGTCCGGGATCGACCGCGTCGCGATCAACCCCGAATACTACCCTGACTTCGATGACCGGCTCAAGCCCATGATGCGGGAAGAGCCCCGGCAGTTTTTCGCCGAGATCCTGCACAAGAATATCAGCGCCCTGAACCTCATCGATTCAGACTTCGCCATGCTCAATGAACCCCTCGCTCGCCATTACGGTCTCCGCGGCCCCCGGAGCGGAGCTTTCGAACGCGTCGCCCTCAACCCCGGGGACCACCGGGGGGGCCTGCTGACCCAGGCCGGAATCCTGCTCCTGAATTCCACCGGCGAAGACTCTCACCCCGTGCGCCGCGCCGTTTGGGTCTTGGACCGTCTGCTCGATGACCCTCCGGCGCCGCCGCCTGCGGACGTGCCTGACCTTGAATCCGACGACCCGGGATTCCAGTCCCTCCCTGTTCGCAAGCAGCTTGAAGCCCATCGCCGCAAGGAGGCCTGTAACGACTGTCACCGGGGCATTGACCCCTGGGGAATTCCTTTCGAGCGCTACGATGCGGTTGGGCTATGGCGCGAAGCCGTGGTCCGCTCTCCAGCGCGACGCAAAGGGAATGAAGTGACTGCCCCGGTAGAGGACCAGTCCACCCTCCCCGGAGGCCACCAAGTTCAGGGCATCAGCGACCTGAAAGCCTTCCTCCTGAAGCACCGCAAGCGGCGCTTCGCAATGGCTCTGACCTCCAAGCTCCTCGCCTACAGCCTCGGCCGAAGCCTGACTTTCGAGGACGCGGAAGAGGTCGAATCCTTGACGGATCAATTTGAAAAGAGCGACCATCGGCTGAGCTCCCTGCTGGTGGCCATTGCGCAGAGCGAGACGTTCCAGCGCAAGTGAATCACTAAAACCAACAAACGCATGGCAACCAAATCCTGGCATCTGAACAGAAGGGCCTTTCTTCGGGGGGCGGGAGCGACTCTTGCCCTTCCCTGGCTCGAGTGCATGGGCGGGGGGGACGGCCCCCGCGGCCGTGCGGCGCTCCCAAAGCGCCTTTGCTGTGTCTACTGGCCGTTCGGCGTAGCGATGCCCAAGGAGGACCACCCGGACCGTCAATGGGGATGGTTCCCCACCGGGGAGGGCAGTGATTTCCAGTTCACCGAGGTTCTCTCTTCCATGGAGCCCCTCCGCGAGAACGTCACCGTGATTGGCGGCATCTCCCACCCCAATGGCTGGAAAATGGGCGGCCACGACACCGGGGACACCTTTCTCACCGGCGCCTTGATGAAGGGCGGAGCCTTCGGCAACAGCATCTCGCTCGATCAACGCGTGGCCTCCGCCTTTGGCCAACAGACCCGCTACCGCTCTCTCACTCTCTCCAGCGACGGTGGCGTCGGCGAGCCAACCCGGGCGACGACCCTGTCCTTCTCCCGGGAGGGCCGGCCCATTCCGGCCCTCTCGAGTCCGCAAAAGATTTTCAACCGGCTCTTCGGTGTCGAGCCGGGTGAGACCGCAGAGCGGCAGCGGCAACGCCTCCAGAACTCCGGGAGCATCCTCGACCACGTGCTGGAGCACTCGAAGACACTCAATCGTCGTCTCGGCAGGCAGGACAAGGAGAAGTTCGACGAGTACATGAGCTCAGTGCGCGCTGTCGAGCAGCGCGTCGAACGGGCCCAGTCCTGGCTGAACGTCCCCAAGCCCGAGGTCGATGCCGGTGCGGTTGATCTGGAGGCCACCCAGGAAGGCCCAAAGGAATACATCAAGGCGATCTATGATCTGATGTTCCTCGCCTACCAGACCGACTCCACGAGGGTTTGTACCTACATGATCGGCCAGGTCGCCGGGGCGACCACGATTGCCAACAAATTTCCTGCCTGCCTCGGACTCTCGGGAAACTGGCACGGCCTGGCACACGGGGCGGGCAAGGGCCAGGGGGTCCGGAACCTGGGCCGCTTTGATCAGTTCCTCGCCCAGAACCACGCTCGCTTCCTCCGCCGGATGGGCGAAACCCGCGAAGGCGACGGCTCGATTCTGGACCAGACCATAGTCCTCTACGGCTCGAGCAACAGCCGCACCCACAACAACCACAACTACCCGCTGCTCCTCGCCGGTGGACGCAACCTCGGCTTCCGGCACGGGAGCTACCTTAAATTCGACGAAGAGAAGATGCCGCTCTCCAACCTTTACGCCACAATGCTGGACAGGCTGGGCATCCCTGATGGGAGATTCTCTGACAGCCGCGGAGAAATGTCCGAGGTCCTCGGCGGGTGACCCCGAAGGTGCCCGCGCTCTTCCCCGGGACTGCCCCGCACAAAAGCCCTCAGGGGGGGCAGCGGAGAATTCGTATCGAGTTTCTTGCCAGATCCTCTTACAGCCGCCGTAATGATCCCCCGTCAGACACAGCGTTCCATTGTTCTGCCCCGGCCCACGGTGGCTCCCTTCATTCCGACAATCTAATCTACACAGCCATTCATGAAAGCACGGCTCCTCCCGCTCGCAGCACTCCTCAGCGCCATCGCCCCCCTCAAGGCCCAGAACCCACCCAAGGGATTTGAAAAAATCGACCAGGAAATCGTAATCTCGACCCTCCAGGCCGCGATGAAATACGATGTGCGTTCCTTCAGCGTTAAACCAAACGCTACGGTGAAGTTGACCTTCCGGAACCCGGACGACCTGCCGCACAACCTCATCATCTGCACCCCGGGCAAGTCCAAGGGCGGCGACAAGGGCAAGGAGGTCATCGACGCAGTCCTCAAGCTCGGAGAGAAGGGTGTGGAGCAGAACTGGGAGCCGAAGGGCCATCCTCGGATCCTCCACAGCTCCGGAATGGTGCAGCCCAAGAAGGAAACCGTGATCTGGTTCAAGGCCCCGAAGAAGGAAGGCAACTATCCCTACATCTGCACCTTTCCCGGCCACTTCGAGTTGATGAATGGCATGATGGTGGTTTCCAAGCGGGCCAACCCCGTAACCAACCTGACCTACAAGTTCTATCACGGGAGCTGGACCGCACTCCCGGATTTCTCGAAGCTGGACCCCAAGAAGTCAGGAACCCTGGCCAGTGGACTCTTCGACATCAGTCCCACTGACCGGAGTGACGGCTTCGGATTTGTCTTTACCGGGGAGATCGAGTGCCCGAAGGACGGGGTCTATACTTTTGAAACAGGCTCCGATGATGGTTCCCGGCTCTACATCGACGGCAAGCTGGTGGTCAACAATGACGGGGTGCACCCTTACCGGGCTGCTCAGGGAAAGATCAAGCTCAAGGCCGGCAAACGCCAGATCGAGGTCCACTACTTCGAGGGAGGTGGGGAAGAACGCCTCTATGTGGGCTGGGCTGGGCCCGGCTTCAAGAAACAGTCCCTTTCGAAGGGGGCCCAGGCCGGTGGAGGAGGCCCGAGCGGAATGCTGATCACCGCAGCCGAGGGCGAAGCTGCCATCTACCGCAATTTCATCGCCGAGGCCGGACCCCGGGCCATCGGGGTCGGCTACGATGAAGCCGTGAACCTCACCTTCGACGCCAACAATATGCGTCTCGCCCAGATCTGGCAGGGCGACTTCATTGACGGCGCCCGCCACTGGAGTGGCAGGGGCCAGGGCTTCCAGCCTCCTGCGGGCGAGGCCATCATAAAATTCCCCAACGGGGTTGCCTTCGCCACCCTGGAGTCCGCCACCTCGGCATGGCCCAAGGCTGAGCCCCGCTCCGAGGAGCTGCGTTTCCGCGGTTATCAGCTGGACGAGCGCCAGCGTCCTACTTTCCGCTATGATCGCGGCGATGTCTCCATTGCGGACACCCCGGTGCCAGTGGCGAGGGAGGAAAGCAGCTACCTGAAGCGGACCTTGAAACTCTCCGGCAAGGGTAGCCCCCGCAACCTCTACTTCCGTGCCGCTTCCGGCAATATCACGGCTGCGGGGAAGGGGTTCCTTGTGAACGACGAACTGATCATAACAGTCAGCGGGGGCAAGGCTGCCATCCAGAACGGAGAACTGCGCATCCCGATCGAATTCAAGAATGGAGCCGCCCGGCTTGAGCTCGCCTATCAATGGGCCGAATAAGCACCATCCCGGAGACAACAAACCACCAAGGAACAAATTCTCATGAAATCAACGATCCATTCACCAGCAGCCCGGGCCATGTGCCTCTCCCTCGTCACCCTGCTGGCGATCACCGGCATCGCCGGTGCCGCCAGCATGGAAGACTTCTATAAGCGCGAGGAAATCCCTCTCCCGGAAGGAGAAGTCATGGAGGGCTCCTCCATTGCCGTCATTGATAACAAGAGGGTTGCCCTGGCAACCCGCCGGGGTGACGTCTGGATCTGTGACGGTGCCTTCGGCGACGATCTCAGCAAGGTTACGTGGAGCAAGTTTGCCAGCGGACTGCACGAGCCCCTCGGCATGTCCCACAAGGACGGCTGGTTTACCTTCACCCAGCGCCCCGACGTCTCGCGCATGCGGGACAGCAACGGCGACGGTCGCGCCGACCAGTTTGTCACGGTCGCCGCGCCCTGGGGTATCAATGGCGATTACCACGAGTATGCCTTTGGAACGCCCCCGGACAAGGACGGCAACGTCTGGGTGGTCCTCTGCCTGACGGGTTCCTTCAATGCCAACTCGCCCTGGCGCGGCTGGTGCTTCCGGGTCACGCCTGATGGCGAGGCAATCCCCACCTGCTCCGGCATCCGCTCCCCGGGTGGGATTGGATTCAACATGGAAGGTGATGTCTTCTACTGCGACAATCAGGGAACCTGGAATGGCTCCTCGTCCCTGAAGCACCTCAAGCCGGGCGGCTTCGTGGGTAATCCCAACGGCAACAAGTTCTGGGAGCAGGCCCCGAATATGGGCCCTAAGCCACCAGAACCCAAGAGCGGCTCCCGTATCGAGATCGAGCGCAAGCGCATCCCGCAGCTCGTGCCCACGTCGGTCTGGCTGCCCCATGGGAAACTGGGCCAGTCGCCCACCGGTATCATTCCCGACCATACCAAGGGAGCCTTCGGGCCCTTTGCCGGGCAGGTTCTCGTGGGTGAGCAGACCCACTCACAGGTCCAGCGCGTCTTCCTCGAAAAAATCAATGGCGTTTACCAGGGCGCGGCCTTCCCCTTCCTCGATGGCTATCGCTCGGGCATCGTCCCTCTCCGGCTAGCTGATGATGGATCCCTCTTCGTGGGCACCACCAACCGGGGCTGGGGAGCCCGGGGCGGACTTCCCTTCAGCTTCGAGCGCACCCGCTGGACAGGCAAGACCCCCTTCGAAATCCACGAGATGCGTATTACCAAGGACGGCTTCGAGCTGACCTTTACGGAGGAGATCGATCCCAAGACCGCGGGAGACAAGGCCAGCTACTCAATGAACTCGTGGACCTACGAATACAAGAGCGGCTACGGGAGCCCGGAAGTGGACAAGACCGCCCAGACCATTGAGGCCGTCACGGTGGGAGCCGACCGGAAGTCCGTGCGCCTGAAGGTGGCCAACCGCCAGGCGGGGCACTGCCACCACCTCAAGTCTCCCGGGGTCCGCAGTAAGGCCGGGAGCGAGCTCTGGCACGAGAACGCCTACTACACGATCAACGAGTTTCCGAAGTAAGGCGCGTCCCTCATCTCATGGAGGTCGACTTCAATGCCCTGCGTAACTGCAGAATTTTAAAAGGTCCTGACTGGCCTTTCCTATGTGCCCTATTCCATCCCGTGGTTAATCCATACAATTCCGTAACCCAAAGAGAAGGCGCCAAATGCCCGTAGCATCGATCCTGGATAGTTCCGCAAAGGACCGCCCTGAGCGCGCGGCTCAGTCTGCCGACAAGCAGAAAAAGATTCGATTCCCCGGAAGTGAGGGGTTCCAAACGGTCCTGAAAAGCCGCGTGAATGCCTATTTCGCACGCCTGAACAGGTCGCCTCGGGACTCTGTTCGAATGTATGTGAAAACAGCCACCATCATCACTTGGTTCTTCACGTCTTATGCCTTTCTTGTATTTGCCCCGCTGCCCACCTGGGCCGGGATCATGATCTCCATCTCACTCGCCCTTGCCGCGGCTGCCGTTGGATTCAACATCCAGCATGATGGCAACCACGGCGCTTACTCGGGAAGCAGGCTGATCAACAAGCTGATGGCCCTGACGCTGGAGATGGTGGGCGGCAGTTCCTATATATGGAACTACAAGCATAATTCGATGCACCATACCTACGCCAATATTCACGGCCATGATGATGACATCAATCTGGGGGCTCTGGGCAGGCTGTGCCCCCACCAAAAAAGGTTCCATTTTCACCGATACCAGCATTTTTATATCTGGGGGCTCTACGGATTTCTTCAGATCAAATGGGCCTTTTTTGATGACTTCCAGCAAGCGATTAGGGGCCGCATCGGAAAACTACCCTTCCCTCGCCCCAAAGGCCTGGATTTGTTAATCTTCCTTGGGGGGAAACTTTTCTTTTTCTCCCTGGTTTTCGTGATCCCCGCATTCTTCCACCCGTTTTGGGTGATTTGTCTATTCTACCTGCTTACCTCCTGCACGATCGGAGTGATCACCAGCGTCATATTTCAGCTGGCCCATTGTCTCGAGGAAGCCGATTTTCCCGAGCCGGATCCACAATCGCTCCAGATGAAAAACGAGTGGATGATTCACCAAATTGAGACCACCGTCAATTTCGCACGGAAGAATCATCTCCTGAACTGGTATATCGGCGGGCTGAACTTCCAGATTGAACACCACCTGTTCCCGCGCATCTCACATGTTCATTACCCGGCCCTGTCCGAAATTGTCGAGAATACATGCCGGGAGTTTGGGATTGGGTATTTCGCCCACCCCACTTTCCTGAGCAGCCTGAAATCACATTACCTTTTTCTCCAGAAAATGGGCCGGCCGACCTGAAACTGACATTATTTTCCCGTATTCAGGGTTGCCCCCAAAAAAGCCTGCCCAGTTCCGGCATCAATGCCTCAATGACCCGCCCGCGGTGAACTGAGAGTGTTTTTGTCCCCCGGCGGAATTTCAGCCATTGTCATTCCAGCAACTCGGCCTCCCAGCCAATGTCCAACGACCGCGAAATCTTCATCGAAGTCCGGAACCTGCATCAGCGCTTTGGCAGGCACCGGGTCCTGCGAGGCGTGAATCTCGAGATCTACCGCGGGGAGACTCTCTGCATCCTTGGGGGTTCTGGTGGCGGCAAGAGCGTCCTCATCAAGCACCTGTGCGGCCTAATGCGCCCGTGGAAGGGCTCCGTTGTGGTAGAGGGCGAGGACATTACCGATCTTCCTGAGCGAGCACTGGGCGCGGTCAGGCGCAAGGTCAGCATGATGTTTCAGGGCGGCGCCCTGTTCGATTCCCTGTCCGTGGGCCAGAACATCGCCTTTCCCCTGCAGGAAGCAGGGCTCCGCGATCAGGACGAAATCGCTCACCGCGTGAAGGAGGCCCTTGAGATCGTGCGCATGCCCGGGCAGGAAAAGAAGATGCCCGCCGACCTTTCCGGAGGAATGCGGAAACGGGTCGCCCTTGCACGCGCGGTTGTCGAGATGCCCGCCTGCGTGCTCTACGACGAACCACATGCCGGGCTCGACCCGGTCACCTCCGATTCCATTGATCACCTCATCAGGGACCTTGGAGTGGATCACAACATCACCAATGTGGTTATTACCCACGAAATGCGAAACGTCTTCCGCATCGCCGACCGGGTCGCCTTCATGAGGGAGGGAGCCATCTACTGGCAGGGAACTCCCGGGGAGCTCCGGGACTCCCCGGACCCGGAATTGGTCAATTTCGTGCAGGGACGCTCGGAAAACCATGAGGGCTGGGACAACGCGACTCCGCGCATTGACACTGGCGAATAGCATGTGAAGAGTGATGGCATGGCCACTTCGCCCAAACGTGTTGAGACCCTGGTGGGCCTCTTTCTCTTCATCGGCCTCGCCTTGCTCGGCATCCTCATCATGCAATTCGGACGGTTCACTGACCGTTTCCGGGGAGTCTACACCGTAACCGTTTCCTTCAACGATGCCTCGGGATTGATCAAGGGCAGCCAGGTCCGCCTCGCAGGGGCAATGGTTGGCCAGGTGGTGGAAGAGCCCGCCCTCACGGAGGAGGGGAAGATCCTGGTCGAAATGTGCATCCGCGAGGACGCGCCCAAGATCGACAAGAACGCGGTATTCCAGATTTCTTCTCTCAGCATCCTCGGCGACAAGGCCGTCATGATCTCCCCGCCGGCCACTCCGGAGGAGCGGTCGGGCGAATTCATCGCGGATGGCGCGTTTATCAGAGGGGCGGAACCCGGCGGTCTCGATGCGCTCCAGACCGATGCCGGACGCATTGCCGCCGACGCCGCCGAGATCATGTCCCGCGGTAAAGGCACGCTCACAAAAATCGAAGGAGCCCTCGATGACCTCCGCTCCGTCACCAGCCGGCTCACGGAGAGCCTCGACCGGATCAACGGCGGTGTCATCTCTGATGAAAACCTGGCCTCCTTTTCCAGCACCCTCAAAAACCTCGAGGGTGCAAGCAACAGTATCAAGGAAGCCAGCGTTGAGATCAAACCGCTCCTGGCCGACGCCCAGAAGGCCGTCCGCAGCTTCGACCAGGCTTCGGCGGCCGCCGAGGAAACCTTCGTCCAAGCATCTTCTGAAATAAGCAAGCTCCGCCCTGCCCTCCAGAAAGTCCCCGACGCAGTCGACTCGATTGCAGAAGTTGCCGACGAAGCCAAGGGAACTCTCCAGAGTGTCCAGGCCAGCGATGGCCTCCTGGGCACCCTTGCCTATGATCGCGAGATGAAGGGCGACGCAAAGACGTTCATGAAGAACCTGCGCCACTACGGCCTTCTGCGCTACAAGGACAGTGAGACAGTCGACGAGCGCGACCCCCGCAACCGCTTCCGAGGCCGCCGGCGCTGAGCAGGGCCGGGGGCGGGCCGATCACCCGTGGACCGGGTTCCGTGGCCCCGCGCCCAGGGACAGGCGGATCCCCTCCGCCTTCTGCAAGGTTTCTTCATACTCCATCTCAGGGTCGGAATCGGCAACAATTCCCGCCCCTACTCCGTAGCTCAGTTCCAGCCCATTGCGTTCCAGCGTTCGTATCGCAATATTGAACTGGCTTTCCCCGTTGAACCCGAGATAGCCAATTGCGCCGGTGTAGAGCCCGCGGGGCACGGTCTCGAGTTCCGCAATCACCTCCGTCGCCCGTTTCTTGGGTGCCCCCGTGATACTCCCGCCGGGAAAGCACGCCTGCAAGGCGTCGAGCTGGTCGGCGCCCGCCCGGAGTTCTCCGGTTACAGCGGAGACGAGATGATGCACCTGTTCCAGCCGTTCATGCTTGAGCATTTCGGTGACTTTTACGCTGCCATACTCGCACACCCGACCAAGGTCGTTGCGCTCCAGGTCTGTGATCATCACCAACTCAGCGATCTCCTTTTCGGAGGTCTGCAATTCAAAGGCGGACCGGCTGTCCAGCTCCGGATCCGTAAAGCGGGGGCGTGTTCCCTTGATCGGCCGCGTCTCGATTGAGCGCCCGTGCATGCGCAGAAAGGTTTCCGGGGATGAGGACAGGATCTCCCGCTCACCCTGCTGGAGGTAGGCCGCCATCGGAGCTGGCGAGACAGCCCGCAGGCGCTCGTAGAGGGCAAGGAGACTGGCGCGGCGAGGGAGTCTGGTGCGAAATTGCTGCGAGAGGTTCACCTGGTAGATATCACCACTCGCGATGTAGTTCTGGGCAGCCCGCACCCGATCCACAAACTCAGCGCGGGTAAAGTTACTCTCCCACGGCCCGGGAATTTCAGCCAAAGGGAGCGGGGACGGTTGCAGGTCGGCAAGCAGGGAGCCCACCTCAAACCACCGCCCGGTGGCGTGGTTGAAGACCAGCAGATTGTCGTAAAGGCCGAACTGAAACTCCCCCCCATACCCTATCCAGCCACAGGCCGCTCCCAGCGGAAAACCGCAATCGGGCCGGTCCACTTCGCGGGCGCGCAGCTCCCTGCGCAGTTCATCCACATCCGTGACCCAGCCCTTCACCCAACGGCGTGGGCGCGCTCCGATCAGCGAGAGCGCTTGCGAGCGACCCAGGTTTCCCGCGCTGTCAAAGAATACCAGGCCAGGAAGGTGCCGCAGCGCAGCGGCCACCTCGGCGGGGCCGAGGCCGAGTTCGATGGGCCGGAATTGGAGCGCTGGACGGAGACCGGGGGACACGGCGCAGGATTGATACTGCGAATTGGGCCGCCTTGCAAACCCCCCCGTGGTGGAGTCCGGCCCAATCCCTCCAGCCCCGCCCGCCTTCGATGGAAACACCAAGGCTCCCCGACCCGCGACGTCCAAAGCGGGCCATTGACGCCGCTTCCCTCGGACGCTACCGTGCCCTTCCCGTGTCGTCCCCCACACCTCGATCCCAGGTCCGACTCGGCACCTTTCATGCAGCCTGCTGGATTCTGGCCGCAGTGGCCTTTCTTGAGCTGGTAGCCGTTGGTGTCGCCCTGGCCTTGCGCACCACCGTCGGCGAGCCTCCGGTGGTGGTTGAACGGGTGGTCACCAAATACGTGCCCGTGAACCTTCCAGACGCGCCACAGCCAGCTGAGCCAGCACCAGCACCGCCGCCCGAGGTTACGGCCTTTCGTCCGCCCGAGGCGCCAATTCCCAAGGCGTTCACCAATATCGAGGAGATCCTCAGCAGCTCATCCGGGCGCCCCGGTGCGCAACCCCAGCTCGATACCCCGTTTATTGCCGACCCCGAGGTGGAGCGGCTCGTCAACGAGGCACGCGAGGCACGGCTAAGGGACAATATCGGCGCCGCGGTGGTGAAACTGGAGGCTGCCCAGGAAAAGGCCCCCGAGGAGCCGAATGTTCTCTACCAGTTCGCCGAGGTCTTCGGAGCGGTCGGCCACTACGACAAGGCCGCCGACTATTACCAGAAGGTCTTCAATCTCGGCCCCATCAAGGCGGGAGCCCTCTGGGAGCTCGCCTCCCACAAGCTCAGCGTGGGCTTTGAGCAAGCCCAGAGAATGGAGGGCAAGATGTCCCTGGGAAGGGTTCGTGAATTCAAGGACGCCCGCGTGCAGGCGGGCCAGCAGGTGATCCTCACCATCCCCGTCCTTGCGGCTCCCGGTCAGCGCATTGACCCGAACAAGGTCAACCTCGAGGTCACTTTCTTCGACAAACGACGCGACGAAGTTCATCAGGCATCTCCCGACAGCGAACGCATTCACAAGTGGATCACCAGCCCGCTCGACTGGAGCGACAGCGGAGAGGAGCTTCTCCAGTACACCTATGTCATTCCTCCCGATGATGAACGTGACACGCACCTCCTCGGCGAGCGCACCTACTTTGGCTATTCGGTCGTCCTGCATTACAGCGGGGAGCTTGTCGACCATCAGGCCTGGCCCCGCACCCTTGCCAGACAGCGCAATGTCCCCGGGGCTCATCCGCTCTCCATTCCGGCCGAGTTCCTGCCGGAGGACATCAACCACGCCAATCCTCTCCTGCCTCCCCTGCCCAGATAGGGCCTCCCCTGCCAAGGCAGGCGTTCGGAAACCTGGCCTGATTACCTTGTCCCCTTAAATGCCGGGTGGGATCCCTGCACTGACTGCTTGCGGCCCGGCACCCGGGAACCTAAAAAGCGCAGCACATGTCCGAAGAAGGTGAACAGCAGTGGTTCTTCATCAGCGTGGTGAACCAAGAGCAATATGGCCCCTACACCGCCGACGAGCTCGAGGGATTTGTGGCCAGCGGATCAATCACCAAGGAAACCATGATCTGGACGGAGGCCCTGGAAGACCAGTGGATTCCGGCCTCCAACGTGGAGGGGCTTTTTCCTCCCGCCCAATCTGTTCCTCCCGCCGCGGTGCAGCCCGCTCAGTCTGCCCGCCCACAGCTCCTCACCGGCCAGGCAGCCCAAGCAGTGGCTCCCTTGGGCTCAGCGCCCGTTTCGGCCCAGCCTGTCCAGCCCCTCCAGGCCGCCCCCCTCCAGGCCGTTCCCCTCCAGGCCGTTCCCCTCCAGGCCGTTCCAGTTCAGCAAGCTGCGACTCCAGTTCAGCAAGCTGCGGTGCCAGCTCCGATCCAGCCCGCCGCAGCACCGTTGACTCAGGCGACCGCCCAGCGGCCCGTCAAACCCGGAATGATTTCTGCCTCCATGCTGGGAACCGCCCAGCCAGCCAACCCCGTGGCAGGCCAGGCCCAGACGGCTTCCCCTGCGGCCGCTACGATGCCGGCCGTATCGGGTCAGGTGGCTCCGGGAGAGCCTTTCCCTGCTCCCCCGCCCACCAAGGCAAGTTTTGGGATGTGGCTCAGCCTTCTGGTCAGCAGCGCCTTGATCATGGTCCTCGCATTCGTGCTCATGAAATCGGCGCCCGCACTGGCCGCCATTCTCCTGGTGGGCTCCTACCTTCCCATTCTGGGAGCCAGCATCCTGAGTGCCATCTACCTCTACCGCGCATGGAAGCTGATCCAGCCCGGGGGGGCCCGGGTCACTGCCGGGAAGGCGGTTGGCTTCCTCTTTATTCCATTTTTCAGCCTCTACTGGATGTTCGTGGCAATAGGAGGGCTCCCCGCGGAGTGGAACCGGGTGATGGGCTCTCACCCAAATCTCAATCAGGCGCCCCGCTTAAACAGCGGTCTCGCAATGGCCTGCTGTATCGGAATGTTTTTTGGAATTGGCGGCTTACTCATGATTCCGCTGCTTGCCGGCATCTGCAAGGGCATCAACTTCATGGGCCGCCTGCACATGATGCCCGGGGCCGGCATTGGAGGTCCCGGCGGCCCCTTTGGGGGCGTCCCGCAGCCAATGGCGGGAGCGGGAGCCTCTCCCCAGGCCCAACCGCCCGGGGGGGGGGTCCGGTTGTACTAGCGCCGCATGGTGCAGGTCGCGCGCACGCTTCGGCAGCGAGTTCGCCCGTCCGTCACCTGGATTAAGTCACGCGCCTGCAGGGCCAGGCTCGATGTCGATCGTGACCTCCGCGCTTTCCCCCGCGTCCGGCCTCCTCTTCATCGCATCATAAACCTTGTCCTTGGTTGCGCGGGCCTTTTCCCGGCCTGCCTTGGCCCCTTTCACCATGCTCTCCCGAAGGTTTCTGGGCACAAGCTCGGCGGCAAAGGTCCCGAGGAAAACTGCTCCGAAGGTTCCATTGTAGGTAAGGTCGTGCAGCGCGTCGGAAACCGCGGATTTCATCTTTGGGGCCGCCTCCCTGGCCTTGCTGGCGGCCTCATCCACTGCGCTGCGCATGGCCTCGCCAAAGGAATCAAAGGCTCGCTTCTGCTCCTCCGCTTCAGGTTGCTGCCCGCCCGAAGGCCCCGCCCCTGATGCCGTCTCACTGTGATCTTGCTCGTGTTCCATGATGGTTCGCTGGTTGCAGGTTGCTCCTGACTACTAGGAAGTAGACACCTTTCGCGCAATTTTACTCATTATAATCGCACATTTCGTTTGTAACCACCGGCACGGTGCCCGCTACCGCGCAGGCTCCTCGACCCGGTAGAGGTACTTTTCCGTCCGGATGTAGAACGCCGCGCCGGAGACCGCGGGAGTCGCCATCAGGGGGTCGTCTGCCAGCGCGTTCGTGGCCAGGATCTCGAATTTCCGGGAGGGCCTGATCACGGTGCAGAGCCCCTCCTCGCTGAAGAAGTAGATCCGCCCTTTCGCCGCGATCGGCGAAGCGGAGTAGTTGCCCTTAAGGCGCTCCTGCCAGGCCTCCTTGCCCGTCGTTGCTTCCAGGCAGGTTGCAATTCCGTTTCGATTCACGAGATAGAGAAGATCCCCTACCAGCAGGGGGGATGCGCGAGGCGGCATGCGCTTAGTCTCCCGCCACGCGATGTGGGTCTCGGTCACGTCCCCACTTCCATCCGGCCGGATGGCCCAGAGCTCGGGGTCATCCCGATCGATGATGGCAAAGACGAGGCCATGCCCATAGACCGGCCGCGGGGCGATGGACCACCCCCGGTGCCGCGCCTTCCAGAATTCCTTTCCCGTGCGCGGGTCATACGCAAAAACCCCCCGGCCCCCCACTCCAACCAGCTGCTCGCCGCCCTCTCCTCGCGGAATCAGAATGGGCATGCCATAGGCCTTCCGGTGGTGAACCGGCACCTCGCTGTAATCGAGGGAGCGATCCGTTTTCCAGGCAGTCGTCCCATCCTTCTTGTTAAGAGCGATGACATACTGGTGATCCCGACCGTCGACATGCACCACGAAGTAGTCCCCCACAAGGGTTGGGGAACTGGCCGGGCCGGCCCCTTTCTCGTGATCACAATTCAGATCGCGTCGCTTCCAGAGGACCTTGCCGGTGACCGTGTCGAGGCAGGCCGTCCCATAGGTGCCGTAGTGAAGGTAGACCCTCCCCTCCTCGATCACCGGAGTGGGGGTGGCATATGTATTGGCCGAGGTGATCGCCATCGCATTCTTTACGTCGAAAAGCTTGAGATCATGAACGAGCTTTCCCGTGTCCTTGTGGACACAAAGCGCAAACAACTCAGTGCCCTTTCTGGTCGCGGTAGTCAGCCAGACCTGATCGCCCCATACGACCGGCGAGGACCAGCCCCGGTCATGAATCGAAATTTTCCACGCCACATTGGTCTCCTCGTTCCACGTGAGCGGCAGGTTCTCCGACAGGGTATGCCCGTTTCCCTGTGGCCCGCGGAACTGCCACCATTGCTCGTCCGCGACCGCCACGCTTGGCGCAAGGAGCATCAGCTTGAGGGTTGTGAGTCGGCCTAACATCGATCTAGGGAATTCCATCTAGCGTCCTTCCCCTACCGCATCGTCAACGTCCTGCCAGCACAAATCACGAGCGCGCCAGAACAGTTCCTGAAGAATTTGCCCTCCAGCGGCCTTTCACGCCGGGTGTAGAATATTGGGTCAACGCTCCTGCGCTAAAACCACCAGATGCCTCCTCCGAAATGGCCCTCTCCAAAATCCAGAACAACAAAAACGTTCACTCCGCACTCGCCGAAACAGGTTCATTCTTTCTCCAACAGCTCTATTTTCAGCGGATTTCAGCCAAGAGAGACCCCTTCCGCGCCGTTTCTTATTGCAACCGAGTCTCAATAGCGGTTGATTGTCCCCCTTTAGCGCCTCTTTTACCTCCCGTCCCTCACCTCCGGATGTCCGAAGGACTAGCAGAATCCCTTGAACGCGACAGCGCCTTGAGCCTCGACCAGGCTGCGGTGGGGTGCAATTTCCAGGTAAAGTCCCTCGAGGGGCCGGCCTGCCGGGAACTCCGTGAAATTGGGTTCTGCGAGGAGATGCGTGTGCGCAAGATTGCAGGCGGGCGGACCATGTTGTGCGCAGTATGTGGAACCCGCCTCGCACTAAGCCGAGACCTTGCGAAACAGGTTCGCGTGACGCCCTGCTAGTCACCTTTCATGAGCGAACCCGCTGAGCAGAGTCCGTTGCCGAAGGTGGCCCTTGTCGGACACCCGAACGCGGGCAAGACCACCCTCTTCAATGCGCTTACCGGCGAGAATCGCAAGGTGAGCAACTATCCCGGCGTTACCGTGGAGCGGACCAGCGCAACACTGCGCACTCCCCACGGCGAGCAATTCGAAGTCATCGACCTGCCGGGCTCCTACTCGCTCTCCCCCAACTCTCCCGACGAGCAGGTGACCCGCGACGTCCTGCTGGGCGGGCTGCAAGGAGAGCCTGCACCCGATCTCGTCATCTGCGTGGTGGATGCCGCAAGCCTAGAGAGACATCTCTATTTCGTTCTGCAGGTCATTGACACCGGACTTCCCGCCCTGGTGGTCCTCAACCAAATGGACCGGGCCGAGGAAAAGAGTATCCGGATCAACCGGCAGGTCCTCTCCGACGAGCTCGACCTGCCCGTCATCGCCTGCCAGGCCAACACCGGCCATGGGATCGTTCAGCTCAAGCAAGCATTCCGCTTCCCGCTGCCCCCAGCTACTCCACGCCCGTGGAGAGGGCCCGGCGCAATCGAAAAAAGCATTGCCAGCCTGCAGCGCGCCCTCGAGGAGGCTGGACAGGAACGGGCCGGGGCCCATGCCATCCACCTTCTCGCCGACACGGACTACCGCGGCGAGACCCGGCCTCTTCTTTCCACAGAATGCCTGGCCTCCGCCCGCGAAATCGCCTCCGAATGTAACCGCCAGGGCGTTCCTCCGGAGGACGGCATATCAGAGGCCCGCTTCCACTTCATAAGAAGGGTAATCAGCGCCTCGGTCATCGAGAGAGGCGCGCGGGCGCAATCGCTCTCGGACAAGATCGATCGCATCGCCCTGCACCCCATCCTCGGGTGGATCCTCTTCGCCGGTGCGATGTTTTCCGTCTTCTGGAGCATCTTCAGCTTTGCGGAAACGCCCATGGGATGGGTGGAGTCCCTTTTCGGGGCCCTAAAGAACATGGCCTCCGGGATGATTCCCAAGGGCGACCTGCGTGACCTTGTCAACGACGGCATGATCACCGGAATGGAAAGCGTGGTGATCTTTCTCCCCCAGGTCGTCCTCCTCTTTCTTTTCATCGGCCTTCTCGAGGGGTCGGGTTACATGGCGCGCGCCGCCTACCTGATGGACAAGGTGATGTCCCGCGCGGGCCTGACTGGTAAATCCTTCCTGCCTCTCCTGAGTGGTTACGCCTGTGCCATTCCCGGCGTGATGGCCTCCCGCACCATCAACAGTCCCAAGGAGCGACTCCTCACCATCCTGATTCTTCCCTGGATGAGTTGTGCGGCCCGCCTCCCGGTCTATCTCCTTCTGATTCCACTCCTCGTCGCAGGCAAGACTGGCCAGACCTGGATGATGTTCCTCCTTTACGGCCTCGGAACCGGCACCGCACTCCTCGCCGCATGGCTCCTCGGCAAGCGAATCGGCCGCAACGAGTCCGCTCCGCAGTTTCTCATGGAACTGCCGCCCTATCGATTGCCGGATGTCGGTTACGTCCTGCGCCAGGTCCTCGGGCGCGCACTCGCCTTTCTCAAGAAGGCTGGCACGGTCATTCTGGGAATCGTCATCCTCCTCTGGGCTCTCGGGGCCTACCCCAAGGCTCCCGAGGGAGAGAACCAGCTCTCGCATAGCCTGATGGGCCGCATTGGAGAAGCCATTGAGCCTGCTGTCGAGCCCCTCGGGTGGGATGGCCGCCTCGGAGGGGCAATGCTCACCTCCTTCGCTGCGCGGGAGGTGTTCAACAGCAGCATGGCGCTCTCATTCTCCATTGATGAGGAAGAGGAAGACGAGGAGGCCGTGCGAACCATGATTCGCGAGCGAATCACCTTGGCAACCAAGGAGGACGGCTCACGACTCTACCCTCCCATCACGATCTTCTCCCTCCTCGTCTTTTACATCTATGCCCTTCAATGCCTGCCCACCACGATCGTGGTGAAGAGTGAAACGCGCTCCTGGCGCTGGGCGCTGGGACAGCTTGCAGGAATGAGCGCCTTCGCCTACCTCGCTGCCTTGGCGGTATACCAGGGAGGACGTCTTCTCGGGATCGGCATCTGAGGCCGGGCACACCCATGAATTGGCTCCTCCAGCACTGGCAGACAATCGTAGCTCTGAGCATCGTGGGCGCAACTGCCGGCCTTTTCGCGCTAAGATGGCTGCGGACCTCCCGTCAGACCGGCTGCGGCGGAGGATGCCAGTGCGAGGCAAGAGCGCTGGCCGGGCAGGCCGCCGGGAGCGAAACCGACCCCCCTCCCCCATCTGGCAGGGCGTGAGCAGGTGCCGTGCTGCGAGGAGAGAGGTCCAGACTCTTCCAGAGGTCCCAACGGGGCAGCCCACGGGCAAACGCTACTGCAACCTGTAGTGCCCCGTTAACGGGTAGGTAAAAAGTGCATCCTCTTCCCGGGCCCCTCTCCCAATATTATGAATGACCAGGGGCACGCCCCCGGAGTTATTCCGACTGCTCACAATCATGATGTGGGGAAGATTGGGAGGCACCGTACACGTCACTAAATCGCCCGGCTTGTAATCTCCCGCCGTTTTGGTGACCGGAAGGGAGAATCCCTTGCGCTTGAAGTATGTTCGCAGATTGGGCACACGGCGATGGTCGATATTACGGTCTGTCCGCTGCAATCCCCAGATCCCGGGATACTTCGAAAAATTAGCCTTCATGTCTTCATGAACGAGCTTCTGCAGGTCCATCCCCCTGCCTTCCCGGAGAGCGCGGATCACCACGTCCGTACATACGCCCCGCTCCCTCGGGACATCTCCCCCTGGATACGTGAGCGTAACGTAGGACGGATCGTAGCTGACCGTCACTCCGACCTGCCCCCTTGCTGCCTCGACGATCCGGTTCCTGGAGCCGCCGCTCTCCTCGTGTTTCCGCCCGGGAGACTGCCCACCCCCGTTGGGGAGAGTCGCCAGCACCAGAACCGCCAGGGCGATGCCTGCCCATTGCGCGGCTGTGGCGGCGGTCCCGCGCGGTTGCACCATAAACGATCCGTTCATCAAGGGTTTTGTTTATTCAGGAAGGGCTCGAGAAGATTGTGAAGTGGCTGCATGGCTGGTGCCTCCAGGTAATGCCGGGTGAGCTGGGACACTTCCTCGGCTTTCAGCTCATGCAGGGACTGGAGCATGATGTAGACATGATACGCACTTTCCCGTTCCCCGTCCAGAGGCCCGCGCAGCGACTGCACCCCGGGCAGCGCCTTGACGATCAGGGGCACGGCGTCCTGATACGCAAAGCGGGCCATCGCCCCCGAGACCGCAGCCCGGACCTTTAGCTCGTTTTCCAGGAAGGGAAGAAGGCGCGGAGCCACGGTGGCATCCCCGATCCGGCCAAGCGCCTCGATCACCCGCTCCGGGTCTGCTGCTTCAGGATGCCCGAGAAGGTCAACAAGGTCGGGAACCGCCGCCACCGCGGCAGGACCAAGGTCATGAAGCACAAGAACCGCATCATCCATCCTGTCCCCCGGAACAACCCCGCGAAGGAGAACACGAAGCTCCTCGACCGCGGGGTTCCCGATCTTGGGCAGGACCTGCCGGACACGCTTCCGGTAGGTTCCGTGCCGACCCTCGGGAGACGTTCTCTGCAGCAGGTAGGAACACAGCACGATGGCTCGCTCCTCGAGGTGAGTAATCTTTCCGACTTCCTTCCATTCTGCACGATCGGCAAGCCCTTCTTCCACCGCCGCGAGGAGGCCTTTCTCGGTTCCGTGTTCCCGGGCAGGCAGAAGAACGCATGGGCCAGGGCCATCAAGCTGCTCATACCGGTAACATTTCCCCCTCTCAATCCATATCAGGCCTGCACTTCCCTCCGCTGCGGCGGCCATGGACCGCCAGTGATCTCCCTTTCTCTCCAGAAAGCAAAGCAGGCGCTGCGAGGTGAGGTGCCCCTTGGGGACGTGCCGCCTGCCGCCAGGGTTCCTGACCCCAAGTGCTCTCCCATGCCTCTCGAGGTCCGCTATTGCAATAATCGGCCCCCACTCCCCCGCGTCGGCTGGCTTCAGGATCCATTGATCGACCCGTACCTGGTTCACCCCAATCCGCTCTCCACTCACAATCGCATCTGCATCCGCACACATTTCATGAGGAGACAGGGCCAGCTGGTTTTCCGCGCCCGCTGGCAGGAGGGCCAGAAAAATGAGAATGACAGGTAGGAGCGGCACCGGGGAATATTCCCCGCATCCCGACGGCAAATCCAAGGAAAATGACCCGCTCCCCCTCGTGGAGCGATACCTGCTTCCACCGTCCATCGAGAGCTTGCTGGGTCAGACAAGCATGAGAGCGGGCTGCTCGATCAACTTCTTGATTTGCCCGAGAAATGCGGCCCCGACTGCACCGTCGACCACCCGGTGGTCACAGGAAAGCCCGAGGTTGAGGCGAAGACCGGGGACGGTCTCACCATCCGCTACGACCGGTTTTTCAACAATTGCACCAATCGAAATGATCGCTGCCTGGGGAGGATTGATGATCGCGTCGAATGACTCGACCCCGTATGATCCCAGATTGGACACTGTAATCGTTCCCCCGTCGAACTCACTCGGCAGGAGCTTGCCTTCCCTCGCTCGTCCGGCGAGGTCCTTGACCTCCCGCGAAATCTGAAGAAGAGATTTTGCAGACGCGTTCCTGACCACCGGCGTGACCAAGCCATCCTCCACCGCCACGGCGACGGAGACTCCGATCTCGCCAAACTGAACTACGTGATCACCCCGATAGGTCGCGTTCACCGCAGGCACCGTCTGGAGCGCCCCAATGACGGCCTTTAGAATGAAGTCGTTCACGGTGTATTTGTTCCCGTGGGAAGCCTCGGCCTGAAGGTTGACCTGTCGACGAATCTCCATGAGGGGCCCCGCATCGGCCTCCATATGGAGGTAGAAATGAGGGATCGTTGCCTTCGAGGCCAGGAGTCGTTCCGCGATGATGCGGCGCAGGTTGGAAAGTTCGATCCGTTCATCGCCCTCTGCAAGCGGAGGGGCCGGAGTCTCCGTGGGCGGAGCAGGCTTTGCCGCGGATTCGGGCGGGGGACCCGATGGGCGCGCAGGCGGCGGGTCGGCAGCAGCTGGGGCTGCCGCAGGGATGGGCGCGATGGTGCCGAGGGAGGCTTCCACGTCCTTCTTCACGATCCGCCCACCTGGACCAGAGCCACTAAGACCGGAAAGGTCCACGTCGTTGGCGGCCGCGATCTTGCGCGCGAGCGGGGACGCTTTAATGCGTGCCTCAGGGGCCGGAGAGGCCGCAGGGGCCGGAGAGGCCGCAGGGGCCGGAGGAGAGACCGGTGAGGGCTCAGGGGCGGGATTTTCAACTTCACCGCCCGCCACCACGGGCTCGGTGAGGACGCTGGGGGCAGTCTCAGGCTCCGGCTCGACCGCAGCGGTTCCGGGCTCGGGTTGTTCTGGAGGGGACTGCGGGGGCCCGGGAACTTCTCCTTCCTCCTGGAGGACCGCCAAAGTAGCGCCAATTGCGGCCTTGCCCCCTTCTGCGATCAGGATTTCGGAGAGAACGCCCTCGTCGAAGGCCTCCATTGCCATGGTCGCCTTGTCGGTCTCAATTTCGGCAATTTCATCACCGATTTCCACTTGGTCGCCAACCTTCTTGAGCCAGCGCACCACGGTTCCCTCGGTCATCGTGTCCGAGAGCTTGGGCATTTCAATATGCGTAGGCATGACTGGAGGGGTGCGGAAGGATTTGGGGGTAAAGGCGAGGTGCGGTCAATACCGTGGGAATAAACTTTTTCAAGATCAACGCCACTCTTTCGTGTTCAGGCGGCAGGATCGGAGCCTCATAAACAAGAAGGGCCCTCCTGTGAGGGAGAGCCCGTCTCAAAATGATGGGAAGAACTGCTCAGTTCTCGTCGGCGGCGAGGACTTTCATGGTCGGGATCAGCCCGATGTGGGGTTCGCCGCTGGAACCTTGGGCGGTCGCCCGCCGCAGCACATGACTGCTGGAGACGTCACCGCAGTCATCCTCGATACAGTACCACGAGCCGGAAGGCGTGCATCGAACAGGCTTGCGCACGATTTTCACTACGGGGCGCCGAACCTTGACCGTGCCACCCTTGCCGCCCTTGGAGCCGGGCTCGGCATAAACTTCTTCTTCAATCCACTCTACTTCCTCAATTTCGACATACTTCTTGGTCCCACAGGAGCTTCCTTTGACACAGGTTAGGTTCGCACAGGGCAGGCCGCAGCAGGAGGAGAAGAGGAGGGCGAGCAGCAGGAGCGCCGGAATGAAGACCAGTTTTTTCATAGACAGTAGGGATGCTAAGGTTGAGAGGCGGCGATACAAACAGATTTGCCGGGGCCTTGTCCAGCCTCCAAGTAGGGCATTGATTATTGGGGTATTCTAAGCTCCGCGGCACCTGAAGGAGCTCGTGGACAACTTTCAAGCGATCGTGAGCACCTGCTCGACCACGCGCCGGGCATTGGGCAGCTGCTCATCCTCGATGTGGGGCGAGTAAATCGCGGGGGCATCAAGGCTGCAGACCCGCTTCACGGGAGCATCCAGGTGATCAAAAGCATGCTCCTGGATCAAAGCGGCTATCTGGGCAGAGACTCCATTGAACGGCTTTGACTCATCCACCAGCACAGCTCTGTTCGTCTTGATCACCGAAGTGAGAATCGCTTCCTGGTCAAGGGGCCGGATCGAGCGAAGATCGAGGACCTCTGCCGAAATATTGTGATCGCTTGCAAGAGTCTCCGCCGCTTCCAGGGCGACGAGAACTGAGCGCCCGTGGGCAATCAGTGTCAGATCACTCCCCTCTCTCTTGAGATCCGCTTTGCCCAGGGGCACGAGATGGTCTCCCGCCGCCGGCTCGGGGACGGGACCGTGGTTGCCATAGAGTTTGGTGTTCTCCATCACAAACACGGGATCGTTATCCCGGATGGCCGCCTTCATGAGACCCTTCGCATCAGCGGGAGTGGCCGGCGTGCACACCTTCAGGCCGGGAAAGGCAGCGAAGAGCCCCTCGGGACAATGAGAGTGCGTGGCTCCAACATTGGTTCCCCCGTTGGCGGGTCCACGCACGACGATGGGAACATTGATGAGCCCGCCCGCCATGTAGCGCACACAGCCGGCGTTGTTTACAAGCTGATCAAAGGCCACCGAGTGGAAGGACCAGAACATAAGCTCCATCACGGGGCGCAACCCGAGCATCGATGCGCCCACTCCCATCCCGATAAAGCCAGCTTCCGAGATCGGGGTGTCCACGACCCGCTTGGAGCCCCACTTGTCCCAAAGGCCCTCGGTTACCTTGTAGGCCCCGTTGTACTCTGCGACTTCTTCGCCCATTATTACCACGTTCTCGTCGCGGCCGAGCTCCTCGTCCAGAGCCTCGCGCAGGGCATGGCGGTAAAGAATTTCTCTCATTGGTCGAAGCTGGTCGTCAGTCGTTGAAGAAGTGGCGACCGGTGTTGCCGGACTCGGTGTCTTCGTCCACCTCCCAGTAGACGTCGTGGAGGACATCTTCGATCTTGGGAGCCGGGGCGTTGTCCGCGAATTTGATGGCGGCAGCCGTTTCTTTCGTGGCCTCTTTTTCGATCGCCTTGGCTTCCTCTGTAGTAAGGAGGCCCTCCTCAATCAGCCTCCGCTCCCAGAGCCGGATGGGATCATGGTAGGTCTTGTAACGCTCGATTTCATCCGGTGTCCGATACTTGTCCGCATTTGCGTCCGCAACGGAATGACCGTAGTAGCGATAAGTCTGGATCTCGAGCAAGCTCGGGCGGTGCTCCTTCCTTGCCCTCTCCATCGCGATATGGGCCTTGGCTCGAATTTCATAGAGGTCCTCCCCGTTGATGAGGTCCCAGGCCATGTTGTAGGCCTCCGCCCGCTGGGCCAGGCAGTCCCGGTAGGCGCTTGAGCGCAGCTGGGAAGTTCCCATCGAATATCCGTTGTTCTCAATGATGTAGACGACCGGGATCTCGAATAGCGAAGCAAGGTTGAGCGACTCATGAAAGGCTCCCTGATTGATGGCTCCATCACCGAGGAAGCACAACGCACAGCCCGGCAGCCCCTTGTATTTCAGGCCGTATCCAAGGCCCAGCCCAAGCGGGGTCTGACCCGCCACGATCCCATGGCCGCCCCAGAAATTCTTATCAGGAGCAAAGAAATGCATCGATCCCCCTTTCCCCTTGGAGCAACCGCTGGCCTTTCCGAACAGCTCGGCCATGCACTCGTCCATCCCCATTCCCACGGCCAGGGCGTGCCCGTGATCGCGATAGGCGGTGATGGTGTGGTCGTGTGCCCCCATCAGGGATACCGTTCCGACTGCCACGGATTCCTGCCCGATGTAAAGATGCAGAAAACCGCCCATCTTGTCCTTCTGGTATTGGCCCAGGGCGAGGTGTTCGAAACGACGGATTCGCACCATCGAGCGGTAGAAGCCGATTTTGTCCTCCGCGCTCAGGCTACGGTTCACCGGAGAGCTGGAGAAGTCCATCACGGCGAAAGGGGGATCGGCGGAAGGGTCCTGCATGAATTGAGAGTCTAGGCGTGAATACCCGGCGCGGCGACTGCGAGCAAGGCCGAAGCGGAATGATTCCTCTGCGCTGCGGCCCGGCATCAACGCCGCACCCGCACGGGCACAAGCTCACCCGCCGGGGAGTGATGGCGGGACCACTGTCTCTGGCCCAGAAGGAAGACCCCCGCAAACAGAAGGCCCGCTGTCACGGAGCCCCGCAGAAAGGCCCAGGCCGGGGGAAAGGGCCCCGGGAGCCCCACGGTCTGGGCCTGTAAAAATCCTGCCCATGTCTTGGAATACTGTGGGCTCAGCAACCATGAGCCGGAGTTCGTCACGACATAGAAGAGAACCGCAGCGCCCACGGACCCGCCCAGAAGAGCCATCCCGCCGCGGCCCCGAAGCAGGAGCCCCGCACCTGTGGCGGCGCCAAAACCAGCCACCACGATCAAGATCTGCCAGCTCCATGCGTAGCCAAAGAGCGTGTTGATCAGCGCATAGGATACCAGCCATGCCACTGTCGGCAGCCAGAGCCACCGTCCTCCCATGCATGCCGCGACACAGAAAAAAACCGCCGGCAGCGGATTGAAGCCTGGAAAACTCTGCTGTAGCCGGGTGGCCGTGAGGCTGAAGCCCACCAGAACCAAGATCAGGCCAAGCAGAAGGAGAAGTCGCTGCAGGTTCTTCACGCCCTCCTGCTACACCCGGAAACCTTTCCCTGCACGTAAAAACACTTCGCGCCGCCGTGCAACACTGCCTCCTCGGAGGCCCGGGCCCTAGCGCGGCGGGCCCCCTTGGTTCCTGGTGCCGGTGGGGGAATTCGGCCGCGAAGTTGTCGCCCCGGTCTTTGGGTGCGGTTTTACAACAATCGCATGCTGGTCATAGCGTGCGCTCGCCCGGGCGTGGTCGAGGCAATACCGGAGTGCCACTGAGGCCGGAATATTGGAAAGCTGCAGGGAGAATGTTCGCTCGCCCAGGATATTGTCAGAATCCTGCACGATGAAGTTCGGGGCGAATTCCCCCTTGGCCGCCTTCAGAACCAAGGCATCGAGAGTGTCCAAGGCCTCCCGGAGGCTCAGATCCTCAAACTCCACCTTGGCCAAGAGGATCTTCTGGAGCTGTAACTTACGCTTTTTTGCTCCCAGGGCCGGCGCATTCAGCTTCAGCTGGTGCAGTTGAAATCTTGCGTTTGCATTCCGGGGCTGGAGCCTGAGAACCTCGCGGAAGCAGGATTCGGCCGTGGCGGCCTCCCCCGCTTTCACTGCGGTAAGTCCTTTCTGATACAGGGCAGCGGCCCTGGCCTGATTACTCAGTTGGGCGGTCGCGATGGGAGGCCACGCTAAGAGGGTCACTGTGATCAGAAGAATGCTGTGTTTCATGATTGTTGGATCGCGCGGTGTTTGTGCTATTGGCACAGGTGTTCACTTTACCCTGAAATTACGCTCAGGTCACTGGCCGGGCAAGGAGCCTCAAGGACAAGGACTTTCTTGTGGAGTTAAGGAATGAGTCTTTAAAAATTTATCTCATTTCTTCTTCTTATAGCGTGGAATAAGTCCGCTATATCCGTGTTCCCCGCTACAACGACAGGTGTTCCACGGCGCTAACAAGCCGGGAATAAAATTGGGGCGGGAGGAGCTCTTGATCAGAGATTGTTTCTATGGACGGCAGTGCGCAGTCCGTTCCCAATCTGCCCGCATTTTTCTGCCATGTTATCCACGGTCCTTGCAGCCACGGCGCGCGGGAGCTAGAGCTTTGCTGTGAATGACAGTGAATTCATGCGCTTGGCGCTTGATCTGGCGAAGAACGGATTGGGATTAACGAGTCCCAACCCACCAGTGGGCGCTGTCGTTGTGAAGGACGGGGAAGAACTTGGCTCGGGCTGGCACAGGGCCGCTGGGAAGGCCCATGCGGAGATTGAGGCTCTTCAGGATGCTTCGAGAAGACATGGCCCACTGGCTACGCAGGATGGAACCATGTATGTGACCCTGGAACCGTGCTCCACTCACGGTCGGACGGGCCCCTGTACCGCCGCCCTTATAGAAGCAGGAATAAAACGGGTCGTCATCGGGTCCAACGACCCTAATCCCGCACATTGCGGGCGGGGTGGAAAGCTTCTCCGGGAGGCCGGGATAGAGGTTGTGGAAGGGATCGAGGAGACCCGTTGCGAGGAGTTGATTCGGGCCTTTTCCAAAGTGCAGCGCACCGGTCTTCCCTGGGTGATAATCAAAAGCGCCTTTAGTCTGGATGGGCGAATTACGCGGCCTGCGGGCGAGGGGCAGTGGTTGAGCGGATTGGCCTCCCGGGAGGACGTGCAGGTGTTTCGGAATGAGGTGGATGCGGTGCTCAGTAGCGGAGCAACCGTCCGGGCTGATGACCCCCGCTTCACCTTGCGAGGTGCGCATGGTAAAGAAGGAAAGAGGCAACCTTGGAGGGTTATCTTGACATCAAGAGAAGAGGGCGTTCCTTCTCATGCACAGGTATTGCGGGATTCGCACGCTGACCGGACCCTTGTTTTCAAGAAGCAGCGGATTGAATGCGTGCTCCGGGAACTAGCATCCGAGCATGCGGTCCAGAGTGTGCTTGTGGAAGCGGGTGGCCGCCTGGTCGGGCGCCTCCTTGATGAGGGGTGGGCCGATGAGATGATCTGCTATCTGGCCCCGCTGGTTACCGGGGGACCGATTTGTGCGAGTGCTGGCGAAGGGGTGGTCAATCTTGGCGGCCGGCTCCGGATGGAAGGGGTCCGCTGGCAGCGTTTTGGTTCCGATGTGCGGCTGCGCGGAGTCCTTGCCGGGACTGGCGGTGAACTTGAGCGATAAGAGAGCGCCTGCGCGCTCCGCAAATACTACTAACATAGTATATGTTAGAAACTCTAACATCGGGATAGTCAATGTTTTTGAGCCCTGTGGTTTGCGCCTGTTGCCGGCGGGGCAACGATTCCTGCGGGACAGGGAAATGCTCTCGGAGCCCGGAGAGCGTGAAGGGGGTCTAAGGCTTCGCGGCGCGTTCGCGGCGGTCTTTTTCGAGCCAGATGGAGAGGAGGGCAATGTCCGCAGGTGTAATGCCGCTGATCCGGGCCGCCTGACCAAGATTCAAGGGGCGGATCTCATTGAGGCGCTGCTGTGCCTCGCGTTTCAGGCCCTCGATGGAGTGATAGTCGGCATCGGAGGGAAGCGGGTGGGTTTCCTGGCGAGCCAAGCGGTCGACCTGTTGGCGCTGCCGGAGGATGTGACCTTCGTATTTAAAGTCCGTTTCAATGAGGGGCCAAAGTTCCATGGGGAACACGGCTCGAAGCTCTGAGGGAAGGGCCTCCCAGTGGTTTTCTTCGCGGCGAAACCAGTGGTCCAGTTTGATCCCGTCATGGGTAGTCTCGCGGACAAATCGCGCGGCCTTCGCGAGGCTTGCCACCTTGTCGGAGGCAAGCGTGGTGCGCTCCGGGGTGCTCAAGCCATGGTTTGCGGCGAGGGAGGTGAGGCGCTGGTCGGCGTTATCCTGGCGGAGAAGAAGGCGGTATTCCGCCCGGCTTGTAAACATGCGATAAGGTTCGGTGCACCCCTTGGTCACAAGGTCATCAACCATGACGCCGAGATAGGCCTGGTCCCGGAGAAGAATGAAGGGATCCCGTCCCTGGGCCTTGAGCGCGGCATTGGTGCCGGCGAGAAGCCCTTGTCCCGCGGCTTCCTCATAGCCAGAGGTGCCGTTGATTTGGCCAGCGAAATAGAGACCCTCCACGACTTTGGTTTCAAGGGTCGGGGAGAGCTGGGTCGGGGGGCAGTAGTCGTATTCGACGGCGTATCCTGGCCGGATGATCTGTGCTCGTTCGAGGCCCTTGATTGTACGGATAAAGGACAGCTGCACCTCGTAGGGCAGGGAGGTCGACACCCCGTTCACGTAGTATTCTCTGGTATGGCGGCCCTCCGGCTCGAGGAAGATCTGATGCCGCTCCTTATCTGCAAATTTGACCACCTTGTCCTCGATGGACGGGCAATAGCGCGGTCCTGTCCCGGCGATCTGGCCGGAATACATCGCGCTATGTTCAAGGTTGTCGGTAATTTTCTGGTGGGTTTGTGGGTTGGTCCATGTGATCCAGCATGGGAGTTGTTCCACGTGGAACCCTTCGGAGCCCCAAGAATTTAAGGTAAAAAGATCATCCGGAGCCCTCTGAATGGTGTGTGCCAGATAGCTGAAAAGGGGAGGGGGCTCATCGCCCTCCTGTCGCTCACAGTGCGAAAAGTCTATGGAGCGCCCATTCAGCCTGCAGGGGGTCCCCGTTTTAAATCGCTCGACGTCGAACCCAAGTTCGACCAGGGAGTCGCTGATGGTGGAGATGGAATCCCCCATTCTGCCGCCCTTCTCATTTCGCTTTCCGACGTGCATGAGGCCTTTCATGAAAGTGCCGGCACTGAGAACGACGGTCTTGGCGTTTAACTGGAATTGCAGTGTGGTTTGGATGCCGGAAATGGAAGAGCCGTTGAGCACGAGGCGGCTGGCATTCCCTTGATGGAGATCGATTCCCGGGGCGGACTCCAAAATGTGCTTCATTCGGAATTGGTACGCCTTTTTATCACATTGCGCCCGGGGGGCGCGGACGCTGGGCCCTTTTGAGGCGTTGAGAAGGCGCCATTGGATGGCTGTGGCGTCTGTGTTCAGGGCCATTGCTCCTCCGAGAGCGTCTATTTCCCGAACCATGTGGCCTTTTCCGAGGCCTCCAATCGCTGGGTTGCAGCTCATTTGCCCGATGGTGTCCAGATTCTGGGTCAGCACGGCGACACTGCAGCCGAGGCGGCTGGCTGCCAGGGCCGCCTCGACCCCGGCGTGGCCAGCGCCAATGACGAGGACATCATAGTCTTTTGGGTAGCAGTACATGCAGCGGAGTGGTGCGGGGAGCGAGGCTAGCAATTGAGGACTCAAACTCAAGGGCGGGACGAGCTCTCTCCCTTTGTGTAACCTGACTTCTTGATCTCGAACAAATCGTTCCACGTGGAACAGGCGGGGCCTGTGAGCGGTCCGCGGGTCCTCGCCACAGGGAAGCCCGCTCGTTGCCGGCGGCCGTCCGCGAGCAAGTTAGAATAATGTAAGCTACTTATGGACAAGGCATTAAAAAAATATGGAAATAGCGTAATAATTGGCCGAACACGTTTTGAGAGCCAGGGAGAGGGCCCTCCCCATTGTTCTTTCAGCCCTATGAGTGCGCCTCCTCGGTCTCAGTGCTTGGGGCGGATGGGGCGGCCCACTCAGGCTTGGGGCTTCAAGTGCGCCTTGGCGGTAGTCAGAAAACGATCCCGGGCTGAGGCGTGATCAACGACTGGATGAGGATAGCTTTCTCCCAGGCGGACATCGGCGTCCCTGAGAACGGACTCAGGGGCAGACCACGGGTGGTGAATGTAGCGGGAGGGAAGCTTTGCGAGCGCAGGCAGCCAACGCCGCACATAGGTGCCATCGGGATCAAACTTCTCTCCTTGAGTGACCGGGTTAAAGACCCGGAAGTATGGCTGTGCATCACAGCCGCTCCCCGCGGACCACTGCCAGCCGGCGTTATTCTGCGCCCAGTCCCCGTCGGTGAGATGCGTCATGAAATGTTGCTCGCCGCGCCGGTAGTCAATGAGCAGGTGCTTGCAGAGAAAACTCGCCGTGATCATCCGCGCGCGCCCGTGCACGAAGCCGGTTTCAAGGAGTTCGCGCGCTGCGGCATCCACAACCGGATACCCAGTCCGGCCCTCGGCCCAGGCGTTCCAGTCTGCGGCGTCATCCCGCCAGGGAAAGTTGGTCCAGCTGGGGCGGAAGGGGGCCTTCAGGAGGCGTGGACGGTCCCAGAGTGAGGAGTAGGAGAATTCACGCCAGACGAGTTCTGTGAGAAACCGCTCTATCGATTCATTGCAGATTTCTGGCCTGCGGCGTTCCGCCGCCCACCAGATGGCCCGGACGGAAAGAGTGCCGAATTTAATGTCGGCAGACAGCCTGCTCGTAGCGTCCTCATCGAGCTGGTCTCTCCCGGTGCCGTAGTGCTCAAGGCCATGGCTGACGAATTGGAGGAGGCGCTCGCGGGCGGCGGGTTCCCCCCCCGGCTGCAGATTTGGGTTCCTGGGAATTCCCAACTCGGAAAGAGAGGGGGGCGGGCTGTGTTGTTCAAGTGCCTCCGGAGGAGCGGGGGGAAGGGCGGTCGGCGGCGGGAGAGGTTTTTCAATAGTGGCCGCCTTGCGGAAGGCACGAGCGAAAGGAGTAAACACGGAATAAGGTGAGCCGCTTCCGGTGCGCAGACTGCCGGGTGGGTGCAGGGTCTCCCCTTCAAGGAGCTCAAGCGGGACGTGGAGGGCCTTGGCAACCTGCCGATCACGGACCCTCCCGAGGGGCTCGATCCAGCGGTGGGCCATGACCCTGGAGACATCCCACTCGCGAGCAACCCGAGGAATCACGTCGACGCTTTTGCCGCGGAGACAGATCAGAGTGCTGCCGAGGGATGCAATGCCCTGGGCGAGCTCCTCAAGGCTCTCGAGCAGGAACTGCATCCGGTGGGGCAGGCGTTGTGCCCGGAGAGGATCGAAGAAATAGGGGTCCAGAACAAAGACCGGAATCACTTCGCCTTCGCGGAGACCGCGCATCAACGGCCCGTGATCAGCAAGCCGGAGATCCTTGCCCCTGAACCATACCAGTGTCCTAGGGCGATGGGTCATGGATGGGGGAAGAACGTTCGCCGGGCGCCGGCCCAAACCGGAAGCGAATGGCTGCGGCCCGGTAGTTGAAGCTGGCGCGGAGTTGGGCCGCGATGAGTATGTGGTGAACGAGGCGCCCCACGATTCCGCCCGGCACGGAGTAATAGACCCTGTCTTCCATCACCGTCCTGCCACCTTCCTGAGAAAAGTGGTGCTCATGCCACCATGAGCGGTAGGGGCCACGGATCTGGGAATCAACGAAGTGCCGGCCCGCCTCCCAGCGCTCAATCCGGGTATGCCATCCGATCCGCAATCCGAAAACTCGCAGACGGTATTGAATGGCCGCCCCGGCGCACATGGTCGGGTCTGCTCTCCGGATCTGGAAGTCCAGCTTGGGAGGGGTGAGGAGGCCGAGATTGGTGGGTTGGGAAAAAAATGGGAAGACTTCCGCGAGCGGAGCATCAACTACTGTTTGACTGACAAGATACCTGGTGGGCTTTCTCTGACGCAGGTAGTCCGCGTCTCCCATCGGGGCCGGAAGCCCTGGTCGGAGGGGCTCGAGAGAGACCTCTCGAGAGGTCAGCAGGTCGTCGAGCGCGGAGTCAAGGCTCTCGAAACGATAGGAAAACCCATGGGCCTTTGCCTTGTCGGCAATGCATCGCTGACTGGCCAGGAGGGCGTTGGCACCTTCTCCAAGGGTGAGGCGGAGCAGCAAACCGGGAGCAGGGAGAAAAGCCGGCCGGCGCAGGGCGCGTCCAAGAGCTTTGGCAAGCTCTGCATTAGTGACGGGGGCCGGGCTGACGATGTTGAGGGGTCCTTCAAGGCGGTCATCATCGAGAGCCCTCAGGATCAAGGCCACACAATCCTGCAGGTGGATCCATGGCACGAATTGCCGACCGGTGCCGAGGGGTCCTCCCAGCCCTGTGCGGAACACGGCGGCGAGTTGTTCCAAGGCCCCACCCCCGCAGCCGAGGACGATGCCGGTGCGGAGGCATACGACCCGCGTGGGACTTCCTGAGAGGGCGAGGGCGGCGTGCTCCCAAGCCTTGCAGAGCTTGGCAAGAAAGTCCGCCCCCGAAGCCTCATCCTCGCTGAGGGGATCATCACCGCGGTCGCCGTAATAGCCCACGGCACTTCCGGAGAGAAGGACACCGGGAGGGTTCTGGACCCGTTTCATGGCCTCGACCAGGCGGGTTGTCAGAGAGACCCTGCTGTCGTAAATGGCGTTCTTCCGGCGGGGGTTCCATCTTCCCTGGAAGAGTGGTTCGCCAGCCAGATTGATGACCGCGTCGCATTGCTCGAGAGCGGCCTCCAGCTCCTCATTGCCTTCAGGGGTAATCGGGAGCAGCTCCACATTTCCCCCGAGCCCGGCGCGGGCTTTTTCGGGGGAACGGACCCACGCCACGACGGAGTGCCCTTTTTGAAGAAGAGCGAGGACCAATGCCCTCCCGATGAACCCTGTTGCTCCGGTGAGAAAAACCTTCATGCGGCATCGCCGAGTCGTTCCAGTATGGCCCCATTTTCAAGTCCTGCAACTGTTCGAAGCCCGGGCACAGACGCCGGGAGGCCTGCCCGGCCGGCGTGAACCTAGGCGGGGGTGCCGATCAAATCGGTCCGAGTGAAGAGGGAAACGACCTTGATTCCACGGTCCTCAAGGGCCTGACGCCCCCCTTCTTCCCGGTCAACGAGGACAAACGCAAAGAGGACCGTTCCACCCTCGCTCTCAATGGCATCGATGGCCTTCAGGGTGGATCCTCCGGTGGTGATTACGTCATCCACGACCACGATGGCGTCGCCAGAGCGGAAATTCCCCTCGATGCGGCGACCGGCCCCGTATTGCTTGGCCTCCTTGCGGACGGTGAAGACTTGGAGGAAATCGTCAGGCTGCTGGCGTGCGGATTCCATCCCGATCGCGAGGGAGATGGGGTCTGCGCCCAAGGTCATGCCCCCAATGCCGGCAGCGGAAAGCCCGTCGGATTGCAGCCGCTCCTGGACGAGCGCCCAGCCCGCCTCGCCGATCAGGCGAGCGCCCCGGGCATCAAAGCTCGTAACGCGGCAGTCTACGTAGAGATCGCTTTTCTTGCCGGAAGCGAGGGTGAATTCGCCCGTTCGGACGGATTTTTCGAGGAGCAGTTGCTTCAATTGTTCGCGGGTATCGTCAGCCATGTTTTCAACGGGATTCTGCAAAGCAGAAAGGAGCTGAAGATACCAGTCGGATCTTACGTGTGCCGGTAGGACTCACCAGGGAGAGGTGGCGATAGTGAATGCAAGGAGCCCCGGTGAGAGCGTCTTGGCGACTTCATTTTGCTGCCGGCGAGAGCACTCGGCCTCTGGCCGCAAGGGCAGATGACTTGATATCAAGGAGTATTGGCGTGTCTTTTTGTCGGCCACATCTAGAACGGGGAGGAGGCAGAAAGCGCAAGGAAAGCCCTTAAAATCAATTGACCCTTATTATTAACCAACCTGTCGGTTTGTAAGACCAGGCGATTTGGCCGGATCCTTCACCAACAAAGGGGAATGCCCTCCCGGCCGAAACCTCTTGGAGTCAATGTCAGAAAAATCCTCGCCGTAAGCAGCCGGCACTCATCTAATCCGGCTAATGAGGACGCGCACAAAAGTCTTCCTGGCGGCATGGTTGTTCACGAATGCCTGGGTAGCCGCGGAGGCCATTTACCCGGAAGCCGGGCAAGCGGGCACTCACCGTGATTACACTTCCGGAGGCACCAAGGCAGGTGTGGGTTCTGCCTCCTACGATTACTGGATCTCTGATGGGCCCTGGAAGGCGCCACCGCGGTCGGGATTTGGCGACCAAAGCGCGGACAATGAGGGCGCGGTCCTTTTAGCCTTTAATCCATATACGGGGGAGGTCTTTACCGAAATTGAAGGTGCAGACCAGTATTTCAACCCGCGGTCATCCTACTCCGGAGGGGGCCATTCGAGCCTGAACTCTGCCGCCGAATTTGCCAGCAATGGAGGGATTTATCCAACCGCTTCAACCAACCCAATGCCAGCGGGGGCTATTTTTGAGGATACCATCGCGTTTACGACGGAGCTTCGGCCAAATGGCGCAGGTGCCTGGGTGGTCGGCATGTATGCCCAAGCTTCGGCGGATGGCGCAATTCTGGGCAGCGTCGATCCAGGGCATGCCGGGATTACGACCTACAATCCCCATTTTCTTAAAACCGGTGAGACGGTGGGTTCTGAGGGGAGCTTCGATGGAGCCGATATCCGGGTCTACTGTGGCTACATTGGCTGGGGAGGGGCTGCCTGGATGGGCCAGTTCGGAGGAGCCGGGGAGCGGGGAATCGGTTTTGAGATCGATGGCCACAGGGGCTGGGCTCGAATAGCCGTTTCTGGAGACCGGGCCGGATTGATTCTCAGGGAATACTATTTTGAGGGCGTGGATTTCCAGCGCCCGGCAGAAGATTACCAGTTCGCAGTATCCAGTGACGATGGAGGCAAGACTTTGGCCTTCAGCTGGCGGAGTTTCCCGGGGGAATCCTACAGTGTGGTACATACCACCGACCCCGGCGCCAATCCGGACCCGGCCTCCTGGCCAGTGGTGGCTAGCTTGCAGGGATTGCCGGCCGAGTCTCCCCGCAACCAGCATGCCCTGGCACGGCCTTCCGGGCCCCGCGCCTTGTACGCTCTGGTCGCCGGGCCGGCTCCACCGCTGTTTTTCGACGACTTTGAATCGGGAAGCGGAGAGTGGGTTTCCGTTATTAATGATCCCGGGGGAGCGACAAGCTGGGAACTTGGCAGGCCACGGGGTAGCACGGGGCCGTTGACGGGCGCAGAGGAATCCACGAGTGCGTGGTCCACCAACCTGGGAGATTATGGACCAGATTCAGATATTTCGTTGCGGTCACCGCTGATCGACCTTCGAGAAGTCCAAGCTGCGAAACTTGTCTTTGCAGCTTACCGGGACGCCGATGGGAGTGGCGATCGTGCACAGATCCGGTTCCTGAAGGCCTCAGACCTCGTCCAACTGGGACCTGTGATTGGGCTGGAGATGGATATTTTTGACGATCGTTATGTCAGGCAAAGCGTCGACGTGAACAAGGAAGCCATGGGGCAGCAAGTGACCATCGAATTCCGCTTCATCAGCGACTCGAGCGCCGATATGTATAGCGGTCTTACCATCGACAACGTCATGGTTGAGGCTCAGGCCAAAAACTAGCTTGATATCAAGCTTTCTGGGCCTTTCCGGCCCAGGCCCTTGAGGGAGGAACTATTTGGCGCCGTTCCGACATGCGGAAAGGACCCGAAGCGCATAGCCAGTTCCGTAAGCGTAGTGATACTGATAGAGAGGATAATCCCACCAACACCCATTCTTCTCCTGCTTGGAGAGCATGATCTTCGCGTAATGTTGATAATAAACCGACCTGTCGGTTTCTGGAAGAAGTTCAATGCAGTCCATCGCGTAATAGTGGCCATAAAAATAGAAATAGCCGGAGTTCGCAAAATGGGTGGAGTGGGGCACTGGCCGTTTACGAGCGATATCGACCCAACCGTTGCGAATGATCAGACGATCAAGCCAAACCTTCAGGATTTCGTCCGTAGGGCCAGGGTCACCCCAGACCCTTCGGGCCGCGTTGCAAGCCGGCGAGCGACAGAGCGAACCGCCTGGACGGTTGATACTATATCGAGGCCGGTAACGGTGGTTATTTGAATACACATAGGCGAAATCGGGGGTTTGCTGCCGTTGGAGAAAGGTGATGCCACGCTCTACCTCCACGGGAGGGAGCTCCAGCCCCATAATCTCCCTGCCCTTGTGCATGGCCAACATGACGGTGGCGGTGGTGAAGCTGGTGGGGATCCCAGTGGGTTTGCGGGTAGCCTCATCAAAATCGTAATAGCCCCACCCTCCATTCACATCCTCATAGCGTTGAAGCCGCTGAACCTGCCGTTGCGCGAGATTCTTGATGGCAGACCGTTTTGCCTCATCACCCGCCCGATACTGATACAATTCTGCGAGGGCCTTGATACCGTAAGAGTGCCCCCAGACGTTATACATGGTTGACACGGTCGCTCGGCGCAGACGGGGTAATTCCTTGAGAAACCAAGCCTCAGCTTTCTCGATCGCGGCGACGGTCTCCGGCCGGCGGTCGCCGGAGAGGAGCAGCCCCTCCAAGGCAAGGCCGGTCGAACCGGCCCGGAACGCATGATGAGCACCAGGAATCGGGGCCGTGATGTTTAGTCCCTTGGTCAGGGTGGCCGAACCCCATGATCCGTTCTTGTTTTGACTTGATATCAAGAAATCAACCCCCCTCCGGATCGACTTGTCAATCTCGGCGCGAGAAATGGGCTCAATCTCAGGGAGGGGTGGGAGCTCCGAATGCCAAGGCTTCCCGCCGGAGCCCGCCGGGACAGAACCGGAGTCCTCGGATTTTCCGGCGCTGGTTGCCAGGATGACAGCCAGGCCTGCTAAAGGGAGAGCACGCATTGGATTACTTCTTTTCTGGCGCATTGGCCTCACCGGCCTCCGGGGTGATCACAATCTGGCCTTCCTTGAGTCCTGAAAGGACAACGATCTGTCCGTTGGATTCTGCCCCCACGGTTACGGGCACGCTGCTGGCCTTGCCATCCTCCCCCTTGATCTTGACGAAGTATGATCCATCCGCGCCCTCGTGTAGAGAACTGGTGGGCACAGCGAGGCTGTTGCCCTCGTCTCCCGTGGTAATCTTGATTTTGCCCTTCATACCAGGAACGAGATGGAGACCCTCCACCGGAGACACCTTGAGAACGACGTGATATTTCCCATCCAAACCCGGATGGGAGGCCGTTCTGGTCACCTCCACCGGCAGCCGGGAGCGGGGAGAGGACGCTGGAGCCACATAGCCCTTTTGGCCCGCCTGAAGACGGGAAATGGCAGCTTCATCGAGGAATCCATCCAATTGCATCCCTGCACCGGAGGGAATCACAGTTGCGAGAACGACCCGGGGGGGCACCTTGCCGCCTACCTTCATGAATTTCGCGGCGCCTACTGAATTCCAGCGGCCGTGATTTATTTCTCCGTGGTAGAGCAGGCCGTCCACCGGAGAGACAACCTCCATCTGAGCGCGGTCCGCCTTGAGCTCGGCCTCTTTTTGATCGGCGCGCTTGTCCTCCACCCGAAGCTTCTTGATTTCAAGACGTTTTTGCTGGAGCGCGCTGGGAAGATTCTCCCGGGCCGTTTTCCAGACCACTTCGGCATCCCTCAGGGCCCGCTCCGCGTCCATCGCGGAACGAGGGATGGTGACCTCGAGGCTGCGCTTGGTGGAGAGTTTGGCGGTCTTGAGGCGAAATTCAGCGGATTCGACCGCATAGCGTTGGCGCTTCAGGATGATTTCCTCTGTTTCCTCGGTGAGGTCGTCCTCCTTGTACATCTTGAGGAGCTGATTGAGCTCCTCGGTGGCGGATTCGAGATAGCGCTCCGCGCTTTGCAGGCTCCGCTGGGTGGACTCCTCCTGCAGCGGACGCCCGGTCTCGACGAAGTAGCTGTGGTCGTCCTTGGCCCGCTGATAGGCCAATTCAGCAGCCTCGAGGCTCCACGGGGTGGTTTTTTCCAAGTTGGCGAGATCGAGCTCGGCCAGACTGAGCGTCATCTTGCGGAGGCTGCTGGCGTCCACGTTGTCGGAGAGCTGGCGGTCGATGTTCTCGGTGTCGAGGACCACGACAGGCTGCCCCTTTTTGAGGCTGGAGCCCTGCGGGGCGAGCTCCTTGATGGTAAAATCGGCCCAGACCTTGGGATCGATCTTGAGAAGGTGGGTATCGTCGGGGAGGAAAACCCCGTCGAGAGAGACGGTCGACTTGAACGGCTTCTTCTCCACCTTGAATTCCCCGGCATGTGCCAGAGGGAAAGCCAGAAGAGCGGTGAGGATGAGGGGCGACGGTTTCATGTGTGGATCTATTTTTCGGGGGCTCCCGGAGAGGAGCGGGGTTGGTAGGAGCCCTTACGGGCCAGCCAGATGATAGAGCGTTGTTTCTGTTTTCCCTTGTGTGAGGTGGGCACCAGTTCGTGGGCCACGTCAAACCCAGCCTGACGAAGCTTCCGCTCGAAGGAGCGCAGCTCCGTCCGGCATGAGATTGCCAGAAGACCCCCCCCCTTTAGCGCAGAATGGGCCCGGTGCAAGAAGGACGAATGCGGAACTCCTTCACGATTGGTGACTCCTTCCTGTGGCAAACCGCCCTCGGCGTCGATCACGATGGCCTGGAAGTCCTCCCCGGGCTTGCGCAGGGCGCCGGACAGAGTCTGGCGCCGGACCGCGAGGCGGGGGTCTGAGAGTTGTTGCGGATGGAGCTCGCCAAGGTGCTCCCGGTGCCAGGAGGGGAGTTCCTCAAAGGGCTCTGCGACCTGAAATACAGCCTTTTTCTGGGGAAGTGTCTCCCGTAAGGCGGCCAGCGTGAAGCCTAACCCCAGCCCGGAGATCAGGATTCGGGGCTGCCGGACCGAACGAAACGGCTGGCCTGCCAACCGACCCAGTTCGGCGGCGGCATTGTGGGCAAAGCTGCTCTGCAACTGCACTCCGCCACACTGGAGGTAAAACTCCCCATCGTGGCCGACGAGGGCCAGGGATTGGCCTCCGGAGGTCTGTAATTCGGCGAGGATTTGAGCGGGTTTCACAATCGGGACGAGGCGCAGTGTCGCGATGCACGCGGGGAATTCGATCCAAAAGTCATTCCCATCTTTCGCCGGGTGGTCGCTAGCACAACGAAGGACGGCCCTGCCGCCTCATCGCCACGAGTCTATGAATAGCAGTAATTTCCGAACCTCGAGGCTTGTCACGCTTTTGCGGGGAGGAGTAAGGTGTCGTGCGATGTCTGAAGATACACCACCACAAGATGCTCCCCCGCCGCCCGCTGCGCCTCCTGCTGGAGGACCTCCACCAGGGGCAGAGAAAAAAGTGCTGGCAGGAATTCTCGGCATCCTGATCGGTTCTCTTGGGGTTCACAAATTTGTCCTTGGCTATACGAAGGAGGGGCTGATCCAAATCGCCATTTCGGTAGTCACCTGTGGAATCGGCGGCCTAGTTGGCCTGATCGAAGGCATCATCTACCTGACCAAGTCCGACGAGGAGTTCGTCGCCACCTACATCCAAGGGAAAAAGGGCTGGTTCTAGCCTGAATTGAGCTCGCGCCCGGACTCGCGATGCCATTGTGGAACGAGAAGGACTGGCGGGAGCTATTCCGCCTCCGGAGGACGATCGCCCGCGCGGAACAGGCGCTCAGCGAGATCGATCGCACGATCCTGCCCAAAGGGTTGTGTGAAAGCGATCTCGCCATTCTCGAACGCTTGGTGCGCAAAGGCTCTCGCCCCGTCAACGGCTTGGCCAGACAGGTGGGCCTGACGAGCGGGTCAATGACCTCTGCGGTCCAGCGCCTCCTCCGGCGGAAGCTTGTGGAAACAAAGCGGGATGGGGAGGATAAGCGGGTCGTCTGGGTCTCGGTGACCCGCGACGCCGAAGAGATCGTGGAGCACTTTTCCCGGAAGCGGGGAGAGGCTCTCGAGGTCGTGTTCCACAAGTGGTCGGAGCGCGAACGCAGCGTCCTGATGAGCCTTCTGCGCCGGGCCCGCAGGGATGCGGAGGAGGCCCGGGAGGCCCCCGTTTAGGGACCCCGGATTCCGGCAGGCAGGGGGACAAGAAGGCGGGCAACGGCCGGGTCCTTCGGGAGAAGCTCCTTGGGAGCGCGCCAAGGATATAGGCTTCAAAAGCGGTTGAGAGTATGGCAGGGTTCCGCGGTTCGGTGGCCGATAGCAGGCCTTGCGAACACGGCCTTCTCCTCTGTCAAGGTGTCGGATGCGGCCTTGCCTGCTGGTGGGACGGCGCTACGTTCCCCATCCTTATCCACCCATGATTACTTTTCTCCTTATCCTGGCGGTGGTGGCGATTTTCAACGTCATCATTTTTGTTCACGAGCTGGGACACTTCCTCGCCGCGAAGTGGAGGGGCCTGCGGGTCGACCGGTTCCAGATCTGGTTCGGCAAGCCCCTCTGGAAAAAGGAAATCAACGGCGTGCAGTATGGGCTTGGGTGGCTCCCTGCGGGAGGGTTCGTGGCACTCCCCCAGATGGCGCCCATGGAGGCGGTCGAAGGCAGCAACCGTGACTCCGGGGAGCCTCTTCCTCCGGTCAAACCCCTGGACAAGATCATCGTGGCCTTCGCGGGGCCCCTTTTCAGCTTCCTGCTGGCGCTCACGTCGGCTTTTGTCGTGATGGGAGTGGGGAAGCCCAAGGATACGGTCGAAAGCACCGTAATCGGATGGGTGGACGAGGACGGAGTAGCCCATGGAAAGCTCCAGGTCGGGGACGAGATCCTGCAGGTGAACGGCAACCCGGTGAATGGATTTGCAGGATCCGCGCAATTCGATTCGGTGCAGGAAAGCGTGATGCTGAGTGAGGGGGACCTGATTGAATTCCTTGTAAGGCGCAACGGCGAGGAGGTACGCGTCACGACCGACTTCAAGATCCCGGATACCCGCTGGTGGGAACGGAAGGGCATGAGGACGGTGGGAATCTGGGTGGAGAACCAGGTCATCATCGAAAGCGTTCTGGAAGGGGGCCCGGCCGATCGCGCGGGTCTCGAGGTTGGCGACGAGATCGTCTCGGCAAACGGGGAGGAGCTCAGAAGCCGGCGGCGCCTTACGGATATCGTCCATAATTCTGAAAACGAGGAGCTGTCTCTTGTGGTCCGGCGTGGAGAGACAACAGTAGAGCTCGCGGTCACCCCCCTCAGGCCCACCAATGCGGACCGGCCACCGATGATCGGGGTAGGCTTTGAGTTCGGGGACGAGTTCACGCAGACGATTTATCATCCCGGTCCGCTGGAACAGGTCGCGGACAGTGTGCGCATGATGTGGGTGACCCTGGCCAAAATCGTGTCGCCGAAGTCCGATGTCGGAATTCAGCACCTGTCTGGCCCGGTGGGCATTGGCGGTGTGATGTTTGACATGCTCAGCATGGAGGGCGGCTGGCGCCGGGTTCTGTTTTTCATGGTTCTTTTCAATGTGAACCTTGCCATTCTCAACATGCTGCCGTTTCCGATCCTCGATGGCGGGCACATTGTCCTCGCCACCGTCGAAATCGTGGCGGGCAAGTTCAACGCCTTGTTCACCCGGCTGCTGGAGGTTGTTCAGTTTGCCTTTTTCTTCCTCCTGCTGGGTCTCTTCCTCTTTATTACTTCCAAGGATATCGGGGATCGCGTGGGGACGGGGGGCGGAAAGGAGCCCGCCACGTACGAGTGGCCTGAATAGGCCCGGCTTCCCGCGTGACAGGCGGTTTCGCTTGCACCCCGGAGGCATTCGTCCGAATCTAACAGTTACCTTGAGGAATTTCCTGGCGCCAACTTCGATTAACGCCGCGCGCATCACCTACGTGCTGGTCTGTGAACTGGCGGGAATCGGGGTTTCGATGAGCACGCGAGGGATGGGCTACTTTGAGATTCCCCTCTGGGCGGGGGTTCTGGTGGGCCTCTCGGTGGCGGGAATAATCCTGCTTTGCGAAACCTCCCTCCGCGCCTTTACGCTGCGGGGATTTGCCAATACCTCGTTCGGAATCCTCGTTGGTTTGTTCTGCGCCTGGCTGATCACCAAGCTGAACTACCAGAAGGCAGTGGAGGGCATCCTTGTAGGCCTCAATCCCGACTACGAGGCCAGCGCGGTTGAGTTGGCCTATTCGATCAATTTTGGAATCAACATTTTCCTCTTCGCCAGCCTGGCGTTCCTGGGCGCGGTCCTCGCGATGCGGAGCGGGCGTGATGATTTCGCCTTCATCATTCCCTACGTCCGGTTCCGGCAGGATGCGGCCTCGGGGCAGCCCCTCCTCCTCGACGCTGATGTGATCATGGATGGCCGGGTTCCACGCGTCCTGGCCTCGGGCTTCCTGAACGGCCGGCTCATCGTGCCCCGGTTCATCCTGGACGAGCTCAAGGTCCTCTCGGACTCGCCCTCAGAGGGCAAGCGGCAGCGAGGGCAACGCGGGCTCGACTGCCTGGAGGATATGCAGCAGGACAGCGACATCCGGATTTCGGTCCATGAGGCGCCTGAGGGCTCGCAGGCCGACGGAATGGATGCGCGTCTCATCCAGACTGCGCGGCTGCTGGGAGCACGGCTGCTCACGACGGACGAGAATCTCGCCAAGGTGGCGCGCCTGCAGAGCGCCGAGGTGCTCAACATCAATGATCTGAGCGAGGCCTTGAAACCAGCGGTGGCGGTAGGAGAGAAGATTCATCTGGCCCTGGTGCGCGGAGGCAAGGACGAGCATCAGGCGGTGGGATATCTTCCGGATGGCACGATGATCGTGGTCAACCATGCGGTGGCGAGTATCGGGTCGACGCAGGACGTGGTGGTGATCTCCACTCTCCAGACGGCGGCGGGGCAGATGGTCTTCGCGGAACTCTATGAAACCAGCGAGGCGGAAGCCTAGGGTCGCGACCGGGAGCAGGGCCTTTCCGCCTTCCTGTGCTGGCCAACCTGCCAGCCGGCGTGTATGCGGTCATGGTTATGAAGGTGACGGTCCTTATGTTGGTTCTTATTCCGCTGCTCCTCATCGGGGAGCGTTCGCGCGCGGACCCCGCCGCCCTCTCTGTGATGGAGGGCACCTTCAAGCTCTTCAACAGGGACAGCACGGCAACCTGTTTCCTGCTCCATGGTGAAGGAGAGCCCCGGGAGGTCTACCTCGTTACGGCCGCTCACGTCCTGGAGAAGGCGACCGGGGAGGAGGCGATCCTCGTGCTACGGGACGCCCGGCCGGATGGCACCTATGTGCGGCGCGATGTTCCCTTCAAGATTCGAAAGGGAGACAGGAGCCTTTGGACAAAGCACGGGGAGGAGGATGTGGCTGCCATGCTGCTTGAGATTGACGGGCCCCCGCTGCCCGCGCTCCCGGTTGCGGTGCTTGCCCGCGAAGAGGACCTCAGGCAGGAAGCCATCACCGTCTGCAGCAAGGCGTGGATGCTTGGCTATCCGGCCCGGATGGAGGCCAATGGCGCGGGATTTCCCATCGCCCGCAACGTCTCGATTGCAAGTTTTCCTCTGGTCCCGGTTGACCCTCACCGAACCTTCATGGCCGATGGCAGCACCTTTGCCGGAGATAGCGGAGGCCCGGTTTTCGTGGCCCGTGCGAAGGGGGAGCGCGCGGGCCGGCCCATGGTCCTGGGAATGATGGTGGCCCAGTACCGCAATGATGAGAAAATCAAAACCCTTCATGAAGAGCGCCTCATGCGGCACCGCCTGAGCCTGGGGAAGGTCGTGCAGGCGGAGTTCATCCGGCAGACGGTGGCGGCAGTGAAGTGAGGCCCCCGGGAAGGGGCGGCGCTTCGCCGTGGCGGTCGGGGCCTGGGCACACGGGGAGTGGCGGGTGGCCGCGGGCTCAGACCTTCTGGTCCGCCGGGCGGAGCACGATGTCCCCCAGCTCGACATGAGGGGCTGCGTCCAGGATATGGAGGACGCTTCGGGCGATATCCCCGGGCTCGAGCATACGTGTGGTCTGGCGAAGGGCGGACAAATCCTCCGCGCGTCCGCGAAAGTAGGTGTTGACGAGGGGAGTATCAACGAAGCCCGGGGAGATGGAGCCAACCTGGTGCGGCAGGTTGGCGGCCTTGAATTCGTTGCGAAGGGATTCGGTGAGCCCTTTGACCGCGAACTTGGTGGGGGCGTAGAACCCGCCGGTGGGAGGGACGCGGTGGCCGCTGAGGGAGGACACATTGACGATCCGGCCGCCTTCGGGCGGCATCATTTTGACGGCATGCTGACTACAGATGGCGAGGGCGCGAACGTTCACCTCCCACATTTCATCCCACTCCTCGATTCCGCCCTCAAGCAGGCTGGAGAGGTAGGCGATCCCGGCATTATTGATGAGGATATCCACGGTGGGAGTGGCCTCCCGCAGGATTTCGAAGGCATGGGCAATGCGGTGGGGGTTGCGCATGTCACAGGAAACCGGGGTGGCGGCTTCCGGAATCTTCCCAATTTTTCGGCAGAGCCCAAAGACCCGGACCCCGCGGTCGAGAAGAGACTGGGCGATGGCATGACCAATTCCACTGGAGGCGCCGGTGACCACTGCGACCTTGCCGGAGAGCGAGCTCATGAAGAGAAGAGAGCAGAGCCCGGAATGAATAGTCCAGCCGCAAGGCTTGAATTTGCCTTGATCAGGGAACGGAAAGAGCCCTGTCGGGGGCCGGCAGGAAGAGGGGACGGCGGGGGCCAGAGGGGTTGGCCACGAGCGGCCTCCGGGCCCCGGGCGGCTCCTGCCGCGCAAGATGCTCCCCCGCACTTGCTTCCCGGCGGGCTGGGCCTTTACATCCCGCCATGCGGACTTTGACGGGACTCCAACCGAGCGGCGTGCTGCACGTGGGCAACTACTTCGGCGCGATGCGCCCGGCAGTGCACTTGCAGGAGGAGGGCGAGGCCTTCTATTTCGTGGCGGATTATCATGCGATGACCACCACGCATGATGCTGCTGAGTTGCGCGAGAATGTCCGCGGAGTGGCGGTGGACTTTCTGGCCTGCGGCCTGAACCCGGAGAAGTCCGTTTTCTGGAGGCAGAGTGATGTCCCCGAAGTGTGTGAACTGACCTGGATTCTCTCCACGGTATGTCCGATGGGCCTGCTGGAGCGCTGCCATTCCTACAAGGACAAGATTGCCAAGGGAATTGCGGCAAGCCACGCCCTCTTTGCCTACCCGGTGCTCATGGCCGCGGATATTCTGCTCTATGACTCTAACCAGGTCCCGGTTGGCGAGGACCAGAAGCAGCACTTGGAGGTCACTCGCGACCTGGTCATCAAAATCAACGAGCGCTACGGGGAGGGGACCCTGATCCTGCCGGAAGCCCTGATTCCCGAGGCGGTGGCCAAGGTTCCCGGCCTCGACGGGCAGAAGATGAGCAAGAGTTATAACAACACCCTGCCTATCTTCGGCGAGGAGAAGCCGCTTCGAAAGACAGTCATGCGGATTGTGACCGACTCCACTCCCGTGGAAGATCCGAAGCCCACTGATGGCTCAGTCATCCTGGAGCTGTACAAATTGTTTGCTGGCGAAACGGATTACGAGCAGATGATTGCGGATTATCAGGCAGGCGGATTTGGCTACGGGGAGTTCAAGAAGCGCCTTTGGGAAGCCTATTGGGATTTCTTCGCGCCGATGCGGGCGCGCCGCGAGGAGCTGTTGGCGGATCCGGGCTATGTTGACAAGGTGTTGGCTGATGGGGCGGCGCGGGCGCGGGAGGAAGCCGAACGGGTGCTCACCCGGGTTCGCAAGGCGGTAGGCCTGGCCTAGCTTAATGGGGCAGTGCCGGGGTGTCGGGCGGCGGTTCTGAATGGAATTAGGGAAAGAAGGGTTCAGGGCCCGGCCTCAGGTGGCAGGAGGATACACGAGCCAGCAATCTATCAGGCTCGGCCGGGTGTCCGAGATGGGCAACTGGCGGTGTAACCATTGGATGACCAGTGAGGGAAAATTGCCTCGTTATGCCCAAGATACGCACACAAAATGCGTAAATAAAAAGAAACTTCCAGGATCCGGGAGTGCTGCCTCTCAGATGCATAGTCGCCTGTGAACAAGGCAGTTAAGCAGTTATTCGCTCCCTGGCGCGCGTCCGCTCTTGCGGGCAGACAGACCCTGCTACGCCAAATATCTTTCAATGTACAATCCCTTGATGGGACATCTATCAAGCCCAATTAGCTCTCATAGTCCTTTGATCTTTTCAGTTTGACCTAATCGAGGTTTCGTTAGAAACTGCCCTTGGATTAACTGAATTCTTTAAAGGAGGACAGGTGCAAAGCGACTTACTGCACACGGAGAAGATTCTGGCTGACCGCAAGGTGTTCTTTCTGGATTTGAAGGAGAACGCTCGCGGCAAGGTAGTGAAGATCACTGAGGATGTCGCGGGGAACCGCGACACCATCATGGTTCCGGCGGAAATCCTCGGGGATTTTATCGCCGCCTTGCAGGACATCCAGTCGACCTCTGATTCGGAGTAGGCCTTCGGGCTTCCGAGAAAGAGAGGTCAGCGTCCTTGCCGGGCCGCTTCGTAGAGAACCACTGCAGCCGCGGTTGCGAGGTTCAGTGAGCGCGTTCCCTTATCGTTCATGGGAATGCGGATCAGGCGATCCCGGTGCGTTGCGAGGAGGGACTCGGGCAGTCCCCGGGTCTCGCAACCACAAATAAAATAGTCTCCGGCACGGTAGGAGCAGTCCCAATGCGTCGTAGTTCCCTTGGTTGTGAGAAACCAGGTTCGATCGGGGGGCGCGCTGGCGAGGAGCTCATCCAGAGTATCCCAGAGCTCGACGTTCACGTCTTTCCAGTAGTCCAGGCCGGCCCTGCGGACATGCTTATCATCCAGAGAGAACCCCAATGGCTTGACGAGGTGGAGAGTGGAGCCCGTGGCAAGGCAGAGTCGACCTGCTGCGCCTGCATTGTGGGGAATCTCGGGGGAGACAAGGACGAGATTGAACATCGAAAGGAAGGCTATTTCGGCCTCGAAGTTGGGTGAACGGCACCAAAAAAAACGGCCCCAGGTCAAAGGGGCCGCTGAAAGATTCGAGGATGGCAGCCCAATCGGCAGGCGGGCGTTTAGTTGGCTGCCGCTTCGGTTACATTGACCCGGCGGCCATCGCGGTCGAAGTAGACGTTGCCGTCGACCAGTGCGAAAATGGTGTGATCGCGGCCGATTCCGACATTGCGCCCGGCATGCCACTTGGTGCCACGCTGGCGGATGATGATATTTCCGGCAATGACCGTTTCGCCGCCGAATTTCTTAACGCCCAGCCGCTTGCTTCTCGAGTCGCGGCCGTTCTTGACGGAGCCTTGTCCTTTTTTGTGAGCCATTGGTCAGAGGGGTCTGGTGTCTGAGATGTTCGGGAGGTGGGAATCCGGAGTTCAGCCGGCGATGCCGGTGATTTCCAGCTTGGTGAGTGCCCGGCGGTAGCCCTTGGTCTTGTGGTAGCCCTTGCGGCGCTTCAGCTTGAAGGCGATTCCCTTCGGGCCCCGGAACTGGTCAACAACCTTTGCCGTAACAGACGCGCCATCGATGAGGGGCGTTCCCACAGTGGTGTTGGAGCCGTCATTGACGAGGAGGACTTCCCCGAAGCGGATTTCATCGTCGACCTCCGCGTCGAGCTTTTCGACATCGAGCTTGTCGCCTTCCTGAACGCGGTACTGTTTGCCGCCGGTCTTGAATACTGCGTAGGACATGGTGGTGGAGGGGGCGAATTAAATAAGCGGTCAACCGGGCACCAGTGGCGCGGCGGGCCGGGAATTCACCACAGTGGCCTGACCGGGGCAAGAAATTTTTGCCAAATGGGCCCAGGGTCCGCAGAGTGTCCGGGCATGGAATTTCCCCGGGAATGCGAGGATCCGAGCGCCCTGCGGGCGTTGGGAAGGGCCATGGCCGGGCCCATGACAGGAGGTGGAGTGATCGGGCTGGATGGGGAACTGGGGGCCGGAAAGACTGAATTCGTCAAGGGATTGGCGGCTGGCCTGGGCTGCCCCGACCCGGTGACGAGCCCCACTTTCCCGCTGTTGCACGAATATCACGCTCCCACGGGGACGCTCTATCACTTCGATTTTTACCGAATCGAGAGCGCGCAAGAAATTCTCGAGGTAGGCTGGGACGAACTGCTCGAGGAGCCAGGGTCAGTCGTGGCTGTCGAGTGGGCAGGGCGTTTCCCGGATTTGTTCCCTCCCGGCAGCCTGCGCCTCCAGTTGGAAGTGAACGCAGGGGGTTCCCGGACCGTTTCCCGCCTCTTGCCCTAGGAAGCCGGCCTCGGGGAGCGGATCCAAGGCGGATTGGAGACTCGCGCGCGAAATCCGGCTACTTGCCGGATGCGACCAGGGTGGAGGCCTCGAGCGCCAGGCCATGGGAGCGGGTGGACTCGGCCGTGGCCGGAGTTGTGGTTTCGTCCACGTCACTGACCGTGCGCGCGCCGGCCTGAATCAGGCGGATGGGGGTTTGGATGACCCTCCCGGCCAGGCCGCAGGAGGATACGCTCAGGCAGAGCGGAGCGAAGGCGAGGAGAGTGAGACGTTTCATAGGTGAGGGGGCAGTATGGAGCGGGTGGAGCCGGGCGCAAGTCAGCCCTTTTTCCCGTCCGTGAGGGAGAGGGCCTTTTCCAGAGCTGCGTCCTTCCCCTTGGCCAGCACGTCGCCCTTCCTGTTGATCAGCAGGTAGGCGGGAGCTTGGCGGGGCGTCAGACCGGAGAGGCCGGCGGCCTCGATCTTATCCATCGGGACAGCAGGCCATGGGAATTTACCCTCCTTGGCCCATGAGAGAGCCGCCTTCTGGTTGAAATCCAAGCTCACGTGGATCATTTCAACGCTGGGCCGTGGGGCAATTTTTTCCTTGTACAGCGCCACCAACTGGGGAGCCTCCTCCTTGCAGGGGCCTCACCAGCTGGCCGAGAAGTAGAGGAGATAGTAGCGGGGCCGCGGGTCGAGTTTGTGAGCAACGAACTTGTCGTCCTTGAGAATCCTGAGAACGCCCTCCCGTTCGAGGGAAGCGGGGAACCCCTCCGCGGTGCTGTTACCGGGCGTGCGCTTGGCAAGAAAGTCGCGGTCTGCGGCCGAGAGCTTGTCGAGGGTGAAGCGAAGTTCCTGCCCGTTTCCCAGGACGACGGTCACGAGGCCTTTCTCCGCGTTATAAGACTTGAGTTCGCCCTCGAATCTGCGGCTTCCGTCGGCGCTTGTCCATGTGCGGGCGGAAGCACTACCGAGGCCGAGGAGCATCACCGCGGTGGCGGCAAGAATGATCAGGGGGTTCATGGGGAGTCCGGACAGGGGAATTACTTCAGGGAGGAGATCTTTGCGAAGGCCTCCTTTTCGGTCTTGGCGATGAGCTGGCCCGCACTGTCGACCAGATAGATATCGCCCGCGAAGGCCCCATACTTCTCCAGGCCGACGGCTTCCCAGTCGCGGTAGAGAACGGTGGGCCAGGGAAATCTGGCCTGACGGGCCCACTTCAAGGCGTCCGCCTCCTCGTCATCGTAGCTGGCATGAATGAGTTCGACGCGGGGATTGGGCAGGATCTCCGTCTTGTACTTCTCCAGCAACTCTGGAGCGTGTTCCTTACAGGGGCCTCAGAAACTGCCACTGAAATTCAGCAGGTAGTATTCGGGAGCCTTTGGCAGATCCGTGCCGACGAAGCGCTCGCCCACCAGATAGTGGGTGTGGCCCAGAAGCTTGCTGCCGAAGGCCTGGCCCCTGAGGGCCTCGACCGCTTCCTTGCTCGGCGGCGGAGGTGGCTCCGCCGGAACGGAGCGGGAGTCCGTGGAAGGAATACCGGAGTCCTGGTCTCCGCAGGAGACGAGGGCGAGAAGGCCCGCCCCGGCGATGGTGATCATTGTGCGCTGCATAGATGACTCGGATGGATTGTCGTATTGAACGAGGGCGGGGAGCAATTCATGGAGATGGGGTTTCCACGGGCTTCCAGAGATCCCTGAGGAAGGCCTCAAGGAGGGCCCACGCCCGGGTATCGGCCTTGGCGTTGTAAACGTGAGGAATGCGGAATTTTTCGCCTATCCGGTCCGCGCCTGGAACGGTGAAGCTCTGCATGGCATCGGGGAAGGGAACGATCTTGAGCTCGGTTTTCACGCTGGCCATCTCCTTCTCGAAGGCTTCGACCTTGCCCCCGGACAGATGGACGTAGGGGTCTTCCCGGGCATCGCAGACCATCACCCGGGCGGTGGCCTTTCGGATGGGCGGGTTGGAGGGCCGAACACGAAAGAAGGGGTGGAAGGCCACCACCCCGTCAAGGCCGCGCATGCCATTGCGCGCCATCTGGAGACAGACGTCCCCGCCGCTGCCGTAGCCTATGGCGGCCACTTTGCCCGGGTCCACCTCGGGATGAGCCGCAAGGAATTTGAGGTGGGCCAGGACGCGGGCAGTCATCTCCCGTTGGTTGGCGTTGAGTAGCCCGTCGAGCTGGGCCGCGGCCTTTGGAGTATCGGCCACCTGCCCCTCTCCGTAGAGATCCATCGCAAGGGCGGCGTAGCCAAGCTTGGAGAGCATGTCGGCGCGCATCCGGACATAGGGGTTGTGACCCCACCATTCGGGAGCAATGAGGACGCCGGGATGAGGGCCGGGCGTGTCCGGCAGGGACAGGTAGGACTTGGAGACAATCCGGCCGGCGGGGAAGGAGACCTCTGCCCCGGGACGGGTTTCGGGCGTCGAGGGTTCCGCATCCTGGGCCGCTGCGGGAGGCAGCAGGACGAGGGTGAGGAGCACCACGGCGGGGACCCCTAGGGCAAGCGCAGGTTTCATAGGGTTGACGATACCCGGGCTTTCCTGCGCGGCAAGGCAACAGATGCCCCCCGGGGAGCCGGGGCCGGGCATGGTGAGAGCACCAAATTCCCTCGCGGAACCTGTGTTCATGGTGTTCGTTCATGGCGTATGAAGGAGGTGCTTCTCCAGAGCCCAGTCTTTAAGATGGCGGCTCAACAATTCGATGAGGTGGCCGCTTTCATGGAGCTTCCCGATGAAATTCAAGAGCGCTGCAAGTGGCCCAAGCGCCTGATTTCGGTTTCCGTGCCCGTGCGCCTGGATGATGGGCGGACGGAGGTCTACTTCGGCCACCGGGTCCAGCACCATCTCTCCCGGGGGCCGGTCAAGGGCGGGCTGCGCTACCACCCGAGTGTGGACCTGGGGGAGGTCGCCGCCCTGGCGATGTGGATGAACTGGAAATGTGCTCTCATGCGCCTGCCCTATGGGGGCGCCAAGGGAGGAATTAATTGCGATCCGCGGCAGATGAGCCAGCGGGAGTTAGAGAAGGTCACCCGGCGCTTTGCGGCGGAGATTACCCCGTTCATAGGGAAGGAAGTCGACATCATGGCGCCTGACATGGGCACCAATGAGCAGACCATGGCGTGGATCGTCGATGTCTACTCCTCGCACAAGGGTCATCTCGCACCGGGCATCGTGACCGGCAAGCCAGTGGAACTGCAGGGATCGGAGGGACGTCGGCAGGCAACCGGACACGGAGTGGCCTTTATTGCCATGCGGGCCCTTAATAAGCTTGGTCGTGCGATCGAGGGGGCCAGCGCAATTGTTCAGGGCTTTGGAAACGTGGGCGCTCATGCAGCGGAGACGCTGTCCTGGTCCGGGGTCGGGGTGAAGGGCGTTTCAGACATCACTGGAGCGGTATGGAACGACCGGGGCCTTGATATTCAGCTCCTCCGGGCCCACGTCGAGGAGACGGGCGGCGTGGCCGGGTTTGGGGAAGGCGAGGGCATCGATCCCGCAGAGATGCTTTTGCAGGAATGTGACATCCTCGCCCCTGCGGCCCTTGAGAGGGTGATCACCGAGGAGAACGCCGGGCAGCTGAAATGCCGGGTGCTGGCGGAGGCGGCCAATGGCCCGACCACCCCGGGCGCGGACACCATTATCTCCGAGCGGGGGGATATCTTTGTTCTTCCCGACATCCTCTGCAATGCCGGCGGCGTGACAGTCTCTTACTTTGAGTGGGTGCAGAACCTCTCGCGCTTCCACTGGACGGAGCAGGAGGTTCTCACAAAACTGGAGACGATGATGGAAGGCGCTTTCGAGCGAATGCTTCATTTCGCCCGCGAACGCAAGGTGAGTCATCGGACCGCGGCCCTTTGCCTCGGAGTGCGGGAAGTAGCCCAGGTGAAAAAGCGGCGGGGGCTTTTCCCCTGACCGCGCGTGCTGGGAATGCGGCTTGCCCTGGAAGACATCCCCGGAGTGGTCCGGAGGACGAGCATCGGGCGTGTGCTGGTGGTCCCGAAGTCCGCGCCCTTTTCCCGGGGATTGCCCTGAGCGAGGCGAGGCTTTCCGGTTGGCCTGACAGCACAGTCGGCGCTTGGAGGAGCACTCACGGGCTGTGATGCCGGGGAGGAAGCCCCCGGGGCTCTGGAGGCCCTCCCATCGGCCCCTTTTCTGGCCGGAATTTCCTAGCCGCGACCTCTCGTGCTCCGCCCTGAGGAGGGGAAGAACAAGGGCAGAATAAAGCAGTTCCCATGTGAGAAAATGACCCATTGGTTACTAGAATCCTCGTAAATAACACGCCGAGCGCGGGAAAATGGGAACCCGTTCGGGGGACAGTTTCCGGCGTTCCAGTTCGATTTAGCTCCATTTCCCGGGATTCTTAAGGTATCCTGACTTCCGTGCCTGAGATGACCTACAGGGGAGGCAGGGACCACGGAGCTGGAGCAGGGCAGACGGTGGAAATCTGCTCGAGGGAGGAGGGCTGTGAACGGTAGCGAAGAGAGGGCCTGGATCAAAGCCGCGTCGGATGTGAGGGAGCGAGCATACGCCCCGTACTCGAAATTCAAGGTGGGCGCAGCCTTGGTGTCGCGAACAGGTCGCGTCTTCACCGGGTGCAACGTTGAGAACGCGTCCTATGGTCTCACCATATGTGCCGAGCGGGTTGCGCTGGCTTCTGCCGTCTCGGAAGGGGAACGCGCATTTCAAGCTCTCGCGATCTGCGCGCCGGGCGCGCCCGCGCCTTGTGGCGCGTGCCGGCAGGTTCTCCATGAGTTCTGCCCGGAGCTGCTTATCTTGATGGTGGACCCGACAACACACGAGACCGCGAAAACTCAGCTTTCCACTCTCTTGCCCCATGCCTTCCAACGAGACTCCCTAGATATCGAACCTGGGGATTAGCCCGGGCCGCAGGAGAGACAGACTTTGCGATCCGTCTGCGAAGTCCTCCTCGTGTCAAAGCCCCCCCAGAGGACCTATCGACCCCCGTGCCGCGTGAATATCCGTGAATCAGCTTTTTTGTCCTGTTCCCGTAGCGGGGCTTGCAGCCTCGTCCCGGGTCCGGAAGAAGGGCAGGGACCTCCGGAACGAAAAATGCCGCAACGGCTAGGTTTCCGGGCAGAGCGCCCGAACCGACTTCTGGAACTGCCGGGGCGGCAGGTCGAAGTAGGACTTCACCTCGGAAGCAAAGTGCGTGTAGTGCTTGAAGTCGAGGCGCTGCGCGATCACCTGAAGGGAAAAGCCCTCGGCCACAAGGCGGCGGGCGAGCAGCATCCGATGCCTGCGGAAGAGCTCCTTGGGACGCAGCCCCGATGCTTGTTCGACAGCATATTCCAGTTGCCGGTTGGTGAGGCTCAGGTGTTCTGCGACCCCGGAAACCGAAAATCCCTCAGTCTCAGCAAGTTCAAGAAGGTCCTGCCCATCCGGGCATACAAAGCGTTGTCCGTCCCGGGTAATCTGGAATCGAGGAAGATCCTGGGCCATCTAAATGCTCACGAGAGGAGTAGTGGAAAGCGACGGGACGGGGTTCGGGAGCCCACGCGTCGCCAGACAATTGCTTAATCACTCTTTTTCATCTCGTTCTCTTAGTCAATGCAGAAAGGATCCTCACTACTAAGCAGCGTTGCAGTCTGTCGGAACAGTCAGGGGACAGAGATTACAGCCAACATCCTGAGGTTACGCCGCTACTCCGTTGCGTTCGAGGTCTACAACCCCTACAGCATCCTCCAACTTTCTGAAGTTTTACGAGATTTCAGGATTCGCGTAGGAGATCGCGTGGTGTATCAGGGGGAAGCGGTGGTTGCGGGACTCGTAAACACGGGGATTCTCCTCGTCTGCGAGGCGACGCTGGGCAATGCCTGGTTGGACGTCGACTTTCTTTCGGACCGGGAGGGGCGGGAGCCCCTCGCCGATCAGTTCGATGTGTTCGTCCAGGACTGGAAGCGGGCTCACGAGGTGGATTCCTCGTTCAAGCTCACGGTTGCCAATATGCAGAACCTGCTCATCGGGCTCCAGAGGTGGATGGACCAGATCGACCTGGGAATCCGGTCCACAGCCTCGGTGGACCGTCCTACGCTTGAACGGGAAGTGATTGGACAGCTTGAGGATCGTGTTCTGGAAGAGGTCCGGCCCGTGATGGAAAGTTTTGAATCCGCGGTAGCGGAAGTGCCGGAGGGCCGGGAGGCCACGCACAAGTTTTATGTCCGCCGCCAGATTCACCCCCTTGTCCTCTCCTCCCCGTTCGCCTACCGGGCCTTCCACAAGCCCCTGGGTTATGCGGGGGACTACGAGATGGTGAACATGATGGTGCGGGATCCCTATGAGGGAGGGTCCCTCTTTGCCAAGCTTCTCAACTATTCCTTTCTGGAGACCGCTCCAGTCATCGCCCACCGCAACCGGATCAACTATCTCTCCGAGGCCCTGCGCAGGGAAGCCGAGCGAAATGCGCAGGCTGGGAAGCGGACGAGGATCCTGAATCTCGGCTGCGGGCCGGCCCACGAGATCCAGAGATTCCTAAAGAATGAGGACGTCAGCGACCTCTGTGACCTGACGCTGCTCGATTTCAATGCCGAGACCATAGAGCAGACGGAGAAAGTCCTGAACCGGGTGCGCACGCAATCGGGCCGGGTGACCCCCATCAACCTGATGCAGCGCTCCGTGCACCAGCTCCTTCGACAGGCGACGACAGGGGACACCGACCTCCAGTGGGAGTCGTATGATTTTGTCTATTGCGCCGGATTGTTCGATTACCTCTCCCAGCGGGTATGCCGTCGCCTCAATGACCTGTTTGTCCGGCTCCTTGCGCCCGGGGGACTCATGGTTGTGACCAATGTGAGCACGGCTAACCCGAGCCGGGCCTGGATGGAGTTCGTAGTGGAGTGGAATCTGATTTATCGGGACAAGAAGGCGATGAAGGAGATTGCACCGCTCAATGGCGGTCAGCTCGATACCGACCTGAAGCAAGATGAAACCGGGGTGAACCTCTTCCTGGAGATCCGCAAACACACCACGGATGGCGGGCGTCACTAAAGGGAGAGAGGGGCAATCGTTGGAGGCCCGCTTTGAGGAGCAGGAGCGGGAGCTCCGGCTCCAGAACTATCGCCGCGGCTCCATCATTGCCGCGGGGGCCATCTTCCTGGGTGCCGTGATGGACGTGGTGGCTTTTGGCAACACGAGCAACCCGGCTCTTGAGGGGGTTGTCACCAAGCTCTTTCTCCTGCGGCTGGGCTGCGTAATCGGGCTGGTCACGGTGGGCTTCCTCCTGAGACATGCCCGCACGCGTGCGGGTCAGCGAATCCTCGGGCACATGATCGCCTTGCTCTGCATGGTTACGGTGCAATGGATGCTTGTGGAAACGGGGGGCGGAGAGAGCCCCTACTATGCCGGGCTGAACCTCGTCATGGTGGGGACGGTCCTGTTGCTGCGCTGGAGCTGCGTCGACGGCGTGATCAATTCCATGCTGTGCATCGGGGGTTACCTCGGGGTCGCCTTCTGGACGGCCACGAGCGTGGAGAGCATCAGTGTCGCGCTCTTCTTTCTCTTTGTAACCGCGACCTTCGCCTGTCTCGGCCTCTTTTTCTACAATCGCCTGCGGTTTGCTGAATTCTGCCTGCGGGAGGAAGTGGGCACCCAGCAACGAGAACTGGCTGAGAACCACCGCAAGCTCCAGGAGCTGGACGAGACAAAGACCCGCTTCTTTGCCAACATCAGCCACGAGCTACGGACTCCACTGACCCTCATTCTCGCGCCGATTGAGAAGATGCATGCGCTGAATGCGGTCCGGAACGACGTGCAACTCGGGGAGATGGTTCAGGGACTCGAGGAAAACGGAATGCGTCTCCTGCGCCTTATCAACGATCTGCTCGACCTCGTGCGCCTCGACAGCGGGGAGATGCCCGTCCGCCCGGAGCAATTCAAGCCCTACACCTTCATCGACGGGCTGGGTCGCAATCTTCAGCCCGTGGCGGATCGGAAGGGAATCAGGCTGCAGTGGCAGGCGACCTGTGGGAAAGAGGAAGAGGTCTACCTCGATCGCGACTGCCTGGAAAAAGTTGTCCTGAACCTGGTCGTCAACGCCATCAAGTTCACTCCGGCGAGGGGGGAGGTTTCCATTACCGTTGGAATCGGGGAGGATGCGCTCTCCCTGAAGGTGGTCGATACCGGCGTCGGGATGCGGGAGGATCAGGTCAACTCCGCCTTCGAGCGTTTCTGGCAGGCAGATACCTCGGCAGCCAAGAAGCACCGCGGGGTCGGAATTGGCCTCGCCCTTGTCAAGAGCCTGATCGAGTCCATGGAGGGAACGGTTGATATTCAGAGTGAATACGGGAAGGGGACGACCTTCACGATTTCCGTGCCCCTCCTTCCTCTCCCCTCCGCGCCCGGCGAGAGCGCGGTGGATGACGAAGACCCGCTGACTGAGCTCCATAGCCGGGCTCGGATTGAAGGGGCCCTCGGCAGCAGGGAGGCGGGGCGGGCCTCGCCACTCGATCCTGTCGCCCGCGTGAGGCCCGGCGTGGATGACACAGCGAGGAAGGAGCTTGTTCTCATCGCGGAGGATGAGAGCGGGTTAAGGCATTTCCTGAAGGGCGAGATGGAAGAGATGGGGTGCGGGGTGATTGAGGCTCGCGACGGGCGGGAAGCCTGGGAGCTGGCGCGCCAGTTTCAACCTCAGCTTGTAATTCTCGACTACATGATGCCGGAAATGGATGGAATCACCGTGACCCACCGGTTGCGCCAGCATGACCTGACTTCGCAGGTGCCCATCCTCCTCGTGACTGCTGCCGCCGACGAAACGCCCCGTATCCATGCACTGGAAGCCGGGGTGAGTGATTTTCTCACCAAGCCATTCACCACCGCGGAACTGCGTCTCCGTATTCGCAATCTTCTCGATCGCCAGAAACACCAGCGTGAGCTGGGCATCATCAATCAGGAGCTGCGCGTGGCCGTGGAGGAACGCGATCTCGCGTTGGCTGAAATCAAGGACAACGAAGCCCGCCTGCTGCAGGCGGAGACCCTCTCCTCTCTGGGGCGCATGAGCGCCGGAATTGTTCACGAGGTCAACAACCCGATGAACTATGTAAAGACAGCCCTGCATGCGCTGCGGATGTACAGTGATGATGTCGCGGAAGACGAGAGGGCGGATTTCAAGGAGACGGTCGCTGATGCGGAAGAGGGGGTGAACCGTGTGATCCGTATCGTGAGCGACCTGCGCTCCTTTACCAAGGGGGAGGTGACCATGAAGGAGGAGCTCGTGGTCAGGGAAATCGTGGAGAACGCAAGGAGGTTCCTGTCCGGAGACCTTGCGGGCATCCAGTTCGAGGTCCATGTTGCGGCCGACCACAAGGTCGGGGGTAACGCCAACCAGCTCTGTCAGGTTCTGGTAAACATCATCCAAAACTCCGCCCAGGCCCTGAAGGGCAGGGACGGATGTGCCGGGAGGCCGCGAGTTGGCGTTACCTCCGAGCTTCTTGACGAGAATACTCTTTGCATTCGCGTGCGGGATAACGGGCCGGGAATCGAGCCGGGGGACCTGGACCACATTTTCGACCCGTTCTTTACCAAGCGGGATGTTGGAGAGGGGATGGGCCTTGGGTTGAGCATCTGTCACCGGATTCTCGAATCCCATGATGGAAGGATCGAAGTCGAAAGTGATCCCGGTCATTTCACGGAATTCAGCATTATCCTGCCAATGTCCTGCTTTGAAGATCAGGAGGATGAGGAGGACGACTACTTGGGAGCCGTCTACCTCAGTGACCTGCCCGATTCGGACGCCGCGGAGCCTGAGGGGGGCCAGGAGGATGGCAGCCCATCCGGCCCAGAATCCGTCAAAGAGAACCCAGGACAGGAGTCCGAGGCGCGGGGGGACTCCTGCCCCGGCCCAGCCCGACTAGAACAAGCCTCGAATAAATGAGTCAGCAATCCATCGATTACCGGCAACACCTTGTCCTGTTCGTTGACGATGAACAGCGAACACGGAAGTATTTTTCAAAGCTCTTTGGCAAGACCTTCCGCATCGTCCTCGCCGAGGACGGCGTGGCGGGACTGGAGCGCTTCCGGGAGCACCAGGATGAAATTGGCGTGGTGGTGACGGACCAGCGGATGCCCAAGGAGGAGGGGAGTGAGTTCCTTGAAAAGGTGGCGCTTCTCAAGCCGGGCGTGGTGCGCATTCTCTCCACCGCTTATGCGGACATTGATGCCGCGGTTTCCTCGGTGAACAAGGGTGGGATTTATCGCTATGTGACGAAACCCTGGGAGGTTCCCGAGCTGGAGGTTACCCTCAAGCGGGCCATGGAGCTTTACGCGGTGCGCCTCGAGCGGGAGGAACTGGTCCGCCAGAAGATGATGAGCGTTGATATCCTGGCGGCCTCCGACCGGATCGTGTCGCTGGCAGCCCTTGCCATTTTCCGTGACACTGCAATCCGGCACGTCGGAGAGGCCCTCAAGGTCATCGTTCGCCTCGCTGAAGAGCCCAGGGAAAAGGCGATGCCGGAGCCGACCGGATTGGAGGGTCTGTCCTGGCGTGAGCTCTACCGGCGGCACCTGTCCTTTCTCGGAGCGGTCAACGCCTCCCTGCCCCCGGACCTTACGAGCCCTGCCGGCCTCGATTATGACAACCGCTGCACCGTCCACGAGGTTCTGGACCCGGTGGTTGCGGGCAACTCTGGACTGGAATGGGGCGAGGCGCGCGCGACCCCGCCGCACTGGCCAGGATCCCTTGCCGATATCCAGAGCGTGGTGGTGCCCTTCCTGAACACCCTTGAGGAAGCGGCGGAGGGAGCAGGCCCGGTCCGTCTGGAGGAATGCCTCTCCGGGCTGGAACTTGTCTTTCCCGGGCACCCCGTCCGTTCCGTGCTCGCCCCTGCAATGAGTGCCTCTGCGGAGGAGCCTTCGAAACTCGCACTGGATCTTATCGGGGCCTGCCTGCGCATGACGCACCATGGCGGAGTGATCGACTTTCTACCGGAGCCCGGTCAGGGAGAGGCCCGATTGCGAATCGGTTTTGATGTCTCGCGCATCGAGCGAGTGTCCGACGACCCGTTTGAGGAACTCGCCGCCGATCTGGTGGGGAACGAGCTCTTCTGGTCTCGCTTCCTGGCCTAGTGGGAACCGGTGCCCCGATAAACTCAATGCAACCCCGTAAAATATGATCAAACTCGTTTACTGTGTCCACCGGAAGGCAGGGATGTCTCCCGAGGAGTTTTCCAGCTACTGGAAGGAAACACATGGCCCTCTGGTGGAGAGCTGTGCAACCGCGCTCAATGCACGGAGGTATGTCCAGAGCCACCTGTTGGATTCCCCCCTGAACGAGGTGGCGCGCGGGGGGCGCGGAGCGGCGGGAGCCTTTGATGGAATCACCGAGATCTGGTGGAATTCCCACGACGAGTTGATGGCCGCGATGCAGACTCCGGAAGGTGTTGCCGCCCACGAGCAGCTGATCGAGGACGAGGCGCGGTTTTGCGACCTCTCCCGTTCTTCGATCTTTCTCACCCAAGAACACAGCATCTTCGATTGCAAAGAGGCTTAATCCGAACCAAACCAACTGACATGATTTTCCGTAATATTCAAAGCTCGAGAACTGGGCTCGCCTTCCTGACTGCGGCTGTGCTGCTCACTGGGCGGGGTGACCTTGAGGCCAATGGTTTTTACATCCCGGTGCAGGACCCCTTTGCGACATCGCGGGGAAATGCCTTCGTAGCCACTGCGGACCGCCCCTCAGCGATTTACTATAATCCGGCGGGGCTCACCCAATTGGACTCAGTTTCGACCCATGCAGGCCTTTATGCGGTCCGTCTGGGGATCGAAGCGGATACGAACATCGACGGGCGGCGTCATGAAAACGACGCGGAGTTCATACCCCTGCCCCAACTCTACGTAGCAGCTCCGGTCAACGACCGTCTGGCGGCGGGCGTCGGTGTCAATGCGCCCTTCGGCCTGCGAACCGATTGGGGGACGGCCCCCTTCGGAGCGGTGGCCACGGAGACGGAGCTTGTGTATCTCACCAGCTGGGGAGTCCTGGCCTACGAGGTCAGCGACAGCCTCTCGGTAGGCGGGGGAGTCGGGGTGACGCATGCCGACGGGACGCTCAAGCGCCTTGCGGCCCCCGGAGCAGAGTTTGCATTCGAGGGAGATGATATTGCGGCCAACTGGATCGCATCGCTCCTCTGGAAACCGGACGAGCAGCATGCCCTCGGAATCACCTATCGGGCGAGGACGGAGCTCGATCTGCAGGGCAGCGCCGGGGCGCCTGCGGTGGGGCTTCCCAGTGTGGACGCGTCCCTGGACCTGGTCACTCCAGACACTCTCGTGGCTGGATATGCCTACCGTCCGAATGACCGCTGGACGATTGAGGCCAATGTGGAGTGGGTAAACTGGAACCGCCTGGGGGTGTCGACCCTGCGGCAGGCCCCTCTTCCTGACAGCCCGATTCCCTTCAATTGGGAATCCAACTTCATGTATGGCCTCGGGGTGACCTATGCACCGAACGAAACCTGGTCGTTCAACGCGGGCTACATCTTCATCGAGAACAGCCAGCCAGACCTCAACTTCAATCCGGCGGTCGCGGATGCGGACCGGCACTGGCTGAGTGCGGGAGTGAACTATTCGGCAGCCGGCTGGGACGTGAGCCTGGCCTACCAGCACGCCTTTGGGAGCCGGACTGTCCGGGACGTGACGGTGGCTCCCGATGCCAATGACCTGGTGGCCGGAGATTACACCTCGCGGTTTCACGGCGTGATGCTTTCGGTCAACAAGTCCTTCTGAGCGTGCGGTGGTTGCCCGCGTGTTGATCTTGTGGAATGCGGGAAGGGAAGGCATTGTGAGGGCGTAAAGTCCGATCATTGCTGTGCAGGCCCTTCCTGTCCTTCTCCTCATCGTGGTGTGCCTTCCGGCCGCTGTGCGGGGAGGGGTGTCTCCTGCCGAGGCGCGCGGGCACTGGGCCTTCCAGGCTCCCGTCGCTCCTGAACTCAAGGGAGGAGGCCACCCCGTCGACGAGTTGCTCTCGCGACGGCAGCGGGAAATAAATCTCTCGGGCACCGACGAGGCTTCGCGGGCCGTGCTCCTCCGCCGGGCCTGGCATGTCCTGACCGGCCTGCAACCCGAACCCGGGATTGAGGCCCACCGCCTGGCCCAGGAAGACACCCCGCTGGCGGATTGGAGCGCCGAGGTCGTCGAGGAGGCGCTCGCCTCGCCTCACTTTGGGGAACGGTGGGCCCGGCACTGGCTTGATGTGGCGCGTTACGCGGACACGAAGGGCTACAACTTTACCGCGGGGCGGTTGTTTCCGTTTGCGTTCACCTACCGGGACTGGGTGGTGCGCTCTCTGAATGAGGATCTCGCCTACGACGAGTTTCTTCGCCGTCAGATCGCAGCGGACCTCATGAAGGTCCCGGTGCGCGAGCAGGCGGCTCTGGGCTTCCTGACCATCGGGCGCCGTTACCTCAACAAGGAGGACCTCATCATTGCGGACCGCATTGATGTGACGTTCCGCAGCACGATGGGGCTGACAATGCAGTGTGTTCGTTGCCATGATCACAAGAGCGATCCGCTGACGATGGCGGATTACTATGGAATCTATGGGGTGTTCGACAGCACGGAAGAGGTGCCCGAGGGAGAGCTCCCTGTAATCAGCGCCCCGGAGGATACGCCGGGCTATCGCAGGTTCCGGGCGGAGTTGATCAAGCGGGCCAATGCCGCCCATGCCTACGCGGCCGGACAGATCGAAGGGTACCAGCGCCCCCCGGACCCGCTCAAGTTCGACCGCCAGGTTGCCTTGCGCAAATTGAATCAGAGCGAGAGCGGAAAGTATCGTGGACTGCTTGCCAAGCTGGATGAATTGCAGGGCAAATCGGAATTCGCGCCTTCGCGAGCAATGGCTGTGCGCGATCGAAAGCAGTCGCGCGAACCGGTTATTTTCGAGCGCGGGCAACGGGGCAACCGGGGGGCGAGGGTCCCTCGCGCCTTTCCGGCCTTCTTTCGGGAGGGCCCCGGGCAGGTCTTTGCGGAGGGGAGCGGCAGGCTTGAGCTGGCCCGCGAACTCACCCGATCCGGGAACCCACTGACCGCCCGGGTCTGTGCCAACCGGGTCTGGATGCACGTGATGGGCTCCCCCCTCGTGGGAACGCCGGGGGACTTCGGGCTACAGGCCGAGAGGCCCTTGCATAGCGCCTTGCTGGATCATCTCGCGCTCTATCTCGAGGAGCACGACTGGTCGATCAAGGCCCTCGTCCGGCACATCATGAGTTCCCGGGCGTGGCGCCGAAGCAGTTTCGCGGAGGACCAGCTCGCTGAGCGGGATCCTGAGAACAGGTATTACGCGAGGAGCAACAGGCATCGCAAGGACCTTGAGGCGTGGCGGGATACGACCCTGCAGGCCAGCGGTCGCCTGGACAGGAAAGCGGGGGGGCGGCCAGTCAAGATCCACGAGCCGCCGTTTCCCGCGCGGCGCACGATCTATGGCCTGATTGAACGGCAGAATACGCCCTCCTTCTTCCGGATCTTTGACTTTCCCGATTCCAGTCAGCCGGTCCTGCGCCGGGTAACCACGACGACTCCCACCCAGGCTCTTTACCTTATCAACAGCCCCTTTGTGCATGGAGAGGCGCGGGCTACTGCCGCCGCGACATCCGCCGAGGCGGACGAGGAACAGAGGATCGCTGCCCTGTACCGGCGAGTCCTGCGCCGCTCACCCACGACGGAGGAACTCGAGCGTGCGGCCATTTTCCTGGGACAGCCCGGAGGGGAAGGGAAACTGTCTGCGGGGGCCTGGAGCTATGGGCATGGGAGGCTTCATCGGGAATCGGGACGGGTCGATTTCGAACCCTTGACGCACTTTACGGGCCAGGCGTGGCAGGGGGAGAAGGAGCTTCCCGGGAAGAAGACGGGCTGGGTTCATTGGACCGCTACCGGCGGGCACCCGGGTCACGGGGATCACGCGGCCATCCTTCGCTGGATTGCGCCCAGGGAGGGCGAGGTGCGTATTGCGGGAGAACTCGCCCGACCGGATAAACAGGGAGATGCGGTGCGGGGGCTGGTAGTGGCGCGAGGAGAGGTTGTTGGGGAGTGGACGGTTGCGCCGCAGGGCAGGAAGAAGACCGAGGTGCTCGTCCAGGTCTCTGCGGGAGAGGCGGTGGACTTTCTGGTCGAGTCGACAGGAGAAGAGGCCTTCGACGGGTTTCATTGGGCACCCGTCATTACGGAGGAAGGAGCAAATCTGCCCCTGGCCGAAGCGCGCGCTGGTTTTTCCGGGCCGGCCCTTGATCGCTGGCCGCTTCTCGCTCAGGTCCTCCTTCTGTCAAACGAGTTCCTCTACGTTGACTAACGTGCAACCATCCATCCGCTGCTGGTCCAGCAGGTAACCACATGCCTCCTCATTCCGCGAATCCCGAGCACCTGTTCCTGACGAGGAGGCAGATGCTGTCCCGCTGTGGCATGGGGATGGGAGCCCTCGCCTTGAATGGAGTCCCGGAACTGGTAGCGGGGGCGGAGGCCGTGGACCAGGTCTCAGGAGGCGAAATTGCCCTTAATCCCCTGGCCCCCCGTAAGCCGCATTTCCCGGGCCGCGCCAAGGCCGTGATTCACCTGTTCATGAACGGAGGGCCGTCGCACGTCGACACCTTCGATCCGAAACCGGAACTCACCAGACTCCACGGGAAGAAACTCCCCAAGATGCTCCGCACCGAACGGCCAACCGGAGCGGCGTTCAAGTCCCCCTTCCAGTTTTCGAAAAGGGGCCAGTGCGGGCTTGAGGTTTCCAGCCTCTATCCTCATCTCGGGGCGCTGGCGGATGACCTTTGTGTCATCCGCTCCATGCATGCCGACGTGCCCAACCACGAGCCCTCGCTCCTTCTCATGAACTGTGGTGATGGTCGCCTGGTTCGCCCCGCGATGGGATCCTGGATTACCTACGGACTGGGCTCGGAAAACCAGAATCTCCCCGGGTTTGTGGCCATGTGCCCGGGGGGCTATCCCATTCAGGAAACCCAGAACTGGCAATCCGCGTTTCTTCCCGGGGCGCTACAGGGAACCTACGTGGACACCAAGCATTCCGACCCGGGGAAACTGGTGGAGTTCATCGAGCGCGGGATCGAAAACCGCGAGCAGCGGCGACAACTTGATCTCCTGCGGGAAATGAACGAACAGCACCTGCAGAAACGGCAGGAGGACGCGCGACTGGAGGCCCGGCTCCAGTCGTTCGAGCTCGCCTACCGCATGCAGATGGAAGCGAGCGACGCCTTTGATATCGGGCAGGAGCCGGAAGAGGTGCGGAAGATGTATGGAACCGGGACGCAGGCGCGCCAGATGATGATCGCGCGTCGGCTCATCGAGCGCGGCGTGCGTTTCGTGCAGGTGTGGCACGGGCAAGGTCAGCCGTGGGACAACCACGACGACCTGGAGAAGAATCATGGGAAACTGGCCCGGGAGAGCGACCAGCCCGTCGCAGCCCTCCTGAAGGATCTGAAAATGCGCGGTCTGCTGGATGAAACCCTGGTCCTCTGGGGAGGGGAATTCGGGCGGACGCCCACCGTGGAAATGCCCAAAAAGGGATCAAATGCGGGGAAGGTCAACGGACGCGACCACAACCACTACGGCTTTACGGTCTGGATGGCGGGGGGAGGAGTCAAAGGCGGCTACACTCATGGATCGACCGATCCCTTTGGGTTCCAGGCGGAAGACAGTCCCGTACACGTTCATGACCTGCAGGCCACCATCCTGCATCTTCTGGGCTTCGACCACGAGAAGCTCACCTACCGCTATTCAGGTCGGGACTTCCGGCTCACGGACGTCCACGGGAAGGTTGTGCAGGACCTCCTCGCGTAGCGACCTGCCCCGCCCCCGGTGCCGGGATGGTGCGCCCGGGTGCTACCCTTCTGTATCCGGCAGGGTCCGGCGCAGGCTTAGCCCCGGATTTCCTCCATGATCTCAGGGTCCTCGCTGAGCTTTTTACGCATCTTGGAGACCTTTTCCCACTTCTCCCTGATCGTCGGATCAGCCGCGAAGTTTAAGGTTTCTTGGATGGCCGCGCAGAGGTCCATGGCGGCAGCGTAATAGTCCTCGAACTTCTCGTGGACCTTGCCTTCAATCTGCAGCAACTCTCCCATTGTGGCCTGGGCGTCCTCCTTGAAGTCCGACAGATCGGAGGGATCCTTCTTTCTTAACATGGACATCTGCACCCGACTGAATACCCCGGAGGCACGGGAGTCGATTTCATGGAAACTCCCTCCCACCGAGAGCTTTTCAGGAGCCTTGCCGCGGGCGTGGTCGAGGAGAAGTTGAGCGGATATGTGATTGGGCATTTTTTCGAGAACGGCTTCGAGCTTTTCCTGCACGCGCCCGTTCTGGAGGACTTTTTCGCCCTGTTCCGCGATTACTTCGGCGACCGCCTTGAAGTCATCGAGGGTAGACTGGACGTCCTTGTCCTTCTCGGCACGTGAAAGTGCGCGGGCCTGATCCATGTCTTTCATGGTGAAGACCTGGATATCGAGGAGCTGCTGGACGCCGTCGAGGACGAGGATGTCGTTCACACCATTGGCATTTGCCTCTGGAACACCGACGATCTGGCACTTGCGGCGTGTGGCTCCACGAATCTTGGCCGCCACCCCGCCGATGGAGGTGACCTTGCCATTGGGGGTGATTCCGCCCGTGCAGGCGAACTTGTCATCGAGCTTTTCCCCGGAGAAGAGCGCATCGAGCATGAGCGCCATGGCGGTGCCGGCCGAGGGGCCGTCCACACGCCGGTCGCGGTCTTGGAAGACAATGTTCACCTGATAGCCGTCGGGGACCATTTCCTTGGGCTCATAGGTAACACGCAGGTAGTCACGGATGGATTTGAGACTGTTGCCCATCATGTCCCCGACCTTCTGGTCGATCTTGAACTCCACGCCCCGGACGCCCTCCTGCTTGAGGGCGGTCGCGATAATCTCGCTGGCGGCCCCGGCGTGTTTCCCATTGCCCAAGGTGACCACTACCAGTCCGACGACCGAGCTCTGGTTGGATGCGAGGCCCTTGGCTTCGCCACCGGGCATCTTCTCCCTGCGGGGCTCCATGCGGCCGCCTCTTTCGAACGGATTCCAAGGCTCGTCCTTGATGACGGCCTTGCCCTTCAGCTGGTCCCAGTCGATTTCGATACCGCCGTCCTCGAGCTCTTCCCTGATCTTCTCGAGCTTGTCCGCGCTCCGGTGCCCGGGGACGAGGCGGAGGGCGACATCCACGCAGTAGGCGGCACAGATCTTGTTGTTCTCGTTGTCCTTGTCGCGCAGGAGGCGGTCCACGCCGGAGAGAATATTGCCGACAAGGCGGTCCTTGCTCGTGCCACTGCTCCCGTAAGCCTCCGCATCTTCCTCCAGCTGTTCGAAGGTCGTGTTGAAGGACCGGGCCTTGGGGTCGATCCGGCCTGCGATGCCAAGTGCATTGGAGCGCAGGATGTTGGGAACCTCCCCGTGATCCTCGGAGGGGTCGAAGTCACTCGCAACACGGGAAAGGGCGGCAACCAGACCAGCCTTGTCAAATGTGCCCCGTCGGCCGAAGTCGAGTTTCTTGGTGTCGAAGAGCTCGACCTCCATGTCGGGCAGGTAAAAGAGGCCCTCCTCATCCTGGGCCGGCGCGTGAGGCGGGAGGCTGGTCAATAAAAGGGTGGCGCCAAGGGCGAGGGCGCTGAACAGAGTTCGGATCAGGGTCATGCTGGGGGGACTCTACGCGAGTTGAGGTGGATCGCTAAAGCAAAAGCGGCGCGCGGGGCGTCAGGCACCGGGTGCCCTGACCTGCATTCGCGAGGGGAGCGTTCCCGGCAGGCCTCTTTGTGTAATCAGTTGGAATTAGGAGGCTTTTCGGGCACGGGGGCTTCAGGCGCAGGGGGAATGGATTCCCCGGTAAACGGGGAGAGGTCTTTAAGGAATGCTGAAAACCCTGTCTGCAGGCGCTGATAGTAGGTGGTGACTGGCAGCTGGCGGTAGTAGAGTTCTCCCTCCTTCAGACTACCGTCGCGTTTGCCCCGGCCCAGGATGTCCGCCAGCCCGGACAAGTCTCGTGCGCTCTTCAGGAGATCCCCGTCCCCGGGCGAAATGACGGGAGCGAAGCGCTCGATCTCGGTCTTGGTGGCCTCTCCGGTGGACAGCAGGCGCTTGACGCTGAGCTGGGAGAGGGGGGTGTCCACCGTGCTGGTGAGTGGCTCGACCGCGCTTCGCAGGATGCGGGCGGCAACCGCCCGCTCCACGCGGGTAGGTCGTTCGACCGCATTGCCCTGGGTCAGGAGCATTCTTGCCGAGTAGTGGAATGGGGCCTTGCTCAGGATTTCGCTCAGCTGCTCGCGGACCCTTGGGATCACGCAGAGCTGCCCCGCGTCCTTGTTCCGGGCGGCTTCGCGGAGTTCGGAGTAGATTTGGGAGGGGCTTGCCAATTCCTCGGGGTCGTCCCCTTCGCTTGCGAGTCTTACGGCGCTCTCGAGCGAGTTTACAATGAGGACCTCCCAGCGAAGAAAGAAGGCGGGGTCCTCGAGGGCGAGCATGGCGTGCAGTTCCGGTTGGAAGTCGCCGGGAACGAGAAGACGGCCGCCCTCCGCCACGCGCAGGGCGCGGAGGTAGTCCCAGCTCGGGAGAGGTCTCGTCAGGCTGCCATCGGCCTTGAGCTCGCCGAGGAAGGTGACATCGGAGCGAAGCGGCTTGCCCGCGAGGGCGGCGTGCATGAGGAGCGCGGCCGGGCCGGAGATCGCCTGCCCGTTCCTCGAGGCGTATTGCTCGCGGCCGGCGGCGAGGGTGGCGACATTCCCAACCGGGAGATGGGGCCATCTTCTTTCCAGCAGGGTGCGAACGTTGTTGCGGGCGGAGTTGATGTCCGGGGATTCGGCCGGGGGTCGCAGGGAGAAGGTGAAGAGCCCGGGCTCCGTGTGCTGTTCAACCTGCATCCGGAGGGCTACGATACGCAGATGCCTGCGCTTGTCCTTGTCGTAGAGAAAGAGGGGAGTCTGAGTGCTTGCCTGCCGGAGGAGAACCGGCGCCCGTTCGATGGGCGGAGAGACGGGTTTCGCCGGCTCCGGAGTCTGCTCGGGCTCCGGCTTGCGCCGGAAGGCGGCGAGCGAGGCCACGACGTCCTGCCACCGCTCCGCCTCTCCTTCCGGATCATGGAGCTTCACGAGAGGGCTGCGGGGATTGATGACGGTGAGGGCATCGATAATCTGGTTTCCAAGGAGGTGGCCTGCGGGACCGGCCCCCGGATCGACCAGCCAGTCTGCGATGCCCCAGGTCTGCCTGAGCGGGGTGTTGATATCGCCCGCGTAGGGGTCCACAGAATCACCGTTCTGGAGCGCTTTATTGATTTCGCGGGCGGAACGATTAGCGGGATCCAGCCGGACCGCGATAGCAAGGAGCTGGGCAGTGGCTCGCAGTTGGGCTGGTCCGGCCGCTCCTTCGCGCCGTGCCAGGCTGGTCAGGTGGCCGGAGAGTTCCCGCATGGTGTCCGTGTCGATGGGAACCTTGTCGCGCCGGAACAGGCCCCGGGCCAGGTCAGGGCCCCGGTAGACCTCCGCCCCCAGGGGAGAAGCAAGCAGCAGGAGGATCAGGAGGGGCCGGCGCATGCCGGGGAAGTTTCCCCCACAGGCAGGCGTGGTGCAACCTTTGCCTTCCGGGGCCGGCGCGACTTTTTGAATACCCGGCTGGGCCAGCCCGGGGGAACCGCTACACTGCCGGCATGTCCCAGCCCGAGCCCGTGGCCCCCGAGCAATCCACCCAGGACGAGGTCATGTTCTACGACACCGATGTCGGGGGTGTCGTCCATAACATCGCCTACCTGCGGATGATTGAGCGATGCCGGACCAAGCTGGCGGAGCAACTGGGCTTTGACCTCAGGAAGATGGCGGAGACGCAGATCTATCCCGTGGTAGTCCGGACCGAGATCGACTATCGCAAACCCGGGCGCCTGGGAGACCTCTTAGAGACGAGGGGCCGGCTTGAAGAGTGGGGACGAGCGCGCTTCTGGTGTGCCTTCGAGATGCGGCGGCAGGATGGCTCGCTTCTGATCACCTGCCGGCAGCAGCTTGCTCTGGTAAGGATGCCGGAAGGGAGACCGCTGCGCCTTGAGGGGTCCGGTTTCCGGCCCACCAGCTCCAGTTGACTAGCGCCCGAACATCTGAGTCCAGTGTCTGCCGTAGTTGCCGAGACCAATCCGGCGTTGAGCGGGATGAAACATGTTCTTGTGGTGTCCGGGGGAGCGGAACCAACCACGGTTGGCGGACTTGGGATTGGTGGAACCCATATAGATGTTTTCTCCACTGGACGTGGTGCCTGCGAGGGCCGCCCGTTGTCCGAAGGACTCTTTTCCTTCCACTGGAGAGGTGTGACTGAAGAACTTGAGCGTGGCCATGTCCTCGGAGTGGCCCCGGGAAGCCTCGCAGAGCCCGGGGTCAAGGACGAGCGCGTTGAGGCCTACGAGAAGACGAATTTCATTGAGTTCCTCGATGCCGCGCCGCTCGCCCTCGGGGATCATCTTTTCTTCTGCGATCCTGCGGTTCTTCTCCATGATGCGTAGTCCGTCGCGATCAAGGTCGGAGTGGGCGGAGGCCAGCTTCTGCTCCTCCTCCTTGACGCGGGTCACGGTGGTGGCGTCCTCGATGGCAACGGCTGCCCGGAGAATTCCATCTCGGAACTCGCCCAGCCGCAGGACCCGTCCACGCTGACTGCCAAGAGGCGCACCTGCGATCCTGAGGATCCGTTGGGCGGAGGGAAGGAGGAGCTCGCGGAGCTCGGTGACGGCTGGTTCGCTCCTGTTCTTAACCGCTTCCTTCATTGGGCCCTCGGGCATCCCGCGGACGGCATGAAAGGTTTCCCGTGCCTCACGAATGGCCCTCTGGCTGGCTTGGCGCGATGTGCCTGAGTTCTGTTCCCTGGCCTCCGCCTCGAAGGCGTCCAGATAATCATCGCGGAGCCGTGGCCAGACCTTGTCATACTCGGCCTGCAGGCGCGCCAGCTCCCTGGTTTCGAGCTCACCGAGCTGTTCGACGAGGTCGTCGAAGCCGGTGTTGTTCTCGAGCCTTGTCTGGAGGGCGGAGAGGATTTCGTCGGTTGCGCGGGGGGCCGCCACGGCAAGGGGCACCCCCGAAAGGAGGGCGATCAAGACGGTGGCGAATCGGATCACGGGCGGGACGGTAGACCGGGGGGAACGAAATGCGAACCATGAATTTGGAGGCGTAACCGGGCCCTTTCCCGGGGTTTGCAAATGGATCGTGGAGTCCGGGGATGCGGAGCATCCCGGAAACGGTCTCCGAAAGTCCCAGGGGGGGAACTCCGTGAGGGCCCGTCACTAACCCAGATGTGATAGTGCCGGCTCGATTTCGTTTCGTGTCCAAGTCGCCAGACTTGTTCGTTAGCCCAACCAGCTGTATGTGAGTAACATGGCTAGTTCCCCCACGGCCTGTGCACAGGCGTGCCGGCTCTCCGCGTTATTCCTGATCCCCATCCTCATGGCTGCTCCTCTGCAGGCGGAGCTGCTTATCACGGAGTTTCTTGCGGGCAACGATTCCACCCTCACTGATGAGGATGGGGATTCCAGCGATTGGATCGAGCTCTTCAATTCGGGGACCGGTCCGGCCGACCTGGGAGGATACCACCTTACGGATGACGCCGCGAATCTCACCAAGTGGCAGTTTCCAGCGGGGGTGACCCTGGGGCCGTCAAAATTCCTCCTCGTCTTCGCCTCGGACAAGGACCGCCGGGTAGCGGGGTCCGAACTCCACGCGAGCTTCAAACTCGCAACTGGCGGGGAATACCTCGCCCTTGTCGCGCCTGATGGAACGACCGTGGTGCACGACTATTCGCCGGTCTTTCCGGTCCAGTTCGACGATGCCTCCTATGGGTTGGAGCAACTTGGCAACACCACCGAGGAAACGCTCGTCGATGAGGATGGAGCCTGCAGGGTCCTCGTGCCGACCAATGGAACCCTTGGGGCGTCGTGGACTCAGGCAGGCTTCAACGATACTTCGTGGACCGGGGGAACGCTTGGTGTCGGCTACGAACGCAGCAGCGGCTACCAGAACTTCATCAACGTTGACGTCGAGGCGCAGATGTATGGCTCGCGCACCAGCGTCTATGTGCGCATTCCCTTCAACCTCGCCGACTCCGGTGAGATCTCGGCCCTTCGCCTTGAGATGCAATTCGATGACGGCTTTGTAGCCTATCTGAACGGGACAAGGGTGGAAGGGGTCAACAATCCCGCCTCCCCGGCCTACAACTCGGCCTCCTCTGGAGAGAATCAGGATTCCAACGCAGTCAACTTCGCGCCCTTTTCGCTGAATGCCCATCTCGATGCGCTGCAGGACGGGCCCAATGTCCTCGCCATTCACGGGCTTAACCGGAGTACGACCAGCTCAGACCTTCTCATCCGCCCACGGCTCATCGCGACCCGCCTGACCAATCCCGCTCTTGGTGGCCCCGGTTACTTCCTCGATCCCAGCCCCGGCGGACCCAACGGAGTGGAACAGGGACTGCCCGCGAGCGAGGTGACGATTTCGGAAGCGAGCAAGACCTTTACTGCAGGCTTCCAGGTGAGCCTGAGTGGGGCCGCCGCCGGCCAGAACATCCGCTACACGCTGGACGGCAGTGTGCCCACGGCTGGCTCCAGCCCTTACACCGGCCCCATCACGGTCAGCAATTCCACACAGCTGCGGGCCTGCGTCTTCGGGGCCAACGGCGCCCGGGGGCCCGTTGCGATGGAGACCTACCTGCGGCTCGCCGGCGACCTGCAGAATTTCAGTTCCAACCTGCCTATCCTCATCCTTGAGAACTGGGGCGCGGGCAGGCCGGGCACGGGAGCTCCGGCAGATGGCTTCTGGGCGATCATTGAACCCGATGCGACCACTAACAACCGGGCCGAAATGCTCGACCCCTTTCACATCGCCACCCGGGTGGGGATGAAGCGCCGGGGGTCCTCGTCCGCTGGGTGGCCCAAATACTCCCTGACTCTGGAATCGCGTGATGAGGACGGGTTCGACCGAGGGATCAGGCCCCTTGGCCTGCCGCGGGAATCGGACTGGGTCCTGAGTGGGCGCTACACGTTTGACCACGCTCTCATGCGCAACCCCCTGATCTACCGGCTCAGCAACGAGGCGGGCGAGTATGCCGTGCGGACGCGGTTCGTGGAGGTCATCAATAACACCGGCGGCGGCAACCTCTCCTACTCCAGCGACTACTTCGGAGTTTATACGTTCATGGAAAAGATCAAACGCGACAACGATCGTGTGGATGTCGCGAGGATGGATGCCGGGGATCTCACGGAACCCGATGTCAGTGGGGGCTACATGTTCAAGAAGGACCGTCTCGATCCCGGGGACCGCGGTTTTTCGGTCAACTCGATGGGGCAGTTTGGCTGGGTGGAACCCAAGGAGGACGAGGTGGCTCCGGAACAGTCAAGCTGGCTCCGCAGTCACCTCAACGAACTGGATGCCGCCCTTTACAACAGCAACTGGACCAATCCCGCTACCGGCAAGCATTTCACCGAATATCTCGACCAGCATTCCTGGCTCCGGCACCACTGGTGCAACACGCTGGCCATGAACGTGGATGGGTTCCGCCTGAGTGGTTACTACTACAAGCACCGGAGCGACACGAATGGAGGCAAGGTCGGAGCGGGCCCCATCTGGGACTTCGACCGGACCATGGGCTCGAAGGATAATCGCGACAACAACCCGCAGACCTGGGATGGAACGGGGGACTCCAGCAGGACGTGGAGCGATTCCCGCTACCCGTGGTGGGGCCAGGCCCTCACCAACCCTGATTTCCGCCAGGCTCACACGGATCTCTGGCAGGAACTGCGCGAGGGCGTATTCTCTACCGGCAACATTCATTCCATCATCGATGAGTTTGCAGCCCAGATTGATTACGAAGGGGCAGGCGGCTCCCCGGCGGCCCGGAACAGCGCGAAATGGGGAACGAGTAATCACGCCAGCGAGGTCAACATTCTCAAGAACTGGCTGCAGACCCGCGCCAACTGGATCGACGCACAGTATACCGCCCGGCCGCAGTTCACCACTCCCCCGGGGGTCGTTTCGCCCGGAACCTCCCTGCGCTTCTCGGGAGGTGGTGGCCCGGTCTACTATACCACCGATGGAACTGATCCCCGCCTGCCGGGAGGCAACGTCTCGCCCTCCGCGTCCACGGGGAGTCCCGGGGCAATCAGCTCTACCACCCTTGTCACTGCCCGTGCGCGCAGTGGGACGGGTCTGACCTCATGGAGCGGTCCGCTCAGGGGAACGTTTCTGGTTGGTCCCATTGCGAGCGCGACGAACCTAGCGATCACCGAAGTCCACTATGCTCCGCGTCCACCGGAGACCGTCGCCGAGCTCGCCCACGCTGCCGACGCGTCTGATTTTGAGTTCATTGAAATGCAGAACACCAGTGCCACGGAGACCATTGACCTCACCGATGTACGGTTTGCCAATGGTATTGAGTTCACGTTTACGGGCTCTGCCGTGACCTCGCTGGCCCCGGGATCCTCCGTTCTCGTGGTCAGAAACCAGGACGCCTTTGAAGCCCGCTATACAGCGGTCTACAGTGACCGGGTCGCAGGAGAATTCTCTCCCACTCGTCTGGACAATGCCGGCGAGCGCGTGCACCTCGTCGATGCCCTCGGCAACACCATCGCGGATTTTACCTACAATGACAAATACCCCTGGCCCACGGAATCCGGCTATGCGGGCTACAGTCTGGTCCTGAAGTCCACTGCGCTGCCCGCAGCGGATTACACCGATGCCTCGAACTGGCGGAGCAGCACGGAGCTGGGAGGGAATCCAACCGCGTCCGATTCGAGGCTGCTAGCGGGGCCGCCCGCTGCCGATGACGACGGGGACGGGTCCGGGAAGCTCCTCGAGCACGGGCTGGGCACGAGCGATAGTGACCCCGGTGACGTGGGGGACGCATACAGCGTGGGCCTAATGCGCCTGCGGGTTGACGACGGTCTGGCCGAATATTTCACCATTTCCCACCGTCGCAACCTGGCGGCCGATGATGTCACGATCCATCCGGAGATCAGTCCCGATCTCGTGAACTGGCGCTCAGGGGACGGAGAATTCGTGTTCGTCTCGGAACTCCATCAGGGTGACGGCACCTCGGTGGTGACCTACCGCACTGTCGCACCGCGTGATCCGGAAGTCGACTTGCGCGCCTTCATGAGACTGAAGATTGCCAACTAGGACCCCCCTGGCGGTGCCGTCACAGGGTGAGCCTGTCCTCTCATTCAGTTCCCGCTTGAAAGCAGGGACGCAGGGGTCGAAGGTGGCTCCATGAAAACCGGGGGCCCAGTCATCATTTCTGTTCTGGTTCTTGCGAGTGCGGTCCTCGGCGCGCAGGTGGTCGTTCCCGCCCCGCCGAAAAAATTCACCAAGCGTGGGGTCGGCTCCGGGGCGGGCATCAGCAATGGAGGAGTGAAGATCGGGCCGACGGAGGGCAGGCCCCGGAAAAAGGTCATTCACATCACCTACATCGCAGTCTCTCCGGTTCGGGAATGGAAGGACAATCGCGGCCGCACGGTCACCGGGTCACTCCTCGCCTACGAAACCGGCGATGCCAAGGCCGTCAGGGGGCCGTTCACCATTGTGAAGGAAGGGAAGATTCGCCTTCTCAAAAAGGGAGGAACCAGACCGCTCCCGTTTTCGCTGGCGGCCCTTTCCAGCGAGGATCAGGACTACGTCCGTAAGCTTGATCGGGACAACCACCGTGTTGCTGCCGAGCGAGCGGCTTCCGGGAAGCCCTGAGCAGAGCAGGACCGGCTTCGGGGGCCTTCGATGAGGGAAGACGAGCCCGATGCATTGCGTCCTTCTGACCGGGGTGCGAGTGCCGCCGGGACGCAATCCGGCATTTCCAATGAACGCCAGGAGCCCGGTAGCTGGCGGAGGGAGCTTCTTGAAGGCCGGCACCGTGGGTGCCCTGGCAAGGCCCCCGCGAGCATTCCGATTTATGGATGGGAGGGAGAGTTTCCCTTGCGAAGGGCCCGGGAAGGGGCGTAAATCTTCGTTCACGCCAGATTTGCACACTATCATGATTGCTCATCGCAAATTGTTGCTCTTCGTTGCCGTGGCTGCGGTGCTTGGGGCCGGAGAACGGGCCGAGGCTCAGCTCAGGGCGAGCCTGAGCATGTCGAAGAAGGAGTTCGTCGCACATGAGGCCGTTGTTGCGACCATTACCCTGATCAATGACGCCGGCCACGACCTGCTCATTCACACAGATGGTCGAACGGCGGTTGACTGGCTCGACTTCCAGGTCAAGAACTCCCGCGGGACATCCCTCAGCCCCCAGGCCCCGATCAACCTGGGAGCGGTGACCATTCCGGCTGGGCGCAGCATCTCCAAGAGCATCGACCTGACGGGAGTCTACCGGGTGACTCAGGTAGGGCGCTATCGCTGCACGGCTGTCATCAGGCTTCCTGGAGAAGGGGGGCGCTTCATTACCAATGCGGTGCCCTTCACGGTTACCCAGGGACGGCGCGTCTACACCCAGCGGGTGGGCGACCCGAAGAATGGGAACGCGAGAGAGTATCGCCTTTCCATTCACAGCAGTTCCCGCAAGTCCTCCCTGTACCTGCACCTTGTCGACATCCGGACGGGGCGGACCCTGCAGGCCTTTCGAATGGGAGATGTCATCTCGAGGAAGACCCCGAAGGCCCTTGTTGATCGCCACAGTAACCTGCACGTTCTTTTCCTCGCAGCACCCAACGTATACGGGCACGGCACGGTCACTCCCAATGGGCGCTACGCCGGAGCAGAGTATTACAAGCCTGCTCCGGGGCGGACACCTGCCCTCGTCACCTTCCAGAACGGCGATGTCGTGATTGCAGGGGGGGTGTCCTATGACCCCAAGCGAGAGGTCCAACGCCGGGCTCAGATCCGGAAGCTCTCCGAAAGGCCCCGGCTGACGTTTCGCTAGGATCCGAGGTCGCGGGAGCCGGGGACTGTGTGCGAACGCTCAAAAAGGCGTTGCGGGAAAAGAGCCCCTTGGGTAGAACTGTGGCGTAGGGATGATTTCGTCCCGGCTTTCTTGCCCATGTCCTGCCGCCGCCTCATTCAGGGACTTGCCCTAGTTGCTTTAGCGCTTGCGCTGGTTGCCCCGGGAGCTTCCGCCAAGTACTTCAGCCGGGTCGTGATCGACCCGGGTCACGGAGGACACGACCGGGGTGGGCGCACCGGCAAGGTCTACGAAAAGCACCTGGCGCTCGATACCGCGCTGCGGCTGGAGCACTACCTCCGGGCTAGCGGCTATCAGGTGACCATGACCCGCAAGAGCGACACCTTCATTTCTCTCCCCCGGCGGGCCGCCGTCGGGAACCGCTATCGCAGCGCAATTTTCGTGAGCCTCCATTACAACTACACGTGGAAGCGCAATGTCTCGGGGCTGGAAACTTTTTATTACAGCTCCGCGAGCCGCAGCCTCGCAGAAGCCATCCACAAGGGGATGTTACAGCGGGTGCGCGCATCGAACCGGGGTGTGAAATTTGGTCGCTATTATGTGCTGCGGGCATCACGGAATCCGGCTGTGCTGGTGGAATGCGGGTTCGTGAGCAATTCCCGGGAGCGCGCGCAGATGAAGAAGGGGAGCTACCGCGATGCAATTGCGCGGGGAATTGCCGAGGGAATCGCAAAGTATCGGCGGTCCTGGTAATCGGGGCGGTCCGGCCGGCATCGTTTCCAGAAGCGCGGATGCAGGGGGGTGCCCTGACCAATGGCAGGGGCATTTGTCCGGTGGCCGACAAGGCGTTGGGCGAAACAGTCGCAAAAGGGGGGTGCGATGGGAGGTGGACCCGGTAGGCTCAACCCATGGGCCTGATCAACTGTCGGGGAATGCGCGCATTGGAGGAAGCTGCCTTCCGTGCGGGAGCTTCCGCGGAAACCCTGATGAACAAGGCGGGCCGCCGACTGGGCGAGACCCTCGCGATTCTGCATCCCGAACCGGGGACGGCGGTGGCCTATGTCGGTCGTGGCAATAATGGAGGTGATGCCCTCGTGGCCCTGCAGGTCCTCAGGGCGGCAGGCTGGAGGATTGCAGTCCGGGGCGCCTGTCTGCCGCTCGAGCTCGGGCTTCTCCCGCGCCGGAAGTTGCGGGAGCTCGGGGAGATCGAGTTGGAGACAGCCCCCTTTGACCCCTGCGACAGGGGTAAGCCGCTTCTCCTGATTGACGGGCTCCTCGGGATCGGAGCGAGAGGGCCGCTGCGTGAACCATTGCGAACCCTGGCGGCGGAGATGAATGGCCTGCGTAGAACCGCTGGAGCGCGGGTCGCGGCGGTAGACATTCCTTCCGGTGTTGATGGCGATACCGGCCAGCCTTGTGAGGGGGCGGTTCAGGCGGACCTTACAGCCACCATAGCGGTGCCCAAGTGCGGTCTACTCTCGGATGCGGCTCTCGACCACGTGGGTCGGCTGGAGCTCATCGCCCTGGAAGAATTGGTCCCGCCTGTGACGGGGGACCGGCTTACGGTCGCCCGGAATCTCCGCGGCCTGTTGCCTCGTCGCAGCTTCGGGACTCACAAAGGCCAGGCTGGACGGGTGGGGATCGTGGCAGGCTCCCGAGGTATGCTTGGAGCGGCCTCTCTGGCGGCCCTCGGGGCCTTGCGGGGCGGGGCGGGGCTTGTGACGGTTTATGTGTTGGAACAGGATTATGGCCTCATGGTTTCTTCGGGGATGCCTCCGGAGGCAATGGTCAGGCCGATTGGGAATTATGCTGAGGCCGGAGCGGCCGGCCAGGATGTCCTGGTCATTGGGCCGGGCCTTGGGGAACTCCAGGGCCCGGCCGGAGGAGCGCTGTGGGATCTCTTTCAGGAGACCGACTGCCCGCTGGTGGTTGATGCGGATGCCCTCAATCTGCTCGCTTCAGCGGAAGCGCCAGAGGTGGTGACCCCACGGATGCTCCTGACTCCCCATCCCGGCGAAATGCAACGTCTCCTGCCCAAGGCCAAGGGGCTGAATCGGGCGGAGACCGCGCGAAGGTTTGTGCAGGACTACTCCTGCACTCTTCTCTACAAGGGCGCCCGCACGATTGTGACCGCGCCCGGCGAAGACCTCCACTATAACTCCACCGGGCACCCGGGAATGGCGACCGGGGGACAGGGAGACGTGCTGAGCGGGTTGCTGGGGGCCCTGGCCGCAGGGGGGATGTCCCTCCTCGAGGCCGCGAGGGCTGGGGCATGGCTCGCAGGGCGGGCATCGGAGTGTGCGCTGGCGGGAGGCGAATCTGAGGAATCGCTCGTGGCAGGGGATACTGCGCGTGCCCTGGGTTGTGCATTCAGGGCCTTGTCCCGGGGAATCTGAGAAGAAAGAGGACCCTGGAGGGACCTCAGGATGCCAGCCTGAACAAATGCAGGAGGGGGGCTCGCTTTAACCGTGGACGGGATTTTCCTTTTGAGGCATCCTGCCACGGCCCCCTTCCCTGTTCGATGAGTGATGGATTCCGCCGCTTTGCTATTCTGCTCGGGGTATTTGTGTTCGCTTTTCTGGCGGTTTTTGTTTTTCGCAAGGTGCAGGGAGGGGAGGGGTTTCTCGACCTCTTCAAGTTCGGGAAGAAGGAACGGAGTGAGACCTTCATCCCGGAAAGCTACACCCTGAGTTCCAAGCCTGCGCTTCCTCCCGGCGAGGTGGAATTCCTTGCCGCACTTGATGAGGAGTTCGCGAAACTCACGGAAGCGGTAGTGCCCTCGGTGGTTTCGCTCCACACCGAAGGGATCAAGCGGCAGCTCATGCAGGACTGGTTCGGGCGGGTCTGGATCGACGAGGGTTACCCGGTGCGAGGGATAGGATCCGGGGTGATCGTATCGGAGGAAGGCCATGTGGTGACCAATGAGCACGTCACAAATGGCAAGTCCAAGATCAGCGTCACAATGCACGACGGGAAAACATACCCCGCAATCGTAATCGGGGAGGACCGTGCGCTCGATATTGCCGTTATCCGGATCAAGGCGAACCGTGACTTCCAACCGCTCAAGTTCGGGGATTCGGGTCGCGTGCGGCAAGGCCAGCAGGCGCTCGCGATTGGAAACCCCTTCGGGCTGGGGGAGACGGTCACCCGCGGCATTATATCTGCCAAGGAGCGGACTATTTCGGACCGCCAGCGCGACCTCTTCCAGACCGATGCTGCGATCAACCCGGGAAACTCGGGAGGGCCTCTCATCAATATCTATGGGGAAATCATTGGAATCAACGCGGCTATTTATTCGCCTGACACGGAGGACCGGGGCTTTGTGGGGATCGGGTTTTCGATCCCTGCAAATGACGTGCACGAGGTCTTCGAGCAGATTCTGGCCAAGGGTCGGGCTACTCGTGGCTGGCTGGGTGTGCGCAGCTACGACTGGAACCCGCTCGTGCGGGAGAAGATTGGCTGGCACGAAAGCGGGGGCGCTTACATCCTCGACGTGGTTCCCGAGTCCCCGGCAGCGGCGGCAGGTCTCCAGAGCGATGACGTGGTGGTGCGCTATAATGGCAGGGCCGTTGCCAACCGGGTCCACTTTTTCAGCGAAATTCAGCGAACGCCAGTCGGCGAGGAAGTCTCAATCGTGGTCTGGAGAGATGGGCAGGAGGTCATGCTGACCGCCACCGTAATTGACGCCGAGGATTCGGAATCCCTGACGCGGCGCCGGGAGCCGAGTACTCGGAGCGCCACCGATGAGCGAATCGTTCAGGACATCGGCGTCAAAGTTCAGGAGCTCACGCTGTTGCAGCGCACGCGGGGAGGAAGCGGGGTGCTCATCACTGCAGTCTACCCGGGGAGTCAGGCCGCTAGCAGGGGACTGCGCCGAGGGGATCTCATTCTGGAAATCAACAATGTGCGTGTGGAGCACCCGATCGATTTCTATACCCGGTTGGTGGCATCGGCCGCTGTGCAGAAAACCTCAGTCGTCGTCCAGAGGGGGCGAAATATCTACCGGGTGAAGCCCTTCGAGCAGGTTGCCCGAATGGAGACGGAGGAGCAACGATAGCTCCGGTTGGCCCTTTTCGTGCTGCGGAAAAGGTTGTAACCTGAAAATTAAGGTCCGCACACGGCCTCCACTTCTCATGTCTTATGATCCCTGCGCCCGCTATGGATCCCGAAAAAAGTTCGGGGTCGCCGCCCTGGTCGTGGCGTTGGTGGTTTGTGGGTTGCTGCTCTTCCTTGTCTCCGCCTTCCTCGGCCCCGGGGACCAAGAAGCTGTCGCGAATGGAGGGGAAGAGCCGAAGGAGACGGTGAAAGCACTTCACCCCCTGGCCCAACCCCCCGGGGGTCCAGTGGGGGCAGTGACAGGGACAGCGGCAGCGGTGACCGTCGAGCCGGAAACGACGCAGCAGATCCTGGAGACTCTCGGGATTGGGGTGACCACCGTCGACCCAATCCTCCTGGTGGAGCAAATCGGCCGGACACTGGAAGCGGGCAAGGTCCGGGCCGCGGCCAGCATGATCGGGCGCAAGGCGCTCTCACAGGATCAGGTGAAACGGCTCCACGCGTTGGCTGGTGAGGCCCGGCTCCGCCTGAACAAAGAGCGGCCGGTCACCGAGATCGGGGAGCTGGAATTCAACAAGCGGGTTCGCTGGGCGCTCAACCTCGAGGACGAATATGGCTCCCGCATTTATCTCGACCTTCTCCGGGAGCAGGGGAAATGGGGAGTGCAGAAAGTGGTTCTGCCGAGCGGGGGCCGGGCTGGCGAAGAGGCCGCCCGCGCAATGCTGGTGGACGCCCTGGGAATCACGGATGCGTTTCTCCATGCGGCGCTCAGGCAGAGCTTTGAGACGGCCAAGTCGTTTGTGGATACGGACGTGGTTTCCGATGCCAAGATCGCCGGGCTTTGTATCGTTTTTGAGGAAGGGCAGTACCGGCTGCGGCAGAGAAAGCCGTTGCGCGCGGTCCGGAATCGCGACAACGTGGCTGCATTTCTTGCGAATGTGGAGAACGACGATGGGTCGGCGGCGGCCCAGTTTGGCATCAACCTGAAGCGAGCTGATGAGAATTCGCCCTGGCGGGTTACAGAGATCAATCTCGACGGATTGCTCGCCGATTACGCGGATCGTGTGGCGGGTGGAGACGTTTATTATACTCCTCTGATCCGAAACCCGAAGGGGGGGGATACCCTGATTCTCTATTTTGGCTTTGACGAAGAGATCCTCTCTCCACGGACGGAGCGCCAGCTCGAGATCGTCGCGCTCCTCCTGCAGACGGACACCGAAAAAGAACTTACCCTTAGCGGGCATACGGACGCGATTGGGTCGGCGGCTTACAACAAGAGCCTCTCGGGGCGCCGGGCCGAGGCAGTTCGCCAGTTCCTTGTTGATAGCGGAGTAGCCCTCCGTCAGATCAAGACGCTGGCCCTGGGTAAAACCCAGCCCCGAAGGCCCAATACCACGGCGAGTGGCAAGGACAGTCCGGAAGGCCGCAGGGCCAACCGGAGGACGGAGATTTACCTGGATTTCTGAGAAAGCATGGGACGGGGTTTTCGTAGTGAGATTGTGGTGGGGCTATGCGTCTGCGTGCTCTTCCTGGTGGGAGCCATTTTTTTTAATGCACCCCGCCAGAGCGACCCGATTCAGTCCCTGCGCTCGTGGCAGGATGCCGATGCCCCGGTAGGATATCCGGTAGGGGCAGAGAAGGGTGGCGATGGCAAGGTGCCCGCCTTTGATCACCGGTTTGTCCTGCACGATGTATTCACCCGGTTCCTGGTTCCCCCGTCGCCGCTTCTGGCTCAGCCGCTGGGATCTGAAAGCGGCGCCTTCGCGTACAACGCTCAATCTTTCTTTGAAATGAACGAGCGGGCGCAGATGAATCACCTGGGTGACGATCTCAATGGGATCGGAGGCGGGCACTCCGACCTGGGGGACCCTGTTCATGCTGTGGGGAATGGCCATGTCGTCTTTGCGGGGGATCGCAAGGCCAGTTGGGGCAAGGTCGTAGTTCTCGGGCATCGCCTGCCAGGGGGCCGGGTTGTGCATAGCCTCTACGGGCACCTCGACAGGATTTCGGTTGCCCCCGGTGCGGTAGTGGCCCGGGGCCAGCGAATCGGAACAGTCGGAACGGGGAACAACGCCTGGCTCGCCCACCTGCACTTCGAGATTTATGAGGGAGCCTTTCTGGACCCTGGTCCGGGCTATGCTCTTCATAAGCGCAACCGGGTTGACCCTGCCGAGCTCATCGCGGCCTATCGGCCGGCCAAGGCTGAGGATCTTGCGCCTGCCCCCCTGAGCGTGTTCGAGGAGTTGCGACAGGTCTTCGAGCTGGGAGAGTAAAGGGGAAGGAGCCCGGGGAGTGGCGTGACTGCTCCGGTGCAGAGGACGGGCCTCTAGGCCAGTAACTCATTCACGACTCTGCCGTGCACGTCCGTAAGGCGGATGTCCCGGCCGCTGAAGCGGTAGGTGAGAGCCTTGTGGTCAATGCCGAGGAGGTGGAGCATCGTGGCGTGAAGATCGTGAATCTCGAGGGGGTTTTCAGCTGCCTTGTAGCCCCACTGGTCGGTTGTCCCGTAGACGGTCCCGGGCCTTACGCCTGCGCCAGCCATCCAGAGGGAGAAGCCGAATTCATTGTGGTCGCGGCCATTCCCGCCCTGCGCGAAGGGAGTACGCCCGAACTCACCGGACCAGAGGACGAGGGTCTCCTCCAGCATTCCCCGGGCCTTGAGATCCCTCAGGAGCCCCGCGATGGGTTTGTCCACCGAGCGGGCATTGTTGCCGTGGTTTTTCTGCAGACCCCCGTGGGCATCCCAGCGGTCTTCCCCGATATTCGGAATGGTGAGTTCCACAAAGCGCACCCCGCGCTCGATAAGCCGGCGGGCGATCAGGCATTCGCGGGCGTAGGTCTTGGTTCCGCTGTAGCCGTCATCAATCCCGTAGAGCTTCTTCGTGGCCTCGCTTTCGTCACTGAAGTCCATGAGATCGGGAACGGCCAGCTGCATGCGGGCGGCCAGCTCGTAGTTCTGGATCGCGGATTCCAGCTCGGTATTGCCCCGGGTGCTGCGGGCGTTGAGGCGGCCAATGAGCTGGCGCTTCAGGGCCTGACTCCGGGCTTTCTGCTCATTGGGGCGAACGTTGGCGACAGGGGTGCCGTTGGCATTGAGGAGGCTTCCCCGGTGGGTGGCTGTCAGGAAGCCGTTGGAAAAGCAATCCAGTCCCCCGGACGGGATGCGCCCCCCATTGATGACAACGAAACCGGGAAGGTTGTCGCTTTCCTTGCCGAGCCCGTAGGATGCCCAGGCGCCCATGCTGGGGCGGCCCTGCAGGCCGGTCCCACTGTGGAAGAAGTAGTTAGCGGTTGTGTGCTCGGGAAACTTGGAGGTCATCGAACGAACCACGCAGAGCTCGTCTGCCAGCTCTGCGATGTGAGGAAAGAGATCACTGACCCAGCGCCCGCTTTGTCCGCGCTGCTGGAAGTTCCAAGGGGACTTCATCACCTTGCCGATGTTGTCGAACTGGGTTTTTTCCAGCTTGCCGATCGCTGCGCGGGGGTCCTTGCCATGATGCTTTTCGAGCATGGGCTTGTAGTCGAAGGAATCCACCTGCGAGACCCCGCCTTCCATGAAGAGGAAGATCACGTTGCGGGCCCTGCCTGGGAAGTGGGAGTCTGGAATCAGGGGGGAAGCGGCGCCGGCCTTGTCGAGGAGCCCGGCCATCGCGAGGGCACCAAAGCCCATCGATGTGCGTTGCAGGACTTCGCGGCGGGAGAGGAGAGAGTCGTGCGGGGTCATTACTAGCGCAGGTAGATGAAGTCGTTCATGGAGAAGAGGCCGTGGCAGAGGTCGTGCCAGAGCTCGGCGGAGTTCGGATTGCCACCGTGGACTTCCAGGAGCCCCGGGAGGGTCTCCATCAGGATGGTGAGCTCGTGGTCCCGGGGTGGACGGGCGAAGGCCTCCTCGAACATGGATTTGAAGCGCTCGACCGGACTCGCCTGCGGCATCTGATTCAGGATGCGCTGTGCCCAAACCTTTGATTGCTCGTAGATGAGCTTGTCGTTCATGAGAGCCAGTGACTGAGCCGGGACATTGGTGATGTCACGCCGCCCCTTGGTGCTGAAAGGCGTGGGGAAGTCGAAGGCGAGCATGAGCGTGGGCAGGAAGTTGCGGCGGACGGACGTGTAGAGCGAGCGCCGGCCCGCGCCGTCGAGGGGTCCCCCCCCGGGCCGCCCCCGCCCGATCACGAATTCGTCCAGGAAGGTGGGGACGGGCTTGCCCCCCACCTTGGGATCAAGCCGTCCGGACACCGCAAGGACAGCGTCGCGGATGGCCTCCGCCTCGAGGCGGCGGACCGGCATGCGGTGCAGGAGAATGTTGTTGGGATCACTGTCGCCGTAGGAAGAATCAGCGCTCTCACTCGCCTGTCCGTAGGTTTTTGTCAGAAGGAGGCGGGTAATGAAGGACTTGGTGGACCATTTGTGAGTGTCCACGAACTCGCGGGCGAGGTAATCCAGCAACTCAGGATGGGAGGGGCGTTCGCCCAGCCAGCCGAAGTTGTCCACCGTGCGGACGAGGCCCTGCCCGAAGAGCTGGTACCAGATGCGATTTACCATCACACGTGCGGTGAGCGGATTGTCCTGGGCGGTTACCTGCCGGGCGAGCTCGAGCCGTCCGGAGTTCTGGGTCTCGATCCTCTTCAGGCCGAAGGCGGCGGGGAGTCCCCGTGGTGCTGGATCGAGAAGCTGGGCCGGGCTCCCGCGATCCATGTTGTATTCGTTGACGCCATTGCCGTCGAGCCAGGCAACCGCAAGCCGCGACTCCCACTTCACCCCTTTTCGGATTTCCTCGAGAGCCACGAGGTAATCGGCGGCAATCCGGGAGGCCTTGAGGGCGGGTTGCTCTACGATCCAGCGGGCGGCGTGGATATTTTCCTTCTCAATGACGCCGTCGGCAAGGTCCTTCCAGGCAGTGGAGAGCTCGGTCCGGGTAAGATTGAGAGGCTTCTGTTCGAGGGCAGGGGGCCGATCGGCCTCCACCACCATGAGAACCTCCAGCGGGCTTCCGCCTTCGGCGCCAAACTCGATATGGGTGCGCAATCCAGCGTAGCGGGAAAGGTCGTGACTTACCCATCGAGGCAGGTCTCCATCGACCTTCGGTTTCTGGACCAGGCGCCCGTGAAGGGGACCGGTGACCATGATGTGCTGACCGACTCCGGCGTAGATCGAGGCGTGTCCACGGATGAGGTAGTGAAGCCTACCGCTCTTCAGTTCGAAGGCGGGGGTTCGGATCATCTTTCCGGCGCGCGAGTGGCTGTTGAAGGCTCCCGAGTCATTGGCACTGTCGATGATCTTCAGCCCGTTCCAGAAGGGATCGCGGCGGGCGGCCCCGTAGGGGGCAATGCGGAGAGCCGGTTCCCCTTCATGGGAGCCGAGGATCAGAGCCCCCTCGGGGGAAACGGCTGATCCGAAGGAGGGGCCGTCCACAATCCAGGGGGCGGCTCCGGGCCGGGTGTAATCGGCGACCACGCGAACCTCCTGGCCCTCCGCGGGCTTGAGGGTGAGCGGCCCGGGAATGCGGAAGGTGGCCTGTTTTCCCAGTTCCTCGAAATGGGGTGCGGCTTCCTGAACGAGTTTGCGCAGGACCCTCGGGGCGGCCTCCTTGCGCAGGGCTGACAGCTTGCGGGCCTGCGCCTTGTTGATCTCGATCGACTCGTAGCGCACCTGCCGGTAGCTCGAACTGGCCACGAACCCGGAGAGCGCATAGTAATCCTTCTGGTAGATCGCATCAAACATGTGGTCGTGACAACGGGCACATGCGACGGTGAGCCCGAGGAAGGTCTTGGTCATGACGTCGATCTTGTTGTCGGTGCGATCGCACTCATCCTGCCGGATGTCGACAGGGGAGTGCACCTCCTCCCCAAGGAAGGGCCAACCGGTTCCCAGAATGGATTCGTTGGCACGGGTCTCGGGGTGCAGGCGAGGCGGATCGAGCAGGTCGCCCGCGAGGTGTTCCCTCACAAACTGGTCGTAGGGCACATCCGTGTTGAGGGCGCGGACGAGGTAGTCGCGGTAGCGCCACGCATTGGCGATGCCAAAATCGCTTTCGTGTCCGCGGGACTCGGCATAGCGGACAAGATCCATCCAGTGCCGGGCCCAGCGTTCTCCGTAGTGCGGCGAGGCAAGCAGAGTCTCGACGGCCTTCCGGCGGCGCTCCGGGGCCTTATCCGCGAGGAAGGCCCGGGAGGCTGCAGGAGCGGGGGGCAGGCCGGTAATGGCGAAATGGATCCGACGGAACCAGTTGCGGTCGCTTGTTGCGGAAGCCGGTTTCATGCCGGCGTTCTCCAGGCGGGCGAGGATAAACCGGTCGATCTCATCGGAGGGCCAGGCAGGGTCTTGAACGGCCGGAGCAGAAGGCTTGGCGGGCGTTTCCCAGATCCAGGGCAGCCGGGTCTTGTATTTCTCGAACTCGAATTCGGCATGCCCGAGGCGGGGGAGGAAGACCGCGATCAGGGCGGCAGGTAGAAGAAAGGCTCTCATAGATGATCCGGGGAAGATAATATCTGGCTGAACGCTCGACTGACAACGGGAACTTTGCGGGTTTCAGTCGCGTTTTGGGGCGACCGGGCCGGGAGCTCTCCCCGGTCTGGGCAGGGTCAGATGAATTTTCCCGGATTGAGAATACCCTCGGGATCGAGGGCCGCTTTCATGGCAGCGTGAGTGCGAACGCTGGCCTGGCCGACCGCTTCGTCAAACCAGCGTTTTTTGGCCAATCCGACTCCGTGTTCACCGGTGATGACACCTTCGTTCCGCAGGATCCAGGAGAAGAGCTGGTCGAGCGCCTTATCTGCGTTGGCCCGGATATCGGGGTCCGCGTAGTTCTCAACCATCAGGTTGGTGTGGATGTTGCCGTCGCCCGCGTGGCCAAAGCAGGCGATCGCAATTCCGGTGGAGTCCTGCAGACTGCGGGCAAACTCGACGAGATCCACCAGCTTGGAGCGAGGGACGACGATATCCTCGTTGAGCTTGGTCAATCCGGTATGGCGCAGCGAGTAGGAGAAATCGCGCCGTAGTTGCCAGATTGCCTCGCAGGCTGCGTCGTCGTGGTGGTGCTCCACGGCGAGGGCCCCGAGGCCTTCGAGGAGCTCTGCGATCTCAACGCGTTCGCTCTCGACGGCCGCTTGTCGGCCGTCGAGCTCGACAATGAGATGGGCATCTCCATCGGGAAGGGCGGAGGGCCCCAGGTAGTCGCGGGCTGCGCGCAGCGTGAAGCCGTCCGTAATCTCCAGGGCGGAGGGCAGGTGTCCGGAATTCAGGATCCGTTGCACGGCGTGGGCGGCTTCGGGAAACCTTGCAAAGGTGGCGGTGAGCATGGCGCGGCATTCCGGGTGAGGAATGAGGCGCAGGGTGGCCTTGCTCACTACCCCAAGCATACCCTCCGAGCCCACGAAGAGTCCGACAAGATCGAAGCCGGTCTTGTTCTTGTGACAGCGTGAGCCACAGGGGAGGAGGGTGCCGTCTGCGAGGACAACTTCGAGGCCGAGCACATAGGGGCGGGTCACCCCGTATTTAAGGCAGCGTGGGCCCCCGGCATTTGTTGCGATATTTCCGCCCAGCGAGCACTCCTTGAGGGATGCCGGGTCGGGCGGGTAATACCAGCCAATGGCATGGGCCGCCTCCTGAAGGTCTCCAGTAAGGACCCCTGGTTCGACGACGGCCACACCGTCATGTGGATTGAGCTCGAGGATCCGGTTCATGCGAGCCACCGAGAGGGCAAGGCCGCCCTCCTGTGGAACACAGCCTCCGACATAGCCCACCCCCGCTCCGCGGGTCGTGACCGGTATTTTGCGCTCGTGGGCGAAGGTCAGGGTGCGGACGATGTCATCGGTCGACTCGGCAAAGACCACGGCATCCGGGCGAGCGGAAGCGTGCCACCTGTCGGTTGCGTGAGTGGTAAGGACCTCCTCGGCAGTGGACACCTTTTCTGGGCCGAGGAGCTGGACGAGTGCGTCGTGCACGTGCGGAGTATGGCCAAGGGCCGGGACGGAGGAAAGTGTCATCCTCGGGCGATCCCAACGAGGGAGGGCATGATCTCCCCGGGGAGGGAAGGGCTCGTTTGCCGGGTCGCATCAGCTCCACCGGAGATGAAGAACCCCACTCTCGCGAACATCGTGTAGAATGGAAGCCCCGCTCAGGCCGTTTTGAATGTAGTACTCGAGGCCGGCCTGGTAGTCGTCGATCTTCCCGGACGCATACACGTGCTCGATCTCCTCCAGTTCATCCTGACGCATCCTTCGCCAGAAACGGAAGCGCAGCCGGCTGGAGGTTGCGAGTTCAATGGATCCGGGAATGATCGCGTCGATACTGGTGAGAGTGGAGGTGAGGAGGTCGAGAGTATGACGCTCGTCCCACCCATGGCGGATGGCACTGGCTGTTCCGACCTCGAAAAACTCGATGAGATCCTCGTGCGGGGTGTTCTCGGGGATGAGATAAAGGCGCGGGGCCCAGTCCCCGGGAGCACATCCGTAGAGGCCGCGCAGGCCTTCGTGAGGGGGCTTCGGAGGCGGTTCGCGGGTGTCCGCTTCCGGGCCGACCAGCCAGCCGGGGTGCTGTGGGCAGGGCAGGTATTTCATTGCGGGTTAACGGACAGAGGGAAGCTCGTGGAGCCGGGGTTTTCTAGGCGAGGCAGGCCAGCCCCACAACCATGCAGGGCGGAGCGTCAGGGGGAAGGGAAGGCCTGCGGATTTCGGGAGGGGAGATGGAGCGTCCACTTTCAGAGTGACAGCCCTTTGCCGGGGAGTATCAGATCTGGCCGTGCTGGAAACGGGAAATCGATTTCTCAATGACCGTGAGGTGGAGCGGCTCCTGGATTTGGTCCTCGCCGGGCTTGAGCGGGAATACCCCAATTTCCCGGGACATGTTTTCAGGTCGGATGAGGACCTGCAGCCACCCCGCCGAATTCATCCGGTCTTCTTCGGGCATTTCGACTGGCACTCCTCGGTGCACGGGCACTGGGCGTTGGTGCGGCTCGCGAAACTTTTTCCAAAGCATGAGCGGGCGGGGGACGTTCGCCGGGTGCTGGAGCGCCGCTTCGATGCAAAGGGTCTGCAGGAAGAGGCGGATTATCTCAGGGAGCACCCCCGGTTCGAACGCATGTATGGGTGGGCCTGGGCCCTGCGGCTGGTCACGGAACTGAGAACCTGGGATGACGGGCAGGCGCAGGAGTGGGCCCGGCGGTTCGGGGCGTTGCAAGACGTCGTCGTTGATAACGCCCGCAGGTATCTCCGCGTTCTTGCCCAGCCTATCCGTTGCGGGTTTCATCCCGAATCTGCCTTCCCGCTGGCTCAGATGCTTGATTATGCGCTAGCCGTGGGAGACGTGGGGTTTTTCACCCTGCTCCGGGAGCGTAGCCTATTCTTCTATAAGGACGATCGCGACTACCCGGTGGCGTATGAGCCCTCAGGGCATGATTTTTTCTCGGCAGGCCTGAACGAGGCGGACCTGATGCGGCGGCTTCTGACCGGGAAAGCATTTGCAAACTGGCTGGACGGATTATTCCCGGGATTGCGAAGGGGACATTTGGGCAACCTGTTGACCCCCGTGGAGGTCGCGGACGCGCACGATGGCCATCTCGTGCATCTCGCAGGGCTGAACTTGAGCCGTGCGTGGACCATGCGGGGAATTGCGCGGGCGCTTTCCACGGGGGACAAGCGGCGTGAAATCCTGCTGGGCTCTGCCGCCCGGCATCAGCGGGCTGGCCTGGACCTGGTCTTCAGCGGAAGTTACGAGGGGGAGCATTGGCTGGGGTCTTTTGCGCTTTACCTCCTGAGCGAAGCCGGATTGTGAGGCAAGGCGGGTGCCCGCGCCCCGGACAATTTGTTTTTACGGCTTTAGCGTAGCGAGAGAAGTAAGCAGAAAAAGAAAATCAACTTTTATGTAATAAATTGCTCCCTTTTTTGGTAGGTTCTCTCCGACAACTCGGACGACCGCCGCTGTTCACCCCTATGGGATCGTCACTTGAAACCGGGAATGCCCGCGCGCAGATCCCCGTTACCACCTCGGCTGGGGTGCAATGGGAACGGATGATTTTGCGCCTGTTTCTGGGGGTCTCTCTTCTGATTCTTCCTCAGTGTAAGAGTGTGGATGGCGGTCAGGGCAAGCTGGTCTCGGGAAGTGACGCGGCAATTGCCCTGGGGCAACCGATTGCTTTCTCTGGTAGTCCCGGGCGCGACGCACGGGCGCTGGGGGGGGCGAATCAAATCATCAAGCTGGCAGACTGGGGCCGCATGAGCGCAGGCCAGAACTGGTCCAAGATTTTCGGCAAGCACCAGGTCTACGGGGAGCAGGGCTTCACCGCCCAGCTGGCACCCCCTCCGCGCAAAACAAGGAATATTCCCACCTTCCACCGCCCTGACGGGAAGGTGCAGATTTACTACCGCCTCGAACATTTTGGAGGCGTGAACGTGGCCAATACCCGCAAGAGCTTCAACGACAACTCGGTTGTCACGGTGACACCGAACAAGCTCGAGCCACTGGTCAAGGTCGTCCAGGACCACCTCGGGGACCAAGGGACGGTCTCTGCCCTGCCATCCGAGAACGTGCTCGTGATCACTTGTGCGCAGGCCTCCCAGGAGAGTGTGATGCAATTGATGGAACACGTCGACTCCGGGCGCAAGCAGGTGGAGATCGCGGTGCGCATCTTTGAAGTGTCTGACGACTTCGACATGCAGGTGGGCGTGAACACGTTGCTGAAGCATCTGGGAACCAACAACTCCCAGGCCCTGCTGGGCAACTTCAGCCCGGCAGCTTTCGTGGACAGGGTGGTCGACCCCCTCAATGGGATTGGTCCTGACCCGGGAGGAATGCTGAATCTCGTGAGCATGCTGCAGAAGGCGGGCATCGGAATTGACGTGACGCTGGAGGCCCTCGAACGCTCGGGGATGGTGAAGGTGGTCTCGCAGCCCCGGATGACGGTGGAGGCGGGGCAGCCAGCTTATATGATGGCCGGCCAGGAACTTCCCATCCGGGAAGGTCGCCTCACGAACGACAAATTCGTGACGGAGAAGATTACCTACAAGCCGGTCGGGGTCCAGCTGCACATTACGCCGCAATCGATCGGGGACGAGAGCGTGAAGCTGCACATCCTCACCGTCGTTTCGGCGATCTCCGGGTTCGCGCCGTTGCCCAGCCTGAAGGAGAATGCGCTCAAGAGTCAGCTCATGAACCCGGTGCTCGACTCCCGGCAGGCGGAGACCCGGGTGGAGGTGCCGCACGGGAGCACGCTGGCCTTTGGTGGCTTGCGCATGGCTCGCCAGATCGGAAGGGAAGAGAAGATCCCCATCCTGGGGGATGCCCCGGGGATCGGGAAGCTCTTCAAGAACAACCGGAAGCAGAAGACCATGAGCGACCTCTACTTTTTTGTGACCCCGCAGCTGGTGAGCCGGTAGGCAGGATGCCCGCGCCTGGAATCCGGCGGCATGTCGAGGGTTCCGGCTCTTTCCTCCGTCTTCTCAGGGGCTCACGTCGAGGCAGACCGCTTCCCCGTTGTTGTTCCGAGCGATGAGCTTGCCATCGGAAACGGCGAAGGGGGACCAGCATTTCCGGGGAAGAATGTTGAGCCGGCCGGTTTCGGTGAATCCGCTATCGCTGACCCGGCCTGCCACGAGGTCACCGGTCTCGGAGAGCAGGAGGAAGGTTTCCCCGATGAGGGCGGAGGAAGCGCGTGTCCCGGGCATGGCCTTGCGCCAGTGAATCTTGCCGGAGACAAGATCCATGCGGATCAGTTCCGCGTCGATGCGCTTGTCCCCGAAGACGCCGGTGATGCTCTCACCGGTGCGCACGCTATTCTGGAAAATCATCCGGATATCCCGGTCGCGGTGCAGTAGCTTGGGACTGGCCCCGGTCACGTCGACCACCGCGTAGCCCATCCCGTAGCCGGAAGCGAAGAACACCTTGCCGTCATGGTAATGGGGATTACTGGCGTTCACGTCATAGGATGTTTTCCAGCGGTGCTCGAAGAGGGCCTTGCCCTCGTCCGCGAGGTCGTGTGCGACCAGGGTGCGCCCGTAAAAGACCAGAGCGGTGCGTTTCCCGTTGATGGTCGCGAGCACAGGGGCGGAGTAGCCGGAGCGCTGAACGTTGCGGGTGTGCCATGCGACCTTGCCACTCTTCTTGTCGAGGGCGAACAAAGCCCCGTCCTTGGAACAGGGCAGGACATAGAGGAGGTCGCCGTCCACCACCGGAGAAGCCGTGAACCCCCAGCTGCCCGGCTTGCCCCCGAAGTCGTCCTTCAGGTGTTTACGCCAGAGCGGCCGACCGTCGGCCATGTTCAGGCAGAGGAGGACGCCTGACTTGCTCAGGGTGTAGACGCGGTTGCCGTCCACAGTGGGAGTGGTGTTTGGTCCCCCCTCGTAGAGGTTCGGGCTGAGTCCTTCGGGATATTGAAAGCGCCAGATGAGTTTGCCGGTTCCGGCGTCGAGGCAGCGGACGATGTCCTGGCGCCCGTCATTGCCGACGACGAGGGCCTTGCCTTTGACGATGGCCCAGCTGCCACAGCCCTTTCCGACCTTGGCTTTCCAGAGGACTTGAGGGGGCTTTTGAGTCCAGTTTCCGTTAATTATCTCGGCTGACACGGCATTGCCCTTCGGCCCGAGATACTGGGGCCAGTCTGCGGCGGAAAGGGCGGGCAGGAAGGCCCCAAGAAGGAGAAAGGGTAGTAATTTCATGTGAAAGTTCCGAATTTGGGAGGGTTGCGAGGAGGAGAGTGTCAGACGGCGACGATAGATCCTGCCCCTGAATTTGTCCATCGATGAAGGGGCATGATTCCGGCCCGCTGCCGCTTGTAATATAAGCCGGTCCTTGGCGCTTGCAAAGGGCCGCTGCCTCACCAGACTACGCCGCCATGTCCAAACACTGCTTCACCCAGAATTTTAAAATCCTATTGTCTGCCGGGCTTCTCCTGCCGGGGCTGGCCTCGGCACAGATTATCCAGACTCTTCCAGAAACCCGGGTCACCGCCTCGGCGGAGGGATCCGGGGCGGGAGAGGGAGACCTCGATGAAACGACTCTTGCTCCTGAAGACCTCGAGCGCTTTGGAGTGGAGACTCTGGAGGACCTGAGCGCTCTCGCGCCCAACCTGCATTTCGTGGACAGCGATACCCGTGGCTACGGGAATGTCATCTCGATGCGTGGACTCAGCAACACGCTCTTCTTCGGGCCCGCAGCGGTGGGGCTTTACATCGATGATGTTCCGTTCAGCGATGCATATACCTACGCTTCCAATCTGCTCTCTTTGGAATCCGCCCGGGTGCACCATGGACCCCAGGGCGCAAGCTTTGGGGCCAACGGCGCGGCGGGGATGATCAACCTGACGACCCTGCAGGCTGGTGACAGCTGGCAGGGTTCCGCCAGTGTTGAGTATGGTTCCTACGATTCGCGGGCGCTGACCTATTCTTCGAGCGGGCCCCTGGCCAACACGCCCCTCAGCCACACCTTTCAGCTTTACTGGAAGGAGCGGGATGGCTTTGTCCGGAACCGGACCCTTGGGGGGCGCCCGGACGATCGCTCCGTGCTGGGCGGCCTGGGCACGCTCGTCTGGACGCCCAAGGAAGGCACCGAGATCAAGCTGCGGGTCATGGCGGAGTCCGTTGAAGACGGGGGCCAGCGGTTGACGCCCCTCCCTGAAAGCCAGAACCCGTTCACCGGAGCGATCGGGCCCAATCCCGCCTTCACCGGAGACCGTTTGACGAATGCCTCCGATCTTCCGGGGTCGAACGAGTCTGATCGCCACCAGCTTTCGCTGCACGTGACGAGGGACCTTGGATGGGCGACGGCCAAGTCGATTTCCTCCTTCCAGAGCTGGGACCTCGGGCCTCAGATCGTTGACTTGGATTTTACGAACTCTGCGCCAGGCCAATTGCTGAACCCAGTGGCCCCGATCTTTGCGACGGCGTCGAGTATTGAGCAACGCCAGACACTCCGGACCAAGGAATTCCGTCTCCAGAGCCCGGAGGGAGCCGGGCCCCTGGCCTGGAGGGGAGGCCTCTTCTACATGAAGAAGAAAAACACGGGGAACACCGTGCGCAATTTCCCGGCTCCGGACCAGAACCCGGCCAATGCGATTGGCTTCAACCCCTTCGAGGAGAGGGTTGGTTTTGGAATCCAGCAGGAGAGTGTTGCGGCCTATGGAAAGGTTTCCTACGAGCTCGATCAAAGGGTGGCCGTGGAAGCCGGTCTCCGGGCGGAAATTGTCGAAGCCCGTCTGAATCGCGCGAAAGGGGCCACCCTGACCCTGCCTGCCCCGGTAGGCGACTTTGATCTGCCCGGGGTGACCCTCCGGGAGAACCGGCAGGAGGTTTACGTCTCTCCGACAGCCGGGGTGACCTACGAGGCAAGCGACAACCTGACCGCATTCGTGCGCTCGGGGATTGGAATCAAGCCGCATGGCTACTCGGCCTTCAGCGACGATCCGGCGATGGCAGGATTCGATGAAGAGCGGAACTGGTCGAATGAGGTCGGCCTTCAATTCCGCGACGCGGAGAACAATCTGAATGCGGTGGTGCGTGCCTTCTGGAACGAGGTCGAAGACTACCAGCTTAATGCCCAGAATCCGTTCTCAACCGACTTCGTGGTTGTGAATGCCGACGAGGTCAGGTCCCGTGGCATTGAGGGAGAGCTCCAGTGGCGCCCCGTCGAGCCGCTCCTCCTGCACGGAACGATTGGCTTCACCGACATCGAATTCGAGGATTACTCCGATCCATTCAATCCGCTGGTCAGCTACGAGGGCAATGCGGTTCCGTTCGTTCCCGAGTTCACCGCAAGCGCGGGATTCCGCTATGACCTGCCGGGAGGCTTTTTCATCGGGTCATCAGTTCGTGCGACAATGGACACCTACTACGATGCCGCGAACACGGAGTCGTTCAGCGAGGGAGGCTACTGGGTTTGGGATGCGCAGGTGGGGTATGAGCAGGAGAACTGGTCCATCACGCTTTACGGCCGGAATCTTCTGGATGAGGAATACTATACATTCATCAACCCCCAGATCGGGGCTGGATCTCCGGGCGATCCCCAGTTATTCGGGGTTCGCGTGGACCTTGATCTCTGGTAAAGCTCTCCACCTCAGCTGTTCCTCCCGGGCGGGTTTCCTGCGGAAATTGCACGGGAGGAGCGCATGTCATCCTGCGTAGATAACGACCCATGAAAATGCTTCGAATCTCAGCCAGCCTGCCCGTTCTGGCCGCCTTGGCGTTGGCCACGGCTGCCCTCGCGGCTCCGCCCAAGGCCACCGGCCTCCTGAGCTGGCGGGGTCCTGACCAAACCGGGGTGCTGCCCGGATCCGGTTTTCCCGACAAGTGGGGTGGTCCCGATGGGGAGAACCACCTCTGGACTTATAGTGTGAAAGGGGGCGGCACACCCGTTGTGGCCAATGGGAAGCTCTATGTTTTTGGCTATTACGATGATCCCAAGGATCTCTCGGATGTGCAGGAAGCGCTGATCTGCCTCGATCCGGAGACCGGGAAGCTGGAATGGGAATACCGGTTTCGTGATTACATCAGTGATGTGGTCTACAACCGATACGCGGTGGGCTCACCCATCGTCGATGCGGAAACCGGCAACGTATACCTGCAGGGATCCAACGGCCGCCTGATGGCCTTCAGCGAAGACGGGAAGAAGCTCTGGGAGCACTCCCTGGTCGAGCAACTCGCCCGCCTGACCTTTCCCAACGGCCGCACGGGGTCACTCGGGCTGGATGGCCCGCTTGTGATCGTGCACTGTGTAACAGCCAACTGGGGGACGACCGGTCCAGCGCGCGACCGTCTTTACGCTTTTGACAAGGTGACCGGGGAACTGGTCTGGTATTCCACCCCGGGAACGGTTCCTGATGACAGCTCCTTCGCGATGCCGGTCTACGCCGATATCGAGGGGCACCGGGTGGGCTACACCGGACACGGCTGCGGGAACGTTACGAGTGTGGATATGCGGACGGGCAAGCCGCTTTGGCGGTTCCAGTTCGCCAAGGGTGGAATCAACTCCCAGATCCTGAAATACGGGGAGGACAAGCTGATCGCGATTCACGGCAAGGAGAACGTGGACACCACCGCAAAGGGCCGGCTGATCTGCCTCAAGGTGCCCACCTCCTACAACCACGGCAAGGCCAAGATCCTGCCGGCTACCGCGGAGCTCTGGCGTAACGAGGAACACGTGGCCTTCACGAGTTCACCGGTCCTCGTGGGCGACCGGGTCTACACCACTATTGCGACCGGGGAACTGCTGTGCGTGGACGCGGCATCGGGCAAGACCGTCTGGAAGAAGAAGCTTGGACCCGACCAGTTGCACGCCTCGCCGGCCTATGGGGACGGCAAGCTCTACGTGCCCCTCGCGGACGGCGTCTTTTACATTCTCAAGCCCGGGGAAGCCGGCGTAGAGGAGCTCAGCAAGGTCCATCTTCATACACCCTGTCTTGGGACGCCCTCGCTCTGGAACGGGAAGTGTTTCCTGATGACGAAAAATGGGCTGCACTGCTTCGGACAGAAGTCGGAAGGGGCCGTCAACGGTGCGGGCGGGCAGGCTGTCGCGCCCGCCGAGCCAGGCCCGGTGGCACAGATCCAGATCGTGCCCGCTGAGTTTGCGCTCACCCCGGGGAGCAAGCAGACCTTCACAATCTGGGGCCTCGATGACAAGGGGCGCCGGGTCAAGAAGATGGAAGGCGCGGAATGGGAGGCCTTTGTTCCGCCCACCGCGAAGGTGAAGGCCAGGGTAGATGCCTCTTTTGAGGGGAACACACTCGTGGCGGGCCCGGAGGCGAAGCTGTCGGCGGGTGCTTTCAAGGCGAGTGTCGATGGGATGACCGCGACCACCCGGGGTCGTGTGATAGCTGGTATCGGGTATACTGCTGACTTCGAGGGAACTGCTCTTCCCATGAAGAATGCGGCTGGCGAGGCGGTGAACTTCCCGCCCCTGCCCTGGCTTGGGGCGCGAATCAAGTGGCACGTGCTCAAGCACGATGGGAGCCAGGTGATTGCCAACCGCCTCGACAACGTGCTCTTCCAGCGGACCATGAACTTCTTCGGCGATCCGGAGCTCAGCAACTATGTGCTGGAAGCCGACGTCGCGACTGATGGCAACCGCCGGGTAATGTCGACTATCGGCCTGGTCAACCAGCGCTACCTCATCACCCTGGATGGCAACCGCCGCATCCTGGAGGTGAGCTCAAATCACGAGCGTGTGAAAGAGAGCGTGAAATTCGTCATGCGGCCCAACACCTGGTATCACCTCAAGACGAATGTGGTGCGGGGAGAGGACGGCAAGGGCGTGGTGCGGGCCAAGGCCTGGCTGCGCGAACAACCCGAGCCTGCGGAGTGGACGATCGAAGTGAAGCTCGATGATGTGCACGAGAAGGGCGCACCGGGCATCTTTGCCTTTTCGCCGCAGGTCCAGAAGCGTGTCTACATCGACAATATCAAACTTTCCGCCGCCCAGTAATCCTTCAACTCGCTTTCTTCCATTCAGCCATGAAATTGAAATCAGCCTGCCAACTCATTGTTTCCCTCAGCCTCCTCCCGGCCCTGGCTTCCTGCCAGGAGAAGACTGTTGCCAGCGGTAAAGTAACCGCGGACAGCACAGGGGAAGGAACCCCGGTCCTGGTCAAGGGCGAAGACTGGCCGACGTGGGGGCGCGACTCCACCCGGAACATGGTGGGTAACGCAAAGAACCTCCCCGTGGAAGTCAACCCGGGCGAGATGGATGACGAGACCGAGGTCATCGACCTGAAGACGACGAAGAACGTCCGTTGGATCGCCAAGCTGGGCTCGCAGTCCTACGGGAACGTCTCCGTTGCCCAAGGCAAGGTGTTTGCGGGCACAAACAATGAGTCGCCCCGGGACAAGCGCAACGTGGTGGACCGCGGCAACCTCATGTGCTTTGATGAGAAGACCGGAGAGTTTCTCTGGCAGCTGGTCGCGCCCAAGCTGGGCGCCCGCAAGGTGAGTGACTGGGAATACGTGGGAATTTGCTCCGCGGCTGCGATTGAGGAAGACCGGCTCTGGATCATCACCAACCGAGGGGAAGTAGTGTGCCTCGACATGAACGGCCTCGCGGATGGGAATGATGGACCTTTCAAGGATGAGCAGAAATACTATGGTGCCGGATTTGCCGGTGTAGCCAAGGCGCGCGCCGTCACGCACGAAGGCGAAACGCGCACGCTCTCCGAGAAGGGCGCCAATGACTTTGCGGCCCTCACCAAGCAGATCGAGGATCTCAAGGCCCAGAATGCAGCCCCGGATGCCCTGAAGCCGCTGATGGGGCGCCGCAAGGGCATCTTTGCGGAGGGTGCCCCCGAGATCGACAACACCTATGCGGACATTCTCTGGATCTTCGACATGCGTGATGCCGACAACGGGGTGGGGGTCTTCCCGCACAATGTTTCGAGCTGCTCTGCGCTGGTGCACGGAGACATTCTTTACACCGCCACCTCCAACGGGGTGGACTGGTCACACACCAATATCCCCGGGGAGTTCATCCCCGGCCTCATTGCGCTCGATAAGAACACGGGCAAGCTCATCGGCGAGGAGATTACCGGAGTTTCGGAGCGCGTCCTGCATGCGAGCTGGAGTTCACCCGCCGTCGGGAAGGTCAAAGGCAAGGAAATGCTCATCTGGGGTGGAGGGGACGGATTCGCCTATGGGTTTGACCCGGTTCCCGTCATGGACGAGGACGAGGGGATTCCCATTCTCAAGGAACGCTGGCGCTACGACGGCAATCCGCCGCACTTCCGCAAGAAGGCCGATGGCTCGCCCATCAAGTATGCCACCTTCAAGGGGCCGAACGAGATTATCGGCACCACCGTGATTCATGACGGACTCGTTTACATCGTGACGGGGCAAGACCCGGAGCACGGCGATGGTGTCGGCATGCTGAGCTGTCTCGACCCGAGTGGGAGTGGTGATCTCAGCGGAAAGGCGGTCTGGACTTACGAGTATGGAGATGGCTCGGGGATCGGGCGTTCCATTTCGACCCCGAGCATCACCGATGACGGCCTCGTCATCTGTGCGGAATACGACGGAGACATTCATTGTGTCGATGCAAAGACGGGCAAACCCTACTGGGTCCACGAAACCGGGAGCCGGGTGTGGGCCTCCACCCTGGTTGCGGATGGCAAGGTTTATCTCGGGACAGAGGACGGCGAAGTCGTTGTTCTGGCGGCGACCAAGGAGAAGAAGCACCTTGGGACAATCGAGTTGCATGCGCCGATCTACAGCTCTGCGGTGGTGGCCAATGACACGGTTTACGTAGCCAGCCAGACTCACCTGTATGCCATCGGAACGACCGGAGGAGCAGACTGATCCCGCCGCTCTTGCCCGGAAAGCCGGTTCCGGCCGCGGAATGGACAGGACGGGGGCCGCACCTTCCCCGGGGGAGGCCCCAGGCCATCTGAAGCGCGGCGGACAAGCGTGCAGGGTCTTCAGGGGCAGGATTTGGCCTTTTCGCTTTCGGGATTCGCAGTTTACAGTTCAGGTATTCAGATCGCCTGCCATCCGGGTTCTCGTATGAAAAAACCTACTCTTCTTTTTGTCGCGGTGTTTGTCCTCCTGGCCATCCTGCATCAGGATGCCTGGAACTGGGATAACGCGTCCCTGGTCTTCGGCTTTCTGCCCATCGGCCTGGCCTACCATGCTCTCTATTCACTCGTGGCGGCCGCCTTCTGGGCGATCGTCTTAAAGGTCGCGTGGCCCAATCACCTGGAGGAATGGGCCGACGGGAAGGATCAATAGGCATTCTGAAAACGGAACACTGAGATCATGGCAACAATCTGGGTCATCATCATCTACCTTGGGGCGCTTCTGGCATTCGCCATGGGTTCCAAGATCTTCTTTCGCGGGACAAGTAACGATTATTTTGTGGCGAGCCGGTCGATTGGACCGTTCATGCTCCTGATGTCGGTCTTTGGGACCACGATGACGGCCTTTGCGCTGGTGGGTTCGACTGGGAAGGCCTTTGAGCGGGGAGTGGGGACCTACGGGTTGATGGCGTCGTCCTCCGGGCTGATCCACGCGGCCTGCTTCTTCCTGATTGGAATCAAGCTGTGGTCGATCGGGAAACGGCACGGCTATGTGACGCAGATTCAGTTCTTCCGGGGGCGCTATGATTCCAACGGGCTTGGCTACCTTCTTTTCCCGATCCTGGTCCTCCTGGTCATCCCCTACCTTCTCATCGGGGTGATTGGAGCGGCCAAGACCATCGCGGGCGTGACCGGGCCGAAGGGGCCCAATCCAGGGATGTTCCCGGAAGTGTTCGAGTCGACCGGCGGGGCTGTCCCGCCCTGGCTGACCGGGCTGGTTATCTGTGTGGTGGTTCTCTGCTATATCTTTGCCGGTGGTTCGCGGGCTGCGGCCTGGGCCAACACGTTCCAGACCCTCGTCTTCATGGTGATGGGAATCCTCGCCTTCATCCTGATCTCGAGCAAACTGGGAGGGCTCGGGGCTGCCATTGAGCAGGCCAACGATGCCCACCTGGTTCGCACACCCTCCGAGCTGGAGTTCACCAACAAGGCCGGCAAGACCATTCATCGGGAAGTCGGGGTCCCTCCCATCATGTTCCTGACCTACATGTTCATCCCGCTGAGCGTAGGGATGTTTCCGCACCTGTTCCAGCACTGGCTGACCGCGAAGAGTGCCAAGGCCTTCAAGCTCACCGTCGTGGCCCATCCCATCTGCATCATGATCGTGTGGGTGCCCTGTGTGCTGATCGGCCTCTGGGCTACCGGGAAGCTGCCTGCGGATGCCCCCCCCGCGGCCGTATTGGCCCAGATGGTGGGGCGGCTGGTGCAGGATCCCGTGATCGTAGGCCTGGTGACCGCCGGCGTGCTGGCAGCCATCATGTCTTCGCTCGATTCCCAGTTCCTCTGCCTGGGCACGATCTTCACCAACGATGTTGTGCTGCACAACTCGAAGAAGGATTTCAGCGATAAGCAGATTCTGCTCATGGCACGCGGGTTCGTGGTCGGAATCGTCGTCCTGACCTACACCTTGGCCATGATCCTTATCGATCAGAACGTCTTCGACCTGGCGGTCTGGTGCTTCTCGGGCTTTGCAGCCCTCACCCCCCTTGTCCTCGCGGCCCTCTACTGGAGGCGGTCGACTGCGGCGGGAGCCTTTGCGAGCGTGATCGTGGTAGCGGTGACCTGGTTCGTATTCTTCGCGATGTCCGGGTTTGGAGGTGAATACACCGTCTTCGGCGGGGTGATGCCCGTGGCCATCTGCTGGGCGGCGGGTGCTCTCGCCATGATCGTGGTTTCGATGGCGACCAAGCCGCCGAGTGCTGAGACCGTCGAGAAATTCTTTCCCTAGGCCGGCCGCGAAATAGCAGAGGCCCCGGTGGCAGGGGAGGTCCTCTCTTCGCGGATTGACGCTGGAAGTGGTGACGGACCATCGTAGGGCATGAGACGCACTCTGTTGGCATTCCTTGTCGTCCTGCTCCCGGCTCTTGCGGATGCGGACAGGAAGAAACTCCTTCTATACCGGAAGGGCTCCCAGTTGCCGGCGGGGACAAAAGTGATCGAGAAGTCGGAAATGAAGATGAGCTCGAAGAATCTGGAGCTCTCAGTGGGGGACCTCCAGTTGGCGGGCTCGATGTCGGACTGGGGGAGCAGGGAGGTGCACGGTAAGCAGATGACGCCCGACCGCGTGCGCTATCTCCTCAAGAGGGCGGATTCGCGCAAGGTGTTTACGATTGCGGGGAACAAGAATGTTGAAGAGGAGGGCGAGGCCTTGACCGGTCTCCCGGTGATTCTGGAAAGGAGCAATGGGGAATGGGCCGCCCGGCTGGAGAAGGGAAAATCGAACGAGCAGCAGGAAGAGGAGCTGGCGGAGCTCGAGGAGCGATGGAATACCGACGATGACCGGGTGATGTATGGAACCAAGCCGCGTGCGATCGGGGAATCCTGGAGGGTCGATGCGGCTGATGTTCCGGCATTCCTCGGAATGGCGGATGCAGTGAAGGGCGAAGTGGTCCTTACCCTCGTGGGGGAGAAAGTGCTTGGGGACGTGCGCTGTGCCCGACTCAAGGGCAAGCTCGACTGCACGGCTCTCATGAAGGGGGAAGGAGAAGACCCGGACGTCAAGATCAAGCTGGAGGGTGATTTTGAAATCGTGCGTTCGCTGGTCCATTACGAGGATATTGCCTTCGATATGAGTGGAAAGATGACAATGCTCGTGGAAGGACCCTCGCCCCAGGGCCCCCTCACGATGGAAGGGGATGGCCCCTTCACGATGAACGGATCCCTGCACATCAGGTAAATGGCATGGATCTGCCCGAGACCGCGATAATCTGCCGATCCGAACCAATAGAGCCCGTGGAGCGATCGCGGGACTTGCGGGATTTGCAGAAAGGGGTAGGGATGGTCCCCCGCCCTGCAGGGGTGCACATACCATGAGCTGTGACTTGACTGTGGAAGAAGCTCGCGAGGCGCTCGATGAACGCGTTCGCGAGAGCATGAAATGGCACTTTTCACCTGAAACCGGATGTCCTTACTGGCTTGATCGGGCCAAGGGGCTCGGCTTCGACCCGATCTCGGAGGTGACCTGTTTTGCCGACATTCAGAAGTTCCCCAACTTCGACGACGAGGTGTTGCGCAAGGAAGATCCGGCCCGTTTCATTCCGAAGGCGTTTGATGGCCAGCCCTACAACGTCTTCGAGACCGGTGGAACCACTGGAATGCCCAAGCAGCGAATCGGGTGGGAGGACTACAAGACGGATTACTCCGAGTTCAGCGACCACTACCCGGCCGATTTCTTTCCACAGGGTGGGAACTGGCTGATGGTGGGGCCGACCGGCCCGCGTCGCTTGCGCCTCTCGATTGAGCATCTCGCGAACCGGCGTGGGGGAGCCTGTTACTTTATTGACTTGGATCCCCGCTGGGTGAAGCGCCTCATCGCGGACGGAGAGTATGGAATGGCGAGGAAGTACCAGGAGCACGTGGCAGATCAGGCGGTCACGATCATTCGTCACCGGGATATCAAGTGTCTCTTCACCACGCCGAAGCTGCTGGAGAGCCTGGCGGAGCGGATGTCGCTCGCGGATGCCGGGATCAGGGGTGTCTTCGCGGGGGGAACCACCATGACACCGCAGTATGTCCGCTTTATCGAGGAGGAGGTGCTGGAGGGGAAGATCAACTACGCGCCCACCTACGGGAATACCCTCATGGGGCTGGCGATCAGCCGGAAACGGGCTCCGGGCGAATACAGCCTGACGTATTACGCGCCCCAGCCGCGTGCCGTCCTGCGGGTCGTCGACCCGGAAGATGCCGCCGCGGATGTGCCCTATGGTGAATACGGGCGGGTAGAGCTGACCACCATGACAAAGGAGTTTTTCGTGCCACGCTTCCTGGAGCGGGACGAAGCCATTCGCCGCGAGCCCTGCGATGAGTTCCCGTGGGACGGGGTAGGTGACGTGCGGCCTTTTCAGAGCGGCACGAAGCAGGTCATCGAGGGGGTCTACTAGGAAGATCTGGAAAGCCGAGACGTTCTACAATCTGATATGAGTAAGGAGATCCACATTCCGATCCTGAGGCTCGGGGAAGAGTACCGCAGCCTCGACACGGTGGAACTGGAGGCTATCGAGGGCTCCACGGTGTTCACCCACACCGCCAACCCGGGCCTGATCCGGCGCGACCTGCTTGGGATCGAAAAGTCGCGGGAGGCCCTGCACGCTGTTCCGTCTGAAACGCTGGCGGATTACTGCGAGCAGGCGGCGGAGCTGTTCCTGCATGAGGATTTGCCTCTGGGCGAGGAAACCCAGGGCCCGCAGGAGTATATCGAGTCGCTCTCCGCCCTGACGAAGCTTCCCCACACTCTCGTCCGGATGAACATGGGCAAGATCCACGCGGCCATGTCCCAGATCCGGACTGTGATCGGGGGGCTGACCCGGGGATTGCCCCTCGATTTGTTCGACCGGGGTCTCTCCGCGGTCGATGACCTCGAAGTGAACTTCTTTCCCGTCACCGAGGCGCTGGGTGTTTCCCTGCCCAGTAACGCGCCGGCGGTCAATTCGCTCTGGCTGCCGGCCCCGGTGCTCAAGATCCCGGTTCTCCTGAAACCGGGCCGGGAAGATCCCTTCACGCCGCTGCGCATCGTGCAGGCGCTCATTGCGGCCGGGTTTCCCCGGGAGGCCTTCGGATTCTACCCCACCACTCATGAGGGCGGGGACACGATCCTGATGACATGCGGTCGTGGGATCGCCTTCGGGAGCGATGCAACAGTGCGCAAGTATTCCGGCTTCCCGAGTATTCAGGTGCATGGGACGGGGCGCAGCAAGGTGCTCATGGGTTCGGACTATGTCGACAAGTGGACCCAACACACCACGACCCTGGTGGAGTCCATCTCAGCCAATGGGGGGCGCAGTTGTATCAATACGTCAGCCATTCTGGTGCCCTCGGGCCGGGAGGACCTCGCTGATGCGCTGGCCAGGGAGCTGGCCGCCATTGAGCCCCTGCCGCGCGACCATGAGGAGGCCCTGCTCTGTGGGTTCTCGAATACGGACTGGGCGGGGTCCATCAATGACCTCATCGACGAGCACCTCAAGGTGGAAGGCGCGGAAGATGTCACCGCGCGTTACCGCAATGGACCGAGGCTCATCGAGATGCACGGGCAGACTTACCTGCGGCCTACCCTGATTTCCTGTGCGGACTCGGCGCATCCCCTGGCCAACACGGAATTCATGTTCCCATTTGCGAGTGTCTCGGAAATGCCGCAGGAGCGCATGCTTGGCGAAATCGGAGAGACCTTGGTGGTTTCGGCATGGACCGAGGACCCGGGCTGGATTCGCGAGCTGATGAACTCGCCGGATATCGAACGCTTGAATATCGGACCATTCCCGACCAACCGGGTGCAATGGGAGCAGCCTCACGAGGGCAACCTGTTTGAGTTCCTCTACCGCCGGCGGGCGATCCAAGGCAACCTTGCCGCGGTGAGTTGATCGGAATGGAAACATTCGCAACGAGACCCAGCCCGCGGCTGGTGGGAGGGCCAGAGAGTCTCCGGGAGCTTCCGGAATGCGTTCGCAGGAGTGGCGGCGGACATGTCCTTATTGTGACGGACCCGGGGATCGTTGCGGCAGGCCACGTCGCCCGGGCCTCGGAGATCCTGGCTGAGGCGGAGATTGCTTTCACGGTTTACGATGGCACCAGTGAGAACCCCGGAGAGAGTGACATCACAGCCGCCTGTGAGTTCGCTCGGGAGGTGCAGGTTGACTGTTTTGTCGGCTTGGGCGGGGGAAGCAGCATGGACACTGCGAAGGGGTGTAATTTTCTCCTGACCAACGGGGGGGCCATGAGCGACTACAAGGGCTACGCGCTGGCACGTAAACCACTTCTCCCCTTCGTGGCGATACCCACCACCGCGGGAACGGGAAGCGAATGCCAGAGCTATGCCGTGATCAGCCGCGACCAGTCGCATGAGAAGATGGCGTGTGGCGACCCGGGGGCGCTGGCAACCTTTGCGATCCTGGATCCGGAGCTCACGACTTCCATGCCGCAGCATGTGGCTACGCTCACCGCCCTCGACGCCCTTGCCCATTCACTGGAGACAGCGGTGTGCACTCGCCGCAACCCCCTGTCCTCGGCATTCTCCCGGGAAGCCTTCCTGCGGATTGCTTCCGCGATCGAGCCCGTCCTGAAGGGCGAAGCGTCCCTCCGCGAGCGTAGTGAGATGTTGCTGGGAAGCGCTTTTTCCGGTCTCGCGATTGAAAACAGCATGCTGGGAGCAGCCCATGCCTCGGCCAATCCGCTCACCGCGTGCCGGGGGCTGGCTCACGGGCACGCGGTGGCTCTCATGCTGCCCCATGTCATGCGGCACAATTATGAAGACCCGGCGGCGCGGGACACGTATGACCAATATGGAGAACTGCTTTCCCGCCGCGGGTATGCCAACCTCCCGGTAATCGAATGGGTCGAGCGGCTCATTGCGCTGGCAGCCCTGCCTTCCCTCTCGGAGGCAGGGGTCACTCAGGGAGACCTGAAGGGCCTGGCGGAAGATGCTACCCGGCAGTGGACCGGACAGTTCAACCCCCGGGCTATGATTGCGGAGGGGTTTGTGCTACTCTATGAGAGCGCGATGGCCGCAAGCTCAGCGCCGAGGGCGACATGAAAAAATCACAATTGCGAATAGCTGTAACCGGGGCAGCCCTTGGGCTCATGTCTTTCAGCTTGGCTGGAGCGGCCCCGGACGTGGAGAAGGAGGAGGGCCAGGCGGTGACCAGGAGCTGGTCTCTCCCGAGGGGAGGGAATGCGCTGCAGGGGCGTGTGCCTGATGCCGTTCCCCGCAAGCCGAAGATCAAGTGGGATGTCGCCCTCGATGGCCCGGTCATTGGGGACGCTGCCATCGCGGGGGGAACTGTTTTTGTCGGCACGGTCATGGGCACGTTCTACGCGGTTGATTTCGAGACCGGGAAGGAACGATGGAAGGTTGAAACGGAAGATACCATCGATGCGCCGCCGACGGTTGGGCTGGGGAAGGTGTTCATCGGCTCAAGTGACCGGTTTTTCTACTGCCTCGACCAGAAGACCGGGAAGGTGGTCTGGAAATATGAGGCCGCGGACAAGTTCGTGGGTGGGGGATTGCTCGTGAAGAAACCCGGCGGGGGGGAGGACTGGATCGTGGTGAACGGCTACGATGGGATATGTCGGGCGTTGCGGGTCAAGGACGGCTCGGAGGCCTGGACCTACGAGACCGCCGAGCAGATCAACGGAACGCCTGCCCTCGTGGAAGGCAGAACCGTGGTCCTGGGAGGCTGCGATGCCCTGGTGCACATTGTTGATGTCCACAACGGCAAAGGGGTCAACGAGGTGCAGGTCGATGCCGAGATCATCGGGACGGTGGCCACCATGGGGAGCATGGTCTACTCTGCGAATTACGGAAACCAGCTCGTGGCGGTCGACATCAAGAAGGAGAAGCCGAAGTGGATTTACGAGGACAAGGACTTCGGATTCTATGCGGCCCCGGCCCTGAATGACGAAATGGTCTTCATCGGGTCCCGCGACAAGCACCTGCATGCCGTTAACCGTTCAAGCGGAGAGCGGGCTTGGCGCTTCAAGACCGGGTCCCGTGTCGATGGGGGCGCGATCGTCTTCAGGGATGCGGTTGTTTTTGGCTCCGGGGACGGTAGGCTGTATGCTCTCAATCCATCAGACGGCAGTGAAATCTGGCGTCTGGATCTTGGAGAGGGTCTCAGTTCTGATCTCGCGTTCGCCAACGGGCACATCGTGGTGGGCGGATCAGATGCGACCCTTTTCTGCGTCGAAGGAAACTAAGCCAGCCATGAGCGATACTGCCGTCTCCCCGAAAAAGAAGGCTACTAGGGCCGGGAACTACTTTATCTCCAATTACCCGCCGTTCTCCTTCTGGTCGGAAGAGGCGGGTTCCAAGGTGGTGGAAGCCTTTGAACAGGAGCCTGAACCCGGGACGCCGCTTGGCCTCTACCACCACATTCCGTTCTGCCGGAAACGTTGCCACTTCTGCTACTTCAGGGTCTATACCGATAAGAACGCCGACGAGATTCGTGACTATCTTGACTGCACCATGCGCGAGCTCCGGATGCTGGCGGACAAGCCGTTGCTGGAGGGGCGCAAGCCGCACTTCATTTACTTCGGAGGAGGAACTCCTTCCTACCTTTCAGCCAAGCAACTCACCGACCTCACGGACCGCATGAAAGCGATCCTGCCATGGGATGAAGCCGAGGAGGTTGCCTTCGAGTGTGAGCCGGGCACCCTCAACCCGGGGAAGCTGGCCGCCATCAAGGAGATCGGGGTGACGCGGGTCAGCCTGGGCATCGAGAATTTTGATGACCGGATTCTCGAGATCAACGGACGGGCGCACCGCAGCAAGGAAGTATGGCGGGCCTACGAACGGGCCCGGGCGGAAGAGTTCGAGCAGATCAACATCGACCTCATAGCCGGCATGCTGGAGGAAACCGAGGAGAACTGGCAGAAGAACATCGAGCAGGTTCTCGAGCTCAGTCCCGACAGCATAACCATCTACCAGATGGAGATTCCCTACAACACGACCATCTACAAGGACATGAAGTCGAGTGGCGCCCTGGTCGCCCCGGTGGCGGACTGGGAAACCAAGCGCCGCTGGGTGAAGGAAGCCTTTGCGGAACTGGAGGCCCATGGCTACACGATCAGTTCGGGCTACACCGCGGTGAAGGACCCCGCCAAGACGAAGTTCATCTATCGTGATGCCCTCTGGGGTGGCGCCGACCTGGTCGGGCTCGGGGTGGCCTCGTTCTCCCACGTGCAGGGTGTGCACTACCAGAACCTGACCGAGATTGACGACTACACGGGTGCTGTTGATGGAGGCCGGATGCCCATCAAGCGGGCCTTCCAGACCAATGAGGAAGAGCGGATGATCCGCGAGTTCATCCTGCAAATGAAGCTTGGTCACGTGGAGGCGGGCTACTTCGAGGAGAAGTTCGGGGTCAGCATCCTGGAGCGATTTGCCTCCCAACTCGCCGAATTGACTGAAGAGGGCCTTCTCGAGGTGGGGGAGGGCTCCATCGCGCTGAACCGGGATGGGTTGCTCTGTGTGGATAACCTGCTTCACGACTTTTTCCTCGAGCACCACAAGACTGACCGGATCGTGTGACTTCCGGGCGGAGGCCTCTGCCCGGGGAAGAGTTTTGCCGGCCGGGGATTTTCCTTCGATCCCCGCCGCGGTCCCCGATAGGGTGGGCCTGCCTGAACGTAACCTAGGTGCCCTTGGACCAGAGCCAGCAACCATCATTCCCGGATTTCCTGCGTAAGTCCCTAGCGAGAGCAGGGCTGACTGGAGAGGCCTTCACCGTGTGCGAGCCAGATGAAATTCCGGCGCCCTACCGTGCGCTGCTCGTCCATGAGGCAGACATGACATCCACTCTCGAGCGCTACCACGGGGAGGGGATGACTTTGGAAGTGCTGACGGATGGCCGGGCTGGCGGCCATTATTTCCGGGAGGTCGTCCTGCGCGGGGGAGAGACGGGGACGGTTGCAGAGTTCGGCCTGATCGAAATCGAGATCGACCGTTTCCCCCCGGAACTGCGGGAGAGCATCCTTTCCGGCAAAAAACCGCTGGGAGGCATCCTGAACGGGAGCGGACTGAGCTATCAAAGCCGCCCTCTGGGGTATTTTTCAGTTGCACGGGAGCATCTACCCCCGAAATTGTCCGTGCTCGGAGGGAACGACACGTTCTACGGCCGCCTGAATCAGCTCCTTGGGGCTGATGGTGGCTGCTTGGCGCGTATTCTTGAAATCATCCCGAATTCCTCCCAATCGTGACTACTACAAGTGAAATTCAGTCCTGTGACGCCATCGTGGTTGGTGGCGGTCCCTCCGGTGCCACTGCGGCGGCTCTCCTTGCCGAGAAAGGCCACAAGGTCGTCCTCCTTGAGAAGGAGAAGTTTCCCCGCTATCACGTGGGGGAGTCCCTGATGCCCTTCTGCTACTTTACACTCGAGCGGCTGGGAGTTCTCAAGCAGATGGAGGAGCACGCCTTCGTGAAGAAGCATAGTGTCCAGTTCGTTACGCAGACCGGGCAGATCTCGGCACCCTTCTACTTCTTTCAGCACCTGGACCATCCCGCGGCCACGACCTGGCAGGTGGAGCGCTCTGTCTTTGACGAGATGCTGCTGCGCAACGCGGAAGCAAAGGGAGCGGACGTGCGGGAGGAGACTCAGGTCCAGAATTTCATTTACGAAGGGGAGCAGGTCTCCGGGGTCGTGGCCCGGAGGAAGGACGGCTCGGAGTATACCGTGCAGGCGCCCGTGACGGTGGATTGTACGGGGCGGGATGCTCTCTTCCTGAGAAAGAAGAACTGGCGGAAGCGTGACCCGCAGCTCAACAAGATCGCGATCTGGACTCTCTTCAAGGGCGCCAAGCGCGACGAAGGGCTGGACGAAGGCGCGACCACGGTGGCCTACCTCGACCAGCGTGGCTGGTTCTGGAACATTCCCCTCCGCAACAATATCGTGAGCTCCGGTATTGTGGCTGAACGCGACTATCTCTACCGCGACACGCGTGACCCGAAGGAGATTTACGAGCGCGAGATCTCCGAGAACAGCTGGATCAAGGAGCACCTTACCCCGGGGGAGCAGTTTGGGGAATTCTGGGTGACGGGTGAATACTCCTACCGCGGAGAGCATTGTGCCTCGGATGGACTTCTCCTGGCAGGCGATGCCTTTGCCTTCCTCGACCCGGTCTTTTCCTCAGGTGTGTTTCTTGCCCTGAAGAGCGGAGAGATGGCCGCGGATGCGGTGGACGCGGCCCTCAAAAACGCTGACTTTTCCGCGGGGCAGTTCTCTGACTACGGTGAGAATCTCTGCCAGATGATCGAAGTGATGCGCAAGCTGGTGTATGCCTTTTACGATGAGGACTTCAGTTTCGGGGACCTGATCCGGAAGTATGAGGATATCCGGCCCATGCTGACGGATTGCCTGATCGGGGACCTCGATGGCAAGGACTACGGCCCGCTGGCCGAGGCAATGAGTGATTTTGCGACCCTGCCGGAACCGCTTGCACACGGACGTGTTCCGCAACCCGTGGGGTAGGCGGCCCGGGATTCACCGCATGAAGGTCACCTTTCTCACCGCGGGCACGGGGAGCTACCACTGCGGAGCATGCATGCGGGACAACACTCTGGTGACAGCTCTTCACCGGGCAGGGCACGAGGTGGCCCTTCTCCCGATGTACCTGCCCATGCAGCTGGATGAAGACGTTCTCCCGCAGGTGAGAAAAGCGCCCATCTTCTTTGGGGGGATCAACGTCTACCTGCAGCAGAAGTTCTCGATTTTCCGCCACACGCCGCGCTGGCTGGACAGGCTCTTTAACGGGCGGGGGCTCCTTCGTTCCGCAGCAAGGCGCAGCCACATGACCAGCGCCCGTGACCAGGGCGAGATGTGCCTTGCCATGTTGCAGGTAGACGAGAGCAAGCTCACCAAGGAACTTGATAAGCTCGTGGACTGGCTGGAGCACCATGAGCGGCCGGACCTCGTCGCCCTGTCCAACGCCCTCCTCTGTGGCCTAACCCGCGAGCTGAAGAAGCGCCTGAGTGGAATTCCAGTCATTGCCTTCTTTCAGGGAGAGGACACGTTTTTGGACAGCCTCCCCGAGCCCTATCGCAGCAAGAGCTGGAAGGAAATGGAAGAGCGCCTTACGGAGTGCGACATGCTTGTTGCGCCGAGCAGTTTCTACGCCGGGCTGATGACAAAGCGCCTGGGCCTCGCGTCCGGCCAGATTGAGGTCCTGCCCAACGGAATCAACCTGGAGGGGTACGGGAGGCGCCGGGAGGATGCTCCGCAGGCGATCGGTTACCTTGCACGAATGAGCCGGGAGAAGGGGCTGGGTGACCTGGTGGACGCCTATCTTCTCCTTCAGGAGGCGGGCAGGTTCCCCGCGTGCCGGCTCAGGATTGCCGGGGCCTTCACGATGGGGGATGAGGACTTTGTGGAGGAGCAGAAGGAAAAGATTGAGCAAGCGGGGCTCTCCGACCTGGTGGACTGGTATCCGAATGTGACCCGGGAGGAGAAAGCGGAGTTCCTGCGGGATCTGACCATCTTTTCCGTGCCCGTGCAGTACCCGGAGGCCTTCGGGCTCTATCTGATCGAGGCGATGGCAAGCGGGGTTCCGGTGGTGAACCCGGAAGCCTCGTCCTTCCCGGAGATCGCGAAAGCGACCGGGGGAGGGCGCACAGTGACCCCGGGAGACCCGCAAGCACTGGCGCGGGCGTGGGAGGAACTCCTGGCCGATCCTGATGAGATCACCGCGATGGGAGAAAGAGGTCGCCGCGGTGTGGGGGAACGGTATAGCGTTGCGGCGATGAGGGACGGTTTTGTGGAACTCGCCGGGCGGGTTCTGGAGGCCTCCGGACCGCGAGATTCATGAGCGACGAGTGCTATTCATTCGAATATCAGCGGCGGGTCGAGTTTCACGAAACCGATCTCGCCGGAATCGTGCACTTCTCCAATTTCTATCGCTACATGGAAACCGCGGAGCACGAGTTCATGCGCAGCCTGGGTCACGCCATTCATCAGCAGATGGACGAGACGGAGATCGGGTGGCCCCGCGTGAGCGCAAGTTGTGATTTTCGAAAGCCCGCGCGCAATGACGACATTCTTATCATCCGGGTCTCCATTGAGGAGATCCGGACGCGCTCGGTCCGCTACCGATTCCGATTCTACCTTGACCCGGGCGATCCGCCCATCGCCACCGGATCCGTGGCGGTGGTGTGTGTGAAGTTCGAGGACGGGGGAATCACTGCCATTCCCATTCCCGGCCCACTGCGCGCCGACCTCGAAGCCGCGCAGGCGGCGGCCAAGCCCTGAATCGAAACGTGAGTTCCGCATCAACATCACCCAAGAAAACGAAATCCATGAATTGGCTTCTCTTCGCCCTCATGACCGTGGCCTGCTGGGGCCTCTACGGGATCTTCCTCCACGCCGGCCAGGTCGAAATGCAGGACCGGGTCCTCGGCCGCTACAAGGCCTTCCTGTTCGTGGGCATCGCCTACTTTCTCGTCGCGATTCTCGCGCCCCTGGTTGTTCTGATCGCCAAGAACGCGGACTGGTCCATGCCTGGCAAGGGCATGTGGCTTTCCCTGCTGGCAGGGATCCTCGGGGCGATCGGGGCCTTTGGAGTCCTCCTGGCAATGGCCGCTGGAGCGAAGTCGGGAATGAGCCCGGCGGTGGTGGCGATCTCAGTCATGTCGATCATCTTCTGCGGGGCTCCCCTTGTGAATGCCCTGGTATCGATCTGCAAGGATCCGCCCGATGGCGGCCTTGGGGCGATTCCTTGGCAATTCCTTTGCGGCATCCTGATGGCCGCGCTGGGTGGATTCCTCGTGGTCAAGTTCAAGCCGGAAGGCTCCCACGGGGCTCCCGCCGGGGCGAAGAAGCCAGCCTCGGAACTGCCGGCCAAAGCTGAGTGACTCTCCCGGGGTTGCTGCCGCATGGCGGGGCACTCCGCACACCGAATGTCAGTCTCCGCCATCAACGACCTTTTTGAGGCGATCCTTCCCGCGAATGCATTTTACGCGGCGAAGCTGGGAGCGCTCCGTCGGTTCGACAGCGTGGAGGAATTCTCCTCCCAGGTCCCCTTCACCACGAAGGACGAGCTGGCGGCGGACCACGAAGCCCATCCCCCCTATGGCTCGACCCTGACCTACCCGCTGGACACATACACCCGGTTCCACCAGACCAGCGGAACGCGTGGCACGCCAATGGCGTGGTTGGATGACCCCGCGGGCTGGGCCTGGATCCTCCGGTCGTGGCAATGGGTTTGGACCAAGGCAGGTGCCCAGCCCGGGGACGGCGTCTTTTTCCCATTCTCGTTCGGGCCGTTCCTCGGGTTCTGGTCGGCGTTCGAGGCGGCAGCGGACATGGGTCTCCGGGCCATTCCCGGGGGGGGACTCTCCAGTGAGGACCGGGTGAGGATGATGGCGACTCACCGACCGAGGTTCGTGGCGGCCACCCCCACCTATGCCCTGCATCTCGCCGAGGTCGCGAGAGGCATGAACCTTCCCGCCGGCACCCTTGGGGTGGAGGCTCTGGTCGTTTGCGGGGAACCGGGCGGAAGCATTCCGGAAGTGCGGGAGCGCATAGGAAACGAGTGGTCTGCGCGGGTGGTTGATCACCACGGCATGACGGAGACGGGCCCCGTCACTGTCAGCGACCCCGGGGATGAGGGCCTCCTCCACATTTACCATGCATCCTATCATCCCGAGGTGATCGACCCCGAAAGCGGCGAACAGGTCAGCTTGGGGGACGTGGGAGAGCTGGTTCTCACGACCCTGGGCCGCTACGGGTCGCCCCTGATCCGCTACCGAACCGGCGACCTCGTTCGCCCGGTGGCGACCACCGGGGTGGATCCGGCGCCCTTTGCCCTGGAGGGCGGGATAATCGGGCGCGCGGATGACATGGTCGTGGTGCGGGGCGTGAATATTTATCCCAGTGCGGTGGAGGCGGTCGTGCGTTCGCTGGACGAAGTGGGGGAGTACCGCGTCGAGGTGGACCAGCGGGGCGAGCTTCCCGAGATAAGCCTGCTGATTGAGAGTTTCGGAGGGGATGCGGTCGCAGGAGAACTGGCCGCCCGCCTTCGGTCCGTTTTCTCGATGCGAATTCCCGTAAGGGCAGTGGAGTCCGGCACGTTGCCGGTCTTCGAAGTGAAGGCCAAGCGATGGAAGGTGATTTGCGAATGATTGAAGTCCGAAATATCAGCAAGGTGTACGAGATGCCCGGAGAGTCGTTGCGGGTTCTCGATGAGGTGTCCTTCAGTGTGAAGGCCGGGGACGCGGCAGCAGTTGTTGGCCCCTCTGGCAGTGGGAAAACGACCCTCCTCAACCTGCTGGGTGCGCTCGACCGGCCCACTGAGGGACAGGTCCTGATCAATGAGCAGGACGTGGCTTTGCTCGATGATGAACAGGCTGCAGCGTTCCGGAACCGGGTGCTGGGTTTCGTGTTCCAACACCACCACCTTCTGCCGCAATGCACACTGCTTGAGAATGTCGTCCTGCCTCGCCTGGCAGGTGGCTGGGAAGAATCGCATGCGGAAACCACGGCTCGTGCGGAAGCGCTCCTTGCCGAGGTGGGACTGCAGGAGCGCCTCGGCCACTTCCCCTACCAGCTGTCCGGTGGAGAGCGCCTGCGCACGGCCCTGGCCCGCGCCCTCGTTAACGAACCAAGCCTGATTCTTGCAGACGAGCCAACGGGCTCACTGGATGAGGAAACAACCGGGGTGGTGGCCGACCTCCTGGAACAGCTCAATGGGGAAAAGGGCGTCACCCTGGTTGTGGTAACCCACAATCAGGCCCTGGCCCGGCGGATGCAGCACTCCTACGAGCTTCGAAACGGGAAACTGGAGAAGCAATGAACGCGTTCACCTTCATCCGGCGGGGGATCTGGCATTACAAAATGTCCTACCTGGGAGTGGGGGCGGGGACAGTGCTTGGTGCCACCGTCCTGCTGGGAGCACTGATTGCCGGAAGCTCGGTGAAGGAAACGCTGCGGCAAGTGGCGAACCAGCGAGTGGGGCAGGTGGAGGAGATCTTTGTTGCCGGGGAGGGTTTTTTCCGGGACGCCCTGGCGACCGAGGTTGCGGAGGGCTCCTTGCGGGCGGCACCGGTCCTGTTCTTGCGTGGCCAGCTCAGCTCGCAGGCGAGTGAACGAGGGCTGGGCAGCGTCCAGATCCTCGGGGTGGATGACCGCTTCTGGGCCTTTGCACCGGGAGATGGTGCAGTAGTCGCCCTCGAGCCGCGCCAGGTGGCCGTGAATGAATACCTCGCTGAGGCGCTGGACCTCCAGAACGAGGACTCCGTGGTTCTGCGCCTCCAGGCGCCGGGCATGCTATCCCGTGATGCGCCGCTTTCCGGAGAGGCGGAGGATATCATCAGCTTCCGGGCCAAGGTGCGGAAGGTCGTTGGAAACGAGCAGTTTGGGCGCTTCAATCTGCAGGCCACCCAGCTTCCGGTTCCGACGGTGTTCGTGCCCTTGAGCCGTCTCCAGCAAGTGGTCGACCAACCGGCCCGGGCCAACATGATCCTGCTGGGGGGAGACGCCGGAGCTGCCTTCGATGGAGACCTGAATGAACACATCCGGAGCCGGATGGTGCTGGAGGATTACGGGCTGTCGCTCGTCGAGGTTCCGCTGGCGGGCGCAACCGAGGTGCGTTCGGCGCGGATTTTCTTTGAGGCTCCAATCGTTGAGGCCGTCAGAGCGCGGTTCCCTACCACGATCCCGGTGACCAGCTACCTGGTGAATACCTACGCAGCGAATGGGAAGGAGACCCCCTATTCGATGGTTGCCTCGGTCCGGCCGGAGGCCGCGCCTTTCCTGCCCGAAACCTTTGCCGGGGAGGACATTGTGATCAACGACTGGCTCGCGGAGGACCTCGGACTCGAGGTGGGCCAGCCCATCAGCCTGGCGTTCTTCAAACTCGTACGGGGAAACCAGCTTGAGGAAGATACCGCTGCCTTTCGTGTTCACAGTATTGTCCCACGGGAAGGACTTGCGGCGGATCAGCTCTGGATGCCCGATTTTCCAGGCGTTGCGGAGGCGGAGGACGCCCAGGACTGGGCGCCGGGCCTTCCCCTCGACCTGGAGCGCATCCGGCAGAAGGATGAAGATTACTGGGATGAGCATCGGGGCACGCCCAAGGCCTTCATCCCGGAGGAGCGGGGCCGGGAATTGTTCGGCAACCGCTGGGGGGAGTTCACCTCCCTTCGGATCCCCTCCAGTGGCACCCCAGCCCCGGAACTGGAGAAGGAGCTCCTCCCGCTGCTCAAGCCGGAGATGGCGGGGTTGCTTCTGCGGAGTCTCCGGGCGGAGGCCGAGGGGGCGTCCGAGTCCCCGGTGCCCATCGCAATGCTGTTTCTCAGCATGAGCTTTTTCCTGATTGTGGCATCGGTGGCCCTTGCGGCCATGTTGTTCCGTTTCAACATCGAGCAGCGGAACAGGGAAAGCGGGCTTCTGGCAGCCTTGGGCGTGCCCGCCGCCAAGGTGTTGCGCTGGCGCCTTCTCGAAGGTCTGGTGATTGTCACAACCGGAGGGCTCCTTGGTCTCCTCGTGGCGATTGCCTACTCGAAGGTGATCCTCCGTGTCCTTGAGTCCATCTGGAACGAGGATTCTCCAGGAGACTTCTTTGTCTTTCACCTTGAGCCCGCCAGTCTGGCGGGAGGCTTTTTCCTCTTTGTCGAGCTCTCCATGCTGGCGATCTGGGTGACGGTGCGCAAACAGGCTCGCAAGACGGCGAGCCTGCGTCTCGAAGCAGGACTTGAAGAGGTTCACAGGGGAAGGGCCCGGGTTGGGCTTCTCAGGGGTGCCGGATGGGCGTGTGTGCTTCTCGGGGCTTCTTCGATCGCGGCGACTGGTGTCATGGGCGCACAGGGGTCCTTCTTTCTCTCCGGAGTATTTTTTCTGATGGCGGGCCTCCTGCGGTATCGAGCGTGGCTGGGACGCCTCGGGGCGCAGTTCCGTGGAGAGGTGACAGCAGGTGCCCTCGCCGTTCTCAACAGTGGCCGGCGCCCCACGCGGAGTCTCGTGGTTGTAGGAATTCTGGCCTGCGGTGTTTTTCTCGTTATTGCGGTGACCGCCTTCCAGAAACACGGCGGAGCGGATTGGGTGGAAAAGTCCAGTGGAGCCGGGGGGTTCGCCTTATGGGTGGAGACCACCAACCCGATCAACAGGGCTGCTGACGCCAAGCAGGATCCCGACTACTTCGAAATGGGAGAGGAGCGCGGGCTGCTCGGAGAAATCCGTCCGTTCCGGCTCGGGGTAGGAGATGATGCCAGCTGTTTCAATCTCAATAAGTCCACGCGTCCCCGCCTCGTGGCCACGGACAGCCGTGCCCTTGCAGAACGGGACTCGTTTTCGCTCAAGGCGGTTGCCAGGGGTTTGGAGATCGACAAGGGCTGGGAGCTGCTCCGCGAGCCGACCGTGCCCCGGGTCCTGCGGGCCTTCATTGACCAGACCACCATGATGTGGGTCCTCAAGAAGAAAGTAGGAGACCGCATCACCTACCAGGACGAGAGGGGTGAGGACTTCGAGGTTGAGATCACCGGGGCCCTGGCGGACAGCGTGTTCCAAGGAAGCATGATTGTTGATGAAGACGCCTTCCTGACCTACTTTCCCTCTCAGGAAGGCTATCGCCTTTTTCTGGCCGACTTGTCGGAATCCAGTGATCTGCAGGATGCGCGCAACGGGATCCAGAAGGCCACCGCAGACCGTGGCAGTACGGTGACTACCACCCGCGAACGACTGGAAGGATTTCACGGAGTGGAGAATACCTATATTGCGATCTTTCACGTGCTGGGCGGACTGGGCCTGATTCTGGGAAGCGCCGGGCTGGGCATTGTGACTGCACGCAATCTCGTTGAGCGCAGAAGCGAGTTCCAGGTGATGCGGACGATGGGCATCTCCCACCGCGTGACCCGCGGTGTGATCTTCAGGGAAGTGCGGGCCTTCATTGTCTGGGGGCTTGTCATCGGCCTCCTCGCGTCCCTGGTGGCTATTCTTCCGGCCCTGACCGGTACGCCACCGCTTGAAACCCTGATGGGACTGGGCGTGATGGTCGTCCTGATTGCCTTCAACAGTCTCTTCTGGGCCTTCGTTGGCTACTCTGTTGGCTACAGACGGCGGATTGGCTTTGCTGCATAAGGGCCCTCTCCGCGGGAGAGCCTGATGAACAACGAGAAGGTGGAGCGCGGCTCGCAGAATCGGCGTTGGAGCAGGGGGAGCCCCGGGCAACTGGAAGCCCTCAGGCCGGAGAGGGGGAGGCGTCCTCCCCGTCTCCTTCATCGTTATCGGGATCCACCTTCTCGATCTGGGCATCCTCGCGCAGGCCGGCAGCGAACTCCCGCAGGGCGTTGCGGCGTTTCTCGAATTCCACCCGGTGTGCGATTTCCTCCCGGAGCTCTTCAAAGGGGCGCAGTGTGGCCGGCTTGATTTCCGCGATCTTGAGGATGTGATAGCAATGCTCGTAGGCGATGACCGGGCTGACCTCGTCGTGGCGCATGGTGAACATGATGGACTCGATAGGGTTGGATGGGCGGTCGAAGGTGATCCAGCCCAGGTCGGTTTCGCCGGATTCCTTTTCAGTTTCGGCCCGGGCAATCTCCTCGAAGTCGGCTCCCGCTACCAGTTTCTCCCGGAGCTCGCCCATTTCCTCAAGAAGGAGAACGGGATCCTCATGTTTCTCGAGGGCTTTCATGAGGTGCAGGACACGCACCTCGGCGGCGGTCCGGAACTCCCGCTCGTTCTGTTTGTAGTATGCAAGCAGGTCGTCGTCTGCGACGTCCATCTTGCCAGCCAGCACGCTGTCGAGAAACTTCTCCATGCGAAGGTTAGCCTCGCATTCATCGAGCAGGTTGTCGCGTTGGGCCTCGAGCATCTCCCAGCTGGCGCCATGCTTGCGGTATTCCTTGAGAGTTTTCTCGAGGCGGGCCTTGATTTCGGCCTCGGGAAGCTTGGGAAACTGAGTCTCGGCCTCCTGAGCAATGAGGACGGAGTCAATCACCTCTTCCTCAGCCTGAGTCATGAACTCCGGATCGCGCTCGCAGCAGGACACTTGAAGGCGGGCCTCGGCCTCAGACTTGATGCGGGCAAAGGCATCCTCAAGGAGATTGGGGTCGATGAGCTCTCCGTTGACGCGCAGCATGCACGCACAGGTAGCGCTGGAGCGCGTAATGGCAACCCGAAACCGCGTTGTTGCAGGCTAGTTTGCTACAAGATTGACCAAGCGCCCGGGAACCACGATGACCTTGCGGACGGTCAGGCCCTCGAGGTGGCCCTGGACCTTGGGGTCGGCCCGGGCGGCGGATTCCGCCGTCTCCCGGGTGGTATTCGCCGCGAGTGTGATCTTGGAACGCACCTTGCCGTTGACCTGCACGACCATCTCGACTTCCTCCTCCACGAGGAGGGACGCGTCGTGGGAGGGCCAGGCAGCTTCGAAGCAGGAGCCTTCGTAGCCGAGGCGTTCCCACAGCTCCTCGCTCAGGTGGGGAGCGAAGGCATTGAGAAGGACGAGGAGAGTCCGAAAGAGTTCGTGGGGAACGGTCCCTGCCGAGGTAAAGGCATTGGTGCACTCCATCATCTGTGAGATGGCCGTATTGAATCGCAGTTTCTCCACATCCTCGCCGACTTTTCTGATGGTGGCGTGCACGATCTTGAGCAGATCTCCGGTGGGCTCACCATGCTCCAGCTTGCCGGAGGACACCCAGTTGCCCTCCTGATCCTGGTCGAGGGCCACTCGCCAGATGCGGGCGAGGAATCGGGAAATCCCGTCCACCCCCTCGGTGTTCCAGGGGGCGCTTTGTTCGAGGGGGCCCATGAACATGAGGTAGAGCCGCAGGGCATCTGCACCGTAGGCTGCGACCACATCGTCCGGGTTGACCACATTCCCACGCGATTTCGACATTTTCTCCGCCCGGTCCCGGACGCGAATGGACGGATTGTCGGCGAGGACAAAACTGTCCTTCTGCTTGATGACCTCGTCCTTGTCGACGACTTCCTTGATCAGTTCCTCGCCACCCTGCTTGTGCCGGAAGACCGTTCGCTTCTCTTCCTTCTTTTCCCGGACGTCCTTGAAGCTGACCAGGCTTCCGTCCCCGTTCCGGAACGTGGAGTAGTCGGTAGGGCCCATGATGAGGCCCTGATTGACCAGTTTCTGGAACGGCTCCCGCATGCTCAGGTGTCCGAGGTCGTTGAGGATCTTGTGCCAGAAGCGGGAGTAGAGGAGGTGCAGAACGGCATGTTCCGTGCCGCCGATGTAGAGGTCCACTCCTCCCGGGTTGTCGTTTCTGCCCAGCCAGAATTGCTCGGCCCCGGGGGAAATAAACTGCTCGCTGTTGGAGGGGTCGCAGTAGCGCAGATAGTACCAGCAGGAGCCAGCCCACTGAGGCATGGTATTGGTTTCCCTCCGGGCGCCATTCGGAAGTTCGACCCAGTCGGCGGCCTTCGATAAAAGCGGTTCAGGCTCGCCGGTGGGGTTGTAATCTTCCAACTCGGGGGCGAGGAGGGGAAGCTCGCCCTCGGGCAGTGCCTCGTGGTGGCCGTCTTTCCACACAATGGGAAAGGGTTCCCCCCAGTAGCGCTGGCGAGAGAAGAGCCAGTCTCGTAGCTTGAAGTTTATCTGGGCCTCCCCCCGATGCTGTTCCTCGAGCCAGCTGGTGATCTTTTTCCTGGCCTCGGAGGAGGGCAATCCATCCAGCATGCCGGAGTTGATGGCCGTTCCTTCGCCGGTGAATCCCTGCCATTTCTCGCCCTCTGGAGGGTCCACCACCTGCAGGATGGGAAGTGCGAATTTGTCGGCGAACTCGTAGTCGCGAGTGTCATGGGCCGGCACGGCCATAATCGCGCCGGTGCCGTAGCCCATCATGACGTAGTCCGCAATCCAGACTGGAATCTGTGCCCCGTTGACGGGATTGATGGCAAAGGCTCCGGTGGGCACGCCGGTCTTGTCCTTGTTCAGTTCGCCGCGCTCCATTTCGGATTTGGTAGCGCAGGTCTTCCGGTAGGCCTCGACCCGGGCCCGCTGTTCCCCGGTCGTAATCTGGTCCACGAGTGGGTGCTCGGGTGCAAGGACCATGTAGGTTGCTCCGAACAGGGTGTCCGGGCGGGTGGTGAAGACTTCGATTTCGCTCTCCTGCTCTCCTGCCAGCGCGAATGTTACACTGGCACCCTCGGAGCGTCCGATCCAGTTGCGCTGGAGTAACTTGATACCCTCCGGCCAGTCGAGGTCTTCCAGCTCGTCAATCAGGCGCTGGGCATACTTGGTGATCCGCAGCATCCACTGTTGCAGCGGTCGGCGTTCCACGACGTGCCCCTTCTCTTCCCACTCGGCGACCTCTTCGTTCGCCAGCACGGTGCCCAGGCTGGGGCACCAGTTGACCGGGGCTTCCGCGACATAAGCGAGGCGGACCTCGTCTACCTGCTCCCGGGTCCAGCCCCTGGCCTCCAGTTCGGAAACGGGCCGGGCCTTCTGCTCCTCTTCGTCAAAATAGCTGTTGTAGATCTGCAGGAAGATCCACTGGGTCCACTTCACGTAAGCTGGATCAGTGGTGTTGATCTCACGGTCCCAGTCGTAACAGAACCCGAGCATCTTGAGCTGGCGCCGGAAGTTGTCCACGTTGTTCCGGGTGTTGATGCGAGGGTGTTCGCCGGTTTTCCGGGCGTGTTCCTCGGCGGGCAGGCCGAAGGCGTCCCAGCCCATGGGGTGGAGGACGTTGAAGCCACGCTTGCGCTTGTAGCGGGTGATAATGTCCGTAGCGGTATAGCCTTCCGGGTGTCCCACATGAAGCCCTGCCCCGCTGGGGTAGGGAAACATGTCGAGAGCGTAGAACTTTGGAGCGGACGCGTCGAAACCGTCCTCGCCCGGTCCCGGCATCCGGTACGCCTTTTGTTCTTCCCAACGGTGCTGCCACTTGGCCTCAAACTCGTCGAAGGGATATGGTTTGCGTCGCTCACTCATCGCGGGGCCGCCTCGTTTCCCGAAACGGGGCGGGACGGTGGCAGATATCTCCTTGCAGCGCAAGCGCTCCGCTGGGCTGACGGCACGCGCCGCCGACCGGGAGCCGTGCCTTTCTTTCGGTAAATGGGCATCTGCTCTCGCGCCGCTTTACTCGATCGCGTCGTAGATGAGCGGCTTGAGAGCGTTCTCCAGAAGGAAGTCGTAGGGCAGGGTCTGCTCCATGGTTACGACCACGAGCTCGTCCCGGGGGGAGGCCCAGTAATGAGTGCTGAGCATGCCGCCCCAGCCATACTCATTGAGGCGTCCGGCCTTGTTCCATTCTGTCTGGGCCACCTTGACGCAGAAGCCCAGTCCGAAGCCCGTGCCGTGGCGCACGTTGTTCGGGAAGTTGATGGGCATCGCCGACCCCTTGAGCTGGTTGCGAATCATTTCGGACACGGTAGTTTTCTTCAGGAAGCGCGTTCCTCCAAACTCTCCCTTGTTGGCAATCATCTGCAGGAACCGGGCGTAGTCTCCGATGGTGGAGGCCAGGCCCCCTCCGCCGGAGTGCAATTTGGTCCGGTCGCTGTAAGAGAAAAGGTTGTGATGGTGGCGGGTGAGGGTTCCCTTCCCGTTGGACTGGTAGGCCACCGCCATGCGGGTCCGTTTGTCTGCTGGAAGGGTAAATCCGGTATCATTCATGCCGAGAGGGGCGAACAGGCGCTCGCGGAAGAACTGTCCAAGGGGTTGCCCGGAGGCCCGCTCCACGACTGCCCCAAGAAGGTCGGTGGAGATCCCATAGAGCCAGCGTTGTCCCGGCTCAAAGGCCATCGGGACCACGGACATCCTCTTGACGAACTCGGAGAGGGATTCGGTCTCCACGAAAGGTCCTGCCGCGCGGTGCAGCTTATCGACTGCCGGGATCCCGGTTGTCCCGTAGGAATATCCAGCGGTATGGCAGAGCAGGTCCTTGACGCTGGGGACGACGCCCGGAGCGACGGCCTTCCCCTCTTTCCAGACCTTGGCTTCCTTATATTCCGGGAGATACTTCGCCACGGGGTCCTCAAGACGAATCTTTTCCTCCTCGACGAGGATCATGGCGGCGGCCGAAGTGATGGCCTTCGTCATGGAGTAGATGCGGAAGATCGTATCGTTCTCCATCGGCAGCTGGTTTTCGACATCCCGTAGCCCGAAGCTCCTGTGATAGACGAGTTTGCCCCTGCGGGTGATCATGACGGATGCGCCGGCAATCCTTTTACCAACGATCAACTCGTTGACCTTGTCGTCCACGAGTCTGAGCTTCGCGGACGACATTCCCACCGACTCGGGGCGGGCGTGGGGAAGGTGCGCTGCGGGGCCGGGCCTCTCTGCTGAGACTAGGGCGGGGAGGAGGGCGAGGAGGAGAGTGGGGTGGAGGGCTTTCATTGCGGCTTTTCTGCGAAATGTCGGTGGGAATGGCAAGCAACCGGCTCTGGAGTCCCGGGCTTGAGATTCCCTGCCGGGGGAAGGAGGTCGTGGGAAGTAGCGCGAAGGCAATGATGGGCTCCTGTAGCCCCTCTCCAAGAGCGGAAAGGCCGGGATTTATTGATTCCTTCTCGGCATTTTTCTCCATGGAGTTATGAGAGTGGGCAATGACGAGGTTGTTGATTGCGACACGCAACTCGCACAAGACCGAAGAGATCGCGGCCATTCTCGGAAACTCGTTTCAGGTCGTTGATCTTTCATCGCTTCCAGATGCCCCGGAAGTAGAGGAAACCGGGGCGACCTTTCGCGAGAACTCCTTGTTGAAGGCGGTCGCAATCAGCGAGTTCAGCGACTCCCTTGTCCTCGCGGATGACTCGGGACTGGAAGTCGATGCCCTGGGCGGAGCGCCGGGAGTGTATTCGGCGCGTTATGCCGGCGCGGGAGCGGACGATGAGTCCAATAACCGGAAACTGCTGGCCGAACTTACTGATGTGGCGAGCGCGGATCGGTCCGCATGTTTCCGGTGTGCCATGGTGATTGCGCGCTCGGGGGAAATCCTTGCCGAACTCGAGGGAACGGTGGAAGGGCGGATCCTGGAGACGGCTCTTGGCTCCGGGGGATTCGGCTATGATCCGCTCTTTGTGCCTGCGGGCTACGAGCAGTGCTTTGCAGAGCTTGGGCCCGGGGTGAAAAATGCGATGAGCCATCGCGCGCGTGCGATGAAGAAGGTCGTGCGGTGGCTGCGTCAGAACGAAGGGCTTTTGGCAGGGGGGTGAGGTCGTTTGCTTCCGGCAGGTGGTGACGGTCTGGGCGCGGGTAACGAGGGGAGCAGCGGGAAGGCGTTTTCTGTTTTCTCCGGGAGGGAATAGACATCGACAATTTCACCTCCCTGATTTAGAGTGATGAATTGTTTTTTCTCCTTACAGCTTGATGAGAGGCACGTCTGTAATCTTCGTCGTTTTGGTATCGCTCTGTCTCTCTTCCTGCTTCCGGAGGGGTAAGCCCAGGCATGCTTTGGCCGACACGGTGCAGTCAAGCAACGCGGTTCTGGTCAATGGCTGGGCAGTGCCCCCCCAGAATGCTCCCCTCGCGGTCAGGCGTGCGATTGCGGCTGCCAACCGGATTAACGGTCTGCCCTATAAGTGGGGAGGAGGGCACGCAATTCTCAATGACAGGGGCTATGACTGCTCGGGAGCAACGTCCTATGTCCTGCGCCATGCGGGCCTGCTGAGTGACCAGATGCCATCCAAGGGGTTTCTCAGGTACGGGGAACGGGGTCGGGGAAAGTGGATCACGGTGTATGCGCGCAAGGGGCATGTCTTCCTCGTGATTGCGGGGCTGCGCTTCGATACATATGGGAAATACCGGCAGGATGGCCCCCGCTGGCGGCCAGAGCCCCGTTCCTACAAGGGGCACGTAGTGAGGCACCCGCCCGGGTTGTAGCCGGCGCGGTGGGAGAATGACCGGAGGCGCCATCCGGGCGCTCCGCATGATTCCGGGGTGGCGTTATCCCTCCGGCTTCAACCTCGTGAGGAGTGTCGCCAGTTCGTGGGCGCTGCCCAGCACGTGACTGGCTAGTGAAAACTCGCAGCAACCCGTGACGCGGTTGGGTATTGCGACGCTGGGCATGCCGGCGGCCGTGGCCGCCTTGATCCCATTTACAGAATCCTCAATCACCAGGCAGGCAGCAGGCTCTTCCCCGAGTTGCCGCGCGGCCTCGAGGTAAAGATCGGGCTCGGGCTTGATGCGCGGGGCATCGCCGCGGCAGACCGTGAGGTCGAATTGATGGAAGAGGCCGATTCTTTCCAGCCAGCCGTCGACCCAGTTGTGAGAGGAGCTGGAAACCACGCCGAGCTGGAGGCGGGCATCTCGTCCCGCCTGGACGGCCTCGGGAATGCCAGGCATGGGGGGAGCGCCGACGAGGTTGCTGTTGATGGAGGCCTGGCGGGCGTCATCGAGGGGGGGCCAGTCGATGGAAGTTCCCGTCAGTTCCTCAAGGTGGGTTTTGGGAGACCAGGTTTCAAAGTCGGTACCGATACACTGGTTGAAGGTTTCCAGGGAGAGGGGGTGGCCGTGATCGCGGAAGGTCTGGCGCCAGGCATCATAGATAGGCCACTCGGTATCGACGATGAGGCCGTCGAAGTCGAAGAGGAGCGCTCGGATCGGAGGCAGGGATTGCATGGGAACGGATTCAGGAGCCGGCTGACTGGAGTCTCGGTTTTGCCTTCAAGAGAACGAAGATCAGGCCGAGGACGAAAAAGACCACTCCGAACAATCCGAGAAGACAAGCGAGGATTAGGCGCAGGCCGAGCTTTGCGACGCCGCCGAGAAAGGCGCCCTCGGTCAGGGAGAACTGGCGCTTTTCCCCTCCGGTGGCGGAGATCCGCAGTTGGTAGTCGCCCGGTTGGTCGGGCTCAAAGGTCCCCAGGCTGACGGAGGCGCGGTCGGGCAGGGAGAGGGTGGTGGTGCCCCCGAGGGGTTGCAGTCCGAAGGTGGTTCCGTCGGAGGACCGGAGGAACAGGAAGCTCATTCCCGGCGGGAGGGCCTCCGGGTTGGCCATGGGATTGGGCCCGTCAAGGACACGGTGATCATGCCATAGCGTATAGGCTCCCGCGGCAGGCACACGGATGGAGGTTTCGCCCGGAGAAGAGAGGGTCGCCACGGGTGCGAAGTCACGGAACACGGTGACGATGCCCGTTAAAAAGAGGAGGACGGCTCCGGTCGAGGCGGTCAATCCTGTCCCAAGGAAGATGAATCCGAGTGTTCGTCTTGTCATCGGGGGTGGTTCGGAGAAGGCCGTTCGTGATCTTTTGCTGGCTCCAGCAGGGGAGCCGGGGAAACAATGCCACATGCGCACGCTGCTGACCATTGCCATCGCCTGCCTGACTGTCTCCCTGACTGCGCCAGCTGCGCCCAAGCCCGATATCCGCAAACCCGACGAGGTGGTGGTCTACCGCAGAACGAAGGAGGCGGAACTCAAGCTGGAGATCTTCCGACCCCGGGATTGGAAGGCTGACGATCAGCGGCCAGCAATCGTGTTTTTCTTCGGAGGGGGCTGGACCGGAGGTGCGACGGCGCAGTTTCATCCTCAAGCCTCCCGCCTGGCGGCTCTGGGAATGGTCGCCTGCTGCGCGGACTACCGGGTCCGCAGCCGCCACCGGACATCACCCTTCGAGGCGGTGGCGGATGCCAAGGCGGCCCTCCGTTGGATCTGGCGGAATGCAGGGGGCCAGGGGATTGACCCGGATAGGATCGTGTCCGCGGGGGGCTCGGCCGGGGGGCATCTGGCGGCCTGCTCCGGCCTGGTTGCCGGTCATGATGAGGGAAAGGAAGACGAGCCCGTATTTATTCCCGCCGCCATGGTCCTCTTCAATCCTGTCATCGATACGTCGCCGAAGGGCTATGGCCATGACAAACTGAAGGAGCGCTACCGCGAACTTTCCCCGGTTGAACACGTGCACGATAAGGCCGTCCCGACCCTGATTTTGGTTGGGTCTGAGGACACCACTACCCCGGTGACGGGGCACAAGCTCTTTGCCAGACGCATGAAGGAGAAGCAGCGGTCCTGTGAGTTGGTCATCTGGGATGGACAGAAGCACGGCTTCTTCAATGCGCGGGGAAACAATGAGAACTACTGGGAGACCCTCGGAAGCATGGAGAAGTTTCTCGGCGCCCTGAATTTTCTCCCGAGGCCGGGGCGGTAGGGAGCCTCCGGAACCCGGGCGTGGACATCAAGGTTGCCCCTGGGTCTCGACCTGATATTGGTGATTATCCGCCATGTCCGTCTTGCTGGTCGTCCGCCACGCTGCAGAGGGGCCCGGGCTTCTGAGCTGGGGTCTTCGTGCGGCCTCCGCCCTTGAGCTTCCCCTGGAGGTGATCTTCTGTGACGCGGGAGCCTCCGAGGAGCTGGTCTGGCGCAAGGAGGGGGACGAACCTCCCGTTTTCCTGCGGGACAGCAAGGTTCGCTGGGGCCGGGTCCGGGTGGAGACCGCCCTCCGGACGGTGGTTGATCACGTCATGGCTGCCGGAGTGAAGTATGTATTCACTGGGAAGCGGAATAGCGGGCAGGAAGGGAAAGGTTCGCCTGAGCGGCATCTGTCACGTGCACTTTTCGAGCAGGTGCCCTGTGCGGTCATGGTCATGCGGCTGCCCGAGGGAGGGGAATCGAAGGGAGGCCGCATTCTCGTTCCGGCCGCGGGAGGCCCCCACTCGCGGACGGCACTCGAGTTCGCCCACAAGCTGGTGGGTGGGCGAACGACGGCTTTCTTTGTAGAGCCTTACTCCGATGATGTCTCGCGGGAGGTGGGAGAGCGCCAGTTGGATAAGGTGATTCGGGGCGCTGGAATTGAGCCGGGCGAGATCGGGCGGGAGGTGGCCCTCGGCGAGAGGGTCTCCGATGAGATCCGCCGCCAGGCAGAGAGTGGGGACTATGACCTCGTCCTGATCGGAGCGAGCAACTCGAGTAGTTTACGCGCCAAGTTGTTCGGAACAGTGCCCGACCGCCTCCTGCGCGGCCCGGCCGGGATGGGCATAGGGGTGGTGCGGAGTGCCTTGCCAGCCCGGCAACGCTGGCTGGGGCAGGTGGGACGCCTCCTGCGCCTGAGCGTTCCGCAACTGGAGCGGGAAGAACGTATTGCCCTTGTCGATGAGATCGAAGGGAAGGCCCGCTGGACTTTTGATTTCGCCCTGCTCATGGCTCTTGCGACTCTCATTGCCGCGCTGGGGCTCCTCGCCAACAGCGTGGCTGTGGTGATCGGGGCCATGCTGGTTGCTCCCCTGATGACCCCGCTGATAGGAGGGGGCCTGGCGATGGTGCAGGGAAACTGGCCGCTGTGGCTGCGGAGCTCTCGGGCCGTGCTGCTCGGCTTCTTTCTTGCGCTTGTGATCGGACTGGCTGTGGGGCTGGTGGCGCGCTTGCTCGGTTTTGGGCTTACTTCCGAGCTGGCCGCCCGGGGAGAACCCACCCTTCTGGACCTCGGAGTGGCGTTTGCATCGGGGGTGGCGGCGTCCTTCTGTCTGGCCCGCCCCCATCTGACTGGGGCTCTTGCAGGAGTAGCGATCGCGGCTGCTCTTGTCCCGCCCATTGCGACGGTCGGTCTTTGCCTGTCCCTGGGGGAAACGGTTACCGCCCAGGGGGCCGCGCTGCTTTTCGGAACCAATGTGGTCGCAATCGTTCTCGGGGCGGCGGTGCACTTTTTCGCGGCGGGCATCCGGGGGCGACGGGAAGGCAGCGGCCTGTGGCCCCGGCGGGTCATCATTGTTCTTGCCCTGGCCTGTGCGGGATTGGCCGTGCCCCTGACCTCCATCCTTGTTGGGAAGGTGACCACCCCGCGGGCGCTGGAGCGCTCCCTGGCCGAGGTGGCGGAGGAGGCCCACTACCGCCTGCTGAAACTGCGACGGTCACGCAGTGCGGGGGTAGCCTTGGTGGAAATCGAGCTGGCCGGACCGGAGCCTCCTTCGGAGTCCCTGGTAGACGCGCTCAAGGAGAGGGCCGAAGAGCGCCTGAACCGTGATATCCGGCTCCGGGTGAGGACGATCCTGGAAACCGAATCCATGCGGTGAGGGCGTGCGTATCCCATCCAGTCAAATCGCCAGTGCCTCGGTGGAAGCAAAGGCGCGGCAGGGGCAGCCGTCGCCCCGGTGGATTTTAAGGGGGAGGGCGGCGAAGAAGCAGCGCTCGACAGGGATGAGGTCCAGGTTGACGAGGCCCTCCACAATCGTGACCCCCCCCGAAAGGAGAATGCGGTGAATACGGGTGAGTTCCTCGGCATCAAGGACGTTGGCGACGGAAAGAGGTTCCACCCCGAGGATTTTCACTCCTCGATCGACGCACCAGTGGGCGAGCTCCTCGCCGATGCGGGGCAGTTCCGGGACGTAGAGCTCGTCCCCGAAGCGCTTGCTCCAGTTCGTATTGAGGAGGAGGTGATGTCCCGCCTGAAAGGTATCCGCCAGCGGTCCAAGGTGGCCCACGGTGAGAAGTTCCCGGGGCCTGGTGTTCGGGAGGCGGACGAGGTCGGCAGTGCCGAGGCAGGTCTCGAGGGGGGTCTGGTCGATGAATTTTTCTCCGCAGTCGAAATGCCATGGGGCATCCATGTGGGTGCCAGAGTGGGAGTAGAGGTGATACATACTCGTGTTCCAGCCGCCTCGTTCAGTGGTTTTAACCGGCTCCAAGGAAACCCTGGGCATCTCCTGAGTGATGGTGCGGGTGAGATCGATGAGCATGGTAAAGGAGTCTGAAGAGGCGGAGCCGGAAGGGAAAAGGCAGTCCGGTTGTGCTGAGAGGAGAGATGGTGTGAACGGAGCGGGCCGAACATGCCGCAGCATTCGAGTCGACGCAATCGTCTCTCTTCTGACGCAGATGGGAGGGGCTCCGGGGTGGCGGTCCAGGGATGCGCGGAGGGTTGGTCCGGAGCACCGTGGCTTTCCGCGGGACTACCTCCGGACAGCCTCCGGGTAGCGGGCGAGGATGGCCTTGTGCCCGGAGAGGGTAGCGGGCTGCTCGGTAGCGAGGTTTCGACGCTCTATCTGTTCTTCCCGATAATCGTAAAGCTCGTATTGGGCGGTTTTGGCCGGGGCTCCCGGCTTCTTCCACTCCACCATCCGGTAGTGCTCCGTGCGGATGGCTCGTCCGATGACTCCCCCCCGGCGGGGATAGCAGTGGAAGGCGTGGTCGCGCACCCGCTGGGCGGGATCTTCCAGAACAGGCACGAGACTCACGCCATTGAGGGGTTGTGGGACCTTTGGTGCAGGGAGCCCGGCCAGCTCTGCGAGAGTGGGGAACAGGTCTACGCTTTCGGCGAGTTGGCGGGTTGTCGTTCCTCCCTTGGTCACGCCGGGTGCGATGAGCAGAAGAGGAATCCGGTTCGCCTGCTCGTAGTTGGTGTGCTTGGTCCAGATCCCGAGATCGCCCAGGTGGAATCCATGGTCGCCCCACACCGCGATGATGGTGTTGCGGGAGAGATCAAGCCTGTCGAGTTCCGCGATCACCTTCCCGAGCTGGGTATCCATGTAGCTGACACTGGCATAGTATCCGTGGATGAGCGTTCGTTTCAGTTCGGTGGTGTAGTCTTCGTTCCTGCGTGGGACGGGGGCATACATCGCGATCTCCCCGGCTCGTTTATGGGCAATCTTCGGGGAGCCGGCGGGATGATCCATGGAGTGCGGCAGGGGAAGCCTGGCCGGGTTGTGAAGGTCCCAGAACCTGGTGGGCGCGCTGAATGGGAGATGGGGGCGGACAAACCCCACCGCCATGAAGAAAGGGGTCTTACGCTTTCCTGCGGCCTGCAGGCGTCTGATTGCTTCGGCGGCCACCCGGCCGTCGGCATAGTCTTCGTCACGGGAAGAGGTCGCCTCGTAGGCAGCGCCCCGCGGTAACGAGTGGATGCGGTCCAGTTGCTGGTTGGTAAAATAGGCTTCCTCCCGAGTGAGTTTGCCTCCCTCGGTGCTCGCCGGGTCGAGGTATTCGATAACCTTGTCGTGAAAGTGAGGGACACTGAAGGATTCCGGATCCCCTTCGTTACCGTGGCCGATGTGGAAGATCTTGCCCATCGATTCGGTCCGGTATCCGTGCCGGGCGAAGAACTGTGGCATTGTTACGGCCCCGGGGTGGGAGCGCCGCAGCTTATTGCCGAGGCCGTAGAGCCCGGTGGCAGTGGAGTGAGAACCCAGCATCAGCGTGAAACGAGAGGGGGCGCAGACCGCCTGATTGCAGTAGGCCAGGTCGAAGCGCATGCCGCGTTCAGCCAGTTTGTCGAGGTGGGGAGTCCGGGCGTGCGGATCACCGTAGCAGCCCAGTGCGGGCTTGAGATCGTCGACGAGGAGAAGAAGGACGTTGGGCCGCTGGGGGGGTTCCCCGGCCCCGGGAACGGATGTGGGGATCAGCGGAAGGAGTGCGAGGACAAGGGGAAGGAGGTTGGGCGAACGGCGCATGGGGAGAACCTAGAGGGAGGAGCTGCGTTCTCGCCAGCAAAAGTCCAGTGAGGTTTTGAGCCCTCACCCGGGGAAGAGGACCATCCGAATTGTCCTGGGCGGCAAAGTCTCCAGCCGGGGGGTGACGCACGAGGGGTCTGGGAAACCCTCCGGGCGGATGTGTCAGGCGTTGCGTATGGCGGCAATGGCGGCGCTCATGTCCGGGGCCTTGAAGGTGGAGGAGCCAGCGACCAGGACGTTGGCCCCGGCTGCTACCGAAGGGGCGGCAGTTTGCGGGTCGATGCCTCCATCCACCTCGAGGTGGAAGCGGAGACCACGCTCTTCCCGGAGCTGGGCGGCTTTCTCGATCTTGGGCAGGACCTCGTCCATGAAGGCCTGTCCACCGAAGCCCGGCACAACGGTCATGACGAGGAGAAGGTCAATCTGGTCGAGGAACGGGAGGACGGCCTCGAAGGGAGTCGAGGGGTTGAGGGCGAGTCCGGCCTGGCACCCCGCTGCCCGAATGGCGCTGAGGGTGTCGCCGACCACGTGCCGTGCTTCCGGCTCGACGTGGACGGTGATGAGATCTGCCCCGGCCTCCACAAAGCGAGGGAGGAAGTGATCCGGGCGGGCAATCATGAGGTGGACGTCGAGGAAGATGTCATTGGTGGCGTGAATGGTCTCCACCATGGCGGGACCGAAGGAGATGTTGTCCACGAAGTGGCCATCCATGACATCGAGGTGGAGCCAGTCCGCCCCGGCGGAAATAGCCCGGGAACACTCTTCCGCAATGCGGGAGAAATCGGCGGCCAGGACGGAGGGCGCCACGATTCGGTCGGAGGCAGTCCAGCTCTTCACGCGCTTGGTTTATCCTGTTTGGCGGTGACAGTCCAATGCAAGCGTGCGTCCGCGAACTCTTTGACGGTGCGGGCAGCCCCCGGGCCCTGCGGGGTTGATGGGCCGCAGCATAATCCTCCTGATGGCTGGGACCGGGTGCTCGTTACGTCAGTCTGCCGTTCTCCAGGTCACCTCCCCCTCCTCGGAGGCGATGCTGTGCTCCAGCGCCATGGGAATGGATGACCGGTCGAAACAGGACGTGTAGAGCCGGCGGCTGGTTTCTGCTCCGGAGTCATCGGGATAGATCTCCAGAGTGACATGGTTTTCTATCCCCGCGCTGCCGAGCCGGTAGTAGCCGAAGAGCCCCGTGCCTCCTCCGGCCCGGAGATAGACCCAGATACGGGCGTGGAAGCGTTTGCTGGGATCGCGGTTGATGCGACTGGCATCCGGCTCCAGGGTGAGCGCGCGCGGGTGGGTGGAGATAGCGCCCATCCGCAGGTAGCCCTTTCCCGTATTGAGATAGACGTTCCAGGATCCGCCTCCATTCCCGAAGGTGCTGGTGGGAGCGGACAGGATGAGATCTTCGTCGCCATCGCCATCCAGGTCGGCGCGGACGCGCCAACGTTCGGCGAACGTGTTCTTTTGTAGTGAACTAGGGGCAGGCTTGAGAGAGGGGTTCCCGGGGAGGAGGGGCTTCTGACCGTCGCCTGATGCAAGGGAGGGAACAAGCAGGAGGAGGAGGACAGGCAACCGCATGATTTGCGATATCACGGCGAGGACCATGGATCAATTCACGTTCCGGATCGTGGAATTGAGGGCTTGGATGGCCGGCTACTTATGCTTGCCTTGGCCTGTGAGCGAGGACTCCATCATCGACCTGACCAGCGACACCTTCTTCATGGGGCAGGCGCTGCGGGAAGCCCGGAGGGCCTATGCCGCTGCGGAGGTTCCCATTGGAGCGGTTGTGGTGCGCGAATCACAGGTGATCGCGCGGGCCTGGAATCAGGTGGAGACCCTGCGGGATGCCACGGCCCATGCCGAGATGCTCGCGCTTACAGCCGCACAGAACGTGTTGGAGGACTGGCGACTGGAGGGGTGTACGCTTTATGTGACGAAGGAGCCCTGTCCGATGTGCGCCGGTGCGATTGTGCATTGTCGCCCCATACGGGTGGTCTACGGATGCCCGGACCTGAGGGGCGGAGCGGCCGGGGGTTGGATCAACCTGCTGCAATCGAACCCGCCGCTCAATCACCAGTGTGACGTGACGGGGGGCGTGATGGAAGACGAGTGCGTAGGCCTTTTGCAGAGCTTTTTCCGGGAGGCGCGGGCCCGGAAGGCGGAGCTCGGTGGTGCGCAGGGAGGGAAAAGCCGACCCGACAGCTGAGAGCAGGCTTGCCCGTAGCGGGCGGGAACGATAGGGGTGAAACATGCCGGGGGCGGTGCATGCGGTGATTGGCACGGATGAAGGAAGGGTCTCCGAGGAGGCGCTGGCGTTGTTCAATGACCTCAAGCCCGAGGGAGACGCCGCGGAGTTTACCAATGATGTTGTTGAAGGGGTGGTGGCGAACTCTGAAGAGGCCTATCAGGCCTGCGCGAGGACGATCGAAGCATTGCAGACGATCGGGTTTTTTGGAGCGGACAAGGTGGTCTGGCTGAAGGCCGCCAGCTTTCTTTCGGACGACCGCACGGGCGGTGCGGTGCGGGCCAAGCAGGGAGTGGAGGACCTGCTGGAGGTGCTCAGGGCGGGAATCGCCGAGGAGGTGACGCTCCTTGTCAGTGCCAGTGCGATTGACAAGCGGCGGGCCTTCTACAAGTGGCTGCAGAAGAATGCGGAAGTGGCGGTCTTCGACAAGATCGACGTGAACAAGGATGGCTGGGAAGACGAAGTGGCCCTCATGGTGACAACTCGTGCGAAGGACCTGGGATTGGCCTACTCGCATGAGGCGCTTGAGCTGTTCGTGCAGATGGCAGGGGAGGAAACACGTCAAATCGGAAACGAATTGGAGAAACTCCACCTCTACCTGGGCGAACGGCGCACCGTGGAGCTGGATGATGTCCGCCTGCTGGTTCCCCTCAGTCGCAAGGGCGTGGTCTTTGAGATCGGCCGGGCCCTCGAACGGCGGGATGCTGAGCGCGCGGTGGAGCTGGTGGACGCGCAGCTTGAGAAAGGGGAAAGTGCCATTGGCCTCATGAGGGCGGCAATCATCCCCACGATACGAAATCTTTTCATGGTCCGCGTGCTCATGGACGCTCACCCGGACCTGCCCGTCGGTCATGGTCAGAGTTTCGCGGGAGCTCTCAACCGGCTTCCCGAGGGGGAGCGGGCATGGCTGCCGAGGACCAAGGCAGGCAAGGTCAACGCGTGGGGACTGTTTTTCGCGGCCAAGAAGGCGAGTCAGTTTACGACAACCGAGATGCGCCGGGCCATGGAGGCGGTTCTGCAGGCTGACAGGGCTCTCGTGACGACATCGCTGGATCACCGGATGGTGCTCCACCGGTTGGTGGCCAGTCTCTGCATGAGGGCGAAGACGAGCCGGAATAGTGCCTGAGGAGGGCGGCTGGAGAGGTGATTGCGTTCTTGATTAACGCATTCTTCGTGTTGCTCTGGACCGCATGAAACTCTTGTTGATTGGCTTACTGGTCGGAGTAGCGGCAGGCTTGATCGGGGCCCTGTGCGGTGTGGGAGGAGGGATCTTGATGGTGCCTGCCTTCGGCCTGATCCTGGGGATGGGGCAGAAGCATGCGGTTGCCACCTCGCTGGCCGTGGTGGTGGTGACGGCGGCTGCAGGGACGGCCAATCACATTGCCACCAAGAGTGGGTTCATTGACTGGAAGCTTGTTGCCTGTACGGCGGCAGGGGCCGCAGTGGCCGCCTGGTACGGGACGGACCTGATGAAAGAGATGAGTAACCAGAACCTGACGCGGATCTTCGGTATACTGCTTGTGCTCGCAGGGCTTCGAATGCTGACCATGAAAGTCGCATAGGAGCGCAAGGAGAGCGGTTCCTTCCGGGAGGCCGCCGGTTTCCAGATTCCGGACGGGGTTGTCCTGGGAAAGCGGCTCCAGAGGCAGAGGCCGCGTCGAGGCTGGAGGTCGTCTAGCGGGACGCGATTGGCGGCACGGGGCTGAGCTCCTGGGGGCCGACGTACTTCGTCAGAGGGCGGTAGAGCCGGTTGTCCTCGAGTTGCTCAAGGACCTGGGCGGTCCACCCGCTGGTGCGGGCGATGGCAAAGATGGGGGTGAAGAGATCGGTTGGCAGGCCGAGGGAGTAGTAGACGGTTGCGGAATAGAAATCGACGTTGGCGTTGAGTCCTTTCTTTTCCTCCATCAGGTGTGCGATGCGCTCGGACATTTCAATCCACTTGGGTTCCCCGAGCTCCTCGGTGAGCTTGCGCGCCATGCGCTTGAGGTGGGGTGCACGGGGATCAAGCACCTTGTAGATGCGGTGGCCGATACCCATGATCTTGCGTTTGCTGGCCAGTGCGTCCTCGATGTAGGCATCCACCTTTTCGACCTCACCGATTTCCTCGAGCATCCTGATCACTCCCTCGTTGGCTCCGCCGTGGAGCGGTCCCTTGAGCGTGCCAATGGCCGAGGTGATCGCGGAGTAGAAGTCGGAGAGGGTTGCGATGGTCACCCGCGAAGAGAAGGTGGACGCATTCATGCCGTGGTCGGCATGCAGGGTGTAAGCGATGTCGAGGGTCTTGGTGGCCTGCTCTCCGGGCTCCTGCCCGGTCGACAGGTAGATGAAGTGACCCGCTTCGGAGAGGTCTTCACGCACGGGGGGGAGGTCGAGGCCCTGACGGGCGCGGTGGTAGTAGGCGACGATGGTACCTATCTGTGCGCACAGCGACATGGCGACCTCTCGATTGGCCTGATGATCGGGTTCGCCGATCTTGGCACGCTTGTCATGGAGTCCCAGCATGGAGACAGCGGTGCGGAGGACGTCCATGGGGCCTGCATCCCTTGGAGCTGCCTGAAGGAAGTCGATCACCCCCTGGGGGATTGCCCGACGGCTGGCGAGGTCGCTCTTGAAGGAGTCGAGTTCGGCCTGACTGGGGAGTTTGCGGTGATGGAGAAGATAGACCACTTCCTCGTAACAGCAGTGTTCGACGAGGTCATCGATGTGGTATCCGAGATAGGACAGGCGGCCGTCGAGCCCTTCGACGTTGGAGAGGACGGATTCGTTTGCAGTGACACCTTCGAGGCCTTTGGCGTAATCGGACATGTTGATCAGTCAGGTGAGGATGTGCGCGGTGGAGAAGACCCCCCGGGAGATTATGCGCCCCGAGAAGGAAGCGGGCTGAAGAGTGCTGTGCAAGTGGGAATCGCTTAAGATTTCCGATGGGGGAGTTTCTTGATTGGAGCTGCGATGCCGGGCCCTAGGATCCGGGTGTGGGGCAGGGCTACCAAATTGCGATTGAGACGAGTGCGGCGCGTGGTTCGGTGGCGTTGGGGCAAGCGGGGGAGGCGCTCTTTGAGGAAGAGTTTGAGCTGGGAAGGAGGCCCTCGGAGGTCCTGATGGTGCCGTTGCAGAAGGCTCTGAATCAGTTGGATGGTGAGGCGGTGGAGCTGATTCTGATTGGCACGGGCCCGGGAAGCTATAACGGGGCGCGGGTTGGAATAGCGGCGGGCCAGGGGATTGCAATTGTATACCAGTGCCCGGTTGTAGGCCTCCCTTCCCCGGAGGCCCTTGCCCTCGCGAGGGCGGGTGACCCCTGTCTCGTTCTGGGGGACGCCCGGCGAGGCGTGTTCTTCACGCTGGAAATTCGAGAGGGCAAGCTGTCTGGGGACCCTGACTTACTGGATCATGTGAAATTCAGCGCCCGTGCGGAGGAGGCCTTTGAATCAGGCATGGCCCTGGTGAGCCTGGAAGATCCGGCCCGTCTCAACCTGCCGGGGCTTGAGATCAGCCAGGAGGTGCCCTCGGCAGGCCTGCTGCTGGATGCGTGGAGCCAGCGCAGCGAAGAGGAGCGGAGGGAGCTGAGAGGGAGAGCTCCGGAGCCCGCTTACCTGCGCCCACCCCACATTACCCAGCCGAAGTAGCGGGTGCGGTTCTGGCTTCGGATTGTAGGGCTGGAGATTGGGATCAGTGTATGCGGAATGCTCAGATCCAGCGTTTGATCGCCCGCAGGAGGGCGGACTCGCGAAGCCTGCTGGGGCGCTCATTGCCGTAGGTGACCGCGTAGTGGTAGTTCAGAAGATCATCTGCAAAGGGGGGACTACAGCGTTCCGCGGCGAGAGTCGCCAGTTGTTGCCTGAGGGTGCGTCCAGCTGGCATGGGTTGCCCCTTCCGTGCGCAGGCGAGCTTGAAGCGGTCGAGATAACCGGGAGGCTCCGGCAGGAGATTCCCCGATGTAGCACCCGGAACGCCGGTGGGCTTGCGGCGGAAACGCAGGATGATGAAGGAAAGAGGAACGAGCAAGAGTCCCGCCCCAAGGGCGAGGAGAAGCCAGAGAGAGCCAGAGTCAAATGAAAGGGCGAAGGCAGGGCGGGACAAACGGGGGGACGCAAAAGGCGATTGCTCGTCTTCGTCGATCGGGAGTTCTTCCTCGGCGGTTGCGATGTCGACCCGGGTGCGCGAACCGGGAGGGGTGGTGTCGAAGACAACCCAGCCGATATCTTCCAGGTAAATCTCGGTCCAGGCGTGAGCTTCCCTGGCCCGGAACATGAAGTATCCGGGGCCGGAATACCACTTGCCACCGCTCCAGCCGTAGGCAACGCGGGAGGGAATGTTGAGTGCACGGCAGAGCAGAGCTCCCGCGGTTGCGAAGAACTCGCAGTGCCCCCTTTTTTCGTCTCGCATGAAATTCAGGAGAGGATCAATTCCGCCGGGGTTCGCGATTTCGAGGGAATATTCGTAGTTCTTCCACAGGAGCCTGCGCAACCCGACGAGACGGGAGGCCGCGTCGCGCTGGGTCTTACTGGAAAGGTTGATGATTTCGTCTCGCAGGGCTTCGTCGGTGGGCAGTTCGAGGAGGTGGGATTCGGAGGGAAGGGAGGGAAAGCGGAACTCCTCCAGAACACCGGACTCCAGCAGGCTGGTCAGGGTAACGGTTCTGGAGGCGACCTCGTAGGTGTAGCCGCGTCTTGGCTCGGCGGCGGGGTTGAGGCGATAAATTCCCGGGTCGACGTGGCGCAATTGCTCGACCTTGCCACGCGTGGCTCCCTGCGGCGCGGTGAAGACATCCTCACCACCGGGGTTCGCAGGTTGAATGACCTCGCCCTGGAGGAGAGGGCCCGGGCGGCCCTCAGGCTGTGCCAGATTGATGAACCCTCTTTCATCAGGGAGGAGGGTGTCGGGGGCCATCCCTACCGGTGACCAGGTTGAAGAGTCGAACTTTTCGAGAGCGAAGGCACGAAGATAGGCGCGGCTGCGAAGAAGGTGAGAGGATGTGGTGCCGTCGGTTGGCCGGAAGAAAATCTCAGGCTTGTTCGAGGGCCGCGCGTCACTGCTGAGAGGGAGCTGGCGGCGCCCCTGCGAGTCCCAGAGCCAATTGCCCGAGATGGTAGTTCCGTGGGAGCCCGCCTCGTCCTGCCGGGTGGTTTGGCGTTCCATGGCGCGGCGAGGGAAAAGTGTCTCGACCACGAGTTCCGACACGTTTTCCGCATGATGGGGCACGACACTGAAGAAGAAGAGGAAGAGGCATTCGATACCCAGCACGCCCAGCCCGATGGCCAGGTAGTCCGGCCAGTGGGGTGCGCGAATCGCGCGGGCCATGCTGCAGCGGGGCCGTTCGCGCCTGCGCCAGAGCCCGAGTCCCAGGACGAGGAGCAGGACGGCGAAGCAGGAGCGCAGGACAGGATGCAGCTCCTCCGGCCAACCTCGCAGCAGGGCGTAGGCGATTGCAATGGTAAGAGTGAGGAAGATACTGCGCATGTTTATTCCATGCCGGGCAGGGCGCCGGCGCTGAGGGTCAAACCGGTCTCAGTCGCTGTGTGGTGTCTTCGGATGCGGTGTCTGGACGCAGGAGGGATCCAGCGTTGTCTGTATTTCTCGACGGGTTGGCGGTCTGGAGTTTTTTGGAGCCGTAACGGTGCTGGCGAATATCGATGAGGAGAGCCAGGCGGCCCGAGAGTGTGCTCTCCCATGCATCGGGAGGCATATCTGAGAGGAGGATGAGGGAGTGATCGTCAGGGACCTGCTCGAGGATGGGGGCGAGATCGTGGGCCTCCGTGTCCTGACGTCGTTCGGCCCGGGCTAGGGAGACGAGGAGGTTTCCGAAGCCGGTGCGGGAGGCGACGGTCAGGGGTTGCCAGTCATTGAAGTCGGCAACGAACGTGGTTGGAATGCCGTGCTCACGCAGGTAGCGCAGCGTGCCGCAAACGAGGGAGAGGGCCCATTCGAAGCGGTCGGCCCGGATGAGTTTTCCGGACGTGCCAAAGGAGTGGAAGAGAACGGTGCAGTGCCGAGGATAGAACCCGGGGGGGTCATTCTCACGGACGCGCAGACCCCGGCAGCGGCTCAGGGAGCGGGCAGAGGCTGGCCAGTGGATGTGTTTGGCGGGGTCGGCGGGTTGCCAGGGCCGGATCCCCCGCAGCTCTCCGGGGGCGTTTCCGGGGGTGGTGCCGGGAAGGAGGGACGCATCGTGAAGGGCACCCCGGGTGAAAAGCTCGCGGGGGGTGAGGGGACGCGGGAAAACGAGGATCTCCTGGGTGACGGTCCCAGAAGCTTTCGCGAGGAAGAGCCCGAGAGGCATGGTCGTTTCCACTGTGTAGGCGTGTTCCGCAAGGCAGCTTCTTCCCGCGATGGCACCGCGCAAGCGTACCTCGGAAATAGATTTCGAGGCAGTCCAGGGAGCAAAGGTGTGGATGTCGAGCTGGCCGGAGAGCCGGAGTTCGATCTTGATTCCGAAGGCATCGAGAAGGCTCCTGTCATTGTGTAGAAGAATGCGAAGGTCGAATTCCTTGTCGGCGTAGACCCGGGTCGGGGCGCGCAGGCTAAGGCGAAGACTCTGGAGGTTCAGGCGGGAGGACAACCACGCTCCGGCGAGGAGGAGGATGCCGCTTCCTCCCAGAGTGATCAGGATACCATCCGTTCGCATGAACCCGAGCGCGGAGAGCGCCAGAGAGGCGCCGAGGAGAATCGCACCGCGGGCTGTGAGCATTTGGAAAGGCCTTCAGTATTTGGAATCGGAAGAACCGCAGGGACGGCTCCCAGGGCTGGTCTTGAGCAGGCTACGGAACCGGAGTCTGGCTCAGGGCGCCGTCGAGCACGGGTTCGGGGTCGAGGGCCTCCTCAGTCAGGAGGCGATGGCGCAGGACATGCGGAAAGACGGCCTGCACGTGATCGGGGTGCACGGCACTCCTTCCGTCGAGCAGGGCGTATGCCCGGGCGGCAGACTGGAGAGAGAGGGTTCCGCGGACGGAGACGGTGTGTTCCTGACCCACCAGTGACCGGGTAGACTGGCAGAGGGCGAGGAGGTAGCGCTGCAGGTTTTCAGTGATGGAGACGGAGGTGACCTGTTTCTGGAGTGCGACCAGTTCGTCGAGGGAAACAATGCAGGGGAGCTCTCGTTCGGATCGAGTTCCATCGCCGTGAAGCTTGAGAATATCGAGCTGGCGGTCTTCCGGGGGAAGGGCCATTGGAATGGAGAGCAGGAAGCGGTCCAGTTGAGGCTCGGGAAGGGGGAAGGTCCCAGTGGAAGAGGTGTCGTTCTGGGTGGCGACGACCAGGAAGGGGTCGGGAAGCTGTCTGGTCTCTCCATCGATGGAAACCTGTCGCTCGTTCATGGACTCAAGGAGTGCGGACTGGGTGCGGGGGGAGGCACGATTGATCTCGTCAGCAAGCAGGAGATTGGAGAAGACGGGTCCGGATACGAAATCGAAGTCCCCATTCTGCTGACGATAGAGGTTGTAGCCGATAATGTCGGAGGGGAGTAAATCCGGGGTGAACTGCAGGCGCTTGAAGGACCCTCCAACTGAAGCGGCAAGAGTGGAGGCGAGGGAAGTCTTGCCGATCCCCGGCGGGCCTGTCACGAGTGCGTGCCCCCGGGCAAGAAGGGCGGTCAGGAGCAGGTCGGCAGCCTGCTCGGAGCCCAGAATTGTTTCATTGAGCCGTTGACGGAGGGTCTGGAGGGAGTCGTGAGGCACAGTTAATGAATTACTCGCTAATGCGGGGGTGGAAAATGGAAATCTGCCGGAGCGTTGCTTGGGTTCTCCCGCGATAAACGGGCGACCAGCCGGGGTCTTGGGATTTTTTAGGACCGGGCGGTCAACCCTGCTGGAGTCGGGCGGCGACCTCGGCGATGGCCGCAGGATAGATCCGGTGCTCCTCGACCTGGATGCGGGCGTGGAGGGCTTCGGGGGTGTCGCCGGGCAGGACAGGCACGGGAGCTTGGGAGATGATGGGCCCACTATCCATTCCGTTATCGACGAAATGGACGGTGCAACCACTCTCGGTTGCTTCGTCTTCGACCGCCTGTGTCCAGGCGTGGAGGCCGGGATAGCGAGGGAGGAGCGAGGGATGGATATTGATGATTCGTCCTGCGAAGGCATCCAGCAAAGGAGCTCGCAGGAGGCGCATGAATCCGGCCAGGCAGACGAGTTCGACGTTTGCTTCGCGGAGAGCCCGGGTAGTTTCTTCCTGGGATTCCTGGGGAAACTTGGAGCTGAAACCGCGGCAGTTGATGAGGCCACGGGGAAGATTCGCCCGCCGGGCCCGCTCGAGGATGAAGGCGTCCGGGATGTCGCTCAGCACAAGAACGATTTCGGCCTCCAGACGCCCCTCGGTGATGGCTTCCAGAATGGCCTGCATGTTGGAGCCGGAGCCGGAGCCTAGGATGCCGAGGCGGATCACGGGGGGAGGCTAAGTGCTGGGGAGAGGCTTGAAAAGCAGAAGGTCGGGGGAGGGTTCCATCAGCTGGCAGGGCGCTCGTTTGCGAACTGATTTATTTCATGACGGCGCTTTCACTTGCCCCCTTCCCGGCACAGGGCCATAGTCAGCCCGCTTTGAAACGTGCGTTTTTTCTGCTGTTGAGTGCCACCTGCGGGGTTGGGCTGATGTCTTGTGAGACGGTTGAGGACCGGAAAGCGGGAGGAGGGGCCTTTGATGACTCCCAGTTGGGCAGGCGTCTGGATTCCAACAACCCTAACCTCGAGGACAATCCCGATGAGAGGGGTAAGACCGCGGCGCCTTCCTACCAGCGGTGGCGTCACGAGTAGGTTCGTTAAAGCTCTTCCCTCCTGAGCCACAATGCACGACCCCCGGATCGACCAGTTGGCGCGACAGCTGGTGCGTTACTCGACCAACCTGAAGCGTGGGGAGAAGGTCCTCATCGACCTGTATGATGTCCCGGAAGATGTTGGGATAGCCCTTGTGCGAGAGGCTCGGAGCCGGGGAGCGATTCCTCTCGTAACACTGAACTCGCTGCGGGTGTCGAGGGAGCTTCTGCGGGGAGCAACTGACGAGCAGTTTCGCCTCATCGCGAGGCACCGGATGGCTGAAATGCGCGATATGGATGCGTATATCGCTGTGCGTGGGTCGCATAATATTGCAGAGTGCAGTGATGTTCCGGCCGAACGTATGGACCTTGCCCAGAGCCATACCCGGAAGGTGCTGCGGCACCGGGTTGAGAAGACCAGGTGGTGTGTATTGCGTTGGCCCCATCCAGCGATGGCCCAGCAGGCGGGGATGAGCACGGAGGCTTTCGAGGATTTCTACTTTCGGGTCTGCCTTCTCGATTACAAGGCGCTCAAGCCTGCGATGAACGCCTTGGGCCGTCTGATGACGAAGACGGACCGCGTAGAGATCAAGGGTCCGGGGACGGACCTTGAATTTTCAATCAAGGGGATCCCCGCGATTCCCTGTGGAGGGGAGTGCAATATTCCCGATGGGGAGTGCTTCACAGCACCGGTCCGTGACTCGGTAAATGGTGTGATCAGCCACAACGCGGGGACGATCTATAATGGGATTCCCTTTGACGGAATCGTGCTCGAATTTGAAAAGGGCAGGATTGTGAAGGCGCAGGCAGATGGGAAGAGCAAGGAGATCAACAAGATCCTCGATGCCGATGTGGGCGCGCGCCATGTGGGAGAGTTTGCGCTGGGTTTCAACCCGGAGATCCGGGAGCCGATGAGGGACATTCTCTTCGACGAGAAAATCGCGGGCTCCTTCCACTTTACGCCCGGGCAGGCCTACGACGAAGCGAGCAACGGCAACAAGTCGAAGATCCACTGGGACATGGTGAGCATCCAGCGCAGCGATTATGGAGGGGGTGAGATCTGGTTTGACGGGAAGCTCATTCGCAAGAACGGAAAGTTCCTGCCGAAGAGCTTGCAGAAGTTGAACTGGTGACCTGCGGGAAGAGGGGAAGCTCCCCTTGAGGCCTTTGACCCGGGACGTGGCGGAGCTGCCGAATCACCTTGGATTTGATTAGGAAATCTGAAATTGTCAGACTCAGGATGCTCCGGTTGTTCTCTGTATGGTTGGGACTCGGGTTGTTGGCTCAGGCCCAGAACTATGTTGCGAGTCGGGAGAAGGTCCCGTCACCCGCCCGCGAATTCAGGGCGGCGTGGGTAGCCTGCGTCTACAATATCGACTGGCCGAGTCGGAAGGGGCTTGGAGCGTCTACGCAGCAGGCTGAGCTGCGTCGCATCCTGGACAGGATGGCGTCCCTTCGGATGAACGCCGTTATCTTTCAGGTGCGGCCGCAGGCCGATGCGGTTTATCGCTCCAGTATCGAACCCTGGTCCCCCTGGCTCACGGGAACGATGGGGAAGAGCCCGGGCTACGACCCCCTCGCTTACTGCATTCAGCAGGCGCACGCCCGGAATCTCGAGGTGCACGCTTGGTTCAACCCCTTCCGGGCAGTACCGCACAAGGACCATCGCGTGTCCTCCAATCATGTTTCTCGGACGCATCCCTCCATCATCCGCGACTTCAAGGTCCACAAGTGGATGGACCCCGGGAGTAGCTTCACGCGGCAGCGCGCGCTCGATGTGATTCTGGATGTCGTGCGGCGTTACGACGTGGACGGAGTCCACATCGATGACTATTTCTATCCGTATCCTACTGTCGTAAAGGGGCGGCCAACGCCCATCTTTCCCGACGGGAAGAGTCCCTCCCAGCGCCGTAGCTACGTGAACACCTTTGTGCAGGCGATGTATTCAAAGGTGAAGAGCAGCAAGCCGTGGGTAAGGGTGGGCATCAGCCCCTTCGGAATCTGGAAGCCGGGAATTCCCCGGGGGACGACGGCAGGAATCAACGCCTACGAGCATCTGGCGGCGGATTCCCGCAAGTGGCTGGCCTCGGGATGGTGCGACTATCTTGCGCCACAGCTTTACTGGCGTACCAAGGGCCCCCAGAGCTACAGTCTCCTGTTGAACTGGTGGCGGGGTCAGGGCCAACGGCCGGTCTGGCCGGGGATTGCGACATCCCGCATCAAGTCGAGTGAGGATCCTGGTCGCCCGGCCAGTGAGATCATCAATCAGATCAAGCTCTCCCGGACTATTGGCAAGAACTACGTGGGTCACCTGCACTGGAGCGCCAAGGCGCTTTTGCAGGATCGCGGTGGCGTGACGGGTGCCCTCGCGAGGAGCACATATACCTACCCGGCCCTGGTGCCTCCGATGCCATGGTCGAGCAGGGCAGAGCCTTCGAGCCCGGCCGTCAGCGCGGGACGGGACAGGGGAGGAACGGTGGTGCGCTGGTCGAGAGTGCCTGCTGCGTCGAGGTATTCGGTGCAGGCCCGGTTCGGGTCCCGTTGGAGCACGGTGGCGATTTGCTCCAGTGGACAGCGGGCGGTGACTGTGTCCGGCTCGCCAGAAGCGGTAGCGGTAAGGGCGGTTGATCGCTTTGGGACGACCTCCAGGCCCAGTGTATTGAGGCGGGAATAGGAGTCATCTGGGGCCGTGCCTTCGAACGGTTGCAAGACCCGGGGAGAGTGTCCTTCAACGAGCCTACATGGTTTTTCCTTGCCGCTAGTTTTCTAGCACTTATGATGACGGGGCGCTTGAGACCAAGCCTTTGAGAGCAAGCCGCCTGACCTGAAAAAGATTGCGCTTTCTTAGAGGTCGACATATAGAAGTTTCGCCCACCCCTTACATTTCTAGGACCCATGACCATTCGCCTTTTTGTAGCGTCAGCTGGAACTCTCATCTTTGCCTGGCTGGTCACGACCTACTTCTGGTCTGTCCCAATCGAGGCGTATGGCACTCCCTCGGTCTCTGGAGAAGTCGTGCAGAAGCAAGTGGCGGTTGTCGCGACGAGCGCGGAGGCATCGCCCCACGCCCTGACTACCGAGGCCACCGGTGTGCGCTAGTGAGGCGGGGAACAGCTGGTTTGGACGAGCCGGGCCGGTCGTGCTCGTTCCGACGAGAGAGGGGATAGCCCGGGAGCGTCTGGTCCGAAGCGCAGGCGGGAGCGTGTCCGGGGAACCGGGGGGGCTTCGGGGGACTGCCGCCGTATTCCCGCGCACCCGGCGGCGGCATTCTTAATCCTTGCCTCATACGAAATCCCGTATTCTAACTCCGCTCTGCCTGATTGCCCCGGCCTTTAGTCGATGCCTGTCACCTTGAAATGTGCCGCTTGCGGTGCGGAAGTGGAGTTCGAGGAGCTCTCCCCCGAGCTGGAGAAGATCTGTCCGGGTTGCGAGGTGAAGGTCCGCTACCGGAAGGGGGACGAGCATATGGCCATCCCGGTGAGCATGAGCCTGCCCGAGGAGTTCACACACGTGGATTTGAAGTCGGTGGCGAGCAAGTCAGACCTGCTGGTGGGCCGCTACAAGAAGCAGTTGGAAGGGCCGGCTGCCGCCGGGGCCCCGGACCTGGCCCTGGCCAAGGCTTTGGAGTCGCTGGCCCATTCCATCGGGCACCTTGAAGAGCGGTTAAGCCGGCATGAAGTGGGAATGGGGGCTTCCGGGGAGGAGGGTGATGATGAGCAGGAGAGTATCGAGGAGGCAGGCGACGAGGTTGGCCCAGAGAACGATCAAGGCCAGCCGAATGGCGTGACCGTGGTACCAGGCAATAGGAATGGCGTCGGACCAGAGGGTGAGATCGTTCAACTGGAGCCCACATCTGATGGAGAGGTCCACGGAGGCAGCAAGGCGAATCCGGTCAATGCGCGTGTCCTGGTAAGACGGGATGCAGCCAGGGCGGTGAGGGATTTCCGGAGGGAGAAGCATACGCAGGCGGACTGGGATGAACGGGCCCGGCCCGAAGAACGGTCCGCAGGGTTTTCCTGGCTCATGGAGTTCTACCCCAAGACAACCATCCTGGTGACGATGTTTCTGGCGATGGCTTTGATCCTGGGAACGATTCTCTGGATGGAAGACCTGGTGGCGGGAAAGAACCCGACTGCGGAGTTGACCATGCCTGAGCGTCAGGGAAGCAGCTTGGGCAAATTGATGGCGGGCGACCCGGAGGCGGCGATAGCGGAGTCGGTGGCAAGGGCCTACCTTAATGCCCAGATCGCGGAGCTGGCCCTGCCATTTATCTGGCAGTCGGGAGCGGTAGAGGATAAATTCAAGCGATACTACCGGCCCCTGCCTGCAAATGATCCCTACGCGTTGAGTTTAAAGCAACGAGTAGTCGGTAATGATGGTAAATCGCAGTTTCTCTACGGGATCCAGTTGCCGCAAGAAAAGGAGCGCATGCTGATCGTCCTTCCCGAAGGCTCGATGCCCAAGGTGTTCTGGGAACACTTCGCGGAAGTCGGGGATCTCTCGTGGGAGGCCTTCTTCGAGGAAAAGCCCGAGGTCCCTGTTGAGATGAGGGTGTGGGTCCATCCCGTGGAGAAGTATGTCGGTGGCTATAATCAGAAACAGTGGCAGAGCTACATGGTTCACGACCATGCCGAGAAACGGAAGGTTCTTGCGTATGCCGCTCGGGGACTGGGGGAGGATTGGAGAATCTCAGATGCCCTGCGTAACGAGCCGGTCAGCTTCAAGCGCCACGATGCCGTGATGGCCCTTCTCAAGCTGACCTACATGACCGAGTTTTCGGATGAAGAGAGCTCCGGAGCAGTGGCGGAAATCAAGGACGTGATCGCAACCTCGTGGCTCCCGGAGGAATTCCACCCCCCTGCTGCGGATGAGCAGTAGGAGGGGCCACTAGGCGAGGCCGTTGCGGTCAAGGAGCGGTTGCAGCTCGGGGTCCCGCCCCATGAAGTTGCGGTAGAGTTCGTCAACCGGCCTGGAATTCCCCTTGCTCAGGATTGTCTCGCGGAAGGCCTGTCCGGTATCCGGGTTCAGGACACCCTCGCTCCGGAAACGGGTGAAGGCGTCGGCATCGAGAACTTCGGACCATTTGTAGGAGTAGTAGCCGGCGGCGTATCCTTCGGGGCTGTCGAAGAGGTGGTTGAATTGGCGGGCGATCGTGGGAGTCGGAGTGGCGAGCCGGGCCTTGTAGTCGGCCAGGACTTCCCGGTCCACCTCATCGAGGTCGCGATCCAAGTAACGGGCGGGGCGGATGTGGAGCTCGAGGTCGAGTTTGCCGAGGGAGAGCTGGCGCATGGTGGCAGTGGCGCTCATATAGTTCCGGGCCGCGATCATCTTTTCGAAGAGCTCTTCCGGGATGGGTTCGTCGCTCTCGAAGTGCCGGGCGAAGAAGTCGAGCGATTCGCGGTCCCAGCAGAAATTCTCCATGATCTGGGAAGGGAGCTCCACCCAGTCGCGGGGAACGCGGGTGCCGGAGAGGCTCTTGACGGGAACGTCGCTGAGGAGTTGGTGGAGGAGATGGCCGAATTCGTGGAAGATGGTCTCCACCTCACTGTGGGTGAGGAGCGCGGGTTGGTCTCCAATGGGCTTGGTGAGGTTGCCGGTAATCAAGCCGAGGTGGGGTCGGCGGGTGCCGCCGTTCTCCGAGGGGAGACCTGTCTGCAGGGAATTCATCCATGCGCCGGGGCGCTTTGATTCACGGGGGTGCCAGTCGGCGTAGAATGAGCCAAGGTGATCCCCGCTGGCGACGTCGTGAAGGTCGTAGAAATTGACGTCGGGATGCCAGACCTCGATCGAGCCATCAGAACCGGGTGTCCCCGGTTCGTAGTAGGCGCTCTCCCGGGGAGTGATGGTAACTCCGAAGAGTCGTGAGCTGAGGCCGAAGAGCCCCTCCATCACCCGCCCGACCGGGAAGTAGGGCCGGAGATCCTCGTCGTCAAAGTCGTAGCGCTCCTTGCGCTGTTTCTCTGCCCAGTAGGAAACTTCCCAAGGCTGGAGCGGGCCGGGATCGCTTCCGGTCTTTTCGGCTTTGTATGTCTCTAGTTCCTCGCATTCCCTCTTGAAGGCTGCCGCGATACGGTCGTGGAGGTCCTCTACGAAGCCGATGGCCCGGGCCCCGTTGCACACCATGCTGCGCTGGAGGTGCAGGTCGGCAAAGTTGGAAAACCCGAGGAGGTCCGCCTTTTCCTGTCGTAGTTTGACTATTTTCCAGATGAGTTCGGAGTTGTCGTAGTTTCCGGTGAAGCCGATTGTGCCCCGCCCTTCCTGGACCCTTCGGCGGAAGTGATCACTGTCTGCATACTGGAGAACGGGGAAGAAAGAGGGGAACTGCAGCGTGAAGCGCCAGCAGGGTTTCTCCTCGGAGGCGAGCCCCTTGGCCTGCGCGTCGGCGAGGGCCGCGGCAATTGCACTTTCCGGCAGGCCGGCCAGTTCGCGTTCGTCTTCGATCACAAGGTCCCACTCCTTGATTGAATCGAGGACGTTTTCGCCAAACTTCTTTGTCAACTTGGCGAGTTCGCTTTCCAGCTCTGCCATCCGGGCCTTCTGGGTCTCGGGCAGGTCGGCTCCCGCGTCGCGAAAGTCGGCGCAGGTTTCTTCGATAAACCTGGCTTGGACGGAGTCGACCCCGGATGCCCCGGGGGACTCGGCAAAGCCCTTGAGGACAGTCCAGAGTTTCGAGTTCAGGGGGATGGAGGACTCAAAGGCGGTCACGACGGGAAGCATCTTGCCCAGAGCCTCGCGTTGCTTCTCGTTGTCTCTAACGGAGGCGAGGTGGTGAAGTCTCCCCCATCCGCGGCCGAGGGACTCGGTTGCCCGTTCCAGCGCGGCAAAGGTCTTTTCGTAATTAGCCTCCTCGTGCGTGATGGCACAAATCTTCTCGATCCGCTCCCGGGCTTCCGCGATCCCGGTCTCGATATCGGTTTCTACTTTCTCAGCGACGAGTTGCGACCAGCGAATGTGGAATTCGTCGGCCAGGAAGGGGTGTTCGGACATGGAGTTGTCTTAAAGTCGAAAACGGAAAGGTCAATCAGAGGCCCGTCGGCATGCCCCGGCCCGGAGGTTCCCGGGTCCTCGAGACTCCACCGTGGAGCTGGAGGAAAGAAGAAGCCCCGCCGGAGACCAATCCGGCGGGGCTCGACCGATTCTTGAGACTGCAAAGAAGAACAGAAAGGGTCGGGCGAACGGCCAGAAGTGCCGCCCACCACTGGCATGAAACGATGAAGTGCGCGGGATTCGCACAAGAATTTTTATTCCTTTGCGGGCGGCCTCGCCGCGGCCTGTTTTTACGAGAAAAATCCGCGCTGCTTCTCAGTAATCGGCATTCCGAGAAACTCCAGAACGCTTAACATATCATCCCACACCTTGCGCTTCTCGCTGACGGCCGAGTCATTGTGAAGAAGATAGGAGGGGTGGTAAGTGACCCGGAGAGGAATCCCCTCGAAGTCATGCCAGTTCCCGCGCATGCGGCCAACTGGCTTGTTCTGATAGTTGAGGAGCCCTTCCGCAGCTGTTCCCCCCAGTGCCACGATACATTTGGGCTGCACGATTTCAATTTCCGCCCGCACGAAGGGAAGGCAGGACTCCATTTCCTCCGGGGTAGGCTTGCGATTGTTGGTCGTCTGGTTCCTGAGAGCAGGCCGAAACTTGCAGATGTTGGAGATGTAGACTGCCTCGCGGGCCAGCCCCATCGCGGTGAGGATCTGATCGAGTTTCTGGCCCGCCCTCCCGACGAAGGGCTCGCGGTGGCGCTCCTCCTCGTATCCGGGGGCCTCACCCACGAGCATGAGATCAGCCTCCGGGTTCCCGACTGCGAACACCATGGTGTCCCGGAGGGTCCCGAGGGCCCTCGCGGGCGCCCAGTTCTCGGCCTGTTCGTGGAGGGAAGCGAGCTTTTCGCTGGTGGTGGAACCCTCGGCCCGAAGGGCTGGAAGGGTGGGCGTGCCGGGGGGAGAATCGTTCTCTGCCCCGGGGTTGCTCCCGGGTTGCAGACTGGCTAACCCGGGGGAAAGGGCTGGACGGGGTCTGCGGTTGCGCCCTGCCCGGAGCCACGCCCGCAGGACCGCCTTGGCGTCTTCATCGAGGCGGACGAACTGCTGGCCGTTCTGCTCCAGCTGCTTGAGGTAGGCGATGAGCGGGGCAGCGAGAGACACGACCGGAGCAAAGCAGGATCCCTGGCCGACTCCAAGCCCCAACCAACCAGCTCCGCACAGCGCCCGGGCGGAAGTCTGAGGGTATTCCAATCCGGGCGCTTCCTTGTACTTGCGGCCCTGAGCGAGAAGGCCCATGCTGGCAGGAGTTAATTTCAACTCACCATGTTCAAGCGGATCGGCAATATCATCAAGGGGTTCTTTCTGCGCCTGATTGGCAAGGCGGAGCGGGCGAACCCGAAGGCCCTGCTGGAGGTCGAGAAAGAGAATCTGCGAAAGCAGACCACCAAGTTCAATAACGCCCTGGCCTCCCATGCCGCCCTCGTGGAGGATCTCAAGTCGCGGGCACGCAAATTGGATGAGCAGGAGGAGGAGCTTCGTGCCAAGACTGCAGCCAACCTGAAGGCGGGGAACCGGGCCGCGGCTGGGCAGCTCGCACTCAAGCTCAAGCAGATCGGCAAGTCTCACGACGATGTGGCGACCCAGTTCGAAGAAGCTGAAAATCGCTACAAGGAATTGATCCGGGCCCGCGACTTGAGTGTTCGGGAAGCCAAGGACCGGATTGAGAAGGTTTCACGTGGTATCAATGACATGGAGGTTCAGAAGGCGAGCGCCGAGCTGAACGAAATGGCTTCCGCGATGGTGACTACCATCGGGGGATCGGGAGATACCCTGAACCGTCTCGAGGAGATGGTGGAAGAGGAGCGCACCAAGGCCGCGGGTCGAGCTCGCGTGGCCCGCGACAGCATGGACATGGATGAGGTCGAGATGGCCGAGGCCGAGAAGGCCGCCATGGAGGAGTTGGCGCTGGCGGACTTCGCCGCAGCGGAGGGGATTGAGCTGGCAGGTGGTGAGAGCGCTCCCGGGGGAGACGGGGGTGAGGACGAAGAGGAAGGCTCGAAGGGCACAATGGGGCCCTCAGTGAGCGAGTAGGCTTGTTGGTTGCACGGCCCCAATCTTCGCAACGCGATGGCTGCACTGCCTCCCTGGGCCCGTGAAGTCATCGCACGCTATGAGGCGGGCACGGCGGGGTGCTTCATCCTGCACGGAAACATCAACGATCTCTTTCTGCTGCCCGGGGAGCATCCCCGGCTGGGCCGCCTGCACGATTTCCTGTTAGAAGTCCTTCTTCCCCAATTCGAGGTCGTGCTGTCCTATGAGCTGGGCCTTGGGTTGCGTGTTGAGCGGGGAAAGGAACTGGTGTCGGAATGGACTGCCGGAGAAAACGATCGCCTGCGGTCCTCGCCGACTGACCCCCTTGCGGCCATCCGGGATCTCACCCACTACCTCGTCTACCTTCGCAACCTGCGCGCCATCAAGCGTGAGGCCCCGCGGGTGGCCGTCATTGTCAGGCAGGCCCACCTGGTGGCTCCCAACAATCCGACCGCCTTCAGTAACAACCTGAGTGCGGTTGCGTCGTTGTTGCGCTCGTGGGCGGCCGATGCCCGTCTCAACGAGAACAAGCAGGCGGCCTTCCTGCTCTCAGACCATATCAACAACCTCCACCCGCTGGTAGCCGGGAACCCCCGGAGCAGTGCCGAGCAGATTCCCCTGCCAGGGGAGGAGGAACTGGGAGGCGCCCTGGAGGCCTTGCGGGCCCTCTATCCCATGGCGCTGGAGAATTTCGGGGAGGGCCTGGAACTCCCCGCCCGCCGTCTCTCGGGAGCAAGCCTGAGTTCCGTGGAGGGATTACTGCAGCGTCGTAACCACGAAAAGCGCCCTCTTGATGCCGATGATCTCGGCGACTTGAAGAAAGCCCTGGTGGAGAAGGATTGCGAAGGGCTTATCGAGTTCGTTGAGCCGGATCGAAGCCTGGACGATTTAATCGGTCTCGATTCCGTGAAGGATTGGCTCCGCCAGGACCTGGCGCTCTGGCGCAAGGATGAGCTCCAGGCGCTGCCAATGGGATACCTGTTCTGCGGACCGGTGGGAACGGGCAAGACCTATCTGGCCGAGTGTCTGGCGGGAGAGGCCGGTGTGCCGGTCGTTACGCTCCGTAATTTCAGGGATCGCTGGGTCGGAAGCACGGAAGCGAACCTGGAAAAGATTTTCTCCCTCCTGCACGCCCTGGGGCGTTGTATCGTCTTTGTGGATGAGGCTGATCAGGCGCTCGGCCAGCGGCAGTCGGCGAGCGGAGACTCGGGGGTCTCAAGCCGGGTCTACTCGATGATCGCTCGAGAAATGTCCGACCCGGATAACCGGGGGCGCCTCCTCTGGGTGCTCGCTTCAAGCCGTCCGGACCTCATCGAGGTTGATCTCAAGCGCCCGGGGCGGGTGGATATCAAGATTCCCCTCTTTCCAACCACCACTCCCGCACAGGGGTTCGCCCTTCTCAGTGGGCTTGCCCGGAAGAGGGGACTTTCCATTCCGGCGGAAACCTATGACGAGCTGGAAGAGCACGTGCCCGATCTCCTGACCCCCGGAGCTGCTGAGGCCCTGGCGGTGAAGTGCTATCGCCAGGTGAAGATCAAGGGTGTGGAGCCCGCTGAAGCGCTGCGTATCTGCCTCGAAGACTACGTCCCTCCCATCTCGCTTCACATCCTTCGTGAGCAGATGAGGCTGGCGGCTGATGAGGCGACGGAAGCCTCCTTTGTCCCGGAGCGTATCCGAGACCTCTTGGACGAGTCGGAGAGAGAGTAGGCAGGGGCCAAAGGAAACAGCCGGGGGGAATTCACAGGTGCAGAGGAAGATGGCCGGGCAAGATGTTTTCGGAGGCTTGTCTGCGTTCGCTGGAGAGGCATAGATATTCACACTGGTTATCCCCAACGAGGGCCGGGGAAATCGACCAAATTAGCAGAAAACCAATTCCAGCCGGGTGAGAAGGGCTGCTTTTGCGAAAAAAGGATTGTCCGGGCCCTGATTACCAAGTAAAAACTGTCGCCGGGTTGTAGCCCGGCCTTCTTGGATACCAAGACCCCCTGCCTGTCCCGATCTGTCCCGATGAAAGTCCTGCTCTTGAATGCAGTTGCCGCCGCAATTGCCCTGGGAAGCCTCTCCAGCTGTAGCTTTTTCCAGCCGGCCAGCAGCAAGCCGCGCCTTCTGTCCAAGAGCGAGGCCCAAGCACTCGGGGGAGCGGGGTTTCGAGCATTTTCCATAACGGCCCCATGGGCCGCATTTTCTGCAGGGAAGGGGCGGTCGGACGGCCTGCCGGCAGAGGTGGACCTCGCAGTCCGGGCCGCGGCAGCGACGTTGCCCATGGATAAGCACGGTCGCCCGACCTACCATAGCGAAAGCTTACGTCACCGGTTCGTGAGAACCACCGCCTACTCCTGCGCGGAAAACGAGCCGGGCGCGGTGGGCAGTCTCAGTGCGTTGGGCACGGTTCTGAAGTATGGCCGGGTGCGCAGTGCGGCGGCTGACTGGTCCCGCTACCCGGTGGGAACCACCTTCCGGATCAAGGGCCTGCCCCATGTCTACGTGGTCGAGGATTATGGCTCCGCCCTGGTTGGAACCAACACCATAGACATCTATCATCCCAACCTGCGCCTGATGCGGAAGTGGGCGACCCGCGATGCTGAGATCAATGTCATCAAGTGGGGATCCTGGGAGCGGACGGCCAACCTTTTGCGAGGGCGGACGAGATATAGTCACTGTGCGCAGATGTATTACGCCGTCATGGCCAAGATCAACAGTGGGCAGGTTGTCTTGGGCGACGAGTCCGAAGAAGAGCGCACGGCCCTTTGACTGGTCCTCATGACCAAGGCCGAACGCGCTGAATTTGTTCATCGGCGCCTTGAGGAACTCTACCCCGAGACGCCGATCCCTCTGGACCACAGGGACCCCTTTACCCTGCTTGTCGCGGTCCTGCTCTCTGCCCAGTGCACCGACGAGCGCGTCAACCGTGTCACTCCCGGGCTGTTCGCCCTCGCGGATACGCCTCAGAGCATGCAGAAAATTCCAGTTTCCCGGATTGAGCAGGTGATCCGGCCCTGTGGGCTGGCTCCCCGCAAGGCGCAGGCTATCGCGGATCTTTCCCGGCTTCTCGTAGAGCATCACGGGGGAAGGGTCCCGGTTTCTCTGGAAGCCCTTGAGGAGTTGCCCGGGGTCGGGCACAAGACGGCCTCGGTCGTCATCGCGCAGGCCTTCGGTGTGCCAGCATTCCCGGTCGACACGCATATTCATCGCCTGGCCCAGCGCTGGAAACTGGCCAGCGGGAAGAACGTGGCGGATACCGAGCGTTCGCTCAAAAAGCTCTTTCCCGAGGACAGCTGGAACAAACTACACCTGCAGATCATTTTCTATGGCCGGGAACATTGTAGCGCTCGCGGATGTGATGGGACGAAATGTGAAATCTGCCGGAGCCTCTTTCCGAAGAGGAAGTCCCCGGTAACGACGAAGAAGGCGTGAACCGGCGCTGAGCGCCAGAACTCCCGGCGGTATGCCCGCTATCCGCCTACGGAAAAGCTCCCTTCAGGAAGCTATCCCTGAAAAGGAGGGGTGATGGGGTATTTCCGCTCGCGCAATACCCTCATTCGTGGGACCTCTGATATGATGAATCTAAGGACTTTGTGGCCGGATCGTTGGATTTTGCACGGAGGGGTGCTGCTCGGTGAACCGAGGGAAAATTTTTCAAAAGCAGTCTTTACTCGCCCCCTTCTCCTTACAGAATCTCGGCCCCCCCCCCCTTACCTACGCTTACCGCCTCGTTCAACGAATCCGGATCCAACCATGACCTACACATCTGCAAAACGTCTGCCCCGCGTTTTTTCTCTCACACTCGCTACTCTTTTTGTCTCGGCGCCCTCCCTGCTGGCTGCAGATGGAGAATCGAACGCCCTTAAAAAGTGGGTTCTCGATGGTGGCTGGCCAATGATGCTGATCGGCCTCGCCATTATCGCGCTGCTGGCGCTGAGTGTTTTCAATTTCATCAATCTGACCAAGCCGAAGTTTTGTCCGGATGATTTGAAGGCCGCCCTGCTCGATCACATGATGAACTGCCGGGTGCGCTCTGCGATCGAGCTATCGGCTTCCCACCCGAGTTATCTCGGGCGGATGCTCGCTTACTCTCTGCCCAATATTGATGCCACCAAGCCGGAGGACCTCGGGCGGGATGGAGTCGAGGATGCGGTGGCGGACTTTACGATCAATGAGAGCCGCAAGAACATGGTCTGGATCAACTACATCGCGCTGATCGCTCAGGCCGCACCGATGCTCGGACTGTTTGGGACAGTCTATGGCATGGTCAACGCATTTGGAGTCCTGAGTGCCACCGGGGCGGCTGAGCCTGCCGAGCTGGCCGGCGACATCCAGATCGCGCTCCTGACCACCTTCTGGGGACTGCTGACCGCGATTCCGTCCTTGGTCGCTTATTTCTACTTCAAGAACAGGCTGAACAACCTGGTGGCCGAGGCTCACCACAGCTCCGAGGAGCTGATCAACGCCTCGATCCAGACCGTCAATCAGGACGCGTATCTGGCTAAGATTCCGGAAGGGATCGCCGTCTAGACGGATGGGAGCGTCCTTGCTCCCTGCAAACCGAACTAGTTCGAACGATGGCTTCCAACAAACTGCGCGCTTCCCAGAGGGAACAGGATGACGACACGCAGGTCGACATGTCGCCCATGATCGACATGGTCTTCCTCCTGCTCATTTTCTTCATCGTCAATGCCACCCTTATCATCGTGGAGATGGACAAGAAGGTGGTGGTCCCGATTGCGCGCTACTCGGAGAAGCAGAATGACAAGATGGGCCGGATCGTGGTCAATGTCTACAGCGATGAGTTTGCCGGCGAGGGTCGCTTTCGGATGGCCGATGGCAAGGAAGTCTTCGCTAATGACGACGACCTGACCAAGTGGATCAAGGAGCAGAAGGAATACTGGGAAGACAAGGGGCAGAAGCCTCGCCTGCACCTGCGGGCGGACGGAAAGGTGCATTTCACCTATGTGCGCCGGGCGATTCGTGCTGGAGCAGCAGCAGGCGTCAATGAAGTGATTTTTGTAAGCCTGTGGTCCCGCAAGAGTTAGTCTAAGTCCAAGACCCCGATCCCATGGCAAGACATCGTCGCGTTACCAATCTCGAGGAAGATAAGCCCGAGCTGAGCATCTCGCCGCTCATTGATATTTGTTTCCTGCTTCTCATTTACTTCCTGGTCACCACCACCATCAAGCAGAAGGAGCGGGATAACAGCATGATGCTGCCGTCCGCGGCTCCCTCCGAAAGTCAGCCGGATATCCAGCCCTTCTTCATCAAGATCAGCAACGAAGGGCATATTTTTGCAAACGTCGGTGCCGCCCAGGAACTTCTGGACCGTGAATCGCAGGGGCCGGAGCGGATCCTGCCGCTGCTCGATTCCCGGCTGGAGATTTATGCTGCGGCTGCCAACGCGGGAAACAACAAGCCGTTGGTTCAGGTCTATGTCGAAGCAGAAGCTGAGCAGCAGGTGGTATCTGATGTTCTCAACCATCTCGCGAAGCACGACATTACTACAGTGACCTTTACTGATCTTGTGCTGCAGGACGAGCAGAGCAAGTAGGGGGGTGCCCTCCTGCCTCGCTCACTCGCAGCGTTTTTCTTATGAATTCGCCGAGCAGGATCTAAGAAAAACCCGGTGCCGACGTTGGTGTTCTTGCCGGGTCACTCCGTTTTTGAGAGAAGATCAATCGCAATTAGAAATCCCTTTGCCATGATTCAATCCACCAAGAATCGAATTCTGTGCGGGCTCCTTGCCCTAGTCGCCCTGACCAGTGTTCCCCAGGAAGCTGCCGCCCAGGGCGGTGTTGACACCGCCTGGTCCAACTCCCTGACCGCCATGCGGGCCAAGAAGTGGGCCGAGGCCCACGCCATCCTGGCCAAGGCCGTGGCCACGTATGATGCCCGCGCCAAGACCCTTTTCGGACCGAAGTTCGGATGGTTCTGGTATCACAAGGGCTACTGTGAGCTGAAGCTCAAGCAGTGGGAGGCGGCCATGGAGTCGTTCAAGATGTGCTACACCAAGTATCCCAACAAGAATGCGGGAGGTGCAGGGCTCGATGCGGCCAATCAGGGGAGTTTCAACCACTACCACAAGAAGTCGCTTCTCAAGTGGGGTGATGCCGCGATTGGCGCGCAGGAGTGGGAGGTCGCCATCAAGAGGTACAAGCAGTTCCTTCAGGAGCGTGACCCCAAGCGCGACACCTACCAGCGCGGGGCCTTTTACGTGAATCTCTCCATGGCGCATTTCAAGCTCTTCCAGATCCCGCCGGGAATTGAGAATCTCGAAATCGCAATCGACAACAAGGAGGCTTTCCCCACGCCTGACGAGGGAATCATGGTGGGCTTTCAGGCGATGGTGGAAGCGGTGATCGAGAAGCAGAACGAGCAGGCGCTCGTCGATTTCCTGGGCAAGAACCGGGCGGATATCAAACTTGAACCCTTCAAGATGCACAAGTTTGCCCCGGTCTTCATGAAACTGGCTGCAGATGCCTTGGCCGCGGAAATGGAACGGTCGGCCTTCGAACTCTACGCCCTGGTCCCGAGCACGAAGTCCTCGATCGATGACATCAAGGCCCGGCTTGCGCAGATTGGCATCATCGACCGACAGTTCCAGGATCCGCCGCAGAGCAACCGGCAGATTCACAAGGAGGTCCTCGAGGCGGACCTGGAAGAACTGAATACCCAGTGGAGCTCCGGAGATCCCTATGAGGTGATCGCGACTGCCGCCACCGCCTACATTCATGAGCAGCATAAGAATGTGCGGGGAGCCTTTGCCGCCTACGAGCAGCTTGAGCTCTACTACAACAAGTCCAAGAAGCGGGAGGAGTATCTCTACAACCTGGTCCGCACGTCCGCCATCATCGGAGAGGTTCTGGTGACCGAGAAATACGGAAGCCTCTTCCTCAAGACGTACCCGGACAGCAAGCACGTGGAGTCGGTGCGCAGCATGATGCTGACCAGCCTCTTCATGGAGGGGGAATACGAGAAGTGTATCGAGGTCGCAACCATCATGCTGCCCAAGCTTGCCTCGCCCTCCAAGCAGCACGATATCTGCCTGCATGTCCTGGGTGGCAGCTACTATTACACGGGACAGTATGACCAGGCCCGCAAGTTCCTGGATGACCATGTGGACATGTACGAGAAGAGCCAGTTCCGGATGGCATCTCTCTACTTCCAAGCCTCCAACCTTTCCCGCCTGCAGTACTGGGGCAAGGCAGCCGAGCTTCTCGACGACTTCCTGTCCAAGTATCCGGACCCGGGCAAGAACATCTACCTTCCCTTCGCCCTCTACGACCGGGCCAACTGCCATTTCGCGGAGGACGAGCTGGACCCCTCTCTGGTCAAACTGAACCGTCTGGAGAGCGAGTTCCCCAACAGTGACATCATGGACATGGCCTTCAACCTGAAGGGCAACGTCCTGCAGACGCAGGAAGAATGGGATCCCGCTGAGGGCTATTACAAGAAGGCCATGGAACTGGCCAAGCGCCGGGAGAATACCATCGTGGTGGGGGAGTCGCTCTTTTACCTGGTGGGACTTCTCGGCCAGGAGAAGCGGGGCAAGGAAGAGAACCCGCGTGTGAAGGATGCGGTGCCTTACTATGACGAATTCTGGAAGGATCACGGATCGGCTTCGCCCTACAAGGCTCAGACGGCGGTGGCCGGGGTGCACCCCCTCACGGAGGTGGGCCGGGAAGCGGAAGCCCTCGAGAACCTGCAGACCGTGATTGCCGAGCTGGCTTCCGTCCCTGGCGCCTTCGGACTGGAAGAGGCGATCAACTCCTACACCCGGGCCTACCTCAAGAACCACAGCGAGAAGGAACTCAAGGAGCACTATTACACGTTCCCCGGTATTGACGCGGGAAACCGGGAAGCGCAGGCCCTGCTCCGGATCGCACTTATCACCGTCTTTGAAGAGAAGAGCAAGAAGGCTGACAAGGAAGAGAATCCCGACGACAAGCGCCTCGCCGATGCCATGGTGGGAGTGCTCTTCCGGGACTTGAAGAGCGAATTTCAACCGACGCAACTCACCAACTATGTGCTCGTCCGCGTGGGGGACTACCTGCGGGAGAAGACGGGAACTCCCCGGGCGGCGCTTCCCTACTACAACGAGGTGGTGGGACGGGAGGACCAGAGTTATCGCTTCAATGCCAACTTCGGCCTGGCGGATATCCTGGGCGGTTCCGCCAGCCCGGCTGAAAAGCTCAAGGCGGTGCAGAGTCTTGAGCACGTCTTCAAGAATGCCCCACAGAAGAAGCAGCAGGAGCGCGCGTTGTTCCGGATTGTCGAAATCCTGGCGGAAAAGGGGGATTGGGATGACGTAACCACCCGGGCCAAGGAATACCTGACCACCGAGGGCTACCGGCGCTATTCCGGGAAGGTTTCCTTCATGCTTTCCCAGTCCTACGACAAGCGGGGAATGAAGGAAGATGCCATTGTCGCCTACAACAACACGTGGGCCGGCTATACAGGTCTGCTGGAAGTTTCTGCTCCGGCCATGAAGCGCGTGATGGAACTTGTCTGGACGCGCAATACGGGGGACGACCATCAGCAGGCCTATATCATCGGCTACAAGTACCGGGAGTCCACCAAGCACCTCATGAACAACCCGAACGTGAAGGATGAGGAGAAGGAGCTCTGGCAGAAAGTGGCGGACCTCGTGCAGAGTTACGAGGATGACAGCTCGGTGACCAAGATCGTGGAAGAGAAGGAGAAGAAGTAACCAGGACGGAGCGAAAACCACCAACTGATTGGAACCATGAAAAAACTGATTCTCGGAACTATTTTCCTGATCGCCTCGCTTGTCAGGCTCAGCGCGGCAGATGCCCTCGCTCTTCTCGTCTATACCGAGCCGGTTAACGGTCAGGATGACATGATGAAGGTCTGGATCACGGCGGCCAGTTCGACCCAGATTGAGTACAAGACTACGCCGCAGAGTCTGAACCGGAACCGGATCAAGCGCACGACCGTGAAATCGGTCTACTTCTTCGAGCCTCCGATTTTCAAGGAGGCAGTGGAGCTCTACGAAAGTCGCGACTACCGGGGTGCCCGCGAGAAATTCGCCGAGTGCAAGGAGGCCTACGACAAGCTCGACAACCTCAAGGGGAATTACGGAACGCTGGCGGGCTTCTACGAGCTGGAAACGTGCCGAAAGATGTTCGACCTGGAGTCCCTCAAGAAGTTGCTCGACGGTTACCAGTTTGGTTCCCTGGTGAGGGGCCACCAGCGTGACCAGCTGGAAGTCTATGCCGTCTGGGATGCGGTGCGCACCAAGAGCTGGGCCCGTCTGGATTCGCTGGCCCAGGAAGTATTGGAGAAGAAAAAGTGGATTGGGGCGCATGTGGCGCAGATCAAGTACTGCCATGGCCTTGCCCTTGAGGGGCTGGGCCGTGACACCGATGCCCTCATTGCGTTCAACGGGGCGTTTACAGCGGACTACACGGCCTCGGAGGAACTCACTCAGGCGGCGGCCCTCGCGTGCCTGCGCATCATCAAGGCCAATGATGACGTTCGGCTGGCGATCCAGCTTTGGGGAACTGAGGACGAAGATGTGAATTCCCCCGGGTATTTCCTCCTTCAGGAAGGGGTGGCCATGTGTGATCTCTGGACCAAATCGCTGGGTGGAGGCAAGGCCCTGCCTTCTGAATATGCTTCTTTCCTTCGCTACCGCGAAGACAGCAAGCCGAAGGTCCAGCCCAAGGCGAAGCCTGCGGAAGACGAGTCGGAGGAAGATGCGCCCGAGGAAGAGGAAGGATAGTTCGTTGCCGGCGACGGCTTAGACGGGAAGAGCGTTCTCCTCCGGTCAGGAGTAAGGCAGACCCAGGGAGTGAGCCCCGGGTTTTTACATGCGGGCTGCTGCCGATAGGCTTTCAGGTCGCCTGGGCGTTACGGCCCTCTTCGATAAGGCGCCAGAATTGCTTGGATTGTGCCAGTTCCTCGTCCTCGCGGCTAAAAGGCAGCTTGGACCGGAACAGGAAGTCCTGAAACGTGTTCTTGTGAAGGACGCGGTGGACCCTCACGTGGTCCTCGAGGACCTCGAAGTAAAAGCGCCAGTCCTGGGAACGAAACCGGTAGAGGACTCTGCCATCGCGCGCGATCCTGCCGAAGCGTTCGTCCTCGAGGTGCGCGAGATCGTCCTCGGAGACCTTGAACTCATCGAGGAGCGCGAGCTGCTCGAGCGTATCGAGCTGGGAGATCTCGGCTGCGCTGATTTCGTTGAAGACGATTTGAAGCACGAACACATGCTACACCCGCCTTCCGGCGAGGAAACGGTAAAATACAGGCCCCAAGGGAGGAGCACTCAGCTCTTGGCACTGGAAGCAGGTGGGAAAGATGCCTTCGACTCTCCCTGCAAGCCAGCTGGCGCCCCGTGGGGACTGCGGAGGCCGTGATGGTGGGTCAGCCTGTGGGAGGCAATCCACAGGCCTGCAAGGGTTGTCCGGGTGATCGAGGTTGATTACCAAGGCCAAACCCGGGGGTGCGCTTGGCGAACGATAACCGGTCTCAGGCAATGGGGTCGGGGCAGACCTCCCGGCGCTGACAGGTGTGGCACGGCTCTCCCAGATAAAGCGCGTCGACCCAGGCCATGAGCTCGTCAATGTGCCTCGGCTCATCGGTGAGCAAACCCGCTTCGAAATTGCGCCGATCGCGCGATTTTCCGCCCATCCCGGCTCCGGTCAGGTTGGGAGAGCCTACGAAGGCGACTTTGCCATCGATGATGATGGACTTGGTGTGAATGCGGGGGCAGAGAACGCGTTCGAAGAGTTCGCTTTCGACCAGGAGAGGATACTTGTCGAAGTCTTTGCGGAAGCGCGGCCCCGGTTCCTTGGCGTGCATGAGCCGTACGCTGACGCCCTCCTCCACGAGGTCGCGCATCACCTCGATGAAGGGAACGTAGCGCCTGCCCTTCTCGACGTGCATGTCCTTAAGGTCGGCGGTGACAATCCAGAGAAACTTGCGTGCCTCCGGGACGGCCCCGAGAATCACGCGGCGGTAGATGTCCTCGTTGAGGAGGAGTTCGGTCATATGAAGTCCGTGGGGGGCCGCGCAGGCGGGATTATTTCCCGGCCGCCTGCCTCATTCAGGATCCTGTTCCTTTTCTGGGTGGGAGTGCCCGTGATCCTGAGTATGGCTGTGATCGGAGGAGTGGGAATGTCCGGGGGCATGGGAATGGGGGAGGTGGAGGGCGTGGGCGGCCTCGTGCTCGACGTGGTGGTAGATGTCACGCAGGGGAGTTCCGTGTTCCTCGGCTGCCTGACGGCAGTCTTCATACTCCGGGGTGACGCGTGACTGCCCCCCGGGGAGGGAGGCGATCTTGACCCGGATCCTGCCGTACTTGGTATCGACCGCCTCACTGCGCCTGGGAAGCGAGTCGCGTTGCACTTCGCGGCGCCGTACTCCCAGCGTCGAGCTTTCATGGAAAAGAAGGTGCGAGAGAGAGTCCGCGTGCGGGGGTTTGGCAAGGACCTGCAGAAGGACCCCCGGCCGGCCCTTTTTCATCTGGGCGGGAACGACGGAGACGTCGAGAGCACCTGCTTCCATGAGCTTCCCCGCCAGATACCCCACGAGTTCCGGGGACTCATCATCGAGATTGGTTTCGAGTTGGACGAGTGTCTCGGTCAGCAGGCCCGAGGTTCCTGCCGATTCTCCCAGGATGAGGCGCAGGACATTGGGAATCTCGAGGTCGTTGCTGCCCGCGCCGTAACCGATGGATTCCAGGTTCATGGCTGGGATGGGTCCGAACCCGTCGGCCACTTCAGAGAGGACAGCTGCTCCGGTCGGGGTGACGAGCTCTGCGTCAATCGAGGAGCCAGCGACCGGGCACCCCTTCATGAGGGAGAGGGCGGCGGGAGCGGGAAGGGGGATCTGGCCGTGGGCGCCGGTCACGAAACCCCGACCCAGTGGAAAGGGCGACACCTGAACCTGTTCGATGCCGAGTGCTTCCAGACCGGCCAGCGCACCGCATACGTCGACAATGGCATCAACGCCACCGACCTCATGAAGGTGGACCTTGTCGACGGTGGAGTCGTGGATGGCGGCCTCCGCTTCACAGATCCTGGTGAAGATCCGGATGGCGGTTGCCTTCACCCGATCCGACAGGGAGCTATCCTCGACGACTCTGCTGATATCAGCGAGGTGGCGTTCGGGGGCGTCATCGTGGACATGGACATCCACCTTGACTGCGCTGAAGGCATTCTTCGACACGCGATTGATGTGAAGGTGAAAGTCCTTGAGGTGAAGCTTGGAGAGTTCCGCCTCCAGTTCGGGGGCCGGGAGCCCGGCGTCCACGATGGCTCCGAGCATCATGTCCCCGCTGGCTCCCGCAATGCAGTCGAAGTAGGCCGTGCGCATGGAGAGGATTGGAAGCATGAAAGTCAGGGGAGGAAAGCCCCAACCTGCAGCGCCGACATAAATCTTCAGCCGGCGGGCAGAAAGGAGGCTCGTGGCCTGGAGGGCTCGGGCTTCCTGGCGGGAGGATGGGGGCAGCGGGAAGGGGCCCTGTAACCGATGCTCAGCAGTTGCCGCCCTGCAGAATGGCATGAGCGACCATGGCGGCCCCGAAACCGTTGTCGATATTGACTACAGCGACGCCGGAGGCACAGGAGGACAGCATGGCGTGCAGGGCGGCTTCTCCTCCCCGCGAAACGCCGTAGCCCACAGCGGTGGGAACGCCTATGACCGGGACTGAGACCAGTCCTCCGATCACGCTGGTGAGGGCTCCTTCCATCCCGGCGACACTCAGAATCACCCGGGCGCCGCGGAGTTTTTCAAGTTTGCTGAAGAGTCGGTGAATGCCTGCGACACCGACATCGGTGAGACGTTCGACCCGGTGCCCGAGAAATTCGAGGGTCTGCGAAGCTTCCTCTGCCACTGGAAGGTCGGAGGTTCCGGCACAGGCGACCACGGCGTAGGGTTGCGAGGGGGCCTCTGGGCGTTCGCCCAGGGTGATGAGGCGCGAGAGGCTGTTGTAGCGGGCCTCCGGGAGAGCGTCCAGCACATGGCGTGCCTTGCGGCGATTGACGCGTGTGGCGAGCGCACGTTGGTGTGCGCGGAAGAGCTCTCCGAGGATGTCGACCAGTTGTTCGGTGCTCTTTCCCGCACCATACACGGTTTCGGGAGCTCCTTGCCGTAATTCTCGATGGGTATCGAGGGTTGTGTGAGAGAGTTCGGTAAAGGGCAGGTCCCGCAGCTGCTCGATCGCATCACTGGTGGAGAGGTCGCCAGCGGCGACCCGCTCAAGCAGGGTCTCGAGGTGCTCGGGGCTCATGGGTTTCTGAGGACGTCGTTCATGCTGCCGGAGCGGAAGCCCGCGAGGTCGACCGTGGCGTAGGAGAATCCCGCCTTCCGCATGGCATCCGTGATGAGATCGCCCTGCTCGATGGCACGGGGTAGTTGTTCCCTGGTTACCTCGATACGCGCCACCTGGTCATGATGACGAACGCGCAGTTCCTTGAAGCCGAGTTCGCGTAGTGCGGCCTCGGCCTGTTCAATCTGGGCCAGTTTCGCGGGGGTGACTTCCGACCCGTAGGGAACTCGTGAGGAAAGGCAGGCATTGGCAGGCCGGTCCCAGTTGGACAGGCCGAGTTCGCGGGCCCAGGCACGGGTCTCGTTTTTCCCGATTCCCGCCTCCTGGAGAGGGCTGCGCACTCCGTGCTCCCGGGCCGCCCGCAATCCGGGGCGGTGGTCGCCAAGGTCGTCGGCATTGGTTCCGTCGAGGATCCAGGTGAATCCCTCCCGTCCGGCGAAGTCGATGATGGCCTGATAGACGTTGGTCTTGCAGAAGTAGCAGCGCTGCGGATCATTGCGGCGGTAGCGCGGATCCTCGGTCTCGGTGCTCTCCAGGAGCTCATGGGCAACTCCGATCTCACGAGCCATATCCTTGGCGGCGGTCAGGTCACTACGGGCCAGGCTCGGAGAGACAGCGGTGACAGCAACCGCGTTGGAACCGAGCTCGTGGTGGGCCAGCTTGAGAACAAGAGTGCTGTCGACACCACCGGAAAAGGCCACGAGGGCACGATCGAGTCCCTTTATCAGGGACGAGGCCCGGCGCCGCGCATGGAGGTTCTGCTCGATGGCCCTACGCAACGGTAACCCGGGGCGTTGGGCAAGACGTCAGGTGCGATCCGGGTGGATTTTTGGTGGACACCGCACCCTCTTCGTGCGACTTGTCCGGCTATGAGCAGGTGGATCATGGCACGTTTTCTTTCTGTGCTGCGACTCGGACGCTAGTCCGGTCATTTGTGTATTGGTCCAACTTCGTTCTCCCGGGTTTCGGGGCGGACTGTGCCCAATGCGCTTGCCAAGGTTCTAACAAGAGTTCACACCAACCCTCTTAATCAAACCATGAACACGGGGAATATCCGAAAGTACCAGCCTTTTCCAGAGGTGGGCTTGATGGATCGGCAGTGGCCGAACCGCACGATCACGAAAGCGCCGACCTGGTGTTCGGTTGATCTTCGCGACGGGAATCAGGCGCTGCCCGTTCCCATGAGCGTGGAAGAAAAGCTGGAAATGTTCGAGCTTCTTGTGGGAGTGGGATTCAAGCAGATCGAAGTTGGTTTTCCCTCCGCCTCCGAAACGGAGTTCAATTTCCTCCGACGGCTTGTTGAGGACAGGCTCATCCCGGATGATGTGCAGGTGCAGGTTCTTGTGCAGGCGCGCGAGCACCTGATTCGCCGAACGTTCGAGGCCCTCGATGGGGTCAGGAACGCCATCGTCCACATGTATAATTCCACCTCGCCCCTGCAGCGACGCATTACCTTTGGCGATGCGAGCCGGGAGGATATCAAGAAGATCGCGGTGGAGGGTGCCCGTCTGGTGAAGGAGCTTATTCCCTCGGTCCCGGAAACCAATATTGACCTCGAGTATTCGCCCGAGTCGTTCTCCGATACGGAGTTGGAATACGCCCTCGATGTGTGCGAGTCCGTCATGGACGCTTGGGAGCCGACGGGAGAGAAGCCGGTGATCCTGAACCTGCCCGCCACCGTTGAGTGGACCACTCCGAATGTCCACGCGGACCAGATTGAGTGGTTCTGTCGGAATGTGAAGAATCGCGACAGTGTGCACATCTCGCTCCACACCCACAACGACCGGGGCACGGGAATTGCGGCCACTGAGCTGGGCCTTCTCGCAGGCGCAGACCGGGTGGAGGGCACACTGTTCGGAAACGGCGAGAGAACCGGTAACCTGGATATTGTGGTTGTGGCCTTGAACATGAACAGTCATGGGATCGAGACGGGGCTGGATTTCACCGACCTGCCACGAATCCGTGAGGTTTATGAGCGGACGACCCGAATGGTTGTTCCCGAGCGCCAGCCCTATGCCGGCGAGCTGGTATTCACTGCCTTTTCGGGAAGCCATCAGGATGCGATCAAGAAGGGCTTTGATCGGCGCCGCGAGGAGCTGGCGGAGAAAGGCGGAGAGATGGTCAAGTGGGGAGTCCCCTATCTTACCATCGACCCAGAAGATATCGGGCGGAGCTACGAGGCGATCATCCGGATCAATTCGCAGTCGGGCAAGGGGGGAGTTGCCTATATCCTCGACCGTGAGCATGGACTCGAACTCCCGAAGACGATGCACCCGCAGGTGGGCAAGCAGATCTACGATCTGGCCGACACGCTGGGGCGGGAGCTTGATCCCAGCGAGGTGAAGGAAGCCTTCTTCAACTACTTCGTCAATGTGAGCGAGCCACTGGACGTCCTCGACTACGAGCTTGATCCCCAGAAAGGGGAGCGAGGAAGCGTCCGCTGTCGTGCCGACGTCCTGCTTCAGGGGGAGAGGAAACGGATCGAGGGTGCGGGAAACGGACCGATCAACGCCTTTGTGATGGCCTTGGAAGAGAACGGCCACAAAGATTTCGTCCTGACGGATTATCGCTCCCACGCGTTGCGGGATGGGTCCAGCTCCGATGCCGCGGCCTACGTGCAGTTGAAGCACGATGACAGCCGGATTGTCTGGGGTGCGGGTGTCGACACCTCCATAGAGATGGCGGGTCTCAAGGCCTTGGTGAGTGCCTGGAATCTGCTGCGGTAAGCGCGGGTTGTTTTTGAGCTCCCCGGCAGGAAGTCAACGGGTCACCAGATCCCAAGCTCCTCGAGCTGCCGGGTGGCGGTTCCCGCCCAGTCACGATTGGCCGCAGGCGAGGCGGGGCTGGGATGGAGGATTCTGCCGAGGGTTGCGGTGTAGCCAAGCTCTGCGGCTGTATCGGCGAGTTGCTTCTGGGCGTAGGCTCCGACGCCGATGAGAAGCTGGGGCTTGAGGATTCTGAGCACGGAGCGAAGGTGCTGGTGGCAGGCCTCGGCCACCGGAGCCATGGATTCCGCAGGGATCTTGTCGGGGGTGAGGTTGGCCCCGGTCTCCCTCATCCAGACCAGTGGGCAGAAGTTTGCCACGAAGTGATTCTCGAAAAAGTCCCCGGCTTTTGGGAAGCGTCGTGCGAAGAGTCCCCACAAGCGGCGGCCGCTGACTTCCGAGCGTTCACAGGCGAAGCCCGTGATGGGGCGCTTGGGGTGTTCCGGGTCCGGCTTGCCGACCCGTCCCGAAATCCCCATCCAGTCGCGCACGGCGGGAATTTCACCAAAGGGCACGCCGGTCTGGGCCATTCCGAACGGGCCGGGGTTCATCCCGAGCATGAGCACGCGCTTGCGCCCCTTCCCGAAGCGCTCGAGGTAGTCACAGTGGCGTTCCCATGCGTAGTCCAGGGGATTGTAGGTGTGCGTGACGGGCTTGGAGAAGCGGAGTGGCTTCAGGGCTTTTCGCAGTTGGTCGGCGGCGTCGATAAGATTCGGCACGAAGGGAGCTTGCCTGTGGGGTGCAGCCTTGTCCATAGCGCTCCCGGCGCGTCACCCATCGGGTGAGTTGCGGAGAGCTCTTCAGCCACCCGCTTGGGCGCTCACCTTGGAAAGCATTTCGCGCAGGGCCCCTGCGGAGCTGCGCAGAGCCTGTTCCTCCTTCGGCCATAGCTTGAGCCCGACGTGCTCCTCAACTCCTCCTCGACCCACGGTGGACGGCACGCTCAGGCATACCTCGCGCAGGCCGTAGGCCCCTTCCAGCAAAGAGGACACCGGGAGCAATTGCTTACGATCCAGTGCGATGGCGTGTGCAACTTGGGCGATCGTTGCCGCGACTGCCCAGCCGGCTCCACCCTTGCGGCTGATTACTTCGGCGCCGCTTTTTTTTGTACGATCGAAGATCTGGCGCTGAAAATTGGCATCGCAACCAGAAACCTCCGTCAGGGGAAGCCCTCCAACCGTAGCGGACGACCAGATCGGCACCATGGTATCTCCATGCTCTCCGAGGATGAGGGCCTTCGTCTGGGTCGGAGCGAGGCCAAGTTCTGCGGCAATGAGGGAACGGAACCGTGCAGTGTCGAGCATGGTTCCCAGTCCGATCACGCGGCCGGGCGGGAGGTCGAGGTAGGCAGTTGCGAGCTGGGTGAGAATGTCAACCGGGTTGGACACTACGAAAACAATGGCGCCCTCCTTGAGGCCTGTCTCCTTGATGCTGCTGATTACTTCCGAGAAGAGGCCGACGTTCCGGGCAATGAGGTCGAGGCGACTTTCGTCCGGCTTTCGCCGCAATCCGGCTGTAATGATGAAGAGATCTGAATCGCGGGCCCGTTCGTAGTCCCCCTCGTAGATTCGCTGGTCGGCCAGCGAAGATGCCCCGTGGAGGAGGTCGAGAGCTTCGCCCTCGGCCAATTCACGATTGGCGTCGAGGAGCTGGATCTCTGAGAAAATACCCGCGCACTGCAGGCAGAAGGCGGTATTGGACCCGACGCGACCTCCTCCGCCGATGATGGTTGCTTTCATTGAATGAGGGGTGGGATCCTACCACAGATCGGCGTCTTCTCAACTGCCGCAACGGCTATGTTCAATTGTCAGCGGGACCGGCCCCATCGAGAATGATCGGTGCAATTTGCAGGGAAAGGGCTTTTCCATGGTGAAGCAGCGCAGGGGACGGCATCCTGGCGCCTTTCTTGTGGATTCGGACGGGAGCGGTTCTAGCCGCCGGAAGCAGGTAATTTCGGAGCCGGTGCGGCATCCCGGGAGAGACGGCCGTCCCAGAATTGGATGTTGGCTTTCTGGAGGCTCTTGACCAGAGAGTAGGCCTTTTCCATCTCAGCACGACGGGGAGAGGGAAAGTTCTCCCACGTCTTGTTGGCCATCATGGCTTGTCTGAGGACCGCGTATTGCTCGAGGAACATGTCGAGTCTTCGAAGATACCATCGGGCAAGCTTCACGTCCGGATCAGGGTGTTCGGCCAGCATCTGAAGGCAATCCTGCGTTGCGGAGGCTCCTGTGATCATAGCAGGAGGCTCCCCCGGTAGTTCCAAGCAGTATTGCAGGGTCTTGTGAGCGAGTTGGTGTGCTTTGCGGCGGCGATCCATAATGAGTTCCTGTTCCCCGTCGCGCCCTTCCACCCGTGCGAGGGCTTCGCTCTTGAAAAGGAAATATGCGCCATAGGCCCCGAGGTTGCTTGGGTCCAGTTCGTAGCCAGTGGCGAGCTTCTTCTCCATTTCTCCCATGATGTAGGCCTTGTGCCGGGGAGACTCTTGGTTTCGGTTGGTCTTGGAATTGTAGGAGGTCTGCATTTTCTGGAGCTTGTCGAGGAGGTAGGGGCGTAAGCCCTTGGATCTCTTCGCGGCGCCTCCTGGCGCGGCGGGGCCGGACTCTTCGCCCCCTGCCGGGGGAGGAGCTCCGTTGTCGTGGTGATCTTCCTGCCTGCCGGGCTCCTCCCCGCCGGCTGCAAGCAGGCTCGCGAGATAGTCGAGGTCGCTGTCCTCTCCGGGAGGGATCTCAATTCCGTGTCCGCCGTGACTGTGCCCGTGTCCGTCGTGACTGTGCCCGTGTCCGTCGTGACTGTGCCCGTGTCCGTCGTGACTGTGCCCGTGTCCGTCGTGACTGTGTGGCTCTCCCCGGTGCCAGTAGACGTCGACTGGTCCACGCATGGCAAGGGCGATTGTGCGACCGAACGGGCTGCGTTTCAGGTGGAGGGGATTGTGCTCTCTGGGAGAGGCCACCAGCTGCAACTTCTGCGGTCCGCTCCAGACGAACTCGTTGGCTAACGTTTCATTCTTGTGGAACCAGTTGCCCTGTAGTCCCCATGCGGCCAAGCCGAGGGCGAGGAAGAGGATTTGCAGGGAAATGACCTTGGAGGATTGCATGTCACATCAGTTCCGCAGGGGGTCGGTCCGGAACAGGAGGGTTGCCGAGCTGCCAAGCACAACGGTGATGGTGGCGAAGTAGCAAAGGAAGAGGCCGAATTCGGCCCAGGGGATGTGCCCCATTTTGAAGATCAGGCGAGGGGTGAGATCAGCGAGGTGATAGTGTGGGGAAATCGAGTAGATCCATTCCACCAGCTTGTTGTCGTCCCGAAGGCGGATCATCATTCCCAGCCGGGTGACTCCATAGAGCCCGTAGAGGCACAGCCCGGTAGGCAGGAGGTAGCCTATGAGGGCCCCAAAGCGACTTGCGAGACCCACGCCGAGGAGGGCGAGCGGGCCGATAGTGAACAGGAAGAGAGCCGCAAACTGCAGGTTAGTCCATACCCACATGGTGCCCTCCCGGGCGTCTGCGGGCATGGCGAAGAGCAGGCAGGTGGCCACGGCAATAATTACCACCGGAAGGAGAAAAAGCATGATGGCGCTCCAGATTCCGAAGATCTGGCGAAGGGAGCCGATACCCTGGGCCCGGAAGTAGGCTCCCACCCCGGTGCGTGAATTACTGTCCCCGAAGCGAGCGGCTTGCGAGAGAGTCCATAGGATTCCAATAAACCAGGTGCAGGTCCAGGCGGCCTGGGCACGAGCCGGTTCAAGAAGCATGGTATTGGCCTCGTGAGGCGTGAAGAGCGGAAAAACGAGGGGAGTGATGATGGCCGCAAAAATGGCCACGACCCACATCTTGCGAGCCAAAAGGGTGGCAACGGTCAGTCTGAAAAGATCCATGGCTAGGCAGGTATCAGTTGAGCCGATCCTTGAAGTCGGCCCAGGTGAGGGCTCCGTCTCCACCTAGGAAGATTTTTCCGTCGCTGATGAGCAGGGCGCTTGGCATGGACATGGAGTCGAAGTCCGGGTGGCAGGAGATGATGCGAAGGGCCTGGTCCTTGGTGGCCTCCCAGCGCTCGCGGATTGCCTCGCGTGCGGGGGTGTCCAGCCCGGTGAACGGTTCGTCGTAAAGGAGGAGATTTGGCTCCTGTTCGCGAAGGCGGAATTCAGCCACTACGAGGCCGACTTTCTTCCTGTTTCCGAAGGACAGCTTCCCGAATTCCTTCCGCGCATCCAGTTCGAGCAGCTCGGCAAGGTGGAATGCCTCCTGGCGTCTGTCGGCTGGGATCAGGGCCTTGAAAATGGATTGGGGTTTGAGCTCGCGGTCGAAAAAGAATTCATCGCCGATGAACTGGCAGTGCCCCCGGGTTTCAAAGCTTCCCGCGACTGTCTTGATGAGACCGGCAATGGTCTTGAGCAGGGTGGTTTTTCCGCGTCCGTTCCGGGCCAGGAGATAGTGGGTTCCATTTTCAAGTGGAATGTCCTCGGTGACTTCGGCGAGGAGGGATCGGTATCCGATTCCTAGGCCCTGCGAAAGTTTCACCGAAGCCTGGGGGTGGGGAATTCGGGAAGACATCTCGCGGAAGGGGAAGTGGACGGCTCGTTCAACTCCGGCAAGCTCAGGCCACCGGGGGGCGGGAGGCGCCCTTTTGCAGGTAATCAGGCGGCCCATGTATTTAAGCAAAGTTACGCAACCCCCGCAAGAGCTGGAATATGGAGACCGAGGCCTTTTTTGATGCGAATGCCGGGGAATGGCTCCGGTCACTGCGACTCAGGCTGCCGGGACTGGGGGGCGGGCTGGTCGTAGTGCATGGTGTCCGGGGCCACCGCGCCACCAGACATGATAAAGGCCATTGCCTCGTCGAGAGTCCAATCCGTCGAAGTAACTTGATCGAGGGGAACGATTTCCAGGTAGCCGGAGGTGGGGTTGGGAGTGGTTGGGACGTAGACTGCGGCAAGCTCCCGGCCGGAACTGGAATCGGTCAGGACCCGGGTGACGAGTCCCACCGTTTTCATCTCGGGAGATGGGAAATCGATAAGGACGACCCGCCGCAGGCCGCTCCCCGGTTGTTCCTGCAGGACGGTGACAAGTTTTTTCACCGCTCCGTAGACGCTGTTGACGATGGGAATCTTATCGAGGATGGCTTCGAAGAAGGCCAGGACGCGTCGCCCCACGACGACAGTGGTGAGGCGTCCAATGAGATACAGGACAGCAACTACCAGGATAATGGCGAAAATGTTGGTGAAGAGAGGGCTCTCGAGAATGGCCTTGATCTGTTTGGGCCACCCTTCCACGGCTGCCAGCCACTGAATGGCGGGAGCGCCCGCCTGGGCCAGAAGATTGAACAGGAAGCGCAGGACGAGCCAGGTCACCCAGAGCGGAATGATCGTAAGGAGCCCGGCTAGGATATAACGCCGCGTGTTCATCTGGAACATAAGATGCGCCAAACGGATGCGGAAGAAACGAAAAAGCCCCTGCAGGGATGGGGCCCTGCCGGAGGGAGGGGGGTCTTGGCCGGTGAAGTTGTTGGCCCTGTGGGGATGGGTGGAGCGCCGTCCTAGTCTCCGGCAGGCTGCTGGGAAGGCTCAGGGGCGCCTCCTTCGGGCCGAGCGGGAAAGCCAGGGATCGCGGGGGCGTTCGCCGGGGTGCGCTGGCGCTTTTTGAAGGTCGCTTCGTCGGCGCGGTTGAGGATGAGGGTTTCACCATTCCTGCTGAGGGTCAGCCGGTCGCCTTCCACGATGAACTCCGCGTTCTCCACCTTTCCGCTGTCCGTGATCTCGACCTCGAGGGTGCTGGCCGCTGCGTTGACCGACTTGACGGCATAGGTGCTGGGTTGGGGAACTCCCGCGAAATGTGTGACGATCCTTCCCTGCCCGAGGACCTGCAGTGTCATGGACGAGAGAATGGGATCGATCAAGGCCTTGGCAGCGGCGAGGCCCTCGGGGTTGCCCTTAATGGTCTCATCGAGGGTCTTTTTCGTGGCATCCGCATCGGGAACCCAGTAGCCGAAGATCTTGTCCTCGAGGCTGGTCGAGCTGTCATCGCCTTGTCCGATCGGCTCTTCGATGGCCGGGCTGCCGCCGCTGTCAGAGTCTTCGCCGTTGTCTGTATTGTCCGCCTTGGCACCCGGTTCCTCCTTGTCCCCACAACCCACCGCCACCAGAGCCATGCCCACGGCAACAACTGCCGGTCCACTGAAACGCAGAATCTTCTTCATCGCTGGGAGGAGGTTAGGAGTCAGGTGGATGCGCCGGCCAGTATAAACCTTTCATGGCTCCAGCCATGCTGGAATCTGCCGGGGAGGGGGATCGTTTTTCTGGCATCGAATTTCAATTCAGGGCAGGTTTCCGCCCCATGAACCTGTCTTGCCTGCGTGCTATTTTCGTTCTTCTCCTCTGCAGCCTGGCCCCGTGTCAGGCCGCTCAGCCGGATGCAAAGAAGGGAGACTGGCCATGGTGGCGGGGACCGAGTCGTGATGGCCACGCCGATCCTTCCCAGAAGATTCCGGCTTCCCTCGATCCTGCGAAACACACGGTGTGGGAGGCTTCGATTCCGGGACGTGGGCATGGATCGCCCATCGTGGTGGGCGATCGGGTCTATCTGGTGACCGCCGACGAGACAAAGAAAACGCAGTCGCTCCTGGCGTATGAGCGCAAAACGGGTGCACTGGCCTGGAGCACCGTCATTCATAGTGGAAACTTTGCCCCCAAGATCAACCGGAAGGCTACGCACGCCTCGAATTCCCCCGCTTATGATGGCAGGAGGCTCTATGTCTCATTTGTAAACAACGGGGCGGCCCATACCACGGCAGTGAGCCTTGAAGGCAGAATCGTTTGGACCAAGCGGCTGACCGACTATGTGGTCCATCAAGGTTATGGGGCCTCTCCGATGGTTTATAAGTCCCTGCTCCTCGTATGTGCGGACAACAAGAAGGCGGGTGCGATCTTTGGACTCGACCGCGAGAGTGGTGACGTGGTCTGGAAGGTGGATCGCCCCAAGATTCCAAATTACACCTCTCCCATTGTCCATCACCTGGGAGGGCGGGACCAGCTGGTTCTCTCCGGATGCGAGAAAGTCATGAGCATCGACCCCCAGACCGGGAAGGTGCTCTGGGAAGCAAAGGGATCCACGCAGGAGACGGTTACTTCGGCAGTGACAGACGGAGAGCGCGTTTTCATCAGCGGGGGGTGGCCGAAGAATCATGTCCATGCGGTAGAGAGCGATGGATCGGGAACAGTGACGTGGCGCAACATCAGCCGGGTTTATGTTCCTTCCATGCTGGTGACCAAGGGGCACCTCTTTGCCGTAATGGACGGGGGCGCGGCCATGTGCTGGGATTGCAAGACAGGGGAGCGCAAATGGAAGGGCTTGCTTGGCGGAACCTTCTCCAGTTCACCCGTCCTTGTGGGCGACCGGATTCACGTCATCAACGAGAATGGAAATTACTTCGAGTTCGAGGCAGACCCAACCGAGTTCAAGGTAGTACACAAATCCCAGGTGGGCGAACGGGTGTTCGCGACCCCTGCCTACTGCGGGGGGCGGGTGTATGCCCGGGTTGCGGTGTTGGAAAATGACGTTCGCGCGGAGAAGTTGATCTGTCTCGGCGAAGAACAATAGGCCCCGGGCAGGGGTGCCCTGCCAGCAGCTGACAGGCCCTTCGGGGTCGGCCGGGAAGGAACGACGTTTCTAGTACAGACAGGGCTGCTTATTCGAGACCGGGAATGGCGGGAGGCTGCGCGGCGGCCTTCTTGCGCTTCTCGAACTCGGAGGCTCCGATGCTGTTGAGAATAATTTTTTCTCCCTCGGTTTCGAGGGTGAGCGTCTTCACGGTGCCTTTGACGTTGATGATGGCGGTGCCCTCCTCGGCCTCCCCGTCTCCGTCCGTTACCTGCATGGTGATCTTGTTGGCGGCCTTGTCGACCTTGGTAATGGCGTAGGTAGCGGTCTCCTTCTGTCCCATCACGTGAACCGAGACTTCTCCCTTGGACACTTCCACAGCCATGTTTTCGAGCATGGCCTGGATGAGAGGGAGGGCCTGGGCGGCCCCCTCTCCAAGCTGCTTCTCGAGCTCCTTCAGCATCGCCTCAGGATTGGGGGCCCAGTAGCCGATCATTTTCTTTTCAACGTCGCCTGCATCGACACTTTTGGCGGCGGGGGCTTTCTTCTCGCCTGCACTGTTCTCTTCCTGAGCGGTGGCGGGGATGCAGCTCAAGGCGGCGAGGACTCCGAGTGTCTTGATGAGGTTTTGCATGGCGACGGACGGTAGGACTGGATGGGGGGGCGGGACAGCTTTATTCCGAGTATTGTGAGCGCTTCGCCTTTACGAGATATCTGAGAAATCGAGTAAATGCAGGGGGAAGGCCCCCGGGATCCCTGCTCCACGACTTGTCCGAACAATTCAAGGAAGTGTGCGTCGGAAGCTGAAATACAGGCGCCCGGCGGGTCTGCAGCAGAATTCTCCTGATGGTGCCGAGGAGGTGGCCTGAACGCTCCCTTCCAATCCGACTTGGAAGGAGGGTCCTCCAGAAGAGGCTTGGCCGGAAGGAGAGGTGACGCCAGCGTGGGAGCATGCAAGCCAAGCTCTGGAGGGCTCTCCTGCTAGGGCTCCTCATGCCGGGACTGTTGTCCGCCGGGGGGAGAAAGCCCTATTCGCTCCGCAAGAGTGAAGTCGGTTACGTCGTGGAGACCCCGGATGGGCGAACTGTGTTCCAATACATGACGGTCAAGCCGGAGGGGAGCAGGCTCACGGCGAACAGTACGTGCTGTTTTTATCCCGTAATGACACCCGGGGGTACCCGGGTGGTTGATTTTGCTCCCGACGACCACCCGCACCACCGTGGGATCTTCCTGGCCTGGTACAGCATGCTGGCGGACGACGAGACCAGGGCGGGAGACTTCTGGGGCTGGGGCAAGTTTGCTCCTACCAAGGGACGTGTGATCCGCAATGACAAGGTCACCCTTCTTCGCGCGGATACCTTCGGGGCGACGCTTGCGATAAACAATTCCTGGATGGCCGGAAAGACTCGGATGCTCACCGAGGAACTTTCCGTGGTCGTGGCCCGGGAGGGAGATGCCTATGTCATCGATCTGCACTTTCACCTCGTTCCGGACTACGACCTTGTTCTCGGGCGTGCGGCCTTCAGCGGATTCAATGTAAAGTCTCGCAAAAGCAAGGGAGCGTATTCGGATCCCGGGGGCAGGGTGACGCATGCGGCCCCCCACTACCTGAAGCCCGAGACCGGGTGGCCGTCACGACCATGGTATGATTACAGTTTTGCCCTGCAGGATGGCAAGGCGGCGGGCGTGACCGTTATTGATCACAAGGACAATCCGAGAACCTCCTGGCACAACCTTCTGCCGATCGCGATGCTCAACCCATGCATCGTGACTTTTCAGGACGTGAAACTTCCGGCTGGCAAGCCGCTGGACCTGCGGTACCGGCTGCTTGTGCATGATGGCCCGGTGGACGCACAGCTGGCCGGGAAGGCGGCCGAAGGATACGGGCGGCCGTAAGGATCAAGCGGGCGGCTTGCTGGCCTGGTGGGGCGCGCGGTGTTTCGCTCAGGTCACGGGGCCGCACGGCTGCCTCGAGGAGTAATCCCGTGCAGGGAGGTGGGATGGAAATCCCTGAAAATGAGCGGATTCAGCCGGAGCGCGGAGGCCTTGGAGACTGGGGAGGGAGGCTCTGTCGGTCGACACGGAGAGAGTGAGCTTCGGCGGCCGGATGAGGGCCCTTGTCCTGAGGGGATTGGCAGGGAGTTCAGGGCGGGTCTTGACGGCGTGGGGTGGACTGGGGTGAGGTCTCGCCCGGCACCGGGAACTACACGCAATGTATTCCAACGTGCGGAACAATGAGGAAGGTTCATACAGCGTTGGCGGCTTGTGCGTGGCTGGTGTCAGTCGTCTGTCTGTCGGCGGATGAAAAGCCCAGCATTGCGGCGTTGCGACTGGGCCCCGGGGAACACATCAAGGTTGATGGCCGCCTGGGGGAGGACGCGTGGCGGCGCGCCGAGAAGGGGAGTGGTTTCCGGCAGTATGATCCCGGTCGTGGAACTCCCGCAACTGAGCGGACGGAGTTTGCGATCGCTTACGATCGCGATCGCCTTTACGTCGCGGTCTGGTGCTATGATTCTGAACCTGGAGTGGTGATGGCGCGCACCATGCGGCGCGATCGAATCTTCACCGGATCGGACTTCGTCTATCTCTTCTTTGATACCTTTCACGATCAGCGCAACGGCTATGTCTTCGCCGTTAATCCGACCGGGGCCCAGTCTGACGGGCTCATTACAAACAACACTGGGCGCAATTTTTCGTGGGACGGGATCTGGATGTCGGATGCGCAGATAACGAATGAGGGTTGGTTCGTGGAGATAGCGATTCCCTTCAAGACGGTGAGCTTTGACCCGGATGGCACGGTCTGGGGCTTCAACATGTCCCGGCGAATCCGGCGAAAGAACGAAGCGATTCGTTGGACCGGTTGGAAAGATGAGATCCGTTCGCACAATGCCAGTGAGGCCGGGGACATTACCGGGTTGCATGGCATGCGGCAGGGCCTCGGCCTGGAATTCTCTCCGTATGCGGCGGGTCGTTATGAGACGGGTGAGGAGGATGCCGGGAACGATGTGAACGCTGGGTTCGGGGGCGATTTCGGAGGAGACCTGCGCTATCGCCTGACTCCGGAGTTTTCGGCGACTGTGAGTTACAACACGGACTTTGCGGAAACCGAAGTCGACCAGCGGGTGGTCAACTTCACACGCTTCCCTCTCTTTTTCCCGGAGAAGCGTGACTTCTTCCTGGAGGACAGCGGGATCTACAGCTTTGGTCCGGGCTCTCAGCGGAGGGGGCCCACCCTGCTTCCTTATTTTAGCAGGCGGATTGGTCTTTCGGATGGCAGAATCGTCCCGATCCATCTGGCCTCCAAGCTGGCGGGCCGGGTGGGGGAATACGACCTGGGAGTGACCCATGCGATCGTGGACGGTCCGCCCGGGCTGGATGACCAGCACGTCTTTGCAGCCCGCGTGACCAAGCAGGTGTTCTCGCAATCGCGGGTGGGAGTCATTGCGACGGGCGGCAACCCGGATTCCGGACTCGCCAACTATGTGGGCGGGGTGGACTTTGTTTACCGAACCAATGAACTGTTTGGGGACAAATTCCTGGAAGCCCATCTCTACGGGCTTGGGAACTACGCGGAGATCGAGTCCGGCGGAGAGGATGCCGATTATGCCTTCGGGGGACAGGTCTCCTACCCGAATGACCGCTGGGAAGGCTCTCTTGCCTACACCGAGATCGGCCGGGGATTTGATCCGGCTCTCGGATTTGTGCGGCGCACCGGGATTCGGTCCGGGAGTGGGAGTATACGATGGAAACATCGTCCGGGAGGATCAGGGTGGTACCGTGAACTTGCGGTTGGTGCGGACGCCAAGGTGACGACCCGAACGTCCGGGGGACTGGACTCCGCTCAGTTCGGGATCGCTCCCGTGATTGTCGAGTTTGGGAGCACTGATGAATTGAGCTTTCGCGTTTCACACACGATTGATCGTCCGGGCGAATCCTTTGAGCTGGGAGAGGTTACCGTGCCCGCCGGGGAGTATTCGTGGACCCGCGCCAGCCTGGAGTTTGAGACGACCAGCTCTAGGCCGGTGTGGGGAGAACTGGGCTTGCGGGCCGGGGAGTTTTACGATGGCTGGCGTGGCCAGTGCTCTGCCGAAGTTGAGTGGAACCCGAATGCGCACTTTCGGATCAACGGGACCTACCAATACAACGTCGTGGAGCTGGAGGGAGGGTCGTTTGATGCTCACGTGGGCAGTGTAGGGATCAACTGGAACGTGACTCCTGATCTCGGTCTTTCGTGTCTCGCACAATACGACAGCCTCTCCGACGAAGTGGGTTTCAACTCGCGGATCCGCTGGGAATACCGGCCAGGATCAACACTCTACCTTGTGCTGAATCAGGCGCTGTCGGCCCGGGATCGCGGGTTGGATCTCGAGCGCTCGGACCTGACCCTGAAGGCGAACGCCACCTTTCGTTTTTGAGATCGGGCAATCAGTATTGCCGGTCGAGAAGATAGTGCGCGATTTCATCGAGCCTTCCGGCCCTGCGGCCGAGTGGCTTCAGGGCCGTGAGGGCCTTGCGGGTGAGACGTTGCGCCTCCTGCCTGCTTTTTTCGAGGCCCAGGATGGCGGGATAGGTTGCCTTGGAGACGGCCTGGTCCTTGCCGGCAGTCTTACCGAGTTTTTCGGTAGACTGGGTGACGTCGAGGATGTCGTCAATGACCTGGAAAGCCAGACCAAGGGACTTCCCGAAGTCCGAGAGGGCCGCCAGGCGCGCAGGCGTAGTATTGGCGCTCATTCCTCCGAGGCGGACCGAGCTGGTCAGCAGCGCCGCGGTTTTTGCTTCGTGGATGCGCACGAGTTCAGCCTTGGTGAGGCTCCGGCCCTCCCCCTCGAGGTCAAGGATCTGTCCGCCAATGAGGCGCCGTGAGTCCGCGGCCCAGGCCAGTTCGGTCACGTAGTCCCGGGTCTTGAAGCGGCGACACTCCGGGGTCTGTGCAATGATTGCGAAGGCTTCAGTAAGGAGGCCGTCTCCGGCAAGGACGGCGACGTTGTCCCCGAAGACCACGTGGGTAGTGGGGTGCCCGCGGCGGAGGTCGTCATTGTCCATGCAGGGCAGATCGTCGTGAACGAGAGAGTAGGTGTGAATCAGTTCGAGGGCGCAGGCCGGGGCGACTGCATTCTCGGTGGTGCCCCCGCAGGCTTCCGCTGCGGCGAGGCAGAGGACGGGACGCAGCCGTTTTCCTCCTGCGAACACAGGGTGCCGCATGGCTCGATGAACGGTGGAGGGTCGGGCAGATTCCCGGGGCAGGTAGCGGCGCAGGGCGGCATCGATCGTGTGTTGCTGCCTCTTCAGGTATGTCTTCAGGTCGGACACGGACGGGGGAGTTTCCAGTTTCGGGCTTCGGTTGACAAGTGGAGAGCTGCCTTGGAGGGTCCTGAGTGGATAAAGTGTGGAGGTGGTTTCTCAGCCGGCCCCCGGGTCAGAGTAATTCCGCGATTTGAACTGCGTTGAGGGCGGCACCCTTTTTCACCTGGTCTCCGACCACCCAGAGGGCGAGGGCATTGTCGAGCACCATGTCCTTGCGGATACGCCCCACGAGGCAGTCGTCCTTTTCGGTTGTGTCGATTGGGGTGGGGTAGAGAGCGTTCCCGGGATCGTCAACAAGGCGGATGCCCGGGTAGCCATGATAGGCGGCCCGGGCATCCGCCACGCTGACCTGCTTCTCGAACTGAGCGGTTACCGAGACTGAGTGTGAGCGGTAAACCGGGACGCGCACGCAGGTGCAGGTCACTCTCAGGTCTGGCAAGCCGAGAATCTTACGGCTTTCATTGAGCATCTTAAGCTCCTCTCCGGTATAGCCGTTTTCCTGGAATTGATCGACGTGAGGGATGACGTTGAAGGCAATCTGGTGGGGGTAGACCTTTTTTTCGAGCTGGGCCTGATGGCCTTCCAGAAGTGCGGCCACCTGGTCGCGCAATTCGGTGATCCCGGCCTGTCCGCTGCCCGAAACGGCCTGATAGCTTGAGGCGATGATGGACTTAAGCCCGAATTTTTTGTGCAGGGGATACAAGCCCATCAGGCTGATGATGGTTGTGCAATTGGGATTGGCGATGATTCCCTTGGCGGGCGTCCGGGCGGCCTCGGGATTGATCTCGGGAAGGACGAGGGGGACTTCGGGGTCCATCCGAAAGGCGGAGGAGTTATCAATTACCACCGCACCAGCCGAGGCGGCGGAGGGTCCGTATTCGAGCGAGAGGCCACCCCCTGCGCTGAACAGGGCGATGTCGACCCCCTGGAAGGAGTCGTGCCCGAGTTCCTGGATCTCGATTTCGGAACCCTTGAACCGGACCTTGCGTCCCGCCGAACGCGCGGAGGCCAGGAGCGTCAGTCTGCTTAGTGGGAAGTCGCGTTCTTCGAGGCACTTGAGGATTGCTTCCCCGACGGCACCCGTGGCACCGGCGATGGCAACATGTGCTGAGCTGGGCATGGTCCGCCGGGTGTGAGTCGAAAGGGCTCGAGAGTCTAGCCTGAATCGCGGGAGAAGGTCCAAAATCGCCCGCTTCCAGGCGGTGATTATTTATGGGGGCGGGGGGGCGGGCATGGCCCGACGCTTTCACGCTTGCGGTTGGTGGTCCCGGCAATACTCTCCAGAGACTGGCCCCAAGGGGCTTTTTGTCCAACTCTGAACGAAATCAGCGAGATATGAAATTGCTCAAATTAGTTGCGATCGCAGCGGCCTCCGTTGGCGCGCTGGCCTTCTCTTCCTGTTCGAATTCTGGTCCCATTGCCAGTCCTCCTGGCTATGTGGCGCCCGCCAAGTAGGAGCCGGACGCTTCTGATCGCAGGCGATTCCGCTTCCAGCCGGGCGAAGACCGGGCCGGGCGGATTCGCGCCGAAACGGCCCAATGTGGCTGCTATGCGCGTCCTGGCCGTGCTGGGAGGCTGTTGTCCATGCGGGATTTTCCTGCCGCGGCTCTGGGATCTTCCCGTGAGTCAGGGGGAAGAAAGTATCCTCAGCTGCCAGCAGTGGACTTAGATTTGTGGTCTCAAGCTTGATTTTTGCCTTGAGATGGGGAGCTCCTCCCCTGAACTTCCCGGCCTGCCCTTTTACAGAAGCACACACCTACGATGAAGAAGCTCATTCAACTGACCACCCTTGCCGGAGCAGCCGTGGCCGCCATGGCCCTCACTTCCTGTGGATGCTGCTCGGGTGAAGCAAAGGCCCCGCCGTTGCGCCCGCTGCCGGAGTTCAAGGAACTGCCGACCATCGACTACGGCAAGTAGGGTTACGGAGTATCCGGCAGGTCGCTACCCCGGGAGGGTTAGTCCTGAACGCTCCCGCCAAGCCACGGTTTCTACCGTGGCTTTTTGACGAGCTTGTGTTCCCCCCCTTGAGGGATTGCCATTCGGGATGGGCTGAGTTCTCCTCGGGTGGCGCGTTGCATTTCATGGATCGAAAGTTTATCATAAATCTCTGTATTCTGGTCGGCATCATCTGCGTGGCCGGGATTATTTGGACAGGGATGGGCCCGGTTGCGCCGACCCGCCCAAGCCCTGAAGAGTTGGAGGAAGCGCGGGCCTTGGACCGCGTCGTGATTAATGAGATTTCCGGGGAGGAGGAAATCGAGGGCTGGAAGCCCGAAGGGGTGTCCATGGGAAGCAAGGTCCTGGTCGGGATCGGCCTTCTCTTTGCGGTGGCTGGATATTCTGCGATCGTGTTTGTCGCCTTTGTTCTTCCAAGTGCGGTGAACAGGTTCACGCACATGTTCTACGGGGCCGCGGAGGAGTTGGAGGAGGACCCCATGCACGATGCACGCGCGTTCTTCGCTCAGGGTGATTTCGTAGGGGCAATCGAGGCTTACCGGGCGGTGGCGGCTGAACAGCCGGAGAATCGTTTTCCCTGGGTTGAGATCGCGAAGATCCAGCACGACAACCTGGAGGATCCGGATGCGGCCATCGCGACCTTGCGCGACGCTCTTGAGAGTCACGAGTGGAAAGTCAATGATGCGGCCTTCTTCATGTTCCGCCTGGCTGAGCTTTATGAAGAGGACAAGGCGGAGCTGACCCAGTCCATTGGCATTCTCCACCAGGTGGTGAGCCTCTTTCCGGAGACACGCCACTCCGCTAACGCCACGCACCGCTTGCGGGAGCTCGGCGCAATTTAACGGTTCTTGGTCGTGAAGGGCAGCCTCTGTCCCGAGCCGGTCGCGCGCTATCTGGCCCGGGTGCCCCTCGCGGCCCTCGCTTTCGGGTGCTGTCTCGGCATTCTCTGTGCCGATGCGGGATGGACCATGCTGTGGATGGCGGTCCCGTTGGCCGGGATGCTGGTCTCTGGTGTGCGGCAACGGTGGATGCTGATGGTGGGTTTCGGGGGATGGATTCTTCTTGGGGCGGTTCACCAGGAACGTCAGAGGCTGCAGGCGGATGGGGAGTCCTGGATCCGGGCCAATGGGCGTAGCCGGGTCGAGGTGGAGGGGACGGTGATTCGGTTGCGGGATCAGGAGGGGTTTCTCCCGCGGGCCCTCTTCCGGGTCAATGCCAGTGGGGGGAACCCTGTGGAGCTCCGTCGCACTGCGATTGCAGTGCGGGGTCTGCCCGATGGGGTGAAGCCCGGTGACGTGCTGCTCCTCAGCGGGCGCACCGTCTTTCCAGCGGCGGCCCGTAACCCAGCTGAATTTGATCGCCTGCACTGGATCCGCAGCCAGGGGTTAGCGGGTGAATTGTGGGTCGATCAGCACGAGGTCGCAGCCTCCTCCAAGCCAGGGATGGCCCTGCACCGTCTTGCCTGGCATCTGCGGGGGCAGTTGCGAACGCGTATCGTGGCAGGGATTGGCGAGGAGGCGGCCGGGGCAGTCCTGATCCGGGGGCTGGTTCTGGGTGACCGTTCCGATGGGGCGGAGTATTACGGTGCATTTCGTAAGAGTGGGACGATGCACGTATTTGCGGTGAGCGGACTGCATGTGGGATTGGTGGGGGCCCTTGGCTGGCTTCTGATGCGTGTCTGCCGGGTGCCGCGTTTCTGGGGCTTGTGGGCGGTTCTGGTGATTGTCTGGGGCTACGCGTTTGTTACCGGTCTGCGTCCTCCGGCGTTGCGGGCGTCGCTCATGGCTTCGGTGTTTCTGCTTGGTTTCGCCCTGCGGCGGCAGCCCTCTCTGGGAAACAGTCTCCTGGCGAGCATGCCTGTTGTTCTTCTTTTGGATTCCTACCAGCTCGCTCAGGCTGGCTTTCAGCTGTCGTACGCCGTGGTGGGCATGATCATTGTTATTGCTCCGGCCCTGTATCGCCGCCTCCGGCCCGTGACGGAACTGGATCCCTTCCTGCCGCGTGCGCTCTACACGCGGTCGCAACGGTGGGGACTTTCGGTGCGGAGATACGTGGCCGGGTTGCTCGTGGTTTCCGTTGCGGCGTGGCTCGGGTCGACGCCGCTCATCGGGTATCATTTCGGAATCGTGACCCCGGCGGCGGTATTTGCGAGCATGCTGCTGGTTCCCCTCGTCTTCCTGATCCTCTCGGTGGCCCTGTCAGGGGTGGTCGTCGGACTGGTCGCGGAGCCGCTCCAAGTCGGCGCCAACCAGTTGAACGCCTTGCTGGCGGAAAGTGCCTACCGCATTGCTGAGCGGGTTGTCGAAGTGCCGGGCAGCCATTTTGAACTCCATGGGCGGGGTGGCTGGCCGGAGGGGATGATTGTCTTCGACCTCTGGGACGGGGATGCGGCCATTTACGTGGGTGCGGGGGAGGGGGTCCTCATTGATGGTGGCGCGCAGGATCAGTTCCGGAGGGTGGTTCAACCTGCCCTGCGGGATGCCGGGGCGGCTCCCCAGTCCCTGGTCCTGACTCATCCCGAGACAGGGCATGCGGGAGGCCTCGCGCTTGCCTTGCCCCGCTATGATTCGCGCCAGCTGCTCCTTCCGGTGGAGGACGCGGGCAGTCCGGCCTTCCGTGAACTCGTCGCGCAGGCCGGGAAACTTGGCAGCGCGGTTCACCATGGGCAGGAGGGAAAGCGCTACTCCCTGGGAGAGGGTGCTGAGCTGGAAGTTCTCAGGGTGGCGGACAGTGAACGGGGCAGCCGGGCCGACGACCGGTGCATGGTCCTGCGCCTGCACTGGCGTGGGTGGCGCATTCTGATCAGTGGTGATGCAGGGTTTGACACGGAAAAGGAACTGCTTGAGCGCGGCATGGATCTCGGGTGCGACCTCTGGATCATGGGACGGCACCGCGCAGATTATTCTGGAATCCTTGAGTTCGTGCAGGCAGTCGGGCCTTCAGTGATCGTGGCGGAGGAGGATCGCTACCCCCTTTCGGAGCGCGTTCCGGAATGGTGGGCGGATGCCGTAAGGCGGTTGGGGATCGAGCTCTGGCGCCAGGGAGAGACGGGAGCCGTCATGGTTGAGTTCCGTGAGGGCGAGCTGGAATTGCGCAGCTTCCGCAATCCGCGGAAGCGGCTGCGGCTCTTCAGGTAACTGTTACTCAGTCAGGTTTGCGCAAGCGCAGCTGGAAAACCTCCCGGCCCTCCGATCTCCAACGGGCTTCAAAGTCCGTTTGTGGATAGAAGAAGTCTCCCTCGTCCCAGGACAGAGGATCAAACCGGTTGAAAAGACCGAGTTCGGTCTGGGCCCATTCAAAATAGTCTTCGTGATCGGTCTTGAAGAGAAACTCGCCTCCGGGGACCAGGATTTGGTGAAGCGCCTCTAGAAACTCCCCTTGGACCAGGCGTCGTCGTTGGTGCCTGGCCTTGGGCCATGGATCGGGAAAGAGGAGATGGAGCCGACTCACCGAGGAGTGAGGCAGAAGCCACTCCACGGTGTAGCGTGCCTCCAGTCGGAGGACGCGCAGGTTATGGAGGCCTTCCTTGGTTGCGCGCCTGCAAACCTTGCGGACGCGCCCGAGGAGACGCTCCACGGCGAGGACGTTGCGCTCCGGAAACTCGCGGGCGAGTCCGAGGGCAAAGGTGCCGTCTCCACAGCCGAGATCGACTTCGAGAGGGGCGGCCGCTGTGAACAACTCGTCCGGCGTCAGGCGGCGGAAGTAGTTGGCGGGGATGAGTTCTCCCTGTTCAGGAGGGCGCGGCGACAGCTTCACGGGCGGCAATCTAGGTGCCAATCCTCCCCGACCCAATCCCGAATCGCTTCCTCCTTGGCGCTTGACCCGCTCAGCATGCCCCCTAACTCTATCACCAACCCAGTTGTGGCGCTTTGGACCTAACGGAAATACGTAGAATCGTGGAGCTCATGGAAGAGCATGGGCTCACCCTGTTCCACCTCGAGGAGGAGGGGGTCAACCTGAAGTTGAAAAAGGGAGCTGATGCGGAAGCAATCCGCGAAGCCCTTGGTGGACTGACCGCGGTCCCCGCCCCGTTAGCCGTGCCCGGGCCTGCCCCGGCGGCCCCGGCTCCCCCGGCGGCTGAGGAGGTGGCCCCGGCTGAAAGCGGGCGAGTTATCGAATCCCCCATGGTGGGAACCTTCTATCGAAAGCCCGCCCCGGATGCGGACAACTTCGTCCAGGTCGGGGACAAGGTAAGCGAAGGGCAGACCCTCTGCATCATCGAGGCCATGAAGGTGATGAATGAGATCAAGGCGGAGATCAGTGGAACGATTTCCGAGATCTGCGTGGAGGAGGCCTCGCCGGTTCAGTATGGGGACGCCCTCTTCCGCGTGACTTAATTCGGTTCTCTGCCGTCTGGCGACATATCCCGCTCCCACAACCCTCTCGCCATGTTTTCCAAAGTCCTCGTTGCCAACCGCGGCGAAATCGCTCTGCGCATCATCCGGGCCTGCCGGGAGCTCGGGGTTTCCTCGGTGGCCGTTTATTCCGAGGCGGATGTAGACTCACTGCACGTGCAACTCGCGGATGAAGCGGTGTGCATCGGACCGGGGCCCAGCAAGGACAGCTATCTCAAGCCGGATCGAATCATCGCGGCGGCGGAGGTGACCGAGGCCGATGCGATCCACCCCGGCTACGGCTTCCTCTCGGAGAACCCGCGCTTCGCGGAGATCTGCGAGAGCTGTAAGATCAAGTTCATCGGGCCCTCCGCGGAGGTGATCCGGGCGATGGGGGACAAGAACACGGCCCGGGCGACCGCGACGAAGCATGGTGTGCCAGTCACTCCAGGCAGTGATGGTGTCATGGGCGGCGAGGAGGAAGCTCTGGCCGAGGCCCGCCGGATCGGCTTTCCCGTGATGATCAAGGCTACGGCGGGGGGAGGAGGCAAGGGAATGCGGCCGGCCCTCTCGGAGGGGGAGTTTCTCAATCAGTATCGCGCTGCGAGCAACGAAGCCCAGGCGGTCTTTGGCAATGGAGACTGCTATCTGGAGAAATTGGTCCTCAATCCCCACCATATCGAGTTTCAGGTAGTTGCTGATTCGCACGGTAACGTGGTTCACCTGGGAGAGCGTGACTGCTCCATGCAGCGGAGGAACCAGAAGATCATCGAGGAGTGCCCCAGCCCTTTGCTGACTCCCGAGATGCGCGAGGCGATGGGGGAAGCCTCGGTCGAGCTGGTGAAAAAGATCGGCTACGAGAATGCCGGGACGATTGAATACCTGGTGGATGAGGCGGCCGAAAACTTTTACTTCATGGAGATGAACACGCGGATCCAGGTCGAGCATCCGATCACGGAAGAGGTGATGGGCTGTGAGTTGATCAAGGAGCAGATCCGGGTGGCGGCAGGAGAGCCGCTCTCCTCTCATGTGCGGAACGTCCTCCCCCGTGGGCACAGTATCGAGTGCCGGATCAATGCGGAGGACCCCTACAACAATTTTGCGCCCAGTCCGGGCCACATCTCGATGTGGTATGCGCCAGGGGGCAAGGGCGTGAGGGTCGATACCCACGTCTATGCCGGCTACACGGTGCCCCCCTATTATGATTCCATGATCGCGAAGTTGATCGTGACCGGTGCGCGCCGTGATGTGGCCATTGCGCGGATGCGCCGTGCCCTCTCCGAGTTCATGATTCGAGGGATAAAGACAACCATCCCTTTCCAGCAGGTGATCGTGGATCACCCTGACTTCATCGCCGGCACCTACGACATTGGCTGGGTGGAACGTTACCTGAAGGAGCGAAGCTCCGAGGCCTCGGGGGAATGAATTCCTCGCGGCTGCGAAGACTTACGGAGGCCAGGCTCTATGGCATCGTCGACCTCGGATACGTCGAGGTATCGGATTGCGAGGCGGTCACGCAGGCGCTTCTCGATGGAGGGGTCGACATTCTCCAGCTGCGTGCCAAGGGGGTCGAAGTATCCCAGATCGCCGGTCTGGCGGAACGCCTTGTCCCATTCTGTCATGCCCGGGGGGTCCCGTTTATCGTGAACGATTTCGTGGAGATCGCGTGCGAGGTCGGAGCGGATGGCGTGCATCTGGGTCAGGAGGACGGAAGTATCGCGGAGGCCTGCGCCCGTCTCCCCCCCGGGGCTCTCGTTGGTCGCTCGACGCACAGCCCGCGACAGGCTCGCGCAGCCCTCGCGGAGGGGGCATCCTATATCGGCTTTGGTCCGCTTTTCCCTACCCCGACGAAGCAAGGGCGCCCGGGGATTGGTCTCGAGGATATTGCAGAGGTTGAGAGAGACGTTGGAGAAAAGATCCCGGTTTTCTGCATTGGCGGGGTGAAGGGGGAAAATCTCGCGGGGGTTCTTGGGGCAGGTGCACGCCGGGTGGTGATTGTATCCGCCCTGCTCCAGGCGGAGGATATCGTCGGGCGCTGCGAGGTGATCCGGGCCGAGATTGCGCAACGCGAACTTGGAACTTGAAACTTCGACCGGGAGGCCCCCATCTCCCCACATGCCCGAAGCGCTCCCTCTCCTTGTTGGAGGCTCCATTGCCATTGATAACGTCAAGACACCCACTGCGGAGGCGACCAACCTGCTTGGGGGCTCCGCCTCCTACGCCTCCCTGGCTGCCAGCTACTTCACCGATCCGGTGCACCTTGTAGGGGTGGTGGGTGGCGACTATCCTCCGGAGCACCTTGCCATGCTGGAACGGCACGGGGTGTCGCTCGTGGGCGTGGACCGCTCCGAGGGCGCGTCCTTTACCTGGAGTGGCGAGTATCATCAGAACATGAACGACCGCACGACCCACGATGTGGCGGTGAACGTTCTCGAAAACTGGCGCGTCAACCTTGCCGCTGAGCTGACCGGGGTGCCGGTGGTTGTGCTGGCAAACATGGCTCCGGTCAACCAACTCGAGATGATCGACCAGTGCAGCGCTCCGAATCGCTTCGTGCTGGCCGACACGATGGACCTCTGGATCAACATCGCGCGGGAGGAGCTCGAGCAGGTCCTTGCGAGGATCGATCTCCTCGTCATCAATGAGACGGAGGCCCGCGAGTATTCCGGGACGAGCAACCTGGTGGAGGCGGGGGGCCTCCTTCGCGCCAAAGGGCCGGAATACGTTGTCATCAAGCTTGGTGAATTCGGGGCCGTACTCTTTGGCCCTCCCGAGCGGAATCACGGGATCTTTCGCTGTGGGGCCTTCCCATTGCGGGAAGTGGCGGATCCGACCGGGGCGGGGGATACCTTCCTCGGGGCGATGGCAGGCTACCTTGCGTCCCTGGGAACGACCGACTACAGCTTCGAGCAGATCCGGGACGGGGTTGTGCGTGGCACGGTGATGGCCTCCTTCACCTGTGAAGCGTTCTCCACCGGAAGGATCGAGGACCTCCCCGCTTCCGAGCTCCTCTCCCGGCTGGAGATGTTTCGCGACATAAGCTGCTGGTGATCGAGGGGGAGGGGGGTTGTTTTCCTGCGGGCAATGGCGAAATACCGGGAGAACGGAGGCTTTTCGGGCCCAATCTCGAGTGACAATATGGACAAACTACATTTGCGGAGGGCCCTGATCCAATTTCAAGAAGACTCTTTTATTCAGAACTCACTAAAAAACAGCGAGTTGAGTCTCCCAGGGATCCTTTGGGGACCCAAAGTTGTTTTTTCGGGCCGTTCTTAAAAAAAAATTGACCGGATGGACCTCCGGTAGATATCTTGTGGGCGGATTGCCCGCGGGAAATTAAAAAGACACCCCAAAAAACAAAACGACCTCTATCAGAGTCATCCAATAGTCATGAAAGCAACCATACTAAAGAAAGCGGCATTCGTTGCCGGTTCGCTTAGCTTCCTAGCCGGTTCAGCCTTCTCTCAGTCGGCAGTTTCGGGCGCAGGCGGTTACGAAACCCTCACGATCAACGGCGGCAAGTTCAACGTCCTCGGCCTTCGTCTCCACGAACCCCAAGTGGTTTCTGGCACGTTTGACTCTCAAACCGACACTTCCCTCACCGACAACGACGTCGACTTTTCCGAGCTCCTCACGGACGGCAAGACCTATCTTGTTGAGATCACCGGTGCGACCTCCTGGGAGGGCACGGTCATCGAAGTAGACTCATGGAGCGGTGGAGACCTCACGGGTCTTGATAGCCTCGAAGCTGAAGCTGCGACGGATTACACCATCCGTGCGGCCAAGACCATCGGCGACGTCTTTGGCGCGGACAACAGTGCAGGCCTTACCGGTTCCGCTAACGCGGCTCCTTCCGAGGCGAGTATCATTTACGTCCCCAATGGATCAGGATTCACCCAAGTCTTCTATTCGACCCTCGCGGGCTTTGATGGATGGCTGGACGCCGGAACCTTTGCCGATGCCACGAACATGCCTCTCAACTACGTGGACGCCCTCGTAGTCCACGAGAAGAGTCTTGCTGACCTCTCCCTTGTCGTGACCGGAATGGTCAAGACCTCCAGCACGAACCTTCCTGTCAGGCAGGCCTTCACCTACCTCGGAACCGCCTACCCCGCCGGATCCACTCTTGGCAACAGCGGCCTCGAGAGCAGTGTGAGAGGCTCTGAAAATGCAACCCCTTCCGAGGCGGACACCGTCTACCTCCCGAAGGCAGACGCCAGCGGATTTGATCGCTACTTCTTCTCGACCCTCGCGGGCTTTGATGGATGGCTTAATGCAGACACCTTTGCCTCCGGCGCGGATGTTGAGCTGACCTCCGGGATCATCATCGACCAGAATTCTGGTGAAGGGCCCTTCAATGCTCTGGCCGCTCCTCCTGAATACTACGCGGATCTCTAAAGCAAAGGTTTCTCCTGGAGGGCGGGTTCCCCGCTCTCCAGGAACTTCTCCGACCAAACTCTTCAACCTTACTATCACACACACCACTAACATGAAATTGAAGCACGTAGTAGCCGCCGTCCTGGCCGCCATGTCTGCCTCCGCATTCGGAGCCAGTATCACGGTAACCAACACTAACGGTCCCGTCGCCACGCGTTCCATCGTGGACAATGCCGGAAATGCAATCGATGGCGGTTATGCCGCGATCGGAAACATCAGTGACGAAGCTCGTCTCGAGAGTCCGCTGACCGGATCCGATCTCGATGGCCTCTTCACGCTGTTCGATGGAGCGGAAGGCCCGCTGAACTCCGCTCCCTTCGCAGGGACCTTCTCGGTGCAGAGTGCTGGCGGAATCCTGCTCAACGCGCCTAACAACGACTGGTCAGGCAGTCCCATCTACCTTGTTCTCGGAAACGGGAGCTCCCTCAGTGATTCCACGGAAGCTGCGGTTCTCAAGGTAGGGACCTTCGGCAATTCGGAGCCGACCCTGTCGACCACGATCATCAACGAGGATTCCGATGTTCTGTTCGGGGTCTTTAATGCCACCTTCAACCCGAGCGGTCTTCCGCCTGCAGCCAACAACCCTGCGTTGAGACTTGGACCGCTGGTCCCGGAGCCTTCCAGCAGCCTCCTCATTGGTCTGGCTGGCCTGACGCTCCTGGTCCGGCGCAAGCGCTAACTCCGTTAGCACTAAACAAGGTCGTTTTTTTAACCTGCCGGTCGCAAGACCGGCAGGTTTTTTCTTTATAACGGACAGGAGCGGTTTCCCCTGATCTCTTGCACGGAACCGGAAAAAGGAGGTTCTTGCTCTGGATGGAAACCTCCTGTTCCCTATCCAGCGCACAGCAAACATGCTCCGTCCATGAGACTCCCACTCGCCCTGACAACAATCTGTCTAGCCTTTTCAGCCCCGCTCTCCGCGGCGGACCTCGTTCCTACGAACCTCACCGTTGAGCACCGGGTCAACCCGGTGGGCCTCGAGGTCGAGGTCCCCCGCCTCAGCTGGAAACTCAAGGCCGCGAAGAAGGGGAAGGTCCAGATGGCCTACCGGATCCTTGCGGCGAGCTCCGAGGCAATCTTGAAGAGGAACGAAGGCGATCTCTGGGATACGGGAAAGAAAAAGAGTCCGAGCAATTACCTCATCTTTTACAAGAGCGGAAAGCCTCTCCAATCCGGGCAAACGGTCTTCTGGAAAGTGCAGGTGTGGGATGAAGTGGACGGAGCCTCACCCTGGAGTGAGACGCATCGTTTCACGATGGGAATCCTGGAACAGGCCTCGTGGAAGGCGCAATGGATCTCCTTCCGAGATGAATCTGCCCTCCACCGCAATCCTGCGAAGCTTCATCTTCCAGCGCCGCGCTACTACCGGAAGTCATTCCAGGCCGCAAAAAAGATCGTGCGGGCACAGCTCTACGCCACTGCATTGGGAATCTACGAGCTCCATTTCAACGGGGCGGAAGTTGGAGATGCTTATCTGGCCCCGGGCTGGAGTGATTACTCCCGGCGGGTTTATTACCAGAGTTACGACGTGACCTCGAAGATCGCCGAGGGCGAAAACTGTCTCGGTGCGGTCGTGGCAGACGGGTGGTACGCGGGCTACCTGGGAGCAGCAAGGCGGAAGGGATTCGGGCCCTATGGCACGGGGCGTAACCTGTACGGCAAAACCCCAGCCCTGTTTATACAGCTGCATCTCGAGTATGAAGATGGAACAACCAGCCTGGTCACGACGGATCCTTCCTGGAAGGTGACGTCCGGCCCGGAATTTGAGGCGGATCTCCTGATGGGTGAGGGCTACGATGCCAGAAGGCAACTTACGGGATGGTCGAGGCCTGGATATGACGACGGGCAGTGGGAGCCCGCCGTGCCGGCTACTACCGGAAAGCCAACCCGGGCACTCTTCCAGGATCGTGCAGGAAGGCGTCAGGTCGACCTCACGTTCGCGCCGCCTCAAAGCATCGAAAGCGATCAAGCACCTCCAGTCCGTATCACCGGGGAGCGGGCGGCGGTTTCCGTCAGTCCATCTCGGCCAGGATGCTATCTTTACGACTTCGGACAGAACTTTACTGGCAACATCCGCCTCCGGTTGGCCGGAGGCAGTGTCAAGAAGGGACAAAAGCTCCTCCTTCGCTATGGGGTGCAGGCCGGGGACTTCGATGGGAATCGTGGACGGGACTCGAGGGCAACCGATACCTATATCTGCAGCGGAGCAGCAGGGGGCGAAAGTTGGACGCCCCGGTTTACGGTGCATACTTTTCGCTTCGCTGAAATCGAGGGCTTGAGCGGGAAGGCTGGTCCGGACCTCTTGCAGGGGCTGGTCATCCATAGCGACACCCCGCTTACCAGCAGCTTCGAGTCCAGCAGTGAGCGACTGAACAAAATCTTCAAAAGCTGCGTGTGGACGCAGCGGGCCAACTGGATCGGCCTCCCTTCAAGTTCGGAGCGCATGAATGAACGGATGGGGGATCTCGGGGCGGTGCATCTCTTTGCCAAGGCGTCCTGTTATCATGCGGACAACGCAGCCTTCTTTCGCAGGTGGTTTCAGGAAATGTCCGGAGCGCGGGATAAGCTGGGCCGTTTCCGGAGACATGCGCCCTCACCCTACTCGGCGGACCGGATGGCCTATGGGGCAGGAGCCTCCGATGCCGGCATACTGGCGGTTTTCGATCACTGGTGGATGTACGGGGACGAAGAAGTGGTGAAGGAGCATTGGGTTGCCATGAAGAAATATCTCAATGCCCGCTACGATGCTCATCGGGCAGGTCGCGGACGCATCTTTGGAACGGGGTGGGGTGACCGGCTTCATCAGAATGATGTCACTCCTCCGAGGGTTATCGATGTTGCGATCCTGGCACTCAACTACCGCCTGATGGGGGAGATGTCCCGCGTTGCTGGGAATCCGATCGACCACCTCACGTTCAACAAGACCTTTGTGGAATTACAGGAAGAGTTCCGTAAGAGCTATGTCAATGCGGATGGCTCTCTGAAGGTCAGGTCCCAGACTGCGCACGTTCTGGCGCTGCGTTTCGGTCTGCTGACCAAAGCCTCCAAGCCCAAGGTGACCCAGGATCTCCTCGTGCTTCTCCGAGAGAAGGAGAATGAGACGAATAGTGGGATCACCACCGGGGTCATTGGGACGAAGTCTCTCCTGCCGGTGCTGTCCTTTACGGGCCACCAGGCAACTGCTCTCAAGCTGGTCCAATCGACCAAGTTTCCCTCCTGGGGATACGGGATAGAGGAAGGCGCCACCACCCTCCGGAGCTGGGGTCCGGCCGGGAAAGCGAGGAGCCCTGATGACCCCGCCGTGGATTACAGTTACGGGGCGGTCAGCGAATGGCTGATATCAATGGTAGCGGGAATTGACGCCGTATTTCCCGGGTTTCAGAGAATCCGGCTGGAGCCCCGCATTCCGGCGGCTAAAGCGGAACATTCCGGGGAAGCGTTGACGTGGGTGAAAGCACACTACGAGTCCTGTCGGGGAAGGATTGAGGTTCACTGGAAACGGGACGGGAACGGGGGACTCCTGTATGAATGCACGATACCTGCACAAACCACCGCCATGGTGCGGCTCCCGGCCAGGGAGGGAGCCGGGATCACGGTCGATGGTACGGCCCCGGGCGTGGACCGGCGTTTTGATGGGGGATTCATGATGGAACCCACGGGAGGGAAGATCACCTTGAATCTCCTCAGGGCTGGTTCTTACCGGATAGAGGTGA
>Ga0163179_10000009_pt1 | contig 221501 bp, 147 predicted proteins | sample AtlANTMetagenome_FD_109643 | JGI IMG/M metagenome (GOLD analysis project Ga0163179, IMG submission 109643) | Marine eukaryotic phytoplankton communities from the Atlantic Ocean - Atlantic ANT 2 Metagenome | ecosystem: Environmental > Aquatic > Marine > Oceanic | place: North Atlantic Ocean...
AGCCAGAAAAGCGGAGTGTGCTTGAGCATGAGCGTGTGAGTGATGTGTCTGCAGGGAGCCGGGGTTTCGCTAGGTCATGATATCTTCGATCACGTGTCCGTGAACGTCGGTCAGACGATAATCGCGTCCCGAGTAGCGGTAAGTCAGCTTTTCATGGTCGAGTCCCATCAGGTGCAGGATAGTGGCCTGCAGGTCGTGAACATGTACCCGTTTGTCCACCGCAGTCAGGCCAAATTCATCCGTGGCCCCGTAGCTCATGCCACCTTTGACACCGCCGCCTGCCATCCACACGGTATAACCGTAGTGATCGTGGTCGCGGCCCTTTGTTCCTTCTGAGGTGGGTGCGCGTCCGAATTCACCACCCCAGACCACGAGTGTTTCGTCCAGAAGGCCCCGCGCCTTGAGATCCTTGATCAGGGCCGCGATCCCCTGATCACAGGCATCGGCAAGAGCCTTGTGGCCTCCCGGAATATCGCCGTGCCCGGTATCCCAGGCGATGTCATACCCGCTGATGGAGTGAGAGAGCTGGACACAGCGCACACCTCGTTCCACCAGACGGCGCGCGATGAGGCATCCCTTTGCATACTCGCTGTTGCCGTAAAGGTTGCGGGTGGCCTCCGACTCCTGCTCGATATCAAAGACATCCGGCACGGAGAACTGCATCCGGAAGGCCATTTCCATGGCCTCGATGCCTGCCTCCAGTCCGCGGTCGCGTTCGCGGCGCTCCAGGTGCATTTTGTTCAGTTCGATCAGCAGGTCGGCCTGCTTGCGTTGTTCACCCCGTGAGAGTTGTGAATTCCTGAGGTCCCGCATGACTGCGTCGGGCTTCATCTTCTGGATGTTGACGTAAGCGCCGGCGTAGGCCCCGGGCAGAAAAGAGTTTCCCCAGTTGGCCAGCTTGCCCCGGGGTTGTGCTCGTGGCGACATGGCGACAAAGCCGGGTAGATCCTCATTCTCCGTGCCCAGACCGTAGGCCAGCCACGACCCCATGCTGGGACGGTTTGGTTGCAGGGAGCCGACGTTGGTCATGAGGATTGCTCCCGCGTGCTCCGGAATGTCGGTGTGCATCGAGTGGATGAAGCAGAGGTCATCGACGACCTCGCCGACCTTGGGGAAAATGTCGCTGACCCATTTGCCGCACTCGCCATACTGCTTGAATCCGAAATAGGAGGGGACCAGGCCCCCTTTCGTGTTGCGCAGGGACTTGCGATCCACAAGCTCGGGGCGCTGTCCGGCATACTTTGCAAGAGAGGGCTTGTAATCGAAGGTGTCTACTTGTGAGGGCCCGCCTGGCATGAAGAGCTGGATGACATGCTTGGCCCTTGGAGCGAAGTGGGGAAGCTTGGGCGCAAGCGGCGAAGCCTCTGCGGTTTGCACGGTGGCGGCCCCCGCCGTGCCGAGGCCCGCCTGCTGCAGGACGCCTGCCAGCCCGAGAGTCCCGAAGCCGGCTCCCATCTTCCGGAGGATTTCACGCCTTGAGAGTTGGCCATTCTCGATCGCGGCTACCGCGCGCCGGTAGGCGGCTTCGTGTTCTAGGAATTTCATGGTGGAGTGGAAGGACAGGTCAGCTGAAGAATCGGCAATCTGGGGCAGGAAAGCGAGTTTCTTTGGCCGGGTGGATTATATCCGCTGGTCAGAGAGCAGGACAAGGAGGAGGATGTCACCCGATGCGCTTAGCCATTCTCTCAAATGTCTGGTTCCCTGCTTTTTTGGTAATCAGCCTGAGTTCGCCTGCTGCGGGTCGTCCCCCAAACATTATCTTCATCCTGGCCGATGACCTGGGCTGGGCGGAGCTGGGTTGCTACGGCAACCGGTTCAACGAAACTCCCCATCTGGACCAGCTTGCCCGGGAAGGCGTCCGGTTGACGCAGGCCTACGCGTCCGCTCCCGTCTGCTCCCCCTACCGCGCGAGTCTTCTCACTGGCCAGTATCCCGCACGGCATGGTTTGATCGACTACCTGCGACCGGACTCGGCGACCCCTCTCGCAGCTCGGCATGTGACGGTCGCGGAGCGACTCAAGACGGCCGGCTATGCCACCGGTATGATCGGGAAGTGGCACCTTTCGGGGTATCGACATCACAAGGCTCCGCTTGAACTGCGGGCTACCGATCACGGTTTCGACGAGGAGCTGGTGACCGAGATCAAAAGCGTCGGCAATGGAGCCAATTTCTTTCCCTACGTGTTCCGCACCCAGCTGGTCTCCTGGAACAGCGCTGGCCGGGAACAGATGCTGACGGACACGGAGTATCTGGTTGACCGGATGAATCATGAGGCAGTGCGCTTCATTGAGCGCCACCGCGAGAAACCCTTTTTTCTCTACCTGAGCCATTTCGCTCCGCATACGATTTTGAATGGAAGGCCCGACCTGGTGGAAAAATACCGCAGGAAGCACAAACCCGGTCCCAGTACGCGAACCCGCTGTTACATCTGTCAGGATGCGGGTTTCGAAGGAGATCCCGGGAATCACTGGGCCGCTCATCACAATCCCCACCTGGCCGCCATGATTGAGAGCATCGATGTGGGCGTGGGCATGATCGTGAAGAAGCTGGAGGAGCTGCAGTTGACCGGGGAGACCATGATTGTGTTTACGAGCGATAATGGAGGAGAACTCAATGTGACGAGCAACGCGCCGTTGCGGGGAGGAAAGAGCCAGCTGTATGAGGGAGGAATCCGGGTGCCCCTGATCGTGAAGTGGCCGGGGGGCAGTCCGAAAGGGCGGGTGAGCTCCGTGCCGACCTGCAACGTGGATTTTTATCCCACCTTCCTGGAGCTCAGTGGGGCCGACCCTGACGAAGGGCAGGTTCTCGATGGTCGCTCGATTCTGGCCCAGTTGCGCAAGCCGGAGGCAAAGGAGGAGCCTCGGACAATGTATTGGCACTATCCCCTGGAGAAACCTCATTTTCTGGGAGGCGTATCGGCCGGGGCGATCCGGGATGGCCACTGGAAGTTGATCGAATGGCTGGAGACCGGGAAGGTGAGCCTCTTCAACCTTGAGACGGATCCGGGGGAGAGCACTGACCTCGCCGGAATGGAGCCCGGGCGAGCGAGGAGCCTTCAGCAGAAACTGGTTCGATGGCGGCAGGAAATTGGCGCGCCCAAGTGAACTTGAAAGTGGAGGGAAAAAAATGAGACTTCGTCATGGCCACGTCTCTCACGCCCTTTCACCTCGCGATTCCGGTTGATGATCTGTCCTCCTCGCGGAGTTTCTATGGCCATCTGCTCGGGTGTGCGGAGGGACGGAGCGCAGAGCAGTGGGTGGATTTTAATCTCTTTGGCCACCAGGTGGTTTGCCATGTCCAGAAGAAGCCGGCGGGGGAGGGCGGGCATATTTCCGGGAGCAATGCGGTGGACGGCCACGACGTGCCCATACCCCATTTCGGCGTGATTCTCGAAATGAGCGACTGGAAGCGCCTCGCCGCAAAACTGCAGGCCGCGAATGTCGAGTTCATGATAGATCCGTACATCCGTTTCGAAGGAGAACCCGGGGAACAGGCGACCATGTTCCTGCGTGACCCAAGCGGGAATGCACTTGAGTTCAAGTCCTTCAGGGATATCGGGGCCGAGTTGTTTGCGACGTGAACGATCCCGGGTTCGGGGGATCCGGATGGTCACTCGAGTTGCATGAACTCATGGGTGCCGAGGAGGACCTGGGCATATTGTTTCCAGTAGACGTTCTTGTCGCCATCCTGTGAGAGGAAAGAGAGACCCGCCTCTCGCTCTCTGGATGTCGGAGCCCTCTGGAAGAGAAGGGAGTAGGCCCGGTCGATCCGGAGGGCGTCCTCCGCGGCGTCTTCCTGCAGCCGCCTCGAGAGGCTTTCGGCCCTGGCGAGCATGAAGGGACTGTTGAGGATGAAGAGATACTGCTGCGGCACGGTGCTCTCGATCCGCGCCGCGCTGGAGGAACGGGGTGCCGGGAAGTCGAAGATCCGGAGGAACTCTTCCGAGACCGAGCGGTCGAAGTTGCGACTCAGTTTGCCATAGATGGTGCGGCGTTTGCTCTCGAGGACGTGCTCGTCGGGGGCTCCTCCCAGGCTACGGTCCAGGTCTCCGCTCACGGCCAGCAAGCTGTCCCGCCAGGCCTCCACATCGAGGCGCCGGGGGGTCATGCGCCAGAAAAACCGGTTGTCGCCGTCTTTCGAGAACGATGCTTCATCGTAGTCCGTGCTTTGCTGCCAGGTCCTGGAAAGCATGATTTCCCGGTGGAGTTTCTTGGTCGACCAGCCGTTTTCAATGAAGGTGGCCGTGAGCCAGTCGAGGAGCCGGGGATGGGTGGGTTTCTGGCCGATGATGCCAAAATTGCTGGGTGAACGAACGAGAGCCTGTCCGAAGTGATGGAGCCAGATCCGGTTGACCATCACGCGGGCGGTCAGTGGATTGTCCGGGTCAGCCACGGCCTCCGCCAGTTGCTTGCGTCCGGACCCCTCGGTAAAGTGAGGGCGTTCTGCCCCGCCAAGGACCTCGAGAAACTTGCGGGGGGCTATTGGGCCGTTCTTACGCAGGTCTCCCCGGATCGCGATATGCATGTCGCCGCTTCCCGACTCACCGAGGCCGTGTGCGGCGTCAGGTTTCGGGGGCACCGCTTTCCGAATGCGGTCCAGCTGGTCTCGCAGGGCCTTGAGTTCCTGACGGGATCGCTCCGGTATCTTCTTCTCCACTTCATTCCTGGGAATGTTGTGTTCCCGGGCGTTCCGGTCGAGGAACTCGTTGATGACCTTCTCCTGCTGCTTCACCGCGGCCTGGACGTTGCTGTAGACGTCCTGGACCGCCTGGGAGGAAATGGGAATGTCGCGCGGCTTGGAATTGCGGAAGATGCCCGCGATGGCGTAGTAGTCCGCCGTCGTGATGGGGTCGGACTTGTGGTCATGACAGCGCGCGCAAGCGGCGGTCAGGGCGAGGAAGGCACGCGAGAACGTGTCGACCCTGTCGGCCAGAGTCTCTGCTTCGGCCTGCGCCTTCGATTCGGGGTCGCCGCCGTCAGAGGTGTAGGTGGGGCCAATGGCGAAAAAACCGGTGCCGAGGGCTGCGTCCTGGTTTTGGAGGTCGCCTGCAATCTGGTGGCTTACGAACTGGTCGTAAGACAGGTCTTGATTGAAGGCGGTGACCACCCAGTCACGGTAGCGCCAGGCATTGGGCAGTGGTTTGCTGTCCTGGGAGGCCCCCATCCCGTCGCTGTAACGAGCCACGTCGAGCCAGTGCCTTCCCCAGCGTTCACCGTAGTGGGGAGAGGCGAGAAGGCGGTCGATGACCTTTGCAAAGGCCTCGGGGGAATCATCTTTGAGGAAGGCTTCGACCTCTTCAGGGGTGGGGGGCAATCCGATGAGCGTGAAGTGTGCCCGGCGAATCAGGATTCGCTTGTTTGCGAGGGGCGCAGGCGTCACGCCGCTTCCCTTCATTCTATGGATTACGAATGCGTCGATGGGATGTCCTCCAACGGCTTGGTTTTCCGCGGCGGGGACAGGTGGTTTCCGGACTGGTTTGAAGGCCCAGTGCTCCCGCCGGAACCTGTCGAAATCGAAGGCCGGTCCCTGGGCCTTGAGTTGGGTTCCGTCCTCCGGAAGGGCCGCGCCGAGATTGATCCAATGGACGATCTGGTCAATGGCGCGGGGCGGCAGCTTCTTCTTGGGCGGCATTTCAAGATCCTCCACCTGATAGCGGATGGCCCTGATCAGCAAGCTCTCTTCGGCCTTGCCCGGGACAATGATCTTTCCGCTGTCGCCGCCCTTGAGGATGCCGGCCTTGCTGTCAAGAAGGAGGGATGCCCTGAGCTTGTCGGCGTTCTTGGAATGGCACTTGTAGCAGTGCTCCGCGAGGACCGGGCGGACGTGGGTCTCAAAGTAGTGCAGCCCCTCCTGTTCTGCGGCGGATGTGTTCTGGGCCGGAACTGCAGATGCAGCAGATAACTGCACTGCTAAACCCGCGAGGGTCGGAAGAAGGCTGCGGGCCGGGCAAATCATCGGGTCTGGATACTGCCGTCAATTCAGGGCACCGGCTATCCCACCAACAGGTGCCTCACCTGTTTTATTTGCTCCACGGGGGGCGCTCGAGCGAATCCCGGTATTTCATGGCCGCCTCCGTACGGGAGCGAACGTGCAGTTTCTCATAGATGTGCTTCAGATGGACGCGGACGGTTTCTACGCTGATTGAGAGGTCGGCTGCAATTTCCTTGTTGGCCATTCCCTTGGCGACCAGCTGCACGATCTCGGTTTCCCGCTTGGAAAGATTGAAGGCCCGGCTGCTCTCGCTGCTGGTGGGGCGGTGAAAGGCCTCTACAACGAGACGCGCAATTTCGGCCGACATTGGGGCGCCTCCGGCCCGGACCTCGAAGATGGCCCGGCAGAGGTCATCGGGAGAGGCGTTCTTGAGAAGATAGCCAGAAGCGCCGGCCTGCAGGGCATCGAAAATCTTGTCATTGTCGTCGAAGACGGTGAGCATGATGACATCAATTTCCGGGTGTTTTTCCTTCACGCGGGCGGTGGCCTCGATACCTGACATGCCGGGGAGGCTGATATCCATGAGGATGACATCCGGGCCGCCGTTCTCGATCGCCTTCAAGCCATCCTCGGCATTCTCCCAGACCCCGAAAGTTTGGATTCCGTCCATGGAATCGACGATCCGCTGGACGAGTTTTCCGAGGGCGGGAGTGTCCTCAATGACGGCGACTTTGATGGGTTCTCGTTTGACGGCGGACATGGTAGGAGGACTATCAAGTTGGGCCAGAGAGCGCGCAGATCAACGCAAAATGTCCCGGAATCGTGAGAAAGCGCAGATTCGTTCCCCATTTCATCAGAGGAGGGGTCGGCAGGATTGCCCCCTCAGCTTTCCGGGGACAGATAGGCGATCAAGATGGGCGCTGTGAGGCGCTGCGGGGGACTGGCACCAGACTCCCTGTTCCCGAGGAAGCCGCTACAGGCGGGATTGCTGCGGCAAGATACGGGAACCGCGGACCGGGTGTTTTTTTCGGCCAAACAAGCTTTTCCGTGCGCTTCTGATTGTTCAGGCTCACACAGTCAGTCAATCAGGATAATCCCATGTCAGTCTTCAGCAGTGACCAAAAGGCGGATTTTCACCGCGACGGCTACCTCTTTGTGCGCGGTTTGTTTGCCGGGGAGGAAATTGGATTGCTTGGAGAAACCGCCCGCAATGATCACGCCATGGACAAGGCCTCTTCCACCATGGATGACGGAAAGGGTAACGATGTCCGGCTTTCTCTCTGGAACCACCCCGGGGAGGGAGTCTACGGAATGGTGGCCCGTTGCCGGCGGCTGGTAGATGGAGTGGAGGATTTGCTGGGGGAGGAAGTCTACCACTACCATTCCAAGATGATTCTCAAGGATGCGAGGGTGGGCGGAGCCTGGGCCTGGCATCAGGACTATGGCTACTGGTATCAGAATGGCCTTCTCTTTCCTGACCTCGTCAGCGTCATGATCGCGGTGGACGATGCCACACAGGAAAATGGATGCCTTCAGGTGCTCAAGGGGTCGCACAAGCTGGGCCGGATCAATCATATCCTGGCCGGTGAGCAGGCGGGTGCGGACATGGAGTATGTGGAAGAGGCCCGCAAGCGGTTGGAGACCGTCCAGTGTGAGATGAAGGCGGGCGATGCCCTCTTCTTTCATTCCAACACCCTGCACTGCTCCGCAGCGAACAATTCGGACCATGCCCGCTGGGCGCTCATCTGTTGCTACAACACGAAGAGCAACGACCCGTTCAAGGAATCCCACCACCCCGGATACACCCCGTTGAGCAAGGTGGACGATGAGATGGTCCTGCAGGTGGGGCGTGACGATGTGAAACGGTCCAACGTCGAATTTGCCAACCTGATCGAGGAGGATAAGAGCGCCGCGAGTCTCTCCGAGAGCGAAGCCTAGTTCCTCCCTGTCGACCTGCTCTCCGAACATACCCTCGGGACACAGTTCCACGAAAAACCAACCAAGACGATAATCCAGACAGCAGACTCATGAAACTCGGAATCATCAACAGCGCCTTCGGCCAGGCTGGCGTGAATACCAAGACCGGCCTTGAGCACATTGCCCGGATCGGATTTGATTCGGTGGACATCTTCACCGAGGCCATCGGTATCGAGCAGGAAGAGGTCGACCTCATCAGGAAGACGTGTGAGGACAACACTCTGCCAATCGTGTCCACCGTGGTGGTCTCGGCGGGGCTTGTTGACTTCAATGACCCGGTTCGTGATTTTCACGTTGAGCGCTCTAATCGCTTTGTGGACCTGGGCCAGAGTCTTGGGTCCGACAATCTCCTCCTCGTCCTCGGGGAATACATCTGGCAGCGGGAAGTAATCCCTCCGGAGGCCCAGTGGGAGTGGGGCGTGGAAGGCGTGCGGAAGATCGGGGAATATGCGGGGGAGCGGGGCATGGAGATCGCCCTCGAGCTGGAGCCCTTTCGTCTCAGTCTGCTCAACAGTGTGCCGAAGATGGCGCAGTTCATTGACGACTGCGGACTGCCGAACGTGAAAGCCAACATCGACGTGAGCCACCTCGTGCTGGCGGATACCCCTCCCGACGCGCTGGAGTTACTTCGTGGCAAGGCCACCCACGTGCACATCAGTGACTGCGACGGGAAGGTGCACGGGGATCTGCCTCCCGGGCGCGGGGTGGTCAAGTTTGCGCCCTACCTGCAGGCGATCAAGGACCTGGATTTCGACGGATCAATTTCGCTCGAGCTGGAGTATTCCCCGGATCCTGACAAGATCGTGGAGTGGGTGGAGGAGGCGTATTCCGCCACCGACAGCCTGATGCAGCAGGTTGGCCTGCGGAGCTGACCCGGAGCAGGAGCAGTTCGCCGCCCGGGCGCTGTTCCGGATTCCAGTGGGCCTGAGACGCAGCCGGATGTTCTCCCAACAATCATTCCATTAGATCATGTCCGAAGAAGACGAGTATGGCTTGAGCCCGACGAAGGAAGTGGTGGAGATCACTCCGCCAGCGGTGGACTACCGGCCGCGGAGGCCGAGGAGTTACCGTCCCAGGATCGCGATGGTTGGCACGGGTGGAATCAGCGAGTTTCATCTCAAGGCTTACCAGAAGTGTGGCTACGAGGTGGTGGCCTTTGCGAGCCGGACGCGCAGCAAGGCGGAAGACAAACGGGATCAATTCTTTCCGGAGGCCGAGGTCTACGATGATCATCACCCGATCCTGGAGCGTGATGATATCGAGGTGGTGGACATCACGCCACACCCCGCAGATCGCCTTCCGATTGTCAGGGAAGCGCTGCGGGCCGGTAAGCATGTCCTGAGCCAGAAGCCCTTCGTTCTCGACCTCACTGAGGGAGAGGAACTGGTGAAGCTAGCCGAGGAGATGGGAGTTTGCCTGGCCGTCAACCAGAACGGACGGTGGGCCCCTCACTTTTCCTACCTGCGCAATGCGGTTGCGAATGGGGTGATCGGGCGGGTGACATCCCTCGACTTCAACCTGCAGTGGGACCAGACCTGGATCAAGGGGACATCTGAGTTTGAGAGCATTCACCATCTCATCCTCTTTGACTTCGCGGTGCACTGGTTTGACATCACCACGCAGATCATGGCGGGACAGGAGCCGGTCCGGGTGCTGGCCTCAGCGGTGCGCTACGAGGAGCAGGTTTACCAGCCCCCGGCCCTGGCCTCGGCCATCGTGGAATATCCCGGGGCCCAGGTGCGGCTCTCCTTCAATGCTCACACCACCCTCGGGGAGGAGGATGTTACCACCGTGGTGGGGACGAAGGGAACCCTGCGCACGCGTGGTCCGGGCCTCAACGAGCAGCCGGCGATGGAAGTATTCCTCGAGGATGGTCAGTGCAGGGTGCCGCTGGAGAGTTGCTGGTTCGATGCCGGGTTTGAGGGGACGATGGGCGAGCTGCTCTGCGCTATTGAAGACGGCCGCGAACCGAACAACAGTGCACGGAGCAACCTGAAGTCGCTGGAACTCTGCTTTGCGGCGCTTGCTTCCGCCGATACCGGCCAACCGGTGAATGTTGGATCGGTGCGGACGGTCTCAACCGGACCGTCGTAGCAGTTCCTACTTCTCTCCGAAGGCCTTCGTTTCCTTGTCGAGCAGTGCGGGGTCGTGGTCTCCCTCGTAGACCACGAGCCGGTAGCGGTAGACCTTGCTGGTGCCCATCGGGATCCTGATGTCTCCTTTCCGGCTCAGAGCCGGGCCGATTCCGAACTGCCCGTCGATTCGCCACAGGGTGGGGTAGTTCTCGTTCCCGGGGTGATCGATGATGGCAATGCGCCCCATGTTCTCCAAGTCCGCGACCTGCATTCCGAGGTCCACCCACTTGGCAGGTTTTCCCTCCCCGGCCTGGTTTTTCAAGCCCTCGCTATTAATGCACCCGGCCGGGATTCCCCGTTTCCAGGGCATTCGCAGGAAGAGTCCTCCGTAGGCGTATTTTCCAATCGTGACGTCGGCCCTGGCAGTGCCCTTCCATTCGAGATCGAGGGTGTAGTAAGAGCCGTGGTCCATGAGGCTCCAGCGTTGTTCGTCCCTGAGGATGACCTCTCCCTTCGCGTTCAGCAGATCACTGGTGCTGCCGACGGTGGGGGGGTGATCCTCCCCGGCCACTACGTGATGGAAGAGCTTCGTGCCGGACCAGAATTTCTTGTTGTAGTTGTGGAAGTAGTCGCGTCCGTTGATTCGGGTAGGGCCCCAGTACAGGCCGGTCTGGTGCCGATGATGGCCGGGAGAAAACTGGGTAAGGAGCGCCTTGCCGTCGGGGCTACGGAGGGGATGGAGGTAGGGGCGTCCGTGAGATTCCGTCGAGAGAAAGCGCGCGAGAGCCGGGAACTCCGTGCCCCGGACGAAATCGAGACAACCGTTCTCTTTCTTCAGGACTTGAATGGCGGGTTCCGCGGCCAGCCAGGTGGCGGCCAGGGACCAGACGGTAAGGATAATGCGTGTCCTCATTGTGAACAAGTGCTTAGGACACGCGGGACGCAGTGGCCATTTCTTTTTCGGGAGGTGGATTTGTTTTCGCGGTATGAGGTGATAGGTCTTGCCTTTGGGGTAGCGATGCGGACTATAGGCTGACCGGGAAAGGTTCCGGTTGCTGGAACAAAGCACATCGTTAATCATGGCTCGTTATCTTCTCTCCTCACTCCTGGGTTGCTCACTTCTGCTGTCAGGAGTCACGCTGTCAGGTTGCGGTTCCACGGAACACGAGTCCCCGGAGGCGGTTTTCGAGGCTGCCAAGTCAGCACTGGCCGACGAGGATATGGAGGGGTTCATGAACTGCCTCACTCCGGAATCACAGGACCTCTTCTCGGGAATGCTGGTGATGCTCGGTGCCATGATGAAGGGGTTTGCAGCATTGGCTGGAGACGATCCCGATGCCCTGCAGTCCGTTTCGAAGATAGAGAAGGTGTTGGAGAAGCATGGATTGTCGGAGGATGTGATGGGAATGATGGAGGGCGCTGACGAGTCCGATTCCGCTGCCGCAATGCAGAAGCTGGTCGAGCCGATCAAGGACAAGGCTGCTTTTGTGGGGGATATGTTCGAGATTTTCAACGAGATGGATGATAGCAAGAGGCCTTCGCCAGGGGACCAGTTCAAGGGGGCGCTCAAGGACATCAAGATTGACGGAGACTCTGCCAGCGCCGTGTTGGAAGACGGGGGCAAATCGGAGCCGGTGCAATTCAGGAAAGTCGAGGGAAGCTGGCTGATTCACCTGGACCCGGCGGAACTAGGCGGGTTCCCTGGGAGCTGAGATCGCGTTCAGCGGGTCCGGCTTTCCGCTTGGCACTCACCGAAGCAGCTGCGAGCCTCCGCCGGATGGATCTGAAGTGCAGGTGCCCCCATTGTGGAACGAAGATCAGGTATCAGCTGGAGCTCTCGAGCACGTTGGCGAATTGTCCCGGGTGCAAGGCGCAGTTCCAGCTGCCGGACGCTCCGGTGGGCGTTGCGGGGGTGACGGGTGGTCCAAGGGCAGCGGCGTTTCCTCCAGCCGGGGCGCATCAGGGCGTTGTTCCCCCGGCGCGTGGGGGGCTGAGGCGGGCGCTTTTTGATCCCATGGATTCGCAGCCGGCGGCGATGCAGGGAATGGGGAAGGAAGGGACGCTCACCTGGGGGTTCCTGTTCTGTGTGGCTTTTCCGATCGTAGGGTGGATTGCCTTTTGGCGGGGGGCAAATGTGGTTGGGGGAATCCTGGCCGGCTTCCTGGGCGGAGGTGCGGGCATCGGGAAACCCAAGTTCATGGAACATGTCGAGGTAGTCACCGAGTTGGTCGTGATTGTGGCCATTCTCTTTGGGGTGCTTTTCCTTCTTAATGGGCTTCGTGGACGCAAGACGCCGTTGTGCGGAATCCTGTTCACCACCGGACTGGTGCTCCTGCCAATCCTCCTGCTCTTCCTTTATCTGGTTGCGCTCTCCTTTCTCAGGGTCAAGTCCGCCGATGCCCTCGAGGTCATCGGCTACATCACGACTTTCCTCACCCTGCTTGCGGTCAGCAGTCTCTTTCTTCTCACCCTTGCAGCCCTCACGAGCGTGATCGGCTTTAGCCGGAAGGCGGGATTCTGGCTAACGCCTGCCGTTCTCATGGTAACCTTTGTGCTCTTCTCCTGGGTGAGCAAGTTGACAGGGGAAATCGGGAAGATGGGCGACAAGGAGAAGGGAGGCTTCCGCACACCGCAGAGTGAAACAGTGGCTCAGTGGAACGGGGCCGGATTACTCCTTCGCGGACAGGCCCTGACCAGGTGAATGAAGACGTCCGTTGCCCGGGAGCCCGGGGCGGACCCGTGAATCCGGGATGAGGGTGGTCTCGAGCAGCGGGACGCCGCTTCCGTTTGAGATTTTGCTGACCTGCTCTCTTCCTCAGTGCTTCCGGCAGGGAGATTTCGACCTGAAATGCGCTTCCGGGTTGGGAGGGAACACATTTCCAGGAAGGGGTCCGGGTAAGGAGGTCACTGGATCTTGTGACTGTCCGGGAGAGGTAAAGTCCAATTCGTGGTTTGACCGCCCGGGCCTTTTCCTGTGCCTTGGACCAGCACAACCCTGATTCAGTATGATTTCGACCAAGATCCGTTTACGTTCTCGCGCAGCAATTTGCGGCGTAGTCTCCCTGTCCTGTCTGGCGGCCGCCCCCGCCAAGGTGACGGTCTCCAAGGTTTTTGGTGACCACATGGTCCTTCAGCAGGAGGCTCCAATCCGTATCTGGGGAACAGCGGAACCCGGGGAGCAGGTTATCGTAGGCATTCCCGGTGGAGGCAATGCGCTCGCCAAGGCCAGTGAGCAGGGCAAGTGGAAGGTGGAGCTGCCAGCCATGAAGGCGGATGGCAAGGCTCATACCCTGACTGTGCAGGGTAGCAAGAAGGACGACAAGATTACCCTCAAGGATGTGCTCATCGGGGAAGTCTGGATCTGTTCAGGGCAATCAAACATGGAGTGGAGCGTTCGCCAGTCCATGAATGCGGACAGGGAAATTGGTGGGGCCAAGCATCCACAGATTCGTCTCTTTAATGTGCCGGGGCATGTGCGTAGTCCTGAACCCCTGGACGACCCCCGGGGCCAGTGGCAGGTCTGCTCGCCTCAGACAATTTCGGGGTTCACGGCTGTGGGATACAGTTTCGGCAGGGAACTGCAGAAGAACCTGAAGGTTCCCATCGGCCTCGTAGGAACGAACTGGGGTGGCACGCGGATTGAACCGTGGACCCCCCCGGTGGGATTCAGCTCTGTTCCCAACCTGAAGGATTATGTCGAAAACCTTGCTGCCATCGATGCGGCTCGGAAAAGCGGAGGCAATCGTCCCAGGCCCAAGGGCGGCGCAGTTGAAATCTACAATGGCATGGTGGCTCCGCTGGTTCCTCTCAGTGTGCGGGGAGCGATCTGGTACCAAGGAGAGTCCAATGCGGGAGACGGCCTGCGATACGAATATCTCAAGGAAGCCCTTGTTAAGGGGTGGCGCTCGGTTTTCCAGAACGAGAAACTGTCATTTTACTGGGTGCAGCTGGCCAACTTCCAGGGGCCGAACGCAAATCCGGCCGGTGGCGGCTGGGGGCCGGTGCGCGAGGGACAACGGCGTGCCCTCCGGGTTCCTCGAACTGGAATGGCGGTCATCATCGATATCGGCGAGGCCCGGGACATCCACCCCCGCAACAAGCAGGATGTCGGCAAGAGATTGGCTCTCTGGGCCCTTGCCAAGGATTACGGGAGGCAGATCGTCTACTCCGGTCCGCTCTACAAGGGCATGGAGAAGGAAGGTAACAAGATCCGAGTCAGCTTCGATCACGTCGGATCGGGGCTCATCATGGGTCACAAGGAAGGTCTCCAACCTGTGATGGAAGTGGGTGGATCCAAGCTCACGCACTTCGCGATCCAAGGGGCTGACGACCAGTGGCACTGGGCCAATGCTGCGATTGATGGGAAAACGGTGGTGGTCTGGAAGGACGGAATCTCTGATCCCAAACATGTGCGCTTCGGCTACGAGTCCAATCCGGCAACCATCAATCTGTATAACAAGGAAGGTATTCCAGCTTCTCCCTTCACCACCGAGGAGTAGCCCGCCGCATTCCCGGTCGTCGGGTTGAACTTGCGGACATGAAGACGATCTCTGAACGAGTCTTCTGCTTCCTGCTCTCGCTGTGGATGTTCCCACTGGACAGGGTGGAGGCTGCGGAATGCCCCAATATCATTCTTATCTTCGTCGACGATCTCGGCTACGGCGATCTTTCCTGCTACGGGAATGAGAAGATCAAGACGCCGCACCTCGATCGCCTGGCAAGGGAGGGGCAGCGCTGGACGGGCTTTTACTCGTCCGGGTCGACCTGTGTGCCGAGCCGTACTGGCCTCATGAGTGGTCGCCACCCCGGCCTGCTGGGGACGGAGAGGCTCCCGGCCTCCCGGCAGAGCCTCATGCCCGCGATGTTGAAACGCCGGGGCTATTCCACCGCGCTCCTGGGCAAGTGGCACCTTGCGGGTTACCCGAAGGACTTTTCCAAGTCGCCGATGCATCCGTTGGAGTGCGGATTCGACTATCACTTCGGGACACCCGGAAGCAACGATGTGCCTGCGCCCCCGGGGAAGCGGCAGACCCGGGAAGTCTTTGATACCTGCGACAAGTTCACATTTCCCGTTCCACTGATCCGCGGGCGGGAGACGATCGAGTTTCCGGCCAACCAGGAACTCCTCACCAAACGCTACTCCGAGGAGGCAGTGAAGTGGATTGAGAAGCGCAAGGACGGACCGTTTTTCCTCTACCTCGCCCACAACATGCCGCACGCTCCCATCTTTGCCTCGCCGGAGTTTCAGGAGCGGAGCGCCGGGGGCCGTTACGGGGATGTGATTGAGGAAATCGACTGGTCCGTCGGGCAGGTGATGGAGGCGGTCAGGAAGGCCGGTCTGGATGAGAAGACTCTCATCGTGTTCACCAGTGACAACGGGCCTTGGACGATGTTTGGGCCGCATGGAGGGACGGCCAAGCCGCTGCGTGGGGAGAAGGGAACGACCTGGGAAGGAGGCCTGCGCGTGCCGGGAATTTTCCGCTGGCCGGGCAAGATCAAGCCGGGCGTAGTCGACGGAATGGCTGCCAACCTGGACCTCTACGCGACATTTGCAAAGCTGGCGGGTGCGAAGGACCTGCCCAGCGACAGGCGGGGGTGGAAGTCGCGCGACCTGAGCGGCGTGCTTCTGCGGGGTGAGAAGAGCCCGCGGACACAGTGGTTGTATGGGAGGTCCGCGTTCCGCTCGGGGAAGTACAAGATTCATCTCACGAGTAAGGAGCGGTCGTCCAATCCTGACACCCGGCAACGTGAAACGGTCACGAAATACGACCCCCCCATGCTGGTTGACCTGGAGAAGGATCTGGGTGAAACGACCGACCTTGGGCAGAAACACCCTGAGGTGGTGGCGCGGCTCCTGAAGGAGATGAAGGAGTTCCGGGGGCAGTAACGGGCTGTCCGGTCCCGGGGGATGGGCGCTGCCGGCGGGAGTCTTTTGAAAGAGTCCGGTAGCGGGGCGGCGGAGCAATGCCAACCACAGGAATTGTCTGTTTCCGGGGGCGTGAGGACCTAGGGTGATGGCATGAAATACCTGGGACTTGGATGGGTGGTCTTTTTGCTGGCGTCATCTCCCCTGCCCGCGACCGAGGATCTGAACTGGCACGCCGCTGGGAAGGGGGGCGCAGTTGCGGCGGAGGATCCCAAGGCGGTGGCCGCCGGAATTGAGATGCTCGAGAAGGGAGGCAATGCGGTGGATGCCGCGGTGGCCACGATGATCGTGGCGAGTATCATGGACTATGGAATGTTCTGCATCGGTGCGGAAGTGCCCTTCATGATCTACGATGCGGAGAAGAGGCAGGTGAAAACCATGTCGGGGCTGGGGCGTGCGCCACTCAGCGGGGACGACATCAAGTGGTATTACGAGAATGCCATTCCTGCCGGTGGAGGAATCAAGGCCGTGCCGGTCCCTGGAGCGGTGGGGCTCTTTTTTGATTCGCTCGCAGTTTATGGAACGATGGACTTTGCGACGGTGGCAGCACCCGCCCTGCGCATTCTCGACGAGAGAGGGCAGGACTGGCATGATGAACTGGCAGGGACCTTCCGGAGACTCATCGACGCGGAGCGGGCGCAGGCTGGAACACGGGTAGAGAAGCTCCAGTCCGCGCGGGCGCGCTTCTACTCCGGTGACATAGCGGAGGAGTTGGTTGCCTACTACCGCAACGCCGGGGGCTTTCTGACCAAGGAGGACCTGGCAGCGCACAAGACACTGATCGAGGACCCGGTCATGGTGGAGTATCGTGGCTTTGAGGTCTACAAATGCGGAACGTGGACCCAGGGGCCGTATCTTTGCCAGACGCTGCAGATCCTGGAGGGCTTTGACCTCAGGAAAATGGAGCATCTGTCCGCGGACTATATTCATGTTCTGGCCGAGGCGCTGAAACTCGGACTGGCCGACCGTGATTACTTTTATGGCGACCCCGAATTCGTTGATGTGCCCATGGACCCCCTGTTGTCGCAGGTTTATGGAGATCTACGGCGAACGCTGATTGACCCGGAGAGCGCTTCCATGGAAGTCCGCCCGGGTGATCCGCTGCGGATGAAGGCACTCAACGACAATCCGGGGCGTTACCGGCCAGGCCCCGGAGGAACCACCACGTGCGTGGTGGCGGACAAGTGGGGGAATTTCGTCTCCGCCACACCCAGCGGCAACGCGCCGTATAATATCTGCGAATCTCTGGGAATTGCCCACGGGAACCGCTTGCGCAGCTTGAACACCACTCCCGGTCATCCCAACCGGATCGAGGCAGGCAAACGTCCTCGCATCACCTTGACCCCCACTCTCGTCCTGAAGGATGGGGCGCCGGTGATCGCGATCAGTGTGGCGGGGGGTGACCTGCAGGACCAGACCACGCTTAACTGCCTGCTCAACTTCATTGAGTTCGGAATGCTTCCCAGGGAGGCAGTATCGTCCGCGCGCTTCAGTACCCGTCATCATGAGAATTCTTTCAACCCGGCGAGGGAGCGGGAGATCGCCGGGCTGGGGCGCCTGACCCTGCAGAACACCATCCCGGAGACCGTGAAGGCAAATCTGGTGGAGCGTGGTCACCAGGTGGCCACGACGGGTGGAGCGATTGCCTCTCCGGTCATGCTTTATCACGACCGGGAAACCGGCATGCTGCATGTGGCGGGTGATCCTCGTGCGGGCAGGCATGCGGCAGTTCTGGAGCCGGCCAGGTAGAAGAACCGCCTGTCTTGTGGCCTGGTCTTTCGACTTGTTCCGCTGGGTGGAGAGCAGGCAGTATCACTACCGAGATGCTGTTGCGCTTGGTGCGGACATTATTTGTTCTCTGGGGAGTGTGGGGATGGGTTCCCGCGGGGGCTCAGGACCACCCTGGTCGTAAGCTTGCGTCCGGACCGAACATTATCCTGATCATGGCCGATGACCTCGGCTACTCTGATCTGGGCTGCTACGGATCCGAAATTGCCACTCCTCATCTCGATGCCCTGGCAAAGAGTGGGTTGCGTTTCAGCCAGTTCTACAACAACGCCAAGTGCGCGCCTTCTCGCGCTTCACTCCTGACGGGACTTTACCCGCAGCAGACCCGGGACGGATCGCGCATGGAGAGGAGTCTCTACCTTTCCGAGGTTCTGCAGGGAGCCGGATATCGAACCTTGATGACCGGGCGAAGTGGTGGATTGCGAGATACCCCGGTGCGCTGTGGATTCGATCGGTTTTTCGGTCTCTTGAACGGGTGTTGCAACTATTTCAACCCAGGAGTGCGGCGTCCGGGGGAGCCTGAGCCGGGAAGGAAGTATGCCGGAGAAATGCGTGCCTGGGCGCGGGATGAAGTACGCCTGCATCCGTTTACTCCGGAGGAAAAAGACTTTTATGCCACCGATGCCTTTACCCGGTCTGCACTCGATTTCCTGGAAGCGTATGGCAGAGGAGAACGCCCCTTCTTCCTGTACGTGCCTTATACCGCCCCCCATTTCCCGATCCATGCCCGCCCCGAGGATATCAGGAGATATCGCGGAAAATACAATCAGATCGGCTGGGACGGTATTCGTGATGCGCGTCAGCGCCAACTGGTTGATTTGGGACTGGTCCGGGAAGAGTGGAAGCTCTCCCCGCGAGAGGAAGAGGTGCCCGCCTGGCAGGAATTGAGCGATGCCGAGAAGGATTCCTGGGACCTGCACATGGCTGTGTACGCAGCCATGATTACCCGTGTTGATCATGGGCTGGGATTGCTGATGGAGAGGGTGAAGGAGCTTGGTATCGCAAATAACACGCTCGTTCTCTTTCTTTCTGACAACGGTGCGTGCGCGGAGGATTACAGGGCCTTCGGAGTCCCGGCTCCCGGGGTCGCCCCCGGTCCGCTGGAATCCTACCGGACCCAGGGCGTGGGGTGGGCCAATGTCAGTAACACGCCGTTTCGGAAGTTCAAGTGGTGGGCGCACGAAGGGGGCACGGCGAGTCCGCTCATTGTTTCTTGGCCCGCCGTCCTCAAGGCCAAGGGGGAGATCACGCACGAGGTGTCCCATATCATGGATCTGATGCCCACCTGCCTCGACGTCGCCGGGGTGCGCTATCCTGAGGAACGTGGAGGCAGCCGTCTTCTGCCGCTTGAAGGGCGGAGCCTCGTTCCTCTTCTTCGAGGCGAGAGCTGGAGTGGTCACGAGGAGCTTTACTGGGAGTTCGGTCCCTGCCGGGCGGTCCGCAAGGGTGACTGGAAGCTGGTCACTTCGGCTCGGAATCCGAAGTTCGGCATCAACTACTTCCGACTGGGTAGTGAACCGATGGCGTGGGAACTTTATAACCTGAAGTCCGACCGGACGGAGTGCCTTGACCTCGCGGCAGAGCACCCCGGCAGGGTTGAGGACATGGAGAGGCTCTTTCACGCCTGGCAGATGCGCATGAAGAAGGCCAGGTAGGGGAGCCTCCGCATTTCCTTTGTCATTCCCCGGCGTGTTTCCTAGAAAACAGGGTCTTGATTTCATGAGTCTCTGCCAGAAGCACACTCGATGAGCATTCGTTTAAAGTTCCGCGTGGTCAGCCTCTGCATCGTGGTCATCATGGTGGCGGTGGTGCTGGTGGGCTACTGGGCGGCCTCGGTCGAGATCACACGGAAAGTTCACAACAATCTGAACCTGGTTGCAGACCTGCAGCTGCAGAGGGTGAACGAGGTTCTGGACCGGAACTTTGAACGACTGGAGACGGTCTCGGCGCGGCGTTTGCTGCAGGAGAACCTGGTGCGTTTTACGGAAGACGCGGTAGAGGATAGCAGGGACAGGGTAAATGCCATTCTCCGCGAGGCGCGGGATTCGGTGGAAACTTTCAGGGAGGTTTCAATCATCAGTGATGATGGAGTGGTGCTGGGATCCTCGGACCTTGACAGTATCGGCGGGGACTGCAGCAGCCACGCATTCTTCCGGGAGCGGAGGGAGAAGGGGGCAGTGGCAAAGCATGGACGGGCGGTGAGCTTCCAGGTGGATCAAGACAACCAACTTGTCGTGACGCTCTCGGAGCCCTTTGTGGTCAAGGATGGCGAGGAGGAAGCTGGGTTGATTGTCATCGTGCTGGAGGGAGCCGACTTGGCTGCCACAGCAGGACACGAGAGTGGAGCCGAAAGCCTCACGACGATCCTGGCGAAGCCGCAGAATGGGGGAGGTGTGAACGTCCTTACTCCATCAGTGGTCGCCAAGGAGATACGTGCGGTGAGCTTGGCCGGTTCCGGTATGCTGCCGCTTGAGCGGGCAACCCGGGGAGAGGAAACCTTTTACGAGAAGATCGAAGACTACCGGGGGGTGCCGGTTCTCGCGGTCACCCGCCATATTCCGGGGCTACGACTGGGGTTCGTGGCCAAGCTTGACCGCTCGGAGGCCTTTCAGGGGTTACGCAGGATCCGTAACATCTCGCTTCTGGTTCTCGTCCTCGCCCTGATTGTCCTGGAACTGTTTTTCCTCACCATTCAGCGTTCTCTACTGAAGCCGATCCAGCAACTCGCCGAAACGGCGACGAGGGTCAGTGAAGGGGATCTCTCCCAGAGGATGGAGGTGGACCGGACGGATGAAATTGGAAAGCTGGCGCGCGATTTCAATGAGATGACGCACCGCCTGGTGGAGGCCAATACCAGCCTTGAGTGCAAGGTCAGGGAGCGGACCATCGAATTGGAACGTTCCAATGCCGACCTGGCCCAGTTCGCCTACATAGCCTCCCATGACCTGCGTGAACCTCTTCGCATGGTCACCTGCTATGTGCAGATGCTGGAGCGTCGATATGGATCCAAGCTGGATGAAGACGCCAGGAAGTACATCGGCTTTGCGGTTGATGGCAGCACCCGCATGGGCAGGCTCATTGAAGACCTGCTTGCCTTCTCCCGGGTCGGCACGCAGGCATGCGAGTTCGAGGTGGTGGATCTCAGTGAGACAATGGAAGCGGTGAGAATGAATCTCCAGGTTGCAATCGAGGAATCAGATGCAGCGGTCGTGTATGGGAAGCTTCCCGCCGTGCAGGGAGATTCCACCCAGTTGCTCCAGCTTTTCCAGAACCTCGTTGCGAATGCCATCAAGTTCCGGGGGGAGCTCTCGCCAAGGGTGGAGATCACCGCAACGAAGGAAGCGGGGAGATGGCACCTGATCGTGAGTGATAACGGGATAGGCATCGACCGGGATCACCAGGAGCGCATCTTCCTTATTTTCCAGAGGCTTCACCAGCGGGGTGTCTACGAGGGAACAGGAATCGGGCTGGCGGTCTGCAAGAAGATCGTGGAGCGTCATGGAGGAAGGATTACCGTTGAGTCCGAGGCCGGGAAGGGGTCACGGTTCAGCTTTACGCTGCCAGTTCCGTCCGGGGAGTAACTGAACGGTGGAACTGCTGCGGAAGACGACGGGACAGGTGGCCCCCGGAAAGTTGCCGAACCCGGTGGGGGCAGAAACCGGGAGAGCGGATGAAAGCTGTGTGGTCCCCGCTAGACGTTCCAGGGACCTGTGATGGCCACCGTGATGCCGGGATCGTAGATGTTGACGAAGAGAGTGGTTCCGTCCGGTGAGAAACAGGCTCCGGCCAACTCCTTGCTGTTATACCGGTTGCGCCCGATTGGGTAAACATCTCCTTGTGGAGTGACTCCCCGGAGTCCGGCGTGGCGGGGGCCCTCTTCACAGAAAACAACATCGCCCCACGGGGCGATCGTGATGTTGTCGGCACCGTGGAGCACGGCCTTGTCGTTGGGCTCAAGGAAAAGTTCCACTTCGCCGGGGCTCTGCGCTTCGGCTGGAGTGCCCTCGGCTTCGCTTGGCCGGTAGCGGAAAACCTGACCGTATTGTTTCAGGCCACCATTGGTGCACGCGAAGTAGAGTTCCTTGTCGCCAAACCAGATGCCTTCCCCGCGGGCAAAACGCGTGCCGCCCATCTTGTGACCGCGTCTTCGCAGGTCGTCTGCGGGGGATTCCACGTCATCGATGTCCATCCAGCGCACCTTACGAGCTTCGTTCACCGGGAAGGGGTTGGCCGTATCCTTGTTCCAGTTGCGGGTGTCCATCGGGTCCCCGGGTGCTGAAGCAGTTGTCTCAAGGGACAGGAACTGGAGCCTTCCCCCGGATGTCATGTCGCCCTTACGGCTTGGAAGGAACCGATAGAACAGGCCGTCATTGCGATCCTCGGTAAGGTAGACGATGCCGGTTCGGGGGTCGATCGCGACCGCCTCATGATTGAATCGCCCCATGGCCTTGATGGGGACGGGTTTGACGAGGCCGGTCTCGGTGGTGGCGGGCACTTCGAAGACCCAGCCGTGCGGCTGCTCATTCCTGTTATCGAGGTCGTCGGGCGTTGCGGTTGCGGCCTTTTCCACGCTCTCCTCACAGCTTAACCACGTATTCCAGGGCGTCATACCCCCGGCACAGTTGCGGGACGTGCCTACAAGGCTGAGAAACTGCTTTTCGACCGTCTGCGTTTTCGTGTCAAACACGATGGTGGTTGTTCCTCCCTGGTGAGGCTCCAGCCCTCCTCCTGCGTCGTAAATGAGGGAGCGCGGAATCTTCCCGATAAGTTCATTCTGGAGTCCGAAGGGACCTTCGAAGGTGAGGTCCTTCTCCAGTTCGTGATTACGGATGATGATTGTTCTCCCGTCCGGCCCCTCGAAGGTGCCCATCCCGTCACTGCGTCCGGGAACACGTAGGCCGTCGTCCATGTAATCACCGGCCCGCCCGATGATCCTGTAGGAAAAACCAGCAGGGAGATCGAAGATGCGGTGGGGGTCATCGACCAGTTTGCCGTAGCGATAGCTGTCGTCATCCAGTTCAGCCCTGGCGTGGTTGGACAGGCGAGCCAATCCCAGGAAGGCGGTCGCAACGGCAGAGTGCTTGAGGAACTGGCGGCGGGAGTCGGGCATGGGAGATGAGGCCGGACGGAATGAGGCCATAGTGCAACACGGGTGCTCAGAGAGGCAACCGGGAATTCCCGTGAACGGTGGAGACGGTAACTCTTGTGGAGGTTCAGGGGCTATCGCTGATGCGGGAAGAGGGAGGCACTACGACGACCAGTTCGTCCCGAATTCAGGGTATATGGTCAGGCCTCCGTCGATGAAGATGGTTTGCCCCGTGATGTAGGAGGCCTCGTCTGAGCACAGATAGGCCGTCAGAGCGGCCATTTCCTCCGGAGTACCCGAACGGGCCATGGGGATATGACTTTCCACGAGACTTCGCGCCTCGGGATCGTCGATCCATGCACGGTTGATCGGGGTAACGGTTGCGCCCGGAGCAACTCCGTTTACACGAATACCGTGCGGAGCGTATTCGAGTGCGAGAGTACGGGTCAGATTCTGCATTCCGCCCTTGCTGACCGAGTAACTGACGAAGCCCGGCTTGGGGATGATCTCGTGGACGCTCGAGATGTTGATGATCACTCCCGGGCCATTGCGCTCACGGAGGTCAGACAGGGTCCGTTGGGCGCAGTGAAAGGCCCCGATAAGATTGGTTGCGAGGACTGCCTCGAAGTCCTTTCGCTTCAGTTCGTGGGTCGGGCATTCAGTCTGGTAGGCCGCATTGTTGATCAAGATGTCGATCCCTCCCATTTCCTCAAGAAACTCGTCAAACATGCGGTCCACGTCCTCTTCAATGGCAAGGTCGGCCTGAAGCAGGAGAGGGGCATGCCTTGGGTTTGCCCTGTTTATGGCCTCCTCCGTTGTCTGAGCTCCTTCGAGGCCGCGGAAATAGTTGATTGCCACTCTTCCTCCCTCGGCCGCCAGCCGGATGGCGATGGACTGGCCGATGCCGGAGCTCCCTCCGGTTACGAGAATACGTTTGTCTGTGATTCCGATCATCGACACGAGTGTAGCCAAGTGAGGGGGAGGGTGGCCACCCAGGAATTGGGGTCCTGTCTAAAAGAACGCTGGGTGAAGCCTCCCCTGCGGAGTTGACGCCACCAGCGGGGGCGGAGACCATGAGCTCCCGACGTAATCGCAATGAACGGCAGATCTTTTTGTCTCCTCATCATTCTTCCCTGTCTGGCAGTCCTTGCTCCGCACGCGTTTTCCGGAGAGCTCCTTGCCGGAGCGGCCCAGCGGAAGATTACCCCTGCAGTGGGCCTGGAGATTCAGCACTACTTTCGTAAGAGCGTGGGAGTGCGCGACGAACTCTACGCCCGCTGCCTTTATTTGGAGGATGGTGAGGGCAATGCAGTGGCGATTGTGGGACTTGATCTGATCATGGGAAGCTTTGAGGCCTGTGACCAGCTGCGAGAGGAAATCCGGCGCAAGTGCGGGGTGGAGAATACCCTGCTGAATTTCAGCCACTCGCATGCTTCGGCGGCGATCGGTCCGCGGGGGAAGAGCAGGATTTCCAATGACGAGGGTTCACACTGGAATGATGGCGCCCTGGACACAATCGCGCGGGTCGTTACAGATGCGAGGAAGCGAGCGGAGCCGGTGACCTTGCGGGCGGGACGTGAGAAGGTGCAGGTAGGCTTCAACCGGCGGCTCACGAATGTTTCCAACGGGCATGTCTACATGGGGGTGAATCGTCAGGGTCCGGCCGTGCCCTGGGTCAATGTCCTGGTCGCTGACAGCGTGAGGACGGGGAAGCCCCTGGCGGTTCTTTTTGAACATGCGGCCCATCCGGTGATCGTGCCGCACACCAGCAGACTGATCAGCGCGGATTTCCCGGGAACGGCGGTTCGGACGGTGCGCGCATCGCTGGGGGAAGATGTCGTGGCCGTTTTCGGGCAGGGATGTGGGGGAAACATCAATGGGTTTCCCCTGCGATCGACTCACGAGAATGCCGAGCAGGCAGGGCGCCGTCTTGGAGAGGCGACCCTCAGGGCAATCACCGGGAGTGAGTCGATTCAGGCGAAAACCTTTACTGTCCGGTCAGCGCGGGCCGATCTTCCATCGGCGCCGCTTCCGGACAGGGAACTTCTGGCCGAGATGATGGATCTCGAGAAGGAGAACCCCCCGCGCATGAAACAACTGAGAAGGATCAAGGAGCTGATCCAGCGGGGAGAAAAACCGCCTGCCCGTCGCTTCGACGCCTGGGCGGTCATGTTCGGAGAGGAGTGGTGCCTCGTTGCCATGCCCCATGAGATGTTCTGCCAGTATGAGCTGTGGGTTGACGAGCACGCCCCCTTCAGGCGAACGATGACCTTCGCATTTACCAATGGCTACGAGGGCTATGTTGCGGTGGACAAGGCCCTGGAGCGGGGCTCGAGGGGTGGCTACGAAGCGGCCTGCCTGCCGAACTGGGGTGGCCAGGTCTATACCTCGCACCTTGGTCCTCCCGCGGTCGGGGCCGAAAAGATCGTCAAGGATGCCCTGTCATCACTCTGGCCCGGAGGAAGGGTGCCCCCGGGCAGGTAGTGCCTCGTGAGGCTGAAGCCTCAGACCAGTCCCTTGATGGGAGCCGCGCCGGTGACAAGGCTGTGAACGTCACGGGGAATGTTTTCCATCAGGCGCACTTCTCCTACGTCGAGGAGAGTATGCATGATGGTGCCGATCAGGTTTTCAGTGGTAACGGGCTCGGAGGCCGGTTCGCCGGCGTCGGGAGAGGATTCGCCAATAACCTGCCCCATCCTCAATCCGCCTCCGGCCAGCATGAGGGGAGCCAGTCGGCCCCAGTGGTTGCGGCCCCCGTTTTTCTGGAGCTTTGGCGTCCGGCCCATTTCCCCGCAGCAAACCAGCAGGATCCGGTCGCTGAGTCCACGTTCGTGAACGTCATCGAGGAATGCGGAGACAGCATGGTCAAACGGGACTCCACAGTAGTCCATTCCTTCCGCCGCTCCTGCATTGTTCTTGTCGGAGTGAAAGTCCCACACGAAGTTGGTGGTCACGGTGACGAATCCCGCGCCACGTTCACAGAGTCGGCGGGCCATGAGCATGAGCTTTCCAAGGGTCTGTCCGTGGTCGCGGTAGTTCTTGTGATTGTTCCAGGACTTGCTGATGGAATTCGGCTTGATCAGAGGAGCGGTATCGTAACGTGCGATGGTGCGGGGGTCCTCCCTCGAAAGGTCGAAGGCCTCGGAGATCCCCCCGAGGACCATGTCGACCGCCTGCTGCTGGAGCTTTCCAAGGCCATCGGCCGCGCCGTTGTCGAGAGCTCGCTTGAGATTGTCGACCTTTTCGAGGAGATGCATGCGATCTTCGAGGCGCTGGCGAGACATCCACATCGTCATGTCGCCCTGCAGCCCGTTCTTGGCACTGCCGGGGGCGAAGGGGGCACAACCCGAGCCGACCGTGCCGTGGGCGAGAAAGTTTCCGAAATTCTTGACGCGCTCCTGAGCGGAGGCATCCACCGCCCGCGGGAAGAGAGCCACATTGCGAGGCATTCCGGTGGCGGGTTCATTGGCTCCCGCGATTCGAGCGTAGAGCGCTCCCAGGTTTGCGCCGAGAGAATCCCTGCTGACGATAGGTTTGATATCGTGGTTGCCGTTGCCCGTGGTGTAGGACCTCACGATGGCGAGGCGCTCCGCCCGCTTAGCGAGCTTCTGGAATGTTCCCCCAAAGCTCACCCCGGGAATGGAGGTCTTCACCTCCCCGGTGGAGCTCCGGATCTCGACCGGCGCCTCCATTTTTGGATCGAAGGTCTCCTGCTGGGGCGGCCCCCCGTGCATGAAGAGAAAGACGACCGACTTGTCCCTGACCGGGAGGCCAGCCTGAGCTGCTGCAGCTTTCCATCCCAGCATCTGCGAGAGGGTAAGCCCGCCGAGTCCAAGGCCTCCCACGTGCAGAAACGACCGACGGCTGTGGGGGCTGGAATCTCCAATCGTGATCATTTCGCGGCAGTCTCGGTTGATGCTTTCCGCGGAGCGGGGAAGGAGTGGAGTAACTTGCGATCACTGGCCTGCCAGACACGAAGAATTCCGTTCTCTCCTCCGGCCGCGATCACTGTGCCATCCGGACTCACCGACACGTCGTAGATAAAGTCATCGACGCCGGAGAGGTTCTGCCCTGCGGACTTGAGAATCTTGTCACCCCCGCCGGTAATAATGGTCTCACCCGTGCCTACGAAGGCGACGGTGGTGAGCTCTTTCTTGAAGCCGGATTCGGTCTTCTTCTGCTTGCTGCTGGCCACTGTCCAGAGCTTGGCCACCTTGTCCGCCCCGGCGGAAGCGAGGGTTTCGCCATCCGCGCTCCAGGCCACATCCATGACGTGGCTGGTGTGCCCCTCGAGTTGATCTACCAGTTCGAGGGACTCTACCTGGTGAATCTTGATATAGCGGTCGCTGGATGATGAGGCGATACGGTGGCCATCGGGTGAGAAAGCCAGGCCGGTGATCGTATCGAGGTGGGCCTTGGGAATGGCCCCCTCGCTTTTCCCGTCAGAGACACGCCAGAAACTCAGGGCCCCATCCCGGGAGGGCATGCCAGAGCCGGCTGCGAGGAGATGGCCTCGTGGATGGAAGGCGAGGGAGATCACGCGGTCGGGGAAGGGTTCGGGCTTGGCGTGGTCCCCGATCTGCCGTGCGAGCGTCCATCGGGAGGTGGGCTGCTCCCAGATCAGGATCTTCTTGTCAGGAAGAGCGGCGAGCAACTTTCCCTTTGATCCGTAAGCGAGCGTGGAGGTGGCAGCCTGTTGAAGAACATCCAGGGGCTTGCCGGTTTCCGCACTCCAGAGGCGGAGTCCGGTCTTTTCCGCACTGACCGCGAGAGTCCTGCCGTCCGGTGAGAAGGTAAGCGCCCTGACCGCGCCTGCCCCGGCGGTGGGTGCTTCCGCTTCGAGGGCCTTGAGCGTCTCTTCCGCTGAGGCGAGGACGGCCTCAGCCTCGGCAGAGGACGCCTGGGCTGTGAGAAGGCGTTCTCCTGCCCGGGCTCCATCCTTCACTGCGAGATCGCGGGTCCGTTCCGCGTTACGAAGGTTGCGCTGCGCGGTGACCAGCTCGTTCTCGGCCTTGCCCGCCTCCTCGCCGGCTTTCTTGGCCGTGGCCTGGGCGGCCCCCAGTCCGGGATCCTTGGCCCCTTCGAGGGTCGTGACGAGAGCCTGGGCTTCCCTCGCAGCCTCCCGTTTCGTGGAGACGGCCTGCTCCTTGGAGTTCAGGTCCTTGAGAGCGGCGGCGACCTTGCCCGCATCCGCCTTCGCCTTGGCGCCAAGGTCGGTCCACTGCTTCTGGGTGTCAGTAACCTGCTTCTTGCGTAGTTCGGCAAGACGCTTGGCCAGATCCTGTTCCTGAGTGGTTCGTGTTCGAAGCTGGTCGAAGTCGAGATCTCCCTTGAGTTCGCTCGAGAGCTTGCCATCGGAGACATTCCACACCCTGATAACGCCATCTGCCCCTGCCGTCGCGACCCTGTCTGACCCGGCATTTACCGCAACAGCACTCACCGGACTACCGTGGGCGATCTGCCGTAGTTCTTTTCCGCTGAGGTCCCAAACGCGCAGGCTGCCGTCTTCGCTGGCGGAAAGCAGCTGCGTGGTTTTTTCACCGAGAGGAGCGAGGGCGATGACCCGCGCAGGCGCTTTCCACTCCGCCGGGGCGGGGGCCTTTGCCAGTTCCTCGGCAGGAAGGTCAAAATGTGCGGTGGGGAGAACCCGGATGACACCGTCTGCACAGCCTACTGCGATGCGTGCTCCCTGCTCGATGATGGCGAGGCTCAGTGCTTCGGAGGGGAGGGTGATCCTGGGTGATCCGGCGGGATCCTCCAGATGGACGCGTGTGATTGTCTTGTCGTCGGACGCACTGAAGAGCCACTTGCCATCCGGGGAGTAGGACAGGGCGCGGAGGGCCGCGGTATGCAGCTTGGCCACTGCGGAGTCATTGATCACAAGGTTTCCCTTTCCGTCACCAGCGGCGATTTGCAGGCCGTCCGGGCTTGTTGTGAGTGCGATGGCGGCCTCGGGAAGTGCGTGCTTCACAAGGGTTCCGGGGGCCATCCTCCGTTCCCATAGTTTCACACTCCGGAACCCTCCCGAGGCGAGGATGCCGTGCCGATTGAAGGCGAGGGTGTGGACGAGGTCCCGGTGGGCCGTCCCTGGGCTTCCATCCGGGTCGATGAGCTCACCGTCCAGAGCGCCGGTCCGCAGGTCATAGACGTAGAGCCGGTTGCCATTACCAGTGGCAGCAAAGCGCGCATTCTCTGACACCGCGACAGCATAGCTGGCGTGAACGTCATTCAGGGGCTCCCACTCGGTCGGCCCGGCAAGAACAGAGGCCGTCGTGCCCTCGCCGCCCTGTTCGATCCAGAGCTTGAGGAGGGCGAGTTCGTCGGGATTGAGGTCGACGGCATTGGATTTGTTCTTGGCCGGAGGCATGACGTCCTCCTCGAGATGCGCCGCGTAGGTGAAGACGAGGCTGTCCAGTGGCTTGCCCGGAACGAGGGCCGGCCCGCTGTCCCCTCCGGTCAGCATCGCTCCCGGTGATTCCAGGTTGAGATCGCCCTTGGCCTTTTTCTCATTGTGGCAGGCGAAGCAGTTCTTTCGCAGGAAGGGCGCGACCTCCTTTCCAAAGTCCACGGGTGTATCCCGTTTCAGTTCGGCGACAGGGAGACCGTTCTCAGCCTGAACCAGACCTGCGCTGAGGAGGCCGAGGAAGAGAAGGGCGGGGCGTGGCTGGGGGAGAGTCATTGTCCAGGCTCTTTCGGCGGTGGTGGTTTCACCACCACGGTAATGAGTTTCGAGTGTGTAGCGTGTTTGTGATCCTTCTCCTTTGCGCGGTCGTTTGCCTGCTTGAGCCTGTCGGAGGCGGCCTTCTTTGCGGCTGCGGCCCGCTTGACCTTTGCCTCCGCCTTCTTGGCCTGCTCCTCAGCCGCCTGCAGCTGGGCTTTCCTGTCCGCGACGGCCTTTTCCAGGGCTGCCTTGGCATCTTCAGTGGCGGCAGCAAGATTCTTCTCCGCCTCCTGGAGGGCCTTGCGAGCAGGTTCGAGGGCGGCCTTGGACCTGACGCCCTCCTCCTGCGCCTGCTTCTCGAGCTCAGCAATCCGGGCTTCTTCCTTCTGGGCGACTTCAATACCCGAGAGGTTGTGGCGGTATTTGATCGTTCCCGTTCCACGAAGACTGAAGGTCCATTCGCCCGGGGATACGTTGAACTCGTTGCTCTTGGCGAAGGCGAGCGTGAGCTTGCCTTCGGTGGCATCCTGCTTGAGCTTGGCGGAAGGAGGCTTGGTGTGGGGGAGTCCCGAGACCACGATGGTGAAATCACCCTTCAATCCCATCGCCTTCTCCAGCTTGAAAGGAAGCTCCAGGTTTCCGCCGAGCTCAACTTCGTAGCGCTCGAGGGCTGGCTGGATGATGATCGGTTCCTTTTCCTCCGCGACAATCGAAAGAGGGAGCTGGTGGGACAGCCGGGCCCGCGTGAATTCGGTATCCCAGTTCCCGATCGACCAGGAGATCGTCCCACCCCGGGCGATGCGCTCGACCCCGTCGGACTTTCCGCTGATTTGCAGGAAACCCTGCCAGCTGGGAGATTCCGGGGCTCCATGCACGACGAGGGTCGCGCTGTCCTTGTCAGGCCGGAGGACGACCGGGGGACAGGTGACTCCTTCGGGAAGGCCCGAGGCCGAAAGTGTAATTGCGCTGTTGAAGCCGTTCCGGCGTATGGCGAAGACCCGCAGCAGGGTGGTCCCGCCCCGCCTGATGAGGGCCGCCTGCCGGGTAACCCCTTTTGCATTCTTGTCGGACGCGCTGTACCAGGGTGTCACAACCAAGTCGAAATCCGGTCCTGCCGGGCGCAGGACCAGACGGTAGAGAGAGGTGCTTCCGCCTCGTCCGGTCTGGTCGTGCAAGCGAATGCGGTATTGGCCGTCGGCAGCTGGGCTGAAGCGCAGAGCGCAGTCACGATTACGGAAGGGGAAGCTTCTGCCACCGGGGGCTCCTCCGGAGTCATCGTTGCTGGCGACTTCCTTGAACTGTTCCTTGCCCTGCTCGGTCACCGTGATCTGATCGATCCAGAACACGGGATCGGAATCTGGGCGCAGGCGGTTCGCGAGGCACTCGATCCAGAGAGTTTTCCCCTTCCTGGCCTCGAACCGGTAGTAATCGAGATCCCCCTTGGACTCGAAGCGGCCGTGCACTTCGCTGGGTATGGGAAGGCTCTGCTCCTTGCCTTCCTCACCCCGGACGATGGGTCCGGACGCGAATCCGATACGCACAGGATTGGACTTCTTCCCATTGGCCTCGAGGCGATAGGTCATGCCCGGAACGAGAGAGGCGTGTATCGGACTCGCCACGATGGTGGCATCCGTCTTCTCGGAAAGAGCGATTTGGACCTCGATACTCTCGAGTTCGTCAGGGCCGAGCCGCACTCCCTCCCCGGAGCTGCCGCCGGGAAGGTTCCGACCGTAGATCTTGAATGTGCCGGTGGTTCCGGGGGTGCCGGCGGGAGGATCGATGAAGTCGATGTGCGGGGCGTCACTTGCGCTGAGGCGGTAAGGGAAGGTCACTCCTCCCGCGAAGGTGAAGTCGTGAACACGCACGATATAGGTATCCTCCTTTGGTGCGGTAAAATCGAGAACAGGGTCGCGGCCGATCGTATCACGATCGCGTTTGTACTCGTGACCATCGCTGCCGGCGATCGAAAGCGTGCCGTCCATGCGGGAATCGATTGCATGGGCATCGCAACGGATGATGACCCGCTGGCCTTCCCGGAGAGTCAACTTGTAGTGATCTACCGCGGACGGGTCGGCATGACCGTTCATCACGGTGTTGAGGGGAAGTTCCTCCGCGGTTTCGAGGGTGTGGTTGGTCGAATGAACCCTCTCGGGCATGCCGCTCACCGCAAAAGCACGGGGGGCGGTGAGGCCGAGGCGCGTGCGGGCGGACACCTCATAGGTCCCGGTTGGAACGTCGGGGGAAACGGAGATCCGGTAGCGCAGCGGCTGGTGGCCCGCAGGATGAAACTCGGTTGCTTCCACCGGGATCTGCTCGCACCTGATTCCCGGGTGGGAGAAAAGCAGCGCGCTCGTTTCCTCCAGTTCGCTACCACCAATAGTCACCTCGGTAGTTTGTCCCACCATGGCCCCCTGGGGAAAAATTGTCTGCAGGTCGGGCTGGGGCAGTTGGGCATGCGCAAGGAAGGGCACGCAGAGGGCGAGGGTCAGCCCCTTGAGCAGTCCCGGTATCTTCTGTCGTGGTTGCGAGGAGGTCACAACGGCTCGAGCTTGTGTTTTAGTGGTTGAAGAGGAATTCCTTCGTGTTCAGGAGAGCCCAGATGAGGTCCTCGTAGGCCTCTCGCTCCCTCTGTTCCGGCGACTTTGGGTTCTTCTTCTGTTCCTCGCTCAGGGACGCAGGGTCAGGCGCAACCTGCTTGCGCTGGAGATAGCCGGCGCCGATTGAGAGCTCATCCGGACCAGCCCTTCGGGACAGGGCCCGGCGGTAGAGTTCGTCGATGCGGACTTCCTCGCTGGCATCTTTGTTCTTCAGAAGCAGAGCCGCCCGTCCGTCGTTGCCTGCCAGTTTGTTGCGGATGTTGGTGGAGTTGACGAGGTGCAGGGCCTGCGCGAGGTTCACATCGTCTGCCCGTTCGCATTCGCAGGCGCTGTTCATATCCGGTCGTCCGAAGACGGAGAGGAAATAGGATTCCTTGGTGAACTGATCATCAGGCAGCTGGACTGCGCGCACACCCTGTGGCTGACCGTTGAAGGTCTCCCTGGAGTTGGTCACCGCATTGATTCCGTCGAGAAGGATCTCGGCCGGCAGCCTGCGCGGGTAAAAACGCGAATAGTTCTGCTGGTCTCCGAGATTGTGCTCATTGGGGACCGCACTGAGCTGATATACCTTACTGTTGCAGATGGTGCGCACGAGTCCCTTGAGGTCGTATCCACTCTCCACGAATTCCCGGGCGAGACCGTCTAGAAGAGCGGGATGGGTGGGTGGGTTGGTCACCCGCATGTCGTCTTCAGGGTCAACCAGGCCGCGGCCAAAGAAGTGCTTCCAGTAGCGGTTGACCAGCATCTTGGCGAAAAACGGATTCTTCTCGTTCGTCATCCAGTCCGCCAGTGAGTCGCGGGGGTCATTGTGGCTGGCGAGTTCCAGTTCCTTCTCACCGAGGGGCTTGGGCTTGAGTGAGCGTCCGCTCCGGGGATTCTGTGCGCTCGCGGAACCTGCCTTGTTGAAGATGATTTCCTCCCCCGGCTGAGCACCGGGTTTCCGGCCAATCTTGGAGAAAAACGCCTGGAATCCATAGTAGTCGTCCTGGCTCCACTTCTCGTAGGGGTGGTGGTGGCACTGGGCGCACTGGAGGCGGATTCCGAGGAAGATCTGGGCCACGTCCTGAAGCTGCTCCTTGCTGTCCTTGACGGTTCGATACCAGATGACGGGAGGATTTTCTCCAACCTCGCCCGAGGCGGAGACGAACTCCCGGACGAACTCGTGATAGGGACGATTCTGGTGCAGGGAGTCGCGGATCCATGAATGGAAGGCGAAGCTTCCCCGGGCATGATGAGCCGAGGTCCGCTTGTTGCGCAGGATCGCGGCCCATTTTCCTGCGAAGTAATCCGCGTAGTCCGTGCTGGCAAGAAGTGCATCGATCTTCCGTGCACGCTTGCTTGGATCTGTTTCGGCCAGGAACGCGTCGGTTTCCTCCAGGCTTGGAAGGCGTCCCGCGATATCGATGGTCACGCGGCGCAGGAAGGTGGCATCGTCGCTGGGCGGAGAGGGCGGCAGTCCGAGGGTGCGTAGCTTTGCGAAGATCCGTTCGTCGACGATGTTAAAGGGCTCGGGAAGGTTATCGACCGGGGCACCGAGGGGGATGGTGGCACGGAATACGTCCACGTGTTCCTGGAAGCGAATCATGACCGAGGTGCTTCCGGGACGGTCATGCATGGTAACGAGGCCCTGCGGGCTCGCGCTGGCCATCTCCTCGTCATTGGTTTCATACTGGGCGATGTGAGTGACATCCTTGGTGGAGCCGTCGCTGAAGCGGGCAACGACGCGGAGTTGCTGAGTTGCACCCGCCTGCGTGAGGCGTTCCCGGGGCTCTACTTCGATTCCTGTTACGGCGGGATCGTTTTCGGGACCATAGCTCAGACCCTGGCGGATCCAGCGGACGAGGGTCTCATAGTCATCACCGTTCCTGTCCAGGCGCGATCCTCCCTGGTGGGGAAGGTCTCCGCTTCCCTTGAGCAGAAGGAGACTGTGCTCTGGTGCGGCTCTGAAAATTCGGCGGCCCCGGGCTTCCTGCACGAGGTAGCCATGGTCATCTTCAGGTTCAAAACCGAGCAGGGAGAGCTTGAAGCCATTCTGTCCTTCCGCCTTTCCGTGGCAACCACCGCCATTACAACCGTGTCGCGTAAAGATGGGAACGATCTCGTTTGGAAAGCTGATGGGCAGGGTCTCACTGGTACGGGTCACCTTGATCCTGCGGTTGATGCTGGCACCCTGGAAGCTGGCAGTGACGGTGGTTTCGCCATCGCCTAGGACGCGGATGAGGCCGTCTGGCTCGACCCGGACGATTCCTTCCGGAGTCGTCGAATAGCTTGCAACGGCACTTGCGTCCTGATCCGGAGAGCCGCTTCGCTGGGCGGTCAGGACGAGCTGGTAGAGGGCGTGTCGCCCGCTCAGGGAGATTTCCCCGTCACTGCTCCACAGGAGGGCGGGAGTGTCCGCGGCGGGAGCGACCGCATCAGCAGAATCCTGGGCGAGAAGGGGCGTTGTTGCAGCGATGAGCAGGAGGCTACAGCCAAGAGTAGTAGTGAAGTTCACGGCGGTTCAGGTTGAGTTAGCCAACGAGTTCTGGCATGGGGGCATACTGGCTTTCGACGAGGAAACGAGGTCGTCCCGAAAGGTCATCCACCGTTGTGCGCCGGGCGTCGATACCAAGGCAGTGGTAGAGGGTGGAGAATACTTCGGGAAACTCCACCGGGCGGTCGTTGGCCTCGCCTCCGTCGCGGGTGGTGGAACCGATGACCTGACCGTGGTGCATGCCGCCCCCGGCCAGCAGGGCGGTGGAGACCTTGGGCCAGTGATCGCGTCCGGCCTTGTCATTGATCTTGGGAGTCCGGCCGAATTCTCCCCATACCACCACGCTGACATCCTTTTCCATCCCGCGTTCGTGGAGGTCCTGGACAAGGGCGGTGATGCCCTGGTCCAGAAGCGGAAAGTCCTGGCGGGCGCGGTTGAAGTTTCCGCCATGCCAGTCCCAGCGGCTGAAGCCGAGGGTCACACAGCGTGCGCCGGCTTCGACCAGTCGGCGGGCCATCAGGAATTGGTCCAGTCGCTTCCACGGGCCGTCGGCGGTGAGCTTCTCGGTTCCTTTCCCGTAGCGTTCAACGATCTTCGGGTCTTCCTTGCTGAGATCGAAGGCCTCCGCGAGGCGGCTTGATGTGAGCACGCCAAAGGCCTGTTCGGTAAATGTATCCATGCCCTTCATCGCGCCCGAACCGTCGATGTCTCGGCGGAAACTGTCGAAGGACTGGAGCAGGCCCTTACGGTCGGCGAGGCGCTCGATACTGATATCCTTGAGGACCATGTCCTCCTTGCCGCCCCCGCGGAAGGGGGAGAAAGGCGCATGGGAGGGTCCAAGGAAACCGGAAGCTCCAGGGTCTCCCCATTGGTCGTGGCCGCATTTGGGAGAGAGTCCGAGGAAGGAAGGAACGCCGGGGGTGACCTGACCGTCGAGCTTGGAGAGGACGGCGCCGAGGCTCGGCCATCCTCCGGGGGGTTGCGGGCCGTTCGCCTTGCGGCCGGTCAGACACTGCACAGCGTCGTGGCCGCCACCCGCGCCGACCATGGAGCGAATGACACTGAAGCGGTCCATCATCTTGGCCATACGGGGAAACAGCTCGCAGATCTGGATGCCGGGGACATTAGTGGAGATCGGACGGAACTCGCCCCGGATTTCCGTTGGCGCATCCATCTTGAGATCCCACATGTCCTGATGTGGTGGCCCGCCTGCGAGGAAGATCATGATCACCGCCTTGTGATCGAGCGGTTTGTGGCTCGATGCGGCCTCGGCTTGCAGTATCTGAGGCAGGGCCGCGCCGCCCAATCCCAGTCCTCCAATTTTGAGGAATCCTCGACGGCTCATCCCGTCGCAGAAGGCCTCACCACGTTTCCCTGTGATTGTCAGCATAACGGAGAGTTCCCTGAATGGTTAAATCTACTTTACCTATTCGATGTGGCCTGGCTATCGCTCAAAGCGAAGAGGCTCAACATATTCAAATGTGTTCGTTTGAACTCTTTTTCTGGAAGTCCGCGTGGGCGTTAGAAGACCGGGTGTTGAGCTACCAGTGGTGTCGATCACTTGTTAGGCTGAGGAGCCGGAGGCCGGCCAAAAGGTGAGGAGAGCATCCGAGAGCGGTTTCGTCTTTTTCTCCGGGTGCAGGAGCCAAAGTTATTCAGACAGTGCTCACATTCTATTCACAGACTGTCATCGTTTTAGGGACAGGAGGTCTATTGAATTAAACTCCCTGAGAGCAAAAGGCTTGTAAGAAAACAGGGCGCCCTCTTGTTCAGGAGGGGCACTATGGACCAGTGGCAAAATGCCATAATCCGCCGACCGCTTGGAGATGGTCTACGGTCCCCCCGGAGCGCTCCTGCATGTATCCGTAAAATCGCCTTGGTTTACCCTTCAGTCTCTTTCCCCTCCGGGCGCGTGTGGAGAGTTCCTGTCCGGTCTCTTCGTTCGTGGCACATCTCAAACCGTGTCCCGAACAGAAGAACCGTCCCGGGTGAACAGGGGGATTGCAAGGAATGCGCTGTGCGCCGGGCCTCCGGTTTCCTACACGCCAAGACCGCGGATGGGCGCGGCCTCGGTAATGTAGGTCAGAAGCTTTTCCGGGAGGCGGTCGGCTTCGCGCAGTTCAGCGAGGTTGAACAGGGTGCGCATGATCGTGCCGAGGAGATTTTCTGGGCCGAATGCTTCGGTGGCCGGTTCCGCGGCCATGCTGTCGGAGGCCCCGATGACCTGGCCCATTTGCAAGCCGCCCCCGGCAAGAAGGAGGCTGGTGAGTTTTCCATAGTGTTCGCGCCCCCCGTTCTTGTTGAGCTTCGGGCTGCGGCCCATTTCGCCGGTTACGACGAGGAGAACGTCGTCCGTCATGCCGCGCTCTTGCAGGTCCTCTATAAAGGCGCTGACGGCATGATCCACCTGGCCGCCCATCGGATAAAGACCGGCCATGTTCTTGGGGCTGTTGTTGTTGGCGTGATAGTCCCAGCCGCAGTCAGAGACGGTGACGAATCCTGCTCCCTGCTCGACCAGTCGGCGGGCCATGAGCATCTGCATGCCGAGCAGGTTTGTGGCCCTGCGCATGTCCCCCCACCGGTGGAGCTCCTTCTGATCGAAGAGAGGGCGTGTGTCATAGCGGGCGATGGTGCGGGGGTCTTCGCCAGTGAGATCGAAGGCTTTTCCTATTCCGGAGGTGAGGACGTCAAATGCCTGTTGCTGAACTTCCTCGGCCGCTTCGAGGGAGCCTGAGGCATCGACCTGACGCTTGAGGGCGTCGAGCTTTGTCAGCAGGTTGCGGCGGTCGGTAAAGCGACCGGGGTCGATCTTCAGCTCCATGTCGCTCCGGAGTGAGCCTCCCCCGGAAGGATTGAAGGCTGCGGTGGGCGCGCCGAGCTTTCCCGGATCGGCAACGGTCGGCAGCGCCTGGGTCTCGAAGTTGCTTCCGAGCTTGAGGTGCGGGTCGACGGCCTCGGGGAGGATGAGGCTGTTGTTGGGAATTGAATTGGGGCCGAGGGGGCCGGCGACCTTCGAGTAGATCGCTCCCATCGCGGCCTCAAGTGGATTGCCCGCGGTGGCGACCGAGCCGTAAGTGTGGGCGTTGTTGTTCGAGCCGTAGGAACGGACCACGGCAACCTTGTCGGCCATCGCGGCGAGCTTGGGGAAGGTGGAGCCGAAGGTCACTCCCGGGAGCTTGGTCTTGATTTCGCCCGTGATGCTCCGGACCTCGCGGGGGGCCGACATCTTGGGGTCGAAAAACTCGATGTGGGGTGGACCGCCATGGAGGAAGAGGAAGACAACGGACTTTCCACGCAGGACTTTCTCATTGCCCGCGCGGGCAGCCGCTGCCTTGGTCGCGAGCAGTCCGGGCAAGCCCAGGCCGGCCAGGCCGAGGGAGCCAACTCTCAGAAAGTCCCGCCGCGATGACCCGGCGCAGGTAAAGTTGGGGCGCGGGTCCGAAATGGTAATCATGGCTGAAGGAGAGTTGGGGATAAGGCCCTGCAAGGAACAAGTCCTTGAGAGTGTGATCAGGTTGGAGGATACAGAATAGCTCTATCGGAGCAAGTTGAGAAGGGGGGCTCAGGAACGAAGGACCGGGTTCAGGCCAAGTCAATCCCGGGAATCGCCGTCTGTCTTCACCATCATGGTTTCAAAATCCCGGCAGGTAGATCGTAGCGGTAGATGGAGGCCCCTTCTCCTTCACTGATCGTGAAATAACCCTGCCTGTCTGGAGTGAAGGCGATGGCTTCTCCCTGTGGCTCATGTCGGGCGGGGATCCCAAGTCCGGGTCTCTGGAAAACATTGGAAAGCGTCTCTGTCCCGCGATCCCAGCTCCAGAGGAGCGCCTTGACCTGGCGCGTCATGGAGTGTGCGCGGAGAAGGACCAGGCGTCCGTCGGGGGAAAGGTCGCCACCCTTGATTTCGTCTGGAGCGGCAAAACGCGCCACCAGTTTGAGAGAGCGGATCACGCCCGGCTCTTGAGGAGCGGAGGACAGGAATACAGAGGATATGCCCCCCTGTTTGGTGTGACGGTCTCTGCTCACAAGGTAGAGGTCCGAGGTGAGGGGGTCGACCAGAAGAGTTTCGCATTCGTGGGGACGCCCGGGAAAACGGAACGGGAGTGCTTCCACGCCGGTAAGCCGCCGGGAAGCGGTGGTGGCATCAGGCGTGATGTCCGGTTCCGGAACACGATAGACGGTCACGATTTCCCGGGTGAGGGCATTGTTTCCGGTATCAGCAACGTAGAGGTAGTCGCTACCGGCTTGTGGACCCGGGCCGATGGCGAGATCCTCCCAGTCGCGGGCCCGGGCCTCTGCGAGACGAAACACCCCCGCGGTAGTGCCGTCCGTGCGAAGCGCGAACACGCGGGCAAAACCACCTGAATCATTGTGGGCCCAGAGGATGTCCCGGTTTCGGCGGCTGACCGCGATACCCGAGATTTCAGTGAGTTCCTCGTGGGCGACCTGCCCCGTCTCCCTTCCGGCGGTCTTCCAAGTTCCCCAGCCGCTGACCTGAAGCGCCCACCATCCCACGCTCGCCCCGATGAGAAGCAGAAGGAACAGGAAGAAACGGTCTTTGCGGAGGCGTCTGCGGATGAACCGGCCTTGATGATCCATTTTCATGGGCGGGGAGAGGAGGCGGTTTTAATCCTGCAGATCGCGCTTTGCCCGTTGCCCCGGGGCGGAGTAAGGTCCCTTGGCAACAAGCAAGACATCTCGAGACTCATGGCTACCTATGTTTACGAAACGATCCCAGAAAACTCCGACGAAAAGCCTCGCCGCTTTGAAGTTCAGCAGAAGATGACAGATCCGCCCCTCACCCACGATCCCGATAGCGGCCTGCCCGTCAAGCGCATCATAACGGGTGGATCAGGGATCGTGACGCACGGAACAAGTATCCTCTCGATGAAATCAAGGGGGTCCAAGTAGGTGACTTGAAGGCCCTTGCGGCCGGGGCCGGAGGTCTTTGGTCGCACGTCTGGAGGACAGGAGTGCCGGCGCTGGTGGAACATCTGCGCAATCCGGCCTGACAAGCGGGCGCTCTTGCCGTATCAGGACGTAGTCACGAATTTCCCCGCGACCTCAGGTCATGCTTCGATCAACTCTTTTCTGCCCATCCACGGTGGCGGCTTTCGCGCTGTGCATTGCCATCGCCCCCCGGTCTCTCCATGCTGCGGAGAGCACCCCCAGGGAACTGCCTCCGGCGGTTTCGCGCCCGGTTGATTTCGCCAAGGATGTGAAGCCCATCCTCGATCGCAGCTGTACCCAGTGTCACGCTAATGGAAAGCGCAAGGGTGGCTTCAACATAGATCATATCCATACCTTCATCGGAGGTGGGGATAGCGGTCCTGCGGTAGTCACCGGGAAGAGCGCCGAGAGCCTCCTCATCGAGCTTGTGCTGAGCAATGATCCGGATGAGAGGATGCCTTCGAAGGGAAAGGCTCTCAGTCTGGAAGAGGTCTCCATCCTGCGGGCATGGATTGATCAGGGACTGAAGTGGGAGAAGGGATTTACCTTTGCGAAGTTTCGAAACGCGCCGCTTGCCCCGCGTCGGGTGGAGCTTCCCCCGGGTCCGGAACAGAACCCGATTGACCGGCTTCTGGCACCATACCTGAAAAAGAACAAGGTCTCCGCAGCGGCGCCTGTCAGTGACGCGGTCTTCGTGCGCCGGGTGTACCTCGACGCGATCGGACTGCTTCCCACGGCGGCTGAGCTCAAGGCCTTTGAGAGTGATGAGCGCTCAGACAAACGGGCGCAGCTTGTTGCAGAGCTGCTCGCAGACACGACGAATTATGCCGGGCACTGGGTGACCTTCTGGAATGATTGCCTGCGTAACAGCTACACGCGCCAGTATCATGGGGGCGGGGGTAAACCCATCACGGGCTGGCTCAAGAAGGCACTTAGCCAGAACAAGCCCTATGATGAGTTCGTGCGGGAACTGATTCATCCGGAGGGTGGTTCTGATGGTTTCATCAAGGGAGTGGCCTGGCGCGGCACTGTCAATGCTTCGCAGGTGACGGAGATGCAGGCCGCCCAGAACGTGGCCCAGGTCTTCATGGGCCTCAATATCAAGTGCGCTTCCTGCCATGACTCCTTCATCAACGATTGGACTCTCAAGCAGACCTATTCCTTTGCCGCAATCTTCGCTGGTGGGCCGCTCGACATTCACCGCTGCGACAAACCCACGGGGGAGAAGGCCACGCCCGGTTTTCTCTACCCGGAGCTCGGGAAAGTCGACCCGGCGGCGCCGCCGCAGAAGCGGATAGAGCAATTGGCGGGGATCATAACCTCGCCCGGGAATGGCCGCCTCTCCCGCACGATGGTCAATCGCCTGTGGGCAATTTTCTTCGGGCATGGACTGGTGGAGCCGGTGGACGAGATGGACAATCCGACGTGGAATCAGGATCTGCTCGACTGGTTGGCGGTGGATTTTGCGGACCACGGTTACGACCTCAAGCATACCATGAAGCTGATCCTGACATCGATGGCTTATCAGCGGCCGTCGGTGACCCGCGATGAGGATGCCGAGGACTTCGTCTTTCGTGGACCGCTGGTCCGGCGCATGTCCGCGGAACAGTTCCTCGATGGATTGGACCAGGTGATTCTGGCCTCCGCGAAAGAGGTTCCGGTTCGCTCGACCGGCCAGAAAAGGGCGGGGAGCCGCAACCTGAGCCGACTGATGCGGACGCTGGGCAGGCCGAAGCGCGACGTGGTGGTGACCCAGCGCGACTCGGTCGCCACGACGGCACAGTTGATCGAACTTTCCAATGGAAAGTCCGTGGCCGACCTGATGGCACGCGGCAGCAAGGCTTGGCTGGAGTCGGGGCGCCCGCCTGAAGCTGTAGTCGCAAACCTCTTTGTAAGCGCACTTGGGCGGGCAGCCTCGGAGCCGGAGCTTCGTGCGGGACTTGAAGTGATCGGGCAGCCGCCAACCGCTCAGGGCATTGAAGATTTGTTATGGATGCTTGCCATGCATCCGGAATTCCAACTGATTCAGTAAACCAGCCAGAACGATTCTGACCATCGACGGCGGGCGGGTCGCCCGCCCGACAACCAAACCATCTCATGAAGACAGACCGCCGCGACTTTCTGACCTCGGCTTCGGCCGCTACCCTGGGGGCGCTCACTGCCGGCTATCCCAGCACGACCGCTGCCGCCGCCGCCAAAGCCAGGGAAGCTCCTCTGGACGCCACCGCAGATACTGTGATTGTCCTGTGGCTCGGAGGAGGAATGGCCAGCACGGACACCTTTGACCCGAAGCGGTATACTCCCTATGAGAAGGGGCTTGATCCCAAGAAGGTGCTCTCCACCTTCCCGGCGGTCGATACAGTGGTGGACGGCCTGCAGTTTACTGAGGGCCTCGAGAAGATCGGCAAGGTCATGGATCGGGGAACGCTGATCAAAACCTACCGAGCGGCGGACCTCGGCTTCATTCTGCACAGCCGTCATCAGTATCACTGGCACACCGCCTACGAGCCTCCTCTTACGGTGGCGGCACCCCATATCGGCTCCTGGGTTTCCCGGACTCTCGGTCCCCTGAATCCCGACCTGCCCGCCTTCATAGACATCGGGCAGACCTTTGACGGAGGGGAGAAGGAGTCGCTGAAGGCGTTTCACACTGCCGGATTCCTGGGCAGTGAATTCGGCCCTTTTTTCCTGGTGGAGCCGGATCAGGCAGTGGAGGCGGTCAAGCCTCCCCCGGGCATGAGCGATGAGCGCTTCGCCAAGCGCTACCGGGCCTACAAGAAGCTGCTCGCCGACAGTCCGATTCAGCAGCACGGCTCGCAGTACCAGCGCGACTCGCTGCTGAATTCCATCGACAATGCCCACCGCCTCCTCTCGAGTCCCAAGGCGCGTAAGGCATTTGACCTGAGCCAGGAGCCAAAGGATATCTACGACACCTACAAAGTGGGTGGGCGCTTCGGGCTTGGCTGCCTTCTGGCCCGTCGGCTCACGGAAGCAGGTGCACGCTTCATCGAGGTGACCCACGGATATTACCCGTTCAAATACTGGGATACCCACGACAACGGGCACACCCGGATGAAGGAACTCAAGCAGATGATCGATGCTCCGATCGCCCAGCTTGTTCTCGACCTCGAGGCCCGCAAGCTTCTCGACCGGACGCTCATTGTCGTGGCTACCGAATTCAGCCGGGACATGATGACGGAGGGCAAGCCGGAGAAGAAGGTGAAGGACCAGGTGCAGGTGCCGCACCGGATCGAAGGATTGCAGCACTACGGAATGCACCGTCACTTTACCGGGGCAGGCAGCGTTCTCCTCTTTGGAGGAGGCGTGAAGAAGGGATTCGTCTACGGGGAGACTGCCGACGAGAGACCTTGTACGACGGTAAAGGATCCGGTCACCACCGAGCAGTTGCATGCCTCCATCTACCGGGCGCTCGGGATTCCGCATGACCACCATTACGCTGTCGAGCAGCGCCCGTTTTATGTCACGCCGGACGGAGTGACGGAGCCGATCATGGAGCTCTTCGGGTAGGCTTCCCGTTCCCCCCGGAGAACAAGGAGATCTGCTCGCAGGCGGGCAGAGGTCCCCGGGGTGAAAGGGCCTTGAACTAGAGGGCCTCGATCCTGACGTTATCGATGGAGAGCCCGCTGAAATTGTCCGGGGTTGCGTCGCTGGTGAAGTTGAATTCGATAAGGATGTTTTGTCCGAGGGCTTCAGGGACGACTGGCAGTGTCAGTGAGGTCCATTCCGAATCAATTTCTGTCATGTCAATCGGAGTGCTGGCGCCGAGCTGGGTCTGGTCGTCGGCCCGCAGGAAGCGCACGGAAGCTGTCTCCCCGAAGCCATCGCCATCCCGCCAGACCTGGAGACTCAGACTGGCATTCTCGAGGCCGTTGAGCTCGATCGCCGGCGAACGGAGCGAAATGTCGGAATCCGGTCCATAGTCCCCGAGGTTCGTGGACCAGGCATTGACGGACTCATCCGCGCCGCCCAGGGGGCCGGTACTGGCGATGGGTGTGCCGCGTTGCCAGGCCGTGTTGCCGGTGGCGTCATTGACGAGTGTAGTCCAGCCGGAGTCGGTCTCGAAGTCGTCAGCGAAGGGTGGGGGGGTGTTGAATTCCTCGACGACAAAGAGGCGTAGGCCCTCGGGAGGGTGTGCGATGACCAGTTCGTTCTCAGGGGGGGTCGCCATGATGTTTTCGTGTTCATTGTAAATCGGCCAGTCGAGGGGCGGATCGATGGAGGGATCGACCGCGCTGCGCAGGTTGTAGGACTTTCCTTCCCGTGAGGACCAGGTCAGGCGGAGGGTGCCGTTACCCGGATCGTGGTTCACGGAGGTGATCCGGGGCGGGAGTTCGGGCTCCTGGCTGACGATCTGGAATCCGTTTGGACGGGAACGACTGTCGCCGTTAGAGCCCCTGACTGCCTGGATCGAAAGATTGGCACCATTCAGTCCGGAGAAGAGGGTGTAATTGGATGCCACATTGTAGCCCGGATCACTGCTGCTACTGGCTACAAATCCATCGGTGCCGCCGTCGATGGGATAGTTCCACTGCCCGGGCTGGTGGCTGTAGAGAGTCGTCGAAGTCGCGCCTCCGTCGTCGCTCACGGTGAAACCCATTGTGCCCGGGCTGTCCGTGCTGTGATAAACGATCAGGTTGTAGCCGTTGGCCTGGTAGGCAGGAGGAATGTTGCTGACCGTAATCGGGCCCCTGTCGTGCATGTTATCGAGGTAACCCCACATGAGGTTGGCATTCTCGCTCGAGCCAGGCTGGGGGGCGTTCGCATCGTCGACGGACCAGGAGGCGCTGGCTGACCAGGTGACCGAGGCTCCGGAGGTGGCCCCCGTATTATCCGCAAGATTGTTGATCGTCCCGGTGCCACCAAGGGCATTGTTCCAGTTTTCAGCTGGAACGGCACCTGCCATACCGGTGACGAGAGCGTTTGGTGCGGTTCCCGGCTCGGACCCGTGGCCTCCTTCAAAGTTCACCGAGATGATCCGGCCGGTTCCGGCCTTGGGTTTACTGCTCGCGTCGGTGGGATCGGTGTCCAGCGCGAGTTCCGCGGAGTCATCCACACCATCGCCGTCCGTGTCACTTGCAGAGGGATCGGTGACGAAGGGGTTGGCATCAACCTCATCGGCGTCTGTCAGGCCATCGCCGTCGGTGTCGGGAAGATTGGGATCACTGAAGAAGGGGTTCAGTTCAACTTCGGATCCGTCGGTGAGCCCGTCCCCGTCGCTGTCAGAATTGGTGGGGCTGCTGCCCGTCTCGTCAGGATCAACGAAGGTGCCGCCGTCGTCCTCGACGTTGTCCTTGAGACCATCATTGTCGCTATCGTCGTTGTTGGGATGGGTTCCTAGAAGGAACTCATCGCTGTTTGTAAGATTGTCCGAATCGGGATCCCCGTCCGGCCCATTGGCAACGTCTCCGGAGCCATCGTCTGACGGGTCGAGTCCATAGGCGGTCTCCCACGCATCATCGAGTCCGTCCATGTCGCTGTCCAGGACCGGCGCAAGGGCGGTAATCTGAAACCCGTTCGGCCGGGAGCGCGAGTCCCCGACGGTTCCCCTCACTGCCTGAATGGTCAAACTGCTTCCAGACAGTCCAGTGAAGCGGGTAAAATTGGAGGGAACGTCGTATCCAGGATCAGTGCTGGTGCTCTCAATGTAACCGTTGTCCCCGCCATCGAGCGGGTAGTTCCATTGGCCGGGCTGGTTGCTGTAGAGGGTTTGAGCCGCAACAACGCCATCATCGACCGTGAAGCCCATCGTGCCCGGGCTGTCAGTGCTGTGGTAGACCCGGAGTTCATAACCGCTGTCGATGAATGACTGGGGGATGTTGCTGATCGTGATGGGATCACGGTCGTGCATGTTGTCGAGGTAACCCCACATCAGGTCAGCGTCGGGGCTGGATCCCGGCTGAGGGGCGCCCGCATCGTTGACGGACCAGGAGTTGCCGGCTGACCACGAGACCGAGGCCCCGGTAATGGCACCGGTGTCATCAACGAGATTGTCCAAGGTTCCGATCCCGCCGAGAGCGTTGTTCCAGTTGCCGACCGCCACATCCCCAGCCACCCCGGTGACGAGGGCATTAGGGGCTGTTCCGGGGTCGCCGCCGTGGCCCCCCTCGAAGTTTACGCTGATGGTGTTCTGAGCCCAGCTGACTGAATGAACCAGAAAGATGGAGCCAAGCGCTGAGTTAATGAGTAGCCGTTTCATGGAACGTGTTGAATGGTGTCTCCAGAAAAAAGCGGCTGGGAGGATCTCCCAGCCGCGAAATCATAAACCAGATGCTGGCAGATCTACTAGCGCCGGCGGCGAAGGATCAGCCCGAAGGAGCCGAGAGCAAGGAGAAGAGCGGAGGAAGGCTCGGGAACCTGCACCAGCTGGAATCCATTGGGACGAGCACGATTGTCGCCGAATGTACCGCGGACACCTTTAATGCTGACGCTGCTGCCGCTCAGGCCAGTGAAGAGGGTGTAGTTGGCTGCCACACTGTTGCCCGAATCGGTGCTGGTGCTCGCCACGAAGCCATCGTCTGCACCTGCAATGGGGTAATTCCACTGGCCGGGCTGGTTGCTGTAAAGGGTCTGGTCCGCACCGACACCATCGCTGACCGTGAAGCCCATCGTGCCCGGGCTGTCAGTGCTGTGATAGACGAGCACGTTGTAGCCGGTGGCCTGGAAGGAGGCAGGGACGTTGTCGATCGTAATCGGGCCCTGGTCGTGCATGTTATCGAGGTAACCCCACATCAGGTTTCCGTTCTGGCTGTCGCCCGGCTGAGGGGCGCCCGCATCGTTGACGGACCAGGAGTTGCCGGTTGACCACGCGACCGAGGTCCCGGTGCTGGCTCCGGTGCTGTCCTGAAGATCAGCTATACTACTGTTCGAACCGAGGCCATTGTTCCAGTTGTCGGCAGGAACGGCACCAGCGACTCCCGTGACGAGGGCATTAGGCGCTGTTCCAGGGTCTCCGCCGTGGCCTCCTTCGAAGTTCACGCTGATAACTCCCGCGGAAAATGCGCTGGAGCTGAGGAAGAGGGGCGCCGCAAAGGCGAGGATCCAATGAATGGGTTTCATGATTGACGAGAGGATTGTCAGTGTCCCCCCCCGTGTCTAGGAAAAACTGTAGAAAGTCGATCGGGGTTCCTTCTGATATGCAACAGGTTATGACTTGATTTGGTTAGCATTCTCGAAAGACTTCAGTGAGATGATAGAGTGCTTGTGCAAATTTTGTTGGATTTTCGGACCGTGCTGGGGGGGAGTCCTGATGAGTGCTGTTTGGGGTGCCCCCCTTGAGATAGGAGTGCAGAACCAGATCTTCATCGACGGGCGACTCCTGTCGCAGCGCGAAAACGTGGAAATCGTGGTGCAGCAGCCCCGCAAAACCGGCGAGATGCACCCTGTCACCTGGGTCTATCTCCAAGTCATGGAGAATGATGGGGTTTTTAAGAAGTTCGGCCTCGTTTCCAATGACGGGTTGAAGTGGGAGTCGCCGACACCGGAGCGGCTGGAGCGGGGAGAATTCCAGTATGGCATCTACTGGAGCGGGCCAGAGCGTCCCAACGGGGTGGTCTTCAAGGATCCCCATGCGCCGCCAGAGCAACGCTACAAGGTGGTGAGCGGAATGATGAACCGGGTTTGGGCTACCGGGGATGGGCGCGAATGGAACCAGCTGCGAACCAACATTTTTCCCGGGCGGATCAGTTTCCCCCGGGGGATGGACAGCCAGAACGTGTGCTTCTGGGATGAAAAGTACGAGTGCTACGTCGCCTACGTGCGGGCCAACCTGGAGTTTGAGCCCCCGCCCCAGCACAAGGAGTACTTCAAGAACTCGCGTTTCCATAACCAGAACAACCATCTCCGCTGCGTGCGCCGCTGTATTTCCAAGGACCTCGTCAGGTTCACGGAGGGCGAGATCGTCCTCGCCCCGGACGAGGACGATCCGATCATGGATGGAGTGGGTGTGGGGGACTTCTATATGCCCCAGGTGATCAAGTATCCACACGCGCAGGATGCCTATGTGATGTTTCCCAACCGCTACCTGCACTACCAGCAGTGGTTTATGGCGGAGGATCTCAGTCACCTGCCTACCAACAAGCCCGGCGAGGTGCTCAATGACGGGCCGATTGACATGGGCTTTGCGGCGAGCCGGGATGGAATCAAGTGGGAACGTTACAAGCGTAAACCGCTCATTCCGCTTGGGCGCAAGGGTGAGTTCGACTGGGGTGGGATCTATCCCGTGCGCGGCCTCATCATGAAGGGGGAAGAGATGTGGCTCTACTATATCGCATCCAGTGATCACGGGTTGCCTCTCCCCGTCAAGGGGCAGGAGAAGGGGCATATTCTGTCCCGGGCCATCTTCCGGCGGGACGGCTTTACTGCCGTGGAGGCGGACTATCCGCGGGGAGAGTTCACGACCCCGGTTCTCCGCTTCGGGGGGGACAGTCTTCATCTCAATGTGGAGACCTCCGCCCTCGGGCTGGTGCGCGTCGAGATCCAGGATGAAGCCGGGAATGCTCTTCCCGGTTTCTCAATGGACGATTGCGACCGCATCCATACGGCCAACACGACTGATGCGCAGGTGAGATGGCGCAAGGGTGACGGTAATATCGGGAGCCTCGCGGGGAAGCCGGTGCGTCTGAGGTTCGAATTGATGTATGGGTCCAAACTCTATGCCTTCCGCACGAGGGAAGGGCTTGTGCAGCAGGGGAACTGAGAGGGTGCGCTCCGGAACGAGGGATGAAGATAAGGTCTTTCTTCCTGGTCCGGGTTCCGTGGGGCAATCGCTGATCCGAGGGGAATGCCTCCTGCAGGGCTGCTTCGCTCAGCCTCTTCCGCCCGTTGGAGAATTCGATTCGAAACAAACTGCTTGAGGGAGTTTCCCTTCTCCTTACCGTGCACGCCTCATGTCTAGGAAACACTGCCTTGTTCTTGCCGCGGCCCTGAGCCTCTCTGTTGCCGTTTTTGCTGATGATCATTCGGAAGAGCTTTATTCCAACGGAGTGATTGATCTTGGCCTGGTGGTCCGGGATCTCGACCGATCGGCCAAGTTTTATTCCGAGGTCGTGGGGCTTCAGGAGGTCAATGGCTTCAAGGTCCCCGGGAAAGTGACGGGCGATTTCGGATTGACCGATAACCAGGATGTCACCGCCCGTGTTTTCGTGGCCACGAAGGGGCCCGGAAAGCCGTCCTCCAAGCTCAAGATGATGGCTTTTCCCAAGGCCCAGGGTAAGGCTCCGGATCAGGAATTTATCCACAGCACCCTTGGAGTTTCCTACCTGACCCTTTTCGTCAACGACATGTCCGCTGCCATGGCGCGCCTGAAGAAGGCGGGGGTCAAGACTCTCGGAAAGACCCCGGCTCCGATCGGAGGAGGCAATCTTCTCACCGTATTCCGTGACCCCGATGGGAACTTCATCGAGTTGATTGGTCCCGCGAGCAAGGGCGGCTAGGAGAGGCTCTGCCCCGGGGGCTTCCTGCAGGGAGATCCCCCGCCATTTACTCCGGAAGGGCGAAGGCCATCAGCATTCCACCCCGGGGACGATTGGACTTTCCTCCTCCCGCCGAGATGACGACGTATTGACGACCGTCGACCATGTAGGTGCTGGGGGTGGCATTGCCACTGAAGGGCAGCTTGGTCTTCCAGAGGAGTTTCCCGTTGTCCCGGTCAAAGGCCCGGAAGGTTTCATCCGCGGTGGCACCAATGAAGAGAAGGCCTCCCGCAGTGACCACGGGGCCTCCATAGTTCTCGGTTCCGGTGGGGGGGATGCCTCGTTTGGTCAGTGCGGCGTATTCTCCGAGGACAACCTTCCATTTGAGTTCTCCGGTATTGAGGTCGACCGCATTGAGCGTTCCCCAGGGAGGCTTGATGGCGGGATAGCCCTCCGGGTCGAGCCAGCGACGGAAGCCCCCGAAGGCGTAGGAAGGTTGACCTTTGTCAGCATCTCTCTCCCCGGGAGGAGCCTTCGGATTGAGGACGTAGTCGAGGATGGCCTGGCGCTTGTCCTCGGGCATGGTGGCGTAGGCTGGCATGCGGCCTGCGCCTTCCCGGGTGATCTTTTCGACCTCGGCCCGGGGCTTGCGCTTGGCAATGTCGAGGAGGGGAGGGAACCCGGCAGCAGGGTTGCCCCTGAGGTCGATCCCGTGACAGGCGCTGCAGTTGGTCATGTAGTCCCGCTCTCCGCGGGCCAGGCCTGCGCCATCGGCCCGTTTGGTTTCGATCATCTGCATGATCCAGGGCATTTCGTTGATGTTGACGTAGTAGATGCCGTCAGGATCCGCTGCTCCTCCGCCCCATTCCATCCCGCCGTCGTAGCCGGGAAACATGATGGTCTCTTTCAGGCTCGGTGCGGGGAAGGGACCGAAGTTGGGTGAGGCACGAATGCGGTCGAGGGTGAGCTGGTGGGTCGTGGGGGAGATGTTGGAAGCGTCGGCCTCGGTATAGCGCTGCCGCATGAGGGGCGCTGGCTTGGTCGGAAATGGTTGCGTGGGCCAGGCTTTCTCACCCACCAGATCGGATGGCGGAACGGGGCGCTCCTCGATTGGCCAGAGTGGTTCGCCGGTGACGCGGTTGAAGACAAAGAGAAGTCCGTGCTTGGTTCCCTGGGCGAGGGCGTCGATTTTCTTTCCCCCGTGATTCACAGTGAGGAGGACAGGGGGGCAGGGGAGGTCCTTGTCGAGAAGGTCGTGGTGGACGATCTGAAAGTGCCAGATCCTCTTTCCTGTGGTGGCGTCGAGGGCGAGCACGCAGTTCGCGAAGAGGTTCATCCCGTGGCGTTTTCCACCGTAGAAGTCAGGTTCGGCAGTCTTGGTGGCGATGTAGACGATGCCACGTTCCTCATCGAGGGACTGGCCGCACCAGGGCATCACCCCTGTCGCGGTCTTCCAGGCGTCCTCGGGCCATGTCTCATGCCCGAATTCCCCGGGTCGGGGGATGAGGTTGAAAATCCAGCGGCGCTCGCCGGTTCGGACATCGTAGGCGCGGACGGCTCCTACTCCTCCGACCCCGCCCACGATGACGAGGTCCTTGTAGATGACGCCCGGCGTATTGAGCCCGGAGCCGAGGCTGATCGATCCGTTCTCACCGAACTCGCGTATCGTCTTGCCGGTTGCGGGGTCGATGGCGAAGAGGTGTCCCTTCACGCCGGTGAGGAGACGACGCTCGCCTCCCCGCTCGTTTTCCCAGTAGACCAGTCCCCGCTGTCGCGGGCGTCCTCGCCCGGTTTTCTCGTCCTGGGGATCCCACCGCCAGATACGCTCGCCGGTGGCGGCATTGAGAGCGTCGATCTGGCGGGCAGCGGTGGGCGTGTAGAGAACGCCACCCACGATGAGGTTGTTGGCTTGATACTCGGCCTTGTGCCCCGTGTCGTAGCTCCATGCCAGTTCGAGGTTCTTCACGTTCCCGCGGTTGATCTGGCTCAAGGTCGAGTAGAGGTTGCGTTTCTCACCCCCGAGGTAGGTCGGCCAGTCGTTGGATCCCTCCTGGGCCGTGACGGTGGTCACGGTTCCCCACAGGATGATAGTGGCGAGGGTGGCGGGAAAGCGGATCACGTCTTGTATTCTGGGTAAGGTGTTGCCGTATGCGCGTCCCCGGGAGATGAGAGGCATGGCGCAGGGGCCGGTTCCAGAGTAAGGAAATTTGCGGCAGGGATTCAACTCCCGTTCGCAGCCCATGCGGATAACGGGCAATTTCGAGATAGGCAGGCGGAGTTGCTGTCCTACACTGGGCAGCATGGAGCCTCTCTTCCTCCTTTTCCTCCAGATTGTTCGCAGGGCAGCGATGGGGGGAGCGGCGATGGCCAGCGTCGAGGATTTGGCGCGACCCCGGCCGGGGAATCGACGTCATGCCCATGGCGCCGCCTCACGAACAGGAGCCCTCTGTGCCCGGGGTCTGTGCTGCACCATGGCAATGCCCGGACTGCTCGCGGCTCAGGATGCGATGATGCTTCCCGAAACGATCGTCACCGCAGAGCGCGGCTTGAGCGGGGAAGCGGTCGTCTTCTCCCGTGGCGAAAGGGACATCGAGGAGCGGGCGCCGCGTACGATTGATGAACTTCTGGCCAGTGAGCCCTCCTTTTCCCTCTACCGGCGGCAGACTTCTCTCTTTGGGCACCCCACCTCGGCCGGGGTGAGCCTGCGCAGGACGGGAGCGACCGCGGCGGCGAGAAGCCTCGTGCTTCGGGATGGGATCCCCCAGAACGATCCCTTCGGGGGCTGGATTTCGTGGGCGCGTTATCGCCCGGAGCTTCTTTCCTCGGTGCGGATTGTCCCTGGTGCCCAGGCGGCCGTGTGGGGAAACCAGAGCCCGGCCGGAGTCATTCACCTGTCGAGCCGGGAGGTAAACAAGACCGGGTTCCGAGGGCGCTTCATCGGGGGCGCGGAGGGGACCACTGGGCTTTCGGGAGTTGGTGAGTTTGTTTCCGAGGACTCCGCGTGGGCGGCGCAGGTTGCGGGCTCGACCCTGCGTTCGGATGGGTTTCACACCTTGAGGGCCAGCCAGCGTGGTGCAGTGGACCGGCCACTCGACCTCCTGACGCATGGAGCAGAGGTGCGTGCTGTCTGGCGACCGACTGGAAATCTCACCATCGAGCCAACCCTTTCCTACTACGAGGAAGAACGTGGGAACGGGACGGTGCTCTCCCACAATGGCAGTGAAGCCCTTGACCTCTCCCTGCGGGTGACGCGGGAGAATCCCGTCAGCACGTGCCAGGTGGTCGCCTACTATCAGCACCGGGAGTTTGAATCCCTTTTCTCGGCGGTGGATGCGGTGCGTGGGTCAGAAGTTCCGGCCCTCGATCAATTTGAAGTCCCCGGGGAGGGGGCAGGCGGGAGCGTCACTGCGACGTTGCGCGCGGAGGGAGGGATGAAGCTGATCCTTGGTGCCGACCTGCGCCACCTGCGCGGGGAGACCAACGAGCTGGCGGGGTTTGTCAATGGGGCTTTCCTGCGGCGGAGGAGGGCCGGGGGCAGCCAGTTGGTCGGGGGGGTGTTTGCGAGGGTGGCCCACGAGACGGGCGGGGGGCTGGCTCTGGATGGCAGTGCGCGGGTCGACTTCTGGAATCTCCGGGATGGCGAACGGCTGGAGCACCGTCCGGCGACCGGCGCGGTGCTCCGCGAGGACCGCTTTCGGGACCGGGCTGGTGTGGAACCCTCCCTGAGCGCGGCCATGAGCCGTTCCGTTTCTGACGCGGTGCGCGTCAGGGCCTCGGCGGGGACAGCCTTTCGGCTTCCTTCCATCAATGAACTCTACCGCCCGTTCCGCGTTCGCAACGATATCACCGAAGCGAATGCAGGTCTCGATCCCGAACGGTTTGTGAGCATGGAGGCGGGGGTGGAATGGGAACCCCGGGATACCTTGTCGCTGGATGTGAGTGTCTTCCACCACTGGATTCATGATGCCATTGCGAACGTCCCCATCACCGACTCCCTCGAGGCTTCCGGGATTGCGGGATTTGTCCCCCCGGGAGGATCGGTCGCGCAGCGCCGCAATGTGGAGGAGGCCCGCGTGTGGGGAATCGAGGGCCGGGCGCGGTGGAATCCTTCGCCCGATCTCGCATTCACGCTCCGCTACCTGCTTTCGCAGTCCGAGTTTGTCGAGTCTCGGGAGCAGAGTGAGCTGGAAGGAAAGCGCTTTCCACAATCGCCAGGGCACCGCCTGGTCGCGGGAGCGGAGCTCGCCCCAATGGAAGGGCTGGATCTGTTTGCGGAGGTCGACTTCAGCAGCGGCCAGTTCGACGATGCTCTGGAGAGCCGCTACCTCGGTTCCTGGTGGAGTGTGCGCCTTGGTGGACGGGTGGCGCTGAGTGAGAATGTGTCCCTGCAGGCCCGGGTTGAAAACCTCCTTGACGAGGAGATTACGACCGGGTTGAGCAGCTCGGGACTGGAGTCCACCGGGTTGCCGCGATCACTGTGGGTGAATGTCGATTACCGGTTCTAGCCTTGCCGCATGCCGATTCGGGAAGAGATCGCTGGCATTCGTTTGCCCGGGTGGATTGGTAGGTCAGGGTGAGAGGGCGCGTGAAGGAGTGACGCGGCCGGGTTGTGCTTGGAATTTCGCGAACGTCAGTCTTGATGCCAGCGATGAGATTGTGGGTGGCACTGGCTATTGGATGGGCGCTTGCCGGACCGGTTCTGGAGGCTGACGCACTGGATAGCCTGCAGAGGCGGCTTGAGAAGGCGGCTGAACCGCGGATCCTTTTCGTGGGTAACAGTTACAGTTTCAAGGTTCCGGAGGCTCTCGCGCAGTTGGCGCAGGAGGGAAGGCATGGCGTCGTGGTCGAGAGAGTGACGAGGGGTGGGTGGACCCTTCGGAAACACGCGGGGAGCAAAGAGACTCTTGCCAGAATCCGTGGGGGCAAGTGGGATGTGGTGGTCTTGCAGGAGCAGAGCCAGTTGCCCTCCTTCAGCAGGGAGCAGCGTGGCGAGCAGATGATCCCTCATGCGAAAAACCTGGTGGAAGAGATTCGCAGGGCGGGGGCGGTCCCCGTTTTTTTTCAAACCTGGGGCCGGCGTAATGGGGATCTGCAGAATGCCGGGGCTTTTCCCGATGACACTTTTGCGAAGATGCAGGCACGCCTGATTGTAGGTTATCGCGAGGTAGCGGATGCGGCGGGAGGAGTCCTCGTGGTGCCGGTCGGGGAGGCCTGGGCGGAGGAAATGAAGGCGGGAAACGGGAAGCGGTTGTATGCGCGGGATGGAAGTCATCCATCGGCGGCTGGAGTGCTGCATTCAGCCCGGATCTTCTATCGGTTCTTTTTTGGGGAATAGAAAATGAAGAGAGCCCTGATAGCCCATCGGAGCATGCGCGTCATATGCCCGATTCGCATTCTGAAGTGGTTGTGGGTATGCTGCGGATTGTCCGGAACGGTGGTCGCCGGGGAGGACCCGGTGGAGAGCGCGGCCCTGGAATACGAGTCCGCAATCAAACCTCTTCTCGAAAGTTACTGCTTTGATTGTCATGGCGAGGGATCGCGCAAGGGTGGGATATCACTCGACGACCCGGAGGAGGGAGCGCACAGGCTGGACAATCAGGAGCTCTGGCTGGGAGTCTGGAAAAACCTGCGGACGGACCTTATGCCGCCAGCCAAGAAAGACCAGCCGACTGGGGAGGAGCGTCATCAGTTAATCTCTTGGATTGAGCGCAGGGTCCTGGGCCTGGATCCGGAGAATCCCGATCCCGGGCGGGTAACCCTGCGCCGCCTCAACCGGGTGGAATACGGACACTCGATCGAGGATCTCCTTGGTGTGAAGGTCAATGTGAATGACGCCTTCCCTCCGGATGATACCGGCTACGGATTCGATACCATCGGCGATGTGCTTTCGATTTCCCCGCTGCTCATGGAGAAGTATCTCGCCGTGGCTGAGGGTGTCATGGAGCAGGCTATTCCTCTTGGGGCGGGTCGATCGCAGGCGGTGAACATCGATCCCGGCCAGATGCGCAATACCAAGAACCGTTCCCGCTCGGCGCGCTTCATGCGGGCGGGGAGTGCCCACCGGGCAGGAACTTCCTGGGAGGCCAGGACCGCGGGGAAGCATCACCTCGCGATCAGCTACCAGGTTGTCGCCCAGAGTGGAGCGAAGGAGGCTCATGCCACGTGGCGTGTTCTTATTGACGACCGGGAAGTGGCCTCCCGGGCTGTCAGCTTCGCAAGCAGCAGGACAAAGAGTTTCGAGGTGGAAGTAACCCCGGTGCTGAAGAAAGGCCTCCGCCGGCTGGAGTTCGAGATGGTTCCCGGCGAGGGGGCGAACAGTGCCAATGTGCCCCTGGCGGTAAAGGTGCTCAGCGTGGTGATGACCGGGCCGGCGGACTCGATGGCCTGGGACCGCTACCCCGAGAGCGTCCGGCGCATCATCGACGGGGGGCCTCCGCCGGAGGGAGAGCCGGAACGGGAGCGGTATGCACGCCGGATTCTGCGCCGTCATGCCACGCGAGCCTACCGACAACCGGTTGATGAAGAGACCCTCGACAGGCTGATCGCGCTCGCGAGGATGAAGTGGGAGGACGAGGGGCAGTTCCTGGCGGGAATTCGTTTTGCCCTCACCGCGATCCTGAGTTCACCCGATTTCCTGCTCCGGGGGGAGTTTTCAGGCAGGGCGGAGGGCGAAGTTCGAGCCGTTCCAATAGACGAGTATGCCCTGGCCACACGACTCTCCTATTTCCTCTGGAGCTCGGTGCCGGACGAGGCGCTCCTTGAAGAGGCCGGTGCCGGGAAGCTGCGGACGAACCTGCGTAGCAATGTTGACCGTATGCTGGCCGACCCGAAGTCCGAGCGTTTCATCCGCAATTTTGTGGGGCAGTGGCTGCAGATCCGCGAATTGGACGGGAGAATCTTCGATACGCCGCTGCTGCTCGGCATCAAGGACGGGAACCGCGCGAGGCAGATCTTCAATCTGTATACGAGGCAGGACATGGTGCGGGAGACCCAGCTGTTCTTTGCCCACATCCTGGAGGAGAACCGGCCTGCGGTGGAATTCATTACCGCGGATTACGCATTCGTGAACGACCGCCTTGCGACCTTTTACGGGGTGGATGGAATTCAGGGGAAGGAGTTTCGCAAGGTGAGCCTCGAGGGGAATTCTCGGCAGGGAGGAATCCTGACGCAGGGGAGTTTCCTCCTGACGACGTCGAATCCAGATCGGACTTCTCCAGTCAAGCGGGGGCTTTACGTCCTCGACAACCTCCTCGGTGTTCCGCCCCCGCCTGCGCCTCCCAACATCCCGGCTCTCGAGGAGGCCCAGAAGAAACTGGGCAAGGAGGCTACCGTAGAGGAGTTGATGGAGCATCATCGTTCCCAGCCGCTCTGTCACTCCTGCCACGCACGGCTGGACCCCATCGGGCTGGCTCTCGAACGCTACAATGCGCTGGGGCAGTGGCGGGAGGGAGAGAGATTCGAGACGACCGGAAGGCTGGTCACGGGAGAGGAGTTCGTGGGCGTTGGTGGACTCCGGAAAGCGTTGGCCGGCCCGCGCAGGAAGGACTTTCACCGCTGCCTTGCTGAGAAGTTGCTCACCTATGCGGTGGGCCGCGGGATCGAATACTACGACGCGCCGACTGTGGATGGGCTTATCAAGCAGGCGGAGAATGCGGGAGGGGGGCTGCGCGAGTTCCTCTATGGGGTGGTGGAGAGTGTGCCGTTTCAGATGAAGCGGGCCCGGTAAGCGGCTCCCGGGTGCAAGCGGATTGCCGGAAATCCAGATGATCGGCGCAGCTGCTGGCGGTCATTCTTCCGGGAGAAGGAATCCCCTTGCTTGTTGGATCGGAAGCTTGGATCATCAACGGGACCTGAATTGACGATGAGCTTCCCCCGTGAACAGATCGGCCGCAGGACGTTTTTGCGTGGCCTGGGTGCCTGTATCACCCTTCCTGGAATGGCATCCCTGGCGGGCGCTGCAACCGTGGCGAGGGCGGGGTCGCGCGGGATCACCGCAACAGGTGCTCCCCTCCGCACCGCGTATCTCTACGTCCCGAACGGAGTGATCATGGACAAGTGGCGTCCGGAGGGATTCGGGGCCGGCTTCAAGTTCAACGAGAGCATGGCTCCGCTGGAGCGCTTCCGGAACGACCTGCAAATTGTGAAGGGCTTCGCGCAGGTGGAAGGAAATCCGGGAAAGGATGGCGCTGGAGACCATGCCAGGGCCAATGCCACTTTCCTGACGGGTGCGCGCCCCCTGCGGACATCCGGAGCGAACCTTAAGGTGGGAATCTCCGCGGACCAGCTTGCGGCACGCTTCCTTGCGGCGGAGACCCGGCTTCCTTCTCTCGAACTCACCTGCGAGAGGGTGCGCAATACGGGAGCCTGCGACGCAGGCTATTCCTGCGCCTACCAGTATAATATCTCATGGCGCTCCGAGCATCTGCCCGCCACCCCCGAGTCAAATCCGCGTGCTGTGTTCGAGCGGATCTACGGAGCGGGGAGCCCGGAGGAGCGGGCTGCCAATTCTGCCCGGCGGCATGCGGAGCAGAAATCGATCCTTGATTTTGTGCAGGTCTCGGCCCGCAGGATGGAGCAGCGTCTCGGGCGCGAGGATCGCGAGAAACTCGACGAATATCTCACGGGCGTCCGGGAGGTTGAGCAGCGTATTGAGCGCGTGGAACGGCTGGGCCCGCCCGCAGATCCGGGACGTCCTGCACCGGACGGAACCCCGCGGGATTACCGGGAGCATATCCGGATCCTCTTCGATATGATGCTTCTCGCCTTCCAGAGTGATTCCACCCGGGTGGTGAGTTTTCTCATCGGACATGACGGGAGCAACCGGAGTTTCCGTGATATCGGGGTGAGCGGTGGGCATCACGATCTTTCCCACCATGGGAAGGATGCGGGAAAGATGGAACTTGTAAGCCGGATTGACCGTTTTTACAGCGAGGAGCTTGCCTACTTCCTCGAGCGAATGAAGGAAGCGAAGGACACGGACGGCAAGTCGCTGCTTCACAACTCGATGGTGGTGTGGGGCAGTGGCCTGTCTGATGGGCACTGGCACACTCATGTTGACCTGCCCATCGTGGTGGCGGGGAATGCGGGTGGAAGGTTCCAGCCCGGTCGGCATGTCGATGTGGGGGAGACCCCGCTCAACAATCTCTTCGTCCGCATGCTGGGGGAGGTTGGCATGCCCGGAAAGAGTTTCGGGGACTCGACCGGGAGCGAGACGAGAGTCTAGCCGGGACTCTAGGGTGTTTCTCGTGCAGCCTCTTTTGCACGCAGGTCGAAGTGTGCACTTCGGTGGTAGTGCTTCTTCCGGTTGTTGCGCAGGGTTACCTCCACCGTGGTTCGGACGGTGAAAGAGGGGAGCGCGTCGGGCAGTTCGGGAACCTCGTGAAGAAGGCGGGAGCTCACCGCATCGTCCAGAATGGAGGTGGTGCGGACATCCAGGGAGCGTGATCCGAACGACCTGCGGTCCGTGTAGCGGGGACCGGAGACAGGGCCGCGTCCGAACATCTTGCGGGGCCGGCCAATGGAAACAACATCCTGAACCACGACGTGGCTCTCGTTGCAGTCGATGATTTCCTGGGAGCGCTCCCCGACCACTCTTTCGATTGTGATATCGATGTTGCGGGAGTTGAGGTCGATGGTCTCGCCGGTGGTGCCGCCCTGCTCGGGGGCGATGCTCGCAATCAGTCCGAGATGACAATCCTCGCAGCCCTCCAGGACGAGGGAAGCACCGGGATTGGTGTCGAGGGCGACCACGGGGACGCGAACCCTGGCGGAATCGACCAGCCAGAAGGAGTCGGTCGCATGGCCGGTCACCATAAGCAGTCCCCCCGATAACCCGCAGGTCCCCCGATCATTGCGTCCATCAAACATGATGGGAAGGGTCTGCTTCCCATTCTCCTTCTTCTCGACCTTCCATTTCTCGAGGGTTCCAAAGAGCAGGACGCGGACATTGTCGTGACCCATGTTGTAGATCATTGGAAGCATCTGCCAGTATCCGGCGTTCCGGGACTTGAAGTCGATGGTTGTATGTCTGCCCCCCGGGTCGAGCTTGAGAGTGGCATGGCGATCTATAATCAGGGTGACCCCGGGTCGTGGGATATCGATCCGGTCGGAGACCGTGTATTCACCCCCGAGCACGATAGTATTGGTTGCGGTGCGGAGGCCCCACTCGATGGCGAGCTGTGGGTCGGCATGGCGGAAGAGGATGGTCCCGCTCCCGGGGTGCCGGGCCACCGTGGTGTGGTCCTCGCGCTGGATGAGGACGGTGTCTTCCCGCCACCCGGCATGCAGGAGCGAACTCGTGAGGAGGCTAAGGATGAGCAGAGGCGGAGTAGGGCGAGGCATGAGGACCGGGATTCAATATGCCCTGGGAGAAATGTCGACCGGAGAAGCAGGTCGCCCGGCGAGTCTTGTCACAGGCTTGAAAATTTAGTGTTCTGCAGGTGTGATTTCGCGCCTTTCTCTCGCCTTTGCCGGGGTCGTGACTGCCGTTCCGCTGATCCATATGGGACCTGCAGCCGCCTACACCCCCGGGGAGCAGCACAATTACACCCACGCCAGCGGTGCCGTTTCGAGGGACACCTACCAATACTCGCTATGGGTTCCGGAGGACTACCGGAAGGACCGGTCCTATCCGGTGGTTATCTATCTTCATGGAGGGGGAAAGGGGCGCACTCACCCGAATCAGGGCAAGCGGAACATGGTAGCGGCCCGTCTCGTTGATAACCAGAGGTGGTCCGATGCGGGCTACAGTGGTAACGCCAACGGCCAGTTCGGGTATCTGCATGTGGCCCCCGTCAAGCCCATTGCAAGATGGGAACCGGCCAGGTTCAAACGAATGCTCGACCACGTGAAGGAGAGGGTCAGCATCGATGAGGACCGCATCTATGTCACGGGGTTCAGTATGGGCGGGCAGGGAACCTGGAGGATCGGATGTGCGGCCGAGCATGGGGAAGGCTACCGTATCGCAGCCATGATGCCCCTCGGGGCGTGGGGATGCGAGGAGGTCGGGAGAGGAACAACTACCGAGACGTGTCGGACGTTGAAAACAGCTCTCTGGGTCCAGCATTGTCCCCGGGACCATGTTTCAAGAATCTCGGAGCAGATACCGCTCTACCAGAACCATCTTGATTGTGGTGGGTATGGAAGGTTCACGATGATCCCGGGCCGGGGCCATATCAGCCGTCCGGGCGGAGATGACCGGGAGGGCTTCAGCATGAGAATGGCATGGATGCTTTCACAGGCCTATGGGACACCATTCAATTACTGTGTGGAGATCGATGGTGGTGTTATCCTGGAGGTGATCAGTGGCGAACGTCCCTTTCTTGGTGACACTTGTCGTTACGGTTTTTTTGAGCCGGGGACCGTTATCCGTGTTACTGCGCCGGAAAACAGGAACGGCCGCCCTTTCGTGAAGTGGTCTTCCTCCGCGGGCGCTTTCGAGAAGCCCGGGAGCCGGAGGGCGCTTTTCACCGTGGGAGAATCCGATGCCCAGCTCGCGGCCATTTATGAAGGCCCTGTTAGCCTGACAGTGACAGGAGGGGAGGCTGCTCCCCCCCGGCCCCAGCCGGGACAACGGGTGACCGTCACAATCGCCCCGCGGAAGAGGGGGGGGCGGGAGGTGCTGTATTGGACCACGGACGGTCCCCTTGCGCTGTCTCAGCCACATGCCGCGGAGTTCACGTTCCTCATGCCTTCGCAGGACGTGACTGTCAGGGCCAACTGGACGAATCCTGAATAGACCAGTGCTTTTTCTTCGGTGGACGAAGAGGGGGCTGTGCTCTAATAGTTGAGGCGATGACAAGACTGGTTCCCTTACTGGCCGTTCTGAGCCTGACGAATGCGACAGGGTTCGGGGCGGAGACTCTCCGATCGGGGGATTATACCATCAGGCAATCCTGGAAGCAGGAGCAGGATTACGAACGACCCTATCTCGTTTCGGTCCCTGAGAACAAAGGGGGGAAGTTGCCAGTGGTGGTTTTCCTGCATGGGAACGGGGGAAATGCGCGTGGTGCGATGCACGGATTCCTGAGGAGGCACCGGTCCTTGGCGCGGCGCTACATTGTCGTCTGCCCGGAAGGGTATCAGAAAAGCTGGAACATTGTCTCCGAGCGTTCCAAGGCGGATGACCGTGCCTTCGTGGAGACCATCGTCAAAAAGCTGGCGGGTTATGAGAACGTGCAGGGGGACAATTTCAGTATCATCGGGAGCTCGAACGGGGCGGCGCTCGTGAACCAGCTGGCCATTGAATGCCGGCTGCCGAACATACGGAATTATGTCAGCGGGGTCAGCCCTCTCAACGCCTATCAGCATGATGGTCGGGCCTTCAAGGCCAAGGGGGCGAACAACAGCTACCGGAAAACCGTCGAGCCGCTGACAGGAAAACGGATCATGAACATCTCCGGGACGGAAGACCGGTTGGTGCCCTATGGGGGAGGACCTTCGAAAGTGATTCCAGCCAAAGGGGGGAAGCTCGCGTTTGTCGATGCGGAGCAATCGATCTTTCTCTGGGCCCGGGCCATGGGTCATGCGGGAAAGAAGCTTGAGAAGCCCACTCGGGTGATCGGAAATCTCAAGGTATTCAGCTATCTTGACGGAGCAGTCATTCATTACAAGGTTGTGGGTGCCGGGCACGGGGCGATGGGTGCGATTGGTGAGGACCTCCTGATAAAGTTCCTTGAAGGTGGCCGCCGCGGGGTATCCCCCTAGAGGCGGGTCTTGGCTGAAGGAGGGCGAGGGGCTCCGCCAGGGAGGCTCTTGGAGTTTGTCCGGCACCCATAAGTAGACAAAAAGTAGACAAAAAGGGTGAATTGGCCCTTTTATCGGGGAAAGTCTAATTTTTGTCTGGATAATTGTGAGGAGATGGAGGATTAGTTGTTCGACAGAAGCTAATCGATGCAGCAGTTCCTCACTCTCCCCGAATTTCCCGGATTATCGGTCCGGAGGAGTGGACGCAAGTGGGTGGCGCGCGAGTTGGGGTATCTCCGACTTGCGGGTTCCTTACGGCGCCCCGTCCTCTGGCCAGCTATTCCGTCTTCGCTGAAATGCGGGGTGGGAGGGGAACTGATTTCCGATCTCTACCAAGGCAGGCAGAAGCGGCGTGGTCCGGAGGGAGCCTTGCTCCGCGCCAGCCGCGCTGGCCTGCTGCTGCGTAGTTGATGGTGAGCGGGTCGGCGGTGATTGGCCAAGTCGCCGCCGGCCCCGAACCTTCAAGCTTCCGCGAGGAAGCGATCGCCGAACCTGCCCGGCCAAGCTGAACAACTGGCTCCAAGGTGGGGCCACATTCTCACTATCACACATCAACTACAATGAACCTGAATGCATCTATCAAGAAGCCGAAGCGACACGTCGTTATCGTCGGGGCCGGGCCGGGTGGTCTGACCTCCGCCATGATCCTGTCTAACCGTGGATTTAAAGTGACCGTTCTCGAGAAGGGAGAGCGGGTCGGGGGGCGCAACGCGGAACTCCGGGCAGGACCCTTCTCGTTTGATACCGGACCGACCTACCTGCACCAGAAGTTTACCCTCGAGGAGATGTTCGAGGAGGCGGGTCGCTCCCTTGATGATGAGCTTGAATTGATCAACCTGGACCCCATGTCCCGCCTCAGCTGGGGGGACACGTCTCTGCACACCACCAGTGATGAGGAAGCGATGGCGCGGGAGATCGAGCGTGTCTTCCCCGGGGAGAGCGAAGGGTTTCACCGGTTCATGGAGGACAATGGTGCCAAGTTGCGGACCCTCTACCCATGCCTCCAAGCTTCTTATAACAGAGTGCGGGACATGGTCCGGCCCCAGCTTCTCAAGGCGCTCCCCTACATGGCTTCACGGGACAGTGTGTTTTCACATCTGGAGCGTTACTTTAGCGACGAGCGGCTTCGGCTGGCGTTCACCTTCCAGTCAAAATATCTGGGAATGTCGCCTTGGAAATGCCCCTCGCTCTTCAGTATTCTGGCCTACACGGAATACAAGTTCGGGGTCTTCCACGTGCAGGGCGGTCTGTGCCGGATCTCGGAAAAAATGGCTGAGATCGCAGAGAGCAATGGTGCAGAGATTCGCCTTGGATCGGCAGTAGACCAGGTCTTGACGAGCGGTCGGCAGTCCAGCGGAGTGCGGCTCGAGTCTGGGGAGGTTATCAAGGCGGATGCCGTGATCATGAACGCGGACTACGGTCACGCCGCGACACAACTGCTGAACGGCAGCGGTGTGCCGGACCGGAGGATGCGGCGCAAGGGGTTCTCCTGCTCCACCTTCATGCTCTATCTGGGACTGGACAAGATCTATCACGAGGAGCCTCATCATCATATCATCTTCGCCGATGACTACCGTCGGAATGTGGACGACGTTCAGAAGGAGCGAACGGTGTCGCGTGACATGTCAATTTACGTTCGCAACTCTTCGGTGACAGATCCCCATGTGGCACCCGACGGCCAGTCTGGGCTCTACGTTCTCGTTCCCACCATCAATTTGCGGCATGGGCAGGACTGGGACTCGATGCGGTCCGAGTATCGCGAGAGCGTATTGCAGCGCGTTGAGCAACGGACCGGCATGAGCGACCTTCGAGACCACATCGTGGAGGAGCGGATGATCACGCCACAGGGATGGCAGGATGATTATTCGGTTTACATGGGAGCAACCTTCAACCTGAAACATACCATCAACCAGATGCTGTACTTCCGTCCCCACAATCGCTACGGTAACTTCCGTAATCTGTATCTGGCGGGTGGAGGAACACACCCGGGTAGCGGGCTGCCGACCATCTATGAATCCGGGCGCATCAGCTCGAACCTGGTCTGCGAGCAGTTTGGAATGCGCTTCCCCAAGGTCGACCTCGCCAGTGTCGCGATTGGCCTGGAAGAGGGCGATCCGCCTGCGCTGAGCGAGCAGGAGCTCCAGCCGGTGTGACAAATGCGGCTCTTGCGGTATCTCAGTTTCTTCCGGGCGCTCTTTGACTCGAAGCGGCCCCTGCGACCGGAGCAGGTCGAGGGGCTCGGGCTGCTGGCGGTCAAGATCGCACAGATGTATGCCGTGAGGGAAGACCTCATTGGTGCGGAGAAGAGTAGTCAGCTCCGTCGGTTCCTGGAAGACGCCGCTCCCGCACCGAGGGCCGACATTGAGAGCCGCTTCCTGGATGCTGCTCCCGCCGCATTGCTTGCAGACCTGGAGAACTGGGAGCAGGTGCCCATGGCGACCGCCTCGGTGGGACAGGTCCATCAAGGGATTCTCCGGGATGGCTCTGTGGTTGCGATCAAGCTCATCAAGGCTGATGCAAGAAAAGAGTTTTCAGCCCAGGTCTCCTCGCTTCGAAGAGCGCTCCGAGTCATTCTTGCAGTCTACCCGAAACTGGGCCGGGTGGCGGATCCCCTTGGAGCGCTGGCCTCGGTTGAGGAAAGCACGCTCAGGGAGCTCGACCTGAGGACGGAAGCGGCAGGAAGCGTGCGGCTTGCGGCGATTCGTGATGAAGGCAGGAGCTTCCTTCCACACCTCGGCCAGCTTGAGTTTCCTCGCATTTATGAGGCCTACTCGGGTTCCGAAATCCTGGTCAGTGACTGGCGCAGCGAGCCATCGGTCAACTCACTGATCGCACGCGGTGAGTTCGGCTACGACGACGCCCTCAAGTTGTTCCGGATTCACGGATACTTCCTGTTCCTCCGGGGGGTGTTTCACGGGGATCTGCACCCCGGCAACGTGCTGTATGACGGGGAGACGTTCCTTTTCCTCGACAACGCCAACGTCGAGACGGCCTCGCCCCGGCTTCGCGAGGGTATCCTCGGGTTGCTGGTTGCCCTTGGGGAGGACGACCTGGAAGAGGCGGCCCGGCATGTCGCGCGGTTATCCCTCTCGCCGCTCCCGGAGCGGGGTGCTCAGCGACTGAATCACGGGATGAGAGAGCTCTACCGGGGATTTCGTGGGAAAACGGTGAGCGAGGTCAGCCTGACTCAGCAGATGACCGGAACGGTGAAGCTGGCGGTTGACTGTGGTGTGGAGTTTCCAAGTCAGGCCTTTCCCGTCATCAAGAGTCTGATGAATCTCGACGGGATTGTGCGGGCGTGTGCTCCTGACGCCGTGCTGTTGCAGGATACGAGCCGCTTCAAGGTGGACTGGGATGCCTATGCGGCAGGTCATGCTGAGGCGGTAGCAGTCTGAAGGAGCCGTAACGGACCTTCAGGGCCGCTCTCTTCCCGGGGGAGCTGAGGGGAGGCGGCGACAGCTCGCGGCTTCCTTCTGTTTCCGTGCAAGCGCTTTCCTGAATTCCTGCAGGCGTTCGGCGTGGTGCGGCCTGTCTGCAAGGTTGTTCTTCTCAGCCGGGTCAGTGGTGAGATTGTAGAGTTCCTCCCCGTCGGGCCACTTGCCATAACGCCAGCGCTGATTGCGCAGGGCATACCCAAGGCTCGATCCACGGCTGACCACGCTGTAGGCGAATTCCCTTCCAATCCTGCGTTCCGGATGGTCGAGCAGGGGGCGGAGGGAAGCTCCCTGCAGGTGGGGTGGGGGAGTGAGCCCAGCAAGGTCGGCGAGGGTCGGGTAGACGTCCACGAGTTCCACCATTTCTTCCGAGGAGGAGCCCTCTTTCGTAAGGCCCGGGGCCCGCAGAATGAAAGGTACCCGGGCGCCGATGTCGAAGAGGCTCACCTTTCCCCAGAGGAAGTGGTCGCCGAGGTGGTAGCCGTGATCAGAGGTGAAGAGAACGATTGTGTTCTCCCATTCGCCGCTGGAGCGCAGGGAATCAAGGATCAGTTTCAGTTGTGCATCAATGAACGAGATACAGGCATGGTATGCCTGCATGTATTCCCGGCGGAGGGCGTCGTTTTCCTTCCCGAGTTCGAATCCAAAAGCCTGGTAGCGTTTTGTTATTGCCGTCTTGGGCAGTCCGTCCCAGAGACTTGAGCGATCGCGAGTGAACGTGATTCGGTCGAGTGGGTAGAGATCGAAATACTTATCAGGAGCAAGGAAGGGGACATGTGGTTTCTGAAGACCGCATGCAATGAAAAAGGGTTTCTCCCCATGGACCTTTTCCTCAAGCCACTTTGCGACCTGCCGGGCATTTTTCCCGTCCTTATGCTGGGCGTCCTCAAGCCCGCTGCGGCCGTATCCGGGCGGTGTCTGGGCGTCCAGCCTGCTGGCGACCCGCTTTCGTAATTCCTTCCACTTCCTGCGGTTGGGCCGCTCTTCGACTGAGCCGTATTCCTTCTCGAAATCTACGCGAGCCTCCCGGACAACCTCCAGTTCGTCGTTCTGGAAACGAAGGTGCTCGTCCCACGCTGCTTCCCCATGTTCGTGCCTGGTGGAGTGGAAGACCTTTCCGGTGCTTCCGGTCCAGTATCCGTGTTCCTGAAAGAAGCGGGGCAGGGAAAGAGTGCCTGGTCGTTCCTGGCGGATGTCGGCTGTGTTGTTAAGGACACCGGTCGACTCGGGGTAGAGTCCGCTCAGGAGAGAGGCCCGGGAGGGCCCGCAGACCGGATACTGGCAGAAGGCCCGGTGGAAGGTCATGCTCTCGGAGGCGAGCCTCGCGAGAGTGGGCGTGTGGATCGGCTTGTAGCCAGCCGGAGAGATGTGGGCGTTGAGATCGTCGCAGACGATGAAGAGAACATTCTTTTTGTCGTCTGGGAGGGAAGGAGGCGTGTCAGAAGTGGGTTTTCTCTTGGGACGGCGGGGTGTGTTTCCGGCCCCTTTCTGCCAACGGAAGGTTTCCCCTTCGATGACGAGATCGCGGCGGACATTCAGATTGTCCCGGGGTTTGGCGAAGGTGGTGGGCGCAGTCCGGCGAAGCTCCGCGATCCGGGTGGCGTAGCCTGGTTCGTCCGCGAGGTTGGTCCACTCGTTCGGATCCTGACGGAGGTCGTAGAGTTCCTCGCCGTTTTCACCGTAGCGGATGTAACGCCAGTCGCGATTGATTACGGCATACTCGCCGGGATTCATATGGGGAAGAAAGACGCTGCGGTCCCTCGCCGCGGCAGGCTTGGCGAGCGTGGCGGCCAGGGATCTTCCTTCCAGGGATTGTGCGGGTTGTGGTAATTCACACATTTCGACGAGAGTGGGATAGAGGTCGATCAGGCTGACGGTTACGTTGCTCACCGCGCCCGTGGTGACTCCCGGTCCGGCCCATATGAAGGGGACATTGGATGTGCGTTCCCAGAGGGTGTGCTTGCCCCAGTCTCCCTTCTCTCCGAGGTGGTAACCGTGATCGCTCCAGAAGACGATGATGGTGTTATCTGCATGAGGACTGGCAGCGAGGGCATCCAGAATGCGCCCCATCATGGCATCCGCATAGCTCATGCAGGCGAGGTAGCCATGAACGGCATCGTCCCAGGCCTCGAGGTCATCCAGTTTTTTGACGATGCGCGAGCGGGCGGTCTTGATCCTGCGAATCTTTTCCGGAAGATCAGCGAGGTCGTCCTCCTGAATGGGTGGGAGCGGAATCTTCTCCGGATCGTAGAGCTGGAAGTATTTTTCGGGACAATAGTTCGGGTAGTGTGGAGCGTAGATTCCGACTGCGAGGAAAAACGGTTTTTCGTGTTCCTTTCCCAGTTGCTCGACCGCCCAGTTGACGCGGATGGTGTCGGCCATTTTCTCTTCCCTGTCATCGGGGAGGGCGGCCCATTCCAGAAACATTCCACCCGTTACATTCTGGCCCCGGTTGTAGATGCTCGCCGGGAAGGGTGCCGGGAAGGGCGTTTCCTCGCTCCATGAGTCGAGGGGCCAGCCACTGCTGCGTTGGGACTTGTTGCGCAGGAAAAACTCCTTCCAGCCACGCTGGTCGATGGCCCCGGCAGGATGATGGTAGAGCTTGCCGGCGCCGAGGGTGGTGTAGCCGGCTCGCGCAAAGCTCATCTGGAGGCCCTCGATCTCAGGATGATGAACGAAGTAGTTCGCACTGCGGTAGCAGCCCGTGGTGGAGGCGAACTGTCCGGAGAATATCGCGGCCCGGGAGGGAGCGCAGTAGACCCCGGCCGTGTGGGCATTGGTGAAGAGGATTCCCCTGGCCGCGAGTTTGTCGAGGTTGGGAGTGATCGCACGGGGCCTCGCCTGCCCGGTCCCGCCTTCATTGCTAACCATGCACCCGAGCCAGTCGTTCATGTCATCGACCGCGAGAAAGAGGACGTTGGGTTGCCTGGCCTGGGCAGCCTGAATGAAGCAGGAGAGAGCGAAGAGGAGATTGAAAGAGAGGCGTTTCATGTTGGGCTCAAGGGAGGATCGCATGCCAGGGCAAAGGTTGCCGATCTCTTTTGTGGATGGAGATTCAAGCGGTATTCTGCTGGGATCGTTCTCCCTTGTGTCTCCCTGCCCTGTGCGCTGTGCTTTGGATGTGGAGGGAAAAAGCCTCTTCCTGAACCTGTTGTGATGATGAGAATCCTGCTTGCACTTTGCCTTGGGGCGACACTGTCAGCCGATGCAGAAGACTGGCCCACCTGGCGGTATGATGTCGAACGGACGGCCGAAAGTCCGCAGGTCTTGCCGGGTGAACTGGTCCTTCTCTGGAGTCGTGAGCTCCCCAGGCCGCTACCAGCGTTCAACGATATCCGGTTGCAGTTTGACGGGGGTTACGAACCCATCGTGAAGGGGCAGCGTCTTTTCGTGGCCTCCAACCGGGAGGACAAGGTGATGGCCTTCGACACCAGCTCAGGCGTGTTGCTCTGGGAGGCCTTCGCGGACGGACCGGTCCGCCTTGCCCCCGTGGCGTGGAAGGATAAGGTCCTTTTCGGAGCAGACGACGGATGTTTCTACTGCGTGGAGGCCGCTACGGGCAAAGAGGTGTGGAAGGTCAGGGCGGTGCCATCAGCGCGCAAACTGATTGGCAACAAGCGGCTCACGTCGGTCTGGCCCATCCGGGGTGGTCCGGTGGTTCAGGAGAACCGGGTCTATTTCGCGGCGGGAGTCTGGCCGTTTGAGGGTGTCTTCATTTTCTGCCTCGAAGCAGCAACGGGAGAGCAAGTCTGGGTCAATGACAGCACCGGCCACCTCTACGGAGGGCAGCCCCACAACGCGGTGGCAATCGGGGGCATCGCGCCACAGGGCTACTTGCTCATCGATGGCGAGGAACTTGTCGTGCCCAGCAGCAATGCCTACCCCGGCCGTTTCGATCTGAAGACAGGTGAGCTCAAGGATTTCAAGCTTCCTCTCGGTGGTCGGGTTCCGGGCGGCTGGTATGCCTCCCTCGCGGGGAAGGGTGAGAGCAAGAAGGGCAAGCGTAAGAGTTTGTTGGCCGACATGGGGATCAACTATGTCCGTCATGAGGACCGCTTGCGTTATGAAGGGAAGCCGGAAGTGCGGAGTACGATCAGGGCGGGCGATCAGGAAATCCGTTTTGCAAACGGCTACGAGAAGGTCCCCGGGAAAGTTCACTCCATGGTCGTTGCGGACGGGAAGCTGTTTGTTACGACTGCAGGGGGCGGGCTCTACGCGTTTGGGAGCGGAGTCCCGGGTGCGAACCGGCACCATGCGGATGCAATGCTGCCGCCCAGGGCAACCGACTTTTCGAGAGAGCTTCTGCGAGAGATTCCACGTCATGGCTATGGAGTGATCCTTGGCTCCGTAGATCCCGATACGCTGGTGCACCTTGCCTCCGAGACCTCGCTCCAGCTGGTGGTGGTAGAAGAGGAGAGCCATCGGGTGCGAGTCCTTCGGGAGGCTCTCTCCCGGGCGGGAGTCTACGGCTCGCGGGTTGCGGTGTGGCAGGATGATCCGGCCGGCTTCATAATGCCGCCATACTTTGCGCATTTTGTTGTTCTTCATGAGAAGGTGCCGTCGGAAGAGCGGGAGCGCATTTTCGAATCAGTCCGTCCTTACGGGGGAAAACTTATGGTGCAGCGTGGCGGGAAGCTTGAGATCATGGTGCGAGCGGGTTCTCTTCCCGGCGCCACAAACTACCATGGTGACTTCAGGCCTAGCCGCGATGAGCTGGTCAGGGCTCCACTGGGAGTGCTCTGGTTCGATGATACTCTGGGCCACTTCAAACGCTCTCCGCAGCCCAAGGTCATCGATGGGGTCATGATCACGACGACCAAGGACTGGCTGGATTCCTCCACCCGGACGAGGACGGCTGACTACCGCCTGCTGCCTCCTAACTTTTCGGATGTTTACACCGGTCGCGTTTTGAGTGCGGAGGAGTCAGCGAGCCTGAAGGGTCAGGCCGTGGCGAGGGTTGATCTCAAGACCGTGCAACCGAGTCAGTACCGTCCGTCCAACCAGAAGAATGCCTGGAAGCCTGAGCCCCCGGTGGCGGGGCACCGCCAGAACCCCCTCACGGGAGAGACCGAGGCCCGCACTTTTCCGAAGAGTTACGGGTGTGATGGTGGGTTTGACTACGGCCACATCTACACCATGCGCTCTGGAACGGCCTCCTTCTACGACAAGCGAATCGACAGCGGGACCATCAATATCAGTGGGCCGCGCTCGGGGTGCACCAACAGTATTGTCCCGGCCAATGGAGTGTTAAGCCTGCCCTACTTCTACAAGGGCTGTACGTGCAGTTATCCGCTTCCAACCGGGCTGGCAATGTACAGCCTGCCCGAAAGCCAGGAACAATGGACGACGTGGGGGCTGGTCGAGAAGGAAAAGCTTGCCGGAAAGCTGAGGAGAATCGGGATCAATTTCGGAGCGCCCGCTGACCGGATGACTGAGAGCGGAACGCTCTGGATCGACGTTCCCAGCAGAGGCGGGCCTTCCCCGGAAGTCGACCTTGTCACGGTTCCTGCAAAGCCCAGACACTACTACCATCATTCGGTTTGGATGAAGGACGGTGCGGGATTGCCCTGGGTCGCGGCGTCGGGGATTGAGGGAGCGGAGTCGATCAGGCTGAGGGGTCTGAAGCCCGGGAATTACCGCGTGCGCCTGATCTTTGCCAACCCCACGCGGGACGAACGCTGCTTCGATATCGAGCTGCAGGGACGGACTGTCAGAACGGATTTCAGCTTGGTGGACAGGCTGGTGGCTGTTGCCCCGGTCTTCGACGGCATTGCGAGTGATGGCAGTCTCCAGATCACTCTGAAAGCGAGGAAAGGAGCTACTCAATTGAGTGGGGTCGAGATCCTGCCGATGGACTTGGCAGAGTAGGGCTTTTCCGCATTGCGGAGAGTGAATGAAGCCCGTTGCCCGGTAGCCGGATCGCCGGATGGGCCCGGAAGCGGAGCGCATTGCAGGGTCGCTCTGCGTCTGGACTCATTCGGTGCGAACCTGATCAGCAGGAGAGGACTTCTGCTGCGGAGCCGTGGGGCGGGCCAGTGCGATGGCAGGATTCGAAAATGAGAAAGAAAAATGTGGAGTCCCCGTTCCATGACAAGGACGCGGGGCGCACTGGTTCGAAAATTGGAGTTTACGAACTGGAAGAAATCGCCTCCTGTTCCTGTCTGCCATGTGCATGTCAGCTTCCAGTCCCCGTGAAGAACTTTTCCCAGGCGTTCTGCGGGGAAACGGCACGAAGAGCGGTGAGCGCCCATCCTGCCCGGGAAAGCGTGGGGGAGGTTCTCTCCGGCGGAGCCTTCGGGTGAAGGGAATTGCTGCTGTTTCTCTTGTGCTGCTGTGTGCGGGTGGACCCAGCCGCGCCCAGGAGGGGGGGGAGTCAAGGGCTGCCCCCGAGCTGGCGGCGGCCCTCGAGAAGCTTCAGCTTCCGGGGATCAGGATCGACCCCGCGAAGGGTTGTGTGGACGTTACGAGCGTGGTTTGCCTCGAGGAGGGAATGCTCGAACTGGTGGCCTGTACGAAGGGGAGCAAGGAGCATGAATCGATTGTGGTGGTGAAGGCGAGGCCCATGCATATTCACACCGCGCTCCTGCTTCTGGGTGCCCGGCCAGGGAATCCGGTCGCCTTCAGACCCTCCGGGAAGGACGGTTCCCACTGGGTTGAGATTCCTGCCCGGGGAGGAAGGGTGAATGTGTCCCTGGTGTGCAAGGGAAGGGATGGTGAGGCAGTGGAGCGTCCCATTAGCGACTTCATTTGCCGTGCGGATCCGGCCGGTGCGGAAAGAGAGGCCGGGGCTGACGCAAAAGAGTCCTTCCCGGCCAGCAGCTTCCTTTTTGCCGGATCGCGCCTGGTGCAGCAAGGTCCGGGGCCCCGTTCTTATTTGTGCGAGGGAAGCGGAAACGTGATTTCCATTGCGACTTTCGGTGATGAGCTTCTGTGTCTGCCGAAGGTCCACAGTCATCAGAACGGGGCTCTCGTCTGGCAGATCGACAAGACGCACCTGCCGGCGGTGGGAACGGAAATGGTCCTTCGACTCCGGCCGGAGCCTGGGAAAGGGGAGTGAGCGGACGGGGAAGGATTGGTGTCGAGGCCTGGAGTGGCCTTATCCAGGCTATTGCGATCACCGGGCCCGGGAGCAGGATTCTTGATCTCGACGACTGTGGTCTTTTGGGGCACAGAATACGGCTATGGATCCCATTCGTATTCATTCCCTTGCCGAGCAGGTGGCAGCCCATCTGCGCAAGCAGATCCTAATGGGCAAACTCAGCGGGATGATGCCCGGCGTGCATCAGGTCGCGAAGGAACTCGCGATCAGTTCCAAGACGATTGTCGCCGCCCTGAAGATTCTGGAGCATGAAGGGCTTCTGGTAGGGCAGGGACCCCGCCGCCGTCGTAAGATCGTGCTTCCGGAGCACCACGTCCCGTCCGTCCTCAGGGTGGCCATCATGGGTGGTTACGATACCCCGTCTCAGGCGACTCCGTACATGGTGGATCTGCGCCACCAGCTCGAAGCGGCCGGCCATGTTCCATTTTTTACCAGCAAGACTCTTGAGAATCTCGGGATGAATGAGGACCGGGTGGCCCGTTTTGTCAGAAAGACGGGTGCGGACGCGTGGATCGTATGTGCTGCCTCGCGTGGTGTGTTGCAGTGGTTTGTTGATTACGAAAAACCTGCCTTCGCGCTGTTCGGGCGGCGAAGGACCCTGCAAATTGCCGGGGTTGGTCCGGACCAGGTTGCCGCACGACGCCTGTTGACTCGCCGCCTGATTGCCCTTGGTCACCGCCGTATCGTCACGCTGGCGCGGGCAAAGGTGCGGCACCCGGAGCCGAGCCAGGTCGTGTGTGCCATCTTCGAGGAAATGCAGGCGCATGGAATCTCTACTGGTAGCTACAACCTTCCCGAATGGGAAGAGACTCCCGATGGGTTTCACCGTCTCCTGGACACGCTGTTTCGCGTGACTCCACCCACCGCGCTGATCATTGACGAATCCTTCCTCTTCCACGCGGCGAAGGATCACCTTGCTCAAAGAGGAATCATCGCACCGGACCGGGTTTCGCTGGTCTGTACGGACCCAGACCCCACCTTTGCCTGGCACCGGCCCAGTATCGCTCATTTCCGCTGGGACAGCCGGCCGGTGGTGCGCCGGATCCTGCGTTGGGTCAGTAATGTCGCGAGGGGCAGGAAGGACCATCGGCAGACGCTGACTGGCATCGAGCTGGTTGAGGGCGAGACCATCGGTTCAGCGCCTGCATTTACGCCCGCTACGAAACAACGCAGAAAATGAACGCGTAGTGATCTCCGTGAATGGGAAAACACCCGGCGCGAGTTTTTTAGAAATCTGTACACCTGAGTAACACAGTTTGCGGAATTTAAATTGCTGGTAGATCGGGCCGACTCGCGGAAAATTTTGACTGGGTGAGAGGGCGCCTTGGGCGCGACCTTCCCGACACTTAGAATAAAAATGAAAATACCGAATGTAGCAAAAGTTCGCATGCTTTTCTGTGGAATGAGTCTTGTAATGAGCGGCTTGGTCGGCGCCTTGCCTGCTCCTGATGGGACGTCCGCGGACGTGTCCAAGCCGGTCCAGGTGTTCATCATCATGGGACAATCCAATACGCTGGAATTCGGGCGGGTGAAGGGAGATAAGGAAGGCTCGCTGGAGCATGCGGTCACGAAGGAGAGGCTTTATCCGTTCATGGTTGATGACGCCGGCAACTGGACCACTCGGAAGGATGTTCGCAACCTGCACGTCATGGGCAGCGGTGGGCCAGGCCGCACCAGTATCAAGCGCAATGACTGGCTGACAGTTTCCGGTGGAAGAATCGGCATCGAAATAGGTATCGGACATCACCTCGGTAATGCGCTCGACGCTCCTGTCCTGATTCTGAAGAGCTCGATTGGCAACCGCAGCCTTGGCTGGGACCTTCTCCCTCCGGGAAGTCCGCGGCACGAAGTCGAGACGGTCGATCCGAAGACAGGGAAAAAGACCACCTTGGTGACGCCGGCTCACAAGGACGAGGTTCGTCACCCGAGCTGGGTCAAGGGACAAGTTCCTGATCCGCCCAAGCACAACTGGCATGCGGGACTCCAGTATCTCGGAGATGTTGCCCGGGCGAAGGCGGTCCTGTCCGAGGTGACCAACTACTACCCGGGTGCGTCGAAGCTGTCGGGACTCCCGGAATTCGAAGTTGCGGGCTTTCTCTGGTGGCAGGGTGATAAGGACCGCTACAATGCAGCTCATTCCGCGATGTACGGGAAAAACCTGAATCAGCTCTTCAAGGCTCTGCGGGCGGAGTTTGGAGCACCCAAGGCCAAGATGGTTGTCGCCACCCTCGGTCAGACCAACAAGGAGAAGGCCTCCGGAAATGAGAAGCTGATTATTGAAGGGATGTTTGCCTTCGGAGAAAAGCACAAGGGGGAAGCGGCCGTGGTCTATACGAATCCGCTGAGCATGGGGTCTTCCTCCAATGCCCACTATGGAGGGAACGCCAAGACATACATGAATGTGGGCCTCGCGATGGGTGAAGCGATGGTGAAGCTGATCGGGGGCAAGTAACCGGGGGCGATAGAACCTTCCCGTGGGTGAGTCCTGCCTCTAGAGCAATGAGAATGTTACTGTCCACTACCAGTAGGCTGCTTGCGGCCGTGTTCCTCTGGTTCATTGTTCCGTCTACCTTGGCGGGGCAGCCCTTCTATAAGGAACCTCATGGTCTCTTTTCCACCCGGCCCGACGAGAAGAAGTCCCTTCAGAGCATCAAACGTTTCGGCCCGGTTGGATTGAGCATCGATCTCTTGCAGCCGGCCTTCACGATAAAGATTCATGCGGTGGAGGCTGGATCGCCGGCTGAGCAGGCGAGGTTGCGCCCCGGGCAGTTCATCGAGTCGATCAACGGCCAGCAACTCGCGGAAATTGATCCACGGATCCAGCTGGGCCGGATTCTCGAGGAGGCCGAGGCAAGCGACGGGCTCATCTCGTTCAAGGTTGCAGACAGGCAGGGCGGCAAAGCAGAGAAAGTCGTAGTGAGAATCCCGGTTCTCGGGGCCTACAGCAGGACGTGGCCGCTTGACTGTCCGAAGTCGGAGAGAATCGTGCGCCAGGTGGCAGACTATCTCACCAAGCCCGAATCGACGAAAGGGCTGGCTGATATCGGGATGCTGTTCCTGCTTTCGACCGGGGAAGAGAAGGATCTTGAAGTAGTGCGCCAGTGGGCCCGCACGGCGCCGGCTCACAAGTATCCCTGGTATGTCGGCTACGGGGGCATTGGACTTGCGGAGTGCTACCTGCGAACAGGGGATCCCGAGATTCTCGCAAATGTCCAGCGGTGGGTCGACAGCGCGGCCCGGACCCAGCACAACGACGCCTGGGCCGGGAGGGGAAGTGCGTTGACCTCCTATGGGAGTGGGCACCTCAATGCGGCGGGGACGCATGTGCTGACTTTCCTTCTGCTGGCCAAGGAGTGCGGCGCGAGTGTGCCTGACAGCACACTTCATGGAGCCCTGAGGCATTTTTATCGCTACGCCGGTCGTGGCGGAAACCCGTATGGAGACGGACGTCCCGAAGTGGGTTTCGTGGACAACGGCAAGAACGGGAAGCTCGCCTTTGCGATGGCGGCAGCTGCCGCCCTTACTCCGGAGGGCGAGAATTCGGTCTACGCCTCGGCGCGCGATGCGTGTGCGATGCAGAGTTTTTATACCACCTCGTTCATGCTTCATGGCCATACCGGTGGAGGAATAGGCGAGATCTGGCGTAGCGCTGCGATGGGGCTTCTGCATGAAAAAAAACCGAAGCAGTATCGTGATTTCATGGATAGTCGGAAGTGGCACTACGACCTGTCACGCCGTCATGACGGCTCCTTTGGAATTCTCGGTGGAAGCGGTTACGACAAGGAATTGTGGGGAGTGGCGTATCCCCTGAGCTATACCATTCCGCGGAAGACACTGCGTATTACGGGAGCGCCCCGCACGAGGTTTTCGAAGGCATATCGACTTCCGAACCAGCCCTGGGGGACGAAAGAGGATAACTCCTTTGTTTCGCTGGAGGCGGTCGCTGACTCCTCCGGGAAGAAGCAGGACCTTTCGGGCGAAACGCTGGCAAGGGATTCCAGTATGCACTTTCTTCGCCGGTTTCATGGAGCCGAGCAGCCGGATGAAGACGAGATTCGCCGCTACATGCATCATCAGGATCACAATATCCGGTTCGTCGCTGCCAACAAGGTGGTGGGAATTAACAGCGGTTATATCGGGTGGACAAAGGACGGGGGGAAAGTGCGTCCGGGGCTGATCCTTGAGTTTCTGGCGTCCCGGGATGCGCGGGTGCGGAGAGCAATGTTCTCCGCAGTGGCGAGGCGGCCGGAAGTTATCACACAGGAGGTTTTTGATCTCGCGGTGCAGGCAGTGAAATCTCCGGGGGAGTCCTGGTGGGTGAAGGATGCAGCCCTAGAGATCCTCGGCCGGGGTTCTGCGGATCAGATTGTTCCCCTCGTGGAACTGCTTCTTCCGTATCTCAGGCACGAGGAAGCATGGCTTCGCAACGCGGCCCTGAAAGCGTTGACCCCCGTGGCAGGCGACGAGAGGTGCTACCGGAAAATACTCCCGGCGATGGGCGAGCTGGTCAGGACGAATCAGCGGGTCTCGGTGACACTGGGGTTTGGGCCTGCCATCCGTGCGAAGATCAGGAGCGCCGGGCCCGAGATACAGAAACTTGCAGCATCCACGCTGAAGGAGACGTTTACCGGCTACGCAGGGAAGAAGGCGAGCCCGCAGGGCCAGGACCTCAAGCCGACCTTCGATTTTCATCTTGAGGGCATTGCGGCCTCGCTGGCTGATGTGCCGGGGGGATTGGATGTGCTCTATGAAGTGGCGCGCCAGCGGTTTCCAAACGAGATCCTGCCTTATAAGAAGCTCTTTCTTGAGTCCGACCCCGGCAGGTTTGGCCCCAGATTGAAGCAGGCCATCAAGCCGATCATTCAGCAAGAGCTGATCCCGGAGTTCGTGGGGCGAAACCGGGTCAACCTTCGCAAGCTGGCAGCCTCCGAGTTGCAGTCGGAGCGCCCCGGTGGAACGAGGGATGTTATCGACGGGCTAGCCGCTCTGTATGCGCGTGCCGGCGAGGAGGATTACAGCTGGAACATGTTTGCAGATTTACGAAATGCGGAGTGGTCTTACCTTAGTTTCGATCCGCTTCCTGCCGAACAGGTCCCCTTTGACCAGCTCATTACGCGTTATCGTGAAGTAACGATGCCGGTGGGAATGGAAAATTGGTATGCAGTGGGGTTTGATCCCGGCAAGTCAGGATGGCTCGCCGGGGCGAGCCCGTTTGGGAACTACAATGGCAAGTTGCCCGTCCGTCCTATCACGAAGTGTAATGCCGGCTGCATGGGGCCGGTCTGCTTCGGAGCGACCAGGGTGAATACGCTCTGGGAAAAGGAGGTGCTCCTTATGCGTGGGACCTTCAAGCTGCCCGCTGTCAGGGACGGCCATCGCTATCGCCTGATGGTAAACGACGGAAACCACGTGGGCTCAGGAGGCGGGCATATCATTTACCTCAACGGAAGGAAGTTGATCGAAGCCCGGCAGGGCAACGGGCGGGGAGCGGGCGGCTCCCCCAAGGGAGCGTACATCACCAGGGAGTTCCTGGAGGAGCTGAAGGGCGGTCAGGTTACAATCGCACTCAAGACCTTCATCCGATACAACGACAAGTACAAGGTCAAGCCCACCTCGGAAATTCCCCAGGGCAAGATCAGCCTTCACCTGGAAGAACAGAAAATCCCCCCGATGGGCGACGATCTGGTGAGAAAATCTGCGAAGGTGATTGCGATGTTGTCTTCGCAGTGGCAGGCCAGTCTCGACCCTGAAGATGCCTCCCAGAACCCGGACGATTTCCTCTTCCGCTGGGACGGAAGGTTTTCGGAAAATTCGAAGGTCACCGGCGGGTGGAAGCTTATTACCGAGGTGGCTGAAATCAGTGAGTTTGATCCTGCTGCCAAGAGGCATGCGCAGGCACGCAATCCGGTGGTTTCATCCATTGTGTTCCGGAAGGGGGGCGCGACTGCAGAGCCTACGAGGGTCTGGTCCGGTGACATGCTGATGGACCTGGAAAAGTTGCAGGCTCTGAAGATGCGGGTGAAACCAATCGGTGGGAGTTACTATCTCTTTCTGGAGGCAGGGGGATTCAGTAAGCGTAATAAACCGGACTGGAAATCGAAGTGGCTTGTCCTTAAACGGGAGTGAGAGTCCATTCACGAGTTGTTCTTCCATGAGTCCCGAGGTGAAGATTGTGCTGAACCCCATTTCCGCTCTGATGGTAATCTGTGGACTGGGACAGGCTCTGGCGATGCCTGTTCCACGCGGGATTGACGGCTTTTCCTCCCGTGTGAGACCGTTCCTTGAGACCCACTGCATCAGGTGTCACGGCCCGGAAAAGAGCAAGGGCGAGATGACGCTTCATACCTTGAACGGGGACCTGGGCGCGGGGCGGGACCTGGATCGCTGGGAGAATGTCCTCGAAGTACTCGAATACGAGGAAATGCCGCCGGAGAACGAGAGCCAACCGTCTGCCGGGGAGCGCGAGGCGATCAGGAAGTGGATCGATGCCGGTCTGCGGGAATACGTGAGGAAGGCGAGCGCGGCAGCGCCAGTGGCTGTGGCCCGGCGGCTGACGAACATCGAGTATCAGAATACAATCAACGACCTGCTTGGTTTCGAGCTGAACGTGATCAGGAACCTGCCCGAAGACCCGGTCAAGCCGTATCGTTTCAACAATACCGCGCAATTCATGCTCATTGGCCCGGAGCAGATGGATCGGTATAAAGAGAACGCCCGCCTAGCGATGGCCAGTGCGATCGTTGACCCGGGCCAACCAAAGGTCTATCGAAAGACTCAGTCGTGGCATCCTGAACGTGTGGGCAAGGGAGGAATCTCGGACGCGGAGATCCCGGTATACCAAGGCCCGGGGGTCGGCAGCAAAACGGTGGGTCTGAAGGGCTGGCCCGCGACTGGTGAGTATCGAATCCGCATCAAGGCTGCAGGCAGTTTTCCCCCTGGCTTTACGGAGGTTCCACTGCGCCTGGTGATGGGCACACGTCTGCGCTCGGACTCGGGGACCGGGCACTATGAGCCGGTTGGGACAGTCCACTTGGAGAATGGACCCAATGACCTGCGGGAATTCGAATTCCGAGGCCGCATCGAGAACCATCCGGTCCAAATCGGCCAGGTTACCGCCAAGGGGGAAGCTCCCCCTTCGATGACCATCACCGCGCAGAACCTTTTCGATAATGGCGAACTCAACGACCATCGACGGAGTGCGTTCGATTCGTCCTGGAGTGAGTCTGTCCCGCGCGTCGTCCTGGCGTCGCTTGAGTTTGAGGCCCCGGTGACCGAGGTATGGCCTCCGGCCCACCACACCCGTATCCTGTTTGATTCGCCGCTGCGGAAAAGCGATCCGGAGGCCTACCTTCGCGAGGTGCTCAGTCGGTTTATCTCCCGTGCCTTCCGTCGTCCGGCAACTGGTGAGGAGATCGAGCGGTTCGTCAAGGTTCACCGTCTTTTTGAAGACGAGTTTGAGACATTTGAAGGTGCGATTCGCGAGACCCTCGCCATGGTCCTTGTCTCGCCACAGTTTTTGTATCACACGGTTTCGACGGGCCCTGAGGGTAACCCGCAGTATGTCCTGGCCTCGAGACTTTCCTATTTCCTGTGGTCCAGCATGCCTGACGAAGAGCTCCTGCGGCTTGTCGAGGCACGCCAGCTCGATGCCCCGGCCGTGATCGAGAAACAAGTACGCCGGATGCTTGCGGATGGGCGCTCCCGCCGGTTTGTCGAGAACTTTACGACGCAGTGGCTCAGCCTCGGCAAGATGAAGGCGGTCAATATCAACCAGAATCTGTTCCCGCGTTTCCTCTACCATGTCCACGTCGGGGCACGTCGGGGCCAGGAGGTACTCTTTCGCCCGACCATCCGTGATTACATGCACGAGGAGACAGTTGGCTTTATAGCCGAATTGATTCGGCGTAATTCCAGTGTTCGCAGTATCATCGATTCCGACTTTGCATGGCTGAATGAGCCGCTGGCCTACCACTATGGCGTGGAGGGCGTCGAGGGGCTCAAGATGCGTGCTGTTCCCATCAAGCCCGGGCACCGGATCGGAGGGCTTCCGACCCAGGGATCAGTCTTGATCGGCAATGGGACGGGCTCGGCGCCTCACCCGGTTTACCGGGCTGTCTGGCTGAGGGAGGCGATTCTGGGCGATGAAGTGAAAGACCCGCCCGCTGAGGTGCCAGCGCTGTCGGATTCAGCCGGGGAAGCCGCGGAGCAGGCACTTTCCATCAAGGACCTGCTCAGGAAGCATCGTGAGTTGGAGAGTTGCAACGACTGCCATGTTCGTCTTGATCCATGGGGGATTCCCTTTGAGCGCTACAATGCGATTGGGAAGTATCAGCCTGTGGTTCCGGAAGAGGGAACGCGAGTAGAGGGCTTCAAGCAATCCAAGCACAGGGACATGAGCGGCTACGCTGCCTATCTCAAGACGGTCAACAAGGTGGAAGTCGGAGCCAGGGCGCGCGTTCCCCATGGTCCGGAAGTGGATGGCATGCAGGACCTCAAGGCCCATCTTCTCAGGGAGCGTCTTGACGACATTGCAGAGAACATGGTGCGGCGCTTGCTGACCTACGGTCTCGGCCGTGCCCTGAGTTATCGGGACCGATATTCAGTGGAGGAGCTTGTCGAAAGATCCAAGAATTTGGATTACGCTCTCGGCGATATGATCGTTTCCGTCTGCCTGAGTGATTCCTTTCGAAAAATCCCAACCCGTAGAATGATAAAATGAGCAGGAAATCGTGGCATCTGAACCGACGTGATATGTTGCGGGGTGGCGGAATGGCTCTCGCCCTTCCATTGCTAGGAGGCATGAACTGTGCTCGAGGGAGCTCGGGGAGGGGCCTGCCCAAGAGGATGGTGGTGTCCTACATTGGCTATGGGGTCTATGATCCGCGGACCAAGGGCGGGGTGCCGCATGCAGCGAGCTGGTACCCCCGCCATGACTCCGGACCGTTGGCCTTCAACAAGGCATCGAGGGCCTTTGAGCCATTGCGGGAGCATGTTACTTACCTGCGTGGTCTTGATCATGCTGGTGGCTATGGGCTTGGTGGACACAGCAGTGGTGACGTCTTCGCCACTGGTGCGGACATGTCAGGCCCGGAAAAGACCAACAACATTTCGGTGGACCAGCTGGCTGCCAAATTGCAGGGCCACAATACTCGTTATGACTCCCTCGTCATGGGAACGGAGGGGGGGACTGGTTCCTACGGGATGGCCAAGACCCTGTCCCATCGTGGGCCAGGGCAGCCCGTGCCTGCGATGCATCGTCCCCAGGAGATCTTCAATCGCCTGTTTCAGCCTTATGCGGGGCGGTCGGTGAATGATGTGCGTGCCAACCTGAGGCGGGAGGCGAGCGTGCTCGACCTGATGATGGAGAACTACAGGAGCCTGCATGGGCATCTGGGAGCCGAAGACCGCGAGAAGATGGGCGAGTATCTGGACTCGGTCCGCGCCCTTGAGCAGCGGGTCGAGCGGACCAGCCAGTGGACGCATGAGCCGCTTCCGCAGGTCGATGCCAAGAGCTTGAATCTCGAGGCAAGTTACCAGGACCCGACGGAATACGTCCGGTGCATGTATGACCTTCTCTATCTTGCTCTGCAGACCGACTCCACTCGCTTTGCCTCCTTTATGACAGAGAGCGAGCATTCGACCGGGAACCCAGTGGGGAATTTTGCCAACCAGATCTTCGGCTATACCGGGGCCACCCACGATATCGCCCACAAGCGCCCAGAGGAAGCTTCACTCAAATGGGAGAAGTGGCGGGCCGAGCAGCACGCTTATTTCCTCAATCGCCTGAGAGAAACCCGGGAAGGTGAGGGTAGCATGCTCGACAACACGGTGGTTGTCTGGGGCTCCGCTCACCCTCATGGATCCCACAGTACGAAGGACTACCCGGTGCAGGTTGCCGGCGGCAAGGGGCTCGGCTTCAAGCATGGTCATCTCCACAACTTCGAGGGCTCCCGGAAGAAACCTCTCGCCAACCTTTTCGTGTCCATGCTCAACGCCGTCGGGGCCCCGGTAGACAAGTTTGCTGACAGCACGGGTGAGCTGACGGAACTACTGGCCTGAGGAACCCCGAACACGAAGCCAGATACCAACCTCCAGAAATCGTGAAACCAAAGACGAATGGATTGCTCCTGATGCTGATGCTCGCGCTTAACTTTGCTGTTATGGCGGTGAGGGCCGCCGAGGTGCCAGCAGTTCTGCCGCGACCCACCGCCGCCCTGCCGACCGATGGAAAGGTCCAGGTCTACATTCTCGCCGGGCAATCCAACATGGTGGGTTTCGGCTACCTTGAGGGATCCCGCCCCGTCTATCCGAGCATCTTTCTCTCGGCGGACCCGGACATCAAGGTCGGGCGCATGCCGGTGGGGTCCTCCGCGCTCCTCAGGCATGGTGTCTATCAGGGAGCCGTAAAGGATGCCCCGAATGGAGCAAGGGCTGCCATTTACGCGGGAGCCTATGAGGCGGGCGTCGACTACAGCGCGAGGAAGCCTGTCGAGGAAGCCACTGTCGAGCTCGGGACCGTGAATGCTCGTTTGCCGGCCATCGATGGCCCGCACACCGTGGTGGTGGAGGCCTTCATCGATGTCCCTATGAGTGGTCTCCATGAGATCCATGCGGGTTTTGAGGACAGCAGCCATGCGGTGGTCTCACTTGAGGACAGGGAGGTCTATCGCAAGGACCCGGGAACGCAGGCGGTGATTACGCCCGTTGCGCTCGAAGAGGGAAAGCGCTACCCGGTAACGATCACCTACATGAAGGGCGGGTCGGCGGCCTTCTGGCTCAAGCATGTCGACTTGGAGGGACGGGGTGATCTTGCAACTCTCAACAAGGAGGGGAGGTTCACGTGGTTTTCTGACACGGAGGGAGAGTGGACGATTCGTAATGACGTGACCTACTGGGAGACGCGTATCTCCAAGGAGGAAGGAGGCAAAGGAGGAGCGCTTTCAACGACCTCGAACGGCAGGTTCATCGGCCCGGAAGTTCCTTTTGGATACGTGATGGGAACCTATCATGAAGAGCCGGTTCTCCTCATTGAGTCCTCCATGGGAAACCGGGCACTTAGTTTCGACTTTCGCCCACCATCGAGTGGAAAGACGGAGGAAGAAAAGGCCAACAGATTCTGTGGGTTTGAATACGACGCGATGGTCGAGGGAGTGCACAGGACGTTGACGAACATCGATAAGGTCGTTCCCAATTATAAGGGACAGGGGTATGAGATCGCGGGTTTCGTCTGGTTTCAGGGGCACAAGGACAAGAATGTGCCGAAGGCAGAATATGAGAGGCACCTGGTCAACCTGATCAAGGACCTGCGCAGGGAGTTCAAGAACCCGAAGATGCCTGCGGTTGTGGCCAGCGTTGGATTTGGAGGAATGGAGATGGAGGCCGGGCACTTCATGACCTGGGAAGCCCAGATGGCGGTCGGTGATCCGGAGCAGCATCCCGAATTCGCAGGCAATGTTGCCAGTATCGATACGCGTGGTTTCTGGCGTGCGCGGGGAGAGTCGCCTACGAACACGGGTTATCATTACAATCACAATGCGGAGTTCTATGTCCTCACGGGCGATGCTCTCGGGCGTGCGATGGTGCGCCTCCAGGGAGGCCACGCGGAACCGTTGCCCGCTCCTGCCCAGGTTAAGCGGCATCCGGATGTTACGAGGATTTTCTCGGATGAGGTCACCGGGACATTTAACAAGCGGGGGCCGCATTATCCGCCTGCCTATTATCGGGAGATGGGTCAGGCTCTGAAGCCTATTATCATGGAAGAAATGGTCCCCGGGTTCATTGAGGCGGCCTTCGCCGAGAACAGCCGGGGCACGCTCAAGGGCATTGCGCGTAATGAGAAGCCCGCAAAAATGCCGGCCGATATCCGCAGTGACCTGGATACGCTCATGGACTACTACGACATTGCCGGGGTGCCTGGTTACGGATGGAAGCCTTTTGGCCCGGAAATGCGCGGAGCCGATTGGTCGTATTTTAGTTTCGACCCTCCGGAAAAACAGGAAATGGAGAAAAGCGATCGCTACCGCAAGGTTACCTTTCCCGAGGGAATGGAGAACTGGTATGCCTTGGCCTTCGATCCATTGAAGGCCGGTTGGAAGTCGGGAGCAGCTCCCTTTGGGAAGATGGGAGAGAAGCTGGACCGGAGACGCCCGAGTTGCAACGGGACACATTGCGGGTGCAGTGAGATCCCGGCCACGCTATGGGAGAAGGAAGTGCTTCTCATGCGTCAGACTTTTGAGGTTCCGGCGGTGAAGGACGGGCATGTGTATCGCCTTATTCTCGGTGGGGCGGGATGTGACCGCTCGGGCGAAGGGTTTGCGGTTTATATCAACGGCAAGCCTCTGGCCGAGGTAGCCGGCGGATTCTTCCGTTATGCCGGTATCCGGGGTGCCTATCTCGACGAAGACATCCTGTCGGAGTTCAAGGGAGGGGAGGTGACCATCTCGGTCATCAACTTCCTGCGCTACACACACTTCCGTAACAAGACGACTTATTTTGGTCCTCATCCGGACTACTATTCCAAGCCAGTACCTCCAAACGGGCATGTCAGCCTCTGGCTGGAGGAAGCGAAATTGTCCCCCGGGGTTCTCAATGGTGCGCGGAGAGGAGGGTAACCCCTGGTAGCCGGCCAGAGTGTGCGGCCAGCCATCTTGAACCATTCATTCAATAAACATGTGTAATTATCTCAAATTCTACAGGTGGATTCTTCCGGTCGTTGCAGGCCTTCTCGCTAACCCTGTTCACGCGAGGACGTGGACCAGTGCGGATGGAGCCAAGACCTTTGTCGGAGAACTCAGGGGGTATGACCCTGAGAGGGGAATGGTCTCGGTGACCCTGCTGAATGGCAAACGTATCAGTTTCAATCAAAGCAGGCTCTCCGCGGCAGACATTGCCTTCCTGAAGAGCAGCGGCGCAAGTTCGACGGGATCCTCGCCTGTCAGGGGAGCACCTCTTCCTGAAGTGTTGCCGGACCCGGATGGGAAGGAGGCCGACATGAGCAAACCGGTTCAAGTGTACGTCCTGCTGGGACAATCGAATATGCTTGGGTTCGGAAAACCAAACGTCCTTCAGGGCATTGCCGCTGAAAAATACCCCTACCTGGTCAATGATGCCGGGGAGTGGACGACCCGCAAGGATGTCCGGAACGTGCGGGTGATGTGTTCGGGGAACAGTCCAGCCAAGGATCATATCAATAACTGGATGACCATAGAGGGCAACATTGGTCCGGAGATTGGGATTGGTCACTATCTCGGCCATGTGACCGACGCTCCGGTCATGGTTCTGAAGAGCTGTATTGGTAATCGGAGCCTTGGGTGGGATCTTCTACCTCCCGGGACGAAGCCCTGGGAGCACGGTGGCAAGATGCAGCCAGGCTACCGTGGCACCCCGAACGATCCAGGGGGAGATACCGGTGGTGACATGTCGAAAGGATGGTACGCAGGGGCCCAGTACGACGGCGACGTGGCCGCGGCCAAGAAGGTGCTCGAGAACCTCGACAAGTATTACCCGGGTGCAAAGGAGTACGAGGTGGTGGGATTCTTCTGGTGGCAGGGGGACAAGGACATGCGTAATGCAGCCCATTACCAATCGTATGAGAAAAACCTGATCCAGCTTATCAAGTCGTTGCGAAATGATTTCGAGGCTCCGGGTGCACGGTTTGTCAGTGCCTCCCTGGGGCAGACTGAGGAAGGCTCCCAAAGGGGGGATGGAGTGATCCTGGATGCCATGAAGTCCGTTGCGGGAAGTGACGATCCCGAACTTCAGGGCAAGGTAGGTTTCGTTTATACTAACCCTCTCTCCAAGGGCGGAAGTTCAAGCGGGCACTATGGAGGGAACCCGGAAACCTACATGAACGTCGGGGAGGCAATGGGGAAGGCGATGGTTGAGCTTTTGCGGGGCAGGTGAGAGCAGTCAGCAGAAAGCCCTCCAGGGGCGCTCATGGAACAGATCTTCGGAAGCCGGTCCGGCAGACTCTCATCGAACGTTCATCTTTTGGGGGTTCTTCGTGAAGGGATGTTAGAGCGCTCGGATCTGGATTTGACCTCCGGGGCAGCGTTTCCCGGCAGCCACTTGGAGAGGCGCCTGACCGTAGCCTGATTAGCGGGCTCGTGTGCGAGGTTGTGAAATTCGTCGGGATCGCTCCGGTGATCGTAAAGTTCCCTTGCTCCGTCCTCGTAGGCGATCAGGCGCCAGTCTCTGGTGCGGATCGAATGATTGCCAAAGTAGGAGGAGGTGATTGCGGGTCGTTCGCGGGGTGAGGCTGGATCGTGGAGCTGGGGCAGGAGCGAAAGACCTTCCAGCTTTGGATTCGGGGGCAGTGCGCAGAGTTGGATCAGGGTGGGGTAGATGTCGAGCAGGCTTGCGGGTTCCGGGCAGGCGTTTCCTGGGTGGATGCCCGGTCCGGCAATGAGAAGCGGAACTCTCGTGGACTCTTCCCAGAGGGTGCGCTTGGCCCAGTGCTGTTTTTCGCCGAGATGGAAGCCATGGTCGCTCCAGAGCACCACGAGAGTGTTGCTCGCATGGGGGCTGGAGCCCAGGGCTTCCAGCAAGACACCGACGCAATGGTCGACGAAGCTTACAGAGGCCAGATAGGCCTGGGTGAGTCCTGCCTGCTTGCCGTGGGCAACGACCTGCGCGTGGGTGGGGGCGGCTGCATATTTGTTGATACCGAGGAAGTTTGCCGGGAGATCCTCCACATCAGACTTCTGTCCCTTTGGGAGTCGCAGGGACTTGGCCTTATAACGGGCGAACCACCGTGGCGGCACGAAGAGGGGGACGTGGGGTCGAAAAAATCCGACCGTCATGAAGAATGGTTTGGTGAAGTCCTCCTGAAGAATCTCGCCCGCCTTTTGCGCGAGCTGAAAATCGGCCATTTCTTTATCGTCCAACGGGTGGGGACCCCAATCCCAGGCGCCGCTCCAGTTGGCGGGCCGGTTCATCGGTTTGGCGGGCCGGGGACTCTTCTTCCAGCCGAGCGAGCGGTCAATGTCGTCTGCGATCCTTCCCCCGAAGCCGTGATGGAGCACTTTTCCTCCGGCCATGGTCAGGTAGCCGTGGTCCTTGAAGTAGCGCTGGATAGTGGGAATGTCCCTGAGAGCAGGCAAAACCTCATATCGTGGGCCAAGTTCGTAGCTCCCGTGAGTGGTCGGCGCTACCCCGGACAGGACGCTGATCCGGGATGGTGAGCAGACAGGAACGGCACAGTGGGCGTTGGTGAAATTCCGGCCGCGTCTGGCGAGCGCGTCCATATGAGGGGTAACGGCTTGAGGATGAGAGAGGAACCCGGTCCAGTCGTTCAGGTCGTCGATGCTGATCATGAGGACGTTCGGCCTGGGAGGTTGCCCCGTGCTCCCACCGGCAAGCGCAAGGAACAGAGTAAGCACGCCCGCGGTGAGGAGGTGTGTCCGATTCGTAAACCGGGCGGTCTGGACGGGAAGATTCATCTTTTGAGAGCCTTTCATTCCGCCTCGGTCGCTGGCGGTTGCTGATATTCCATCAGGATTGTTCACGGGGTGGACTTTTTGACGCAGAGTGCTTCGAAGTGGACGTATGTGGCCCTGATTGGGTGATTGCCCGGACGGAAGACATGGAGAAAGATACTGCGTTGGTGGGCGGTTGTCTGGTCGCCGAGGCGCTTTCCCTCGTCGCTTTCCCCAGTGCGCAGGAAACCGGGCAGGGTGAAGATTAATGGCAGAGGAGGGAGAGGGGAAGCCGCATGTCTTCATTCTCTTCCTGAGCATTCGGTGGCCACGCCTCGAGCGAGTTCTTTTCGAGGTGTGCACTTCCTGCTTTTCCCGGCGGGTGATATGAGGACATTGGGGCAATGCGCCACGCCATTCCTCTCCTGCTCGTGCTGATGTTTCCCGCCTCCCTGATAGCGGGGGAGCCCGATCGCGAATCCCTCTTTGACGGAAAGTCCCTGAACGGGTGGCTGGCGGTGGGGTCTGCGAAGTGGCGTGTGGAGAACGGAATGATCGTGGGCGGACAAGATGGCGACCCCAGGCGCAGTGGAATCCTGATGACCAAGAAGTCCTTCCGGGACTTCGAGTTGGAACTGGAGTTCATGATCGACGAACATGGGAAGTACAACAGTGGGGTCTATCTGCGGCACGGACCCGGAGCGCGCCGGCAGAGGGGCTACCAGGTCAATATCGGGAGAGGTGCGGCCCAGGAATACGTCGGTCTCCATTACAAGGCGTGGCTGGACAAGGGTGACGAGAAGGATGAAATCCGCAGGCCCCGCGCGTGGAACCACCTGCGGATCCGCGCGGTAGGTGGACATATCCAGGTCTGGCTTAATGGGACGAACATCGTGGACTTTACCGACCCTGATCCGCATCCCGACCATGTGGCGCCGGGCGTTATTGGTCTGCAGACCTACGGGGCGGAGGGTCACGCAGGCTGGGTGAAGTTCCGCAGCCTCTTCATTTCCGATCTTGTCCCGGTCGCCGGGGAGCAAGCACGGGAGAGGGAGAAGTAGTCCGTCCTGCCGGCACCGGGGCTATTTTCCGTTGCTGCCGGCCCCGGGGAGGTCGACGCCGTTCGCACGGGCCCAAGCCTGCGCGGAGATCGCGTCCTGGCGCATCCAGACTCCAAGGGTGTGTTGCGTCATGCGGCCGCGCAGGCTTTCATTCTCAATGGTGGCAGCCCAGTTCGCCGCAGTGGCAGGATCGTCGTAGGCGTGGGCTGCAGCCTTGGCCAAGCCGGTCACTCCGCTGTCGTAGCTGTCACCTGCTGGTTGCTGGCCGAGCCACGTGGCGGCAGACTCGGGATCAGAGGTAGTCCAGTTCCACATCACGTGGCCCATGGCTTCCGCCTTCCCCGCGCTCTCTGGTTGGTTGCCCAGCCAGGAGGCTGCCTCCCCTGGCTCCTGTTGGGCCCAGGTCCGGGCGATACTGGAAACGTAGAAGGGGCGTTCAGGTTCTGGAAGCTGGTCGAGGTAGGCGGCTGCCTCGGAAGGGGCGCTGGAAGCCCAGCTGCCAAACGCTTCCCGCAGAGGGCGTTCACGTTCGTCTTCCGCGAGAGTGTTGATCCAGGCCATGGCTTCTCCCGGAGCCTGTTGGGCCCAGGCTCCGGCAATCTGTCCGAGAAGATCTGGCCGGTCGCCGGGGTCCATTTCCATCGCTACCGTAACGGCGCGTTGGGGATCGGACTCGAGCAATTTACTCACGATTCCTGACAGAGCGCCACGCCGTTGTTCGCTGGGAAGGGTGGTAGCCCAGCTCAGGGTGGCATCGGGGTCCTGGCGGGCCCATTGTTCGGCGATCGTTCGAGCCATCCACTGTCCCATCCATGGTTGCCCCTCAAGTCCACGACGAGGATCAGCCAGCCACTCCACGGCGCGCTCGGGAGCGATGGAGGTCAGAGCGGCAAGGATAGCGGCCGCGGCCTCACCGTTCTGCTTGGCTGAGATCCGTCCGAGGCTGGCAAAGGCGGCGTCCGCATCCTCGAGTCCCCAGCGGGTCAAAAGCAGGTGAGCGAGAAGTTTTCCTTCCGTGTCGAGTTTTCCGGAGCGGGAACGGAGGTCCGCGAGTGTTGCCTCGATCTGTTCGACGGGGAGATTGTTTACGAATGCGACAAGAGCGGCATAGCGGTCGAGTGGGTTGCGGATGGCGAGCGCTCCGGAGAGGGAGGCGTCCCCGGGATTCAGATTGAGTGCTCGGTCTGTTCTCTCCGCGCCGGGAACGGAAGCTGCCCCGAAGCCAGCCGGTCTGTTCCGCGGCTGCTGGTTGGGCTTGCCGGGAGAGGTTTCCGGAGGCTGGTCCGTGGAATCATGAGACCGCTGTGAAAACTGCCAGGCATTGACGGCAACGGAAATGACGAGAGCTGTGATGGCGATGAAGAAGGACCGATTCATGGTTCAGGATCCGCTCTGGAGTGGAAGGGGCTTTTAGCTTGGACTGAAAAAGGCCCTTAGAAAAGGCCCACGATCTGTCCCTGGTCATTGACGTCGATGCGCTCGGCCGCGGGGGTGGCGGGTAGTCCGGGCATGGTCATGATGCTGCCGCATACGAGGACGATGAACTCCGCGCCGGCGGCAAGGCGGACCTCCCGGATCTTGATGACGTGATTTTCGGGGGCGCCGAGGTAGTGAGGGTCGGTGGAGAAGCTATACTGGGTCTTGGCCACACAGATGGGGTAGTGGCCGTAGCCGTTCTCCTGGAGGCGCTTGATCTGTTTCTTTACCGCGGTGTCGGCAACCACGTCACTGGCACCGTAGATCCTGCCCGCGACCGCCGCCATCTTCTCCCAGAGGGGGGTGCCATCCTCGTAGAGAAGCCGGACATCGGCTGGTGACTGTTCGATCACCCGGACGACTGACTTCGCCAGCTCTTCCGCACCTGCTCCTCCGTGGGCCCAGTGATCGGCCAATACGAGTTCAACCTGATGGTGAGCGATTTTTCGTCGCACGAGATCGATTTCGGATGTCCGGTCAAAGGAGTAGCGATTGATAGCGACCACGCACGGAAGGCCGAAATGCTCCCGCAGGTTACGGAGATGCCGTTCGAGATTGGCGATGCCGCGCTCGAGCGCCTCCGGGTTTTCTTCTTCAAGTGAATTCATATCAGCTCCGCCGTGAAACTTGAGAGCCTTGACGGTTGCCACGAGGACCGCGGCATGAGGACGTATGCCGGATTTCCGGCACTTGATGTTGATGAATTTTTCAGCCCCGAGGTCAGCCCCGAAGCCTGCTTCGGTCACCACATAGTCGGCGAGTTTCAGGGCTGCGCGAGTGGCCATCACGCTGTTGCATCCATGGGCTATGTTGGCGAAAGGCCCTCCGTGGATGAAAGCCATGTTTCCCTCGAGGGTTTGAACCAGGTTTGGTTTGAAGGCATCCTTGAGAAGCGCCGTCATGGCGCCTGCTGCCCGGACGTCGCGCGCGAAAACCGGCTCGAGTGAGCGAGTGTAGCCAACGATGATGTTTCCAAGGCGCTCCTTGAGCTCGCTCAGGCTGGAAGAGAGACAGAAGATGGCCATCACCTCGCTGGCTACCACAATGTCGAACCCATCGCTGCGGGGAAATCCGTTCCCGGGTCCACCCAGTCCAACGGTGAGCTCCCGCAGGGCCCGGTCGTTCATGTCGACCACCCTTCTCCAGACGACCCGACGCTGATCAATGCCGAGGCGATTGCCGTGGTGAATGTGGTTGTCCACCATGGCGGCAAGGAGATTGTTTGCGAGACCGATGGCGTGAAAGTCCCCAGTGAAATGGAGATTGATGTCCTCCATGGGAACCACCTGGGCGTAGCCACCTCCGGCAGCCCCGCCTTTCATGCCAAAGCAGGGGCCGAGGGATGGTTCCCGCAGGCAGACCGCGGCCTTTTTTCCAATGCGGTTGAGGCCATCAGTCAGTCCGACTGAGGTGGTAGTCTTGCCCTCGCCGGCAGGCGTGGGGCTGATGGCGGTGACCAGAACGAGCTTGCCCTCCTGTTCGTTTTGAAGGGTATCGAGATACTCAAGCGAGAGCTTGGCCTTGTAGGGGCCATAGGATTCCAGTTGGCTGTCCGGGATCCCAAGTTTTTCCCCTGCGAGCGGAACGAGGGGTCGCAGTTCGGCACGCTGGGCGATCTCGAGGTCGGTGGGCATGGCCCTTATCTACGGGCAGGAAAGGTCTTGGCAAGATCTCCGGCATGCGGGTCGCGGGAGACAGGGGCTGGGACTGTCCGGTGGCATTCTGCCGGTTTCCTCATTATCAGGGGGTGACAGCATGCCGGGAGGAGATTGCCCGTGGATGGGGATTTGGCCAGGATGCAGAATTCTCGCTGGGAAAAAGGCGGGTTCCGCGCAACCTTCGGTTGTGAAAGGGATCTTGAGAACCAGGGCAGATCTGCCCCCGCCGTTCGATGTTGCCGCGCCGGGGACTAATGATCTCAGAGGCGTCAGGAATAGGGGCTTCGCCTCCGGCGGCAACGCCCCGGTCAGAAAGGATGGTTCGCCGTGGGTGATGGTTGTGGCGCTGGCTTTCCTGAATCTTCTGGCAACCCCTGCGGAGTCGGCTGCGGCCCGGCCAAACGTTCTCTTCATCGCGATCGACGATCTACGCCCGTTGCTGGGGTGCTATGGTGATGCGAAGGTGGTCACGCCAAACATTGACCGCCTGGCAGAACGGGGAACCGTTTTCCAGAGGGCCTACTGTCAGCAGGCCGTGTGCAGTCCGTCACGGATGTCGCTGATGACGGGACGGCGGCCGGACACGACGCAGGTCTGGGACCTGGCAACCCATTTTCGGAAGGTGCTGCCCGGGGTGATCACTCTTCCACAGTATTTCAAGGCACAGGGCTACCACACGCGGTCGATTGGAAAGATTTATCATGGGGGAGGAGCCCAGGCCAAGGATCCACCTTCCTGGTCGGAGGCCCCTCTCTATGATATTGCACGTGATGCAAAGGTTCGTTATGCGACCCCGGAGAATCTCAAGGGGAAAGGACTCAAGAGGAGTGCGACCGAGGCGGCGGATGTCCCGGATGGAGCCTACATTGACGGAATGGTCTGTGATGCGGCTCTCGATGCACTGACGGATCGCAAGAAGAATGGAAAACCATTCTTCCTGGCCGTTGGTTTTCGCAAGCCGCACCTGCCTTTCTGCGCTCCGCGCAAATACTGGGAGCTCTATGAGCGGGCGCAAATTCCCCCGCGTGACTCGCACGAGCATCCCCGGGGAGCTCCCGAGGTAGCCCTACGTAGCTGGAAGGAGCTGGAGGGCTACACCGACATTCCGAATGATGGCAGGATTCCGGATGCGAAAGTGGCCGAGTTGCGGCATGGATACTATGCCTGTGTAAGCTACGTTGACGCTCTGGTCGGACGTCTTCTTGAACGCCTCAGGAGCCTCGATTTGGCTGAGAACACCGTCATATGTCTGTGGGGAGACCACGGCTTTCACCTCGGGGAGCAGGGGCTCTGGGCCAAGGCGAACAACTACGAGCTTTCGACCCGTGTGCCCCTGATTCTCTCTGTCCCGGGGCAGAAAAAACCAGGCGAGGCCTCCCAGGCCCTGGTGGAGCTGGTCGATCTCTATCCTACCCTGGCGGACGTCTGCGGCCTCGACATCCCCAAAGGCCTGGAAGGAACCAGTCTTCGTCCTCTTCTGGACGAGCCAGGACGGGACTGGAAGTTGGCAGCGTTCAGTCAATACCCCCGGGCGTTCACGGGGACCCGGCACCGGGGACACAGTGACATCATGGGGTATGCGATTCGGACTGCCGGGCATCGTTATGTGGAATGGCGTGAATGGAAGACGCGCAAGGTGATTGCCCGGGAGCTCTATGACCATCAGGTGGATCCGCAGGAGATGCGTAACCTGCATGGTGAAGCCAGCTACGGGGAGGTCCTTAGGAGGCACAGGGACATCCTGGCTGCGGGCTGGCGAGGGGCCCGGCCTGCTGTAGAGGAGCGGGGCGCGCCTGGCGCTCCGTGAGGTCAGGGCAGTGCTGGGGCGAGGGTCTTGCGCCGGTCCATTGGCGCTGGCCTCGTGGCTTGCTCCAGCGGACAGGGGATGGTAGAGCCCGGCTCATGCTGCCCCTTCGCTGCCTGCTCGTTCCTTGGTCCTGCCTGACCCTTGCGGTATCCGCGTCATCGGAACCCCGTCCGAATATCATGGTCTTTGTCGTAGATGACATGGGAGTGATGGACAGCTCTGTTGCGTTCCTGACTGATGAAAAGGGTCAGGCCAGACGCTACCCGCTGAACGATTTCTATCGGACACCGGGAATGGAACGCCTAGCCGCCCGGGGAATCCGTTTCAGCCAGTTTTATGCCATGAGCGTTTGTTCGCCTACGCGGATCTCGATCATGACGGGACAGAATGCGGCGCGGCACCGGGCGACGAACTGGATTAACCCCGGGCAGAATAATGCCGGCCCCAACGGGCCTGACCGGTGGAACTGGGAAGGCCTCCGGAAAGGAGAGGTGACCCTGCCGGGTCTTTTACGGGGCAAGGGATACAAGACGATTCATGTGGGGAAGGCGCACTTCGGGCCCACCGGCAAGGAGGGATCCGAGCCGTTGAACCTTGGCTTTGATGTCAATGTGGGGGGAGCGGCCTTTGGCGCTCCGGGCAGCTATTACGGGGAGAAGGATTACGGACATGGAACACGGAGGGCCCACAACGCCGTGCCGCACCTGGGAAAGTACCACGGATCCAAGACCTTTCTCACGGAGGCGCTGACGATTGAAGCCAAGAAGTGCGTGACGAAGGCCGTGTCTTCCAGGGAGCCGTTCTTTCTCCATCTGTCGCACTATGCAGTTCATGCTCCATTTGAGTCCGACCCTCGCTTTGCCCCCCATTACCGGGAGTCTGGGAAATCAAAGAATGCGCAGGCATTCGCTACCCTTGTTGAGGGCATGGACAAGTCCCTTGGGGACATGCTGGAACACTTTGAGAAGCTTGGCATTGCGGAAGACACTCTGGTTGTCTTCCTCGGGGACAATGGTTCAGATGCCCCACTGGGACATCAGCATGAGGTTGCATGCTCCGCTCCACTCCGGGGTAAGAAAGGGGCCCACTACGAGGGGGGAATGCGTGTTCCCTTCATGGCGGCGTGGGCGAAACCGAATGCTTCCAATCCACTTCAGAAGAAACTGCGGATACCGGCGGGAGTGATACAGCAGCAGGTCGCATCAGTTACGGACCTGTTCCCTACTCTCCTGGAATTGACAGGAGTGCAGGCGCCAGATGGCCATGTGGTGGATGGCTACCGCCTGCAGACCCTGCTTGCCGGTCAGGTCGACCGGGAGCGTCCGGAGCGATTCCTGATGCACTACCCGCATGGACGGCATCGCAGCAACTATTTCACGACGTGGCGGGATGGGGACTGGAAACTTATTTATCATGCCCTGCCCGGGGAGCGGACAACGGGAGGGCGTATCCAGTTCAAGGAGGGGCACTATGAGCTCTTCAACTTGAAGAGAGACCCGTTCGAGTCGACGAACGTGGCGAAGATTAAGCCCGCGGAACTGAAGCGGATGGTGCGAGGCCTGGCGGATGCCCTTGAGGAGCATGACGCGCTCTATGCGGTGGATAGCGGCGGAAGGGAGCTGCGTCCCGTAGTCCCCAACCCCTAGGGGGCTGCCGAGTGAATGACAAGGATGGCGAAGGAACGGGTCTCCCCGGCCTTCACATTTGGGATGACCCCCGTTGTTGCGAAACCGGTATTGATGACCTCGGAGAGTAATCCGGGCCTCCGCCCGTGGAGAATACGGTAGGTCGCCTGTGGGTCCTCGTGGCTTTTCCAGCTCAGGGAAAGGCCGCCGTCCCCGGATTGCTCCGCCGAGAGATCGCCTGGCGCGAGAAGTGAGAGGGCGGCAGGAAGAGCGGCGCGGAGACCAGCGGCGAGTTTCCTTGTCAGGGTGACGGAGGCAGTAGAGCCATCTCCCTTGATGGTAGGCACGAGAGAAGATCTGGATCCGGATGGGGCGATGGTTGTTTCAAAGGGAAGATAGATCCAATTCGGCCTGGTAGGCCAGCTCAGGCGGGAGGTGAGGCTGGTCTCGATTTCGACATCCGTGGGGACCTGCGACGGGTCGGCATGGCCGGAGGTGAGTAAGACATCGTCAAGATACGTCTCGCCGTGGCCGTTGGCGACGGCACCGGTCACGAAGCGGAACCTGATGAGGGCTTCGACCGCTCCCGGGGGGGCAAGCAGGCGGGGTGCAGAGATTTTCCGCCAGCGTCCAATCTCCGGTTTGAAGAGGGTGAAGGGGTGTGCGGCGAGGACCTGACCGGACTTGTCCCGCCAGGCGAGGTGATACTGCTGAAGGTAGGAGGGCCCTGCGTTGATGGTCTTGGCCTGAAATGAAAGGATCCAGGGGGAGTCAGGCACTATTTCGCCACCCTCGGTCCTGACGACCTGGGAAAGAAGTCCCTCCCGCGGAGTCGTGCCCTCGTTGACCAGCTTGCAGTGCATGCTTGATGAGCCGCGGCAGGATTCTGCCCGGGATCTGGTGAAGGGCTGACTGCCGCCGGTGTGCCAACCATCAGCAATCGTGTCGCCACCTTTCTCGAAGCTGCCGTTTGTGAGGAGCGAAGACATGGGTACGAATCCGGGTTGCAGGCGAAGAAGGCGAAAGTGCACTTCGGCCTCCCCGGGATGGAATAGGGAGTGTCGTTTTCCGGTTCCAGAAACCCGTGCTCCCACGTCGCGCCAGCCCGCGCCCTTGGCGGAGCTTGAGACCTGCAACTGGTATTCAAAGCCCGTTGCCGATGCCCAGTGGATCTGTGTGCCGGATTCGATGGTCAGGGGCACGGCCCCGGGGCACAAGTCAGTCAGCGCGGATGCAGAGAGTGCCACGGTTGCGATTCCAGACAGGGAAGGCTTCATGAGTTCGGCGGGGAAGGAGGACTAAAGGCGGGCAGGACCATCGTCAATCTGTCTAGGGGGGTGAAAGAGGAATAAAACTTTGAAACAGGGTCTTACGCTGTAGAGTAACAGACGTTAGTGGGTTGAACCGCCTGTAAACCTCAACTGTCATGCAAACTGGATTGAATCGGCGAACATTCCTGCGGGGAAGCGGGGTTGCCCTGGCCCTTCCCATGCTGGAGGCGATGAACCCGCGTTGCCGGGCTGCCACGACGGGGGCCAGGATGCCTGTCAAGCGGATGGTCTGCCTCTCGAACAATTATGGGGTCTACCAGAATGCGTTCTTTCCGGATCCGGCCCAGACTGGAGGCGGGTATGATTTGCCGCCCACCCTGCAGCCGCTGGCCAAGCATCGTGAGGAGTTCACGGTGTTCTCGAATCTGGATCACGGCCTGACAGGCGGGCACGCCTGCGTTCCGACCTTTCTGAACGGTATTCGCCCGGACATGGCCTCGAGCTTCCCGGAGGGAAACATCAGCATGGACCAGAAGGCTGCGGAGTTTGTTGGCGCGGCCACGCGTTACCCGTCGATGACTCTGAAGGTAAAGGAGAACAACCAGATCAGTTTCACCCGGACGGGAGTCCAGGTTCCAGCCATCGATGTCACGGCGATGTATCGCAAGCTCTTCCTCGAGGACTCGCCGGAAGCAAGGGAGCAGGAGCGCCTTCGGTTGAAGCGGCACGGCAGTATTCTCGATATGGTGCTCGACAAAGCGAAGGCGGTGAACGGCAAGCTGGGGAGGCGGGACCAGGAGAAATTCTCGGAATACCTCGACTCGGTGCGCAGCCTTGAGAAGAAGATCGATCAGCAGCAGCCGTGGCTGGAACGTAGCAAGCCGAAGACGCAGATGAAGGAGCCTCGTCCGGCACGACAGACCGCGGATGAGATGAAAGTCATGATGGAGCTGATGGCACTCGCACTGGAAACGGATTCCACAAGGGTGATGACCATGACGAGCGGGTTCGCCAATGGTGATTTTGGCCTCCAGGGGGGCTACCATGGATTCTCTCATCATGGAGAACTGCCGGACAAGACGGAAGCTCTCAAGCTCATCGAGGGGAATCAGATTGCGCAGATGGCGTATCTCATGGAGCTCCTCAAGGAGAAGGAAGACCCGCTCAATGGAGGAACACTGTTTGATCATACCATGATCCTCTTCGGGTGTGGAATGGCGACAGGGACGCACTCCTGCAAGAACATGCCACTGGTTCTGGCTGGCGGTGGGTTCAAGCTTGGCGAGCACCGGGCCTACCCGGCGGGCAAGGGCTACCGGGTGAAAGCGTGTAACCTGCTGCTTTCCATGTTGCAGAACTTCGGGTTGGAGATCGACCGTTTCGGGACGAGCACGGGAACACTCACGGGCCTTGAGCGGGCTTGAGGTCATGCGGCCAGTGATACCCCTCGTGGCGGCAGTCCTGGGTGGAGTGCTTTTCGGGGCCTGCAAGGCCCAGGGTAATGAGTTGCTGGAGTCCCAGCGGACCTTCCTGCAGAAGTACTGCCTGGAGTGCCACGGAGCCGACAAGCAGAAGGGAGACTACCGTTTTGATACGCTGGGAACTGATCTTACGGACCTGGGGACCCTTGAGATATGGCAGGGGATTCTCGACCAGCTCAACCTCGGCGAGATGCCGCCCAAGAAGAATCCGCAGCCTCCTTTTGAAGAGACGGAGGGCGTCATTGCGTCGTTGACCCCGGCTCTCCGGGAGGCCTACGCGGCTCGGAAGAGCACAGGTGGCGAGGCCGTGATCCGGAGGCTCAACAAGTTCGAGCTGCGTAATACCCTGAGAGATCTCTTTTACATCAATCATCCGGATTTCGAGCCCACCGTGGTGTCCGGTCTCTACGACTTCAACGGTAATGGGATTACCGCACAGAAGACCATTGAGCCGACCAGAAGTTTCCAGGACGATGAGGAGGCGGAGGGTTTTGATAACATCGGGGACGCGCTGGTGATGTCCGACTTCCTGCTCAAGATGCTGATCGGGGCCGCGGAGGAGGTAATCGAGATGGCTACTCACCATGAGCCGCAGAAACCGTTTGAAGCGGAAACCTTCACCGCGCCAATCTGCACAAAGACGCTTCATGGTGACAGCCTGGGCAAGTATCAGCGCGACAAGGGTGACCCCTATGACGAGGTGTTCCAGCGTTGGGACCGCTACAACCGTATCGGCCCGGACAAGTATGCAGGAGGAATGCGCCGCCCGGCCCGCTACCGGATCACGGTCGAACTTTCCGCCCACAACCCGGAAGAAGGCGGGTGGGGCAACTGGACAGTGCGTGAGGGTAACCTCATTCATCAGGGGCGGGAGAAGAGTTCCACCCCCTTCGAGGTGGGGCTCTACCTCGAGCGTTTTGAACATCAGCGTGGCCCTCGTCACCATCGAGTGAAGAAGTGGGATCTGCCCGCCGACGGAAGGAAGAGAACATTCTCTTTTGAGACCTGGATTGATGATCCATGGAGCGCCTGGATCGGGTGGGAGAATGGCCCCTGGTTCCGGCACAACGCGTGGCATGTTCTTCTCGAGCAGTGGTATCCGGACGAATACAAAAAAATTGACCGGAAGCAGAAGGGCTTCAAGAAGCAGGTTGCGGAGGTACTTTTCCGCAAAGGCTACCGGGGGCCTACCCTCCGGGTGCACAGTTTCCGGATGGAGCCGGTCGCGGATCAGTGGCCGCCGAGGAGTCACACCTCGCTCTATGGAAAGGGGCCGATTGAGGAGGCGGATCTGAAAAAGCTTTTCCACGCTTTCGCGGAGCGGGCCTACCGGCGTCCTGTTGATCAAGAGGAAATGACCCCGTATCTGGCCCTTGTTGAGGCGTTGGAGGCCGATGGTAATTCACGGCAGGAGGCCATGAAAGGGGCCTACGCCGCGATGCTCTGTTCTCCCGACTTTGTCTATCTGCGGCAGGAACCAGGCAAGCTGGACGGCTTTGCTCTTGCGTCACGGCTGAGTTACTTCCTCTGGTCCTCGATGCCTGATGAGACCCTGATGAGGCTCGCGAGAAGCGGCAAGTTGCTCAATAAAGCGGAACTGGATCAGCAGGTTGAGCGCATGTTGCAGGATCCGAAGGCCGCGGCTTTTGAGCGGCACTTCCCGGAGCGCTGGTTGAAGCTTTACGAACTGGGGCGGATGGAGCCGGACAAGCGTGGGCCTTACGGGCACTACTTCCGAGTGAAGGATGACCTGGTGCCGCAGGTAGAGGCGTATTTCCGTGACGTGCTGGAACGCAATGGCCCCATCCGGGAGTTGATCGATTCTGACCACACGTTCATGAACAACCGTCTCGGTGAGTTGATCTACAAGCAGAAGGTAGTAGGCGAACACCTGCGCAAGGTGAAGCTCGAGGATCAACGGCGGGGTGGCCTTCTGACCATGCCCGCGCTCATGACCGTGACGGCGAACGGAGTGGATACCTCTCCCATTGTCCGGGGGGTGTATGTCCTCGAGAATATCCTCGGAACGCCGCCGCCCCCGCCGCCTCCTGACGTAGAACCGCTTTCTCCGGACCTGCGTGGGGTAAGCACCCTGGCCGAGCAGCTGGCTGTCCATCGCGACCAGGAGGCGTGTAACAGCTGTCACCGCAAGATCGACCCGATGGGATTCGCGTTGGAAAGCTTTGACCCGATTGGTCGATGGCGGGATCATTATCCGAAGGCGGACAAGGCCGCCAAGCAGGTCCTTCCTGTGAATGTGTCCGCCGTGCTGGCGAATGGACGCGAAATCAAGGACCTGACCGACTACAAGTCGATGCTTCTGGAGCGAGAGTCACAGGTAGTCCGCTGCCTTACCGAGAAGATGCTGACCTACGCAACCGGTCGTGTACTGGAAGCGGGCGACCGGGGGGAGCTCGACCGCATCGTCGAGGAGCTCAGGGGAAAGGGGAGCCGTCTCCGGGACCTCGTCCACCTCGTGGCCCGCAGTGAGCTCTTTCTGCGGAAGTAGCGGGTCTTCCTCAATTCTTCTTCTCAGCGATGAGCCCCGCCATCGCCTGCGAAAAGGAGTCTCCAAGGCGGACAAAGAAGGCCCCGCTTCCGAGATAGTGGTAGGGGCGATCGCTCCCTACCGTGTCCCATTGGTGGTAGTGGGCCGGCCACCCTTTCTGGTAGACCGCCATGGAGAAGTTCGAATAATCCTTGTAGCTCTCGACCGAGCGGACGTTGCCCTTGAATTCCGGATGCCTTGCGGCTTCGCGTTGTGCGAGAGAGACTCCGTTGGTGTCGACCTTGTCCTTTGTGGCACCCGTGCCGAGGACGCCGATGACGACAGGCATCTCAGGAGTCTTGTAGTTTCTGCGCACGTCCTTGATGAAGGAAATCATGTGCTTCGCGTAGTTGTTTCTCCACTCCTCGGAAAACTGATCATTGAAGCCCTGAAACCAGACAAACCCTGCAATCTCGTAGCCGGCCTCGGGGTCGTAGGACGGATGATTGTCCTGCAGGTTTTCGAGAACGGAGGCGACCGACTCATTCATCATGCGGTAGAAGCGCCCCGCGTTTTCCTTGATCTCGGCAGCCTTGTCACTCGCCTTCTGTTTGTCATCGAGGGAGAACTCGCCTGCGGAGGGAGGCCGGAAATCGTAGTTCAGCGACTTGCCACCCCATGAGGTCTTGATCAGGAGGATAGGTCCCTCCACCTTGCGGGCGATGGACAGTCCGAAGCCGTATTCCGGTCCGATTCTCTGGCCACCTGCCCCATAGCCAACTCCGAGCTTGCCAGCCTTCCTGCTGCCGTCTGCGATGGAATTAATGTAGACCCGGTCTGAATCCCTGCAGGCCGAGGTGATGGCCTTCTTGTAAGCCTCGTGGGAATTCTTAAGTGTTTGCACCTTGGACTGGAGGGCTTTTTTGTCGGGCCCGTCCGCCATGTTCTTCACCTTTTCGTTGGAGATTCCGCCGGTCAATTCGTCGATTCTGGCTGCCTGGGCAAGCTGCTTGTCCACGGCCTCCCGGGTCACATCGCTTCCTTCTCCAAAGACCAGCTGGAGGAGTTCCTTGTCTCTGGCGCTGCCACTCTGGGTGAGGGTAGCGATGGTGTGGGGATTTGCATGGCCCACCATGTTGGACTGGCCCGCCAAGATGAAGATCTGCAACTTTTTCCCGGCGGATACCGAAGTAGACAGAGAGAGGATCGCAGCGGATACGGAAAGGATGAGAATGCGTGAACTCAGTGTGGCAGGCATGAAGGTGCTTCTGAAGTGTGTGGGGCTGGATCTGACTCCGGATCTTCGCCTTCTACAAGTTAATGTCGTAAATGTTCGAGGGCCGAAGGAGGTGGACCGGGTAATGGTCGATTGGTCGAGAGAGGCCATTCGCCTGGGCCGAGGTTGAGAATCAGGCCATCAGGTGGGTAGCCCTGACCAGCGCTTGTTTGCCAGAATCCCATTGCGCTATCAGTAAGATGGGAGACGTTGCCGCGCTTTGAACACGCCACGCTCCCACGAAGTCCGTCATCTGCACCTGGTATTGGCAGACCAGCTCGATCTGAACTCCGTCGTTTTCGAGGGATTTGATGCCGAAACTGACGCGGTGTGGATGGCCGAGGTCGAGGAAGGGGAGTATCATGAATGGTGTCACAAACTTCGCGTAGCGTTTTCGCTTTCCGCCATGCGCCACTTCCGGAGTACGCTCGAAGAAACCGGTAAGCAGGTGCATTACACCGCACTCTCGGCCCGGGCGGAGGACGATCGGGGCGCATCCCTGAGTGAAGTTCTCCGGAGAGACGTCGAGCAATTGCGGCCGGAAAAGTTGATCTTGGTTCATCCAGGCGACTACCGGGTGAAGGAAGAGTTGGTTGCCGAAGCGAAGCAGCTGGGGATTGAACTTGAGATCCGGGAGGACGGCCACTTCTACGACACAATCGCAGGATTCGGGGCCTGGGCGGAGGGCCGGAAAGTATTTCTGTTGGAGCACTATTACCGGCATATGCGGAAACGGCATGAGATTCTGCTGGAGTCCCCGGGTGAACCTGAGGGCGGAGCATGGAATTATGACAAGGAGAATCGCGAGGCTTTTGACCGGAAAGGTCCGGTGGAGATTCCTGCGGTCTGTGGCTTTCCAGCCGACGCGGTTTCGGAGGAGGTCGTAAGGCTGGTGAAGAAGCGCTTCGACCGGAACCCGGGGCTGCTCGATGACTTTGACCTTCCGGTTAACCGGGAAGATGCGCTGGTGTGGCTGGAGGATTTCATTGCAAACCGTCTTCCGAAGTTCGGGGCGTATCAGGATGCGATGTGGGCAGAGGAACGTACTCTCTACCACTCGCGCCTTTCATGCCTGCTCAACGTGAAGTTGCTGGAACCTCGCGAGTGCGTGGAGCGGGCGGTTGAGGCTTACCGGAAGCAGAAAGCCCCTCTGAACAGCGTGGAAGGTTTTGTGCGCCAGATTCTGGGCTGGCGGGAATTCGTAAGGGGGGTGTACTGGCTGCGGATGCCGGATTACCTGGGAATGAATTTCCTTGGGGCGAAGGAGGATCTGCCTTCCTTTTTCTGGGATGGGAAGACTGACATGCGCTGTGTGCGGGACGCCATGGAGAACGTGTTGCGGCACGGTTATGCACATCACATTCAGCGCCTCATGGTTCTGGGCCTCTTCGCCCAACTCTTCGGGGTTCACCCCCGCAGTTTCCATGACTGGCACATGGCGATGTATCTCGACGCGGTCGACTGGGTCTCAGCACCCAACACGATTGGGATGAGTCAATTTGCGGATGGGGGCGTTGTTGGAACAAAGCCCTATTGTGCATCGGGGAATTATATCCACCGAATGTCAAACCACTGCGGGAGCTGCAAGTTCAAGCCGGGGGAGGCAACCGGTGAGCGGGCCTGTCCCTTCACCACATTCTACTGGGATTTTCTCGGACGAAACCACGACAAGCTGCGTGGTAACCGGCGAATGGTATTTCAGTTGAAGAATTACGAGCGGAAGTCGAGTGCTACCCTGGAAGCCATCTCGCGACGCGCGGAAAGGCTCCGACGGGCCTGGGCTTAGAGGGCCTCGCACCCTCCGAACTGATGGTAGAGGGCGGGTGAGGGGGGCACCCCCAGCCAAAACATAGACAAAAAGTAAACAAATGGCTGAATGGCGGGCCATATTTCTTGAACAAGGGGTGCAAATGGTGAACAGAATATAGACATAACCTCGGTGGCTTGGTTGCTCTGAGGGTCAGAAGCCCTCAGCAAACTTCCAAGCGCAGCCGGAGAAACTGCTCAATCCAACTAAATAAAGACATGGCCCGACTCGATACAGACAGCAGCGTTCGCGTATACCTCCGCGAGATCGCTCAAACGGATCTTCTCTCCCCGAGTGAGGAGGTGGAATTGGCCGCCCGCATCAGGGCAGGCGACAGGAAAGCGCGTGAGCACATGATCAAGGCGAACCTTCGTCTTGTCGTGAAAATTGCCCGGGATTATGCCGGGTTGGGTGTCCCTCTTGTTGATCTCATTTCGGAGGGCAACATCGGACTGATGACGGCGGTCGACCGTTTCGATCCCCGGAAGGGGGCGAAGTTCAGCACCTATGGCTCATGGTGGATCAAGCAATCGATCAAGCGGGCGCTTGCGAACCAGAGTAAGGTCATCCGGCTTCCGACTCACATCGTTGAGAAAATTTCAAAGATGCGCCGGATCGCGCTGTTGCTCTCGGAGGAACTTGGACGGGACCCCACGGACGATGAGCTGGGAGAGGAGCTCGGAATTCCCCTCCGCAAACTGGCTTTGCTGAAGCGTGCTGCGCAGCGGATGACGTCTTTGGATGAGCCGGTCAATGGGGACGAGGGAGTGGACTACAGCGAAATCATTGGAGACGAAGATGCGGTTCACCCCCTGCAAGCCCTTGCTGACCGCCACCTGCACCGCCAGCTGGGCGATTTGCTTGGAACCCTTGATGAGCGAGAGCACTTGGTTATCGGTGCGCGTTATGGGCTGAATGGCAGCAAGCCGGCCACGCTCGAAGAGGTGGGCCGTGAACTTGGAGTGACCCGTGAACGAATCCGGCAATTGCAATGCAGGGCTCTTGAGAAAATGCGGCGGGCCCTCGTTCGGAAGGAGAATCCTGTCCCGGCTCGCCTCGAGGAGCGGGCGGTAGCCCTGTGCTAACGTTCTAGTACGGCGAAGCACGGAACGCTTTCGGTGAAGGGGGATACCATTCTCCTGTGAGAATCCTGCGTGGGACACAAAGGGGGGCTAGGCCTGGGTAAGGGCCCTCCGTGACAGCCGTAACATCGCGGCGATTCCGGAACTAAATGTCCTTCACTTCCCCGTCGGAATCGCCAAAGCGTTCGGTCTTGACCCCGAACTCGTTGAGCATGCGGACGTGGAGGTTCGCAAGGGCCACGCGCTCTCCCCGGACGTGCCGTCCCGGATTGAATTTTCCCCCTCCGTTTCCAGCCATGACGATGGGCAGGTTGTTGTGGGAATGGGAATGTCCATCTGAGATCCCGCCTCCGTAAAGAATCATCGAGTTGTGGAGGAGGGACTTGCCATCGACATCCTCGGTATTCTTCATTTTCTCGAGGAAATAGGCAAACTGCTGCATGTACCAGAGGTCGATGCGGCCAATCGATTCAAGCTTGTCCGGGTTGCGCTGATGATGGGAGATGTTGTGGTGTCCGTCGGCGACACCGATTTGCTTGAACGTCCGGTTGCTTCCGTCATGGGCTAGGAGATAGCTGCTCACCCGGGTTGCGTCGGTTTGAAAGGCGAGGACCATCATGTCCATCATAAGGCGCAGGTGCGCGCCATAGTCGCCGGGTATGCCGGCCGGAGCAGGCACTCCCGGGTCTGGCGGTGAGCCCAGCTCCTCCTGCTTCTCCACCCGGCGCTCGATTTCACGAACGCCGGTGAGGTACTCGTCCAGTTTCTGCTGGTCCTTCCGGCCAAGGTGCCTGTGAAGAGACCGGGCGTCGTGCTGGATGAAGTCCAGCATCGACATGGCACGTCGCCGTTCAAAGCTCTCATTTCGTTCCTTGGGGGTTCCGTATCCAAAGAGTCGCTCAAAGACCGCCCGGGGATTGGCCTCGGGCGTCATGGGTTGAGTGGCAGAGCGCCAGGAGAGGTTGAACTGGTAGGCACAGGAGTAGCCCGAGTCGCATGCCCCGGACTTTCGGACTCCGTCAGAGGAGAGTTCGAGAGACGGGATCCAGGTCTTGTTTCCGACGGCATTGGCAGCGACCTGGTCAACCGAGATGCCTACCCGGATATCGGCACCGGCCGTCTTCCTGGCACGGGCGGAGGTAAGAAAGGTCGCTGTGCTGCGGGCGTGGTCCCCGGCGCCGTCAGATCCGCCCACGGCGTTGTGGTTTTCGAAGCCACTGAAGATCTGGAAATCCTTCCGGTGGGCGGACAAGGGAGCGAATGTCTCCGCGGCCTCGTAGTCCGTACCCACGCCCTTTGGCTTCCACTTGTCGACGTTGACGCCATTCGGAATGTAGAGGTAAGCCATCCGCAGGGGGGCTCCGCTGGCGGTGGTGGCGAGCCGTGAGGCTCCTGCCGTCTTTGCAAGGACGGGGCCAAGGGACTCAAGGGCTGGAACCCCCATTGCAATGCCAAGTCCACGAAGGAAACGGCGGCGGGTCACCCCATCAGGTCGGGCATTCATCTGCCAGTAGTGTGGCGTGGGGTGGATGAGATTGCATGCAAAAAACCAATATTGGGCAGGTCCATCCTGGAGGGAAGCCGGATCGTTTGGCGTTGGGACAACGGTCGTTGGCGGGGCGTCTTTACCTGGCGACCTCGTCCGGGGCTGGCTTTACGGTGACGGTAATTGGTTCTGAGTAGCTTAAAACCTGGACGTCGCGTGCCTTGACGAGGTCGTTGGCGGACTTGACCGCGGCCGCTGCGGCGAGGACCGCGCTCTGCAGGGCGGCAGCTTGTTCCTGTGCGGCCTGAAGTTGGTCGTAGGCCCCGTTCAGCCGGCTACGCAGACTCTCGATGTTACGGTGTGCGGCAGGGTCTCCGGGGGTTGTGATCTCCCGTTCCGCCTCGTCGAGTTGTTGGGAAATCTGATCGCGGGCATTCGTCAGTTCCACAAGTGCATCGGCGTGGGCACGTTTCCGCGCAACCAGGTTTTGGTGCTGGGCCCGGGCATGGTCCGCAGTAGCTTTGCTTGGCTGATGCCTCGACTTGCCCTCGGCGCGGAGGCGGAAGGTCCAACGCCCCGGTTCGCGAGGGAATTCATTCTCTTTCCCGGAGCTCAGGACGAGGGTTCCCTGCTCCGTGTTCCCGGAGAGTTTGAGTTCCCCGGTCTTGTCAGGAAGTCCCTCGGCCCGGATGGTGATTTCGCCTGTACCTGATGCTTGACGGAGCAGCTGGACGGGAAGTTCCAGATTCTCGCCGACGGTGATTTCGAGTTCGTTCTGCTGCGGGGGGCGGAAGGTGACGAGTGCCTTTCCGGAGTCTGTTATGGAAAGAGGGATCCGCGGGCCGAGGCGGGTCTCGAAGTATTGCTTGCTCCAGTCCCGAATGGACCAGGGAGTGGTGCCAAAGCGAGCTTCGCTGGTGAGGTTCCCGCTCGTTCCTCGAATGACGATCATCCCGTCCCACCGGTGAGCATCCGGCGTAGCAAGAATCGTGAGGATTGCGCTGCGGTTACCGCCCATCTTGACGGGCGTGGACGTGGCACCGTCGGGGAGGCCCTCAGCACTTAAGTCGATTTCTCCACTGAAGCCCTCGTGGCGCAGGGCCAGGACGCGGAACTCCACCGCGCCCCCTGGCGAAAGATTGGGCATTGCGATATCGACCCGGTTCGCCACACGGGTCCGTTCCCATGGTATGGCAATGAGGTCAAAACCCGGGCGCGGCTCACGGAGGACGAGGCGATAGACCTGGTCTGCTCCGCCGCTCCCCGTCTGGTTGGTGAGCGTCAGGCGGTAGAGGCCATCTTCCGGAGCTGTAAAGGCGGTTTCGGCGTCTCGGCAGGGAAGAGGAAAGTAACGCTCGCCCGGGTCATTTCCGAGATCGTCGGCCGTAGCAACCTGCTGAAATTGCATGGTCCCTTTCTCATCTGTTGTGATGCGCTCGATACGGAAGGTGGGATCAGCCGATACCCCAAGGCGCTCGGAGAGGACGGCCACCCAGAAAGCCTGATCCTTTTTTGCACGGAATTGGAAACAGTCGCGGTCGCGGGTGCGGTCGAAACGGCCGTGAATCTCACAGGGGATGGCGACTTCCTGGGGGGCGTCTCCTTTTTCCTCCCGTGCGAGAACGACCGGGGCAGTTGTCAGGGAGATCGGGAGAGGGTTGGAGAGAAGGCCATTGCCCGGGAGGTGGTAGGGCACGTGTGGCATGAAGGCCGGGTGGGCAGGGCCGAAGCGGTGTGTTCCCCCGCCACCGGGAGGCAGGTTGATCTGCACTTCCAGCGATTCGAGGAGCCGGTTTCCTGCGAGGACCCGTCTTTCCGGGGCGCTCCCCGGAAGATTGTAGCCATAGAGAGTGAAGTTGCCGGTCGTTCCCGGCTGTCCGGCCGGCGGAAACACGAACTCCAGCCGGGGTGCGGTGGTCAGGGAGAGGCGATAGGGGTAACTTTCTCCCCCGCCGTAGGTGAAGTCCGCGACCCTCAGGAAATAGGAAGCGTCCTGTGGGGCGGTAAGGGAGACCACCGCGTTGCGGTCCCGGTTGTTGCGGTCCCGGTCCAGCTCGTTCCCCGCCTGATCGCAGAGAATGAGAGTGGCATCCATACGTGAATCGAGGTTTTCGGCGCGGCAGGTAATCACGAAACGCTGCCCCGCCTCCGCGTCGATCCGGTAGTAGTCATTGGCGTTTTCGCTGGCGGTGCCGTTTACCACGGTCTCCGGCTTCAGGGTCAGGGCTCGCTCCTGGATGTTGTTTCCCTCCGGTTCGAGTCGTTCCGGCCTGGAACCGATGACAAACGGGCGGGGGGCACTGAGTCCCAGTCGACACTTGGCAAAGAGGTCATACGTTCCCGGCGAGGCCCCGGGCGGGATGGTGAGGCGAAACCGTGTGGTGTAGCCGGGGCTCGCCTTGTCAGCAACAGGCTCGCTGAGCATCCCCTGTGACTGGTCGGACAGAATCAGCTCGGAAGCCCCGTCGAGAAAGACGCCCTGGATGGTTACTTCCACGGTGGTGCCCGCCTGTGCCCCCGGAGGGAAAACGGAGTGGAGGAGCGGAACGGGCAGTTGCGCAGACAGCTGGGAGAAGCTGGCCAGGAGCAGGAGTGCGGTGAGCGTGCGTAGCGGGGTCCCGCTAGCGACTGCGCCGACCGTAGACAGGTTCATCCGGTGGCTTCCTAGTGATTGAAAATGAATTCCCGGCTGTTCAGCAGGGACCAGACGAGGTCCTCGTAGACCTGCTGGGCTGCGGCCCTGTCTGCTTTGCCCTTGCTGAGGTGCTCCATTGCGATGGAGACGTCTTCCGCGGTGGGAACCCGGGAATAGGCGCGGAGAAAAAGCTCGTCAACGCGATCCTGGTCGGAACGGCTCCGGTCACGCAGGAGCAGCGCTGGTCTCCCCTTGTCGGAGGTGAGCTTGGTGCGGGTTTCGTTTGAGTTCACCAGCTGAATCGCCTGTGCGAGACTGAAGGTTGTCGTCCTCTCGCACTCGCAGGCACTGGCCATGTTCGGACGGCCGAAAATCGACAAGAAGTGAAATTCGCGGGCAAACTGGTCGTCCGGCAGTTGCACGGCCTGGGTTCCGGAGGGCTGCCCACGAAACGAATCCGTGCCATTCGTGAGCTGGTTGATGGCATCAGCCAGCACCTCAGCCTGCATGCGCCGGGGATAAAAACGTGCATAGTTCTGCCTGTCCTCGTGATTGTGCTCATTGGGAACGCTGCTGAGCTGGTAGGTGCGGCTGTTGCAGATGAGCCGGACGAGTGCCTTCAGGTCAAATTTGCTTTCGACGACATGGGCTTCCAGAGCGGCGAGGAGGGATGGGTGAGTGGCGGGGTTCGTGACGCGCATGTCATCCTCGGGATCGACCAGCCCGCGCCCGAAGAAGTGCTTCCAGTAGCGGTTGGCGATCATGCGGGCAAAGTAGGGGTTTTCGGGATCAACGACCCAGTCAGCCAGAGCGTGGCGGGGATCTTCCTCCGGGGAGTATTCCAACGGTTCTGCGCCCGGCAGCTTTGGGCCGAGATCCTGTTCGCTGGTGGGGTTCTTCGACTTTGCGGGTTTGGATTGGTGCACGAGGATATCCTGTCCCGGACGTGGTCGCTTGTGTTCAAGAGTGGTGAAGAACGCTGCGAGGCCGTAGTAATCGTCCTGGCTCCACTTTTCGTAGGGGTGATGGTGGCACTGTGCACACTGCAGGCGAACGCCCAGGAAGACCTGTGCCATGTCCTGCATGCGTTCCTTTTCCCCACCCACGTTGCGGTACCAGGCAACGGGGGGGTTGTGCCTGATTTCCCCGGTGGCGGTCAGGATCTCACGGACAAATTCGTCGTAGGGCCGGTTGGCCTGCAGGGATTGCCTGATCCATTCGTGGAACGCGTAGGTGTCGGGCATGTGCCGATCATTCCGGCGTTGATTTCGCAGGATAGCGGCCCACTTCCCGGCGAAGTAGTCGGCGTAACCCCCGCCATCAAGGAGGGTATCGATAAGCCGGCTGCGCTTGTCGGGAGAGTCTTCTTCCAGAAAGGTCTTCGATTCCTCGAGTGTGGGGAGCCGGCCAGCGATGTCGACGGTGACCCGGCGCAGGAAGGTCCCATCATCACAGAGTCCGGATGGGGGAAGTCCCAGCTTCTGAAGTTTGGCAAAGACGTGCTTATCGATACTGTTGACCGGTGCAGGCATGTCGGGGAGCTCCGCTCCGAGCGGGATGGTGGCCTGGAACACGTCAACGTGCTCCTTGAAGCGGACCATCACAGAGGCCGAACCCGTCTTCTCCTTGAGGTGAATCAAGCCATTCGGGCTCACCTCGGCCATGGTTTCGTCGTTCGATTCGTAAACGGCGGCTCTGGTGACATCACGGGTCGAGCCATCTGAAAATCGTGCGGTGACCCGGACTTGTTGCGAGGAACCCGCCCGGGTGAGCCTGTTACGGGGTGAGACAGCGATTCCCGTGACGGATACGGGAGGGGCTGCAGTTGTGGATCCGAGTTGGCTGATCCAGCGGACCAGCAGGCCATAGTCGTCGCTGTCCCTTGCGAGGAGGGAGCCGCCTTCATGGGGCAGTTGCCCCGAGCCTTTCAGGACAATGAGGCTGAGCTCCGGTGCGGCGCGGAAGATGCGGCGGCTGCGCCCCTCCCGGAGGAGTCGCTCGAGGTCGTGGTCAGGCTCAAAGCCGAACAGCGAGAGGCTGAAGCCATTCTGACCCCCAGACTTACCGTGACAGGCGCCACCATTACAGCCGTGCCGGGTGAAGAGGGGGATGATTTCATTGTTGAAGCTGACTGGGAGGACGTTCGCATGGCCGGTCACCGTGACACTGCGTGTCGTGCTGGTCCTGCTCTCCCAGGTTGCCGTGATGGTTGCCTTTCCGTCACGGAGGGGACGGACGAAGCCGGAGGCATCCACGGCCACGATGCCGGGAGGGTCACTTGTGTATTGCGCCTCCCTTGAGACATCGCGGGTGGGTGTCGTCAGGACGAGCTGATGGCGGTCGTGGCTACCAAGCAGGGAGATGGCTTCGGGATTGCTCCAGAGCAGCCCGTCCTCCGCGCTGGCCGTGCCCAGGGTGAGACAGCTAACGAAAAGAAGGTGCTGCACACCGAATCTGACTCTCACCCCGGTCAAAACAATGGCAGAGGGTTACCCTCGCAGATGATGAAGGGCCGGCCCTCCTGATCGTGAAGCTCGGCCCGGTGATTGATTCCCATGGCCTGGTAGACGGTGGCATGGATGTCCGCCGGAGTGCAGGCATCACTCGTGGGGGAGGCCGCATTCTTGTCGCTGCTGCCATAAACCTGGCCTCCGCGGATTCCACCGCCAGCGAGGACGACCGAGTAGACCGCGGGGTGGTGGTCACGTCCGCCCTTTCCATTGATTTTCGGGGTACGACCGAACTCGGTGAGGAACACGACCAGCGTCTCATCGAGCTGCCCCCGTTGTTCCAGGTCGGTAAGGAGGGCGGAGGCGGCCTGGTCGAAGACCGGCAGGAGCCGGTCCTTCATCTTGGGGAAATGGTCGTGGTGCGTATCAAAGGTGTCCGAGTAGCCTCCCTGCAGGTCCTCTGCCGCGCAGCACACCTGCACGACCGGTACGCCCACCTCGGTCAGACGGCGGGCGAGCAACATGCCCTGTCCACCCATGTGATCGCCATACATCGCACGGAGCCGGGGATCCTCCTGCTCCAGGTCATAGGCCTCCTTGACGGGCGAGCTGATAAGCATGTCCGCTGCCATCTGCCGGAAGTGATCGAGTTCCTCGTATTCGGCCGCCCCGTTGGCGGCCAGACGACGTTCGATGTTGTCGAGCAGATGGAGACGTTTCTTGAATCGGTCGGCCTTGATTCCAAGGGAAAGGTTGAGGGCAGGCTCGGTATGACGAATCGTTCCCTGGTAACGTTCTCCGGCCGGAGTCCGGATCATGACCGGGTCGAAGTCGGCCCCCAGCCAGCCCGCGTCATCACCCGCAAGCAGGGTGCCGTTGTCATACATCGTGTGGGGCATCCGGATGGCATTCGGGATTCCGGCAGTCTCATCCTGAAAGTGGCCCACCAGGGAGGTTAGTGATGGCCAGTTGGCCCGGTTGCGTGCGCGTGTGCCCCCAATCGGATCCCGCCCGGTCAGCATTTTGTATAACCCGCTGCCATGAGCCCCCTGGCTGTGGGTAACGGAGCGGACGATGGCCATCTTCTCACTGTGCTTTGCGAGGAGTGGCAGGTACTCGCAGAACTGGACTCCCGGGGTAGCGGTGGGAATTTCCCCAAAGCGGCTCTTGTAATCCGAAATGGCGTCGGGTTTCGGATCGAAGGATTCCTGCTGGGCGATTCCTCCCCACAGGAAGAGGACGATACAGGACTTGGCTTTGGGAGCGGAGGAGATGGCCTGCTCCGCAGTTGCCTGGGCCCGCATTTGCATCCAGCTCGGGAGGGTGAGGCCGGCAAGTCCTACGCTGGAACGAAGGATATGTCGGCGGGTATAGTGCAAATTGCGGTCCATCAGCAAATCTCCGATATTTACGAGTTAAAATCTATCAGGAAGAGCGGAAGTTCGACGATAGTCTCTTCGCAGGATATTCGGACGGGGTTTTAGGCCCCATAATGCCCCGGAAATTTAGGGATGTACGGCTTTCTGCACAAGACAACACTCGTGGGATTATCCACAATTCTGCTGGGCGGGGCCCAGTTGCAGGGGGAGGAAGCGGCCCTTGCTGCGATTCGGGAGTCCGGGGGGATCATTCGCTCGCTGGGCGCGGGCTGGGCGGTCGAGTTTCAACGGAAAGGGAAGGAAGTGGGGGATGCAGAGGTCGCACAGGTGGCGGAGCTCGGCTCCTCTGTTCTCTCCCTGAACCTGAGGGGCACCGCGACCACTGACAAGGGACTCAGGCACTTGGCGCAACTGGCGAACCTCCGGCGACTTCATCTTGAGCGCACGCGGGTGGGAGACGAAGGCTTGGCGCACCTGGCCGGGCTTGCGGGGCTGGAATATCTCAATCTTTATGGAACCAAGGTCACGGATGCGGGGCTGGCTCATCTTGGTAGCATGAAGGAGCTCAGGCATCTCTACGTCTGGCAAACCGGGGTGACAGGGACTGGGTGCGATCGCCTTTCCCGTAGCCTGCCCGCAGTGCGGATCGTGCGCGGGGTGGACTTGGACAGGGTTGTTGCGGATCTGGAGGCGAGGAAAGAGCCCGAGGTGAAAATTGTGCGCGTGGAACTGGAGTGGGTTCCAGCCGGAACGGAGAACCCGCCGCGCTCGCAGGGAGGAGGCAAGATCAGCAGTATAGAGATCAATAATAACCGAAGTGAAGCGGTGAAGCTCTACTGGGTGGAGTATGGTGGGGGATTGAAATACTACACGGAGATTGCGGCCGGAAAGTCTCTCACACGCGCTACCTTTTCCAAGGCGACGTGGCTCATCACGGATGTCGACGAAACTCCGCTGGGCTACTTCACCGCCCCGGTCGAACCCTCGATGGTCCAGATCCCGGAATCCTGACCTTGCCCGCCCCGGACAGGTAGGACGTTCTTTCTCCCGGCGCGATTTACGCAATGGCCCCCGCGATCGGACTGGCCCCCGCCGGACCGACCAGCTTGCGGTCGAGACCTCCGTAGAAGTAAGTGAGGTGATTGGGATCCATGCCCATGAGTTGCAGAATGGTAGCGTGGAGATTCCGGACGTGAAATGGCCTGTCGACCACCGCGCTACCGAGTTCGTCCGTCTCACCGATTGACTGGCCGCCCCGCACGCCCCCCCCGGCCATCCACATGGTGAATCCGAAGGAATTGTGATCGCGTCCGGTGCCGGTGGCATACTCGGCGGTTGGCTGGCGGCCGAACTCGCCGCCCCAGACGATGAGAGTTTCCTCCAGCATGCCACGACGCTTCAGATCCTTGATCAGCGCCGCAATCGGCTGGTCGGTCTCGCGGGCACGGGAGCCGTGGTTCCGGACGAGGTCTTCGTGGGCATCCCAGGTGGTCTGGATGTGGTTGCCTCCTGAGTAAATCTGGACGAAGCGAACGCCGCGCTCGACCAGGCGCCGCGCAAGGAGGCACTGCCTGCCAAACGATGCGGTGTCCTTTTGATGGAGACCGTAGAGTTCCCTGGTTTCCCGGGGCTCGCCCGCGATGTTCGTGGCTTCGGGGGCTGCACTCTGCATGCGGAATGCCAGTTCGTAGCTCTCGATGCGCGCCGCGAGGGCGGAGTTGTGTGCATTGGCGGCCTCGTGTCCGAGATTGTAGTCCCGCATGAGATCGAGGAGGCGTCGCTGGTGTTGCGCGCTGATGTGCGCGGGGCGGTCGAGATTGAGGATGGGCGTGCCACGGGATCGCAACAAGGTTGCCTGGTAGTTCGCCGGCATGTATCCGCTGGCCCAGTTCTTGGCGCCGCTGATCGGACCGCCCCGGGGATCGAGCATGACCACGAAACCAGGCAGGTCCTGGTTGACGGATCCCAGTCCGTAGTTGACCCACGACCCGAGACTGGGGTCGCCACTGAGGATGCTGCCGGTGTTCATCTGCAACATGGCAGAGCCGTGCAGGGGCGAGTCGGCGGTCATGCTCTTGAGGAAGAGCATTTCATCGACGCAGGTTGCCAGGTGGGGAAAGAGGTCGGAAACGGCGGCTCCGGACTGGCCATACTGCCTGAAGTCCCAGCGCGGTTCGACAATTCGTCCTTCGTTTTTCTCTCCACCACGCCCCTTTGTCTTCACCTTGACCGTCTTGCCATCGAGGCCTTTCATCTTGGGCTTGTGGTCGAACGTGTCGACCTGGCTGGGGCCTCCATACATGTAGAGGAAAATCACGTTCTTGGCCTTGGCCGGGAAATGAGTCCCATTGCCTTGCGTGAAACGTGTGATGCCGTCTGCGGCTACGGCCTGCTGGCCGAGGAACCCGTCTCCGGCAAGAAGGCTGGTCAGGGCCAGTCCGGTAAAGCCGCTTCCGGACTGCCAGAGAAACTCGCGGCGAGTTCGGCCGCAGAAGGGATCAGAAAGGGTCTTCATGCTTACTGGAGGTAAAGGAATTCATTGAGATTGAGTGCAGCCAGGCAGAAGGAAGCGAGCGCCTGCTCAGGAGAAAGGTGATCCTCGCGCTGCAGGGTTCTGATATAATTGAGGCCAAGGGCGACCTCGGAATCCTTGACAGTCCGGCCGAAGACGCGCTGCAGCACGAAACGCACTCGCTCAGCGGGATTCTTCCCGGCCTTTGCCCGGGCGAGCCGGGCGAAAACAGAAGCCTCTTCGTTCATGAATTCGCTGTTCAGCATGTTGAGAGCCTGTGTGGGCTGGGTCGTTGAGAACCGGACGGGGCAACTGGTGTCGGTATCGGCGAGGTCAAAGCTTTCCAGGATGGGCGGACGCAGTGAGCGCTTGGCAAATATGTAGATGCTGCGGCGGGAGGATTCCTCGCGCGGTGAGAATCCCCAGCCCCAACCGGGCCGGGATTGTGTCTTGAGAACTTCGAAGGGAATCCGGGTGAAGACCCCCGGGCCACCGGCCTTGAGGTTGAGGCTTCCATTGGCCCACAGAATCGAGTCGCGGACCTCCTCGGCGGAAAGCCGGCGCATGTTGAAGCGTGAGAAGAGTTGATTGCCAGGATCCTTGGTGTGTGCGAGAGCGGAGGGTTGCGAGGACATGCGGAAGGCACGGGAGCTGAGGATGAGACGGTGCATGTGCTTCATGCTCCATCCGCTTTCCATGAACTCGAAAGCCAACCAGTCCAGGAGTTTGGGATGCGTGGGAGGACGCCCCAGCTTCCCGAAGTCATTTGGGGAGGCCACAATGCCCCGGCCAAAATGATGCTGCCAGAGGCGGTTCACCATCACCCGGGCAGTCAGGGGGTTTTTCTTGTCAGTGATCCAGCGAGCCAGTGCCAGCCGGCGCCCCGACGAATTATTGCGAACCTTTGGGACCCGGGCGCCTCCGCCTCCCAGGGCACCGGGGTAGCCGGGTTGGACCTCGGTCTCTTCAGCGTGCGGATTGCCCCGGGCGAGAACGTAGGTTGCGGGGGGAGCAGGCCCGACTTCCGAAACGCAGACGACCCGGGGTTTTTCCGGGGCCTTCTTTCTCATCGTGGCGATCGTCTCGTGGGCTTGCTCATAGTATTCCTTCTGGTGTTTCGAAAGAATCTCCTCCTTGTGTTTTTCGAAGAGGCGCTTGCGCGCCCCGGGATCGGCAGCGGCGGCTTTCCGCTGGTCCGGGGGGAGCGTTTCGAGGACGAGGTCCTCATAGGCGGTGAGCTCGCTGAGGGAGTCATTGGCCTGCTGTTCGGCCTCTTCCCGTGTGGGAGGCAGGTCGAGCCGGGTGGTCAGGCTGTCCCAGTCGATTCCAGGTTCTTCCGTCTTCACGTAGGGCTTGATGCCACGGAAGAAGGCGAGCATCCGGTAGTAGTCGCCCTGCGAAATGGGATCGATTTTGTGGTCGTGGCAGCGGGCGCAGTTGATGGTGGTTGCGAGGAAGACCTGGCTCACGGTGGTCAAGATGCCGTCTAGGTCGTCATACTGGGCGAGAACACGATCGGTCGGATCAAAGTCCCATGCGCCCAGGCGGTAGAAGGCGGTTGCGATTGTCCGTTCGGGGGTCCGGGGTTCTAATTCGTCGCCCGCAAGCTGTTCGACAAGAAACTGGTCGTAGGGCATGTCCTCATTCAGGGACTTGATGACCCAGTCGCGATATCGCCACGCCCCGGGTTTGGGCCGGTCATTCTCAAAGCTGTTGGTTTCCGCGAAACGTACGAGATCGAGCCAGTGACGGCCCCAGCGCTCTCCGAACTGGGGCCGGGCGAGTAGTTCGTTGATCGCCCTTTCGTAGGCCCGCGGGGTGCGGTCTGCAGAAAAGGCCGTGACTGCCTCGGGTGACGGGGGGAGCCCGGTGATCGAGTAGTGAAGCCGGCGATACAGAGCGGGTCGATCGAGGAGGGGGGCGGGTCGCAGGCCGTTTTCCTCCAGTTTTGTGAAGAGGAAGGCGTCAATCGGATTGGTATTCCACTCGGCGGGCAGTCCCCCGGGTAGCTCGGGGCGCTTCACCGGTTGGTAGGCCCAGTGGTCTCTGGCCTCCGGGCCCTGATGAGGGAGTCGCTCCTGTGCCTTGCTCGATGTGGCAGGGAGGAGCAGGCTGAGCGACAGCAGGAGGAGGAGAGAGATGATCTGGCCGGTTCCGGCAGGGAAGGCTGTGGTTGGTGACGCCATGAACGTGGTGAAAATCAGTCGTTGGATATTCCAAGGCCAGCGCAGGGGGGGCCAGTCAAAACTTGCTGCTGGAGCGAGGACGTTTCTTCCCGCTCTGCGTGCACGATGAGGCTACCTTCGGGAATCGGCGCCCTCTTCGCGATTGCCTCGAGGAGTCATTCGCTCCGAGGCAGGCCGTCCGGTGCCAGCACAGTGTCCGCGCTGGAAAATGGGCATGCTCCTCTCGTAGAAGCCTCGGGAGAGAGCGCATGGATGCGGGAGAAACCTATTCCTGCCGGGTAGCCGGGCGTCACAAAATGCCGTTCAGGACGCTGGCCTCCGGTGGGGGAACAAGGGTGCCAGGCAGGGATGGCAGGACTGCGCCGACTGATCGAGGAGGCTGCGGCTGGGAGGGCGTGGGATCATGCAAGTGCGACTTATTTGCATTTGCCAGAACGTGTTTGCTGCTATTGACTCACTGCAGATGGAGGCGGTTCAGCAGTCTATGGAGGTTTCACCCAGCTCCCGGTGGCCGGTGAGTGGGGATCGCATAGGCGTGGTGGCCTCCATTCTTTGCGCGATCCACTGCGCAGCAACGCCCATCGTTCTCCTTATTCTTCCGGCATTCGGAAAGGTGTGGACCCATCCGGCTTCCCACTGGTTGATGGCCTCCCTGGTCATCCCGCTGGCTGCCTTCATGGTTATGGCGGGCTTCAGGAAGCACAGGCGGAAGTGGGTTGTTGCCAGCGGGGTGCTGGGTATCGTCTTTGTTCTCATGGGAGCAGCGGCCCCCAGCTTTGGGAAGGCCTCCGAGCCGGGTGCGGCTGACGTTGAGGGGATGGTTGCCCCTGGGGAGAGTTTCGACTGCGCTGTCGGAGATGGTGCGGACCCGTCATGTGCAAGTGAGGGTGAGGAGAGCGTTTGCGAATCGGATTCAGAATGCGCTGGCTCGGAATGCGCGGACACTGCATCCGGTGAACCCGCCGAAGAGTGCGTGGACGCCTGCTGCCCATCGATTCAGGCGGATGCGGATGGGGGATGGAGCATTCATGTGCCCTTGGCGAGTATCCTGACCACGATCGGAGGCTTCTTCTTAATCGTTACGCATATTGGTAACCTGATGCGCTGCAGTTGCAGTTGCAGCGTCTGTGGCCCGGAAGAAGCAATGGCCTGACGGCCTCCTGGATTCTGGTGCGTTATGCTCTTTTCGAGGGGGCCCTTGCAGGCGGTGGGAACAGGGGGCGGAATGCGGTGGGCCTGAGGCGGCCCTGAGGCGGCCCTGAGGCGGCCCTCTCCTCAAAGCGGTCAAGACAGGTCCCTTTTCAGGAATATCTCACAAATGCAAAAAGTTTGCAGTTGCGACTTGACCGCAGCTCTGCCGGCGGTAGAAAAACGCAACTAATTCGCGTTTATGACTCGTTTGTTTGGTTTGATTGTAATCGGGCTCTATGGAGCGTTCGTGGGTTCAGCCGCGTATGGGGCAGTCTGGACTTCCGGTCATGGAGATATCGGAATTGGCTTCGACGGGAAAAGTTTTGAGCCCCACTTCCACTTCCACGAGGAGGAAGAGCACGATGATGACCACGGGGATGATGATGACCACGGGGATGATGATGACCACGGGGATGATGATGACCACGGGGATGATGACCATGACCACGACCACGAGGAAGGGGAGCATGCGGTGATCGACGGCGCCGAGCCTACCAAGGAAGAGTATGGAATCGGCGAGCTTACGATCCGCTTTGGTGGCCCTCGCCAGCCGGGTGCCGGCATTGCTGATTCCGGGGCCTCAACGGTTTATGTTCTCGCTCAGGACGAGGGCTTGGCGGACGCCTTGGAAAGCCCCTGGATGGGCTGGTCCATTGAGGAACTCGACGCGGGCGTTTTCCAGAATGACACGGTAACTCTTTCGCTTCTGGGAGTGGACGGCCCCGGCGTGTTCTCTCTCTGGAACACCGGTCCTTTTGGTGGGGATGTCACAATCATGTCCAGCGCGGTTGGATCGGATGCTCCGGGGAGCCTGGCGATGACTCTCGATCCGGGCCATTTCCACTACAATGTCGGGTTCAGCGAGAAGGGGGACTATGAGGTGACCCTGCGGGCCGAAGGCACGCTGGCTGGAACCGACCAGACCCTCTCGGAGGATTTCACGGTTCGCTTCCAAGCTGTGCCAGAGCCTTCCTCCCTGTTCCTTGTGCTGCTGGGTGGCTTGGCGGCCCTCCGACGCAAGAGGGCCTAGGGCTTGTCCAACTCAACTGGCGGAGTTTCGTCCGCGTTCCCCAAAAATGAAGCGAGGGTTCACCATGGTGGAGCTGCTCGTGGTGATCGCGATCATCGCAGTTCTCAGTGCGCTTGGTTTCGGAATGGTGAGCGCGGGTATAGTCCGGGCAAAGCAGGCAAACTGCCTGAGCAACATGAGGCAGATCGGCATTGCCCTGAACTCCTTCGCGGTGGACAACAGTGGGTATTTCCCGGAAACGACCCATACGGCTGATTTGAACAGGGCATGGATTGCGGCCCTCGAGGAAGAGCTGGGACCGGGATACGATGATTTTCGCCTGTGCCCGGCAGACCCCAACCTGGAGGAGCGTAAGGAAAGGGGAGGAACGAGCTATGTGCTCAACAGTTATATATTCGTTCCCGAAATCGGGCCCTTCGGGGAAGAATTGAGTCCGCCGCTCAATAACTTGAATAATATTCCCGACCCGCAGCGCACGTTGATGGCTTTCATCGTTTCGGACCATCAGACCGTCGAAGCCACCTCGGACCACACGCACTCCCGCGCCTGGACGGGGAGCTGGAAGGACGTTCTCCGGGATATCCAACCCGACCGGCACCGGGCAGGGTCAGCGGCTCCCGATCATTCCAAGGGGGCGGCCAACTATCTCTTTGTTGATGGTCATGTCGAAAGCTGGCAGGCAAGCGAGGTTAAACGACGGGTCGAAGCGGGAGAGAATATTGCCGAACCTCCCGGGTTGGGCGAGGACGGATAGGTTATGGCTGTGTCAGGCAGGAAGGCAGGTGGGACAAAACTGGGGCTCCAGTTCCGGAGGATTCTCACGCTGACTGTTTTTCTTCCAGTAGCGCAAGCTTCGGAGATCCTGAAGACGATTCATGTCGATCACGCCTTCCGCTACGACGGTGGGGAGTGGGAAATTGTCATTCATGGCAACGATGGCGACCCCGACCTTGACCCCGAGCAGGCGGTCATGGTTGTCGTCGATCAGCCCTTTCCGGACAGGGGAGGGCGGGTCGTCCGCCCTGCGGGGAGCCAGTGGGATTTCCTCGGGGTTGGCGCGAATGAGGATCTCTGGCTGATTCCGCAGGCTTATACACCTTGGCTTTGGCCGGGATGGAGGACGGAAGGTTTTTTCGCGGAGTATTACGATGACGACCCGAGGCTGGGGTTTACGTCTCGTTTCGTGAAGATCTCCCTGCAGGGAGTTATGTATTCCGGCTCCGGGGAGGGGCAATTCTCGATCTGGAGCAACCAGACTGGAGGAGTGATCAAACAGTGGATGGCCAGCGCCGATGGGATCAGCGAGGAAGATGCTTACTATTTCTCATCCGGGCACGCGCACAACAACTTCGGGTTCAGCGATCCGGGTGTTTACCGGGTCGACTACAAGGCATCGGCCTTTCTGTCTAACGACGGGGGCGGCCTTCCGGTTGGAACGAGTCCGGTGGAGAGTCCGGTCCAGAGTTTCTATTACGCGGTGGGCACGTTTGCGGAATGGAAGGCCAACCACTTCGAGCCCCACCAGTTGATCGACGAGAACCCCGACGATGGCATTCCTGAGGTTGCCCACTATCATGCGGACACCGACAATGATGGGACAGGGCTGCTGCTGGAGTATGCCTTCAACCTCTTGCCGCAGGAGAGGGATGCTCAGGTGCTGGTTCCGGGTTCAGGGACAAGCGGACTACCGGCGGTCTTTCTGGCACAATCGGAGAGTGGCCCGGTCCTTGTGATCGAGTATCTCCGGCGCCGTGCTTCGGGGGCCCCTCGACTGAATTACCATCCGGAGTTTTCATCCACCCTCGACACGGGGTGGACGGTTGGCGAGAGCGAGATGGTGTCCCCGGTTGACGAGACGTGGGAACGGGTCAGGGTGGAGGATCCGGAGCCTTTCGGCGGAGGTTCTTCCCGCTTTGGGCGGGTGCGGGTGGAGCTCTGGTAATTCCTGGAGGGGTGTAGGCCTCCTTTGCCAGCGATGGACGGAGGGGATCCTGGTTCGTGCGGCCACAGGACCGCATGAAGATTGGATCCCTCCAGGAATCACTTTCAGAGGTCCATGGGATTGAAGCCGGGGCGGTATTGCCGTTTCAGAATGGTGTGGTTTGCTTGCTCGCTGTTCGTGAAGCGGTAGCTGCTGGAGTCCCAGTCAAGGTTGGTGCCTGGAAAGCGGGTGGCCTTGACCGCCAGAAGGCTCGGTTCAGTGATGCGGAGAGCCATTGGGAAGGGAGTCCTGTGGGAGGGTTTCGTGCCGAGGCATGCGTCGACCCAGTCATGCCAGTGGCTTGTGGATTGGACCTCGGGAAGGGGCTCCTGGACCTGTTTTCCGTCGCGAAAGATCCACATTTCACCTAGGTCGCCCAGGAGAAGGGCGCCGCCCTCGCAGATGACAAGAGTCCTGTTGAAGTAGGGTTTGATGCTGGGAAGGCCCAGCTTGGTGAAGTCGGGGCGCAAGGCGCCGTCATTGTAGTGGAGAACAAATTTTTTGCGGGCGAAGCGTTCGCCACCTGGAAAGGTAATGGTGCTTCGATTGTCTGCGGAATGGGCGTGGCCGGCGGGACGCGCCGTATGGGTGACGACCGACTCCGGGGAAGCCAGGTCGTAGGCGTAGAAGAGAACGTCGATGAGATGGCAACCCCAGTCGCCGAGCATGCCGGTGCCGGTCTCCCACCAGCCCCGCCAGCGGCGCGGGACGATTTCCGCGGAGTAGGGGAGCCGGGTGAGGAGGGGGCCGTTCCAGAGGTCCCAGTCCATATGGCCGGGAATCGGCTCGGCCTTGGGTAAGGCGCTCCAGGGAGTGGGCATGCAGGAGTCGCGCTGCATCTTCCCGGTCCACACATGAGCTTCGAGTGGTTTCCCGAGCCGGTCCTGGCGGAGGAACTCGATGGCTTTGAGCCGGCCTTCGTTGGTAGCCCGTTGCGTGCCCATCTGTGTGATGAGATCGGGCCGCCCGGGGAGGGCTTCCTTCACGAGGCGGAGCTCGTCCAGTTGCTGGACGAGGGGCTTCTGGGCGTAGACATGTTTGCCATGTTTGAGCGCGGTCAGGATCATGAGAGCATGTTGAAAGTCGGGCGTGTCGATGACCACGGCGTCGAACTTTTCGCCGTGCCGGGCGAAGGCTTCGCGGTAGTCTCTTTCCCTGAAGGCATGGGGAAAGGGTTCGGAATACTTGTCCAGCCATTCGCCATTCACATCGACGAAGCCCGTGAATTCGACTTTCGGATGGGTAAGCAATTCCCGGCGATCGAGCTGTCCGATCCCTCCGGCTCCGATCTGCATGATCCGGAGATTACTGTTCCTGTTGGCTCCGGCTCCCAGCGAGACCGGGGAGCTGGCAGATGCCGCGAGACTGGTTGCTGCGGTCCTGAGAAAGTGGCGCCGGGAGGTCATTGCCCCAGTGTAGAGGGAGAGCGGCAGGGAGCAAGGCGGGGAGGAGGGGGCATGTCTCCCAAGGGGGCGCTGCTGCTGCTTCGGCAGGCCTTTCCTGAAGGTTACGTTTCCTGTAATCAATCATCCTTGGTCCGAGCCCGTTGGGACGATTGACAAGGTCATTCCCGATCGGCAAAAGGAACCAGCCACCAATCCTGCAAGGTCTGCCGTGAGGAACACCTGGTTCAGCCGTCTCGTTGTCGCTTCCTGTTTCATCCTGTCTCCGGTCCACGCTGAGGTCAGGTTGCCCAAGGTGATCAGCAGCCAGATGGTCATGCAGCGAGGGCGGCCGGTTCCGATTTGGGGTTGGGCCGATCCAGGTGAAGAGGTCACGGTCAGGTTCAGGAGGGCGACGGTCGTGACCAAGGCTGATGCGGAGGGTAACTGGAGGGTGGAGCTGCCCGCCCAGAAGGCGGATGGCACCGCCTATCGCATGACCGTCCGGGGGAAGAACAAGATTGAATTGCACAATATCGTTGTGGGCGATGTGTGGGTCGCTTCCGGGCAGTCGAATATGGAAAAACCCCTGGGTCCGGCTCCGGGGCAGACTCCCTGTCAGGATTGGCAGGAGGAAGTTGCGGCAGCCGATTTTCCACAGATCCGCCTGCTGGAAATGCCGCCGAGGGATGCGGAGAGACCGCTATCCGATGGGGATTGTGAGTGGTTGCCCTGTTCCCCGCACACGATTTTGCGTCAACGCGGCCGGGGAGCGGGTTACTCGGCCTGTGCCTACTTCTTTGCACGGAAGCTTCATAGGGAGCTGCAGGTTCCCATCGGCATGATTGCCGCCAGTGTGGGCGGAACTCGCTGTGAGCCATGGACCCCGGGAAGAGACGGGAGATTATACAACGGTATGATTGCGCCGCTGACGCCCCTGGCCATCCGGGGTGCTATTTGGTACCAGGGCGAGTCCAACGTGGGAGACGGTCTCAGGTATGCTGATCGGATGAAGGTCCTGATCGAAGGCTGGCGGGAGGCGTGGGGGTATGACTTTCCGTTCTACTTTGTCCAGATCGCGCCCTTCTCGGGGTATCGCCCCGGGAGCCTGCCCGAGCTCTGGGAAGCGCAGAGTCGAACCCTTGGGATCCCCGGGACCGGGATGGTGGTGACGACGGACCTCGTTCCGGCAATCAGCGATATCCATCCTGTCAACAAGGTGGACGTGGGCGAGCGGTTGGCCCTCTGGGCGCTGGCCAGAGAGTATGGGAAAAAGGTTGTTTGCTCTGGTCCGCTCTACGACGCGATGAAGGTTGAGGGGAGCAGGATCCGGTTGTCTTTCGCGCACGTCGGTGGTGGGCTGAAGGCCCGCGATGGTAAAGCGCTGATTGAATTCGAGATCGCCGGTGAGGATGGCCGGTTCGTGCCGGCCCAGGCCAGAATCGATGGTGACACGGTGCTTGTGTGGTCCCATGAAGTTGGCACTCCGGTGCAGGCCCGTCTTGGCTGGTCTAATGAGGCGTATCCGAATCTGACCAACGATGCGGGACTGCCTGCCTCTCCCTTTAGAACCAGAGACTGGCAGGGGGGGGCAGGAGAGTGATCAGGAAGACGGTTTCTCTGGAAGAAGGCAGATGCGCAAGCCCAGGTGCCGGCCGAAACGCCGGGGGGAATTGTGGTCGCGGTAAGCGGACCGGCTCCGCCAGGCGCTAGCGCCCCAGAATCCTCCGCGGACCACGCGAGCTGTTCCACTCGCCGGCCCCCCCGGGTCAGCAGGGACCGAATTCTCATAGTAGGTCCACGCATACCAATCCCGGCACCATTCCGCCACATTTCCGTGCATGTCATAGAAGCCCCATGAGTTTGGTTTTTTCCCTCCGACGGGATGTGTCTTGCTCAGGGAATTCTCAAGGTGCCATCCGTATTCGTGAAGCCCTGGTTTGTCCCCCCCAAAACAGAAATGTCTCTGGCTCCCGGCTCGACAGGCATATTCCCATTGTGCCTCGGTCGGTAAGGCGAAGGTTCCCAGGTCTGCGCCGAACGTGGCGTTGAGTTTCCCGATGAACTCCTGGCAGTCATTCCAGCTGACCCGCTCCACGGGCTTGCGATCGCCCTTGAAGCGACTTGGATTTGTGTTCATCACCGTTTTCCACTGGGCCTGGGTCACCTCGTAAGCACCCAGGTAAAAGGGTCGGGTGATCTTGATGGGGTGGGCCGGCTTGCTCTCCTTGTCTCCCATCATGAACGTGCCCGGAGGAACCATCACCATTGCGATCTGCACTCCTCCCCCGAGGTCCACCGCCAGCGTTTTCAGAGGCTGGGCATCCTCGCTGGCGACGGCGCCCGGGCAGATCGGGAGGATGACGAAGCAGGCCAACAACAGGGTTCTCATGTGCTGTTCTAAGAGGGGCTCCCGGGGCCTGAAGCTTGCGCCCGGGTGAGAGTATGCGGCTACCAGTCCCCTGCGACGAGCCTGAAAGCCCGGTTTAAAGCGAGAGGAATGGTTCTCGTTGGTTTGATCGTCCTTGGCCCTCGAAGGGCCTCAACCCTCCACGCGTGTTCTCCCGATGATGGGAATAGCGAGTTCTGTTTTCGGGGCGCACCGGGATGCGGGGTTTCCCGACGGTAGTGCTGGGGTGGTGGGCACGCGGGAAATCCATCCGTGTCAACGGGTTAGTTGCGTTCGACTTTCCATGTTCCTTCGGCGGAGAATTCCACGCCGATTTTGCCAACCGCGGCGCGGGCTCCCCGGGTATCGACCCTCGTCCTTGTGTTCTCGACCAGAGCCCTGACATCTTCACCCTCGTTGTAGGGCACAAGGACACTGAGGAAGACCTTCGCTTTTCCGGCGGTCATGCTTGCCGCAACCCATGTGCTATTGGTCTTGATGTCGCGGGACAAGTCATGCGTCGAGTCGTGCTGGAGCTGGCCATAACTCTGGTCGGAAGAGGGATGGAAGAAGACAAAAACACGCTTCTGCCGTTTGGTTTGCCACAGGGCATGATCATAAGCGGGGGCGTGGAACCAATGACGTCGTCCATCATGTTCAGGCGGATTATTCTTAAAGTTCCGGGCGACCGATCCGTTTGACCGCACGGTTTCCTTCCACTGGCCATCAGCCCGCAGACACCAGATCGGTCCGGCGCGGTAGCCATTGTTCTCTGGACCTGCGGAATAGGTGTCCCGCACAACCAGAACCCCTTCCCGGGTGAGGACCGTATCACGTGTCCATTCGCTCTGTGCTCCGAAGTAATTTTTATAGGTCAAGCTGCCGAAGGAGTCGCCGGCGCGGTCTTCGCTCCGGACCCTGTCCGGGTTGAGAATTCCGCCGCGAACATCATGGGAGGGAGCCTCCGTGCGATCGTTGAGGATCATGTCGGAGACGAGAGCGGGTGGACGGGTTTGCCCGTAACGCCATCCCTGTCGGAAACGAAGATAGGGGGAGTTACTGATGCCGAGGAAGTCAAAGGCCACGCGGGTGTAGTCTTTTGCCAGATCAAAGGAGTGAGAAAAGCCGTGAACCCTCAATGCGTACTGGTAGCCGGCCTCGACGGTCACGAGCAACGCTTGATTCACGATGGTCCCGGGCGTGTTGAGGGCCTCCCATCCGGCTTCCGGCGCCCCATGTTTCCGGCGGGATATCTTGAGCCGTTTCGGAGCTGAGGAGAAGTGCTCCAAGGGGAGTTCCCCCTTGGGGCCTGCCAGACGGAGATTGCGGATGAAAACCTGGTCATCTGGTGCGGTTGCGTCCGTATTCCCATTCAAGCGGATCGTGACGCTGCTGAGGGTGTAGTTGTTGTTGAGATAAACGAGACCGTCCATGTTTGCGGCTGAGCCACCAACGAGGTCATCCCTGCGTCGCCAGGTCCAGTGATCGTGAAGGTCGGGCCGGAACACCCAGTTTTTTGAATCCGGCCCGGTGCGGCTGTGGGCAATATCCGGCAAGCTGCACGAGGCCCGCCGCCAGGTGCCGGGGGTCTGATCGAGGAACGGGGTGTTCAGCTGGAGTTCGGGTCTGGCCGCATGTAGCGGAAAGGCATCGGAGGGATGCCGTACCATCAGCATGTCGTAGAAAGACTGGCCAATGAAGATTCCATTGTACTTGCCGGCGGAGCCGATCAGCCTGGCGCCGTCGACGCAGTATTCGTAAAGGCGGCCCATGGCGTCATCGAAGCAGTGCATGTATTCGTTGTTGCGGTCGTAAAGGTAGTACGACACGAAGGCCGCCCCCCGTCCGCGTTCCGCTCGAAGATAGAGGCGCTCCTTGATTCGGTGAATGGTTGGGCTGAGAAGGCTGACGGAGGATCCTGCCCCGGGCTCTTCAGGATCCATGTTCCTGGCCACGAACCATGCGAAGCGCCGCTGATAGGCGGCCCGCCATCGCTTCCGGAGCTCTCCCTCCGGAGGCTCCGGGCCGATGCTGTTCTGGACAGCAGCCCAGAGGAACTCCCCGTCCTTGAATTCCTGTGCGGCTCGATACCAGAAATCCGGGATGAGAATGTCTCCATAGTAGGTTGTCTGCCAGGGATTGCTGAAAATTTCCTCCGGGGTTACTCGCCGGTTCACCTGAAAGGCCGAGTTGGGGGCTCCGCGGACACCCATGCCACGGTTGTAATGGAGATAGCGCTTTGCCACCGCATGAATCAACCTGCGATCAGCAGGTTTCAGGATTTTCCCGGTCTGGGTCGCGATCTCCATCAGGCCGGTCAGGTGAAGTCCGCCATAGGGTTGATGGTTGACTTCGAAAATATCACCGTGCTCAGCAAACTCGCGCCACTGCCGGTCGATCCACTGGCGGAGTTCGGCGGCTCGCGGCATGTCGGGAAAAAGCCTGAGGGCCGCCGCGAGGCCCCCGGTGTTCTTGTAGGGACGATTATTGGCACCGCGTTCGAGCAGGTTGAAGTCGAGGAAGTTCTTGCCGAGACTCTGAACGACGATTTTTCGAAACAGCGCCTGCTCGGCACTGGTCAGCATCTCCCGGGCGACCAGTTCCTCGAAGATAACCATGCGGGCGTGGGAGCCCCACCCGCCGTGCCCGCCTCCACCGTGCACGTCTCTCTTGAAGGTATGGTTTTCACCAAACCCCTTCGACTTGTTGCCCTCCATGGAGGTGTGGAAGATGTAGAACATCTTCTCCTCACCTCTGGCCTCGAGGGCACGGTAGCGATCAAAGATGGCACCCCTGAAGTAGGCTGCGAGCATCTTGAGGGTGTTCCTGTCCTGCCTCCCTTCGTCAATGTAGCGGCGCAAGAGGAGCTCCCAGCCGAACCAGGCGCGCGAAAACGAATGACGAGGCGCCTGTGCCGTGTTGCTGCGCAGTTGGGCAGCTGCCGCGGTAATGTCGGGGATTCCCGCGTATGTATGGGGAAGCTGCCCAACTGCGGATGAGATGGGAATCCCGAGGAGGGCAGTGAGGGCAAACCTGATCATCGAGCTCAGAGCGTCCTTGGAATGACTGCTTTTTTTTTTAAGGTTCGGCGAGAGCTTTTTTAAGCCGGGGGCTGCCCCTGGTCGTCATGACCCTTCATGCAGGATTCCCGGGTCTTTTCCGGGTCCCCACGGACGATCTTTCCTGAGGTTCGCCTTTTTTACCGCGGAATTCATGCAGGATGCACATCTCTTCTGATCCGACGGGCATACTTTGCCCTTGAGGAAGGGGCGACAACCTCGATTCTTCAGCGTGCTCCTGCTTCGATCCCTTCTTCTTCTAGGTCTTCTCTTCCTGCAGCCCTGTTTCGGAAAAAATCCGGACCGTTTTACACATCCGGGTGTACTACACAGCAGTTCGGACCTTGAATTTGTACGGGAGAAGATAGGATCGGAGGAAGAGCCGTGGTTTTCTGCCTGGCAGGCGCTGGTATCGCATCGGTGGGCGTCCCTGGAGCACGATTCGCGGGCCCACGCCGATGTTGTTCGCGGTCGGCGCGGGAAGAACAACGTGGGGATGAGAGAGCTGATGGATGATTCGGCGGCGGCCTACACTCATGCTCTTCACTGGTCAATGAGCGGGGAGAGCGCCCACGCCAGGAAGACCATTGAGATCCTGAACGACTATGGCCGTACCCTCAGCTCCATCTCTGGTCATGATGCCCGTCTCCTCGTCGGGATTACCGGTATTCACTTCATCAATGCGGCGGAACTGATCGCATACAGTGATGCCGGGTGGAGGGCTGCTGACCGAGAACGCTTCGGGAGGATGCTGCGCGAAGTCATGTATCCGGTCATTGAGAACTTTTATCCGACTGCCAATGGAAACTGGGATGCCTCCATGATCCAGACGATGATGGCAATGGGCGTTTTCCTCGATGACCGCTCGATCTATCAGCGTGGCGTTGACTACTTTCTCAAGGGCAGGGGAAACGGCAGCCTCACTAATTACATCAAGCCATCGGGCCAGTGCCAGGAGAGCGGGCGTGACCAGCACCACACCCTGATGGGGCTTGGATACCTTGCTTCTGCAGCTGAAATCGCGCGCAACCAGGGGCTGGATCTCTATGGGACGGCCGGGAACAGACTGGCCGCCGCCTTCGAGTATTGTGCCAAGTATGGCTTGGGGCACGATGTGCCTTTCGAGCGTTTTGTGAGTGTTGACGGCCGATACGATCACGAAAGGATTTCCGAGGTGGGCCGGGGGTGGAGCGTGCCGGTATTCGAGCTCCCCTACCGCCACTATCACCTCCGCAGCAAAATCCCGATGCCCTTCAGCGAGAACATGCTGCGAAAACTGCGACCGGAGAAGCCTACCGTGGACCACAAGCCGTGGTCGACCCTGATGTTTGCGCAGGGAGTGTTGCCGGTTAAAAGGGTAGGCCTGCGGGTAGAGATGCTCACTTCCATCCAGGGAACAGACCGGTGGGACTGGTGGCAGGCCCGGACAGCACAAGTTCCGGGTGAGGAGCCGCTGTGGGTCACAACCATGTCAGAGACCGGGAAGGCCGTTTCGCACGACTTTCATGACATCTACCAGACTCTCAGCCGGGACGGGGGAAAGACCTGGAGCAAGCCAGCGCTCATCCCCTCCCTGAGACGTGCCAGTCACGAGGACGGCTTCGAAGTGGCTATTGGCGATTTGTGGCCGACCTGGCATCAGAAAACCGGGTCGGTACTGACGACTGGAAAGACCTTCAATTTCGAGGGGGGCAAGCGCGAGATCTTCACCAGGGAAAAAGTATCATATGCGGTCATGAACCCGAAGAGTGGCGAATGGGGTCCGATGAGGTTCCTGTCCATGCCGGAGAAGGACCATGCCGGGGAGCCGATCGTGGCCGCGAATGCAGGCAACAACCAGCGCGTCGACCTGCCGAATGGTGAGATCCTTCTGCCGGTCCGTTACCAGAGAGGTGCTGCACGTCGCAACTACACCAGCGTGGTGGTCCGCTGTGGGTTCGACGGAAAAACCCTCGCCTACAGGGAACATGGTTCGGAGTTGAATATTCCCCGGGACAGGGGGCTCTACGAGCCATCGCTCACCGAATTCGAAGGCCGGTATTACCTGACCCTGCGCGCCGACCATTCCGCTTTTGTGACAAAGGGAGATGATGGGATTAATTTCGAGCCGATTCGCGAATGGAAATTTGACGATGGGACACCCTTGGGCAGTTACAACACGCAGCAGCACTGGATTACGGCAGGGGGAGGGTTGTTCCTGGTCTATACCCGCAGGGGAGCGGACAACGACCATGTGTTCAGGCATCGTGCTCCCCTGTTCATCGGGCAGGTCCATCCCGAAACGCTTCGCGTAATCCGGGACACCGAACGGGTTCTCATCGCGCAAAACCATGCCACCCTGGGAAACTCAGGGGTGTGCTGGCTCAATGAAAACGAAAGCATGGTGACCTGTGGAGAAGGGCTTCTTCGTCTCGGCAAGCGCAAGGGGGAGCCCAACAAGGTGCATTTCGTGAAGGTTATTGCCGGCAGGTAGTTGTGCAGCCGGTCGCTTGGTTGCGGCTTCCGGGCCCTGAGGTTGGAATACACCGTGTCCCGGTAACCGCCTTCAAGAAAGCCCGGGTGGGCGCAGCGGTGGGCTCGGCATCAAATCGTGTGTTGGGGGTGGTCCGGCAGCGCCAGGCAACCAGCCTGTATTTGATTTAAGAAATTGCTCAGGCAGGGTGTTTCTCGCAGACTCTTCCTCAGTCCCGAATTCCATGCCTGACACCTCGCTTGTCCCTGCACCCTTGCGGGTCAGAACCCTCGCGGTCTGCGCGGCCTCTTTTCTAGCGGGTGCCGGCCTCGGCGTTGCCCAGATCGCAGACCTCATTCGGAACAATATCTCTCTGCCTGAGGACGTGGATGCCGGGAATGCCAAGCCCGCCGATATTGATGGGGACGGGGATATAGATTTCGTCATTCAGGACTTCGCCATCGTCCCGGGGAGGTCATTTGGCCACAGAATCGCATGGGCTCGAAATGACGGGGGTGAGGACTGGGCGGTCCTTCCGATATCAAATGCCGAGGAGACATATTCAGATTTTCCCTTTGATGTGGCAGACATGGACAATGATGGGGACCTGGATGTGGTTACCGGGTCTTTTGGCCAAAGCTTCACAACCACTGGATGGGACCTGGGACGGGGGGCTGCGCTGCGGGTTCACACGAACAATGGCCAGGGCTCCTTCACCCAGACGACGATTCTCGAGACGAACTTTTTCAATCAGAGTTTCACCGGGGCAAAGTTTATCGTTGGCGTTGCTACGGCAGACCTCGATCGTGACCGAGACCTCGATATCATCATTCTGCAAGGGAGTTCAGTGAGCCGCATTGCGTGGATCCCCAACAACGGGGACGGGAGTTACGGGGGGGTCCAGGTAATCTGGCAGGAGGACGGCCTGAATCCTTCAGGAGTCGCCACCGGAGATGTGGACGGAGACGGGGATATCGATGTTGTTGTCAGTACTTTCCCTCGGAGGATCGACCGTTTAGGCGAAATAATCTGCATGAAGAATCCGTTAAGGGGGGGCGGTCAATGGAAGAGGACAGTGGTCCCGGAAACCAGTTGGCTTGGGGCGGGAAAGGAGATCTTTCTTGCGGACATGGATAATGACTCGAAGCTTGATATAGCTGGGTTATCGGCCACATCCAACCCACGCTTTGGTTATCATCGAGGTGATGGGAGGGGGAATTTCACTGGTGCGTTCGGATTGAACCCGAACACTTTGTGGAACCTCCCCGCCGCCGGCCGTCTGGAAGGATTCCATGTCGTGGACTTCGATGGGGACGGCGACCTGGACTGGTTCATGGGGAGGCCTTCGAGCAACAATGTTCTCTACCGCGAGATGGAAGGAGGACAGCTCTCCCGGATGCTTTCCCTGACGCTGTCTCGAATGGACGAACCGTTCGGTTGCGGAGTCGAGACTCGTTGCAGTGGCACAGGATTGTTTACTGCGGACGTCAATGGAGATGGCAGACTGGACCTGGTCACTCATGGAGCGGTAATGACCTGGTGGGACCTGGTTCCCGATGAGGTTCCCCCGGATACGGTGGACACCGATTCAGATGGCATCACCGACGCCTTGGAGTTGGAACTCGGAACCGACCCCAACAATGCGGGTGATCGTCCCATCGAGACCGGTGGCAGCATCGGGATTAATTTTGTCAGTGCCCGCGATTCAACCGGTGTGATTCTTCCGGGGGAGCGAGCGGGATATCCGGAGGTCGCTCAAACGAACTGGAACAATACAGACGGGGAGACGAGTGGAAATAATTTAAACTTTCTCAGGGAGGGGATTACGCTGATTGACAGCGACGGGCAGGACAGTCGCGCCATTGTGACCTGGGACGCGAGTGATAGCTACTTCTCCAGTAATGGGAGCGGGTCCGGGGACAGCAAGTTGATGAACGGCTACCTTGACAATGTCGGGCCTGAGGGATTCGCGACAGTCGATATTCTGAACATTACCTATGCGAATTACGATGTATACGTCTACATGGGAGCGGATATGAACGGACGGCTTGGGGCAATCGAAAGCACAACCGCCGGACAGACCTTCTCCTACGCGACTTTCTCCCAGTTCTCCGACATTGAGGGAGCCTTCCCGGATTTCTACACGATGACTGCGAATCAAGGGACCGGACACCCCCTCGCAAACTACTGCGTCTTCCGCAACCAGTCTTCGGGCTCCTTCTCGGTGCGGATCAACCGGGGGATCAACAACTCGGGAATCCACGGCATCCAGATCGTTCCCACCAATCCGGAACTGATAGAGGGCGCCGGGTCCTCTCCGGCGAATGCCATTCCGCTCGGAGTCCTTGGCGACCGGGAGACGGTTGTGGCCTTCAATACCTTTGAATCACTCATTGACACGGAAATGGCTCTTTTCACCTCCGGGGGCGTTCTCGCTGCAGAAAACAACGATGCCGAGGAGACGCTGCAAAGCAGCTTCGCCTACAGTGGTCTGTTGCCGGGGACGTGGTATCTTGCGGTCGGGGCTTTCGATACGGGCTTTGCGGACGGGTTTTCAGCGACCGGGGGGCCTTCCGGGGGCATCTTCACTCTCAATGTCGGTCCCTCGGGTGAGAATTTACGGGCTCGCATTCCGGAGGCTGGGGCAGCGTGGTTTTCATTCGAGATGCGCCCCAACCCGCTGGGGCTTTCTCCAGAACGTCCAGTAAGGCTGGGAATTCTGGGTGATGGGAGTCTCCCACTCACCTTCAGCACAGTGGGATCCACCATCGACACGGAGATGGCTCTTTACGGTCCCGAGGGGAATTTGCTCCTTGAAAATGATGATTTCGGTGGAACCAGACAAAGCCTCATCAGTGCGCCAAACCTCGCGGAAGGAACGTATTACGTCGCGGTCGGTCAGTATGATACAGTCTTCAGGGATGGATTTTCCGTTGAGGCATCCCCGGAGGGTGCCAGCTTTGTGCTGAGAGTGGGAACAGGGCAACCAATTGCAGGGAGCCTTCCAGAAGACGGTATACGATGGTTCACCTTTGATGTAGCCCCGAGCCCTCCTCCCGAGGTGTCTGTTGCCTCGGTCTGGCTCAGCGATGGGAATGTCAACATGAGCTGGCAGACAACTGCAGGTATGCGCTATCTGGTGCAACGCTCTTCCGACCTAGAAACCTGGCAGAATGTCGGGAGCTTGAGAACGGGAACGGGAAATCCGTTACAGCATTCCCAGGGGGCCTCGAACGATAGAGAGTTTTTCAGGGTGGTCATCCCCTGAGCTTTTCGTGATGCTTTCTGACAAGAAAGGCTGTGAAGGCCCCTGAAGAAAAAACGCCTTCGGGTGGAACAGACCGCGAAGGGTTTTCAGCTGTCCCGGCGATTTGGATTGGCACGCCGGGCAATCCCGGAAATGGTCGTGACGCCCAAACCCGATGTCGAACGGATCCCTGTCAGTAAAACTGCAATTCGCTGTGTTTGCGGCCCTTTGTTGTGGTCCGTTTGTCCGGGCAGAGGAAGAGCGGGCAGGGCCGGACTGGTGGGCTTGGCAACCAGTCCGGGCGGTGGAGGTGCCGGACAGCAGTCAGAATCATGTGATTGACGCCTTCGTGGCGGCGAAACTGGAGGACCATGGGCTGGAGCTCTCGAAGATGGCGTCGCCGCGGGCACAGATGCGGCGACTGTATTTTGATCTGATTGGCATGCCGCCGACGGTGGAGGAGGTGCGCGCGTTTGAGGCGGATCCGAGTGAAGAGGCTTACCTGAGGGTGGTGGACGGGCTCCTCGAGTCCCTCCATTATGGCGAACGATGGGCCCGACACTGGCTGGATGTGGCGCGTTTCGGGGAGAGCGATGGCTTTGAGCGAAACAGTCCCCGCGACAACCTCTGGCCCTATCGGGACTGGGTGATCAAGGCCCTCAACACAGACATGCCCTATGATGAGTTTGCCCGCATGCAGATTGCGGGGGACCACTTGAATCCCGGGTTTGAGGGGATGTCGGCGGTGGCCTTCCTGACCGCTGGCTTACACAACACGGTTGTCGGCAGCAGCGAGTTCATGAGGAAGACCAAGCGTCAGGATGAACTCGAGGATATCACGGGGACAGTCGGGCAGACTTTCCTCGGCCTCACTGTGAATTGCGGGCGCTGCCACGACCACAAGTATGATCCGATTTCACAGAAGGAATACTACCAGCTGGCTTCCGCCCTGAGGGGGGTCTATCGCCGCGAACTGGAGGTGGAGGACTCGACGGCGGTAGCGCAACGGGCGGCAGTGGGTATTCGACTGGAGGAGATTTCAAAACGGATGGGAGAGATAGAAAAGGTGGGGCGTGAGGGGGCGCTGGCAAAGCGGGCGCGGTCAGGGAACGGACCGCAGAAGGCCCTCCTGCCACAGCCGTATGCACGCTGGGAGTTTGAGGGCGACCTTAAGGACAGCCTGGGAGGGTTGCATGGAACAGCGGTGGGAGGTGCACGGGTTGAAGGTGGGATGCTGGTGCTCGATGGCTCAAGTGGTTTTGTGAGAACAGAGGCGCTGGAAGCCGACGTCGGGGAAAAGACGCTGGAGGCATGGGTTCTCCTCGACACCCTGGAGCAGAAGGGTGGCGGGGTGATCAGTCTCCAGACGAATGACGGTAACACTTTCGATGCGATTGTGTTCGGAGAGCGAACGGCAAAGTCCTGGATGGCGGGTAGCAACCGGTTCGAACGTTCCGAGTTGCATGGTGGGCCGCCGGAGGCAGAAGCGCACAAGGGTGCGGTCCATGTGGCGATCGTCTACCGAAATGACGGAACGATCACGCGCTATCGCAACGGGGTCCCATACGACAAGGCCTACCGAGCCAAGCTCCAGCCGTTTGCCAAGGGGGAGGCGCACCTCGTCTTTGGCCTGCGCCATGGGACAGAGGCAGGCGCGGGAACGTTGCTCCGGGGTAAGGTCCTGCGTGCGCAGTTATACACCCGGGCGCTGACTCCGGATGCGGTGGCCGCCTCGGCGGGGGTGGAGAGCAATTTCGTCCCCGAGAAGGAGTGGCTTGCTTCCGTGGGGCGGGAGGTGCGCGAAGAATGGTTGAGCCTCCGGGCGGAGGCCACACGGCTTCGCGAGGAAGTGAAGAGCATTCAGGGAAGCAAGCGAAAGATTTACACGGTGAGGTCAGACAGCCATCCCGGAACTGCGTATGTGCTGGACCGTGGACATGCCCTCAAGCGTATGGAACCGGTCTCCCCGGGAGGAGTGGTTGCCGTGAAGGGCCCTGCGGCGGATTTCGGCCTCGCCGTCAATGCGCCCGACGCGGACCGGCGAAGGAAGCTGGCGGACTGGATCACGGCTTCCAATAACCCCCTGTTTCCCCGGGTGATGGCGAACCGTCTCTGGCATCTGCATTTCGGGCAGGGCCTGGTTGTGACGCCGAACGATCTCGGATTCAGCGGCGGAAAGCCGAGCCATCCGCGCCTGCTGGACTGGCTGGCCGGAGAGCTGCGCAGCAGTGGCTACAGGCTCAAGCACATGCACCGTCTGATGGTCACCTCCCGTGCCTACAGGCAGTCGTCAAGACCGACTGAACATGGGATGAGGGTTGATTCCGGGAATCGACTGCTCTGGCGGCGGTCTCCGGTGCGGCTTGATGCGGAGAGCCTGCGGGATGCGATGCTGAAGGTTTCCGGGTTGCTCAACGAACAGAGGGGAGGTCCCGGATTCCGGGACGTTACACTCCATAACAACAATGGGACGATGTATTACTTCCCTTTTGACAAGGATGGGGACCCCAACCTGAACCGCCGGACCATCTACCGGTTCAGCCCTCGTGGGCGACGGAGTGCAATCCTCGAGGCCTTTGACTGCCCCGATCCTTCCACCACAGCGCCCAAGCGCTCGGTGACCACCACCCCGCTGCAGGCCCTCGCCTTGCTGAATAACGACTTCGCGGTGCGGATGGCGAGGGGAGTTGCAGAGAGGGCCGAAAGAGAGGAAAACGGAAATCTGCGCAAGCAGGTGGAACGTTGTTTCGAACTGGCGTATGGTCGGGCACCCGGGGTTGACGAGTTGCGCCTTGGCGAGGAGGTGGCCTCCGAACATGGGATTGCGGCGCTGGGGCGCGTTTTGCTCAACAGCAATGAATTTGTAGTCATCGACTGAAATGGAGTTTCCTGTTCAACCACGTCGGGATTTCCTGGACTGGAGTGTCCGGGGAGTGGGGGCCACGGCCCTTGCGACACTGCTCGCGAAGGACTCCGCCGGAGCAGTTCTCGGCGTGCCACGGCATCATGTTCCAAAGGCCAGGCAGGTGGTGCACATCTGCCTCGTGGGTGGAATGAGTCATGTTGACTCCTTCGATTTCAAACCGGAGCTGCTGAAGAAGCATGGACAGGAGCCTCAGCTGGCACATAAGCCTGATATCTTTTTCGGCAAGGTAGGCCCCCTGCGGAAGAACGACTGGGAGTTCCGTTCCCGGGGTGTGAGTGGGCTCCTGATCTCGGACCTGTTTCCTCATATTTCAAGGCAGGCTGACAAGCTTACGGTGATCCGGTCGATGGTTTCCCAGTCCGCGAATCACACTCCGGCGCTCTTTTTTGAGAACAGCGGATTTGAGTTTAATGGCTTTCCCAGCATGGGAAGCTGGATTTCCTATGGTCTCGGGAATGACACCGAATCCCTTCCGGCCTACGTCGTGTTGCCGGATGGGCGAGGGGACCCGAATGGCGGGGCTTCCAACTGGTCCAATGGCTTTCTGTCCGCTCAATACCAGGGCGTGCGGTTTGCCGGCGGCGATCGCCCCGTGCGGGATCTTTTCCCTTCTCGCTCGATCCCTGCGGCAGAGGAGTTTGCAACTCGTCGTGTGCTGGCTCAATTGAATGAGAAGCACCGGGAACGCACGGGGCTTGATGATGTCCTGGCCGCCCGTATTCGGAGTTACGAACTGGCCGCCCGCATGCAATTGTCGATTCCAGAGGTGGCTGACACCAGCGGGGAGTCCGAGGCAACAAGGAAGATGTACGGAATCGGGCAGGGGCTTACGGATGACTGTGGCAAGCGTTGCCTGATGGCGCGTCGGCTCCTTGAGCGAGGAGTGCGATTCGTGCAGGTGTTTTCCGGGGGGCCGATCGGTGGGAGCCCGCGCCTGAGCTGGGATGCGCATGGCGATGTAGTCAAGAATCACGGGGCAGAGGCGGAACGTATCGACCAGCCGGTGGCGGCTCTTCTCGAGGATCTCAGCCGCCGGGGAATGTTGGAGGAGACTCTGGTTCTTTTTACCACCGAGTTTGGGCGGACGCCTTTCTCGGAGTCAGAGAAAGGAAAGGTCGGGGCCGGTCGGGATCACAATAAGAGTGGTTTTTCAGTGTGGATGGCAGGAGCGGGATTACAGCCGGGAATCGCCCACGGCGCCACTGACGAGATCGGCTGGAAAGCAGCGGAGCATCCTGTAACCTGGCATGATTTTCATGCCACGGTGCTGCACCTGCTGGGAATTGATCACGAACGGCTGACCTTCTACCACAATGGTATTGAACGGCGCCTGACCAACGTGCACGGCCGGGTCGTGAAGGAAATTCTCGCCTGAAGGGGGTGGATGAGAGGGTTGTCCGGCACGCCTGCGGCTTCCGGAACGGGGTTCCTTCAGGGAGTTGCCAATCTGAAGTAGTTCTGTGTCCGTTCGGTCACTCGGAAATTCATTTCGTTGGCGCCCTGGGAGCCGGGGACGTTCTTCCACGACCCCGGTGCCAGGCTGGGTGAGTGTTGCAGGACGGCATCCTTGTTCTCCCACCGCAGCGTAACCATCCCTTTGAGGAGGCTTGAAATGGTGGGTGATGCGAGGCTTGCGGGGAGAATCTCAGGTTCGCGGACCATGTCGCCGAATTGATCGGCAGGCAGGGAATACCTTCCAGTCTCGCGGATGTAGCGAACATGATTATCCTGAAATCCGGCTTCGTTGTCCGCACCGTTGATGGAGAACTTGTATTCAATCTTCCGCGACTGTCCGGCAACGGCGTCGATCCTGATGCTGTAGATGCCATCCCCTGCGATGAGGTCCCCCGATTCTGCAGCACCGTTGTCGCGAAGCTCGAAGCGATCAGGGGGGAAGGGCCACCCCCACCACGTAAAGCCGGCGAATTCTCCATTAATGTAGACGCTGTCCGTTCCGGGTTTGAAGGGCGTCCCATCGAGGGTGAGAGCGCTGCTCATGTCTACGGTGATAATTATTTCCGTATCTGAGGTGAGGTTGGACTCCGGACCGACGTCGTTGAAGTAGCGGATGGGAAGTGCCTGTGAGTCCCGTTGAGCGATTACAAACGTGCGATTCCTGCCGTTTTCCCACTGCCCACCATTGTAGATATACTTGTACTCGACCGCGCTGCCGGGGGCGAAGGAGTTGATCATGGCAGTGCCCATGTAGATGGAGGATCCCTCCGAAGCGGGTGCAAGTTCAAATCCGGGAGACCAATTGTTGAAGGAGCCCCGTGCTTCCAGCCAGTCAAATTCCGGGAGAAAGAGCCCGTCTTGCATAAGCAGGGCCATGTTTACCTGAAAGGTCACCTCGACTCCCCCGCCAGGATTGGTGTCGAGATTATCAAAAAAGACCGTTTCAAGAATCTGACCTCCTGCTTCGTAGGTGAACCTGCGATTGCCCTGGTCACCCGGGCCGACGTCGCCTTCCCAGAGGTCGCCGGATGTGGCGCTCCCGATAAGGAACTTGTAATCTAGTTGGCTGCCTTCCGCTTCGAAGATGTCAATGTCAGCACCGTAAATTGAGTTGCTTCCGTTGACGAGGGTGAGCTGGGTTCCACCCCAGCCATTGAAGGGGCCCCGGACCTGGAGGAGATCGCTGGCGGGGTCGTAGCGCCCGATTGCCACTTGAACCGACATGTCTACCCGGAAGGTGACGGTTTGCGCCCCGGCGAAGGCTGGGAGAAGGCAGGTCATTGTCATCAGGGTAAACTTTTTGACGGTATCCTGCATTTTACTGAGTGTCGGGAGTTTGTTCCGCACGGCGGGGCCAATTTATTGCGGTCCGGGGCTGAGGGAACAGAAATCGGGCAGCAGGGCACTAAACAAGACGATTGGTGATAAAATCCCTATATGCATGAGGTATCAGAATGTGCGGCTGTCGTTGGGCCTGGGCAGTGAACAACAGGAGGACCACGGATTTTCGATTTATGAAGGGAGGGCTCTCTGGTAAAGCCCTGCCAGTGTTTTCGTGGGGTTACTCCCCCCGATCTCGGCCGGAGGCAAAGCCAAGAATGTATCTGAAGTATCCACTCAACCTGCCTGATGAAATTCCAGATTAATCGCCGCCATTTCCTTCGCGGAGCCGGAGTGACCATTGCGCTGCCTTCCCTTGAATCACTCGGGTTTCGACAATTCGCTTCTGCTGCGTCCTCCAGAACGGCCGTTGCTCCCAAGCGCTCGATTTTTCTCAGTATTGGCTTTGGGGTGACCAAGGAAACCTGGTTTCCGGATGCCAGTCAGACGGGTGCTGACTATCAGCTGCCTGAGGGATTAGCCCCGCTTAAGAGACATCAGGGAGATCTGACAGTTGTACAGGGTTGCTCGAACAAATTCAGCAACGAGGCCCACTGGGGCAGCACCTTCTGGCTCACCGGGGCCAATCGTTATTCCGTGCCCGGACAGAACATGGCTAACAGCATATCGGCGGACCAGGTTGTGGCGCAGCACATCGGGCGGGACACCCGTTTTGCATCCCTGCCCTTGAACGGCTCTGATCTTCAGGGACACGGTCCTGGGCTTTCGATGGCATGGGACCAGCGGGGGAAGCCAATTGCCGGCCAGGACGATCCCGTCCAGGTTTTCCACAAGCTCTTCTCAGCTGAGGAGATGCCGCTGGAGCAGCGCCAGGCTGCCATTGCCGAGAACCGGAGTGTGCTGGACGCGATCCTGACGGATGCCAAGCGGGTAGAGCGAGGCCTTTCAAAAACCGATACCGAAAAAATTAACGAATATTTTCAGAGCATTCGCGACATTGAGAACCGGCTTAACAAGGACGAAGACTGGCTCGACGTGCCCAAGGCCAAAGCGCCCCTCCGCGAGCCGGAACCCGGATTGAAGGGGAAGGCCGAGATTGAGATCATGCAGGATCTCATGCTAGCCGCCCTGCAGACGGACAGCACGCGTTCGCTCAGCTATCGCATGCCCGGTCAGAGCCTCCTCCAGAGCCTCGACCTCAAACCCAGTGCCCACAACGTGAGCCACTACGCCCCCGGCGAGCGGATGGAGGCCTCCAAGGCCCGGGACAAGGCCCACAGCGAACTTCTGGCGCGCCTCATCGACAAGCTCAAGGCGGCCAGGGAAGCCGACGGGTCGTCCCTTTTTGATCACACGGCAGTGGCCTTTGGATCCAATATCAGTTCCATCCACTACCTGACCAATTGTCCGACCATTCTTACCGGCGGCGGGGCAAATTTCAAACTCGGCCAGCATCTGGTTCTGCCGAAGGACACTCCGCTCTGCAACGTGTGGCTGACGATGCTGCAGGGGCTGGGCATCGGCATCGAGCGTCACGGTGACAGCTCCGGCATCGTGAAGGAATTGCAGGCTTAGAGGGTATTCTGCCCCCATTCAAACGCGAAGAGATGAGACGGTTCTCGTTTTTTACCCTCGTTCAGTTGTTGTGGCTTTGCCCGTTGGTCGGATCTGCGGAGAGAGAAGTGCGCTTTCCTGAAAGGCATTTTGATTTCATCGAGAACTACTGTCTAGATTGTCATGATTCCGTGTCCAAGAAAGGGAAGGTGAACCTTGAGGAGATCTCCTTCGAGGTGACCAACATCCAGCAGGCGGAACTTTGGCAGAAGGTGCTCAACTCGATGAACGCCGGGGAGATGCCGCCGGAGGACAAGAAGCAGCCGGAACAACACGAGAAGGCCGACTTCCTCGCCGCCCTCGCCCAGACCATGGTCGAGGCGAGAAGCTCACTCGCCGACACCGGAGGTGAAATCACCATGCGTCGCCTCAATCGGCGCGAATACCAGAACAGCATCGCCGCGCTGACCAGCGTAAAGGTGGACACCAATTCGTTGCCCGCCGACGGCGGTGGTAGCACCTTCGATACCGAGGGCGCGTCCCAGTTCATCTCCAGCGATCAGATCGAGCAGTATTTGAAGCTAGGGGGCAATGCGATCGGGGAATGGTTCGAACGCCGGGCCGCGGTGGGTCAGGAGGTGAAGGTTTTTCGCGTCGAGCCGGAGAACACAGTCAACGTCAGGAACCTGGAGATCATCGAGAATCTGGAAAATGCATATAAAGAAAAATGGCTCCCCTGGAAGGAAGGGGTCGACAAGGCGGCCAAGGACCCGGCGAACCGGGAGGTCATGGCTGAACTTCGCAAGAAACATCCCACTCTCGACACCGATCCTGTCCGCCTCTACCAGAACGCCAAGCGCCTGAAAGGCGCACCCGATCCTCGCGACTACGGCGGAAGCGACCCAATCAATGCCATTGCCGCCTTATACAGCCCTTATCGGCGATATCACAGCTACATGAAGCACTACGCTGAGCTTCCTCACAACGATCGGGGTGCCTACCTGAAACTTTCACGAGGGATCCAGCGCTTTGACGTGCGTCCCGATCCGAAAGACATGCCCCCGGGCAGCTACAAGCTCAAGATCCGGGCCGGGGCGGTGAAAGGTTCCGATCCTGCCCGCCATTTCATCGAAATCGGTCATCCCCAAAACCTCAACGGGACGTCACCCGGCTTCTCCAAACTGCTCAGCACACAACCGATTTCCGGCACCATTGAGAACCCAGAGATCATTGAGGTCGATGTCGAAATCGGGGCAGAGACGCCTCGTGTGGTCGGCATTCAGGAACGCCAGCCCAAATCGGCGAAAGTGATCAGGAAGGAGTTCGACCGCCACAAGCAGAAGAACGGCTACGGCACCCCGCCCGCCATTTGGGTCGACTGGATGGAACTGGAAGGTCCGATCCCGGCCGCCACCCTGACCGAGTCCCGGATCCACCGCGTCGAACCGGAGGAAACAATCAATCCGAGAAACGACCAGGCCATTGTCGAGATCGAGAAAACTCAGGCGCAATACACCCTCTGGAAGACAGAGGTGGACAAGATCAAGGACACTCCGGAGAACCAGGCGATCATCGCAGAGATCCGGAAAAAGGAGCCTTCCATCGATCACCCCATTCACTTCTACCGCTACGCCGACCATTTCAAAGGGGCCCCCAACGCCAAGGACTTCGGGTTCATCGACTCCGCCAAAGCGTTCAGCAAAGGTCCCACCCAGGACCGGGCCGACCTTGCCTACCACAAACACTACGCAAGCCTACCCCACCGCGACCGAGGCACCTACCTGAAACCCACCAAGGGTATCGGACGGATCATCGTCGCCCCGGAGAAACTCCCCCCCGGCAGCTACACCCTCCGCGTGGCGGCAGCCGCCGTCGACGGAGCGCCGGCCTCACGCCACTTCATCGAAGTGGGGCATCCCCAGCGAGAGATCGAAGCCAGGGACATGGGCCTTCAAGGACGACCCTTCAGCAGTCATCAGGTCACTGGAACGTTCGACGACCCACAGGTCATCGAGATCCCGATCGCGGTCGGAACGGACACCATCAAGGAGTTCGCCATCCAGGAAAAGCAGCCCAACAACGGCAACCTCAAGGCACTCTGGGATACCCATACCACCCTGAAGAAGAAAAACGGCTATGGCCACCCGCCTGCCATCTGGATCGACTGGGTCGAACTGGAAGGGCCGCATGGCGCTCCCCCATCTGAGCCCAATCGAGACGACTGGTGGATCACCAAAGCGGACGATTCGGACGAAGCCTCGAGAGCCCGCACCATCCTCGAGCAGTTCGCCTTCAAGGCCTTCCGTGGTATCGAAGCGGAAGCGGGCTTCATCGACCGCCTGGCCGCCATCTTCGAGACTCGCCGCGAGGTTGGCGACGATTTCGATCACGCCATCCGCCTGCCGCTCAGCATCATCCTCGCCTCGCCGGGCTTCCTTTATCTCAACGAGCCCAACGAAGCCGATGAGCGCCGGGAACTCACCGATCGCGAACTGGCCGTACGCCTCGCCTACTTCCTCTGGAGTGCACCGCCCGACCAGGAACTGCTTGATCTCGCTGGTCGCGGAGAGCTCTCCAAACCGGAAATCCTCCGACAGCAGGTAGATCGCCTGATTGCCGATTCCCGTTCGGACGACTTTGTGGCTGGTTTCCTTCATCAGTGGCTCGACATGGAGCGCCTCGACTTCTTTCAGTTCGATACCACGCTGCATCGCGATTTTGACGAGAGCACTCGCTCGGCGGCCCGGCAGGAAGTCTATCATTCCTTCGCCCACCTGCTGCGTGACTCTGATTCTGGCCGACTCGGTAAGCTCCTGAAGAGCGATTACGTTTTCGTTAACGGGTTGCTCGCAACTTACTACGGGATCGTGGGCGTCTCGGGTGACGAGTTTCGCAAGGTGAAGATCCCTGTGAGTTCGCCTCGTGGTGGACTGCTGGGAATGGCAGCCATCCATGCGATGGGAAGTGATGGCATCGAGAGCAGCCCGGTCGAGCGTGGCGCCTGGGTCCTGCGCCACCTGCTCAACGAACCTCCACCTCCGGCGCCGCCCAACGTGCCGCAGTTATCGCGCCTGGCGGACAAGCCGCTTACCACGCGTCAGAAGCTCGCCGCCCACATGGAAGAGGCACAGTGTGCAAGCTGTCACCGGAAGATCGATCCGATTGGCTTTGGGCTGGAGAACTTTAACGCGGCTGGAAAGTGGCGCCTGGTCGAAGGGAAAGGGAGGAAGGCGGACAAGATCGATCCAGCGGGCGCTTTCCATAAGGGGCCTTCGTTTGCGGATTACTTCGAGATGCGCGACTTGATTGCGGAGCGGGAAGCGGACTTTGCGCGAGGATTCACCGAGTATCTCATCGGGTATGCGCTCGGCAGGCCCTTCGGTTTTGCCGATGAAGAACTTGCCAGCGAGATTACTTCTGCCGCAAGGAAAGAGGACTACTCGGTGCGGGCGTTCATCCAGGCCGTGGTTCGCAGCGAGCAGTTCTACCGGAAGTAATATGATAAGTATGATACAGCCCCGTCCCATGTTCGTGATCGTTTTCCTGGCGATCGCGCTCGTGTCGAGTGTCGCGGAGGAGGAGAATTCAGCGGGACAACGACCAGATATGGTTTTCATCATCGTGGACGACCTCAACGACTGGCTGGGCTGTCTCGGCGGTCACCCGGATGCAAAGTCTCCGAACATCGATACGCTTGCCGCGAGCGGGATGCTTTTTCCGCAGGCGTATTGCAATTCACCGCAGTGCAGGCCGTCGCGAACGAGCCTGAATTTTGGAATCCAGCCCTTCCACACGGGCACCTACTTCAACGCGCGGGGTAAGTCGGAGAAGGTGATCAAGACGCCAAGCATGCAGCGCTTCTTCATGGACAATGGTTACCGCGTGGTCAGCGGGGGAAAGGTCTTCCATGGGACACCGGGGAAGTCTGGTGACGTCTTGTTTGGGAGGCCCCGTGACCCGAAGCCACCCAGGGGGAAGGACAACTTCAATGCGATGAGAGCGCCCAATGATGGCTACGCGCTCGATGCCGCAGACAAGGAGATGGGCGATTACAAGGTGGCGAGCTGGGCGATTGAGCAGTGGGAGAACGTTACCGAGAAGCCGCTCTTCATGTCGGTCGGTTTCTACCGGCCCCATCGCCCCTTACAGGTGCCGAAGCCGTGGTTTGATCTGTTTCCCCTCGACTCCATCAAGCGCCCCGCGGAGCCGCAGGGTGGGAACGACTGGGCCGACATGCCGGAGTTTGCCCGGAAACTGGCGCGGAGCCATGCCCACAAGCCGATGCACAAGGGGCTCAGTGATCACGAGTACATCGTTGAGAACAACGAGTGGGACAAAACGATCCGTGCCTACCAGGCATCCGTGGCCTTCGTCGACGCGCAGATCGGGCGATTCCTTGCGAGCCTGAAGCACAACCCGCGGGGCCGGGAGACGTTCATCATGCTGGTGAGTGATCATGGGTGGCATCTCGGTGAGAAGAAGCACTGGTGCAAGGGCGCGATTTGGGAGCAAACCACTCGCATTCCCTTCATGATACGTGGCCCCGGAGTGGCGGCCGGAGCACGCTGTACCCAGCCGGTGAGCCTGATTGATGTCTATCCATCACTCGTAGATCTTGCGGGTTTAGAGACCCCGGAGTGGCTGGATGGGACCTCGGTCAAACCGCAGCTTGCCGATCCGGAAAAGGCGAGGCCCCCGGCGATTTCCTCGTATGGTGAAGGAAACACCGCGATCCGGACCGAGCGATGGCGCTACATTCGCTATGAGGACGGGTCTGAGGAGCTTTACGATCACCGGGCCGATCCGAACGAGTGGGTCAACCTCGCGAAGGACCCCAGGCACGAGGAAACGAAGAAGAAGCTGGCCGGAATGATTCCGGTGAATCAGCATCCCGGACTGAAGGTGCAGAGTTGGTTCGACAAGTATCAGAGTTCAGGTAGGTGATGGCAGGCTTGCGCCAGCGCCGGATCGCGTGGAGTCTCGCCCTGGCGGCCGGGGTGGTAGTTCCTTGGGTTGCTGGTGCGAAGGATGAGGAGCAGGCTGTCGAGTTGATCGAGCGCTACTGCTTTGACTGTCACGACGATGCCTCGAAGAAGGGCGATTTCAGTTTCGAGAGCGCCCTTGAAAAGGAGTACTTCGACGGGAGGCTGCCGTTCGAGAATCTCCTGGCCGGAAAGATGCCCCCGGGAGAGAAGAAGCAGCCGAGCGCTGCAGAAAAGAAGGTCCTCCTGAACTGGCTGGCGAATCACCACGATGGTGACGAACCGAAATCATTTCGCAGGATCAGCCGGCATGAGTTTGTGCATTCCCTGAACGACCTGCTGGGAACAAACCTTGATCTGGCGGACCGGATTGCGGAGGACCGGGGGACCAATGATTTTGATTCAGACCGGCGCATTCAGCTAAGTCGGGAGATGCTGGCTTCCTACTTTTCAATCGCGGATGAAATGCTCGAGGCCGCCTTTCCGGAGGATGGTTTTCCGGCAGAGCAGCAATGGGTGACGAGCAAGATCCGGGACAGTCACGAGACCTACCGGATCTATCACCGGCCGTATAAAGATGGGACGCTCTTCTCGTGGACGCGGGCGAACAACGGGAACAGCTATTCGTTCTTCATCGACAACTTTGACCCTCCGGTGGCGGGGTGGTATGAATTGACCTTTGATGCGGCCAAGGTGGCGAAGATTGCCGACGACCTCAGTCTGCAGGTGCATGCCGGGAAGTACTATTACGCCGACGACCGGCCGCAGCCGCAGCGGTTGGTGGGTGTGATCTCGGTGGGCGACCGTGAGGTGAAGTCGCAAACCATCCGGGCGTTCCTGAGGCCGGGGGAGAACGTTTCAGTCCACTGCTATTCACGGGACAACTTCCGCAGCAGGAATCCGAAGGAGGGAATCTACATCAAGCAGGTGAGGGCGCGTGGTCCGTTGCTGGATTCCTGGCCGCCGGCATCCTACAAGATGGTGTTCGATGGATTGCCGCTGCGGGCAGGGTTGAGGGAGACGCGTGAGAATGCCGGTTTTCAAGCGAATCTGCAGCGGATTGGTGGCAAGGTTACGGTGAGCAGTTTTCAGAAGGGGATGGAGAAGGAGAAGATGCAGGACGGATCGAACCTGACCTTCTGGCATACGCGCTTCTCGCCGACGGTGGCGGAACCGCCGCACTTTGTGGTTTTTGAGAACCCGAGCGGCGCAGAGATCGAGGGGCTGTCCTTTGCGACCTGGACGGGTGGCAACGGCAACGGACTGGTCAAGGCATACGAGATACACTTCTCGGATGACGGTAAAGTGTGGGGTGAGAAGGTGATGAGTGGCGGACTTGATGTGCGCCTCGCGAACGAGCAGCCGATTGTATTCCCGAAGAAGACAACGAGTCGTTTCATCAAGTTTCTCGTCACCGACTCGGTGCGGTTGGATAACAAGTCGATCGCCTCGGTGGGGAAGCTGGATGTGATCACGGAGGTCGCGGAACCGGTTGTTAGTTCAAGTGTCGCCGTGTCCTCGCGGGCTCCGGAGGACTTGAAATGGGTGGTCCGGCGTTTCGCCGAACGGGCATTTGCTTCGAAGCTCAGCGATGAGGACCTCGCTCCTTACTTTGATGCGGCGTTGCCAGCCCTCAAGGAGGGCGATTTTGTGCAGGCTGTGAAGCTTGGGATCAAAGCTGTCCTCTGCTCGCCGCGGTTCCTGATGGCTCCAGGGGAGCATTCGAATTCCTCTTATGCGAAGGCATCGGAGCTGGCGCGGAGTTTGTGGCTCTCGGTTCCGGATGATGAACTTCTGACGCTTGCGGCGTCCGGCGCGCTCAACGGCGAGGCCTTGCGGAACCAGGTCGCACGGATGCTGGCAGATGAACGAAGTGAGCGGATGATTCGGTCCTTCAGTGACCAGTGGCTCAATCTGCGCGGGCTGAACAAGGTAACTCCTTCATTGAAGCTCTACCCGCTCTTTGACGATCTCATGAATCACTACCTGCCGATCGAGACGCGGAGATATCTTCAGCACCTCATGCAGGAGAACCTGTCGGCAGGGCATTTGATTGATTCGGATTTCACGTTCCTCAACCAGCGCCTGGCACGGCACTACGGAGTCCCGGGTGTGGTGGGGCAGGAGATGCGCAAGGTGAGCTTCCCGGCGAAAAGTCCCCGCGGCGGGCTCATGACGATGGCGAGTGTGTTGAAGGTGACGACCGATGGCTTTGATACATCGCCGATTTTGCGTGGAGCGTGGATCTCGAAGAACATCGTGGGAACACCGTTGTCACCGCCGCCCGAGAGTGTGCCAGCCCTCGAGCCGGAGCACGATCACGCCGAGACGCTCAAGGAGCAGATCGAGCAGCACAAGAAGAGCAAGGCGTGCTACGCCTGTCACAAGAGCATTGATCCCTATGGGTTCGCCCTGGAGAACTTCGATGCGGTTGGGGAGTGGCGCGAAAAGTACAAGATCAAGCAGGCCCACCGGGGGACGTTTCAGTATCGCCCGGAGGGTTACTTCAAGGTGGGAGGCGGGGTGGACGCCTCGGGGGAGATTAATGGTGAAGAGTTCACCGACATCTTCGGATTGAAGAAGGTCCTCCTCGCCGATGAACGCAAGATCGCCTATAACTTTGCAAAGAAATTCTTCGAGTATGCCAACGGCCACAAGCCGGACCTGAAGCAGCGACTTCACCTGTTGGAGTTTCTGGGCCGGGATGCGGAGAATGGCAGATTGCAGACCCTGGTAACCGAAGTGTTAGAGTATTCCCTGAGCGACGCGACGAAATGAGTGATTACGACCGGAGAGCCTTTCTGAAGTTTGGGGCAGCGCTGCCATTGGCGATGCAGTCGCTGAACGCGCGGGCTGCCACCTCCTCTGAGGCGAAGGCCCCGCCCAAGCGGATTATTTTCATCTGCAACTCGCTCGGGTTCTATGAAACGAACTTTTTCCCGGCCAAACGGGGGGATCTTGCGACCTCGCGGTATCTCAAGGATCTGGCAGTGAAGGAGAAGATGACGGTCTTCCAGAATCTTTTCCACCCGGGGATGGACACGAGCAATCACGACTCGGAGAAGTCGTTTCTCACTGGAATGCCCTGCCCCGAGGCGACCAACTTCGTGAACAGCATTTCGCTCGACCAGGTCTTGGTGCGCGAGATGGGAGGAAATACGCGTTTTCCATTTCTCTCGTTCAGTATCTACGATCGTGGCTGGGGGTGTTCCTGGAACGATCGAGGGGTGGCCATTCCGCCGATGCACGACGAGCGGGCGATCTTCGACAAGCTGTTTGGCGAAGAAGACCTTTCCGCCAGGCGTCGTCAGATCGAGAACGACCAGCGGATCTTACGGAGCCTTTACCGCGACATGGCGCAGCTCAAGCAGCGCGGCGGAAACCAAACCAAGATTGACTCCTACCACACCGTGATAGCGGAACTCGAGGCACAACTCGCCCACGAGGAGTTCTGGCTCAAGGCGAAGAAGCCGGCGGTGCCGGACAGTCTGAGCGACGACCAGGAGTTCGCCTTCTCGACCAAGGTTAGGAATCTCTTTGAATTGGCGAAGCTCGCTTTCCAGACGGATTCAACGCGGGTGATCACCGTTTCGCTCGATTGGATTTATGGCGCGATCAGCGTGCCCGGAGCGACTGGTGGCTGGCACACCTTGTCTCACCATGGAGGCAAAGCCGATGCGCTTGCTAAATTGAGCAGGATCGAGATCGATATCGTGAAGCACCTCAACCGCTTCCTCTCCGATTTGGATGAAATCAAGGAAGAGGGGGGCACGTTGCTCGACCAGACCACGGTGGTGTTCGGGAGTAACTTCGGCGACGCCTCCAATCATACCTGCAACAATCTTCCAACCATTGTGGCGGGGGGCGGATATCGACACCAGGGGCACACCGTCCTCAAGGGTGCTGCTCCACTCTGCAACCTCTATCTGGAACTCCTGCACAGGCATGACATAGATGCAGAGCATTTTGGAAGCAGCTCTGAAGACATGAGGCTGCTCGGGGGCTAAGCCCGTCCCGCTCCCCGAGGTCTGGCCGGGACGAAAGGGCTGATTCTGGGGTCTAAGGGTGCCGCGTTTTACAGGTGGAGCGACTCGATCTCGTTGCGAGCCACCTTGATGAAGACGTCGTCGAGGTCCTTTCCGGCGAAGCGCTCCTTTATTTCATCAGCGGTGCCTGCGGCGAGGATTCTTCCATTGTGCAGAAAGAGGATGCGATCGCAGACTTCCTCAATGTCACGCATGTTGTGTGAAGTATAAAGGATGGCGGGTTCGCTCTCCTTTTGCAGGCGCCGGACGAGTTTCCGGACCTTGTCGGCGATGTCGGGATCGAGTGAGGCCGTGGGTTCGTCGAGGAGGAGAAGCTCGGGTTTGTTGAGGAGCGCCTTGGCAAGGTTGACCCGTGTTCCTTCCCCGGCTGAGAGCCGTCCGGTGATGCTGTTGCGCAGGTGGGAGATTTCGAGGAGCTCCAGAAGTTCATTGATTTTCTCTCTGGGATTCCGGATGCCATAGAGTCCTGCAAAAACCCGCAGATTTTGCCAGACCTTGAGGTTGGATGGCAGGTTGGCGTAGGTAGTGCAGAAGTTGGTGCGCTTGAGGATGTCGATCCTGTGTTTCTGCAGATCCTGTCCAAATACGGTGATGGATCCTTTATTGGGTATCGTGAGTCCCAGGATCATGTTCATCACGGTGGTTTTTCCCGCACCGTTCACGCCCAGAAGGCCGAGGACCTCCCCTGGCTCCACCTCGAGGGTCAGGTTGTCCACTGCCAGAACCTTGTCGAAGGTCTTGGTGACGTTGGAAACCTGAAGGAGAGTGGGCACGGAGGAGATGGTGTGCGGGGGGTGGCTGTCTGCCGGGGGTGATCAGGGAATCCTGCAGAAGTATTCAGAGAAGCTTTGCCCTGATGGAGTCGGTCACCTGTCTGGGGTTGGCCTTGCCCCGGGAGGCCTTCATGACCTGGCCGGTGAGCCAGTTGACAAGTTTTTCGTTGCCGGACTGGATCTCGGCTACCTTATCGGGGTTGTTCGCGATGGCCTCGTCGATGAGAGAATCAATGGCGCCGGTGTCAGCGGGTTCAAAACCCAGTTCTCGGGCAATTCCGGCGGGATCCCGTTCGGGAGTTTCCCAAAGGGCCTCAAAGACTTCCTTGGCCTGGTTGTTTGAGACCGTGCCGGCTTCGACCAGGTCGACGGTAGCGGCCAGCCTCTCGGGTGGCACGGGCGAGCTGGAGGGGGTGAGATTATCGTCATTGAGGTGCTTGAGCAGCGTGTTGATCACCCAGTTGGCGGTTTTCTTGGCCGGAGCCCGGGAGGATCGAGCAGCGGATTCAAAGTAATCAGCAAGAGCCCGGTCGGAGGCAAGGACATTGGCGTCGTAGTTGGTTACTTCGAACTCCCTCTCAAAGCGGTCCGCTTTTTCGTGAGGCAGTTCTGGAACGAGAGACCGCATACGGTCGACAATTGCTCCAGAGCGGACTGGCAGAAGATCGGGATCGGGAAAGTAGCGGTAGTCGTGGGCGTTTTCCTTCCCGCGCATGAACTCGGTGATGCCGGCGTCGTCATTCCAGCGCCAGGTGGCCTGGACGTGCGTCCCGCCCTCCTCCAGAACGTCAATCTGGCGCTCGATCTCGTAGTGCAGGGCACGGCGTACGGCGGAGATGGAATTCATGTTTTTAAGCTCGATCTTTGTTCCGAGCTCGTCCTCCTCCTGCTTGCGCACGGATACATTGACATCGCAACGAAGCTGACCCTTTTCCATGTCCGCATCCGAAATCCCACCGTAGATGAGAATCTGCTGAAGGGTCTTGAGATAGGCAAATGCTTCCTCAGGGGTCTCAATTTCCGGGTCGGAAACGATTTCCATGAGAGGCGTGCCGGCACGATTGAAGTCGATCACACTGGCATTGGCGAGATGGGTAGACTTGGCCACGTCCTCCTCAAGGTGAATCCGGTTGAGGCTCACGTTCTTGCCCGGATTGGCAATGTTCTTCTGGTAGTCCTTAGGGTAATTATGTTCATAGAGCGGGACTGCGCCGCCGATGCAGAGCGGAAGGTCGAACTGCGAGATCTGGTAGTTTTTCGGCATGTCCGGATAGAAGTAGTTCTTCCGGTCCCACTTGGAGATCTCAGGTGTCGTGCAGTCGAGAAGTAGCCCGGCGAGGATGGTCTGCTCGATGGCGGCCTTGTTGAGGACGGGCAGGGAGCCGGGCAGGCCCAGACAGGTGGGACACACGTTGGTGTTTGGTTCCTCCCCGAAACTGGTTCTGCAGGAGCAGAACATTTTGCTTCTGGTGCGGATCTGGCAGTGAACCTCGAGGCCAATGGTGGCAATGTATTGCTCGCGCATGGGAGATTCGGATGAAAGCAATTCGTTGGTTGGGGCAAAGATGCCGACGGGAGTTTTGCAGGCCCGGCTTCCGGATGAGCCGCTTTCTATTCCCCCTCTTCGGGTTCGTTTGCCACGAGGCCGATCGCTTTTTCGATATCGAGGCCTGCCAGCAGCTCCTGAACCTCGTCGCTACGGCAGGTTTCCTTGATCAGGTTGGAGTGAAGGAGCTGGGAGTAGTCTTGGAACGCCCGGAGTTCGTTGTTCTGGTTCTCGAGAAGTTTGCTGATCTGCTCCTGGTCAGAGGCTTCCCGGACTGCCCGGGTTAGTCTGGCCCTCGTCCATGCCTGTTCACTCTCAAAGAGAATGGAAAGCTTGGCGAGGCTGGCGTGGGCCCGGCTGTTGAGAAAGTCGTCGTATTTCCCATGCCACTGGCCCACCGCATGGGCATCCAGCTCACGTTTGAGCCTGGAGAAGAGAGGCTGGGCGGGGCGGGTTGCGGACTTGTTTTCAGCGCTCGAGGCATTGAGCCACGCCTTGTTGTTGACGGCTTCCCGGATCCAGACCAGCTCGGAAATAGTGCCCACGTATCTGACACCGGACAGGCAGAACCAGGCAAAAGCAGCACCCATCAGCAGGCCGAGGATTCCGCCGGGTGCTCCAAGGCTCTTCGACTGGTCTTCCCGGGAGCTGACCGGGTTGAGAATGACACCGAAGAGGGCGCGGGCCACGAAAAAGGTGGCGAGCCCCAGAATGACTGCGACGACACCCGACATCCAGGGATCCGGCTTGTCGACAAAAGTCCCGGCGATTGATGAGCCTTTCCAGAGGCCCCACTGGCCGGCTGCCATTCCGGCAGCGAGAAAGATCAGCCCCAGGGCCATCCGGGCAAGTCCCTTGAGGAAGCCGGTGATAACGAAGGCGATGATAAAGACGATGACGACCCCCCCGATCAGGGCAGGAGTCATCATGTCGGAGATTGAGATTGCTAGCATATCAGGATCAAGGGGATGAAACCGGGTCTTGAGATGTTGGGTCATGCAGGCCGCACTGAGCTCGCTGCTGAAGCAGGTGGTCGCAAATGACAAGAGTAGACATGGCCTCAACCATCGGCACCGCACGGGGGAGGACGCAGGGGTCATGCCGGCCCCGTCCCTTCAGCTCAGTGTCCGAGCCGGCATCGCTGACAGTTGGCTGCTCAGTCATGATGGTAGCGGTAGGCTTGAAGGCAACCCGAAAGACGATGGGCTCGCCATTGGAAATACCTCCCTGAATACCCCCGGAGCGGTTGGTGCGGGTGCGGACTCTTCCGCCATCCATGTAAAAATGATCGTTGTGTTCCTCCCCTGTGAGAAGGGTGCCCGCAAATCCGGAGCCTACCTCGAACCCCTTGGTGGCGGGCAGGCTCATCATGGCTTTAGCGAGTTCGGCGTCGAGCTTGTCGAAGACGGGAGCGCCCAGTCCCGGAGGGCACCCCCGGATCACGGCCTCGACGGTTCCCCCAAGCGAGTTTCCCTCCCCACGTGCCTTCTTGATGAGAGCAATCATCTCGTCAACCACGGCAGGATCCCCCGTCCGCACGATGTTGTTCTCGATTTGTGCAGCCGACACAGCTCCCGGATCCACCTCGGCCTTGAGGTTCTGGATAGTGGATACCCAGGCGAGGATTTCGATTCCAGGCACGAGGGCATCCAGAACCTGTCGTGCGATGGCGGCAGCGGCCACGCGTCCGATGGTTTCCCGGGCCGAGGCTCTTCCGCCACCCTGCCAGTTTCGAATCCCATACTTGGCGTCATAGGTGTAGTCCGCGTGGGAGGGCCGGTATTTGGTGGCCATTTCCGTGTAGGATTCCGGTCGTGCGTCCTTGTTGCGGACGAGTACGGCGATGGGAGACCCGAGAGTCCTGCCCTCGAAGACGCCCGAGAGGATTTCGCACTGGTCGGCCTCGTCCCGGGGGGTGACGATCTCGCTCTGGCCCGGTCGCCGGCGATCGAGTTCCTGCTGAATCTGATCGGAGGACAGGGGGATCCGGGGTGGGCAACCGTCTACCACGACGCCTACACCACCGCCGTGGGATTCACCCCAGGTTGCGATTCGAAAGCAGTTTCCGAAGAGACTGGACATCGGGGTCAGCTTAGGGGGCTTGGATTATCAAGGCAATCCCCGCTTCAGGGTGATCGAGGGGGCGCGGATCCATTTTCAAGGCAGCTTTCTCTTGAGGGGTGGTTCCGGTCTGCTAGCGTTGTAGAAAATATCGTTCGCGCGGTTTCATGGACGTTTCCCTTGATTGCCCTGTTCTCGTGCTGAATCGGCTCTGGCAGCCGATTCACACGTGTTCAGTCAAGAGGGCCCTGCGGCTGGTTTGCCTGGGACACGCCCAGATCGTGCAGACCGATGGCGAGGCGCGCTTTCAGACCCATGACCTGTTGTCGTGGGTGGAACATTCGGCAGATCACCTGGCTGAGGAGGTGATTCGCACTGTGCGGCACGCTTTCCGCGTTCCCCGGATCATCGTCCTGGCTCTCTACGACAGGATTCCACGCAAGGAGGTCAAGTTCACGCGGCATAATGTGTTCCTGCGCGACAAGTTTACCTGCCAGTATTGCGGGAACCGGTTTTCCGAGCGCGAATTGAACCTCGACCACGTTGTGCCGCGTGACAAGGGGGGCAGGACCACTTGGGAGAATATCGTGACCTCGTGCATTCGCTGCAATTCCCGCAAGGCGAACAAGCTGGCCCACGAGGTTGGCATGCGCCTGTTGTGCAATCCGGATACCCCGCGCTGGCGGCCGCTCTTCGGTATGGGCACGGATGGTCCCACAGATGAAAGTTGGATGCAGTTCCTCAATCCGGATCGCGAGAAGGTGCGGGTGAGTTAACGGTTCCGCTGCGTGCCGGAAACCGGAAAGACCTCGATCAGCCTCCAATCATCCAGAGAATTGGATTGGGCCAGAACCCGAAAAGAAGGGTGAGGGCGGTGAGGCCGAGGATTGCGAGGCGACTGACGCGGGGGAGGACGAGGGGGGATTCATCACGCGGGGGAGCCCAGTAGATGGCGCGGACGACCTTGAGGTAGTAGTAGAACCCTGCTGCCACTCCGATGAATCCGATCCCTACGCCCCACCAGAGCATCTTGGTGGTGGCAGCCGAGGTGATCGCCACCTGGAAAGCAAAGAACTTACCGAAAAAGCCCGCGGTAAGAGGTAGTCCGGCGAGAGCGGCGAGCAGGATGGTGGTGCAGAGGGCGAGGAGTGGATTGCGCTGGGCGAGGCCGTCGAAGGCGCTGATCTCTTCGGTTTCCCCGGAGCCGCGGATCACTACCAGAACAAAGAAGGCTCCGAGGGTGATGATCAGGTAGGTAGCAAGGTAGAGCGAGACCACCTGGGGCGTGCTGAGTGATTTTTCGCTCCCGGGGTGCCAGGCGGCAATCGCGAGGAGCACAAAACCTGCGTGGGCGATGGAGGAGTAGGCGAGGAGGCGTTTGAAATTTACCTGTGGGATGGCGGCCATGTTCCCCAGCAGGATGGTCGCGCATGCGAGGATCAGGATGATCATGGTCGTCTGGCCACGCGTGATTTCAGAGGCAAAAAAGGGCTCCAGGATACGGAGGGCGACAATGAAGCCTGCAGCCTTGGACCCGACCGAAAGCAAGGCGGTCGTGGGAGTAGGAGCGCCCTGGTAGACGTCGGGAATCCAGACGTGCATTGGGACGGCTCCGACCTTGAAGGCGAGGGCGAGGACAAGGAGAGCGAGGCCGAAGAGAAGCCCGGAGGGGTTGGATGCAAGGGGGTTGTCCAGCGTCGAGGAAAGCTGCAGGGCAATCTGCTCCAGATTGGTGGTCTGGGTCATGCCGTAGATCCAGGCGATTCCGTAGACGAGAAATCCGGTGGAGAGTGCACCGAGGATGAGGTACTTCACCCCGGCCTCGAGGGACCCGACCTGCCGACGCATGTAGGCGACGAGGATGTAGAAGGTGATTGTGACAAGTTCAAGGGCGACAAAGATGGAAACAAGGTCCTGCGCCGAGGCCATCCACATCATGCCGGCGCAGGCAAAGACGGGGAGAGCATAGTATTCACCCGTGCCATGTTCGGAACCGGGATCCTCGGTGAACTGGTTCAGGACTCCCCGGTAGTCGTAAGACATGAAGAGGACGAGGATGGTAGAGAGGAGGGCGAGAAGCTTGAAGAAGATGGCCCAGTTGTCGTAGGCGTAGAAGCGGGCGAGTTCGGCATTATCCTCCGAGGGAGCAACCGCGAAGTAGAAGGGAACGAGAACGAAGATGAGCCCGCCGAGGGCGACTCTCCGGATGAGTTCCTTGCTGGCCGGATTACCGAAGGCCTCCATCATGAGAAGGAGGAGGCCGAGGGCGACCACGAAGGCTTCTAACCAGTAGGCAGGCATGGATTATTGGTTATCGGTAGTCGGGGATTCGGTTCCGGGAGAAGCGGGAGACGCCGCGCTGATGGAGGCGGCAATGGTCCTCTGCTCCATGGCGGCCCTGTCCTCGGGATTCTCGATCAACTTGAGGAGAAGGTTGGGAAACAGGCCGACTGCGACGAGTGTGAAGGCGAGGAGGATGGCGGGTCCCCGCTCGGACTGGTTGAGGTCAGCAGCTGTGGCGGTGAAAGGGACCTCGGTTCCATGGAAGATTCGGCGATAGGCGCGGAGCATGTAGACGGCACTGATCACGAGTCCCCAGAGGGCGATGATGGTGGCGATTTGAACCCCGCCGAGAGGCTCGCCAGGATCCCAACCCCTGAACCCTGATAGGAAGACCATGACCTCCCCCGCAAAGTTGGCGAGGCCGGGCAATCCGATGGAGGCCATCGCAGCGAGACCGAACAGGAAGGCCAGGGAGGGCGCCTTGCTGGCAAGTCCACCCAGTTCACGCAGTTCGAGGGTGCCAGTCCTCCGTTCGATTCGGTCGGTGAGTCCGAAGAGCATGGCGATGGTGATGCCATGACCGAACATGAGAAGAACGGCAGCGGGCTTGGCGATGGGGTTGGCAAGCTCAGATCCAGCCTCTACCAGGGCCGCGAATGCCAGGAAGAGGTAGCCCATGTGCATCACGCTGGAGTTGCCCAGCATGCCATCGAGGCGCCTCTGGTTGATGGTGACGAATCCGACCCACAGGATGTTGCCGATGAGAAGAATAACCAGGATGTCGAGCCAGGCGTGCATGCCTGCCGGGACCGCTGGGTAGAGACGGAGCAGTCCGTACAGTCCAAACTTCTTGAGGACTCCGGCGTGGAGCATGGTAACGGGCGCGGGGGCGCTTGCATAGGCCGGCGCAGCCCACGAGTGAAACGGGAAGAGGGAGACGAGAGTGCCAAAGCCCACAATGAGAAAGAGGGCGATGCCCCGCTGCGCCTCCACCGGAATGGAGCTGTCCAGGAGATCGTCGAAGGCAAGGGTGGACGATCCGCTGGCGGAGACGAGCCAGAGAAGTCCGGCCAGAAGAACAATGGACCCGAAGGCGAGATAGATGGTCGCCTTCCATGCGATCTGCTTTCGGTCGCCGCGCCCCAGAATGCCAATCATGAGGAAGGTGGGAATGAGGGCGAGTTCGTGGAAGGCGTAGAAGAAGAAGAGATCGGTGGACAGGAAGGCTCCGACGGCTCCCGCCGCAATGAGAAGGATGGAGATGTTCCAGAGCCGGGCGTGCCGGTCCTCGCACTCACCTGAGCGTGCCGCGGCGAAGGCCACGAGGACGGAAAGGAGAACCATGACGACGCTCATTCCGTCATAAAATCCAAGGCCGAGGCGAATTTCCGGTGTGGACAGGACGACAGGGGCGATGGAAAGCCCATCGCGCACGCCGAGGGCCCAGAGCCCCGCCAGGGAGAGCCCCGAGAGCAGCATGAGGGCAGAGGTGATTCTGGCCGTGCGGCGTGGATCGCTACCGAGAAGAATGGTAACGACACCCAGGAGAGGCAGAAGGACTAGGAAGAGAGTCATCGTATCTTAACGGGCAAAAACGGTGAAGTAGATGACGAGGAGAACGCCCGCCCCGAAGAGGACGGCGTAGCTTTGTAGATTGCCGTTCTGGAGGCGGCGGAAAAAGTTTCCCATTCCGGAGGCGCTGCGCGCGAGTCCCCCAACGATGAGTTCGCTGATAAGAAACTCGTCAAAGAAGTGGATGATCGCCGCGAGGGTATCCTGGAAGATCTTCACGAGAGCGAGGTAGAGCTCGTCGAGATAGAACTTGTTGCGGAAAAGTTTGCAGAGAGGGTTGCCGGCGAGGGGGTCTGAATCGCGGCCCCGGTAGAGGGCAAAGCCGCCGCCGGCCCCGGCAAGAAGGGCGATAAGGGACACCCAGAACACGGAATTGGCTTCAAATGCATGGTGTTCGTAGACGGGGGACAGAAGTTCGGCCACTGGCTTGAAGCCAGCGAGGACCGCGAGAACCGCGAGAACCGCGAGGGGAATCCACATGAGAGCAGGGACTTCTTTTGCGCCCTCGGACCCTTGGGAGCGGGCCTTGCCGAGGAAAGCGACCACGAAAAGGCGCATCATGTAGAACGGTGTGAGGAAGGCAACGATTCCCGCGACCAGGAAGAGGGCGCCATGCTCCTTCTGGGCCGCGTAGAGGATCTGCTCCTTGGAATAAAATCCAGAGGTGAGGAAGGGAACGGCCATGAGGGCTGCAGTTCCGATGGCGAAGAAGATGGTGGTCTTGCGCATGGAGCCTGCGAGGCCGCCCATCTTCCAGATGTTCTGCTCGTGGTGGCAGGCGTAGATCACGGCACCTGAGCCAAGGAAGAGGAGCGCCTTGAACCAGGCGTGGGTGTAGAGATGGAACATGCCGGCGGGACCGCCGTAGTCGCCGGCAAGACCTACGGCCATGACCATGTAGCCGAGCTGGGACAGGGTGGAGTAGGCCAGGACGCGCTTGATGTCGTCCTGCTGAGTGGCCATGAGGGCGGCCAGGAGAGAGGTGATCCCCCCGATCCACGCAATGGTTGTGCCGGCGAAACCCTCGAACACTTCGGTCCCCGCAGATACCTGAAGACGGAACAGCATGTAGACTCCGGCCGCAACCATCGTGGCGGCATGGATGAGGGCGGAGACCGGAGTGGGGCCTTCCATGGCATCAGGCAGCCAGACATGAAGTGGGAACTGGGCGGACTTGCCCACTGCACCGCAGAAGATGAGCAGGACGGCTACTCCCAAGAGGGTTCCGTGACTTGCACCTATCTTTTGGACGCCATCGGACATCTCACTGAAGGCAAAGGTGCCGAGCAGGCCCCAGAGCATGAGGATGCCGATCATGAAGCCGAAGTCGCCAATGCGGTTGACCAGGAAGGCCTTCTTGGCGGCCTCGGCAGCGGAGTTTTTATGGAACCAGTGTCCGATCAGAAGGTAGGAGCTGAAGCCCACCAACTCCCAGAAGATGAACGTCATCAGGAAGTTGCTGGCGAGCACGATGCCCGTCATGGAGAACATGAAGATGGAGAGTCCGCCAAAGTAGCGGGCCTTGGCCTCATCGTCCTTCATGTAGCCAAGCGAAAAGATGTGGACGAGCATGCCGACCCCGGTGACCACCAGCATCATGCCCTTGGATAGCCTGTCGATGATGAGACCGAGTTCGATGTGGAAGCTGCCCGCACTGGCCCACTTGATCGAGGTCCCGGTATCGCCACTCCCGAGGAGAATCAGGGCGATGAGGAAGGTGGTTGCAACCGAGAAGAGAGACATCCTGACCGCCGTGTCAGGTGTCGATTTCAGCCACAGCTGGATCGTCGCTGCGGAGAACAGCGGGAGCAGAAGCAGAAGCCAGGAGAGAAGTTCGAACATCGCGGGTCAATGGATGCTGGGGCTGTCGGCACGATTTCTGAATGGCCCGGGGACAACGCTCTCTCCGTGGACCCGGGTGCCTGCTGGGGCGAGCCGGGTGGGTTGACACGTGGAGTGAAGTTGAGCCTGGGAAAGCACTTCTGGTGTCCCGGTTCCCGACGCGGATCCCCTCCGGGCCCGTTGGGGCGGTCGGGTTCCGGGATCTTCGATGCTGATGGGCATGATCATTTTCAGGATCTCAGGATCATATTCTTTGACTCATCCCCTCATCGAGGTGAGGTCCTTCACGTCCACGGTCTGACGAGCGCGGTAGAGAGCGACGATGATGGCGAGGCCGACAGCGACTTCGGCGGCAGCCACCGTGACGATGAAGAAGACGAGGACCTGTCCGTTGTAGTCGGGAAGGCCGTTGGAGCTGAGATTGAACCGGGAAAACGCGACGAGCGTGAGATTTGCGGCGCTCAGCATGAGCTCCAGACACATGAAGATGACAATGATGTTCCGGCGCACAAGAACTCCAGCCAGACCGATCGTGAAGAGCAGTCCGGAGATGAAGAGGTATTCCTGAAGGGAGGCCATTTTTCAATGCGCGGCGTTCATGAGTCTGGATCCTCCGGGCGGGGCTCCTTCTTCTTGAGGGAGAGGGCGACGACACCCACGGTGGCGACGAGGAGGAGAACTCCGATGACCTGGAGGGGGAAGTTGTAACCCGGAGTGGGAATCGAGGCGTTGTCGCCCCTGTGACCGAACATGGTCAGGCCTACGAGGTGGACGTCCGGGAGGGAACCTTCCTTGAGGCTCCTGTAGATCTCGGACTGGTCCCGCTCCGGTTTGTCTGCCGCTTTGAAGTGCTTGTCGGCGGCTTCTTCGAGGGCAAGGGGCTGGGGGCTCTGGTTCTCGATGTTCGGGAGCACAGCACACAGTTGGCCCAGAAAGATGAGGGGAATGAATGTAGCGCTCACGAGGAGGAGCGGATTGCGGCGTTTGGGGCGCTCCGCTGCCTTGATGTCGAGGAGCATGATAATGAAGAGGAAGAGCACCATGATGGCACCGGCGTAGACGAGAATCTGAATAATGCCGACGAAGTAGGCATTGAGACCGATGAAGAGGGCCGCCAACCCGACAAATGCAGCCACCATGGACATGGCGGAGTTCACCGGGTTGCGAAAGAGAACGAGGGCAATTGCCCCGGCCACGGCCAGTCCGGAGAAGGAGTAGAAGAAAACGGGTTCCATTACTTCAACTCGTTCCATTTGTTGACGAGCCCCTCGCGCACGCCGCCGATTTCGTAGAGCCTGTCCTTGTTATTGACCATCTCCTTGCGGGTGGTCCCGGTCATGGCGTAATCCTGCCTCAGGTAGATGGCCTGCTCTGGACAGACCTCCTCGCACATCCCGCAATAGATGCAGCGGATCATATCGATGTCGAACTCCTCCGGAGCCTTTTCGACCTTGGCCCAGGGGTCGGTCGAGGTGATCTCCCCCGGGGTGATGGCGATCGCCTTGGGCGGGCATATGAATTCGCACAGCTGGCAGGAAACGCAGCGCTCGCGCCCCTGCTCATCGGTGACGAGGGCAGGAACGCCCCGGTAGTAGTCAGGGAGTTGGTCATCCCACTTCTGCTCAGGATACTGCATGGTCACCCCAAGGCCGGAAGAGGCGAGGTCACTGGCTCCCGAAGCCCGGCCTCGAACGGCTCCGATCGCGTGCTTGAGGGTGATGCCGAGGCCCTTCAGGAGGGCGGGCAGGAAAAGGTGCTCATACCAGCGGAGCTTGGGGCGGGTAACTTTGACGACGGCCATGACGAACTCCTTTTATGTAACCTTTTTCTTCCGTTTGTCCTCCACGGACCTCGTGATGAAATACATGAAGGCGGCGAGGACAGCGAGGGCTGGGAACCCTATGAGCGCCGTGTATAGCAGCCCTATGTGCGGAGCAGCAATGATGAGAGCAGCGAGGAAGATGTTGAAGAGGGCGAGCTCGAAGAAGACGACCCAGCCGAGTTTCATCAACTGGTCGTAGCGGAAACGCGGAACCGTCCAGCGAACCCAGATGAAGAAGAGGACAAAGGCGATGGTCTTGGCGAGGAAGGCACCCATGTGCACGAAGCCCGCATACCATTTCCATCCGCCCTCGGTGGTCTGGAGCAGAAGCTGGTCCAGTCCGAAGCCGAGCGACCATCCCCCGAGGAAAACGGTGACGATAAGGGCTGAGCCAACGATCATGGCGGCGTATTCACCCATGAAGAAGAGGGCGAATTTCATTGAGGAGTACTCAGTGTGGTAGCCACCCACGAGTTCAGTCTCGCACTCGGGGAGGTCAAAAGGCATGCGGTTGGTTTCCGCGAAGATGGAGGTCGTGAAGACAAAGAAGGAGATCCCCATGGGTAGGAGGAGAAGGAGCTGCCAGGAGCCATTGTTAAGCCAGAACTGCTCGCTGAAAATGCTTCCGTGCTCGTTCCAGAATGGAAGAAGAAGCCATCCGTTCGTCGCCTGGTGGGTGACGATATCGGTGAGATTGAGTTTGCCGAAGACGAGAAGGACGGGGATCAGGGAGAGGCCCAGGGAAATCTCGTAGGAAATCATCTGCGCGCAGGAGCGGACGCCTCCGAAGAAGGGATATTTGGAATTGGATGCCCACCCGGCGAGGGTGATTCCGTAGACGCTGAGTGAGGCTATGGCAAAGATGAAGAGGGGGCCCACGCCGATGTCGGCGATGACCATCTGAATCTCGTGGCCAAAGAGGGTAACCGCGCTACCGAAGGGGATGACGCAAAGCGTGATAAAGGCCGGCACGGCGGTGAAGGCAGGGGCCATCCAGTAAAAGGCCTTCCGGACATGGGCGGGTGTGAAGTCCTCCTTGAAGAGCCCCTTCAGGCCATCCGCCACGGGTTGCAGGAGGCCAAAAAACTTGAAGTCCTTCCTGAAGCCGAGGAGCGTGGCCGGAATGCCCACGCGGTTGGGGCCGACCCGGTCCTGGATGATCGCGGCCACCCGGCGCTCGGCGTAGGTGGAGTAGGCGATCAGGGGCATGATCACCAGGAAGGTGAAGCCGAAAACCTTGAGGGCGGAAATGAGGAGGGGAAGAAGGTCCATGGCTACCCGACAATTTCTCCCGCTTGAATGCGTGCGCGCTCGGTTTCAAGGAGCGGAATGGTCTGCCCGGTCTTGGTGACCTGGACACCGAGATCCCCGATCTTCGAAAGGGTGAGTTCTTCGAATTCCTCCACCTCATCAGCGATTTCACGGAAGACGTCCTCAAGAAGGTGGCGATCGGGCTCGTTGCCGTTGAGGGCCTTGACGAGATCACGCAGGATTTCCCAGTCGTCCATCGCTCCCTCGGGAGGGAAGATGGCCTGGTTGAGGCGCTGGAGTCGCCCGGTTACGTTGACCAGGGAACCTCGCTTCTCGGCGAATCCGGCTCCGGGCAGAACGACTTCACTGGCCTGGGCTGTGCCATTGGCAAGGATGTTATTGGAGAGCAGGAAGTCGAGGCGATCGAGGTCGGCGACCTCAAAGCCGGCTTCCCCGAGAAGGTCCTCGTAAAAGACGACGAGAGCCTTGATCTTACGATTCGCCACTCCTGCCCGGATGGCATCGAGCTTTGCGTAGGGGTCTTTACTGGCCCAGATGAGCTGAGCACCCGTCGTGTTGGCATTGCGGTCGGAAGAGATAAGTCTCCCGTCCGATTCACCAAAGCGCGGGACGAGGGACAGCAGGTCGGTTTCCAGGCTGTCCGCGAGGCGTTTAAGGAGAAACAGCTCCTCATTGGTCATGGAGCCAGAGCCGATAATGGCGATCTCGCCCCGCTGATAGCCCTGAAGCCCTTCCGTGGCGCGGTTGAGAGCTTCGAACCAATCAGCGGTCTCGTGCCTGCCCGCTGATTTGAAAAGGGGTTCGGTGAGGCGGGTTTCCGCGTGCAGGTAGTGGAAGTTGAGGCGGTGGCTGTCTGGTATCCAGCACGAGTTGACCTCGTTGTTTTCCCGCGGAGTGACCCGAAAAATCTCGTTTCCACGGGTCCATATCACGGTGTTGCATCCTGTGCCACAGTTGGTGTCGATGCTCTTGGTCTCCTTGAGAAACCAGACGCGCATCTGGAAGCGGAAGTCGTTGGAGGTAAGGGCGCCTACCGGGCAGATGTCCGCCGTATTGAGCGAGTAATTGTTGTCGAGAACCCGGCCCGGGTGGACGGTGAGCTTGGTGTGGGTGCCGCGGTCGATGAAGCCAAGGACGGGGTCGTCGGCCACCTCGTCCATGAATCGGATGCAGCGGCTGCACATGATGCAGCGCTCGTCATCCAGCCGGATGCGTGGCCCGATGTCCACGTTCTTCGGCTTCTTGACCTTCATTTCCTCGAAGCGGGAAAAGCCTCGCCCGTGATCGACGGAGAACTCCTGCAGGCTGCATTCACCGGCCTGATCACATATGGGGCAGTCGAGAGGGTGGTTGATGAGGAGAAACTCCATTACCCCGTTGCGACACTCCTCGACCAGATCCCCGCTGGTACGGATGCCCATGTTTTCGGTCACCGTGTTGGCACAGGCGATTACCGGGCGCGGCATCCAGTTGATTTCCTGGTAGCCGTCTTCGCCGTAGCCGGGATCCTGTCCCGGCTGGGGCCGTGGGGGCATGCCCATCTGGACAAGGCACATGCGGCAATTCCCGGGGGAGGAGAGTTTGGTATGATAGCAGTAATGCGGCACATCCTGCTCAGCGATCTTACACGCCTCGATCATGCGAGTGCCCCGGGGCACCTGAAACCAGCTCCCATCCACTTGGACGTTCACGAGGCCTTTCTCGGCAGCGAGGTCCTTGGGGAGCTTGTCAGCGGTCGCAGGTGCGGAATCTGCCATAAATCAGCGTATAGCGAAGTCTCCCTTGGGGTTGCGTGTGACTATGGAGGCCACAAGCTAAAGGGACAAGTGCACTTTGTGAAATTTTTCACAAGCGGAAAAAAACGCGTAATCCGGGCCGAATCGGGTGAACTGGGAGGGAAATCGGGTCCGGGGAGGCTCCGAAGAGCCCCGGAATGCGGTGAAGTCCGCGGTCAGAGCCTGCGCCGGATGGAAGCCAGGTGTGGTTGACTCCTTACTCCGGCTATACTGGATTGTTTGAAAGTTCGCGTGGGCGAACGGTTTTGGTTTTTTGAATTAGGGAAGGGGCTTTTTCCTATACCTCCGCTGGAACCTCGTATGCGGCTTCCTTCATCACGGTAGCGAGGGTCGTGTAGGTCAGGGTCCAAGCCTCCTTTGTTTCCGGGGTGAAATGTTCACCGAGCCCTTTCTCGAGGGTATCGAGCAGGGCCGCACCCACGGTGTCGTAGTATTCGGATTTGACACCGTAGCCGACGTGCCTTTTGCCAAGCGCCTGAACGGCGGGGACAAGCTCTTCCAGGGAGTCGAGGCCTTTGACCGCGATCGTGATCATTTGCATGAGTTTCTTCCCCTGTTCGGCCATGTCCGATTCGGCGAAGAGGGGCTTCAGGTCCGGATCGAGTTCGAACAGGCGCGCGTAGAAGAGCGCTGCGGTGGGTTCTGCCTGCGGTACGACCATTTCCCAAGTGCTTTGAACGAGGTCTTTTTGTAGGTCTGTCATAGTTTTGGTTGTTTGGTTGTTTGGTTGTTTGGTTGTTTTTGGTGAGGGTGAGGGTGAGGGTGAGGGTGAGGGTGAGGGTGAGGGTGAGGGATCATGAAGGAGGGGTCCGGAGGGCGGCCTCGATCATGAAGCGAACGGAGTTTCCGATTTCGGTGTCGGACAGTTGTGAGTCTCCCCGTGCCGGCATCTCTCCGTCCTCCCCGATAAACCCTTCGATCGCGTTGGTGATGACAGCGTTCTCTCCCTTGGTGATCCGCTGCTCCCATTGCTCTGTCCGGGTAAGGGCCGGCGCGCCCCCTTCCCCTTCGTTGTGACACAGGGCTCACTCCTGCAGGTAAGACTCTCGACCGGACGCGAGGGAGGGGTCCTCAGGAATCCAGTCCCAGGGGTGCTGGCTGGCGTTTTCCGCCTGAGAAACAGATTCTGTCTCTGTGGCCTCCTGGCAGGAGGTGGCCAGGACGGAGGCTGCCGCCAGCATGTAGAGCAGTTTCACCTGAGGGAGTGCGCGCTGGTGTGAATCTCCTAGGACTTGGGAATCCGAATCACGATTCCTCCCATGACGTCGTTCTTCTTGAACTCAGGATAGGAGTCCTTTCTGTTTTCGTGATCGTTGTGACAATCCCAGCAGGCAGCTGCCACGGCGCGGTCAGGATAGATTCCGACGAAGTAGCTCGTGCCTCCAAGCATCTCCTCCCCCGTCCACTTCTTTCCGTAGTATTCGCTCTCAGGGTCAGTGACGGCGGCGAGTCCTTCCTTTACGGATGGAGTCTGCTTTTTCGCGTTCTCGTAGTTCAGGGGCCAGGGCGACTGAAGCGAGTAGGAAAACTGGAATGGTTTTTCTGCGTCGTCGACTTCCTCGGCACCTTCGCGGAAGAACTGCGCGGGGAGAAGGAGAGCCTTGTTCTCTTTCCACTCCTCGTGCGCCTTGATCACCTTTTCCTCCTTGACGAGACGGTTGACCACCTTGCTCGCATAGACTTTCCGCTCTGACTTCAGGACGGTGTAGAGTGCTTCAGCGACCTGCGCGGCGGGATAGCCACCAGGTGATCCGCTTGCTTCCTCTTCTCCAGATTTGCACGCACTCAGGCCGAGGCAGAGTCCTGCCAGAGCTCCAAGGCGAGTAGTTAGTATCAGTGAATTCATTTTTGGTTGTGATTTCATTTTTGGTTAATTGCTTTGAGGTGTGTTGCTAAGGGATTCGAGGTAGCGCTGGAGTTTGATGATGTCTTCGTCTCCGCGCTTGATGGCGGACTCCACGGTCCAGCCAATTCCCGGGTGGCGGGTGGTGGGGCGTCCGGTGAAATTCCGCTCGATGAGGTGAGGGTCCGCGAGCGCATCCATGGCAAACTGCTGGCTGTGGCAGGTCATACACGTGTTGCGCAGCATTTTCTCGTTGGGGCGCAGGTTGGCGTTCTGGTTGTGGTTCACGATGATCGCCCCACCGTGCTCCTCGCGGGGAAGGTGACAGGTGGCACAGGACACTCCGCTGCCGGCCGGCAGGTCGCCCGTCAGTTCAAGTTTCCACAGGTTGTGGTGCGGGGAATTCTCGTAGTGGCGCGTGTGCGCGTCGTCATGGCACTTCATGCAGGCTTCCTGGGCGGCGAACTGACGGTCGTAGCGGTGCGGTTCATGGCAGGAATTACAGGAGAGGCCCGCATGGGGAGCGTCCGGCCTCATTGGGAGGCGCGCGTTTGCAGGGGTCATCGGCCCCAGCCGCTTGTGGGCGAGACGCATGCCGTGCTTGCCCTGGAGGAATCCGTCGACCTCGTGTTCGTGGCAGGCGGCACAGCTGGTGTGGTCCGGTTTCGTCACCCAGTCGCCTGTTGCGGGAACGCCGTGGCAGTCGCGGCAGTTGATGCCGGCCCGGGCATGTGCGGTGGAGTGCCAGTCGGCCGTGATCTGTGAATCGGTTTGATGCTGAACGGGTGCATCGGCGTCCTTCTCACGGAGGGGCTTGCGTGGCTCGTGACCCTGGTCCATCCAGCGGGTCAGGGGATTGGTGGCTGGCAGGATGCGCTCGGGCAGGTGCTCAGGCTTCCCGTAGTTCTTCAGGAGGAAACTGGGAGCGAGGGCGGTGTTGTCGTGATAGTTATGACAGCCGGCGGTGGCGCAGCTTTTGAACGAGAGGTCACGATGGGATTCGAGGTTTTCAAGAGTCACCTCGTGACAGTGGGCACAGTAGTCCCCCGGAACCGTCACCGCCATGGGGTTGGTGATCTTCTCGTTGTGCTCCCGGTGGCAGGTTATGCAGTTCATGGCATCAATGTGCTCGAGAAAGATTGCATTCTCGGGATTGCGGAATTTGCGGATGGGGTGCGAATCGCTGGCCTGCTCCAGTTCCTCGCCGTGACAGGCGATGCAGGATTCGTTGGTGACGCCGGAGCTGGTAAAAATATTCTCCTTCTCCTCGTTCGTGTGGCAGGCGTGGCATTCCATCTCGATCTGGTGATGCCCATCCGTAGTGATGCCTGGCAGCAGGACTGTCTTGTCTTCGGCCTCGAAGAGAACCCAGGAGAGCCACCATCCAAGTCCGCCGGTGACGGCAAGCCAGAGGACAAGATGCTTGTGTCTGATGATCCAAGAGGACACTAGGGTGAGAGGTCAGTAGAGATAGACGGAAAGGATGTGGAAGGTGAGGAGGACGGGCATCGGCCAGAAGAGGACCAGATGCGCATAGGAGAGGAAGGGGCGCCAGCGGCGCGCGATGAGAGCGCGCCGGGTCACCCCGGAGTTTTCAAGAGCCGAGACGACACCGGCGCAGGCGCCAAGGAGACTCAGGCCGACAAAGCAGAACATGAGCCAGAAGTTGAGGTTGTGGCCGAAGCGGAATCCCGTGTGCGCAAAGAGGCCGACCAGTGCCGTAAGCCCAAAGAGGGTGTGGAGCACGCGCCATCGTGCGAAGTGCCCGAAGCGGAACCAGCGAAACCGTTTCCGGAGGGAAAAGAGAAGCCCGCCTAGCGCGAGGCCGAGCAGTGAGAACCCGGTCACCTGCTTGACGATGTTATCTCGCCAGAAGATATCGACGCGGTACCACCACGAGGTGACGGAATCAGCCATGGGTGGTTTCGGAGCGAGGATGGAGGCCAGGACAACGGTGAACGCGATGCCCGATATGACGAGCAGCGACCGAACGCCAATGGGCTTCGACTTCCCTTGGAAGTTTCCGCATACTTCGTTGACCAGCGGCCGACACGATCCGCAGACGGTCGACGCTCCGGTGCTGGTCGCGAGGAGGTCGGGGTCAGGGCCGCATTTTGCAAGACAGCGAACCAGTTCTCCCTTGGTCACCGACATGCAGTTGCAGACGAGTCGCGTCTCGGGCCAATGGGCGACCGCGAGCTCGGTAGACTGGGGTGAGAGGAGGCCTTCTGCGGTGAAGTAGCGCTGTTCGCGGTCACGAATGATGGCATTGCTATTGTAGAGGGCCTGGAGTCGTCCCGACTCGGGCCACGGGCCTACACCCAGTCCTCCCCGCAGCACGTTCCCGGTGCCCAGAATCAGCATGCGGTAGCAGTCGTCGGAACAGAATTCCAGCTGGCGCCCTTCCGTGAGGGGGTCCCCGATCGTAACGACATCGGCGCCGAGCATTTTCAGCCGGGTAGAAAGATCCGGGTCTGTAAATGGCTCGGTCTTGGTGCCTTGAAGCCGATGCGCGACATGTCTTGCCATCGCGAAGCCGGGACTTGCCAGGCCGTAGGTCCGGCCGTCGAGCATGGCGCACTCTCCGATCGCAATCACGTCCGGATCGGAGGTTTCCAGTTGGCGGTCGACAACAATGCCGCCAGTCAGTCCAACCTGCAGGCCGGCGGCTTCTGCCAGTTCGCTGTTAGGGGTGATTCCCGCGGACACGATGACGAGGTCGGTATCGAGGGTGGTTTCGTCTGAAAACTGAATGGTCAGGCTTTTGCCGGAGCGGCGAATAGCCGAGATGGGATTTCCGATGAAAACATTGATTCCGAGTTTCTCGACGAAGCGCTCGAGATAACTGGCCGCGGTTGCGTTGAGTTGTCTGGGCATCAGGAAGGATGCCTGTTCTGCGATACTGACGCTCAGGCCCAGTTTTTGCGCGGCCTGAGCGGCCTCGAGGCCAAGCAGTCCGCCACCAATCACGGTGGCGGACTGCTGTCCCTCAGCCTCGTTGATAATCCGATCCAGATCGGCGATGGTTCGGTAGACGAACACATTGGGCAGATCAGTACCCTCAATCGGTGGAACGAATGGTCTGGAACCGGTTGCCAGAATGAGTGTGTCGTAGCTGAGCCTTTCGCCACTGCTCAGCACGACTGTCTTCAGATCCCGGTCGATTTGAGTAACGGGATCCCCACAACGCAGAGTGATATTGTTGCTCTCGTACCAATCCCTGTCATGCAGCAGCAGGGAGGAGGAGTCGCGGTGGTCTACGTAGGTGGAAAGCTTGATGCGGTCGTAGGCGGGGAGCGGGTCTGCTCCGATTACCGTAGTATGGAGCCGGCGATGAAGTCCCTTTTGAATGAGTTCCTCGCAGAGTTTGCAGCCGACCATGCCATTGCCGACCACGACCAAGGCCGAGCCATCCGCTAATTTCCGTCTGGCCGAGGGTTTCGGCATCTTGGGGGCGGACGTAAAGTCGGGCACCATGCTTGCCTGTCATGAGCAGACGCCGTTCCGATCCATCTCATCAGGATCCGGAAGAGGAGGACAGATGCTCACCACGTTCATGAGACGCATCGATCATGAACCGGATTTTTGGGAGACATGAGCGAAGTCTGTCCCCGGCAGCCTGACGACGGCCCGCGAGAGGGGACGACAACTGCCCCTCCTCAGTGCCTCGCGATCAGGAGGACACGAAGAAAAAACGGATTGGGCTCCCGGAAGGATCAGGGAGCGGGAGGCACGGTGATCTCGAAGTCGTCGATGTACCAGCCGGGGAAGAGGGCGCCGACGAAGTCATCGGTCTCATAGTAAAACTGGAACTTGACGTTCTTGCCCAGAGCGGAGGGCGGCAGGGCCTTACTGTAAATCTCCCAGTCGGACCGGTCGTCGATCACGGCCTCGAGATCTTCAATCATGGTATCGCCATTGTCGGCATCGAGGATGCGGATTCGTCCGAAATCGAACTCGGGTTCGATATCGCGGAATTGCGCGAAGTTGAGGGTGGCGGAAGACCGCCCGGCAAGGTCAATGGCAGGTGAGGTGAGTGAGATCGTCGCCTCAAGGCCGGTGAGGGCGGCAAGATTGGTTCCAAAACAGTTTGAGCCACTGAAGGCGGCACTGGGGCCACCGGAGACGGAAGAATCGGGGGAGCCGAATTCCCAGAACGTTTCCGGGTCACGGCCGGGGCTTGAATTGTCCGCAACCCAGTCACCCGAACCCGCCTCAAAATCATCGAAGTAGAGACGAGCCGGTGGCGGAAGATACTGCTCGACTACAAAGTAGCGCTCACCCCCGGGGGGCAGGTCAACGGTGAGAGTATTGACCGGTGGTGTGGCCGCGATGTCCTCCTGGTCCCCAAAGGTGGGCCAGGTGGCCGGGCCGGGAGCAGCCAGGTCCAGCTCACTGCGGATTCGGTAGAACATGCCTGCCTCGCTTTCCCAGCTGATGGTCATGGCTTCCCCGTCCCTTGAGATGTCCGTGATGATGACTCTCGGAGGTGCCGGAGGGGCCGGAGGGGCCTCGATCTTCAGGGAAACATCGTCGATATACATCACTTCATTGCCCGTGCCATTGGAGCCTACATCCTGAAAGCTCCACAGGGGGACGACCGATGTTGTGGGCAGGCCATCTCCTCCGACCTCGGGAATGGTCCCGCGGCCACTGACCTCCGTCCAGGTGTCGACCGGGATGTCTCCAACAGCCCGGATGTCGATTCCGGTGGCATTGGTATTGTTCTTGTTCCACCGGAGAATGAGGCGAACGGTGTCGTCCGGAGCCATGCCATTTGCGGCCGGGCGGTAATACCACGCGCTGTATTCGTATTCCTTGCCGATCATGTCCTCAGTGATCGCCAGAGCCTGCGAGTCGTCCGCAGTAGCCGGGGGTGTGGTGGTGTCCAGGCGGGCTTCTCCCCATTGTGCCCCGCCAGCAAGGTTGAACTCTGCGGCCCCGGTGCCGGAGCGGGTCGGCTCAGTAATGTAGTTGAAGCGGGCGTCGTCACGCCAGCCGACCAGGCTTCCCAGCTCGAAATCGCCGTTGATGATGAGTTCTTCCCCGTCGAATGGAGGCAGGACGGTTCCACTCAGGATGATCTCATAGGTAGGATCATTCGGATCATTACTGGTAAGCTCCAGGTCCGCCGCATAGGTGCGCACTCCGCTGGATGGTGAAAACGTGAATGTGATCTCCTCCGCAGCTCCCGGGGCAATGTCCAGTGGGAAGGAGCCCTCTGGAAATGAGAAGGAGGTTGAGTCCGCTCCGCCGAGGGTGGCACTGGAAATGGTGAGGGTGTTGCTGGTGCCGCTGTTCCTGAGTTGAAGGACCCGCGTGCCGTTTCCCTCGCCCTCAATAAGTTCACCGAAATTCAAGGCCGCCGGGGAAGCGAGGTTTGGGTCGTCATCCGCCGTGCTGACTTCGAGGCGGAAATTGTCAATGTGGGCAGCGACTCCGGGAACAGCGTCACTTGGGTTGTCGTCAAAGCTGATGATAGGCAGGACGGAAGCCAGGGGGGCGCCGTCTCCTCCATTCTCAGGAAGAGTGCCTGTCAGGGTAATGGTCTCCCATGTATCTGCTGCAAAACTGTCCCAGGTTCGAAAGACCTGGTTGTTGTTGGTATTGCTCGCGTTCCAGCGGAGGATGATTCCAAGGCGGTCGGTAGCGGCATAGGTCGTGTCCGCCGGAACGTATACGTCAAGCGTGACGGTGAAGGTGTCCGTGCCTGCTACGGATTCGACCGGGATGGCGATGTTCTCGGTCTCGGCCCGTACTTCCCCCCAGCGTCCCCCGGGCGAGATGTCGGCCGAGCCCACGTTTCCGCGGCCGGAGTCCGTCGGGTCGCCATTGGAGGTCGTCAGAGACACGTTCCCGTTGCCTCCATTGAGTCCGTTCCCGCTCTCGGAAGCGTTATCGAAGTCCTCATCGGCGAGGACCAGAGTGGCGCCGTGGAGGCTGAGGGGGAGACAGGCGAGAAGAATCGCAAGGAGAGGGCTTTTCATGGGCGTGAAGAGGCTCAGCCATATCTGGCGGGAAAGAGCTAGACTGCACTGAGATAGCGCTCCTGAGCTTCGCGCTCCGCGTTGGCGGGTTCCTCGCCGTTTGCTTCGGAGGTTTCAGCGACGAGCTCGTCACGGAACTTGTCGATCATCGCCTCCACGGGCCAGGAGGCGGCTTCACCGAAGGCGCAGATGGTCCGCCCGTCTATCTGGTAGGCGACGGATTCGAGGGTTTCAATGTCCCGCGGGGTGGCTTTTCCGGCCACGAGTCGGTCAGTGATCTTCTTGAGCCAGGTCGATCCTTCGCGGCAGGGTGTGCATTGGCCGCAGCTCTCGTGGGCGTAGAACTCATTGATGTTGTTCAGGACCCAGGACATCCTGCGGGAGTTATCCATGACGATGACACCGCCGGAGCCCGCCATGGATCCGCAGGCGGCCAAGGTGTCGAAGTCGAGTGGAATGTCGTAGAAGCCGATCTCGCTCTTCTCGGTCGCCGGGGGACGGACGATCTTGAAGCGCTCATCGCAGCGCAGAATCTTTGCGGACGATCCACCGGGGATGACGGCCTTGAACTTGCGTCCCTCCAGAGGTCCACCACAGACTTCGTTGAGGAGTTCCCCCATGGTCATTTTCCCGACCTCGATCTCGTAGTAACCGGGTTTTTGAACGTCTCCGGAAACGCAGAGGATCCGGGTCCCGGTATTACGGGGGGTGCCGATCGTGGAGTATTTTTCGCCACCCATCTCGATGATGTGCTTCACGTGGCAGAGGGTCTCCACGTTGTTCACGATGGTTGGGCACATGTAGAGACCCATGGCAGCGGGGAAGTAAGGAGGCTTGATGCGGGGGTAGGGGCGCTTGCCCTCGAGGGATTCGATGAGGCCGGTTTCCTCTCCGCAGATGTAGGCCCCGGCACCGCGGTGAACGTAGAAGTCGCAGCTGAACTTGGTGCCGCAGATGTTCTTGCCGAGGAAGCCCTCCTTCCTGGCCTCGGCGATCGCCTTCTCAATGATGCCCGCGGCCTCGGGGAATTCCTCGCGGATGTAGATGTAGGCGACTTTGGCGCCGACCGCGAAGCAGGAAATGACCATGCCCTCAATCAGCTGGTGCGGATCCTGGTGAACGATGTAGCGATCCTTGAAAGTGCCAGGCTCGGACTCGTCGCAGTTGCAGATCAGGTAGACGGGCTTTTTGTTCCCGGGGGGGATAAACCCCCATTTTACTCCCGTGGGGAAGCCGGCTCCACCCCGTCCGCGCAGACCGGATTTCTTGACCTCTTCAGTGACCGCGCCCGGCTTCATTCTGAGGGCTTTCCTGAGCTGCTTGTATCCGCCGTCAGCAAGGTAGGTCTTGAGGGAGGGGTCCCATCCCCTGCGGTCGATATTGCGGAAGATCAGGCGGCGCTCACGCTTGTGAGGTGCCTTGCCCTTGTTGTAAGTGACCCTGGCCATTGCGATGCTCTAGCTATACTGCTTGAGGAGTTCTGCCGCCTTCCCGGCGGGAACATCCTCGTGGAAATCGTTGTTGACGAGGCAGACCGGCGCAGTCCCGCAGGAGGCGAGGCATTCGGCAAATTCCACGGACCACGTTCCACAGGGCGAGACCGCTATGGGGTTGTGGTGCGATGTCTGCGAGCGGTCGATTCCCGCCACCTCGCAAAGCTTGTCCATCAGTTCGTAGCTTCCGCCCATCGCGCAGCTCAGGGTCCGGCATACACGGATGTGAAACTTTCCGGGAGCGTGTTGCCGCAGACCGGGGTAAAAGGTGACCACTTCCTCGACCTTGATGGGCTCCAGTTCGAGTTTGGAGGCGACCCACTCGATGGCCTCGGGCGAGATGAATCCGAACTCGGTCTGCACAATGTGCAGGAGAGGCAGAACGGCGGAGCGCTTCTGGTCCCCGGGGTATTGCTTGATGCGCTTGTTGGCCTCCCTCTCGATCTGGCTGGTGATCTCAAACGGGGTGTGATGTTTCGTTCCCGCCGTCTGGTGGGAGGCGACTTGTTCGTTCAGGATCGCTTCGCTCATCTGGATGCCGAATCGGGTTGCGGGCTGATAACTGTGTCGTGGGGCGGGAGTTGTTGGCAGGGAGTGCCAGTTCCGGAAGTTAGAGAGCTGGGAAACATGTCTACCGGTCACACTCTCCCATCACGAAATCGAGGGAGCCCAGAATGGTGGGGATGTCCGAGACCATGTGGTCAACGAGTAGTTCGGAGAGAATGGAGAGGTTGACGAAGGAGGGAGCGCGAATCTTGAGCCTGTGAGGCACGCCCCCACCGCGGGAATTGATATAGAAACCGAGCTCTCCCTTGGGGTTTTCGGCTCCGAAGTAGACTTCTCCCTCCGGGGCCTCGATTCCCTGGGTGGAGACGATGAAATGGTGAATGAGTTCCTCCATCTTCATGAGCACCTTCTCCTTCTCGGGAAGCGAGCTCTTCGTGTCGGCCACGTTGACGGGGCCGCCAGGAAGAGTGTCGAGAACCTGGCGCACGATCCGGATGGACTGACGGAGTTCCTCCATGCGGACCAGATAGCGGTCGTAGCAGTCACCGACCTCGCCCACCGGCACGTCGAATTCATACTGCTCGTAGCCGAGGTAGGGGCGGTCCTTGCGGAGGTCGCGGCTAGGTCCGGAGGCCCGCAGGTTCGGACCAGTCAGGCCATAGGATATGGCACTTTCGGCAGAAATAACCCCGATGTCCTTGGTCCGGATGAGGAAAATCTTGTTACGGGTGAGGAGCTTGTCGACCTCCTCGACCGTTTTTTCGCATTCGTCGAGGAACTTGCGGACGTTGTTCACAAAGCCATCGGGAAGATCGCGGATCTGTCCGCCCACCCGCGTATAGGATGTCGTGAAGCGGGCTCCGGTGAGCTGTTCGCAGAGATTGTAGACCTTCTCGCGCTCGGTGAAGGTGTAGAGGAAGACGGTCATCGCGCCCACGTCCATGGCGTAGACGCCAATCCCCAAAAAGTGGGAGGAAATGCGAGCCAGCTCTGAGGCCAGGACGCGAATAGCCTGACCGCGGGGCGGCAGTTCCCAGTCCATCAGTTTCTCCACCGCACAGGTGTAGGCCACGTTATTGGCGAGGGGGGCAAGGTAATCCAGCCTGTCCGTGTAGGGCACAAACTGGTTATAGTGCATGTTCTCGGCAATTTTCTCGTCCCCGCGGTGAAGGAAGCCGATATCCGGATCCGCCTTGGTGACCACTTCGCCGTCGAGCTCAAGGATAAGACGAAGGACTCCGTGGGTCGCGGGGTGGGACGGTCCCATGTTGAGAACCATCTTCTCCCCCAGCAGGTCCTCGGTCCCGGCCTGATAGTCTGCGACTGCCTGGGCCGCGGTGGCCGCAGCATCGGGAGCCTCGTAGGTCGTTGTGGCGGAGGACTCGCTCATTTGGTGGATGCCTGCCGAATAAGCACTGAAAGCAGGCGGGCTCGCAAGGACTTTGTGAAAACTTTCACAAAGTCGGGATTTATCAACCGGAAACATGGCGGGTGGCGGGAAAATCGGAGGTTTGTGAGGCTCATTGGAGCTTTGAGCGTTGGGCGCCGGGCTTCCGGGCCAGATGAACGTGAGGGCTGGTTGAGTATCTTGAACCGACCCGTTCCTCCCTGCGAGGCAGGGTGCTCCAGGGCCGTCAGACCGAATGGAGCATAGGGCACCACGGGCTATTATTTAAGAAATCCTAAGGATTGCCACAGCTCCATTGCTTTGAGAGAATCCGGAAAGGTTCACGAGATTTATGGCTTATTCAATGCGCTGCTTTTACTCGCCGGAGTTTCATCTTGATCTCCCTGCGGATCACCCTTTTCCGATGCAGAAATTCAGCCTTTCCAAGGATATGCTCCTGGATCAGGGCACAGTAAGGCCGGAGGATATCGTGGAGGTGCGTCCGGCAACCACGCACGTTCTGGAACGGGCGCACACTCCGGCCTACCTGCAGAAGATCTATCGAGGGCAACTGGACCGCAAGGAGCAGATTCAGCTTGGACTTCCGCTCACCCCTCAGCTCTATACGCGCAGTGCGATCGAGGTAGAAGCAACCCGGCGGGCCTCGGAAGCGGCTCTGCAGGACGGTCTCGCGGTCGTCCTGGCCGGAGGAACGCACCATGCCTTCCGGGAGCATGGAGAGGGCTACTGTGTCTTCAACGATATTGCAGTGGCCATCCGGAGCCTCCAGATCCGCCATCCCCACATCAAGGTGATGGTTGTGGACACGGATGCGCACCAGGGCAATGGGACCAACAGCCTGCTCGATAATGATCCCAACGTCTTCACTTATTCCATTCACGTGGGACGCAACTACCCGGTGCGCAAGGTAAAGGGTTCGATGGATGTTGAAACCGTGCGCTATGTCGAAGGGGAGATGTATCTCCGGCAGCTGTTCAGCACTCTGGCCGCAGCGCTCGATGTCTTTTCCCCGGATCTCGTGATCTGGATTGCCGGGGCAGACAATCACCGTAACGACCACTTCGGGCAGATGATGCTCACGGTTAAGGATATTCAGCGGAGGGACGAGGTGATCCTTGGTGCCATGTTGCGCAACCGCATTCCGGTCACCCTGCTATACGGGGGCGGTTACAACAGGCAGGCGGAGTATACCGCCAAGCTGCATCGGAATACGGTGGTGACCGCCAAGCGACTCCTCGGCGAGACCCGGGGCCTTGCAGCCTGACGCCGTGGGCCGTGTCGCCATCGTGGGAGCGGGAGCGGTTGGCGGCTACTACGGCGGCCGCCTTTCGGAAGCAGGAGAGGAGGTTTTCTTTCTCGTCCGGTCCGGGCTCGCCGCGTGGCGTCGGGACGGTTTGCAGGTGGAGAGCCCGACGGGGAGCTTTCACATCCGTGAGCCGAGGGTATTTGAAGATGCCGGAGAGATCGGACCGGTTGATCTCGTAGTGGTAGCCTGGAAAGCGACATCCAACGAGTATTACGAGGAAGTCATAGCTCCTCTCCTGCACGAGAAGACCACGATTCTGACTTTGCAGAACGGGCTGGGCAATACCGAGCAGCTGGCCGGCTTGTTCGGTGCGGAGAGAATCCTCGGAGGACTCTGCTTCGTCTGTATCAACCGCGTGAGAACGGCCTGTATCCGTCACCTCGCAAAAGGGCTCGTGACCATCGGGGAACATGATTCCGGGTTGGAAGGGAATGCTCGCCTGCAGGAAACTGTGTCCCTTTTCCAGCGGGCGGAAATCGAGTGTCGGGCAGTCGAGGATCTCGTGCACGCCCAGTGGGTGAAGCTGGTCTGGAATGTGCCGTTCAACGGGCTGTGTATTGCGAGGGGGGGAATCAACACAAAAGAGCTGCTCGGACAACCGGGCGGGGAGGAGGAAGTAAGAATACTGATGGGCGAGGTGATCTCCGCGGCTGAGGCCCTCGGGAAGCAGGTTGACTCAGGGGTGATTGAGCAGCAGATCGGCGAGACCCGGGAGATGGGTGCCTACCGACCCTCGAGCATGATCGATTACCTCGAGGGGTGCGCGGTGGAGGTGGAGGCCATCTGGGCGGAGCCTTTGCGCCGGGCGGAGGCGGCAGGTGCCCGGTTGCTGCATTGGAAGCAGTTGCTGGCTGATATCAGGATGCGTCTTGCGGAGCAGAGCTGACCGGCGACTCGCGGTCGCCATCGCTCGGGCCCTCTTCAGAGGTCTGAATACTTTCGAGGGAGACGCCTTCCGGGAGGAAGGGAAGAAGGAAGGCTTCCGCAAAAACGTAATGGTCAGCAAAGTCTTCCCGGGTGTCAGAATCCTGTTTGCCGAACATGCCCTCCTCGATCAGTTCGAAGACCATCTCCCCGACATCAGAGCAGGAGCGGACGCCCCACTCCCGCAACAGGGTGTAGGCCATGGGGCCGAATTCCTGCAGCGCGTGGTCGCGAAATCCGAGGATGAGTTCCTCTCCACTGACGTGGCGTTCTTCGCCTCCTTCCTCGCGGGTGCGCTTCAGAGTGAAATCGAGCGCGTCCTTGAGCAGGAAATAAGCACCCGCTTCAAAGCGTTTTTCCCGTTGGAGAATGTTTTCGACAGCAGCATCGAACCGCAGCGCCTGCATGGTGTTGAGGGTAGGTAGATTGAAGGGGGGTTGCAAAGTCGAAAACCTCAGGGGAGCAGGCTCTCGGCCATTCTTCGGACAGTGTTTTCAACTTCCTGAAGTATGATATCCGGCTCGTCAAGGCGGCTTGGTTTGTCGTGTCCAACCCAGACGCAGATGGCGTGCAGGGAGCCGAAGGAGACGCCCCAGACATCCGTTTTTCCCGGGCTGGTGGCGACAAGAAGACGAGGCGTGCCATCCGGAAACTGCATGGCGAGCGCCGCCTGGGCGGCCTCGACGACGAACATGGGCTTCAAGGATGGTTCGAGGGCGGGAAGAATCACATTGAGGTTGGAATCCCGCAGGTCACGGAGGAAGTGCGTCCGCGGTCGTTGGCCACCCCCGGTGAGCGTGGCAGCCGCCGTTGCCACTTCGAGAGGGGTCGCGCTCACTCCGCCCCGGTAGAGATCATCACCCGCAAGAAAAGGCCCCTCGAAGCCAAACCGCTCGGCGAGGCGGGTGAGATCTTCACTGCCGATCTCCCGCCCGGTAGTGAGGGGCTGGTCGAGTTTGGGTTGCAGCCCGCGTTCCGCAGCGGCGGCGTAGATGAACGGAGTGAAGATGCCCCCTATATCGCGCCTGGCATCGAGGGCGCGGTTGAAGGTGGTCCGCGCCGTAGAGCGTCCGCCCACGATCCCACGAATTCCGCCGGTCTTGGAATTGATACAGACGGCGGCCAACTGGGGTTCGCCTGTAATGCGGTGGAGGAGGTCGGCAGATTCAGTTTCAAGGAGATCCTGGATGTCGGAATGGATGGTGCTGCGGAGGCGCAGGCCGCCGTCACGAATTTCCCGTTCGGCCAGGAGTTCCTCGAAGTGGCGCCGGACGGCCTGGAGGGCGGCATTGCCTGCGGAGGCGCCCTCTTCGTTCCGGAGTCCAAGGTCGGTTTCCCTGATTGCGGCTTCCTCTTCAGATTGAAGATCCCCTTCCGCTACCATGCGGGCGAGAACCTCATCCCGCTGGACGAGGGCTTTCTCGAGGGCGCGCAGTGGAGAACACGCGTGCGGGGCCCGTATGATTCCAACGAGAAGAGCGCATTGGTTCTTGTTGAGTTCAGCAGCGCTCAACCCGAAGTAGCGGCGCGCAGCTTCCTCCAGTCCGTGGCAGCCGGAGCCGAAGTAGATGCGGTTGACGTAGGCGGTAAGGATCTCATCCTTGCTGTAGTTCCACTCGATACGGAGTGAGAGGGCGATTTCGAGGAGTTTGCGGTGAAGGCTTTTTTGCCGCAGGTCGAAGCTGTTGCGGGCCAGCTGCATGGTAAGGGTGGAGGCTCCCTGAGTGAACTGCATGTCACTTGCGTTTCGCATCGTGGCCCGGATCAAGCCCATGACATCAACCCCGTGATGCCTGAAAAAGCGCTTGTCTTCCCGTGCCTGCAAGGCGTCGACGAAGAATTGGGGGATTTCCTCCCGCGTGATGAGGCGTCGGTTTTCCCCGTGCAGAGTGGCCAGTTCACGGCCCTCCATGTCGAAGATCACCGAGCGCTCAGGCATTTTGCCGATGTCCTCTATCTCGTGACGGTAGGAAAGGGTGAGATAGAAAAGAGATGCGGCGAGAAGAAGCGAGAGCAGGAGAACTGCGCAGCGGAGGCTGATTCGCAGGATGCGCTGTATCGGAGCCGGGATCCAGCCGGGAAGACGCGAGTTCCTCCTTGCGGGGCGCCAGTGCGGATCGCTCTCGAGCTCATCGGGCGGGTTGAATTCCGGTTCATCCTCCGGGTCAAGGTCGACAGCCACCTCGTCCTCATACGTGGTCCCGGGTGGTGCGCTCCAGTCACGCTGGCGGCGGTTTCTCCGGGTTGGTGAGTGACGGGGCACGGGACGGGAGGCTGGTGAGAGGAAGAGGGGCGGGCAACCTAGCAGGTGGCCGGCCGGACCAAGGTGACCAGGTGCGCAGGCTTGTCCGCCCCGTTACTCAAACCGGTCATCCGGCGAGGACTGAGGAGCAGGAGGGAGGAGGGCTGGTTCATCAAATACGGGTATTTACTCAACCGGCAGGGCGGGGAGGGCACGCCTCTCGCGCAGGGGAATGGCCCGGGCGGGAGAGCGCCGGGTTGAGCCTCCCTCGACAGGAAGTGCTCGAAGTGGATGCCGCGGGCAGAAGTCGTGTTCCTCCGGGGCGAGGTCGACCGGGGTAGGATCGTTGTAGGCGGTCTTGGCCTGCTCGCAGCCGGGAGTGGCCCGCTTTCCGGAAGATCGACACAGACGGCATGGGCTGATTTCGACCGGAGGCTTGATATCAGCGAACCGATAGCGACCAAGGCGGTCCGCGGTTTTCATGACCCGCACCCAGATGGGAAGGGCGAGGTCCGCTCCATAGCCTCCGGGAACGATCGGCTGGGGCTGATCAAGACCAACCCATACGGCACAGGTCAGGCCGGAGGAGTAGCCCACAAACCAGGCATCCTGGTACTCATCAGTTGTTCCTGTCTTTCCTCCGGCAGGCTGCTGGAAGCCGAGTTGGCGGCGCATGCTGGACGCTGTTCCCGCCTTGGTGGTCTGCTCCAGAATGGTGGAAGTGGTCCATGCGGACCCCTTCTTGTCGACAGCGAGGTAGCCGATTGGCTTGTGGGACCAGAGCTCGTTACCGTCTCGGTCCAGAATTCTGCTCACAAAATGTGGACCGTAGCGCGTTCCACCGTTGGGAAAGATCGTGTAGGCGCTGGCGACCTGCTCGGGAGTGGCTTCCCAGGCTCCGAGGTAGGAAGAGGCATTGGCCGGGATTTCCATGGCGAAGGATTGGAAGGCCACCTTGCGGACGTTTTCCATGCCGGCAAAATTCCCGATGCGGACCGAGGATGTATTCCGGGACTTCATGAGTGCTTCCCGCGCACTGACCGACTGGTAGTATTTTCCGTCTGAGTTCTTGGGGTCCCAGTCTCCCGGGGCATGTTTGATCTGCCCGGGCTTGATCCTTGAATCGTCAATGAAGGAGTCGGGGCGCATTCCCCGGTCGAATGCAGACAGGTAGACGAAGGGCTTGAAGACCGATCCGATCTGGCGCCTTGCGTGCAGGGCCCGGTTGAACTTGGACTCGTCGGCATCGCGCCCGCCCACGATGCAGCGGATTGCACCGGTCTGGTTCTCCACCACCACCACGGCGCCCTGGAGGTAATCGGGTGCCTTGCGGGACATGGCGGGCAGGGACTGCCAGCGGGTGCGTGTGTTGTGGCGATATCCCGGTCGCCGTTCGATCTCGCTGAGCTTGGAATTCAGATGACGCTCGGCTGCCTGCTGCAGGTCCTTGTCAATGGTTGTAATGATCTGGAGACCGCCCCGCTGGACATGCTTCCGGTCGAGGTGTCGCTCGATATCGCGCCTGATTGCATCCATGGCGTAGCTGCCTTCAATGATGCGGCGGTTCTTGGGGCGAATATGGAGTGGTTCGGCCTTGGCGGCTGCGGCTTCGGACTCGGTGATGAAGTCGTGTTTCACCATGGAGTCGAGAGTGGAGTTTCGCTCGCGCAGGGTTCCCTTGAGATCTTCGAAGGGCGAGAACGCATTGGGAGCGCGGATGATTCCTGCCAGCATGGCAGCCTCCGAGAGCGTCAGGTCCCGGGACGATTTCTCAAGGTAGGCCCGGGAGGCGGCCTCGACGCCGTGGATGGACCCTCCCCAGAAAATGAGATTCATGTAGTGCTGCATGATCTCATCCTTCTCGTAGTGGCCCTCAATCCGGAAGGCGAGGGCGACTTCGAGGAACTTGCGGTCGAGGAGTTTCCATTTCGGGCCGTGGGTGGGAAGACGGTAGGCGTTGCGGGCCAGCTGCATCGTGAGAGTAGAAGCTCCCTGGGCGAAGTGTCCTCGCTTGAAATTCTGCACGACGGCACGGGCCACCCCGCGGGGATCCACGCCCGCATGCTTGCGGAAGTTCTTGTCCTCCCGTGCGAGAAGGGCCTTGCGGAAGTGGGGGGAGACCTCATCGAGATCCACGACATCGCGATGGGCTCCGTGCAGGCGGCCCAGCTCCCTCATGTTGCGGTCATAAATGATGGAGCGCTCGGGCATTTCGCTTACCCGCTCCATTTTGTAAGGCAGCGCCCGAGCATAGTAGAAGAGGGCTCCGACGAGGAGCAGGGTGGCGATGGTGAGGCCGGCATAGCCTGCCGCCCGGACAGGAATCCTCAGAGGGACTGGCCAGGCCCGGGTGAGCCGGGTTACGAGCATGAAGGGCCATAAGCAGAGCACAAACAGCGGGCTGCGCTTCCTGCCGGCTTTCTGCCGGCGCTGGGGCGCGGAACCACGGCCCCGTTTTCGGGAGGCCGCCGAACGCCGGCGGGAGCTTGGTTTTTTCTTTGGTGGGCGGCTGGCCATCCCTGAAAAAAGCGGGGTCCAGGATTAAGCGGTGATCGGTTCCATGTTTTGATGGGAGGGAAAAATGCCGTATTTTTCGTCAGACGAAAACCACGGCGATTGACGCTTACACAGGCACGAGCATATTTCAGACCGATGAGAGTAGCAAGTGTTCGACTTTCAATTGCGGGAGTTCTCGTCTCCGGGATCCTGCTTGCCGGGGGCGTCCACGCGGAGACCCCGGTGCAGAGCCTCGCCCAGATCAAGGCTCTGGAGGGGGCGGTGCAGAATGTTGCGGAGAAGGGATTGCCGGCCACCGTCTCGCTGTTTTCGGAGAAAAGCGAGTCTTCTGGAAGTGGCGTAATTATCTCCCGTGAGGGACTGGTGCTCACCGCGGGACACGTAGTGGATGGGCTGGATGAGATCACGGTGGTCTTTCCGGACGGCAAACAGGCCCGGGGCAAGGTTCTTGGCTCCAATCGGTCCAAGGACGCCGCCATGGTAAAGATCCATGGTGAGGAGACCTGGCCCTTTGTGGAGCTCGGTGACTCGAGAGCGGTGAAGGTGGGCGATTTCGTGGTCTCTCTGGGTCACGCGGGTGGTTATGATGCCGTGCGCACCCCCCCGGTGCGTTTCGGGAGGGTGGTCGCGCTCAATCCTCTCGGATTCATTGGGACGGATTGCACGCTTATCGGGGGCGATTCGGGAGGGCCTCTTTTCGACCTCGAGGGCAAGGTGATCGGCATCCATTCCTCGATCGGCGCGAGCCTGATGGCGAACAACCATACCGGGGTCCAGAATTTCAAGACCGACTGGAACCGCCTTGAAAGGGGTGACACCTGGGGACGTCTTACAATGAACCCGCTCATGAATCCCGACCGACCGGTCATCGGATTCAATGTTGACCGGGCCGTCCCGGGAGGGGTCCAGCTGGCGGAAGTCTACCCCGATTCCCCGGCCGAGGTTGCTGGGCTGCGGAGGGGGGACGTGGTGGTCAGTATTGACGGCCGGGAAGTAAGGAGCCTGCGGGAGTTGCAGGGGATTCTTTCCGCGCGTGAGCCTGGAGACGAAGTGGAGCTTATCTTCATGCGGGACGGTGAAACGAGAACCCGTGCCCTGAAGCTGGCACGCTTGGCTGATGTCATGCCCGAACAGGAGTAACCCCAGAAACTTGCAGTCATGAGATTCTCAGTTTCTTCAATTCTTGCTTTCGTAGCGCTGGCCCCTCTGGCAGGGGCGCAGTTTTCCGAGCAATCCCCTGAGGAGCAGGCCCTGCTGACCGGGCAGGCCAGTGAGCTTTTCAAGTCCCTTGTTCCTGCAGTGGCAGATGCCTCAGGCGGGGCTGTGGAGGTGCGGGTCTGGCGCAAGCGGGTAGGCTATGGCACCGTGGTGGCGCCGGGCAAGGTTCTCACCAAGTGGAGCGAAGTGCGGCGCGATGTGAAGAGCCTGAGCTGCCGGACGGGGGAGGATAAATGGCTGCCTGCAGTCGTGAGCGGGGTCTATTCCGATGCCGATCTCGCAGTTCTCACGGTGGAGGGGCTGAAGGCCAAGCCGGTGACCCTCGGAGATGAGAAGACCTTGAAGCTCGGAAGCTTTCTGGCTCTTGCAAGACCGGACGGAGAAGCGGCGGCCATGGGCGTTGTGAGTGTCCTGCCCCGCAGCCTGCGAAGTTCGGACCGGGCCTTCCTTGGTATCGTGATGGATCTTGAATTCGAGGGCCCGGGTGTTCTTGTTCGTCGGGTGGAGCCCGGGACGGGTGCAGCGAACTCAGGGCTTACCGAGGGAGATGTGATTGTCCGGGTGAATCAGCAGGTAGTGAACGGAAGCTTTGAGCTGGGAACGGTTCTGCAGCGCCTTGAACCGGGGGAGAAGGTGGAGATCACCTATCAGAGTGGTGACGAGCAGAAGACGGTTGGAGTGGAGCTGGGCGGCCGTCCGCGGGCTCCGCGTATTCCCTACAACCGCATGGAGCACATGAACAACATGGGAGGTCACCGCTACAGTGATGTGAAGGATGGATTCCGGAACGTGATTCAGTCGGACATGCAGCTCAAGCCGGAAGACTGTGGAGCACCCGTGGTGGATCTTGAGGGGCGCACGATTGGGATCGCGGTGGCCCGGGCCGGGCGCATCAAGTCGTTTATTATTCCCGCGTCCCGTATCAGGGAGTTCCTTTCCTCGGAGCCGTCCAAGCCGCGTCCTGAGGACCTGGTCGGCCGTGAGCGGAATCGCGGGGTTGAGGTCGAAACCGAGGATCCCTTCGAGGTAATGCGCCGAAAAATGGAGGAAATGCGCCGCCTCATGCAGGAGATCGAGGACATGGAGAAGTAGCGCGTGTCTGCGCGAAGGGATGGGATTGATCTGCCGCATCCCTGAGCATGCAGGCCCTCACTCCGGGGCCTGTTCGAGCTGGGTCCGCAGGAGGTCGTGTTCCTGCCGGAGTTTCTCGTTTGCGGATTGCAGGTCGGCAATGCTCCGGTTGGCATCGCCCAGTTGCTGGCGCAATTCGATTGCGACGGCCCGGGGTTCCATTTCCCCGGAACTGGTTTCGAGTTGTTTCAGTCGGGTGCGCAGGGTGTCGCGTTCCCGCAGAACGGATTCCATTTGCGCGGCGGGAGGAGAGGCCGGGGTCTCGGTCTGCAGGGCCTGGAGCTGGCTTTCTGCGGTGGCGGCCCGCGTGAGGGCTGCGGTGAGTTGTTGTTTGAGGGCCACGTTTGCAGTCGTTGTGCTGCCGTGAGCGGCCAGCTGATTGCTGAGATTGCGCACGGTATCCTCCGAGGTGTTGAGGTTGGCCTGCGCGGTAGTTAGCATGGTCTGAAGCTGGGTGGCGAGCGAGGCCAGCCTGGCAGAATCAGAGGAAAGACGGGCAGCGAGATTCTCAGGCGTCTCCCCGGGCGGTGAGTAGAGAGAGTTATTGGACGTAAGCGCCTTCTTCCGGTTCTCCAGTTCCTCGCGAAGCTGGCTGAGTTCGGAGTGCTCCCCGGAACTGCCGCCTGTCATCTGGACAACAAGAAGAAAGAGAAGGAGCACTGCCGCCCCAAGGATGAGGCCCACGATGAGATTTTGATTTCCGGCCGGATTGGGGGCGGAGGGTGGAGCAGGGTGGCCGGGCGCTTCAGCCGGGCTTTCCGTTGGATCGTCATTCATGCGTGTATGCAGGTTTAGAGTGCCCTCGCGGGAGGCTCGTTCTTAGTGTGAAGGTATTAGCTAACCCTGATCGTGGAACAGCGCAAGAGTGAGAGTGGAAGGCTTGGACTCAAGTGTTCCATGAGCTGCCCTGGGGGATTGCCCCGAAAGGAAAGGCCAGGTTCAGGGCAGTTGAAGCAGTTCACTCGGATGATCGAGGAGGTAGGCTGGGTGCTCCCGTGCGAGAGATGCCCGTGAGTTCAGGCCCCAGGTCACAGCGACGGCCTCGATGCCGGCCTGGTGGGCCGCGCGAAGGTCGCGAATTTCGTCGCCGACATAGAGAAGTTCTCCCGGGCCCAGTTGGCATTTCTTCATGATGGTTCGGAGCTCGCGGGCCTTACCCCTGAGGGTGCCGAGAGAGTGAATGAATGCGAAGTGGTTCCGCAGGCCGTGACATCCGAGAAAGGTGTCCACGTTTTCGGAAGCATTGGAGCTGAGAATCCCGAGGATGCGGGGTTGCAGGTGGAGCGCGGGAATGATCTCAGTCATGCCCTCGATGAGTGGCAGGCGGGAGACGTGTCGGCGCAGGCGTCGAAGGGCCGTGGTGAGGAGACGGGGGACGCGATGACGGGGGACTTGCAGCCGCCGCAGGATCTCCCGGGTTTCCAGTTCGCGGAACTGGTCGATCTCGTTCGGATGAACGGTCTGAAATCCCTGCTCCGCGGCGATTTTGTTGTAGATCGCCACGCCTTCGACGAGTGTGTCGGCGATGGTGCCGTCGAAGTCGAAGACAAGGGACCGTTTCAAGAAGCTGATACGTTAGCGTTTCACAGGCCCATGAATGTTACGGGTGGCACAGGGCGAGGTTGGGATCTATATCCTCGTCGAAATGGCTCCGGTAGCCACTTTGAAAACGCAGGAGGCCTGCGAAGGCGATCATGGCGGCATTGTCGGTGGAGAAGCGGGGTGGACAGGCGAGGAATTCCAGGCCGTCCCGCGCGCAGGCTTCAGCGAGGGCGCTCCGCAGTGCGTTGTTACAACTCACTCCGCCGGAGAGGGTGACCAGGCTGCATCCACTTCCGTGCGCCGCGCGGAGGGCCTTGTTGACGAGGACATCGATAACGGCCTGCTGAAAGGACGCGCAGAGGTTTGGAATCTCCCGTGGCAGATCACCGGCCTTTGGTAAGGCGTAACGCACGGCGGTCTTCAATCCCGAGAAGGAGAAGTCGAGTTCGCGTGGTATGGAGCGGGGGAAGTCGTAGGCGGTGGGATCTCCCTCGAGGGCGCGCTTCTCGATTTCTGGTCCTCCGGGATAGGGAAGGCCCATAAGGCGAGCCACCTTGTCAAAGGCTTCGCCTGCGGCGTCATCGAGAGTACGGCCGAGGAGCTGGTAGTCCCCGACGGCCCGGGCATGAACGAGCATGGTGTGTCCTCCGGAGACGATGAGAGCGAGGTGCGGGGGGATGCCGGCAGGTGAATTGGCATTGGTTGCCAGCGGGGAACTTTCCAGAAGGGGAAGAAAGGGAGAGAGCAGGTGGCCCTCCATGTGATTGATGGCCAGAAAGGGAACTCCGGCGGCCACCGCCAGGGTCTTGGCCATGCTGTGGCCGACGAGAAGAGAGGACGCGAGGCCTGGACCGGCTGTGGCGGCAATGGCATCCAGTTGACGCGCTGAGAGACGGCTCTCGGCGAGAGCTCGCTCCACAAGGGGCCGCAGGACGAGAGCGTGGTTACGAGAGGCCACTTCGGGAACGACTCCGCCGTAAGCCCGGTGAAGCTCAATCTGGGTGGAAATCAGCGAGGCGAGAAGCGTTCCTGTTCCATCCCCGTTACGGTGGAGAACGGCCACGGCGCTTTCGTCACAGGATGTCTCAAGAGCGAGGAGAGTTGCCGAATTCATTGTTCCAATGGGTCCATTACAGGAGCGATGACCGGCGCATTCCATGCCTTGAGGTTCTGCTGCTCACCGGAAGCAAGGGGTGGCCGGCGGAGGAACAGGTCAAGAACGGGGTGGTCCCGATTCGAAATCTGCACTGCGAAGCGAGGGGGACCCTTTGCGGCCCTGAAGGGGAGGGAAGGCCGGGCGGGGGCAAGCGAGGCACGGAAGGCCGGGGAGAGCGCGAGGCGCGGGAGCATGGGGAAGGCTACGGGCGGCCCCGCATGAGGGCCAGTTTCCAAGTTCCGGATTGCGGAGATTGAGTAAACTGAAAATGCTGTCCCGGCCGGGAGCCTGTTACACGAATCCTGAACGAGTATCCCTGTTTTGAAAAACGGGGCAGAAACGCGCTTGCCGGCAGATGGCTCAGGCCGCGTCCGCACGCTTTTTGCGAATGACCGGGGGCTTGGTGCCCTCCACCACGCTGCGGTTAATGGATACCGAGGCGACGTCATCGCGGGAGGGGATGTCGTACATGATGTCGAGCATGATGGTTTCGAAGATCGAGCGCAGAGCGCGGGCGCCCGTGCCCCGTCGAACCGCTTCCTCAGACATTGCCCGCAGGGCGTCCCGGGAAACCTTGAGCTTCACACCATTGAGGGCCAGCTGCTTCTGATACTGCTTGAGGAGGGCATTGCGCGGTTCGGTGAGAATACGGATAAGCTCGTCCTCGTTGAGACGCAGAAGAGAGGTGTGCACGGGCAGACGGCCGATGAATTCAGGGATCAGGCCGAAATGAAGGAGGTCCTCTGGTTGGACCTTGTCCATGAGGTCTTCGTGCTCCTCAGCCTCCCGCGAGGCCTCTTCTGCTGCTGCGAAGCCGAGAGCATTGCGACCGAGGCGTCGTCGGACGATGTCTTCCATGCCCACGAAGGCGCCGCCGCAGACGAAAAGGATGCGCTCGGTATTTACCTGAATGTATTCCTGTTGGGGATGCTTGCGTCCGCCCTGAGGGGGGACATTGCAGACCGTCCCTTCCAGAATCTTGAGAAGAGCCTGCTGGACCCCCTCGCCGGAAACGTCGCGTGTGATGCTGACGTTCTCAGTCTTGCGCCCGATCTTATCGATTTCATCCACGTAAATGATGCCTTGCTCGGCCTTTTCGACGTCGAAGTCAGAGGCCTGAAGGAGGCGCAGGATGATGTTCTCCACATCTTCGCCCACGTAGCCGGCCTCGGTCAGCGTCGTCGCGTCCACGATACAGAAGGGGACATCCAGAACGCGGGCAAGGGTGCGGGCGAGCAGCGTCTTTCCTGATCCCGTTGGGCCGAGGAGAAGGATGTTGGACTTTTCGATCTCGACGTCGGCGAGTTCCTCCGGGGCGACGGAAGAGTCCTGACGCAAGCGCTGGTAATGGTTGTAAACCGCGACGGAGAGGACTTTCTTGGCGTGGTCCTGCCCGATGACGTATTCATCGAGCCGTTGACGGATCTCTGCGGGGATGGGAGTAGTGGCCCCCTCGGAAAAGGCGGTGTCGAGCTCGGACTGCTCCTCCTCCGACAGTTCCTTTTCCAGGATGGTTGAGCACACCTCGATGCACTCGTTGCAGATATAGACGCCGGGGCCGGCGATGAGCTTCTTGACCTCCGAGTGGCTCTTGCCACAGAAGGAGCACATGGTGAGATTGGACGCGCGGGCCATCGGTTACCTTGAAAGGGGACAACAGGGGGCTGACGGTCAGATCCCCTTTCAAAGAATACCAGAGGGAGAGCGTTTCCGCCTCCTTTTTTATCAGGAATCTTTGGGCTCCTCCTCTTCGACGAGCTCCTTGCGGTTTTCCAGCACGCGATCTACCAGTCCGTAGTCCGCGGCTTCCTGGGCCGACATGTAATTATCCCGGTCGGCGTCGCGGTCGACCGTCTCAAGATCCTTGCCGGTGTGCTGGGAGAGGATGCCATTGAGGCGCTTCTTCAGGTCGAACATGAACTCGACCGTCCTCTCGACGTCGGAAGCTGTTCCCTGTGCCCCACCTGAGACCTGATGGATCATGACATGCGAGTTGGGAAGACAGAAGCGCTTGCCCTGCGTGCCAGCAGTGAGAAGAACGGCACCCATGGAAGCGGCGATGCCGATACAGTAGGTATTCACGTCGCAGGTTACGAACTGCATCGTGTCGTAGATTGCCAAGCCGGCCGTCACGCTCCCGCCGGGAGAGTTGATGTAGATGTGGATGTCCTTCTTCGGGTCGGCCATCTGCAGGAAGAGCATCTGAGCGATGACGGAGTTGGCGACGAAATCATCGATTGGAGTCCCGATAAAGATGATGCGGTCCTTGAGGAGCCGCGAATAGATGTCGAAGGCGCGTTCCCCGCGTCCGTCCTGCTCGATGACGGTTGGGACGAGGTAGGAGTTGCGAGGAGTCTGGGAGGAGGAGGTTGATTCGAAATTACTCATCGTCGTTGGCGGGTTCTTCGGATTCTTCAGGGCCGTCGGGGGTGTCAGCGGAAGGAGCGGCAGAATCGCCATCGGCCTCTCCCGGGGTCTCCCCGGACTCCGCTCCAGAGTCAGCGTGGTCAGCTTGCTCCTCCGCGTAATCGAGGCTGCCCTCGACCTTCGCGTGCTCCAGCAGGAAGTCAATGGTCTTGCTCAAAAGCATGGAATGCTGGACGTTGCGCAACTGGCCACTTTCCTGTAATTCCTTTGCGTAGGACTTGATTGGCTTCTTGGCCTGGTTTGCCATGGCAGCCACCCGGTTGGCGAGTTCGTCCTGGGTGAGCTGGATTTCCTCCTTTTCAGCAATGCGCTGGAGCAGAAAGTCGGTCTTGAGGTTGTTCTGAGCACGCTGGCTGGCGGTGGCAAAGATCTCATCCTGACGCTCCTCGATTTCGCCCTCGGACATTCCGGATCCAAGACCGCGTTCCACCATTTCATCAGCCTGTCCCTGTGTCTCAGCGGTCACGAGCTCGGAAGGGAGTTCGAACTGAACCATTCCAGTGAGCTTGTCGAGAAGCTGGCCAACCTTGAATTCCTCGATCTGCTGGTTGAGTTGGTGTTCAAGGTTGCCGCGGATGGCTTCCTTGAGCCCGGCAACGTCGGAGCCGGGAAGAATCTGGGCCGCCAGTTCATCGGTGAGTTCCGGGAGCTTCTGTTCCTTCACGCCCTTCAGGGTGACGCGAAAGTCGAGCTCGAGGCCGCGGAGTTCCTCAACCGGAAAATCCTCCGGTACGGTGCACTTGAAATTGCGTTCCTCGTTGATTTCGGCACCTTCCAGAGCCGTGGAGAAACCGGGAAGGATCGAGTCGTCCTCCATTTTGAGCCAATAGTCCTCGCCGCCACCAAGATAGCCCACCGACTGTCCGACCGCTTCCTCGGTAGGTTTACCCTCCAGCTCGGAACTGTAGTCGATAATCGCAAAATCGCCTGCCTGCACCGCGCGCCCCTCGATATCCGTGTAGTCCGCGTAGCGGTTGCGCGCATTCTGCAGCTCGGTTTCGATATCGTCGTCGGTGATAGCGCGATCTGGAATTTCGAGCACGATTCCCTTGTAATCGGGAAGATCGAACTCGGGGGCGATGGTGAGAGAGGAGCTGAAAGTAAGGGCTCCGTCCGGATGGTGGGTGCAGTCCTCCGGGGCCTTGGCATCAATAATGCGGAGGTCCTCCTGTTCAGAGGCCTCGCGAAGGGCATTCTGGAGCATGCGCTGCTCCAGTTCGGCAGTGATCTGTTCGCCGAAGCGCTGTTCAATGACGGTGCGGGGAATCTTGCCCGGGCGGAAGCCGCGGATGCGTGCCTGGTTGCTGAAGGCTTGGACGATTTTCCTGCGCTCCTCCTTGATTTGCTGGGAGGGGATTTCCGCGCTGACCTTGGCCGCGCAACTGGACTGCCTTTCGACGGTGATGTTCATCATTTTCTACCGGATCCGTCCGGCGGGGGGCGGAACGCTAGAGGGAGGAGGGGGACCGGTCAAGGACGCCGCCCGGGATCGTAGGGGTGGAAAATCAGACGGCCGGGGGCCGGGACCCCGGCGGAGGTCCGGGCTCGCCTCTTATGTGGTCAAATCGTAAAAAATGGGAATAACGTTTTATGTTCATTGACCTTGACGACTTTGGGGCTAAACGGGCTGAATGCCGCGCGCAATCAACCGTCTCTCGCTTCTACTTCCATGACATTTTTTCTGGCTTGGGGCCGCCGTGTTTCTCACGGGGCTTTCGTATCCTTGGTGCTGGCACTCTCTCTGCCTTTGGCCCTGCAGGCCCAGGAGGAGGCTGCCGGTGGTCCCTCCGGGCTGGAGGGGCGGACGATCAGCTCGATCGTCTTTAAATATGGCAGTCCCCGGACGGTGCCCGAGTCACGACTCAGAGACCATATGTCGGTCCGGGTCGGGCAGAAGTATAATCCCGAGGTGCTCGATAAGGACGCGGCCAGCCTTTATGAGAGTGGATTGGTCGATGACGTGAGTTTCCTGGGCGATCTTCGGGGAGATGATTCCCTTGTCCTCATCGTGGAAGTGGTCACGCGAGGGCAAATTGTGGAGATCGGTTTCGTGGGTAATACCATCTTCAGTGACCGGAAGCTGGCCAGTGAGGCGGAAGTGAAGGCCGGGTTGATCAGTGATACTGCTATTCTGCAGGCGCGGCGTAACATCGAGACGCACTACAAAGGATACGGTTACCCCGACATCATTGTCTCGCACCGCCTGCGTGAAATTGAGGGATCAGGTCAGTTCCAGCTCGTTTTTGTCATTGAGGAAGGGGCCAAGACCGAGGTGCGGAAGATCCGATTCGAGGGGAACAGGGCCTTCTCGCGGGCGGAACTCCGGCGGGAAATGGAGACAAAGCAGTGGAACCTCCTTTCGTGGCTCAGCAAGTCCGGCCGGATTGATGCCGAGGCGTTGCAGCAGGACCTCCTTCGACTGGAGGATTTCTACCGGGACAATGGCTATCGCATGGTGCGCGTCGACGCAGCGCGCCGTGAGTCCGTAAAGGGCGACCGGGTTGATCTCATCATCCCCATTGAGGAGGGGCCGCAGTATACCGTGCAGAGTGTGTCCTTCGGGAAGATGACAGTCTTCAAGCCGGAAGAACTCATGCCGGGGCTCAGCCTGATCGGGGGACAGGTCTACTCATCGAAAAAGGTGCGTGACGACATCCGCATGATCCGCAGTTACTACGGGTCGAGGGGATATGCAGATGCGGTTGTCATGCCGGACTTGCGTGATGTTTCGCCCGGAGTGGTGGCCATTATCTACCGGGTTACGGAAGGGCAGCGTTACCGTGTGGGGAAGGTGAACATTCAGGGCAACACGGTGACGAAGGACAAGGTCGTCCGCCGGGAGGTGCCCATGCGTCCTGGAGAGCATTACAATGCGGTGGACGAGGAGATTACCAAGCGGCGCCTCCAGAACCTGCGCTACTTCGACAACGTCCAGGTCAGTGGGAGCCCGAGCTCCGAGGCCGGTTATCGCGACGTCAATATTCTGGTGCGGGAGGGCAAGACGGGACAGGTCAGCTTTGGAGCCGGATTCAGCTCGATTGACAGCATCGTAGGTTACCTCCACCTGGAGCAGACCAACTTTGATATCAGTAATCCGAAGAATTTCTTCCGTGGTGGCGGGCAGCGCTTCAACTTGCGTCTCCAGCTCGGAAACCTGCGCCGGGAGTTCCGCGCATCCCTCACCGAGCCATGGTTCATGGGAAGAAAGCTCTCCGTCGGGGGTGAGCTTTTCTATCGCGAAGCGCTCTATTTCAGCGACGAGTATGACCAGCGCAATCTGGGAGGAGCGGTCTTCGTGCGCCGGCCGTTGGGACGGAAGGGTTATGTGAAGGCGGAGTATCGGCTCGAGCAGATCGGCATTGACGTGGACAGCGTGCCTCCGGGATCCGAGTTCCTGATTGAAGATGGGGACTATCTCCGCAGTGCTGTTTCAGTCAACTATGTCTACGACAGCAGGGACAGTAACATGCTTCCCCGGCGGGGACACCGGTTTAATGTTGGTGCCACTCTGGCAGGCGGTTTCCTCGGGGGGGATGTGGACACCTACAACCTGAGTGCGAGTGGATCGAAGCACTGGAGTCTTCCCTGGGATTTGATTTTCAATGTAAACGGAGCGGCCACGGTGGTGGACGCGATCGACGGGAGAGTGCCTATCTTTGAACGACAGATGCTCGGGGGGGCGCGTAACCTGCGAGGTTTCGATACTCGCGACGTTGGCCCGCGAGATCCGGTGACGCAGTCCGTGCTGGGTGGGAACACTTCCGCGTATGGCACGGTGGAACTGACTTTCCCAATCGTGGCTCAGGTGCGTGGGGCAGTCTTTGGTGATATCGGTTTCGTCAACGAGGATTCCTTCGATTTTTCTCCGGAAGAGATCCACAGCGATGTGGGCATCGGGGTGCGGGCGACCATACCCTACTTCGGACCAATGGCGCTCGATTACGCGTTTCCGATCCAGAGCGAGGACGCTGCTGACGACGGGGGACGCATCCAGATTTATCTCAACTACCAGTACTAGGGGCGGGCTTCCCGCCACCTCAGTCTCGATTGCCGGGGGGCTTTTCCAGGGGGGCTCTCGCCCTAGAGGGTCGTTTGGATGAACGCCTTCCCGGGCAGCTGCTGCCCTGAAGGGTTGCGAACGGTGAACCGATCCTTCCCGGTGAATTTCCTCCTGCGGAATCCGAGTGCAGGGACCTCTTTCGCTTGGTCGCCCCCACGGACCGCGACGCTCGTGATCATCCCGGCTTCCTCATCCTCGAAAAGAAGGCTGGCCCCGGGGATGGTTTCCGGGGGAGCAGTGAGGGAAACGAGGTGCCGGTTGGTGCGTCCGGACGTTCGCATGCGGGAGATCACCTCCTGGCCGAGGTAGCAGCCCTTCTCGTAAGAAATCGCATAGCCATCAAGCCCGGCTTCCGGGGGGAGGAGCCCCGGTGTTAGCTCGGCCCCCCACTGGGGAAGACCTGCTTCCGTGACGGCGAGGCGAAAGTCCGTCCGGGTGGCCTCCTTCAGGCCCGCCACTGTCACCGGCTCGCGGGAAAACAGGTCGAGGCCGGTGTGCCCAGGATGTGGAGCGTGCAGTCGGGCGGTCTTCCATAGGAGGGACGTCGGCGGTGACTGGTCCCCGAGGAGGTCGGCAGCCTCACGGCTGAGGTGGGCGACGTGCCAATCTTCTGACTCATCGGTAAGCTCCACGTCGTCGGCAATGAGGTAGCGATCGAGGCGGGCGAAGAGAGAGTCGCGCAGTTCAATGGGGGCATCGATGAGGTAGCTTTCTTCCTCTTCGCGGATATGGCAGACCGCTTCAAGCTGCCCTTTCGCATTGAGCACACAGGCTGGCACTGCCGCTGACCGGGTGGCAAGATGCACGTCCTGGGTGACCTGGCCATTGAGGAATCGCAGGCGATCCGGACCGCTCAGCCGCAGCACGGTGTGCGGGGAGAGGCGGTAGAGAACAGGGGCGGAGGAGGGTTGGGTCATTGTGCCGGTTCGAACTGCTTGAAGAGGATTGAAAAATCGAATTCTCCCTCGCCCTCCTCGGCGCGTTTCTGCATCTGGGCGGCTGTGTTCTCGATGCCCGGGGTATGGAGCCCGGCCCGTTCAGCCAGATCGAGCATATAGCGGGAATCCTTGAGCATGTTGGATAGTGAGAAGTGAGGTTCAAAATCACCCTTCGCCATGCTGACGACCTTCATGCTCGCGAGCACGGAGGCGCAGGCATTGGGCTTGATCGATTCGAGATAGGTCGCTGCCGGAATGCCGTGCGCGAGATTGATCCTGAGTCCCTCCGCAAGAGCCTGCACGGTCGATGCGGTGATCAGATTGGTAGTGAGCTTGAGGATGGTGGCCGCGGCCGGGGAGTCGACCTCCATGATCTGGGTGGATGTCACCTCGAGAAAGGGGCGGACCTGTTCCAGAACCTCCGTGTGACCACCCGCATAGTAGACCAGAGCGGCGTTGCCGGCAGCCACCTTGCTGCCCGTAAAGGGGGCGTTGAGAAAGTCGCAACCGAGCTCGGCACACCGTGCGACCAGGAAGTTCGTGGTCTCATAGTCTACGGTAGCATGGTTGACGAGAGTCTTTCCTGACCCGAGGACGCCTTCAATCCTGGAGAAGATGTCACGAACGGCGGAAACGTCTTTGAGATAAACAGCGAGGATATCTGACTCCCTGGCGGCAGCGACAGGATCGGAGACAAAGTCCTCACGATCCCGCGGAGACCGGCTCCAGGTTTTCGTGGGATACCCTGCTGCCGAGATATGATCGGCTGCGCGGGAGCCAATAATCCCCAGGCCGAACACTGTGATGGAAGGGAGAGGAGAGGAACGATTGCTCATGGGAACGATCTAGGTTCCGGGCCGGTTGCGAGCAAGTCTCTCTCGGGGAAGAGCGCCTTCTTTTGTGGATGCAGGGCCGACTTTCCGCATCGGGCTAGTTGAGTCGTGGTCTTGTGGATAAATTGTAAAATCTTGACTTAATCCTTTATTTGAGGCACTTCCCTCGTCCGAGAGACCGGTTTTCCGACCTTGCCCTTGGCTGCCCCGGCTTCCTGACTGCAACACGGATTTTAGGATATGGAATTGCTCAAGTGGAGTTGGTATGTGGCCTATGTGCTCGTCCTGATCGGGCTCTCAGGCTACGGATGTCACCGGCTTTGTATCATCTACCTCTACCTGCGGCACTCGTGGCGCCGCCCCGAGGCAAAGGAGAGGTTCGAGGAGTTGCCCACGGTCACCGTGCAGTTGCCGGTTTTCAATGAGTTGCATGTGGTGGAGCGGCTCCTTACCTCGGTAGCGAGGCTGGATTATCCCAAAGACAAGCTGGAAATCCAGCTTCTGGATGATTCCACGGACGAAACAACGGAGATCGCGAGGACGGAAATCGATAAGCTCAAGGCGCAGGGATTTGACGCTGAGCTCATCCATCGCGAGGACCGCACTGGCTTCAAGGCGGGCGCGCTGGAGAACGGTCTGAAGACGTCGACAGGCGAATATGTCTTCATTCTCGATGCGGACTTCGTCCCCAATCCAGATGTCCTGCGGGAAACCATTCACTACTTCACTGATGACCAGATTGGCCTGATCCAGACGCGCTGGGGGCACCTCAATCGAAATTACAATCTGCTCACCAGGGTGCAGGCGATGTTTCTGGACGGCCACCTCGAGCTGGAACAGACCGCCCGCAACCGCAGCGGACGGTTTTTCACCTTCAATGGCACGGGCGGTATCTGGCGCAAGCAGTGTATCATCGATGCCGGTGGATGGGAGCACGACACGCTCACCGAGGACATGGACCTCAGCTACCGCGCCCAATTGCGTAACTGGCGCTTTATCTTTCTCAACGAGGTGGAGACGCCGGCCGAGCTTCCGGTCGACATGGACGGATTCAAGAGCCAGCAGCACCGATGGACCAAGGGCTCGATCCAGTGCTGCAAGAAAGTGCTGCCGGCAATATGGCGCAGCAAGTTTCCGCTTTATGTGAAGCTGGAAGCAACTGCCCACCTGACCGCCAACTTCGCCTGGCTGCTCCTGATGGTATTATGCTTCCTCATTTTCCCCAACACGAAATACCAGCCGGAAATGAGTGACTGGGTCAGGGCGTTGATTCACATCCCGATTTTCATCTTTGCCTCGGGGTCGGTAGTTTTCTTCTACCTCATGTCACAGAAGGCTCTCAATCCGAAGGGCTGGCTCAGGGAGATCATCTATCTCCCATGCCTGCTCGCGCTTGGGATCGGGATGTCGATCAACAACACGCGCGCCGTGCTGGAGGCCCTGTTCAACATGCAGTCCGGATTTGTTCGGACGCCCAAGTATGGGATTGAAAAGAAAAAGGTGGAGAGCGTATCCACAGACCGGAAGAGGCGATACAAGGCGATCAAATCGGTGACGCCGGTTCTGGAATTTCTGTTTGGGCTCTTCTTCCTCTTTGTCCTGCTCGATGCGTTTCTGAGCGGTAATTTAGTTTCCTTTATTTTCCTCCTTCCTTTCCCAATAGGCTTCTTCTATACTTCGCTATCTTCTTTCGCGATTTCGTGGAATGCCGCAGCTGGGGACCGGCAGACCGATTAGAGCTGAAGAGGGCTCTTCCGTATTGCCTGTTTATGATTCCCAAGCTGTTCTGCCGCCCCGCCATTCTCTCCTTAGCCGCTCTCTCCAGCCTTTTCCTGAGCAGTTGTGCCCGGCTGGATATGGGTAACAAGGTTCTCGTGAGCGTTCGCGATCAGAAGATGATGATCGTGAATGACGGGCAGCCGGTGAAGAGCTATTCGATTTCCACGTCCAAGTTCGGCCTGGGAGACCGGCCGGGTAGCAAGTATACGCCCTTGGGGACGATGCGTGTCGCCCGCAAGATCGGGGATGGAGCGCCCAGCGGGGCAGTCTTCAAGAGCCGCCGTCGGACGGGAGAGATTCTCCGGCCCAATTCTCCAGGGCGTGATCCCATCGTTTCGCGTATTCTCTGGCTCAAGGGCACGCAGGACAAGAACAGGAATGCCTATCGGCGTTTCATCTATATTCACGGGACACCCGAGGAGTGGCGGATTGGCACTCCGGCCAGTTACGGGTGTATCCGCATGAGATCCCGTGATATCATTGACCTTTACCGGCGCGTCGGGGTGGGAGCCGAGGTGAAGGTGATCCGTGGATCGCTACTTCGGACCCCGCCGTTGCCACAGGAGGGCCAATTTGTGAGACGCCTCGAGCCGCAGGCCCTGCCCGCTCCTTCCGAGCGCAGGCTCCGGCGGGCCGGTCCCTCCATTTGAGGCTCATTTCGCTCAGATTCAGCCAATTTCGGCTGCGCGTGCTTGACAGAAGGGCCGCCTTGCCTAGGTTCGTCGCCCCCTCGGGGGACATCTGCATATGGCAAATTCAAAATCTGCGCTCAAGCGGGTCCGCCAGATAAAGCGGCGCACCGATCGCAACAAGGGGCTCCGCACCAAGGTGAAATCCCTCCGGAAGAGGGCCATCGACGCTGCTGAGGCAGGGAAGACGGAGGAAGCGCAGGACAGCCTGAAGCAGTTTTCTTCCGCCGTGGATCGAGCCCACAAGAAGGGCATCTACCACAAGAACAAGGCTGCAAACCTCAAGAGCAAGGCGGTTAAGGCCCTCAAGGCCGCCGCGGGTTCCTGATTCAGCATTTTCCGGAATACCGGTTGTCAACCGGGTTCTTCCCCCCAGCCCCCTGGACTGTGGAAAGTAAACCATGCAGCGAGCGCTTCGCCAAGGCGCAGGAGATTGCGTCCAATCCCGGGGAATATCAGGTCTGCGAAGGATGCGAATCGATCGTAGGGCTTGGCACGGCCGTTTGTCCCAATTGCCACGGCTACCGGTTTGATGGGGATCCTGCCCGGGTGGTCGATCAGGCCCTCCTCCTGGGATCCCGGGAAAAACGTTCGGTGATTGCCGAGGACCTTGCCTGAGCGGAAGTTGGAGGAGCCGAGCCTTCCGGCTGGATCGAGCGCGGCAGAGGTGGCTTAAATCCCACCGACCCTTTTCGTTCAGCGGTAGCTGATCGGGAGCCCATTCTCCAGGTGCTGGAGGAGCTTCTGGTGGGCAGCGTCCACTTCTTCACCCTTGAGGGTCCGGTCGACCGCCCGGTAGAGGAAACTGTAGGCAACCGACTTGCGGTCGGCGGGAAGTTTTTCTCCGCTGGGATCGCGGAAGACATCGAAACAGGTGAAGCTGATCAGGAGCGGCTCGTTGAGTTTCTTGATCGCCCTCTCAATCTCGTCATTGGCAAGACCTGCAGGAGCCTCCATGGCGGCATCGCGGGAGGAGCCGGGAAACTGGGGCAGTTCCTCAACGTGTGAGTGGCTGCTCCGCAGCTCGCAGAGGCGGGCAAGATCGAGCTCGGCGAGGTAGACTGGGAATTCGAGATCGAGTTCCCGGCCCCGGGAAGGAGAGAGCTGGGCGAAGGAGCCGATCGTCTTGCCGTCGGCGGTGACCTGGGTGGCCTGCAGAAAGCTTCCGGACTGCGCGGGAGCAAACTGGATTGCCGACCCGGGGAGGAGGGCCTCGATCACGCCCTTGAGGGTGAAGGCATCACTATGGCAGTTGTGCTTGCTGGTCCAGGACTCCGGGTGGCTGGTGCCTCCAACCAGAATGCCGAGGGCATCTGTCTCCAGGTCGGTAGCCTTTCCTCCGCCGGCATTGCGGAAGCAGCGGCCGGTTTCGAAGAATCGTACCGCCTTGGCACCCTGACGGACATTCCGGCTTGCGGTGGCGAGCAGCCCCGGGGACAGGCTGGGCCTCATGACCCCGTGGTCCTCGCTTAGCGGCAGGCTGACCCGGATGACATCTCCTTCCTGAAGGGGGCGCAGCGGCAGGGCGTCACGGAGTTGGTGATCCGCAATGAGCTTGATCGTCTGGGCCTCGAAAAAACCGAGGCCGGCGAGCCGCTTCTTGAGATCCAGTTCCTGGTCGTAGCGCAGATCGACGCTGCTCGGCAGACTGGGCTTTCCGAGATTCCGGGACGGGATAGCGTCGAGACCGGCTACCCGGACCACTTCCTCCGCGAGATCGATATGGCGTTGCAAATCGAGGCGGTAGCTTGGGACCTGCCACGTGTTTCCGTCTCTGGAGGTGAGCCCCAGCCGTTCGAGGGCGCTCTGGGCGTCGGTGCTTGAGACGGATCCTCCAACCAGTTGCTGCAGTTTCTGGTGGTCCAGAGACACGGTGCCGGTCAGGACAGGCGCTTCGCCGGCTGACAGCGTGGGACCTTCGATCGTTCCTCCCGCGAGCTCGACGATGAGCCGGGCGGCGAGGGCTGAGGCAGGAAGGACCCCCTGAGGGTCGGCTCCTCGCTCAAAGCGGTAGGAGGAGTCGGAATGAAGATTGAGCCTCCGGGCGGTGCGACGGATACATACGGGATCGAACCAGGCGGATTCGAGCAGGACGTCGGTGGTGGATTCCACCACGCCGGAGTCCAGTCCACCCATCACGCCTGCGAGGGCAAGAGGTGCATCCGCCTCGTCTGAAATGACGCAGTCGCTGGTCAGGAGCCCATAGGTCTCCTCGTCGAGGGCGGGAAACTGCTCCCCGTCCCGGGCGTTGCGCACACGAATTCCACCCGTGACCCTGGAGGCATCGAAGGCATGAAGAGGTTGGCCGAGTTCGTGCAGAACGAAATTGGTAATGTCGACAACGTTGTTGATGGGGCGCAGTCCGATCGCCTCGAGCTTGCTCCTGAGCCACTGGGGGCTTTCGCCGACCTCTACGCCCCTGATCCGGACCATGGTGTAAAGCAGGCAGGCAGACTGTCCCTGCACGGTGACGGCGTCTCCAGCCGGTGAGGTCTCAGGAGGTGAAATTTCGGGATGCTTGGACGCGCGGCCGGTCAGGGCCGCGAGTTCGCGGGCCATTCCCCAGTGGCTGAGGAGGTCGGGGCGATTTGGAGTGACCTCGATTTCGAAGATGGTGTCGGTTTCAACGAATTGATGCAGGGGTTTCCCGGTTTCCCAGTCCGCCGGCAGAATCATGAGCCCGCTGGCATCCGCGCCGAGGCCGATTTCGACTGCGGAGCAAAGCATGCCGCGCGACTCGACCCCGCGCATCCTGGTTTCGCCGATCTTGAACCCGCCCGGAAGCTCGGCGCCGGGCAGGGCGCAGGGCACCTTGTCGCCGACCTTGTAGTTTTTCGCTCCACAGACAATCTGGCGGAGCTCGGCCTCGCCAGTGTCTACCTGGCACACGCTGAGTCGATCTGCGTTCGGGTGCTGCACGGATTGCCGCACCTCGGCAACGATTACAAGGTCCGTGGAGACACCCTGTTCCGAGATTCCCTCCACCTCAACGCCCGCAAAAGTGAGGATGTCATCAAACTCGGCGTTGGAGAGGCCGGCGAGGTCGAGGTGGTCACTGAGCCAGTTCTTGGAAACTAACATGAGAATGATGAGTGGTGGGCGGAAAGCTCTGACGGTGATTGAAGTGGGAGGTCGCTGCTTGGTTCGGCAGGCCATGCCTCCCGACGGTTGGATTCTTCCTCAGGAAAACTGAGTCAGGAACCTCACATCGTTTTCGATGAGAAGACGGATGTCCTTGATTCCCCATTTGATCATGGCGAGGCGATCAATACCCATGCCGAAGGCAAAGCCGGTGACCTTGTCGGGATGGTAGAGGTCGTCGCCCCGCGCTTTGCAGATTTCCTCAAAGACGGCGGGATCCACCATTCCGCAGCCAGCGACCTCGATCCACTTGGGTGCCTGTCCCCTGACGTGGAACTTGACGTCGATCTCGAAACTGGGCTCGGTGAAGGGGAAGAAGTGCGGCCGGAAGCGAACCTCGGTATCTTCCCCGAACATGGCCTGGTAGAAAAACTCGAGAGCTCCCTTGAGATCACCGACCTGGACGTCGGTGTCGACGTAGAGCCCTTCCAGCTGGTTGAAAACACTCAGGTGCGTGGCGTCAATCTCGTCGCGACGGTAGGCCGAACCCGGGGCGATAATGCGGACGGGTGGCGCCTCGGTTTGCATGGTCCGGATCTGTACGGTCGAGGTGTGCGTGCGCAGGAGTTTTCCGCTGTCAAAGTAGAAGGTGTCCTTCTCGTTACGGGCGGGGTGCTCGGGGGGAGTGTTGAGTGCATCAAAGCAGTGGAACTCGGTCTCGATTTCGGGGCCTTCCGCGAGTGCAAAGCCAAGGCGGCGCAGGATGCCAAGGGCGCGATCCTTGAGCTGGGTGAGAGGGTGGAGGTTTCCCGGGTGGAGGGGGCGCCCGGGAAGTGTGAGATCCAGCCCTTCGAGGGCGGCCCGGTCGGCTTCATCCTGAAGGGCGGTTTTCTTGGCCTCGAGGGACTCCGTGATGGCTCCCCGGGCGGCGTTCAGGAGCTGGCCGGCCACCGGCTTCTCCTCCCGGGAAAGATCTTTCATCCCGGCGGAGGCGGCTGTCAGGCGCCCCTTCTTGCCGAGAAAGGCAACGCGGGCTTCATCGAGTTCCTGTTCGCCGGAAGCCGCTGCGATGGCAGCAAGGGCGTCAGCTTGAATCTGGGTAATTTCCTCCTTCATTCCAATCGGGCCCGGCTACCGGGGGTTGAGCTCATGAATAACCTGCGTGTATGAGTTCGGTTCTGACAAAAAAAAGGGCCGCGCACTGGCGGCCCTGGAGCATTGGTCAAGTGGTCAGCTCAGGCTGCCTTGCTCTCGAGGGCCGATTTGGCCGTTTCGAAGATGGCATCAAACGCAGCGGAATCGTGGACGGCCAGATCGGAAAGGATCTTGCGGTCGACCTCGACACCAGCAGCATTGAGGCCCTCCATAAATCGAGAATAACTCAGACCCCTCTCACGCACGGCAGCGCTGATACGCTGGATCCAGAGGCGCCGGAACTGGCCCTTGCGCTTCTTACGGTCGTAGTATTCGTGTTGCCGCGCCTTGTAGACGGCATCCTTGGCGTAACGATAGAGCTTGGAGCGGAATCCGCGGAAGCCCTTGGCCCGCAGGAGGACGCGCTTGCGTCGTTTGCGGCTGGCGGGACCGTTGGTGGCACGTGGCATGTTTCTGTCTTTTCTGGAACGGATTGTTTCAGTCTTCCTCCCACAGTCTCATCCGTTCGTATCCCGCGGAGGGCGGGCAGGCTGTGAAGAGGCCGTGCCGGGGTGGCACGATGGCACGTGAGCAGGAGCAGCCGACTACGAGAAGGGGAGGTTCTCCTTCACGTTCTTCAAATCTGCTTTGGAAACCAGCGTCGCCTTGCGAAGGTTACGCTTACGCTTACGGTTCTTCTTCTGAAGAAGGTGCCGCTTGCCTTGTTTCCGCCGCAATACCTTTCCGGAGCCGGTTACCTTAAATCGCTTGGCGACCGCCTTCCGGGTTTTGGCTTTTCCTGCAGCGCGAGCCATGGGGCGCGGAGGCTATCCGCCGAATCCGGGAATTCAAGGGATTTCCCTCTTTTTTGGAGATTTTTGCGGGGCACAGCCCTGGAGCGCGTCATCTTGCTCCGGGAAAGCCGTCGAATCAGGAGTCTTCGGTAGACCGGGATATCGATTCATGGTGGGGCAGAGAGGGAGGAGAACGCCCCTCGTCATGACTCAGGGGGCGAGCAATTCCCTGCTGATGACCTGATTCTCGTGCATCTGAAGGTGATAGAGGGCCATTTCCGCGCGGCTGGAGGACGGGTCGACGAGGCTGGGCTCTATCGTTGGTCCCAGTGCACCAAACACGGAGGTGAGATCCATCTTCCATGTCCCGCTTTCCCGGAGGAAGGTTACCTTGATGCCTTCCTGCCATTTGCCGGGTGGCAGCAGGACAGGAGCGCGGGCCGTCCGGCCCTCGCCATCGACGGAAATGTCGCCAAGATCGAGGAAGTGGGGGGCCCCACCGGGAAAAGTCATCCGGGAGAAGGCATCGAGGATCAGGGTCTGGCTGTCGAGGCCCACGAGTTCCTTCGGGCCATAGCGGTGACGCAGGACGAGGCAGGTGAAGAGATCAAAGGTGGGAAGCGTGCTCAGCCCGGCATCATCGGCAGTGCGCGCGAGGGGGAGGATGCGGTCATAGTAGCGGTAAGTCCGCTGGCTGATGTATTTTGCTGCTGTCGTGTTGTCCCTTGCAAAGAAGGCATCGCTGAAGTCCCGGAAGGTCTTCCGGATGTCGTTGCGTTGTTTGTTGCGTGACTCCTCGCAGGAGAGGAGGGCGAGGGAGAATACGGGAATCCAGAGCCACTTGATCATGCCAGAGCATCGCGGAGGGCGCGTGTAAGAGCCTCGTCCTGAGAGGGGAAGACCGTGCGCAGATTGAGGAGGAAGGCGTCGTCCTGGACGTAGCCGATCACGGCGGGTTCAGCAAAGCGCAGGCGTTGGGAGAGCGTCTCCAGTCCCATCCCGGACGGGACAATCCTGAGGGCCAGGGAAGGGAATTCGGCCCGCGGCATGGTGCCGCCGCCTGTCTGTGAGGTCGTTTCCTCGATGGTGAGTTCAGACTTCAGTTCACCAAGTTCGGCGAGGATCGATTGGCCCCGGGCCCGGAGATCATCGAGAGGCAGGGCCAGAAAGTTGAGGGTGGGAATGTCGGGGTGTTCCTGACCCTTGCTACGCAGGTAATCGTCGATGCACTCCTGGAGCACGGTCAGGATGAGCTTGTCGCAGCGGACGGCGCGAAAGAACGGTTCGGACTTCACCCGGGCCACGAGGTCAGCCCGACCCGCTATGATTCCGGCCTGCGGTCCCCCGAGGAGCTTGTCGCCGGAGAACGTGATGAGATCGATTCCATTCCGGAGGGCCTCCTGTGGGGTGGGCTCATGATCGATGGGAGCGAGTTCGTCGGTATTCATGAGAGCCCCGGAGCCGAGATCCTCGACAAGGGGAATACCGTGGTCCCTTGCGAGGGCAGCGAGTTCCGGCACTGGCGGCTCGTCCGTGAAGCCGCCGAGGTAAAAATTGGATCGATGCACCTTCAGTATCAGGGCGGTGCGCTCTGTGAGGGCTTCGCCGTAGTCCTGGACGTGGGTCTTGTTTGTCGCGCCTACCTCGACGAGACGGGCTCCGGAGGTTTCGAGAACTTCGGGGATTCGGAAGCCGCCTCCGATCTCGACGAGCTCGCCGCGACTGACAATCACTTCGTCGCGGCCCGGTTCCAGGAGTGTGCGCAGGGAGAGGACGAGGGCTGCCGCACAGTTGTTGACCGCGGTGGCGGCCTCGGTTTCGAGGAGGACGGCCAGGGCGGTCTCCAGGTAGCCGGCTCGTTTACCACGTTTCCCGTCGAGGAGATTGAACTCCAGATTTGAGTATCCCGTAGCTACTTCATGGAGAACGCTGGCAGCCCGCTGCCCGAGTGGGGAGCGTCCGAGGTTCGTATGGATGAGGACGCCGGTGGCGTTGATGACGGGTTGCAGCCGGGAGGAGGCGAAGGAGCGGAGTCCGCTTCGGATTTCCCGCTCAATGGTTTCGCGATCACCCCCTTCGCCCCGGGCAAGGCGCTCACGCCATTGGGACTGGGCCTGTTTAACAAAGCCGGTGACAAGCGGTCGAGGCAGGCTCACGCTGCCTGCCAGCGCCTGAGCGAGTTTCTCGACGGAGGGGAGCTGGCTGAAATCGGGCATGGAGGCTGGGGGTGGGACCGGGGTCAGGAATGTTGAGGCGACGGGGGATCCAGAGAGGTGAAGAGGATTTCCCTGATTACTTTCCGGTATCCGCCTGTTTCTCCGGGAGGCAGGCATCGCAGAGTTCGCGTCCATCTGCGGTCACGCGGAACTCCCTCCCCGGGTGCGACGCTTCGGTTGCACCACATTGGGCGCACTCGTGAAAGGTCTTGCTTCCAGAAGCCGAGTCCTTCTGGAAGGCGGCCCGCCGGGCGGAGACCTTCCCGCGCACAGCATACCACCTGCCGAAGCGCGGCACGGCCCAAACGAGGTAGGGCAGGAAGGTGAGGGCGGTATGGGCGGTGATATCCCAGCCCCGGAAACATTGCAGGAGCGTGATGACTCCAAGGATGATGGCGAGAACGCCGATTTTCACCGGCAGGATGAAAAAGAGCCGGAACTCTATGTTCGGGAAGAGGGTGGCGAAGGCGATGAACACCGCTTGGTAGAGAATGAGGCCGCCTTGTCCTCCAAAGAAGAACGGTCCTTGCAAGAAATTGGCCAGGATCATGCAGGCCAGGGTGGCGTAGACGTAGAGCGACGTTCGGAACTCACCCCATGCGTGTTCAAGTGAATCGTTGATCAGAAAGGTGATCTTCAGGAGGAAAAACATGAAAAGGGCCGCGAAGAGGGGCATTGTTCCCGGCTGGATGGGAGGAATCGCGATGAACGAGATGATCCGCCAGTATTCGCCCTCGGCGATCGCCTGCGGGTTGAACAGGAAGAGCCTCCCCGTGGCCGGCATGAAGATGAGAAGGATAAAGACAAAGAAGTGGATAATACCTATTCCCCGGATAAGGCCGGGAAAGGCGATCCACCTGAACTTTTTTTCGAGGGAACTAGCGATACCCACGAGGTGAACAAAGGCCCGGAGGCGCTCATTGACAAGCCCCATCCCTCCTCACAGCATCCCCCGCGTGAGCGGAGAGCTGAAGGAATCGCCCCTGCAGGAGGTGCATCTGGACCTGGGTGCGAAAATGGTAGGCTTTGCGGGCTGGGACATGCCGATTCGTTACGGCTCGATTCTGGAGGAGCATCAGGCCGTCCGTGAATCAGCGGGCGCTTTCGATATCTCCCATATGGGGCAGTTTCTTGTCGAGGGGCGTGATGCGGCGGCTTGGCTCAACGGGTTGCTCACAAACAATGTGGATAACCTGGCGGCTGGTCAGGGGCACTACACATTTCTCCTCAATGAGGAGGGAGGCGTGATTGACGATCTTCTTTTATACCGGTTGCGGGAGGATTCCTTTTTTCTCGTGGTCAACGCATCCAAGACTGCGGATGACTATGCTTGGCTCAAGGGACGCAGGGAGGGAAAGGTCGATTTGGAAGACCGGAGTGTGGAAATGGCGGGAATCGCGGTGCAGGGGCCCCGTGCCACGGATGTCTATTCCCGCATGATGGGCGGCCGAACACTGCCTCCCCGCAACGAGGTGGACGATTTCGAGGTGGAAGGGCAGCGCATGCTGGTCTGCCGAACGGGCTACACCGGTGAGGATGGATTTGAGCTGTTTTGCGGGGCCGGAGGAGGGGCTCATTGGTTCCGGAGCTCTCTGGATGATGGGGCTCGAGCCTGTGGGCTGGGGGCGAGGGATACCCTGCGGCTGGAGATGTGCTACCCCCTCAACGGTTCGGATCTGAGCGCGGAGCGAACTCCTCTGGAGGCGGGGTTGGGCTATTTTGTTGATCTTGCGAAAGGGGATTTTGTCGGAGCGAAGGCGCTTCAGTCCCAGAAGGCGGAAGGTCTGCGGGAGGCTCTGACGCCGGTGCGCTGCTTGGAAACGGGCCCGCCCATCCGGCCTGGGTGCGTGGTCCTCGACAGCGAGGGAAGGGAGTTGGGGCGACTCAGCAGCGGGACCCTTTCGCCCTCTTTGGGGCTCGGAATCGGGTTGGCTTATCTCCCGCGGGAGGTGTCCGGGGCCGGGACGGCCCTGGGTGTCGAGGTGCGGGGGCGCACGATTCCCGCAGAAGTGGTGAAAAAGCCTTTTTACAAGAAGGGTTAACGCGCTAGGAATTCCCCGAGCAGTGCAATGAACATTCCCGATCATCTTCGATACACGCAGGATCATGAGTGGGTCAGAATCGACGGCAACGTCGCGACGGTAGGCATCACGGATCATGCACAGGAAGAACTGAGTGACGTGGTTTTCGTGGAACTTCCGTCGGTAGGACGGGCGGTGGGCAGCGGAGACGAGGTGGGGACGGTCGAGTCCGTGAAGGCGGCCAGTCCGATCTATTCACCGGTGGGAGGAGAGGTGATTGAAATCAACACGGAGGCAGAGAGTGACCCGTCCATGGTCAACACCAGTCCCTACGAGGACGGCTGGATCTTCAAGGTTCGCTTCGAGGATGAGAGCGACCTGGATGATCTGCTTGATGCCGGGGGCTACGAAGACCTGATCAGTTGAGATCATGGGAGTCTCAGCCGCACGCCTTGGCGCTCCCCCTTCCACACCAATGTCCATTCCCCAGGGTTTTCCGGAGCGGCATATCGGGCCGTCGCCGGAGGCGTGCCGTGAGATGCTGAACGACCTAGGGTGTGCGTCGCTCGATGAACTCGCGAACGAGGCGGTCCCGGACACCATTCGTCTGGAAAAGGCTATTGAGCTGCCCGAACGCTCCAGCGAAACCGCGGCCCTTGCCGAGTTGCGGGATCTCATGGCGCGGAACATGGTGCTCAAGTCGTTCATCGGGCAGGGCTACCATGGAACAGTCACGCCAGCAGTGATTCAACGCAACATCCTTGAGAACCCTGGCTGGTATACCGCCTACACCCCCTATCAGGCTGAGATCGCGCAGGGCCGACTGGAGGCCCTGCTCAATTTTCAGACCATGGTGGTCGATCTTACTGGAATGGATGTGGCCAACGCGTCGCTGCTTGATGAAGGAACGGCGGCAGCGGAGGCCATGACGATGGCACGGTCCGCGGTTCCCCGCGCAACGACGTTCTTTGCAGACCAGAACTGCCACCCGCAGACTCTCGATGTTTTGCGGACCCGGGCGGAGGCCGCCGGGGTGCATCTTGAGATTGGGGACTGGCAGAGTTTCGCACCCGTCGAGGGAGAGATTTGTGGGGCCCTGGTCCAGTATCCCGACACCCTCGGATCAGTCCACGACTATGAACGGTTTGCGTCCACGGTCCATCAGGCTGGTGGGCTGCTGGTGGTGGCTGCCGACCCTCTGGCGCTGACGATGCTCAGGGAGCCGGGTGCTTTCGGTGCCGATTTGTGCGTGGGGTCGACGCAGCGCTTTGGAGTTCCCCTGGGATTCGGAGGACCACATGCGGCCTATCTTGCCTGTCGCGATGCCCTGAAACGGAAGCTGCCGGGACGGTTGGTGGGGGTCTCGGTCGATAGCGCGGGGAAGCGGGCCTACCGGCTGGCCCTCCAGACCCGGGAGCAACACATCCGTCGGGACAAGGCCACCTCGAACATCTGTACGGCTCAGGTCCTTCTGGCGGTGATGGCGTCGATGTATGCTGTCTACCACGGCCCGGAAGGCCTGCGGAGTATTGCGAGGCGGATACACGCTCTGACCGGGCGGCTGGTCGCAGCTTTACGTGAAGGAGGGATTCCGTGCAGCGGGGATCACTATTTTGACACGGTTACCTTCGCGCTGGAAGGGAACGGGGCCGAATTTGTCCGGAAGGCTCAGGAGAAGGGCTACAACCTGCGGTTCTTCCGGGACGGGCGGGTTGGAATATCCCTCGACGAAACAGCAGGGGAGGAAGATGTCCTGGCGCTCCTGGAGTGCCTTGGATTGGCCGAGGGAGAGGATGCCGGCGGGGGAATTCCCCCGGAGCTCTCGCGCAGGACGCCCTTTCTCGAGAGCGAGGTGTTCCACCTCTACCACAGCGAGACGGAGATGATGCGCTACCTGCGTCGCCTCGAGGGCAAGGACCTGGCTCTCAATGAGTCCATGATTGCTCTGGGATCGTGCACCATGAAGCTCAATGCCGCTGCCGAAATGATGCCGGTGACCTGGCCGGAAGTCGGAGCGATTCATCCGTTTGCCCCCGGGGCGCAGACCGAGGGCTATCGAGCAATGCTGTCCTCACTGGAGGACTGGCTGGCAAGAATTACAGAATTTGCGGCCGTTTCGTTACAGCCGAATGCTGGTTCTCAGGGTGAGTATGCGGGACTCCTGACTATCCGCTCCTATCATCACGACCGGGGGGACGCCCAGCGCGATATCTGTCTTATTCCGGTATCCGCCCACGGAACGAATCCAGCCTCGGCCGTGATGGCCGGGTTCCGTGTGGTAGCGATAAAGTGTGATGAAGAGGGGAACATCGACGTGAAGGATCTCCAGGCCAAGTGCGAAAAGCATAGTGGTGAGCTGGGGGCGCTGATGGTAACCTATCCTTCGACGCACGGGGTTTTTGAGGAGAGTATTCTCGATGTCTGCGAAACCGTACACCGGCACGGCGGGCAGGTGTATATGGATGGCGCCAACATGAATGCCCAGGTAGGTCTATGCAGTCCCGGAGGGATCGGGGCGGACGTCTGCCACTTGAACCTGCACAAGACCTTCTGTATTCCCCATGGGGGAGGAGGTCCGGGAGTGGGGCCGATCGGGGTTGCCCGGCACCTCGTGAGCTACCTTCCCGGTCATGCGGAGCTCTCCCGCCGCGATGGTGTTGTTTCCGCCGCGCCATGGGGCAGCGCGTCCATCAATGTCATCTCATGGATGTATATCCGGATGATGGGAATGGACGGGTTGACGGCAGCGACCAAGGTGGCCCTCCTCAACGCGAACTATGTATCGCACCGCCTGGAGAGCTGTTTTCCGGTCCTGTATACCGGGAAGCAGGGCCGGGTGGCTCACGAGTGCATCATTGACCTGCGTCCCCTTCAGAAGGAATGTGGCATCACGGTGGAGGATGTGGCCAAGCGCCTGATTGACTATGGGTTTCATGCTCCCACGATGAGCTGGCCAGTGGCGGGTACGCTGATGATCGAACCCACCGAATCGGAGTCGAAGGAGGAGCTGGACCGTTTCTGTGATGCCATGATTGCTATCCATGGAGAGATCCGGGAAGTGATCAACGGGGAGGCTGACGCTGAGAACAATGTATTACGGAGAGCTCCTCACACAGCGGAGGTGGTCGCGTCTGATCGCTGGGAGCGGCCCTATTCTCGGGAGCGAGCGGCCTTTCCGGTTGCGCGTCTGCGGGAGCACAAGTTCTGGCCTTCGGTGGGGCGCATTGACAATGTGCATGGTGACCGGAACCTGGTGTGCACCTGCGAGGGAATGGAAGCCTACGAAACCGACTGATGAGCAGGGACGGGGAAGAAATGGACAAGCCCTCACCGATTGACTGGGAGGGCTGGCTTCCTGAAATCCGTGCCACCCTGATGTTTATCTTGGATGGTGACGAAGTGCTTCTCATTCGCAAATTGCGTGGTATCGGAGCGGGTAAGATCAATGGGCCGGGAGGAAAGATCGACCCTGGTGAAACCCCGCTCGAGGCCGCCGTGCGAGAGACACAGGAGGAGCTCGAGGTTACTCCACTCAACCCTAGAAAGATGGGTGAGCTGTACTTCGCCATGAGTGACCTGCCGGATATTTTCGTGCATGTCTACATGGCCCGGGAATACGAAGGGACGGCGAGTGAAACCCCGGAGGCCGTTCCGCTGTGGACCCATCGGCATCGGATTCCCTATGAACTGATGTGGGAAGATGATGAATACTGGCTTCCGCGCATGCTGGAGGGTGGCTTGTTTCGCGGTCGGTTTTACTTCGAGGGCGAACGTATCCAGTGGATGAAGATCGACTGGGACGTGGATGAGTTTGACTAGTGGCCGGGGGAGAATCCTCAAGGGGCTGGCGGGAGCGGGTCAGGGGGCCGGTTCCACTGCAGTTTGGACGAAGCCGCAGGTAAAAAGAAAAACCCGCTCGGGTGAACGAGCGGGCTTTCGAAATGGTCCGCCGTGCCGTCCTTGACTTCGCAAGCCACGTTCCCGTAGCCCAATAGGTTGGGGACTTCCACCGAATTGAGGCCGTCCAATAAAGGCATGACCTCAAGCCAGCGGGGCTGTCCCCTTTGTCAAAGCATCGGTCCGGGCGCGAGCCAAGATTTGACGCACACAGTAGACTTTTGAAAACTAGCCTAGGGAGTGGGCGATCGCAATCGGGTTTTCGCGTGAATTCAGTTTTCAGTCCATTTGGGTTGATCCGGGTGGACTTGTTTCCCACTCTCGGCAAGCTGGAAAATTCTGCATTTCTCTGGTTCCGAGGGCTTTTCGGGTTCGCGAATACGACGATGCAGGGTTCGGGTGGTCCCTCCGGGGCCTTTCTGGTCCTCTCGTTTAGCTGAACTCAGAGAAGAGTGTGGAGTTCGTCTTTTTGAATGGAAACGAATGGCAGGAAGTCCCGTATCCGGCGACCGGGAAAAGGTGATCTGGGGAGGTGTTGGGAATTTTCCGGGAAAGGGGACCTTCATATTCCCGCAGCTCAGCAGGGAGGCCGCCAATTGCTTCCATGTTCGGGAGATCGGAAAGGGAACGACGTCCTTTTACGTCCTTTTGGCGGTGGGCGATTGAGCGAACCCGCGGCTTCTGTTGCCGCGGCCGGGTAAGGATCATGGCGTGCCAGCTGATGCCCTGATCCTATTGCTTGAAGTAGAAAGTGAGGTAGGCGGTGGCAGCCAGTTCCTCGGCGTGCATGCGTCGGGGCGCATCCATCCCGGCCCAGCTTTCGAGAAAGAGGATCTCCCGGTGCTCGGCGTTGTAACCGACAACTACCGAGGCGTGGAGGGGAGCCTTCTCATCTGGCCAGGTCTCGCGGGTAGCGGTATCCGGAGGGGGGATGCGAAACCCGGGGTTACGGGTCGCCTGGAGGGTTTGAAGGGAATGAATCCTGTTCCGTTTGCTGGAAAACCTGCGCCATACCACCACCGGAAGTCCACGGTCGATCGATACGCGGGCTTCTCTGAGCGAAAAGTCGTTGGACTTGTGCAGGTCGAGTCCAGACTCCCGGGCCACCGCGAGATAGAGTCGGGGGATCTGGGAGCCAGCTGCTGAACCGGTATTCCGGAACTTACCCGCGACTGCGAGCCAGTCCTCATCGAGGTGCAGGCCAAAGTAGCGTGCCGCCATGGTCAGGGTATTCAGTCCGCAGTAGGGTTTGTAGCCCTGCGGAACGAGGGGAAATCCGGCGATGCGGAGATCTCCGGTCCCGTTTCTGGTCACGCGGTTATGGTAGGTGCGTTCCAGCTCCCTGGCGGATAGTCCGGACCGGTCAGCGTCGAGCCATTCACGGGTGACCGAGGCTGCGGGTTGAATGAGGAGGCGGATGAGGCGTTCGCCTCCCACGATGAGTCGGAGCACGAGGTCTCCCTTCCGGTAGTCAGTCACCTCGGCACGCAGGGTGCGGGTCTTGCCAATCTGGTTCTCCCTTGGACGTTTGTCGGAGAGATCACGAAGGGTGTCGCGGAGAATTGTGCCGGTCTCGTGGTAGAAGGCTGCAAATTCGCGTTGTTTGTCGGCAAGTCGGCGGTGCAGCTCCGCCTCCCGCTCACGGCGGCTCAAGTCCGGGGGCAGGTTTTCATTGAGGTAACCAAAGTAGGATCCGGCATCGGCAAAAGTGATGGCGAGGGAGTCCAGTTGGCCGGAGCGGTGGCGGGCCTGCACCATGATGGCGGGAAGGCCGAGGACCTTGGGACGGGCGGCCAGGTAGGAGGCCGCCACCGTGCCGATGGGCGCTTCCTCCCGCCATGTCCCGGGCAGGCTTTCGTCCCCCGCCCAGAGCCGGGGATTGAGTAGGCGGTCTCCGATCTCGGTATCATTGAGGGGACTCTCGGCTTGGGCGAGGAATCCGCCGATCTGGTTAGGGATAGCGCCGAGGGGAGGTGCGAGCGCTGCCAGTGCGCTGAGGAGAAGGGGCAGGGGTTTCATGAAATGGAGAGGTGCCGAGACCTTTGCCTCTTGTAGCGCGGAATGCACTCAGAGAAAGACCAGAAATTCGCTGCTTCTTCTCCTACGAGACCGGTGAAAATTGTTCAACGGCCTCCGCGAGTGAAGCAAAGGCATCCTGTGCGGTGGGAACGAATTCATGGCCCACGAAGCCTGCATATCCGGTTTGGGTAATGGCGCGGGCGATGGCGGGGTAATTGAGCTCCTGATCGGGACCCAGTTCGTGGCGGCCAGGGACGCCGGCGGTGTGGAAATGGGCGAAATGCTCGATGTGCTTGCGAATGGTGGCGATCACGTCGCCCTCCATGACCTGCATGTGGTAGATGTCGTAGAGGAGCTTGAAGCGCGGGTGGCCGAGTTTCCGGCAGAGAGAGACTCCCCATTCGCTGTGATCGCACTGGTAGTCAGGATGATCGACCTTGGAGTTGAGCAGCTCCATTACGAGGACCACGTCATACTCATCGGCGAGGGGGAGAAGACGCTCCAGCCCAGCCGCACAAGTATCAATTCCCGCCTGATCGGAGAGACCCTCGCGGTTTCCACTGAAGGTGATGACGTGTGGGATGCCTGCTTCCGCGGCAGCAGGGATGAGTCGGCTGTAGATCTCGACCAGGGTGTCGTGATGTTCGACACGGTTGAAGGCGCGTTCGATGCAGCCGAGACCGCTTTCGTGCTCTGGTGCGGCCGTCACCGGGCAGGAGAGGCCGAATGACTTGATGGCAGGGACTTCCCCGGGGTGAAGAAGGTCGATGCCCTGAAGGCCGAGGGCTGCACCGCGTTCACAGAGTTCCTCGAGGGAGAAGGCCCCGAAACACCAGCGACTTACTGATTGGGAGAATGGCATGGGGAAGGAAACAATCTATCGCCCCGGAGGGCAACTGCTTCCCGGAAAGGCCGCGGTCACCCCTTTGAGCGCGGGCGGCAGTCAGGACTTCCGCCAGGGGCGGAAGAAGGCGAGGAGAAAGCCGACGAGAGCGCCGAAAAGAAAGGTGAGGATGACCAGAACGGAGAGAGGAACGTCGATTTTCCGACCCATCACGTCCACTGTGATCGGCTCCCAGTTTCGGGCGACCACCACGATGATGACGACGGCGAGAAGGATGACTGCCCCGACCCGGACCTTTCCGAAGAGGGAGCGTGTCTTCCCTGCCCGTGCGTCAGTGGCATCGGTGTCAGAATCCCCACCGAGAGGGAGGCCGGTTTCATCATTGCCACTCATTGCGCGGAGGGTGTCATGGATCGAGTCCGGTGTCGACAGTGCCGGTGCGCCCCCATGTCCCCGTGGAGATTGATGGTCTGGGCGTTACTCCACTGACGCCGGCTCGCTGGCATTTTCGTGCTGGGATTCCTGATGCTCCAGTTCAGCCCGTTCCTTCGGGATCACGCGGATGAGCTTTCTGACGATGGTTTCCCAGTTGTCGAGCAGGAACATCGCCCGGGTGGAGCCTGTGCGCTCGTGGTGCTGTTCAATGAGTTCCCGCGCCTCTGCGATATCCTGGGTCCGCTGAACGGGCAGGGCCACCACCATCTCTGTATTGATCCGTGACTGGAAGCGTTCGTCCACGTCATAGACGTAGGCTGTTCCACCCGACATGCCGGCACCGAAGTTCTTTCCGGTCAGTCCAAGGATGGCGACCCGGCCGTTGGTCATGTATTCGCAACCGTGATCTCCGACTCCCTCTGCCACTGCAGTGGCCCCGGAATTGCGGACACAGAAGCGCTCACCGGCACAGCCGTTGACGTAGAGGGTGCCCCCCGTGGCCCCGTAGAGGACGGTATTGCCGACGATGGAGTTTGAGGCGGCCTCGAAGTCTGGAGACATCGTATCGGGTGGGTGCACAATCACCTCGCCGTCGGACATGCCCTTGCAGACGTAGTCATTGCCCTCGCCGATGAGTTCGAGGCGGATGCCGGCACAGAGGAAGCATCCGAAGGACTGTCCCGCAGAGCCCCGGAAGGTGAGGTTGAGGGTGCCGTTGGGCAGGCCGTGGTCCCCGTAAATTTCAGCGACCCGGCCGGCGAGGCGGGTGCCGATGTTGCGGTCCGTGTTGACAACGTCGTATTTGAGAGAGACTGGAGGGGCGTCCATGAGGCTCCTCAGGGCGGCCGTGAGCCGGGGCTGTTCCTTCTGGAACTCCTCGCCCGAGCCATGCTCGGACTCCACCTTGGTGGCAAGGTCCTCGAGAATCTGCAGGTCAAGGGCGGGCTTGTGGATTCCGTCGTTGCGCTCCACCTGACGGGTGCGCGGCACTTCGTCGACGCTGGTTCCATTGGCGGCAGCAGCAGTGGGAGCCACGTCCTTGAGGACGGAGCTGAGGTCGATGGTGTTCGCCTTGGTGTGGTAAGGGACTTCGCGCTGCTGCAGGTAGGAGGGGCGCCCAATGAGATCGCTCATCCTGCGTACTCCGAGCTCCGCCATGATCTCGCGGGCCTCCTGGGCGACTGCATCGAAGAAGTTGATAACCATCTCGGGCGTTCCCTTGAACTTGGCGCGAAACTTCGGATTGGTTGTTGCGATTCCGACCGGGCAGGTGTTGAGGTGGCACTTGCGCACGTAGACGCAGCCCATTGCGATCATTGCGATCGTTCCGAAGTTGTATTCCTCGCCCCCCAGAATCGCGGCGGTAATGATGTCGCGGCCGTTGCGCATTCCCCCGTCGGTCCGCAGGGTAACCTTGTCTCGCAGGTTGTTCAGGACGAGAGTCTGCTGGGTCTCGGAAACTCCGAGCTCCCAGGGGAGTCCAGCATACTTGATGGAAGAGAGCGGAGAGGCGCCGGTGCCGCCATCGTGGCCGGAGACGAGGATGACATCCGCATTCGCCTTGGCGACCCCGGCAGCAATGGTGCCCACACCCGATTCGGCGACCAGCTTGACAGTGACGTGTGCGCGCGGATTGATCTCCTTGAGGTCGTGGATAAGCTGGGCAAGGTCCTCGATGGAATAGATGTCGTGGTGGGGGGGCGGCGAGATGAGTTGCACGCCTGGCTGGGTGTGGCGCAGTCGGGCGATGAGAGCGTTGACCTTGTGGCCGGGCAGTTGTCCCCCCTCCCCGGGCTTTGCGCCCTGAGCCATCTTGATTTCGATTTCGTCACAGTTGACGAGGTAATGGGCGGATACACCGAATCGTCCGGACGCGACCTGCTTGATGCGGGACCGGGCCCAGTCGCCATTGGGATAAGGATTGAAGCGGCGGGGGTCTTCGCCGCCCTCGCCCGAATCGGATTTTCCGCCGATTGCGTTCATGGCAATGGCCAGCGTTTCATGTGCCTCCGGGGAGAGGGCGCCCATCGACATGGCAGCGGTGGTGAAGCGGCGACGAATGTCCTCGATCGGTTCGACCTCTTCGAGGGGGACGGGGCCATCCGGGCAGGGAACGAACTCGAGGAGGTCCTTTATGGCGGAAGGCGTGGTTTCGAGGCTGGCCTTCACGTAGTCGTCGTATTTCTCCTTGTCGCCGGTTTTGACGAAGGTGTGGAAGTTCTTGATGACTTCGGTGGTCAGGGCATGCCGTTCCCCCGCACGGCGATAGCGATTGTAGCCCGGATCCCCGAGGTCGAGGCTTTCCCCTGCCGGGACTTCGGTTTCCCACGCCGCCCGGTGGCGGATGATGGTTTCCTCCGCGATGTCGGAGAACCCGACTCCGCCGATGCGGGAATGCGTTCCGCTGAAGCAGCAGTCGACAACGGATTGTCCCACTCCGACCGCCTCAAAGATCTGAGCGCCCTGGTAGGAGTTGAGGACGCTGATGCCCATCTTGGACATGATCTTCAGGAGCCCCTTCTCGAGGGCCTTGCGGTAATTGGCCATCGCCTTCTGGGGCGTCATGGAGTCGCCCAGTTTCTTGCGGTTGTCAGTAGCAACGACCTGACGGACGGTGGCGTAGCCGAGGTAAGGGCAGATAGCAGTGGCTCCGAAGCCGAACAGGCAGGCGATCTGGTGGGTATCACGAGCTTCACCAGTCTCGACCACAAGCGAGGCACGCATGCGTTTGCGGACACGGTTGAGGTGATGGTGCACCGCTCCTGTGACCATCAGGGAAGGGAGGGCGACCCGGTCGAAGGACAGGGCGCGATCGGTCAGGATGAGTATTTCGACACCGTCATCGACGGCGCTTTCCGCTTGCGCGCATACCCGGTCGAGAGCCGTTTTCAAACCACCCGGCCCCTCGCCAAGATTCCATGTGGTATCAATGGAGACGGCCACGAACCCATGCTCTTCCCGGTTACGGATAGCTTCAAGTTCCTGCTCGAACAGGATAGCCGATTCGAGCTGGAGAATACGCCCGTGTTCAGGACTCTCTTTCAGAAGATTCCGCTCAGGGCCAAGCCCCGCAGAAAGCGTCATAACGGCCCATTCCCTGATGGGGTCAATTGGTGGATTGGTTACCTGTGCAAAGAGCTGTTTAAAATATGTGAAAAGTAGTCTGGGATACCTTGAGAGAGGTGCTAATGGGATGTCGTCGCCCATTGAGTGAACGGCCTCCTGTGCTGCCTTGATCATTGGAGGGAATACCATGTCTAGGTCCTCAAGAGTGATCCCGTGGGTAACTTGGCAACGGGACAAATACAGGGGCTCTAGATCATCCACGGGGGCTTGCGGGTCTGGGGTGACGAAGTTTTTCAACTCCGCCCGATTCTCATCAACCCACTTTCCGTAGGGTTGTTGGGCGGCCAATTCTTCTTTAATCTCCCGGTCGAACTTGAGTTCGCCAGTTGCCGTATTGGCCGAAAGCATTTGCCCTGGGCCGAGACGTCCTCGCTGAATGACTTTCTCGGCAGGAATGGGAATAGCCCCGGACTCTGATCCAATGTAGAGCAGGCCATCGGATGTCAGGGTGAAACGCGAGGGACGCAGTCCGTTCCGATCAAGCGATGCGCAGACCTTTAGGCCATCCGTGTAGACAAGGCCGGCCGGCCCATCCCACGGTTCGACAAAGGAGCTTAGATATGAGTAGAAAGCTCTTACCTGATCAGAAATTTCCGGATCATGCCGGAATGCAGGAGGAACCAGCATGCACATTGCGTGCTCAAGAGATCTGCCCGAGAGAACCAGTAATTCAAAGGCGCGGTCCAGAGAGGATGAGTCTGATTCTTCACAGCTTAAAATGTTCTTAAGGAGTTCGAGGTCGTCTCCCCAAAGTTCAGAATCAAAGAACTCTTCTCGAGAGGCCATCCAGTTACGGTTGCCTCTAACGGTGTTGATCTCCCCATTATGGCAGAGCATCCGAAATGGTTGGCCAAGAGGCCAGGCCGGGAAGGTGTTGGTGGAAAATCTTTGGTGATAGAGGGAAACACCAACCTGGTAATCACTGTCCTGCAGATCAGCGTAGAAGGCTCGCAAGGTTTCTGGTTGAGCGAGCCCCTTGTAGCTGATGAGTCGGCTTGAGAGCGTGGGGATGTAGAATCCCGAGTAGTCGGCAAACTGCCTTTCCAACTCGCGGCGAACGAGGAATAGCTGCCGCTCATAAAAATTGGAGTCCCATTGCGGTGGTTTCTCGAGGATCAGGTGCAGAATCTCTGGTTGAGTTTCTCTCGCAATCTCGCCGAGCTCGTCCGGGTAGACTGGCACTGGGCGCCAACCAACCAAGGTCATTCCACGTCGTGCTACGATCGACTCTGCAGCTGATTTCACTTCAGCTTGGGTTTCCGCATTGCCCCGGGGAAGAAAGAATACACCAACGGCGAGATCGGCCTCGTCCCTTATTTCGTGCCCTATCGAGGATGCAGCTTTCCGGAAAATAGGGTAGGGAATCTGTGTCAAAACTCCGGCTCCATCGCCGGTCTTCATATCTGCATCTACCGCCCCCCGATGGGTCATGTTACACACCGAGGTGATCGCGTGATCCAGAGTTTGATAGGTTCGTTCTCCATTCAGCAAGGCGATTGCGCCCATCCCGCAATTGTCGCTCTCGTTACTCCACTCGTGGAGCGATCCGGTGGTGTTTGGAGTGAAATCTGGATGGTAGGGGCTCATATTTTCTGGCGGGGAAAGCTTCCGTGGAACCTTGATGGTTCGGGACGGCGCGCGGGGCTGCAAACAGTCACCCTTCTCATTCGCTGGTCGTCCTTTGACTCTCGAGGGTGGAAGCAGGTTTCGTGCCCCCCAGTGTAAAATAATAAAGCGCTTTGAGGCTCTGCCAAGTGGATAAATTTTGTCAGCGGACACTGAGCGCATGGGGGCAGTAAAATTGGGTTGCTGGCCCATGAGTCATGAAGATTTTCTGAATGGAAGGATGATGCCGGGCGAGGGCCTGGAGCCTCCCAGTCTCTGAGAGGGGAAATGGGTGTGGACCTGCGCTTCAAGGTCATTTTCCACGGCTATTGAGTTTCGGGAGGTGTTCTCTGGGCCGTTTTGGCAGGTTTTGCAGGGATGATGATAGGGCATGCTGGCGGAAAAACTGAGGAAACCCCGCGCTTGACCAGAACAAGGTGCCGCTAAATATTTCCCTCCCGTCCCCATCCTCCAAAAGCCCTGCCCGGACAGGGCGTTGTAACGCCCCGCGTCATGCGGGGCTGACTATCGAAACCAGTATGCAAGAGAGTCAAAGCCTTCCCCGTTCTTCAGGAGTGCCACCTAAACAGGGCTTGTATGATCCCATCAACGAGAAGGATTCATGTGGGGTGGGGTTTCTTTGCCATCTCAAGGGAAAAAGATCTTCTAGCATTATCGAAGGTGCGTTGGAGATGTGTGTGAATATGGACCACCGCGGGGGGTGTGGATGTGACGCAAACACCGGCGATGGCGCCGGGATCTTTTTCCAATTACCCCACAAGTTCTTTGAGACCGTTTCCGCCGACTTGGGTATCGCCTTGCCGGCAGAAGGCCGGTATGCCGTAGGATTCCTGTATCTCTCTCCTGACGCGGCTGCGTGCTCTAAGGCAATGTCACTCTTTGAAGGTGTTGTAGCCGAAGAGGGGCAGTCGGTTCTTGGTTGGCGCGATGTGCCCGTGAAAAGTGAGATTCTTGGAGAGGATTCGAGAGCGTGTGAGCCCCTGATGAAACAGATCTTCATCGGTCGGAGCGATGATCTCGATGATGATCAGGATTTTG